>ENA-ORCP01000005-ORCP01000005.1-human-gut-metagenome-genome-assembly--contig:-NODE-5-length-135326-cov-14.580662_pt1 | contig 135326 bp, 117 predicted proteins | sample MGYA00242990_ERZ507991 | MGnify/ENA primary metagenome ERZ507991 (study PRJEB26167, sample SAMN06115496) | human gut metagenome | host: Homo sapiens | place: China:Henan | collected 2015-05-07... | reverse complement strand
ATCGAGGGCTACAAGGCCGCAGGCGTCATTGCGGGCGGTATGCTGCCCAAGATCGAGGGCATGGCCGACGCCATCTACCAGGGCGTCCACGAGGCCGTCATCATCGATGGCCGCGTGCCCCACTCGATTTTGCTGGAAATGTTCAGTGACAGAGGCGCAGGTACAATGTTCTATCGGCGGGGGAACCGCTGATTGAAAAGGCTTCCCCCTCGGGGGAAACTGTCGGCAAAGCCGACGGATGAGGGGCGGCCTGCCCGCTGCAATTTCTTTCCGGGCTGCAATGGCACACGCGCCCCGCATCCGGCCTCGTAAACTCGGCCACCTTCCCCCGATGGGGGAAGACTCTTGCACATGATAAAGGGGGTACCCTAGATGAATACCGAAAAAGTGATTTCCCGGGACAACGACTACATCCTCCACACCTACGGCCGCAGCCAGATCGTGCTGGCAGAGGGCAAGGGGATGACCGCCAGGGACGCCGACGGCAAGGAATATCTCGATTTTACGTCGGGTATCGGCGTCAACTCCCTGGGCTACTGCCACCCCGCCTGGGTCAAGGCCGTGGCAGACCAGGCCGCGACCTTGCAGCACACCTCCAACCTGTATTACACTGCCCCGGACGGCAAGCTGGCAAAAAAAATCTGCCGCCGCACCGGGCTGGATGCTGTATTCTTCGGCAACTCGGGTGCCGAAGCCAACGAGGGTGCCATCAAGTGCGCCCGCAAATACAGCGTAGACACATACGGCGAGAGCCGCAGCAAGGTCATCACGCTTGTCAATTCCTTCCATGGCCGCACGCTGGCAACCCTGACCGCCACCGGCCAGGATGTGTTCCACCACGACTTTGGACCCTTCCCCGGCAACTTTGCCTATGTCCCGGCGGGCGATTTTGCCGCGCTGGAAAAGGCCGCCGATGCCTCTGCCTGCGCCGTCATGATGGAGCTGGTACAGGGCGAGGGCGGCGTTGTCGCCCTGGATGCCGACTATGTTGCCAAGGTCGCGGCGTTCTGCAAGGAAAAAGACATTCTGCTCATCGTCGATGAGGTGCAGACCGGCGTGGGCCGCACCGGCAAGTTCCTGGCCTGCGAGCATTTTGACCTGCACCCCGATATCGTCACCCTGGCCAAGGGTCTGGGCGGCGGCCTGCCCATCGGCGCGGTGGTCATGAACAAAAAGGTCGCCGAGCATATGAAGCCCGGCAGCCACGGTTCGACCTTCGGCGGCAACCCAGTCTGCTGCGCCGGTGCGCTGGCTGTGCTGGATACGATGGACGAGGAGTTCCTCGCCAATGTCAACGAGCGTGCGGCCCAGCTGCGCGCCGGGCTTGCCAAACTGCCCCATGTGCAGCAGGTCAGCGGCCTGGGCCTGATGGTGGGCATCGCCTTTGACGACGGCATCAAGGCCGCCGATGTCCGCGCCGCCTGCGAGAAGCAGGGCCTGTTGGTGCTGACCGCCAAGACTCGTTTGCGCCTGCTGCCGCCGTTGATTTTGACGACAGAGGATGTGGACGCCGCGCTGGATACCCTGCGCACCGTGCTGGAGAAATGCGTATGAAACATCTGCTGAAATTGGGCGGCCTGACGCTCGAGGAGATCACCCACATCCTGGATGTGGCCGACGAATATAAGCGGCTGCACAGGGACGGCATCGACCCGAAGGACTTGCAGGGCAAGGCCGTGGCGCTGATTTTCGCCAAAAACTCCACCCGCACCCGCGCAAGCCTGGAAGTGGGCATCTACCAGATGGGCGGCCTGGGCACCTACCTGAGCGCCAATGATCTGCAGACTGCCCGCGGCGAGCCTGTGCAGGACACCGCCCGCGTGCTGGGGCGGTATTATGACGCCATCGTCTGCCGCACCTACAAGCAGACGACCCTGGACGCGCTGGCAAAATACAGCGGCATACCGGTGATTTCCGGCATGACTGACTACGCCCACCCCTTGCAGGTGCTGACGGACTTAATGACCGTGCGTGAGCGCAAGGGCACGCTGGCCGGGCTGAAGGCCGGGTTCATCGGCGACGGCTACAACATGGCGAACAGCGTCATTGTGGGCTGCCTTGCCATGGGCATGGCGGTCACGGTCGCCTGCCCGAAGCACTACCGCCCGGCAGCCGACGTGCTGATGCTGGCGCAGCGGTACGGCGATAAATTCACGCTGACGAACGACCCCGACGAGGCCGCCCGCGATGCGGACGTGCTGTTTACCGATGTCTGGGTCAGCATGGGCATGGAGCGCGAGGCCGAGCAGCGCCGCCGGGATTTCACCGGCTTTACGCTGGATGCGGCCCGCATGGCGCTGGCCAAGCCGGACTGCATGGTGCAGCACCCGCTGCCCGCCCACCGCGGCGAGGAGATCGCCCCCGATGTGCTGGAAGGGCATATGGAGGAGATTTTTGACGAGGCCGAGAACCGGATTTACGTGGAAAAGGCTGTGCTGGCAATTTTGCTGGCGGGGAAATAAAGTACAGGAAGCAGGGCAGAGTGCGGCCCTGCTTTTTTGTTGGGGCGAGAGGGTCTTTCGCCGCTTTCCCTTGACAGCCTGTGTTATACTGGATATATCACTGTCCAAGGAGTGCCGCTATGTCAAAACAAACGCTGCAACAAAAAATCCAACGTGTACTGGCCCGGTTCACGCCGCGGCGCATTGCCATTATCATGCTGGGCACGGCGATACTCTCCTTTGGCATCCACAACATCCACCAGCGCACCGCCATCACGGAGGGCGGCATCATCGGACTGGTGCTGCTCATCAACCATTGGCTCGGCGTTCCGGCATCGGTGGCGTCGCCCCTGTTGGATGCCATAAGTTACGCGCTGGCGTTTAAATTTTTGGGGTGGGATTTCCTGCTCTCGGCGGGTATCGCCAGCATCAGTCTGGCCGGGTTCTACCGCCTGTGGGAGTGTTTTCCCCCGATGCTGCCTGACCTGACGCCCTGGCCGCTGGCGGCGGCGCTGCTGGGCGGTGTGTTCGTCGGTGTGGGCGTCGGGCTGATCGTGCGGCAGGGCGGGTCCAGCGGCGGCGACGACGCGCTGGCCCTCGTCATCCACAAGCTGACCGGGTGGCGACTCTCCCGCGCGTACCTTTTTACCGATTTAACGGTACTTTTTGCGTCGCTGTCCTACATTCCGTTCCGGCGCATCGCTTATTCGCTGGTCACGGTCACGGTGTCGTCGCTGCTCATCGACTACATCAAGGACTTCCGCAGAAAAACAAATGTGTAAAAACCGCCGCAACGCTTGTACACGCGGGAATTTTGCGGTATAATAATCTATGTATTTTTGCAGACATCACCCATTGGAGGTTCACGATATGAAACTTACCCGCAAGCTCGCGGCGCTGGCTATGGCCGTGCTGCTGGCAGTCAGCCTGACGGCCTGCTCCCCCAAAGAGTGGGCACAGAATGTTGTCGTCAATCTGGTCCACAAGATGGGCCTGGTCGAGGAATCCGACGAGGAGGACACCGACACCACCACGAAAGCCCCCGCAGGCGGCAGCGTGGAGTTCCCCGCCGAGATGGATACCGACTCCGCCCGTGTGGTGACTTACCCGGTGGATGATACGCTGTATGTCTCCTTCAACGGCATTGCCAACCGCTCCACTGAGTATTTCGTCGCGGGCGGCGACAGCATGACCGTGACCGGCTATGCGTCTACCGAGGCCAGCAGCGAGAACTATATGTACTTCAAGATCGCGTTCTGGGAGCTTTCCGACGATAAGACGATGACAAGCTATGTGCCGGACTCGACGATCTACTTCCGCGCCGACGAGGCTGACTACCAGTACACCATTACCGGCCTGACCGCAGGCAAGCAGTACAAAATCACCATCAGCTATGACAATGGCAACAAATACTACGTTACCGGCGGCCTGAAGGTGGAGGGCCTGGGCAGCACCGAGCTGAACACCTATGGCGACGAGGAAACCACCAACAGTTAAAAGCAGGCAACAATGCCGCCCGCGCCGCAGATGGCCGGGCGGCATTTTTTATGATACATCGCAGGGGCCGGTGCTCGCCATCGGCCCGCAGGAAAGTACAACACAGAGGGAAAAGGGAAAAATTATGGACAAAAAACAGCTGCGCAACACCTTATTGCTGGTGTGCGGCGCATTTATCTGGGGCACAGCTTTCGTCGCGCAGAGCGTCGGCAGCGACTACATGGGGCCGTACACGTTTTTGGCGGGCCGCAGCTGGCTGGCCTGCGCGTTCCTGCTGGGGCTGATGGCTGTGCTGCGCAAGATGGGCAGGACGAACACCGCCGCCGAGCCGGGGTTCTGGCAGAACAAAAAGGTGCTGGTCAAGGGCGGTATTTTCTGCGGTGCGGCGCTGTTTGCGGCGTCGGCGGCGCAGCAGATGGGCATTGGCACCACCAGCACGGCCAAGGCCGGGTTTATGACGGCGCTCTATGTGGTGCTGGTGCCGGTCACGAGCATCTTTTTTGGCAGCCGCCCCGGCGTCAAGCTGTGGGGCTGCGTGGTGGTCAGTGTGGTGGGGCTGTATCTGCTCTGCCTGGCAGGCCGCGATACCCTGAGCCTGACCGGTGGCGAGTGGCAGCTGCTGCTCTGCGCGGCGCTGTTCACGCTGCAAATCATGCTGGTCAACCATTTCAGCCCCCAGCTGGACGGCATCCAGCTGAGTTTTATGCAGTTCTTAGTGGTGGCGGTGCTGTCCACTGTATTTATGTTTGCGTTTGAAACGCCGACCATCGAGCAGTTCCACGGCGCGGCGGTGTCCATTGCCTACTGCGGCATCATGTCCAGCGGCGTGGCCTACACGCTGCAGATCGTCGGCCAGAAGGAGCTGGACCCGACGATTGCCAGCCTTGCCATGTGCCTGGAGAGTGTGTTCAGCGCCCTGGCCGGTTGGCTGATTTTGGGCGAGACGCTGTCCGCCACCGAGTTGTGCGGCTGCGTTTTGATGTTTGGGGCCATTGTGGCGAGCCAGCTGCCGGAGAAAAAGCGCAGCTAAAAAGGCCCCCTTGTCAAAGGGGACTGTCCGAGCCTGCGAGGTCTGGGGGGCTTTGCAGCCTTCCCATCGTTACCCATTCCCTTCCCGCATAACGTCCCAAAGGAGGTCTCCTATGCAGGACCTGCGCATGATTTTTGGTTACGGTAAACCCTACCGCAAAGACCTGTTTGCGGCGGTGGGGCTTATCTTTGTTGAATGTATCTTTGAAATGGTCATCCCCGTGCTGATGTCCACCCTGGTGGACGACGGCGTGCCGGACCACAATATGGTCGTCATCTTCCGGCAGGGCGGGCTGATGATTCTCTGCGCGGTGCTGGCGCTCATTACCGGTCTGCTCTATGCCCGGTACGCCGCGCGGTTTGCCAACGGCTTTGCGTCGGAGCTGCGCCTGGCGGAGTATGCCGCCGTGCAGAAATTCGACTTCGCGAACCTTGACCGTTTCTCCAATGCGTCCCTCGTCACCCGCATGACCACCGACGTTACCGTCATGCTCAACGCTGTCAATACCGGCCTGCGGCCGTTGGTGCGCAGCCCGGTCATGCTGGGCATGGGCCTTGCTATGGCCTGCGTGCTCAGCCCGCGGCTGACGCTGGTTTTCCTCATCACAACGCCGATCCTTGCTGCCGTGCTGGCTTGGATCGTCTCGAAAGTCGGCCCGCTCTATGGCCGCCAGCAGAGCGCTGTGGACCACCTCAATGGCCGCATCCAGGAATCCCTCACCGCCATCCGCGCCATCAAGGCGTTCGTGCGCGGCGACTATGAGAACGATCAGTTCAACACCGTCAACGCCGAACTCAGCGACGCCTCGACCGAGACGTTCCGCTACGCCGTGCTCAACCTGCCCGCATTCCAGGCCGTCATGTACACGGCCATCGTCTGCATTCTCTGGTTCGGCGGCGGCTTTGTGCTGCACGGCACCATGAGCGTCGGCCAGCTGACCGCCTTTTTGAGCTACGTTTTGCAGGTGCTCAACTCGGTCATGATGTTCTCCGGCGTGTTTCTCCAGATGTCCCGTTCGCTGGCCAGCGCCCGCCGCATCCGCGAGGTGCTGACCGAGCAGCCCGATTTGGCCAACGCCGCCGCGCCGGTGGAGACGATCCCCGACGGCCGGATCGATTTTGACCACGTCAGCTTCAAATACAACGCAAAGGCGGAGAAAAACGCCCTGTCCGACATCACGCTGCACATCCCCGCCGGTGCGACGGTGGGCATTATCGGCGGCACCGGCGCGGCCAAAACGACGCTGGTGCAGCTGATCCCCCGCCTCTACGATGCCACCGAGGGCACCGTCAAGGTCGGCGGGCATGACGTGCGTGACTACGACCTGGCCGCTCTGCGGGATGCTGTGGGAATTGTGCTGCAAAAGAACCTGCTGTTCTCCGGGTCGATCCGCGACAACCTCAAATGGGGCAGCCCCGATGCCACCGACGACGACCTGTGGGCCGCCTGCCGCGCCGCCCATGCCGATGAATTTCTGAACCGTATGCCCCAGGGCCTTGACACCGACCTGGGCCAGGGCGGGTGCAATGTCTCCGGCGGGCAGAAGCAGCGTCTTTGCATTGCCCGCACGCTGCTCAAACACCCCAAGGTGCTGATTTTTGACGACTCCACCAGCGCCGTGGATACGGCCACCGAGTCCGGCATCCGCCGCGCGCTGGCCGAGCTGGGCGACGTGACCAAGCTCATCATTGCCCAGCGCATCTCGTCGGTCCAGAGCGCTGACATCATCGTGATTCTGGACGACGGCCGTTTGCACGCCGTTGGCACCCATGACGAACTGCTGAAAAAGGATACGATCTATCAGGAAATTTACAATTCCCAGATGAAAGGGGGCGACGCAGATGGCGAAAGCATTCGGCGGTAAACGCCCGCAAAACCTGCGCCACACCCTGCGCCGCTTCGGCGATTACCTCGGCCACCACAAGCGCAAACTGGCACTGATCGGCGTGCTGACGTCCATCAGCGCCCTGGCCGCCCTGATTGGTACCTACATGATACGCCCGGCCGTCAACGGCATCCTGGAAAATGGCAGTCTTGCCTACCTGGCCGGGGTCGTGGCGTTCACGGCGTTCGTCTACCTCATCGGCGCGCTGTCCACCCTGGGCTACACCCAGCTCATGGTCCGCACGGCGCAGCGTATCACCCAGGAAATCCGCAGCGACCTGTTTGCCCACCTGCAGACGCTGTCCCTGAATTTCTTTGACACGAACCGCAAGGGCGATTTGATGAGCCTGTTCACCAACGATGTGGACACGATTTCCGACGCGCTGAACAACAGCTTTGCGGTGGTCATTCAGATGTTTATACAGATCGCAGGCACACTGTTTTTGCTGTTCGTGCTCAACTGGCGGCTCTCGCTGCTGGTCGTGGTGGGCTACATTGCCATGTTCTGGTACATCAACTACTCCACCAGGCGCAGCCGCGCCTACTACGCCAGCCAGCAGGCCAGCCTGGGCGAGCTGGACGCCTACATGGAGGAAATGATCGCGGGCCAGAAGGTGGTCAAGGTCTTTAACCACCAGCAGGCCGACATGGCCGCCTTTGCCGCCCGCAACGAAAAACTGCGCCAGGCCGGCACCGGTGCCCAGAGCTACGCCGCCACGATGATCCCCGCCGTCGTCAGTATCGGTTACATCAACTACGCCATCATTGCGGTGGTGGGCGGCCTGATGGTTATGTGGGGCTGGTCCGATTTGGGCAGCCTGGCAAGCTACCTGGTGTTTGTGCGCCAGACAACCCTGCCCATTAACCAGTTTACCCAGCAGGGCAACTTTTTGTTGGCGGCGCTGGCGGGCGCGGAGCGTATCTTTACGGTCATGGAAGAGCGCCCCGAGATCGACGAGGGCACGGTGGAACTGGTCTGCGTGCGGGAAAACGCCGACGGCACCCTGACCGAATGCGCCGAAAAGACCGGCCGTTGGGCCTGGTGTGACCGCAGCCGCCCCGATGTGCCGCCCGAGCCGTTGACCGGCGATGTGCGGTTCCACGACGTCAGCTTTGGCTATACGCCCGAGCGGATGATTTTGCAAAACCTCTCGCTTTACGCCAAACCGGGCCAGAAAATCGCCTTCGTTGGCTCCACCGGCGCGGGCAAAACGACCATCACCAATTTGATAAACCGCTTCTATGAAGTGTCCGGCGGTTCCATCACCTACGATGGGATGGATGTGCGGCTTATCAAGAAAAATGATCTGCGCCGTTCGCTGGGTGTCGTCCTGCAGGATACACATTTGTTCACCGGCACCGTGGCGGACAACATCCGTTTCGGCAAGCTGGATGCCACGCAGGAGGAAATTGAGCGGGCGGCCAGGATCGCCAATGCGGACTCCTTCATCCGCCGCCTGCCCAGGGGGTATGACACGATGGTCACGGCTGACGGCGCGAATCTGAGCCAGGGCCAGCGGCAGCTGCTGGCCATTGCCCGCGCGGCGGTGGCTGACCCGCCGGTGCTGATATTGGACGAAGCAACGTCGAGTATCGACACCCGCACCGAGGCGCTCATCCAAAAAGGCATGGACGGCCTGATGGAGGGCCGCACGGTGTTTGTCATCGCGCACCGGCTGTCCACCGTGCGCAACGCCGACGCCATCATTGTGCTGGAACAAGGGCATATCATTGAGCGCGGCACCCATGAGGAACTGCTGGCAAAGCAGGGGGAATACTACCAGCTCTACCACGGTATGTTCGAGTTGTCGTGAGTCCTATGCGGCCTTGTGTCCCTGCATCACGCACAAATTTACAAAAACATCGTCGAAACGGCAGAAAAACTTAATTTAATAAAGCTGTAACTGCTTTTTGGTATTGACTTTTACCGACGGTGTGCTATAATAATAAGTACGATACAGCAGAAACTATCAAGGGCGATAGCAGCATGGTCCCATGGCGCTATTGCCCTTTTTTGGTTCCTGCATCGGCCCGCCGCGCGGCGGCGGAAAAATTTGTGGAGTGGAAAGGAAAGTATCTCATGAAAAAACTGCTTGCATTCGGTGTGGCCTCCGTCTTGGCCCTGTCTCTCGCTGCCTGCGGCGGCGCATCCTCCACGGCTACTTCCTCGGAAGCCGCCGACACTGCCTCCTCTGAGGCTGCCACCACCGAGGCCACCGGCAAAAAGTGGACCATCGCTACCGACACGGTGTTCAAGCCCTTTGAGTACACCGACGCCTCCGGCAACTTTGTCGGCATCGACGTAGACATCCTGGCGGCCATCGCCGAGGACCAGGGCTTTGAGTATGAGCTCAAGAGCCTGGGCTGGGATGCTTCCATCGCGGCCTGCCAGGCCGGCCAGGCTGACGGCATGATCGCCGGCGCCTCCATCACCGATGAGCGCAAGGCGAGCGGCTGGACCTTCTCCGACGGCTACTATGACAGCACCCAGACCCTGACCGTGGGCGCGGATTCCACCATCGCCGGCTTCGCCGACCTGAGCGGCCAGACCATTGCCGTCAAGACCGGCACCCAGGGTGCTTCTTATGCCGAGAGCCTGAAGGACGAGTACGGCTTCAACATCACCTACTTTGAGGATTCCCCCACGATGTACCAGGCTGTCCTGGGCGGCCAGTGCGTTGGCTGCTTTGAGGATACCCCCATCATGAAGGCCTCCATTAAGGACGGCGACCTGGCCCTGAAGGTTTTGGATGACACCGCCAGCGACCCCGCCCCCTACGGCTTCGCCATCTTCAACGCTGACAACCAGGAGCTGCTGGATGCCTTCAACGCCGGTCTGGCTGACATCAAGGCCAACGGCAAGTATGATGAGATTCTGGCAAAGTACCTGGGCTAACAAGCAATAAAGCACGCGGGGACGCCTGTTTTTGCGGGCGGCCCCGCTTTTGCGGCCTCTGCAAAGATCCCCTGCCCTCCCCCGCGAGGGGGAGGGTGGCGCCGCAGCGCCGGGTGAGGGCCGAGTCTGCCGGGCCGCCTCATACAGGGGCAGCTGCGGGCAGGCTGCCCCTCATCAGGCCGCTTTGCGGCCAGCTTCCCCCAAGGGGGAAGCTTTGTATCCAACCACCCCGAAAGGAGTCCTGACCCTTGGCTAAAATTCTTGCAAACTACGGCGGGCTGCTGGCGGCCGCTATGGGACAGACGCTGCTGCTGGCGCTGTGCGGGCTGTTCTTTGCCTGCATCATCGGCCTGGTCGTCGGCCTGATGAGTGTCGTCAAAAACCGAGCCTGCAACATCATCGCTACGATTTTTGTTGACGTCATCCGCGGCGTGCCTATGATCGTGCTTGCGTTCTACGTGTTCTTCGCAGTGCCGATGCTGCTCAACAACATCATGCACCTGAACACGCTGCTGGGCCTGAACAGCCAACTTACGCTGAGCGCTTTGCAGGCAGGCACCATCTGCCTGGCGCTGAACTGCGGTGCATACATGGCGGAAATTATCCGCGCCGGTATCGAGAGCGTGGACAAGGGCCAGATGGAGGCCGCCCGCAGCCTGGGCCTGTCGTACTGGAAGGCCATGGCCAAGGTCGTGCTGCCCCAGGCCATCCGCACGATGATCCCCTCCATCATCAACCAGTTCATCATCACGCTGAAAGACACGTCCATCTTGTCGGTCATCGGATTCCCCGAGCTGGTCAACACCGCCAAGAACGTCGTGGCCAACACGATGAGCGCGTTCCAGGTGTGGAGTATTGTCGCGCTGATGTACCTGATCGTCATTACACTGCTGTCCCGCCTTGCCAAGCGGGTGGAGAGGAGGCTCAACCGTGGGCGTCAATAAGCAGAATGTCAAAATTCACGTTGAGCATTTGAAAAAAAACTTCGGCAACCTCGAGGTCCTGCGCGATGTATCGACGGATATCTATGAGGGCGAGGTCGTTGTCATCCTAGGCCCCTCCGGCAGCGGCAAGTCGACTTTTCTGCGCTGCCTGAACCGCCTGGAAGAAATCACCGGCGGCACAGTCATTGTGGATGGCCACGACCTGACCGACAAGAAAACCGATTTGAACAAAGTGCGCGAGAATGTCGGCATGGTGTTCCAGCACTTCAACCTGTTCAATAACCTCAACGTCATGGGCAACATGACGTTGGCCCCGGTGGAGCTGAAAAAGGCCACGAAGGGCGAAGCCAAGGAGAAGGCTCTGCACCTGCTGAACCGCGTGGGTCTGTCCGACAAGGCCGAAGCCTACCCGGCGCAGCTGTCCGGCGGCCAGAAGCAGCGCGTGGCTATTGCCCGCGCCCTGGCCATGGACCCGGATATCATGCTGTTTGACGAGCCGACCAGTGCGCTGGACCCGGAAATGGTCGGTGAAGTCCTGCAAGTCATGAAGCAGCTTGCCGCCGAGGGTATGACGATGGTCGTTGTCACCCACGAGATCGGCTTCGCCCGCGAGGTCGCCAGCCGTGTGATCTTCATGGAGGGTGGGTATATCGTCGAGGAAGGCACCCCCGACGAGGTCATCAACCACCCGAAACAGAAGCGGACGATCGATTTCTTGAGTAAGGTGCTGTAAGCAAAAAGATAGGAAGCTGGCCTGCATAGGGGTCAGCTTTCTTTTTATAAGTAGAGTTGCAGGGGCCGGGCATGGCGTTGAAAATTTTCTCTTGAACTTAAAGTTAAAGTTTGCTACAATGTTCCAAGAGGCAACAACTTGTGAAAGGAGCATTTACAAGTGGAAAAAATCAAGAAAAATTTCGGGTTCGGCTGTATGCGCCTGCCGATGCAGGGTGAGGACGTCGACATTGAACAGACCAAGCAGATGGTCGATACCTTTTTGGCGCAGGGGTTCAACTACTTTGACACGGCCCACGGCTACATCCAGGGCAAAAGCGAGTTGGCCCTGAAAGAGTGCCTGACCAGCCGCCATAATCGGGAAGAGTACATCCTGACCAATAAGCTGAGCGAGGGCTACTTCAAGACGCAGGCGGATATCCGTCCCTTCTTCCAGAGCCAGCTCGAGGCCTGCGGTGTCGATTACTTTGACTTCTACCTCATGCACTCCCAGGGGTCGACCAACTACCAGCATTTCAAGGACTGCCGCGCCTACGAGACGGCGTTCAAGCTGAAAGCCGAGGGCAAGGTGCGCCATGTGGGCATCTCTTTCCACGACCGCGCCGAGGTGCTGGACCAGATCTTGACCGAGTACCCGCAGGTTGAGGTCGTGCAGATCCAGTTCAACTACCTGGACTACGATGACATTGCCGTCCAAAGCCGCAAATGCTATGAGGTCTGCCGTAAGCACGACAAGCCGGTACTGGTCATGGAGCCGGTCAAGGGCGGCAGCCTGGTCAACCTGCCCGATGACGCGAAGAAGATTTTCGACGACCTGCACGGCGGCAGCCCTGCCAGCTATGCCATCCGCTTTGCGGCGGGCTTCCCCGGCATGATGATGGTGTTGTCCGGCATGAGCAGCCTGGAACAGATGAAGGATAACCTCTCCTACATGAAGGACTTCCAGCCGCTGAATGACGCAGAAATGGCCGCTGTGCATCAGGTGGTGGACGTGTTCCGCAAGATGAACCTGATCCCCTGCACAGTCTGTCGCTACTGCGTCGAGGGCTGCCCCCGGCACATCGCCATACCGGATTTGTTCGCCATCATGAACACAAAGAGCATCCACCACGATTGGAATGCGGACTACTATTATGAGGATGTCCACACCAAGCCCGGCTCCCGCGCGTCGGACTGCATCCGCTGCGGCAAGTGCGAGCGCATCTGCCCGCAGCATCTGCCGATCCGGACGCTGCTGCAGGATGTGGCGAAAGAGTTTGAGAAGAAATAAAAAAGCCTTCCCCCACGGCCCAATGTCACTTAGTTAAATAAGAAAATCCCTCTATGCCAACGCAGGAATCGGTACAGAGGGATTTTTTTCTTCTATAGCAATTTTCAATAATACAGCAGAGAGTACTTTAACTTTTGAGAAAAAGTGATATAACAGAGACAAAGAAGGTTACCGGCAATATTTATGTCGGCGGCGGCGTGTCAAGATTTTATGCAGGGGAGCGAAAGATTTGCCGCTTGTGTGGAAAATCGCGTCCGGTTGGTTGAAAATTGGTGTGGAATATGCTATAATCCCAATATATGTCTGCCGTTTGGAGGGGGACTTTATGCACTACAACAAATCGCCCATGCTGCGTTTTTTCAACGCGCTGTTTGAATTTATACTGCTGGTCGTCGTTTTTATCATTGCGGGCGCGCTGCGCTCCGTCAGCCCGATCGGCAGCCGCTTCTTTATGTGGGACGTCTGGGCGTTTTTGCCCATCGCGGGGCTGTATGCGCTGGTGAACGTGGCCTGCTATGTGGTGGAAGGCTGCTACCGCTCGCTGCACAGCCAGAACAAAATGCGCCAGCTGTTCCAGATCGGCGTAACGAACCTGGTGGGCCTGGCGATGATGGCGACGGTGTTCTACATCTTCCGCGTCAGCCAGCTTTCGCGTTTGCTGCTGGCCTACTATTATGTCTTGTCGGTGGTGGGCATCCTGGCCAAGCGGATGCTGTTCAGCGCCCTGGCGACCGCCTATGTGCGGCGGCATGACATTGTGCCCCGCACGCTGATCATCGGCAGCGGCGAGCTGGCTCACCGGTTCTACAACGAAGTTTTCCGGGAAAAGAAAACGATGGCCATGCGGTACAGCGGCTACCTGGCGGCGGCCCCCTGCGCCGACCTGCCCGACTACCGCGGCACGGTGGCCGACCTGTTTGAAGTCGTGCGCACCCAGAAAATTGAAATGCTGGTGCTGGCCCAGGATGTGCAGGACGCCGAGGAAGTGCGCCGTATCATGCTGCTGGCCGATAACTTCCACCTGCGGGTGGAGGCAGTGCCGGTGTACAACGACTTTGTGACCGCCCGCAGTGAACTGGACAGCATCGGTGGTATGCGGTACATGGACCTGCGGTTGATGAACACCTGCGATATCATGGGTGTGAACATCGTCGTGACCGATATGGACAAGACCCTGCGCCTCATCGAGGAAAAACTGGAAGATTGGCGCGGGAAATACATCTGCGTGGCAAACGTCCACACCACCGTGACAGCCCACGAGGATCCCGACTACCAGAAGGTGCAGAACGGCGCAGTCATGGCCCTGCCGGACGGCGGCCCGCTCTCCAAATACAGCCGCCAGCAGGGGTATGTGGACGCGGCCCGCGTGACCGGCCCCGACCTGATGAAGGAGCTGCTGAAGGAGAGCAAGACCAAGCATTACCGCCATTATTTCTACGGCTCCACGCAGAAAACGCTGGATGTGCTGCGGGAAAAAGTCACGGAGAATTATCCCGGAGCCGTCATTGCGGGAATGTACTCCCCGCCATTCCGCCCGCTGACGCCCGAGGAGGACAAGGACGTGGTGCGGATGATCAATGAGGCCAAGCCCGATTTTGTCTGGGTGGGCCTGGGCGCGCCGAAGCAGGAGCGCTGGATGGCCGTACATGAGGATCGCGTGCAGGCGCTGATGGTGGGCGTGGGCGCCGCCTTCGACTACGAGGCGGGCAATATCCGCCGTGCCCCGCAGTGGATGCAGAAGCACAACCTGGAATGGCTCTACCGCCTGATGCAGGACCCCAAGCGGCTGTTCAAGCGGTATTTTGTCACGAACACCAAGTATTTGTGGTGGACGTGGCGGCAGTGAAAAGCCTTCTCCAGTGGATTGCGCCCGCAGGCGCGTGTCGGAGCGCAACCGCCGAAGGCGGCTCTTAGCGCGTAGACTGAAGGTGGCCCGAAGGGCCGGATGAGGGGCAAGTTTGCCGCGATTGCCCGGTAAACAGGTTGCATCGGCAAACCTGCCCCGCATCAGTCGCCTTTGGCGACAGCTTCCCCCAAGGGGGAAGCCTTTACACAAGAGCATCGCAGTCTTTTATGGGCTGCGGTGCTCTTTTTTGTTTGTTTATACGTTGTTTTCGGGTTTCTGCGCTCTGCGGCAAAATGCGGCGGCGGGGCGTGGTATAGTGCAAAGCGTCCGGACATACACTGTATATTTGCGGAGGGAAACAACGATGGCTGTTTTGAGTGGGGAACGCTTACATACCAATATGGACAAGCTGCTGCCCGGTGCGCGCAGCGCGGCGCTGCTGTGGCAGGGCGCGGCGCTGGCGGGTGGGCTGGCGCTGGGGGCCGGGCAGGTCTACGGCGGGGCGGCCCCCTTTGGGCTGGCGCTGGTCATCAGCTGCCCGCCGGCCTACTGCCTGGCGGCAGCGGTGGGCACGCTGGCGGCGGGGATAGCGTTCCAACCTGCCTTGCTGGGCATCAAACTGGGCGCGGCGGCGGTGGCTGCGGCCACGGTGCGGCGGCTTATCGATGAGCGCCCCAAGGCCGGGCTGCTGGCGGGTTGCCTGACCCTGGCGGCGGCGCAGCTGGTGCAAATCATTCTGCTGGGGGGCCTTGTAAATTTTTCCCAGACGGTCACGGTGGGGTGCACGGCCCTGCTGGCGGCGGGGCTGGGCTGTGCGTTCGCGCATTTTCCCGCGCGGGAGCCGCGGGGCGTCTGCCTGTGGCTGGCAGCGGTCACGGCCTGCTTACAGCGCTGTGCCGTCGGGCCTTTGGCTCCGGGCCTGGCGCTGGCGGCCGGGGCGGGGCTGTGCGCAGCCATCGGCGGCACGCTGGAACAAACGGCAGTTTTGAGTATTGCGCTGGCGGCGGCCATCACGGCGTCAGGGCCGACACTGGCTTTTGCGGCGCTGGCCGTGGCAATGGGCAGCCTGGCCGCAGCCTGCCTCTGCCCGGGCGAGCGTTGGCGCTGTGCCGGGGTGTTCACGGCGGGCTGCACGGTGGGGGCATTGGCCGCACCGGATGCCGCCGGTGCGTTGCCGCTGGCCGTCAGTGCCGGGGTGGGCATAGCGGCGGCCATGGCCGTGCCGGGCGGGGTCATGCGCAAAATTTTTCCGCCGCCCGCACCGCCGGTGCAGGCCCAGGGGTTGAGCGGCGCGGCCCGCAAGCTTGCCAGCGTGGCCGACACCTTAAGTGATATTGCCGACACGGTCAACGCGGTCTGCCAGCGGCAGATGCCGCCCAAGGGCGAGAGCTTTGATTTTGTGGTGGAGCAGGTGGCCCGCACCACCTGCCAGAGCTGCACCCGGCGCAATCGCTGCTGGGTGCGGGGCTACGCCACGGCCATGGATGGGCTGTACCATCTAAAGCCGATTTTGGAGGGCCAGGGCCGCGTGGAGGTGCAGGACCTGCCGGGGCAGCTGTCAGTCTGCATCCACCCGGCGGATCTGTGTACGGCGGCCAACCACGGCTACCGGCTGTGGCGCAGCCGCCGCCAGACCCGGGCGCGGGCGTCGATGCTGCGCACCGCCCTGACCGAGCAGTACAGCGCCCTGGCCGGGGCGCTGGCCCAGCTGGCGGGCAAACTGGGCCAGGCCGGGCTTCCGGACCCCCGGCGGGAGGCAAAAGTGGCCCAGCTGTTTGCGGACCTGGGGCTGGACGCGCTGGAATGCAGCGTGACCGCCGACCTGGCCGGGCGGCTGACCGCCAGCGTAACGATCTGCCGCACCCACTTTACCCAGGACGAGGTGCGCGGCCTGACCGACGAGGTGAGCCGCATCTGTCGCCGCGATATGGACACGCCGGAGATTACCCACTGCCGCACCGTCACGATGTTGACCTTTGGGGAGCGGCCCTTGTTCACGGTGGAATTTGGTGCGGCGGCCCACGCGGCCAGCGGCCAGTCGGTCAGCGGCGACGCGCTGGACCAGTTCTGCGATACCGGCGGCCGGGCGCAGATGCTTTTGTGTGACGGCATGGGCACAGGCCGCGCCGCCGCCGTGGACGGCCAGATGGCCGCCAAACTGACAGCCCAGCTGCTGCGGGCGGGCTTTGCCGCTGAGAGCGCCGCGCGGCTTGTGAATGTGGCGCTGGGGCTGAAAGGGGCCGAGCAGGAGGCCGGGGCGACGCTGGATCTGCTGACGGTGGACCTGTACACCGGGCGGGCCGGGCTGTTCAAGGCCGGGGCTGCGCCGAGCTTTCTGGTGCGGGGCGGCGTGCCCCGGATGCTGGACGGTGCCAGCCTGCCCATGGGCGTGCTGGACAGTTTGGTGGGCCGCTCCACGACCTTTGCGCTGGATGCGGGGGACTGGGTGGTGCTGGTCAGCGACGGTGCCCTGACAGACGGCAGCGATTGGCTGATGCAGCAGTTACAGCTCTGCGCCAAGCTGGGCCACACCCCCAAGCAGGCCGCCGAGACGGTAGCGGATGCCGCCGTCTGCCGCGCCGGGGAAAAGCGGGATGATATTACCGTGGCGGTGCTGGCGATGGGGAAGAGGGCGTAGGGGCGGGCGTGGCCCCGCCCGCAGGAACAGACAATGGGGAAAGGCGTATAACAAAACCGCGCCCCATGCGTTGCTGGCATGGGGCGCGGTGCGTTTTAAAGGCAATACCGCATAATTCTAAGTGCCGATACGGCGAGCGAGGTGCGGCAGCTGCTAAGCCAAAAGCGCAGATAATACTGGATGTCTTATCGAGCATTTTGGCAACGCAGATGCCGTGCCGCAGCCGCCGGAGCGGTGCTTAAGCCGTCAGGCGGGAATTGTGCGGTATTGCCTTAAAATAATTTTTGTTTCCGGGTGGGCTGGGGGTCGAAGGGGGTGTCCTCGTGATGGCGTTTGATAAAGACCTGGCGGGTCTTTTCGGCTACGCTGCGGCCGTTGTGCTTGGACACCGAGTAGAACGTCCGGGTGATGTTGTAATACCCCAGCAGGTGCTGCACCAGATACTGCGCCACGGCGGGGAGGCAGTCGGTGTCGTCGATGTTCTCGTAATTGTAGTCGCCGTAGAGGAACTTGACCTCGTCGCTGCCAGCATAGAGCACGATGCCGGTCTCGTCGAGCAATATTTCCCGGATAACGCTCTGCTGCAACCCGGCGGTGCCGCACTCGGCGGCGCGTTTGGAGGCTAAGGGGCGCTGATCCAGCGGGACGCTCTGCGGGTCGAGTTTTTCAGTGCCGCGCTGGCTGATCTCAAGCAGAATATCGCGCATCATGCGGCTTTCCAGCAGCGGGCGGATGCGCTCCTTCGCGCGGGCTTGTTCGGTTTTTGTCTGGATGGTGTTGATCAGGCCCATAGGGCGCCTCCTTGCGAAAATGGACGATACACATACAGTATACCATGCTTCGCGCCCCAATGGCAACAGGTTGGATTGTAAAAATTACACGAGGAAAGCGACCAGCCCCGGCGTGGGGTTGCGGTAGAGGGTATAGCCGTCCGGGCAGGGGAGGCCGCTGTGCTCCAGCACGGCGGTGTCCACAGGTACGCCATCGGCTACCAGCAGCCAGTCGGCGGCGGTCAGGTCGGTGTAGGGGTGGCCCGGGTACTCGGGACCGACGGCCTCGGCAGTCAGGTCCAGCACGCCGTCTGCCAGCTGGCCGGAGGCTTGCAGCGTCTCGTATTCCACAATGTAGAAATCGCGGGAGATATAGGTTTCGATGAGCTGACTGTCCCGCTGGCGGATGCCGTTGGGAAGAAACAGCACAGTGCCGTCCAGCGATTGCAGCGCGTCGTTCAGGGCTGAGGCCCGGGCGGCAGTTTCGGCGGGGATGGCGTAGGTCCAGCGGTTGATGCGCCACTCGCCAGCATAGCACAGCACGCAGAGCGCCAACGCGGCAACGGCAAGCGGGCGCCGGTATTTGCGGCGCACCAGCAGCACGCCCAGCACGGCCGCGCCTGCAGCAATGACGACGCGCCAGACGGCCAGCCAGCCGTTCAGCCCCAGGGCGGGCAGGCGGTCGAGACGATCGGCGATGAAGTCAAACCACTGCAAAAGGGTGTTGTCCCCCGCGCCCGCACCGATGGCCCGGCAGACCAGCACGAAGCCGACGCCCCAGAGGGCGGTCAGCGCGGCCAGCACGCGGCGGCGCATTTGGGTCAGGGGGTCGTCCAGCGTGTCCAGCATCACGGCCAGCAGCGGGATGAGCAGCGGCTCCAGGTACCGCATATGCTGCCGGGGCGAGGGGGAGTGCAGGTCCTCCCGCACGGTGATGGACCAGGCGATGACCGCCACACCGATGGCAAGGGACAGCAACAGAAACAGCGGCAGCTGGGTACGGCGGGCGTCGCTGCCCTTGCGGGGGCGGTGCAGCCCGCAGATTGGCAGCAGCACCGGGAACACCCAGAACGCCAGCACCGTGAACAGCGCGTCGCAGGCGAGGGCAAAGGGCAGAAAACGCCACTGCTCGGCGTTCAGCCAGCTTGTCTGGTTGTAGGAGTTGCCCAGCCCCCGGAACAACGTGGCCTTCGCCAGCAAAAAGCAGGCGAGAAAACTGCCCAGCAGCGCGGCGGTGGCAGCAAGCTCGGCTTTCCAGCTGGCTTTGTCGTGCCACCAGACCCAAGCGCGGACGAGCACCCAGGCGATCAGGTAGTAGAGTGCCACTTCCTTGTTTAAGTAGAGCAGGTAGCAGAATGCGCCCGCTGCCGCGCACCAGCCGATGCGCGCCCGGGGCGCAGCAAGCATGGCCCGCAGGAAGAAATACACCTGCCACAGCGAGAGCGGCAGAAAGACCGTCTCGCTCATGAAGGTGGAGGCCGCGGACATCGTGGGAAGCACCGCCGTGACGCCCACCAGGAACGCCGTGCGGTGGGGGTTCATCCGCATGGTTTTTGCCAGCGCATAGGCCGGGAAAACCGCGCTGGCCATGTAGGCGGCGTTCAGCCAGCCGATGGCTGTGATCTGCGCGGCGGTGGATTTGAGCAGCAGCGCAGGCAGGATGCAGAGCGGATAGAGAATTTTCTGGTAGTCGCTGGGCATATTGCGCACGCGCAGCCCACGCCCGGCCAGCAGGCTGCGGGCTACGTCCAGATAGCGCAGTTCGTCGCTGTACACGGCCAGCTGCCGCGGGTAGCTGCTGAGCAGGCCATACACGATGGTGCAGGCAAAGAACAGCAGCGCTACCAGGGCGAGGGGGGAGAGTTTTTTACGTGATGGCATGGGTGGGTTCCTTTGCTGGTAAAGGTGGAGGCGGTTGTTTGTAGGGGGCGGCGTTCTCGACGCCCCGCGGAGGGGTCAAGACCCCTCCCTGCAAGGGAAAAAAGGGGATACGACCGTAAGTGTGCGGGCCGGGCATACCCGGCCCCTACATTGTATTACACTATGATACACCAAAAAAGCCTGCCGGTGGGGCAGGCCTTTTTTAGGGTTTACAGTTCTGCGTTTTCTGCTTTGTCGCGGATGAAGCGCCACAGCTCACCGATGGTGGCTTCGTCGCTCAGTTCGCTTTCGTCGATCTCTTCGCCGATGGCCTCGCCCAGCGCCCAGGCAAGCTCTACCATGTCCTCGTGGTCAGCGCCCAAGTCGGCCAGCGTCACGCCGCGGCCCAACTCACCGGTATCACAGCTGAACTGCTCGGCCAGCAGGTCCTGCAATTCTTCAAAGGTCACGCTTGTTTCCCCCTCTCACTGGGATGTTTTGTGTTCTTATCATACAAGCCCACAGCAGTTCCGTCAAGGGGCAAACGGACAACAACTGCACAAAATTATTCAGCTGCTTTTGTGGAATTTGCCAAGGGGGCCGCCGGTAACTGCGGCTGTGCGTTCAAAATGCGCATGAACTCCTCGCCGGAAATCGTTTCTTTCTCGTACAAATACTGCGCAATCTCGTCCAGTTTGCGCTTGTTGTCGCTCAAAAGCTGGTAGGCTTTGCGGTGCTCGGCCTGCACGATCTCCACGACTTTGGCATCGACTTTGGCTGCGGTCTGTTCGCTGCAGGCAAGGCTTGCGTCGCCGCCGAGGTAGGCGTTGTTCACGGTCTCCAGGGCGACCATGTCGAAGTCCTCGGTCATGCCGTAGCGGGTGACGAGGGCGCGGGCCAGCTTGGTGGCCTGCTCGATATCATTGGATGCACCGGTGGTGATGGAGTGGAAAATCAGTTCCTCGGCTGCGCGGCCGCCGGTCAGGGTGGCGATTTTGTTGAGGATTTCCTCTTTCGTCATCAGGGTATGGTCGCCGTCCTCCACCTGCATGGTGAAGCCCAGCGCACCCGACGTGCGCGGTACGATGGTGATTTTCTGCACCGGGGCGCTGTTGGTCTGCAAGGCGGCCACAAGGGCGTGGCCGACCTCGTGGTAGGAGACGATGCACTTTTCTTTGTTGTTGAGGATCTTATTTTTCTTCTGCGCACCGGCCAGGATCGTGTCCACGGCCTCCTGCAAGTCAAACTGGGTCACAGCCTTGCGGCGGTGGCGCACAGCGCAGAGGGCGGCCTCGTTCACGATGTTGGCCAGCTCGGCACCGGAGGCACCGGGGGTCATGCGGGCAACGACGCCGAAATCGCAGTCAGGGCCGAGCTTGACTTTTTTCGCGTGCAGGCGCAGGATGCTCTCGCGGCCCTTTAAATCGGGCAGCTCGACGGGCACGCGGCGGTCAAAACGGCCGGGGCGGGTCAGCGCAGGGTCGAGGGACTCCGGGCGGTTGGTGGCGGCCAGGATTACGACGCCCTTGGCGGCGTCGAAGCCGTCCATCTCGGTCAGCAGTTGGTTCAGCGTTTGCTCGCGCTCGTCGTTGCCGCCGAGGTTCGCCCCGCCGTCACGCTTTTTGCCTATGGTATCGATCTCGTCGATAAAGACGATGCAGGGCGCTTTTTCGCCTGCCTGCTTGAACAGGTCGCGGACTTTCGACGCACCCATGCCGACGAACATCTCGACGAACTCACTGCCCGCGATGGAGAAGAACGGCACGCCGGCCTCGCCGGCGACGGCGCGGGCCAACAGCGTTTTGCCGGTGCCCGGAGGGCCTACGAGCAGCACGCCCTTGGGCATTTTGGCACCGATATCCTCGTATTTTTTAGGGTTGTGCAGGAAGTCTACGATCTCCTGCAGGCTCTCCTTGGCTTCGTCCTCGCCCGCTACATCGTTGAATTTGATGCCGGTCTCGTCGTCCACGACGTACTGTTTTGCGCCGGATTTGCCGCCGCCGAACAACATGGCGTTGCCGCCTGCGCCGCCCATCTCCTGCATCTTTTTGGATGCCCAGCGGTTGACGAACCAGAACAGCAAAATCATCGGCAGGAAGGAAATGACGAGATTCAGCAGCGAATCCCAGATGGTGGGGCTCTGATAGACTGTACCGAACTCAACACCCGCATCCTCCAGCCGGGCGACAAGGTTGTTATCCTGCGCGATGGCGTTGGTCTTGTAGGAGTTTTCGTTTTTGTCCACAAAGTAAATTTGCTGATCCTCGATCTGGACGGTGGAAAGCTCCTTATCCTCCAGCATTTGCAGGAAGGTACTGTAATTTACGCTCTTGACGCTGGCCTGCATCAGGGCAGGGAAGAGGAAGACATTGCTTAAAATGACGATGGCAAGAATGACCGCGTAGCCGATCCAAAGTTTCTTCTTTGGGTCTTTCGGCGGCTGTGTCGTCTCTTTCATGGGGGTAGCCTCCTTTTCTTTTGTGACAAGTATAGCATGGACTGAAAAAGTGAACAGCGTATGAAGCAACTTTGAACGAAACGCAAAAAATCCGCATAACGGTGGGGCTGGGACGGGTTTTCCGCGTTTTGCACAGGTTTTCGACAGGATTCCACTGTGGAAATGTGGAAAACTGTGTTGAAATGGTGGAAAACCCAGGGGAAAGGTACAAAATAGTACGATGAGAGGGGAGTGTTGAAATGTGGAAAATGGGAACGCAGAGAAATAAAAACTTCTAAAATTTAAACAAAATCTTTAAATTTGCCTTAAATTTCGCGAATCTTGTAACAAGTTGGAAACATCTGTCGTTATAATAGATATGAGGAATCGCAAAAAGCTGTCCTGTTCGGAAGGAGGATGTTCATTATGAAAACCGCACAAGATGTCTTTTATAAAGATTTGGAAGTGAACCTCGCGGCGCACCGGGTCAGCCGCGCGGGGCACGAACTGTGCCTGACGCCCCGGGAATTTGCACTGCTGGCTGTGCTGCTGACCCACTGCGACAAGGCGCTGAGCCGCAGCCAGCTGTTGGAGGCTGCCTGGGGGTACGCTTACATCGGCGAGAGCCGCACCGTGGATGTACATATCAACCGTCTGCGCCGCAAGCTGGGACTGGAAAATGACATCCAGACCGTATATAAAGTGGGATATCGGCTGAATAGTGCAAGCTGAACCCTTGCATTTCCCGCGGGATTTGGTACAATAGAAGTAATAAGAAATCCTGAAATTGCAGTGGTGCCGTAGGCTTGCAGAGGGCGATGCTTGCATCCGCCCCTACAATGGCCCCGCTGTAAACGCTGTAAGGAGGAAACGACCATGAAGCGTATCATTACCATCGGGCGCGAGTTTGGTGCGGGCGGCGGCGAGCTGGGCCGACGCCTGGCACGGGAACTGGACATTGCCTACTATGACCGCGATATCATTTTAAAGACCGCCAAGGCCAGCGCCCACCTGACACCCGAGCAGGTGCGCCGCTGGGACGAGCGCGTACCCCACGAGTTCGGCTTTACCCAGAGCCTGTTCAACTTCTACAACCGCCCCTTGAGCGAGGAACTGTGGGACGCCCAGGTGCGGGCCATCCGGGAAATTGCGGATAAGGAGAGCTGCGTTATCGTCGGCCGCAATGCAGACTATATCCTGCGGGAGTTTGACCACTGCCTGCGGGTGTTTGTACACGCTGACCGCAACTGGCGTCTGCTGCATATGCGTAAGCTGATGCCGGACACGCCGTTTGACCAGCTGGAAGCGGATATGGACAGCGCTGACCGCGCTCGCCGCAACTACTGCAAGCAGCATACCGGCCAGGTCTATGGCGACAGCCGCAACTATGATCTGACGCTCTGCACCAGCAAGCTAGGGCTGGATAAGGCCCTGGAAGTGCTGCTGTGTGCGGCGAAAAATTTGTAAATTGAAAATCGTTTGGCGTCCTAAAACGCAAAAGTAAACCGGAGACTTTGGCTTTTTTAGCTTTAAAAGTGCTCTGGTTTACTTTTGCGTTTTAGGGCATTTCTTTTAGAACCCTTTTATTAGCCACTTGTGGTTATAAGAAAAATCTGTTATAATGTTATTGTATATTTGTAAGGGAAGGGGACTTATATCCTTTTCTTATTAAAATTGCGAAAGGAGGGCTTGACAATGTCTGTCAGTGGCGCGAAAATGGCTTGGCTTGGCTTGGCTTGGCTTGGCTTGGCTTGGCTTGGCTTGGCTTGGCTTGGCTTGGCTTGGCTTGGCTTGGCAGGAGCATAGCGCCGTTTTTTCAGCGTGTCAAGTCTTATTTCATACAATTTATAACGAATCGATTGCCGAAGACAGGGCGCATTGTGCCTTGGCTTCGGCTTTTTGCGTTTGCCGGAAGGATGGTGGTTTAATATTGAAGTCCTAACCACGACCGGCAAATCAATCTTTTCCGGTTAAACCTTCTATCTTCTCCGGCGTGTCCGCTGTCGGAGGAAGCAAATAGCGGGCAATTAAAAAATGGAGGAACTCTTATGAAGAAAAAACTATTTGCACTCCTACTCAGCATTGTAATGGTAGTTGGACTCCTGCCTGTCACAGTACTGGCAGCGGATTCCACGGTCTACGACATCTGGGTAGACGGCGTACAGGTCACGTCTGAGAATAAGGATAATCTTTGCAGTGGAACAGTAAGCTATGACCCGACCACTCACACCTTGTCTTTGAACAATGCTACCCTTGACAGCGACACCATGTTAGACTACGGTATTAAAACGACTATCCCCAGTACGTTGAAGATACGGTTGACCGGGACAAATAGTATTACCCGAACCGATCCCGGCGGAGGAGTGGGAATATACCTCAATTACAGCAATTCTGTCGAGATTACCGGCGATGGAACACTGGCGATCAACGTTATCGGGGAAAACTACGATGGAATTAGCACAGGGGCTGACGTCAAGATTTCCGATAAAGCAAGGGTCATAATAAACTCTAAAGGCGGATTGGGCATAGCCGGAAGAATAGTCGAAATTGACGGGGCAACAGTGGATTCCACCGGCTTGTATGCCGGAATCGACGCCTATGGGTTGAAGATTACAAACGGCTCTGATGTCACGCTTATGGCAACTCATGATAATTGTAACGGAGCATATATCAGGAAAGATCAAGAAGGGAACGGCGGCGATATTGAACTTGCTGCATCTAAAGTTAAAGCAACAAGCTATTATCCCGGTCTGTATGCTGCAGGTGATCTGACGGTTAACGGAGGCGAGGTAAACTGCACCTCTACTGCGGACGGTGCAATATGGGCAAAAGGCAATATTCTGATCAAGGGCGGCGCCAAAGTAACCACTGACGGTAAATTCCCGATGGGCTGTAACGGTACTTTTACCGTAGAAGAAGCAGACATTGATGCAAAGAATACGAATGCGAAGAATATCCCTGCAATTTTCGATGGATGTGTGCCTGTGATTGCCGATGGCTATCATCTGAACTATGCAAAAGCTGTAGACTCGGAAGGAACAGAAATCGACCTGCTTTCCAGCGGTACTCAGTACTTTGCACTTTATAAAAATGTTCATTTTATCACAAAGGCTGTCTATCCGGTTTCTTTTGTTGTAACGCCAGACGGTTTGACCAATGTTGTTGTTAAAGTGAATGGTCAGGAGGTTACCGGCTCTGTCAGTTTGGAAGCAGGAACTTACCCTGTTGAAGTAACAGCCGATGACTGCAAAGCATACACCGGCAATATAACGATCACCGCCGATCCGGCAACGCATACGCAGACGATTGCAATGACTTATTTACCTGCCGACTACACCAATGTTGATACAGCCATCGACAAGGTAAACGCTCTGAACAAGGATGAGTACAAAGACTTCACTGCGGTAGAAGCTGCCGTCAATGCTGTTGTCCGTGACAAGAATATCACTGAACAGAGCGCAGTGAATGCCATGGCGCAGGATATCGAAAAAGCCATCGCTGCCCTGCAATACAAGGATGCTGATTACACAAAGGTTGACGCAGCCATTGCTAAAGCAAATGCACTGAACAAGGACAAATACAAGGACTTCACTGGTGTGGAAGCCGCCGTCAATGCCGTTGCCCGTGGGAAGAACATTACCGAGCAGGGCGAAGTAGATGCCATGGCAAAGGCTATTGAAGATGCCCTTTCCGCCCTGCAATACAAGGACGCCGACAAGACCACCCCGGCACCTGCTGCAACGGCCACTCCGGCACCTGCCGCCACGGCTACCCCGGCACCTGCTGCAACAGCCACTCCGGCACCTACTGCAACAGCCACACCTCAGCACACCATTCCGCAGACCGGCGACACAAGCAACCCAGCTTTGCTGGTTGTCCTTATGCTTGTCAGCGGTAGTGCAGCCATTGGAACAGCCGTTGTTGGCAGCAAGAAAAAGCACAACAGATAACTGAACAGCCCCCTCGCTCCATCTTCCGGGCAAAGCAAAAGCGCCGCAGCGATGCGGCGCTTTTCTATTGCCAAAAAACATCAGGAAGTGGACTTGACTGTCCACCATACGGAAAGCATTTCGCTGCACGGCGGCTTTTGTGTTACTGCTCCAAAAATTCGCGGATCTCCTTCTCGACCGCGTTGACCTCCTCCTCAAACGCACGGGCCGAAACACGCAGCGCACCGTGGCCCATGACGATGATCTGCTCGGCACCGTCGCTGCTGACGACGCGGGTGCGGTGCTCCTTCGCCAGCTCGTGGGTGGCGCGTTCGATGTACATATCGGCGGTCTCGGCCTCGCGGGTGTAGACGACATACAGATTATGGTACTGTTCGACCTCCCGCGTGCCGCCCCGCACCTTGTAGGCGTCGAACACCAGAATCGGCACGCAGCGCTTGTAGCCTGCATAGTTGCACAAAATGTCCATCAGGCGGCGGCGGGCGGCGTCCAGATTGCCGTCGGCCAGCCTGCGCAGGTCGTCCCAGGCAAAAATCACGTTGTAGCCGTCCACCAGCAGGTAATCCGGGCCGGTGGGTACTGGTTTGGCGGGGACGCTGGCCGCAGCGGGGGCGGTGTGCAGGGCGGCGCGGGCTGCCTTTTTGGCGTCGCCGGTCTCGCCACGACGGCGTATCTTGCCGTAGGTGCGCTCAAAAATCGCCAGCAGCTCCTTATCTTGTTCCAGCGTGCCCCGGTAGGCGGCGGCCCGGCGGCGACGGTCGTTGGCGTCAGCCTGCCCGGCAGCGTCCTCGTCGTCGGCGGGGGTGCCATTTAAGCGGCGTTCCAGCCCGCTGGATACATGGGCGCGGGCGGGGACCTCATCCCACTTGACGAGATACCCGGCCCCATGTGCGCAAAACACAGAGTCAGCCGGGTTCTCGGTGTCGGCGTCCGGGTCATAGCCCATGGCGGCAAGCACCTCGTCGGCGTTGTGGCAGGTGTCGTACCCGGCAGGCAGCACGGCCCAGCGGCCCAGGCCGTGGGTGTAGGCCGCGACCTCCCGCGCATAGCCCCGCGCAGTGGCCACCGGCAGGCGGCCTGTCAGCCGCACGGTGTTTTCAGATTTCGGCAGTGTCTCGGGCGCTTCAAAGCTGCCGCACATCCGTTGCACATCGGCCATGGCGCGGCCCAGCGCGTCGGCGGGCAGTTCCAGCGTGAAATCATACCACGGTTCCAGCAATGCCACGCCGTCCTTGGCTGCGGCCATCCGCAGGCCCTGGCGCACGGCGCGGTAGGTGGCCTGGCGGAAGTCGCCGCCCTCGGTGTGCTTCTGGTGGGCGCGGCCCGCCGCCAGCGTGATCTTTACGTCGGTCAGCGGCGCACCGATCAGCACGCCGGGGTGGGTGCGCTCGGCAAGATGGGTCAAAATCAGCCGCTGCCAGTTTTCGGCCAGTGTGTCGGGCGGGCAGTCTGCCGCCAGCTGTACGCCGCTGCCCCGCGCACCGGGTTCCAGCAGCAGGTGGACCTCGGCGTAATGGCGCAGAGGCTCATAGTGGCCGATGCCCTCCACAGCGGTGGTCAGGGTTTCTTTGTAGAGGATACCGCCCTCGCTGAAGGTGACGTCCAGCCCGAAGCGGTCCTGTAAAATATTCTGCAAAATTTCCAGCTGCACTTCACCCATCAGCTGGACGTGTACCTCGCCCAGGTCGTCGCGCCAGTTGACGTGGAGCTGCGGGTCCTCGTCCTCGAGGGTCTGCAGGGCTTTTAAAACGGTGTGGGCGTCGGCGTCACAGTCGATGCGGTAGTTGAGCACAGGCTCCAAAAGCGGTGTCTCCGCGTCGGATTCTGCACCAAGGCCCTGCCCGGGGCGGGTGGCTGCCGGGCCTGCCACTGCCACGACCATGCCGGGAAACGCCTCACTGACCAGGCGGAACTTGCCGCCATTGTACAGCCGCAGGGCGTCGGCCTTTTCGCCGCCGGGGAGCACGTCTTTTACGTGCAGCACGCCGCCGGTGACTTTCAGCCAGGTCAGGCGGGTGCCTGCGTCCTCACTGATTTTGAACACGCGTGCGCCAAATTCCGGCCACTGGGGTGGGGTGCGGGTCAGCGTTTGCAAGCCGCGCAGTAAGCCGTCCAGGCCGTCCAGACGCAGCGCCGCGCCGAAAAACACCGGAAAGACCTGCCGCCGCGCAATGGCCGTGATGACGGTCTCGGACGCGGGGGTGCCGGTGTCGAGGACTTCGTTCATCAGCGGCTCACTGCACAGGGCCAGGGCCTCGGGGTCGGGCGCGGTGGAAAAATCCACACAGCCGTCGCCGAAGCGGCCCCGCAGCTCCCGCAGGCGGACAGCAGCGTCCGCGCCGGGCAGATCCATTTTGTTGACAAAAACAAACGTAGGAACGCGGTAGCGGGCAAGCAGCTTCCACAGTGTCTCGGTGTGGGCCTGCACGCCGTCGGTGCCGGAGACGACGAGGACGGCGTAGTCCAGCACTTGTAAGGCGCGTTCGGCCTCGGCGGAGAAATCCACGTGGCCGGGGGTGTCCAGCAGGGTCAGCGCGGTCTCGCCGCAGCCGTCGGCGGCGGGCAGCGTCAGCACAGCCTGCTTGGCAAAAATCGTGATGCCCCGCGCCCGCTCCTGACTGTCAGTGTCCAGAAAGGCGTCGCGGTGGTCGACGCGGCCCAGCTTGCGCAGCACGCCGGCGCGGTAGAGCAGCCCTTCGGCCAGTGTGGTTTTGCCGCTGTCAACATGGGCCAGCAGGCCGATGACGAGACGTTTCATAGATGTTCCCCCGAGTTTTTCAAAGTTGCTTCTATTGTACAATTTTTCTTGCAATTTGGCAAACGGTGTGGTATAGTAAAGCCAAATTTACCGGGAAGGAGAGCACACGTATGCGTTGGCAGTTCGGTGTGGTGTTCCAGAAAAAAGGAAACCCCTGACGAATCGACGCTATAAGTGTGCCCTTTTTTAGGCATTGTCTAAGTTCCGGTAAAGCTATAAGTGTGTGCATTTTTGCGCCCTGCGGCTTTGCTGCGGGGCGCTTTTTGTGTGCAAAAAAGGGCACGTTTTCGTGATTTTTGAGCGAAAGGGTGTTCCCGATGAATTTACAAAAACAACTGCGCTGCGTGTATCTGCACGCATTTTTCTCGACACTGCGGTTTACCGATGCCGTCTGGGTGGTGCTGCTGGCGGCGCGGGGCTTCTCGCTGGCGGAAATCGGCCTGGCCGAAGGGGTGTTCCATCTGACGAGCCTGCTGTGCGAGGTGCCCAGCGGCATGGCCGCGGACCTGCTGGGGCGGCGGCGCACGCTGATTTTCGGCGGTGTGCTGGGCGTTTTCTCGGCGCTGGCCATGGCGTCTGCACCGGGGCTGGGGCTGATCTGCACGGCCATGGCGCTGAAGGCGCTGGGCTACAATATGCTTTCCGGCACGGACGAAGCCCTGATCTACGACAGCCTGAAAATGGCCGGGCGGGAAAAAGAATATATAAAAGTGGACGCCAATGCATCGATTTGCATGAAAATTGCAACGGCGCTCGGCTCGCTGGCAAGCCTGTTGGCAGGGGTGCTGCGCTACGCAGGGTACTACTTGGCGGACGCCGTGTCGGCGCTGCTCTCGGCACTGGCGGCGGCCCGGCTGGAAGAACCCATCGTCACCGATGAACAGGCCGCCCGGGAGCGGCACACCCTGCGGGAACTGCCCGCCCGGCTACGTGTGCATATTTTGGACAGCGCCGACTGCCTGCGCGGCAGTGCGCTGGCGCGGCGGCTGATTGCGGCGGACGCGGTGATTTCGCTGCCAAGCTACTTGACGTCGATGTTTGTGCAGCAGCGGCTGACGGAACAGGGCGGGGCCATGGAATGGCTGTTCCTGCCGGGGCTGCTGGCCGGGGCTGCAGGTATGGCGGGCACGGCACTGGGGCGGCGGCTGCACCCCAAGACCCTGCGCGGCCTGTATTTTGCCTGTGCGCTGACCATCGGCGCGGGGGCACTGCTGGCCGGGGCGGCCCCGGCGTGGGCCTGTGCCGTCGGGCCGATGCTGGTGCAGGGGGCACTGGCTGTGTGGTTCTTGCACAGTATGCAGCGACTGAACGAGGCAATTTCCAGCGACCGCCGCGCGACGCTCATCAGCGTGGACAGCATGACGTACAGTTTGCTGATGATCCCGGCAAGCCCGATGCTGGGCTGGCTGGGGGATGCTGCCGGGTCCGCAGGGGTCGGGCTGTGTCTGCTGGGTGCAATGGTGGCAGCCAGCGGTCTTGCAGTCGCGGCCAAAACGCGGTATACTAGGCGCGGAGCATAATTCCCTTGATTTTTTGTGGGGCCGATGGGATGCGTCGGCCCGCCAACGGAGGCAAAATTGCTATGACCTATACAGAAGTTTTACAGGCGGCGAAGGGCCAGATGGGCCCCTGCCATGCCTGCCCGGTGTGCAATGGCCGCGCCTGCGGCGGCACCATCCCCGGCCCGGGGGCCAAGGGCAGCGGCACGGTGGCGATCCGCAACTTTGACGCGTGGCGGAATGTGCGGCTGAACATGGATACGATCCACGAGAATTTTGAGCCGGATACGAGCCTGGAGCTCTTTGGACGCAAGTTCAAATACCCGTTTTTTGCGGGGCCGGTGGGCGCAATGACGTTGCACTACGGCGATAAATACAACGACTTGCAGTACAATGAAATTTTAGTCGCTGCCTGCGCGGCGGCGGGCATTGCGGCGTTCACCGGAGACGGCACGAACCCCAAGGTCATGGAGGGGGCAACGGCGGCCATTGCGGCCAGCGGCGGCGCGGGCATCCCCACTGTGAAGCCGTGGGACAACGCCACAGTGGCAGAAAAAATGACGATGGCGCGGCAGTCCGGATGCTTTGCCATGGCGATGGACATTGACGCAGCGGGCCTGCCGTTTTTGCAGCACCTGGATCCGCCCGCCGGCAGCAAGACCGTGGAGCAGCTGCAAGAAATCGCCCAGGCGGCGGGCGTGCCGTTTATCTTAAAGGGCATCATGACGGTGCGCGGCGCGGAAAAGGCCATCAAGGCCGGGGCCGCGGGCATCGTCGTCTCGAACCACGGCGGCCGCGTGCTGGACGACTGCCCCGCCACCGAGGAAGTGCTGGCGGACATTGTGGCGGCCGTGGATGGCCGCGCGAAAATTCTGGTGGACGGCGGCATCCGCAGCGGCAACGATGTGTTCAAGGCGCTGGCCCTGGGCGCGGACGGCGTGTTGGTTGCCCGCCCCTTTGTGACAGCTGTGTACGGCGGCGGTGCCGACGGCGTGGCTGCCTATGTGGAAAAGCTGGGTGCCGAGCTGGCCGACACGATGCGCCTGTGCGGCGCGGCGAGCCTGGCGGACATCAGCCGGGATATGGTCAGGGTCATAAAGTAAAGGCAATACCGCATAATTCTAAGTGCCGATACGGCGAGCGAGGTGCGGCAGCTGCTAAGCCAAAAGCGCAGATAATACTGGATGCTGCAAAGGTGAGCGCCGCCAGTGGCGGATGCAGCGAACCGAAGCAGGGGCAGCGGTCGCAGAGTGCGAGGGGCTTTTGCCCCCGAAGCACGATGCGGGTACCGCAACCCGACATTATCGAGCATTTTGGCAACGCAGATGCCGTGCCGCAGCCGCCGGAGCGGTGCTTAAGCCGTCAGGCGGGAATTGTGCGGTATTGCCTAAAATAAAAAATACCATGTTCCGCAGCTGCAAAAACTGCCGAGACATGGTATTCTTTTTATGCCGCAGTATGCGGCGGGGCGGGCGTAAAACTGCATAAATATACTTCTTGCCTCTTTTTTTTGCAAAAGGTCTTGCAGAAAAAGAGGTTTTGCATTACTATTAAAGAATGCTACCGCTTTAGAGCGGTGGTGTGAGGGTTTGTGTAAAGTGTATACAAGGAGGAAGTCATCATGAAAAAGCTGATCAGCACCGTTCTGGCATTGGGTATGGCGGCCAGCCTGGCAGCCTGCGGCAGCAGCGCATCCACGGCGGCGTCCACGGCCGAGAGCACCGTGGAATCTACCGCAGCAGCCGGGGACAGTGACCTGGACTACATCAAGGGCAAGGGTAAAATGACCATCGGCTACACGGTATATGAGCCAATGAACTACACCGACGCCGACGGCAATTTCACCGGCTTTGACACCGAGCTGGCGACCGCTGTGTGTGAGAAGCTGGGCGTGGAGCCGGAATTTGTGGAAATCAACTGGGACACCAAAATTGTTGAGCTGGATGCCAAGAGCATTGACTGCATCTGGAACGGCATGACGCTGACTGATGATATCCAGGCCAACACCGCCTGCACCAAGGCCTACGCCAAAAACGCGCAGGTCGTCGTGATGAAGGCCGACGCCGACTATTCCTCCACTGCTGACCTCGTCGGCAAGACCGTGGTCGCAGAGGCCGGTTCCGCCGGTGAGAGCGCCATCAACGACGACGAGAGCCTGGCCCAGGCCGAGTACGTCAGCAAATCCGTCCAGACCGATTGTCTGATGGAAGTGGCCGCCGGTACGGCGGACGCCGCTGTGCTGGACCTGACGCTGGCCTCCGCTATGATCGGCGACGGCACCGACTACGCGAACCTGGCTATTAAAGACGAGCTGAACGCCGAGGAGTACGGCGTGGCCTTCCGCAAGGGCAGCGATGCCGCCGACGCCGTGAATGCTGCCTTTGACGAGCTGAAGGCCGACGGCACGATGCAGGCTTTGGCCGACAAGTACAGCCTGTCGCTGGCCGACTGATGGGCGAGGCGGCTGTCATCTGGGGCCGCCTGACCGAGGCATTCTGGCTCAACTGCCAGCTGTTCGGTCTGACGCTGTTGTTCGCACTGCCGCTGGGGCTGGTGGTGTCGTTTGGCTCCATGAGCAAGTTTGCCCCGCTGCGCGGCGTGGTCAAGACCTTTGTCTGGATCATCCGCGGCACGCCGCTGATGCTGCAAATTCTGGTCATCTACTTAGGGCCGGGCCTGATGGGCTTTACCAGCCCCTGGCCGTCGGGCGGCAGCGGCCGCCTGGTGGCGGCGGTGGTGGCATTTGCCATCAACTACGCCTGCTATTTTTCGGAAATTTACCGCGGCGGTATCGAGGCAGTCCCCAAAGGCCAGACTGAGGCAGGGCAGGTGCTGGGCATGACCAAGGCGCAGATCTTCTTCCGCGTGACGCTTTTGCAGGTCATCAAGCGCATTCTGCCGCCGATGGGCAATGAGATCATCACGCTGGTCAAGGATACCTCGCTGGCGAATGTCATTGCCAACAAAGACATCATTATGATGGCGAAAGAGTACAGTGCCAAAGGGCTGATCTGGCCGCTGTTTTCCACAGCGGTGTTCTTCCTGGTGTTCGTGGGTGCGCTGACGCTGCTGTTCGGTTGGCTGGAAAAGCGGCTGGACTATTTCAAGTAAGGGGGCGCGGCTATGGCATTGTTGGAAGTAAATGGCATCGGCAAGAGCTTTGGCACCACAAAGGTGCTGCGCGATATCTCGTTTGAGCTGGCCGAGGGCGAGGCCCTGGCCATCATCGGGTCGTCCGGCTCCGGCAAAACGACGCTGCTGCGCTGCTTGAACTTTTTGGAGACGGCGGACGCAGGCAGCATTACGGTGGCGGGCGAGACGCTGTGGAGCGCCGCCGATACCCGCACCCAGAGCGAGGAGGCCATCCGCAAAAAGCGGCTGCATTTCGGGCTGGTGTTCCAGAATTTCAACCTGTTCCCGCAGTACACGGCGCTGCAAAACGTGATGCTGGCGGGCCAGCTTTTGGCGAAGGAACGCCCGGACTACAAGCAGAACAAAAAGCAGATCCTGGCCGATATCGAGACACAGGCGCGGCAGCTGCTGGCGCAGATGGGGCTTTCTGACCGCGAAGGACACTACCCGCACCAGCTTTCGGGTGGGCAGCAGCAGCGGGTGGCGATCGCCCGCGCCCTGGCGCTGCACCCGGATATTTTGTGTTTTGACGAGCCGACGAGTGCGCTGGACCCTGAGCTGACCGGTGAGGTGCTGCGGGTGCTGCGCGAGCTGGCCGAGCATAAAACCACGATGATCATTGTGACCCATGAGATGAAGTTTGCCCGCGACGTGGCCGACCGCATCCTATTTATGGATGGCGGCGTGGTCGTGGAGCAGGGCGATGCGAAAGAGGTCATCGACCACCCCAAAGAGGAGCGGACGAGACAGTTTTTGGCGAGTTATGGCAAATAAAAAACGGCAGACCGTTGGATGGCGGTCTGCCGTTTTTTTAAAAGTGGGCAATTACCGTACCGCGATGCACTCGATCTCGACGAGGGCGTTCTTGGGCAGGGCGGCGATTTGGACGCAGCTGCGGGCGGGGAAGCCGCCGTGGAAGTAGGTGCCGTAAATCTCGTTCACGGTGCCGAAATCGGCCAGATCCTGCACGAAAACCGTCGTTTTGACGACGTTGTCGAGGCTCAGGCCGGCCTCGTTCAGGACGGCCTGCAGATTTTTGAGGGCCTGGTGGGTCTGGGCCTGCACGCCATCGGCCAGATTGCCGGTGGCGGGATCCAGGCCGAGTTGGCCGCTGCAATAGACGGTGGAGCCGGTGTCAACGGCCTGAGAATAGGGGCCGAGGGCGGCGGGGGCGTTCGGGGTGGAAACGTGGGTCATAGTGATGCACTCCTCTATGTTTGATTTTTTTAGAAAAACGGGGGTAACAGAGCGGACGATATGCGGGGCGTCGAGGACGCCGCCCTCTACAAATGAGGGGAGCGGCGAGGGGACTGACCGCCCTATGGGGCGTTTGCCGAAAGGTGGAGGGCCGGGTATGCCCGGCCCCTACGGGGTGGCAATGCGGTTATCGCGCGTCGTCGGGGGCTTCCTTCGGCCAGGCGAAGTGGCGGCGGGTGAGGCAGTCTTGCAGGAAGTCGGTGCATTCTTTCGTGTAGGCGGTGTTGTCGTGGTAGTAGCTGACGGCGTGCTCGGCACCGTGCACCGTCAAAAAGCGCTTGCCCTTGGCGCGGCAGACCTCGTAGTTGCGGCGGCCCATCTCGTAGGGAACAAAGCCGTCGGCATCGCCGTGGACGAAGAAGATCGGCACTTTGCTGTGGGCCGCGGCATCGGTGCAGTCAGCATCCTCGGGGTCAAAATGGCCGAACAGGATGGCCCCCAGCCGCCCGATGGCGTAGGTGGGGCCGAGAGGGAAGCCGGGTAGGTACTCCGGCAGGCATTTGCGGGTGATCTCGCGCGGGCTGGTGTAGCCGCAGTCGGCTACGATGCCGCAGACGTTGTCCGGCAGATTCAGCCCGGCGGCCAGCAGCACGGTGGCTGCGCCCATCGAGACGCCCATCAAAAAGATGGGAACTTCCGGGCCAAAGTGGCTGCGTGCCCAGACAGCCCAGTCCCGGGCGTCGTAGCGCTCCTTCACACCCATGGTAATGGTGTGGCCGCCGCTGTACCCGTGGGCGCGCTGGTCGGGCAGCAGAACATTATAGCCCAGCTTGGTGCAGAGGGTGTAGCCGCCCAGGCCGTCCCGCACGGCATAGCCCCGGTAGCCGTGGAAGATGATAGCCAGCGGGGCACCGTCGTTGTGGTGGTAGTATCGCGCGGCCAGCGGTGTGCCGTCCTGCGCGGTGATATGTACCGGCGTGAAGGTGTCCCGCGCCAGTGCGTCGGCATCGGGGCACATGGCCTTGCGGTAGACCTCCCGCGTGGGCATATCGGCGGGGGAGGGCACGGCGATGGTGGGCTTTTGGTAAAAGGCGACGCGGTAGATGCCGTAGGCTGCGCCGAGCACGGCAGTACCGGCTGCAGCGGCCGCAGTAAGCAACGGATGCTTTTTCATGCAGGACACCTCACTTTGGCGGGAATTTGTGTTTATTATAGCAAATATGCCACAAAACCGCAATGATTCCCCAAAAAAGTTTACACTTGCCACAAAAGTGTTTTCGCGGTATAGTATCTGTGTATAGAAGAAAATGCTTTCCGGGTAGAAGTGCAGGGGCGGATCGATGGCGAGCGCCCCCTGCCATACACGGATTGACGATGCAATAAAAGGACCCACCTATGACTGAACTGATCCAAAGCCTGAAGGCGGCGGTGGCGCGGTATCCGGGCACGATGGCGGAACTGGCGCGCCGGGCGGCCATCGACCGCTCTACTTTATATAAGATACTCGGCGGGCAGCGCACGCCCCGGCGCGAACAGCTGGAGCGCCTGACCGACGCACTGGAATTGACCGAGGAAGAAAAAACCACCCTGCTGGTGCAGTACAAGCAGCGTGGCCGCGGCACTGACCCCAAGATGCGCGCTGCGTTGAACCAACTGCTGGAAGCGGCGTTCCGGGTCGGGGATTACACCCGGCGCGAGGGAAACATCACCAACGAGGCCGCGCGGCAGATGAGCGTTTCCGGACAGTATGTGGAGGGTACCCGCGCGGTAGCGGCTGCCGCAGCGGCGCTGGTGGCCGAGCATATGCTATCCGGTGATACGCGGCCGCTGCTGCTCTCGCCGTTCACGAACCCGGTGCTGGACCGGGTGCTGGTGAACCGCTTCTCCGCGCCCGACGGGCAGACGGCGTCGCTGTCTCAGTTGCTGATTTTTGCCGAGGAAAGCGACATCCCCCGGGAGAAAGCCGGGAATATCGCCACGCTGACCCGCACGCTGCCGCTCTTGTTTCTGCCCAAGCTCAACTACGATGCTCGCGTTGTACGGAGTGTGATGAGCGAACCCAGCCCTGGTACGCTGATGCCGGTGTATCTGCTGCTGCCCACGGCCGCCTTGATGATGGACCGCTTGGGGCAGAAAGGGTATATCGTCACCGACCGGAAGGCCGTGGAAAACCTGCGCCTGGCATTCAGCCGAAAGTACATCGACGCAGTGCCGGTGCTGAAACTGGCGACCGGGACGCACGGTTTTATGGAGTCCATGCAGTTGTACAGCAAGCTGTTTGCCGAGACGCGCAAGTGCTGCATGGTGCGCTACCAGCCGCCGTTCAGCCTGTTTGCCGATGAAAAGATCGCGCTGCGGGTCGTGCGGCAGGACGCAGCCGTGCAGCCCTACCTGCCCGCGCTGCTGGATTACCTGAACACCTGGAACCAGCAGACGCCGGACCTGTATTTCTGCGAGGAAGGACTTTTGCAGTTTGTGCGCACCGGGCAGATGTTTGACCTGCCCCCGGCTCTGTACGAACCGCCGGACGTCGAGACGCGCCGGGAGCTTCTGCTGCGGCTGCGCCGGGCGGCGGCCTCCGACAAGCAGACGCTGCGCATTGTGGAATCGGCCCAGCTGCCGCTGACACCGTCGATGAGCGTGAACGCTTTCCGCGGGCGCGGGGTGGTGTTCTGCCAGGCTGTGCTGGAACCGGGCAAAATGTACTGCCGCGAATATCTGATGGAGGATCCCCAGATGACCGAGGCAGTGCTGAATTATCTGGAGGAGGGCAAAACCGGCGACCGGGTGCGCAGCCAAAAATATACGGTGGATTTTATTGATTATTGCCTGCGGTTGTTGTAAGATTAGTAAAAGTGCAAAAAAGGAGACAAGCCATGGCACATACAGAGACTATGCTGGAAAGCAAGGAGATATTCAATGGCCGGGTCATCCGCGTGACGGTGGATAAGGTGCAGCTGGAGGACGGCACCACCAGCACCCGAGAGATCGTCCATCACCACGGCGGGGCGTGCATCCTGCCAGTGGATGCAGATGGAAACGTGACGATGGTGCGCCAGTTCCGCTACGCCTTTGGCGAGGAAATCTGGGAACTGCCCGCCGGCAAACTGGAAGCGGGCGAGGACCCCTTTGAGGCCGCCAAGCGCGAACTGAGTGAGGAGTGCGGCCTGACGGCGGACAACTTCATCGACCTGGGCGTCGTCTACGCCACCGTGGGCTATGACAGCGAAAAAATCTACCTGTGGGCTGCCACCGGCCTGCACAAGGTCAAGCAGCACCTGGACGCCGGGGAGTTCTTGGATGTGGTGAAGATGCCGTTCGACAAGGCCCTGGGCCTGGTGATGGACGGTACCATCAAGGACAGCAAGACCCAGGTTGCCCTGCTGAAATACGCGCAGCTGCGCGATAAAGCGTAAATGGGCGTTGAAATACTGGACAACGGCACCCGCGTACTGACCGCGCCGGGAGCCATGTTTGGCACCGACGCGCTGCTGCTGGGGCGCTTCGCCCAGCCCCGGCGAGACGAGCGGGCGCTGGATCTGTGCAGCGGGTGCGGCATTGTGGCGCTGCTGTGGCACGACGCCGGGCACCGGGGACCATGCACGGCGCTGGAATTTGACCCGGCGGCAAGCGCACTCTGCGGCCAGGCGGCTGCGGAGAACGGCGCTGAGCATATTACGCCGGTCTGCGCGGATTTACGGCAGTTCTGCACGGCAGGGCCGGAGCAGGGGCAGTATGATTTTGCAGCCTGCAACCCGCCCTACTTTGCGGCGGGGCCGCGCAGCCCCGACAAGCGCCGGGCCGAGGCCCGCCACACCGACAGCTGCACGACGGCAGACGCCGTGGACTGCGCCCGCCGCGCCCTGCGGGACGGGGGACGGTTCCTGCTGTGCCAGCGGCCCGAGCAGCTGGCTGAGGTATTGAGCACCCTGCGTGCCGCGCGGCTGGAACCCAAGCGGCTGGCCTTTGTGAAGAACCGCCCCGACGCCGCGCCCTGGCTGTTTTTGGTCGAGGCGCAGAAGGGCCGCAAGACCGGATTGCGCGTGGAGCCGGATGTGCTGATAACGAGTGGTGCGGCAATGTATGGGCCGCGAGAATAACACTAAAAAATTACAAAACTAGGAGAACACCGTCATGGGACTTTTTCATCAGAATTTTGACAAACCGGGGCCGGGCGTTTCGCCCGATGCACCGCGAAAAAAGGGCGCTGCCCGTTTCTTTGAGATTCTGGGCCGCGACTTTTCCACCATATGGATGGCGGGTCTGCTGGCGCTTATCAGCAGCCTGCCCTTCGCGCTGCTGATGTGGTTCGCCGTGTCCACCCACTCCCTGATCCCGATGCTGGCGGCGGGCATTCTGGGCGGCATGATCGCCGCACCGCAGATCGTCGGCCTGAACGATACGATTCTGCGCAGCCTGCGCGATGAGCCGGGCTTCTGGTGGGCGACCTACCGCCGCGCCTGGAAGCGCAACGTCAAGGCGTCGCTGCTGCCGGGCGCTGTCTGCGGGCTGCTGCTGGCAATGGAAATTTTCACGGCGTTCCACCTGGATATCTCCCAGAGCGTTGTGCCTGCAGTGGCCGTGCTGGTGGCGCTGATTCTGCTGGCGGGCATTGCACAGTACATCTATGCCCAGGTGGCGCTGGTCGAGGTCAGCTTTGGCGGCCTGCTGAAAAACGCGCTGATGCTGTTTTTGGGCTACCTGCCCCGCAGTGCGCTGGGCGTTCTATGGCAGGGCATTTACTGGGCAGCGGTGGCGCTGTTCTGGCCTGTCAGCAGCTTTGCGGTGATCCTGTGCAGCCTGTGGCTGCCCTGCCTTTTGAACTTGATGGCGATTTACCCCGCGCTGGATAAGAGCTTTGATTTGGAGAAAACCATCAAGGCCATGCGGGACGCACAGCTGAACGGCGAGAATGAGGACAAATAAAAATAGCAAGGGGAACGCGGGGACGCGTCCCCCTTGCTTGTTTGTAGGGGCGGTTATGGGAAGGCTGGGGTCCGGGCGTGCCCAGCCCCTACATGGACGGCGGGCAGCGAAAGCGGCGGGAACATCTTGCACCTTCTTTATAAAAAGGGTATAATGACATAATAGGCTTATTATGCGGAAAAGGAGGCGACAGCGTGAAAATTCTGCTGGTACACTGCCATTACCGGCTGCCCGGCGGCGAGGATGCCGTTTTTGCGGCGGAGCGGGAATTGCTGGAACGCCACGGCCATACCGTGCTGGTGTATGAGCGCAGCAACGAGGAAGCCGCCCACGGCGCGGCCAAGGCGCTGCTGCCGCTGCACGCCGTCTGGAACCGTCGCGCTGCCCGCGAGGTGAAAGACCTGATAAAACGCGAGGGCGTCGAGGCCGTGCATATCCACAATACGCTCTTGCTGCTCAGCCCCGCTGTGGTGCGGGCCGCCAAAAGCTGCGGCGTGCCGGTGGTGCAGACGCTGCACAATTTTCGCCTGTTCTGCCCCAACGGGATTTTACTGCGGGACGGTCAGGTCTGCGAGGAGTGCCCCCACCACGGCCTGCACTGCGCTTTGAAGCACAGCTGCTACCGGGGCAGCAAGGCGCAGACGCTGGTGGTTGTGGCAGCCTACTGGCTGCACCGGGTCCTGGGGACCTGGCGCGGCGTGACGATGGCCGCCCCCACCGAGTTCGACCGCGAAAAGCTGCTGGAATTCAACAAAATCTACCCGATGTTCGACGCAAACCGCCTGGTCGTCAAGCCGAACCCGGTCTGCGTGCCGAACGGCCCGGTGACGCCCTGGGACGAGCGCAAACGGCAGTTTGTGTTTGCCGGGCGGCTGGAAGAATTGAAGGGCATCCGCACCGTTATCGAAGCGTGGCGTATCCTCGATAAAAACGCGCCGGAACTGCTGGTGGCGGGCGACGGCCCGCTGGCCGACTGGGCGAAGGCGCAGAAGCTGCCGAAGGTGCGTTTTCTGGGCCAGCTGCCCCGGGACGAGCTGCACCGCATCATCGGCGAAAGCCGCGCTGTGGTGGGTGCCAGCTTGTGCTATGAGAGCTTTGCCCTGGTGCCCGCCGAGGCCCACGCCCTGGGTACGCCGGTGCTGGCAAGTGGCATCGGCAATATGGGGGCGTCGGTGCGGCCCGGGTTTGACGGCCTGTGTTTTGCGCCGGGGGATGCCGCCGCGCTGGCCGGGGCCGTGCGGGCCATGAGTGCCATGCAGTTTGACTGCGCGGCCATCGCCGCCGCCACCCGCCGCCGCTTTGGCGAGGAAGAAAATTACAAGACGTTGATGAGATTGTACGGCCGCAGCGCCGCCGAGGAATGACATGAACCAGTTTTACCGCGCCCTGCATATGCCGCCGAAACGGCTGCTGCGCAAAGTGATGGGCGAAAAAGAAGTGTATACGATCGCAGTGCGCCCCCGCCCCACGGCCGAGGGTACCGAGCCGCTGCCCGCCCTGGGTGCCGGCCCCTACACGATGCTGCCCGGCCGCGAGGGCTGGTGGTTCGCCGACCCGCTGCTCTACCACCGGGGCGGCAAGCGCTGGCTGTTTGCCGAGGCGATGGATCTTTCCACCGGCAAGGGTCGGCTGGAAGTGTGCGAACTGCACGACGACGGCAGCATTGACGGCTGGCGTGTGGCACTGGAGGAGGATTTCCACCTTTCCTTCCCGATGGTGTTTGACTGGAACGGCGAGGTCTGGATGATCCCCGAGACCGGGCACGACCACAGCCTGCGGCTTTACCGCTGCCAGGTGTTCCCCACAAAATGGGAACTGGTCCAGCGGTTTGCCACCGATGAGGAACTGTGCGACGCGATTTTGGTGGATCGCCGGGCAGAGTCACTGACGATTTTGTGCAGCGAGACAAAGCCCGACAACCAGCTGTATGTGCGCTACCGCCGCTACACGCTGTGCCATGCCGTGCAGGAGACTGCCGCCCTGCCGTTGGCTGAGGCAGACACCCTGCCTGCTGCCGCGCCCGCAGGCCCCTTTGAACTTTTGCCCGACGAGACATACAATTTGCAGCACCGAGATTTTGATTTTGTCAGCCGCAATGCAGGGCCGCTGTTTGTGCTGGGTGAGCAGGTCATCCACCCCACGCAGGTCAGCACCAGCGTGGACTACGGTGTTTACCTGCAATTTCTCGCGCGGCGCGGCAGCTCCGAGGTGCCGCTCTGCGCGGCGACGCCCCAGAATGTGGAAATCACCGGACTGAACGCGGCGGATGTCATCGGCGTACACACCTATTGCCGGGATGATGTGCTGGAAGTCATCGATGCACGGTATCTGACGCGCATCCCCAAGCCCGCAAAGCCGGAGGCAAAAGCGTAAATGAAAACCATCGTCATACCGCAGTTTTACCGCGGCCCCTCCGGCCAGAAAGGACTGTACAACCGACAGGAGGTTGGCCTGGCCCGGGCCTTTGCCGCGCTGGGCTGCCGCGCCGTGGTGCTCTACCCCGAACCGGGTGCAAAAGCGCCCAAGGTGGAGACACCCGAGCCGAACGTGAAAATCTGCTACCTGCCCGCCGTGGCCTTTGGCACCCAGGCATTATACAAAAGCTGGCAGATCTTGCTGGACGAACAGGCCGATGCCGTACACGTCATGGGGGATAACTCCCTGGGCGTGCCGGGGCTGTACCGCTTTTGCGAGAAGCACAGCATCGTGTTTTACAGCCAGCTGGGGGCGCTGAAAAGTACCTCCAACCACGCTATTGTGCGCGGGGTGATGGACCTGCTGCTGCACCGGAATTTAACGGTGTACCGCAAGACGCCCACCTATGCCAAGACCCCGGCTGTGGCCGCTGAACTGGAAAGCCTGGGCGTGCCATGCCGCGGGCTGATGCCGGTGGGGCTGGACACGGCCATCATCCCGACGATACCGGGCAGCAAGGCCATGATACGCCGGGAACTGAACATCAACGAGCAGGTCAAGGTGCTGGCCTTTGTGGGGCGGCTGGACGCCTACAAGCAGCCGCTCGACCTGGTACCGCTGTTGCAGGCCGCGCCCGACTGGTACGCAGTCATTATTGGGCAGGGGGCGCAGAGCGATGAGCTGGCCCGCCGCCTGACCGAGGCTGGGTTGATGGGCCGCTGCCGCCTGATCCCCCAGCTGCCCAACGCGCAGGTGCATATTTATTATCATGCCTGCGACGCTTTTGTAAACCTGAACGAAAACGAGATTTTCGGCATGAGCCTGTTGGAGGCTATGTACGCGGGCTGCCCGCCGGTGGCCCGCCATGCGCCGGGGCCGGATTTAATTATTGAAAACGGCATCAGCGGGTATCTGTGTGATACTGTCGCTGAGATGGCCGCCGCGCTGGATAAGACGACCGACGCCATGGGCCATGCGGCGCAGAACCGCGTGAACGAACACTTTTTGTGGCAGAACAGCGCCGAACTGGCCCTGACCCTGCTGCCGAAAAAGGGGAAAACCAATGGATAACGACAACATTCTGCTGCAAAAGGCCGCCGACATTTACCGCGGTCTGCGGTTCAAGATGAAATACCGCGGCGTGGATATCTTACCCGCCGGGGCCGGCAACGACCTGGCGCGGGAGCTGCTGGAAAGCGGCCAGCCGTTTTTGTTTGGCCGCTGCGGCGCGACCGAAATGCGCACCGTGGCCGACTATTTGCAGAACGGCGGCAAAAATTATGCCGACCGCACGCGGGAGGATATCCGCAATTTGTCTGGCGTGTTCCCCACGGATGATGCGACGCTGGAAAAATTCTGCCGCCTCTACGTCAAATGCGCCCAGAATGCGGAGCTGCTGGCCCTGTGGAACGTGGGGGCCGAGCGGGAGGTCATCCGCGGCTGCGATGCCACCCGCTTTACCGAACTGCGCGCACTGGAACCCTACTACCACGCCAAGCCGTGGAGCGCGGCGCTGGCGGGCAAGCGGGTGTTGGTGGTGCATCCCTTCCGCAAGACGATTTTAGCGCAGTATGCCCGGCGGGCGCAGCTGTTCCCCGGCAAGAATGTCCTGCCGGAGTTTGCGTCACTGACCGTGGTGCAGGCCGTGCAGGGCCTGGGTGGGCAGGACACCGGCTATGCCAGCTGGTTTGATGCTCTGGCCGCCATGGAGCGCGAGATGGACGCCGCCGACTACGATGTGGCTATCGTCGGCGCGGGAGCCTACGGCCTGCCGCTGGCGGCCCACGCCCGGGACACCGGCCACGCCGCCATCCAAATGAGCGGTGCCACGCAGCTTTTGTTTGGCATCAAGGGCAAACGGTGGGACAGCCACCCCATCATTGGCAAGCTGTACAACGATGCCTGGGTGCGCCCCGACGAGACGGAGGGCATCACCCATAAAGAAAAGGTCGAAGGCGGGAGCTACTGGTAATCGGAGAACTTTATGCGTATCTTAATGATCAGCAACCACCTTGGGGTGCAGAGCGGGGTGCAGCGGTATGTGCAAAATCTGCTGCTGAACCTCGATACAGCGAAATACCATATCGACCTGTTCGTGGGGCAGTGCCCGGCGGACCAGGCCAGCACCGCCCCCGTGCTGGAAGCGCGCGGCGTGCATATCATTGCGGTGCCGGACAATAAAAAGGACCGCATCCGGGCACTGGCGGCGCACCTGCGCACCCACAAGGACTACGATATCATCCACTACCACACGGCCAGCAAGATCGGCGCACCGGTCTGCGGCATGATGCGGCTGCTCTGCCCCCGGGCCAAGATCGTGGTACACAGCCACATTGTCTACCCACCGCTGACGCTGACCTGGCGGGCCGCCCACGGCGTCTACCAGCTGTTTGCGGATTATTTCCTCGGCTGCGGCGTGGCGGCGGGGCGATTTGTGTTCGGCGACCATATCGACGAAAAACCAAACTTTTCCGTGGCCTGCAACGCCGTGGATGCCGGGCGGTTCCACCCGGACGCCGCCGCGCGGGCTGCCACGCGGGCCAACTACGGCATTGCCGACACCGACCGCCTGGCCGGGTTTGTGGGGCGGCTGAACCACCAGAAAAACCCGCTGTTTTTGATGGAGGTTTTTGCGGCTATGGCCGCGCAGGATGTGCGGTGGAAACTGCTGCTTGTCGGCACCGGCGAGAAAGAGCCGGAAATGCGCGCCGCCGCCGAGGCTCACGGCCTGGCCGACCGCGTGATTTTTGCGGGCGTGCAGAGCAATGTGCCCGCCTTTATGAACGCTTTTGACCTGTTTTTGCTGCCCAGCAATTTTGAGGGCAGCCCGGTCACGCTGGTAGAGGCCCAGGGCTGCGGCGTGCCGTGTCTGGCCTCCACCAATGTGCCGGATGATGGCTCGGTGACGGAGCTGGTGCATTTTCTGCCGCTGGCCGCGCCCCTGACCGAGTGGGCGGCCAAGGCTGATGAAATTGCCGTGGGCGGTGACCATGCCGACCACTGGCAGACGCTGGCGGCGGCGGGCTATGAGCTAAAGACCGCTGCCCGCCGCATGGAGCAGCTGTACGACAAGCTGGGAGGCCGAGCATGATTTACGCGGAGCTGGCCGGGGGCCTGGGCAATCAGATGTTCATTTATGCCTTTGCGCGGGCGCTGGGCCTGCGCTGCGGCGAGGGTGTGACCCTGCTGGATAGGCAGGACTGGCGCGACGGTGCGCCCGCCCACACGGTCTGCGCGCTGGGGGCACTGAACATTAGCCCCGAGGTAGAAATTCTGGCCGATTCCGGCTTCGCCAAGGCGCATCTGCCCCGGCAGAACACGGCCAAGGCCCTGATGATAAAGTATGAGCAGCGCCGCGGCCTGCTGGCCCGGGATTGGCACGGCTTTGAGGCCGCCGCCGCACCGCTGCTGAACGCGCTGGGCCTGCACTTTGCCACCGACGGCTACACGCCGGCGCGGCGGGGAAAAAGTAAAGATTTCCTCGCGTGGGGGTATTTCCAGAGTGAGAAATATTTTGACGATTTTGCTGATGTTGTAAAAACTGAGCTGCGCAGTAAAGCAGTCCCGGCGGGGGAGTACGCCGACAGGATACGTGCCGCGGCCTGGCCGGTCTGTGTACATCTGCGGCGCGGCGACTACCAGAAGCCGGAGAACGCCATCTTGCAGGTCTGCACGCCCGCGTATTACGCCCGGGCAGCGGCGCAGGTGAAAGCGGCCCGCCCCGAGGCGGAGCTGTTCGTGTTCTCGGACGATATCGCCTGGGCGCAGGAGCATCTGGACACGGCGGGGTTGCCCGCGGTGTTTATGCCCCAGGGCGCGGCGGTGGACGACCTGGCGCTGATGCAGCTCTGCCATGGGTTTGTGGTGAGCAACTCTACATACAGCTGGTGGGCGCAATACCTGGCTGAGGCCCCGGATAAGCAGGTCTGGGCCCCGGACAGGTGGTACGCGCACACGAAGGATAGTGCGCTGTATCTGGATGGGTGGAAACTGGTAAAGACGTAAAAGGAGAACGTTATGCCGCGATTTTCTATTATTGTACCGGTGTATAATGTGCAGAATTACCTCGCGGCGTGTGTCAAGAGCGTGGCGGAGCAGGCGGGGGAGCGCGATTGGGAGTGCATCCTTGTGGACGATGGATCCACCGATATGAGCGGGACAATGTGCGACGCGTTCGCCGCCGAGATCCCCGGCATGCAGGTCGTCCACCGGGAAAACGGAGGCCTGGCCGCTGCCCGCAACACCGGACTAAAGCACGCCCAGGGCGAGTGGGTGCTGTTTTTGGACAGTGACGACGCCATGGCCCCCGGGCTGCTGGCGGCGCTGCGCACCGAGCTGGCCGCCCACCCGGAGTATGACTGGTTCATCGGCAGGCATTTGGAATGGCAGCCCGACGGCAGCCTGACCGAACACGCGGGGCTGCATCTGGTGCCCGGGTTGTTTGACAGCAGCGACTACGCCGCCCGATTGAAAGCGCTGTACGGCGCAGGGCACTGGTCGGTGTGGAAATACTGCATCCGGCGGTCGTTTTTGACCGAAAGCGGCGTGAAATTTTTGCCCGACTGCGTTTGGGCCGAGGACTGGCCTTTTGATTTGGAATTGCTGACAAAGTGCGAACGGCTGTACTTTTTGGATGTGGTGTTCACCCACTACCGCGTGGGGCGGCAGGGCAGCCTGCTGACTGACGCGAAGAACCTCCCCAAGCGGTTCAAGGGGCTGGCGGCGGCCCAGCGGCGGCTGGCGAAACTCTCGGCCAGCGGTGCGGTGGATGCCGAGACCTATGCCGTCATGGAGAACGCGGCGGCCGATGTGTTCTGGCCGCAGGCCCGCACAGCGGCGGTGAAGGATGCCGCCATCCGCAAGGCCTGCCTGCCCTACATCCAGCAGCTGCGGCCATTGTATGCCTGCGGCACCGAGGTAAAGACCCGCCGGGACTGGCAGCTTTTCCAAAAGTTGATGCAGACCTTCGGCCCGAAATTTACCCTGTGGGCGGCGAGCCGCCGCTAAAGGCTTCCCCCAAGGGGCTGCGCCCGCAGGCGCGTGTCGAAGCGTAACCGCCGTAGGCGGCTCTTGACGCGGAGACTGAAGCTGTCGCCGTAGGCGACTGATGAGGGCTAACCTCGCCATCACCGCCCATTAACGGCTTACAACTCATACTCTCCCCTCATCCGGCCCTCCGGGCCACCTTCCCCCTCGGGGGAAGGCTTTTGTGAAAGGAACTGCCTTGCGTACCAAACGTACCTTACTGAATATGGCTTACGCCCTTGGCTCCAGCTTGCTGCTGTTGATGCTGGGGCTGGTCACACGGCGGCTGCTGGTCGATAACTTCGGCCCGCAGATCACCACGGCGTCCCAGGTCGTCAGCCAGCTGTTCAACTTTTTCTCGATCGCAGAGTTCGGCGTCGGCAGCGTTATCAGCTACCGGCTGTATGAGCAGATCGCCGCGAAAAATGAGGAAAAAATCAGCAAGTACATGTCGATGTACAAATGGGCGTACCGCGTCGTCGGCATGGTCATTGCGGGGCTGGCACTCATCGGCGCGGCTGTGCTGCGGTGGATCATGCCCGATGTGCCCGCCGCCACGGCCTACACCGTGTACGGGCTGAACGTGATTTCGACGCTGTGCAGTTACTTTTTGATAACCCGCCGCCTGATGTACACCTGCACCCAGCAGGGCTACCGCTGCACCCAGATTGACTTTTGCTGCAACGTGGCGACGAGTCTGGCGAAAATTGCCGTCTCGCTGTGGTTCCCGAACTATGTGCTGTATTTCAGCGTGACGATCTTCTTTAACGTTATGGCAAACCTGCTCATTGCGCGGCGGTTCAAAAAGGACTTCCCCTATGTGCATGACGTAAAAGTCACGGTCAACGACTTTAAAGAACTGGGTATTTTCCACGATTTGCGGTATTTTTTGGTACACCGTCTCTCCAACACGATCTACGGCTCGTCGGATACCATCGTGACGTCCCGCATGGGCGGCTCGACCCAGACGACGTTTTTGGGCAACTACAATACCATTTCCACCTCCGCCACCGACCTGGGCAACAAGGTCATGGACAGCTTTGCGGCGGCCATCGGCAACATTGTCTACGACAAATCCGCCGCCGCCAACGACCACGACAAGCAGGTGTTCTGGGGCATGGATCTGTTCAGCTACCTGTTCGGCAGCTTTGTGGCAACTGCGTATTTCTGCCTGTTCCAGCCGTTTATGGGCGCGTGGATGGGAGAAAAATGGCTGCTGCCCCTGAGCTTTGTGCTGGTGTTCTGCCTGAATGAGTACGTCGGCTGGAACCACCGGATGCTGGGGTCCTACCGCGCGGTGCTTGGCCATTTTGAGGAGGACCAGTGGTTCATGGTGGCGTCGGCTACGGTGAACCTGGCGCTGAGCTTTATTCTGTTCCCGCTGTATGATATCACCGGCGCACTGATCGCCACGGTGGTGGCCCACTGCATCATGTGGGCCGGGCGCATCCGGGTCGTGTTCCGCCAGTATATGTGCGGCGGGCTGGGGCATTACCTGGCCGTGCAGGCGCTGCATCTGGTCACGCTGGCAGCCTGCATGGGCGGCAGCTACGCGCTGTGCGCCAGAATGCCCGGCGGCTGGCTGGGCCTGGCGCCCCGGGTGCTGGTGGTGCTGGTGGTGCCCAACCTGCTGAACCTGGCCGTCTACGGCTGGGGCAAAGACGCCGCCTACCTGCGCCAGTACGGCGCGAAGGTGCTGCGCAAGCTGAAACGAAAGGGGGATGCCGCATGACAAAAATCGGGATGCTGTACATCTGTACCGGCAAGTACACGGTGTTCTGGCCGGAGTTTTACCGCAGCTTTGAGGAAAAGTTCCTGCCCGGATGCGAGAAGGAATACTTTGTCTTTACTGATGCCCCCACCATTGAGTATGAGGACGCGCCCCGCGTACACCGCATTTACCAGGAGGCCTACCCCTGGCCGTACAGTACACTGAAGCGGTTCTCCATCTTTCTGACGCAGGAGGACGTGCTGCGGGGGATGGATTATCTCTTTTTCTTTAATGCGAATCTTACCTGCAAAAAGACCGTTACAGCGGAGGAATTTCTGCCCCGGCCCGGGAAGGGCGAAAATCTGCTGCTCGTGCAGCAGCCGGGCTTCTGGAACAAAAAGCCGCCGTTTTATACCTACGACCGCAACCCCAAGAGCACGGCCTACATCCCCTACAACTGCGGGAAAGACTACGTCTCCGGCGGGCTGAACGGCGGCACGGCGGAGGCGTTTCTGGTGCTGTGCCATGAGCTGGAACGCCGCACCGAGCAGGACTTGCAGAACGGTGTGATCGCCCTGTGGCATGACGAAAGCCAGCTGAACCGCTACGCGGCCGAGCGCAGCGATTACCGCCTGCTGACCCCGGCCTACTGGTATCCCGAGGGCTGGGATATGCCGTTTGAGGAAAAGATATCGGTGCGGGACAAGGCCCGCTACTTTGATGTGGCGGCGGTGAAAAACAAAGAAACGAAGCAGCGCGGATTTCTGGCGCGAAAATGGGGCGCCTTCTGCGAAAATTACCTGCCCTGCTGGTACTGCCTGCGGGATACCCTGCTGCACAAAACGCTGGGGGCCGGCCGATGACGGCGCAGAACGCGCGGCTGCGCCGGTGCGGTGCGGCCCTGCTCTGCCTGGTGTGTGCGGCGGTCATGGTACGTAGCGCCTTTGTGGGGCTGGAAATCGACGAAGAGTACGCGTTGTCGCTGGGGTTCCGGCTCGTCAGCGGGGACAGGCTGTTCTACTCGATGTGGGAGCCGCACCAGCTTTCCAGCCTGCCGTCGGCGGCGCTGCTGGCGGCGTTTATGGTTGTGACCGGCGGCACGACCGGTGTGCTGCTGTTTTTCCGGCTTGTGGTGCTGGTGTGCAAGGCCGCGATGAGCTATGCGTTTTACCGGGAGTTCCGCCGGGATCTAGGCGGGCGCGGGGCGCTGCTGGCGGCGCTGGTGCTGTTTGCCTTTGTACCCAAGTGGTTTTTGGGGCCGGATTACACCGGCCAGCAGTTCCATTGGACTGTGGCGGCGTTTTTGTGCCTGCACCATTATGTGAGCCGCGGGTTTCAAAAACCGTGGCTCGTGACGGTGGGAGCGGTCTGCGCCTGCTTCGGCTATCTGGCGTTCCCCCAGAGTATTGCGGCGTTCGCGGTGCTGTGGGTGGGGCTGTTTGTGCTGGGGCGGCGCGGCGGCGAGCGCTGCCGCTGGGGCATTCCCCGCGGTGTCTGGCTGCTGACCGGCAGCTGTGCCGGGTGCGGCGCGGCATTTTTGCTCTATGCGCTGTGGGGCGTTGGGTTTGACCCAGTACTGTTGGCGGCGCGTTTGCAGCTGATTTTACACGACCCGCAGTATGATTTTACCACCGGTGCGCGGCTGGCGGCGCTGGCCGCCCAGGCGTGGAGCGTGGCAAAATCGCTGGTGTGGCCGTTGGCGGCCGCGGCACTCGTCTGTGCTTTGATGTGGGCGCTCCGTTTGCGGGGCGTCGGGGACGCCGCCCCCTGCGACAAAGGGGACGCTTTGTGCCGGGTGCTGAGCCTGTGGGCGGCACTGGCGGCACTGCAATGTCTGGTGCGTGCGGTGGCGGACCGCAGCCTTGACGAACGACAGTTTGTGCCGGTGCTGGTGCTGGCGGGCGCGGCAGCGTTCCGGAAAGGCCGCGGCACGCCGGGCAGCGCGGCGCTGTTCTGGCTGGGTTACCTGCCCGGTCTGGCGGCCTACGCAATGATCTTGCGCTCAACGCTGCTGGGCCTGGCCCCGACCTTTATGTACCTGATGTGGCCCGCTGTCTGCGGTGCGCTGGCAATGCTGAACGCGAGAGACAAGTGCGGCGCGGCCCGCCGTGCGCAGGGGGCTATTTGTCTGGCGGCGGCACTGGCGTTTTTGCTGGTCTGCCGCGTCTGGTGCGTGGAAGTGACCGGCTGGAAGCCCGCCAGCGTGGCCGATACGCCGCTGGTTCGCATTGAGAACGGCCCCGCAAAGGGCATTTGCGCCGACGAGAAGGCCGCCGATATGCAGGAGTGTCTGGTTGAGGCGCTGGAACCCTACGCCGGGCAGGCCGTATTGCAGGCCATCGGCGAGCAGCACGGCCTGGGCTTTTTGATGGCGGACGGCACGCTGACCGTGGCGCAGGCGTCGGTCATTTCCGGCACCGACAGCGACCCGCGGTTTGAACAGTATTACACCGAACTGCCCGATAAACAGCCCGATGTCATTTTGTACGATGACGCCGAGGTGCGGGATATGACGGAGTTCCACGAGTGGATCGAAACGAATTTTACCATCACACAGCGCTATACCGTGCAGCATGGCACCGCGAGTTTGCAGGTGCTGGTCTGCGGGTGATGGGTTGTAGTTGTGCCCGGTGTGATGTATAATAATGCAGAGCGGTATGCCCGCCCCGATAATGATGCAAAGGAGCAGAACATGGAAAAACTGCTGGTATTTATCCCTGCCTACAACTGCGAAAAGCAGGTCACGCGTGTGCTTTCCCAGCTGTTGGATAAGCGCATTGCCCCCTGGGTGGGGGAGTGCATCGTGGTGAACAACCGCGCCACCGACGGCACCGAGAGCGCCGTGCAGGACTGGATGGCCCGCCACCCTGACGCCCCGGTGCGTTTGCTGCGCAACGACCAGAACTACGGCCTGGGCGGCAGCCATAAGGTGGCTTTCGGCTATGCGGCGGCCCATGGGTATGAGCATCTGGTGGTGCTGCACGGCGACGACCAGGGGGCCATTGCGGACCTGCTCCCGATTCTGGAAGATGGCACCTACAAAAAATACGACTGCTGCCTCGGCTCCCGCTTTATGAAGGGCAGCAAGATCGGCGGGTACAGCGCCCTGCGCGTTGTGGGCAACCACGGCTTTAACTGGCTGTTCAGTTTAGTGGCCCGCAAGAAAATTACCGATCTGGGCAGCGGGCTGAACCTGTACGCAGTCGAGCCGCTGAAAACCGAGTACTACAAAAAGTTCCCGGATACGCTGTATTTTAACGACTGCATGATCCTGGCGCTCTGCCAGATGAAACAGCGGGTGCTGTTCTTCCCCATCAGCTGGCGCGAGGAGGATCAGGTCAGCAACAACAAGCTGACCAGCTTCGGCGTCAGCCTGCTCAAGCTCTGCGGTAAGTATCTGGCCGGGCCGAAAGCGTTTGTAGAGCGCGAGTGGCGCGACAACATCATTGAGAATTACAGCTACGAGGTCGTAGCGTCCAACCTGTAAGGAGGGTCATAAGTATGAAAGTTCTGGTAACGGGTGCAGCCGGTTTTATCGGCGGTCAGCTGTGGCATACGCTGTGGAAGCGCGGGGACGAGGTCGTCGGCATCGACAACTTCTCCTACGGCAGCATGGACAATCTGAAGTTCGACGACCATGATTTCGGCGGTGAAGTGCGGAAAATGGACATCCGCGACAAGGCCGGGATGTTGGCCCTATTTGAGGCGGAGAAATTCGATGTTGTGTACAATATTGCGGGCATTGCGCCGCTGCCCGACTGCCAGAGCGACCCGGTGCAGGCCATCGAGGTCAACACCCTGGGCCTGGTCAATCTGCTGGAAGCAGGCCGCCGCACCGGCATCAGGCAGCTGGTGCAGGCGTCCACCAACGCCATGTACGAGAATGAGACGGAGTTCCCGACGGTGGAGAGTAAATTCAACCCGCCGACGCTGATCTACCCCAACACGAAGTACTGTGGCGAGCGCTTTGCCCAGAGCTTTGCCGATACCTACGGCATGACCGTGACCTGCCTGCGCTTTGCCAACGTTTACGGCCCACACATCGACTGCCTGCGCAAGCAGCCGCCGTTTGTGGGCTACATGATCCGCGAGCTGTACTATGACCGCACGCCGGAGTTCCACTCCGACGGCAACCAGCGCCGGGATTATATTTATGTGGATGACCTGATCGCGCTGGCGCTGCGCGTGGTGGAGCGCCCCCAGAAGGGCTTTGACGCGGTGAATGTGTCCAGCAACCAGAGCTACTCGGTGCGGGAGCTGTACGCCATTGCCAACAAGCTGATGGGCAAGAACATCGAGGCCAAATACTGCCCCAGCAGCCATTACTGGGCCAAGTACCCCGAGCTGTACGGTGGGGCTTACGGCATCAAACCGGAGATTCTGGATCACGAGGTCAACAAGTTCAGCCAGTGCGACAACACCCACGCCCGCGAAGCCTACGGCTGGGAGCCGAAGGTGGATATTGAGACGGGACTGAGCAGGGTCGTTGAGGCCGAGACGAAGATGCTGGCGGAAAAAGATAAGAGATAATAGATAAAAGAGAATAAAAAATGTGGAGTTTTGACCTGAAGGTCAAAACAAAATTGTAGGGGCGGATTCCATATCCGCCCGCGGCGTTGCCCAAAGCAGAACGAGCGCATATGGAATGCGCCCCTATGGTCGTAGAGAAATTTTGAAGCGATGCGCCGGCACCGCGAACACCATTTTTATTAGCTATTATCTAAAAAGGAGCTTCTTATGAGCAAGCTGCATTTGATTTTACCCATGGCCGGGCGGGGGAGCCGATTTTTTGAAAATGGGTTCGTCTGCCCGAAACCGCTGATTGAAATTGGCGGAAAGCCGTTCTTTTACTGGGCGACGCGAAGCGTGGAAAAATATGTGGACTGCGCCGATATCACCTTTGTTGTGCTGGAAGAACACATCCGCGACTTTGGCATCGACGCCAAAATTAAACAGTATTGGCCCGAGGCACGCATCATTGCCCTGCCAGAAGTGACTGAGGGTGCGGCGATCACGGCGCTGAAGGGCTGCGAGGGGCTGCCCGACGGTGAGCCGATCCTGTTCAATGACTGCGACCACCTGTTTATCTGCAGCGCGTTCAATGAGTTCTGCGAAAAGGGCGACTTTGCCGACGGCCCGGCGGGGGCGCTGCTGACGTTTGAGAGCGATTCCCCGGCATACAGTTACTTGCAGTACGGCGCGAACGGCAATGTCTGCCACACGGTGGAAAAGCAGGTCGTCAGCCACGACGCGATTTGTGGAGCGTACTATTTCAAAGACAAGAAAACCTACGTCGGCGCCTGCGCCGAGTACCTGAAAAACTGCGAATACAAGGAGTTTTTTGTCTCCGGCATCTACAATGTGCTGGCGGCGCAGGGCGCAAAAATCGCGGGCTTTGCCTGCGACCTGCACCTGCCTTTCGGCACGCCGGACGAGTACCGCACCGCCGAAGCGCCTGAAAATCGCGCCGGGTTTGACGAGCTTGTCTGACGCAAAGGAGTACGAATGAAGATACCTGCAAAAAAGCGGACGGCGCTGGAACTGCTGGCGGCGGTGCTGTGGTGCCTGGTGACGCTGGGAACGGACAGGCTGTTTTTTAAATATGACTGGAAAACGCCGGCATTTTTCGTCTACAAGGCGCTGTTTGTGCTGCTGGCGTTTTTGCTGGTCCACGGCGTTGTGACGCTGGTGCAGAAAGTGCGGGCGGGGGACAGCTTTGCCCGGCGCTGGCTGGCCTGGACGCTGCCGTACCTGGCCGTGAACTTGGTGGTGCTGCTCATCGTCTGGCCCGGTATCTGGGGCAACGACGACTTGGCGGTGCTATCTCTGGCGCGGACGCTGCAGCCAAACTCCTGGCAACACTTTCTGACCAGCGGGGCGTTTATTCTTTCACTGATGTTCGTGCCGATGCCCGGCGGCGTGGTGTTGGTGCAGAATCTGCTTATCAGCGCCATTGTAGGCAGCTTTGCGGCTGCGGCGCAGGATCTGACAGAAAAGCGGCTGGGCCATGCCGTGAAGCCGGCGTGGTTCGCCATTGTCTACCTGCCGTTTCTGCTTCCGCCGATCGTTATGCACACGCAGCAGCCCTTCCGCACCACATGGTCCGGCTGGACAGAGCTGTTCCTTGTGTTTATGCTGGTGGCAATGTACCTGCGGGGCACAAAGCTGAACAAGAAGGAACTGTGCGCCATCGTTGTGCTGGGCACGCTGGCGGCATCCTGGCGCAGCGAGTGCGTCTACTACCTGGCAGCCATCCCGGTATTGCTGCTGGTGATGTGCGCCCGGAAGCTGCTGCGCCCCACGGCGGTGGCGGCGGCCACCGTGCTGGTGTTTGCCGGGTATCTGGCCTGCTCACGCTACACAAGCACCCTGATGGGTGAGGCGTGGCAATATAAGATGATCGCGCTGTGCTACCAGACGGCGTCGCTGGTGCAGGATGCTGACCCGGTGGCGGATGCGGACGAGCTGGCCGCCATCGACCGAGTGTTTGATGTGACGTACTGCCGCGAAAATTCCAATATCCACGGCCCGGAAATGCGCACGAATATGACGCGCGAGACAGGCGTGACCGAGGAGGATTGGAGCGCCTGTCAGAAGGCATTTTTCAAGCTGGCGCTGAAATACCCCAAGAGCCTGCTGCGCGAGCGGATGGGCGTGTTCTACAACACGCTGCGTCAGCGCAAGACCGGTATGTCGAACCAGAAGATCGTGTTTTCCTCGTCGTTCCTGCTGTACGATGCCGAGCCGACAAAAGCCGACGAAAAGGAGTTCTTTGCGGACAGCGTGGCGGTGCAGCCCTTGAATAAAGAACTGCGCAGGGCGTTTATCATCAAGGTGGCAAACGGCGACGGGATAATCGACTGGACCTGGTGGATGCTGCCGCCCTTTGTGCTGCTGTTTGCGGCAGTTATCGTGCTGCTGGTGCAGCGAAAGTGGATGCTGTTTTTCGCGGCGGGGACTTTCTTTGCGCGGATACCGCTGGTGTTCCTGACCGCGCCGGATACCTACTTTTTGTACTATCTGACGCCGTTTATCGCCGGTTACGCCGTGGCGGCCGCCGGGGTGCTGTATGCGGTGATGCGCCGGAAATTGAAAGTGGAAAGGAATCCTGGGTGATGAGGGCACTGTATTTACTGCTGGCTTTGGCGCTGGTGCTGGTGGGCCATACCTTCCGCCTGCTGCGGTGGGAGCAGTTCATCCGCATTTATGAGCGGCCGATGCGGGGGCGGATGCTGCGCGGTATGGCAGGCGGCTATGCACTGAACTTTGTGCTGCCGTTCCACCTGGGCGATGTGTTCCGCGCGGTGTTCACCGGGCGGAGGATGAAGAGCGGCATCGGGTTCAGCCTGGCTACCGTCATCATGGATCGTTTTCTGGATGTGTGGTTCGTAGCGCTGGGGTTCATCGGTTTCTGGGCTGCCGGGTTTGGCGGCGAGGTCGTACACCGCGCGGCGCGGTATTACTTGGTGTTCTCGCTGGTGCTGGCCGTGGGGCTGGTGCTGGTGGTGCTGCTGCGCGACTGGCTGAAAAAAATCTGTCTGGCGTTCTGCGGTATCTTCAACGATGCGCTGAAATTGGACGGCATGATGTTCTTTTGGAGCCTCATCAACACCTTCAAGGACCTGGGCCGCGTCAAGATCGGGCGGCTTGCGGTGAACACGCTGGTCATGTGGGCGGCGTACCTGGGTTCCTATGGGGCGCTGGCGGCGGCGCTGACGGCGGCGGGTCAGCCGATGCAGCTGGTGGATGTGTTTGACCTGCTGTTTGGCCGCAACGCGGCGGATTTGGCGGCGCTGCTGCCCGGCGGGATGCTGGGCGGTGCGGCCCCGATGGTGCGCGGCCTGTTGGTGCTGTGGTCGGTGCTGCCGCTGGTCATCATGTGGGCGGCGACGCTGCTGCCCGAAACGGTGCGCGGCGCAGTGAACCACGCTACCCAGGCGGCCCCGGTGGGGGAAAACTACTTAAATCTGCTGCCCCAGGCCGACGAGCACGACCGCGCGGCGTTTTTGAGCAAGTATTTCGGCCTGGAAAACAAGGATTATGTCAAGCGGTTCTTGCAGATGAACCGGGATATCACGATTTTGCAGGACTATTCGGCGGGATCCAACGCCACGACGATGCTCTGCATGGACAAGGAAACGACGTTCTACCGCAAATATGCCTTTGGCAAGGACGGTGACAAGCTGGCTGAGCAGCTGGATTGGCTGCGGGCGCAGCAGAGCCGCCTGCCGCTGTGTGATATCCTGCGCAGCGGCGAGGACAACGGTTATTGCTGGTATGACATGACATACAGCCCACAGGCGGTGGGTATGTTCCGCTACCTGCACTCCAACCCCGTGGCGAACAGCCAGCGCATTTTGCGGGAAGTACTGGACACGCTGGAAGAAAAGCTCTACAAGCCCACGGCCTGCCCGGCAGATGCGGAAAAAATTGAGCGGTACATCGAAACAAAAGTGGACGGAAACCTGAAAAAACTGCACGACGACCGCGCCCTGCGGGAATTGATGGGCTATAGCACGCTGCGCATCAACGGCACGACCTACCGCAACCTGAATCAGCTGGGGTGGATGTTCGAACATGAGCGGCTGCGCAAGCTGTTTGCGGGGGACCCGGTGGGCACCATCCACGGCGATTTGACCATTGAAAACATCATCTGCCGCACTGACACGGACGGATGGTACCTCATCGACCCGAACACTGGCAACTTGCACGAAAGTCCGTTCCTGGATTATGGCAAACTGCTGCAAAGCCTGCACGGCAGCTATGAGTTTATGATGAAAACACCCCGGGTGACGGTGCAGGATGACCGCATCGACTTCCAGCTGACGCGGTCGGCGGCCTATGACGCGCTGCTGACGGCCATGCTGGACGACCTGAAAGCCCGCTACCCGCGGGAGCAGGTGGAGAGCATCCTGATGCACGAGGTTGTCCACTGGCTGCGGCTGATGCCCTACAAGCTGGCGAAGGACCGCAAACGCGCACCGATGTTCTACGCCGGGCTGGTGATGGTGGCCAACGATGTGGCCGATTTTGTACAGGGAGAGGGAAAACTATGCTGATCTGTGTGGACCTGGACGGCACGCTGCTGGACACCGTACCCGCCAACGCGGCGTCCTACCGCGCGGCGCTGGAAGAGCTGGGCTTTACCGTGACCGATGAATACTACGCCGAGCGCTGCAACGGCGGGCACTACACGCGGTTTTTGCCGCCGCTGATGGGCGGTACACCCAGCACCGCCGATGTAGAGCGGGTACACGACCGCAAAAAGGCGCTGTACAGTGACTTTTTGGACGCGGTGCGGCCTAATACGGCGTTGATGGAGATACTGCGCACGATGCAGGCCGCCGGGCATGACCTGGCCTGTGTGACCACCGGAAGCAAGCAGAACGCCACCGAGGTGCTGGAGCATTTCGGTGTGCGGGAACTGTTTGGGCTGATCGTGACCGGCGAGGACGTGGAAAAGCAGAAGCCCGACCCGGAAGGATATTGCAAGGCGATGGCACATTTCCGCGTGACACCTGCCGAGACGATGATTTTTGAGGATTCGGGCATTGGGCTGGAAGCAGCCAAGGCCAGCGGAGCGACCGTATTTAGGGTGGAGCAGTTCTAAAAAACAGCATTGCAGGGGCCGGGTATGCCCGCCCCGCGCGTGGAAGGCAAGAGGGCGGCTGCGGAAAGGCCCGGCAAAGCCCCTCCGCCTTCACTTCGCTCGGCATCTTCCCTGAGGGGCGTCAAGGACGCCGCCACCTACAACAAAAAACAGCCCTTGAGGAACTTATCCTCAAGGGCTGTTGGGTTATTTTGGGAAAATTACTTGTTTTCGGGGCGGACCATCTCGCGGATGACGTTGACGATGTTCTCGGCGGAGAGGCCGTAGTCACGCAGGACCTCGTTCGCGGGGCCGGAGTGGCCGAACTGATCCTGGACGCCGATGCGGCGCACGATGCAGGGCAGCTTCTCGCTGACAACAGCGCAGACAGCCTCGCCCAGGCCGCCAATGACGCTGTGCTCCTCGACGGTGATGATGCGGCCGCATTCGCGGGCGGCGGTCAGGATGATCTCCTCATCGATGGGCTTGATGGTGGGCATATTGATGACGCGGACGTTCATGCCCTGGCGCTTGGCCAGCACGGCGGCGCGCAGTGCCTCGTTGGTCATCAGGCCGGTGGAGATGACGGCGATGTCGTAACCGTCGGTCAGTTTCTCGCCCTTGCCGATCTCGAACTCGTAGGTCTCCGGGTCATGGAAAACCGGCGTGGCCAGGCGGGAAAAGCGCAGGTAGACAGGGCCCTGGTAGTTGTAGGCGGCGATGACGGCGGCGCGGGCCTCGACATCGTCGGCCGGGCTGATGACGACCATTCCGGGGATGGAGCGCATCAGGGCGATATCCTCGCAGCACTGGTGGGAGGCACCGTCCTCACCGACAGACAGGCCGGCGTGGGTGGCGGCAATCTTCACGTTCAGGTGCGGGTAGCCGATGGAGTTGCGAATCTGCTCAAAGCCGCGGCCCGCCACGAACATGGCGAAGCTGGAAACAAAAGGCACATAGCCCATTGTGGACATACCGGCGGCGACGCCCACCATGTTCTGCTCGGCAATGCCGCAGTCAAAGTGGCGCTCGGGGTAAGCCTTGCGGAAAATCTCGGTCTTGGTGGCGGCGGCCAGGTCGGCGTCAAAAACCACCAGATTGTCAGCGCCCTGCTGGGCCAGCTCTACCAGCGTATTGCCGTAGCTGACGCGGGTAGCAATTTTCTTGATATCAGCCATTGTTGAACTCGATCTCCTTTTCCAGCGAAGCGTGAGTGGCGCGCAGCTCAGTCATTGCCTGTGCATATTCCTCGTCGTTGGGGGCTTTGCCGTGCCAGTCAACGGCATTCTCCATGTAGCTGACGCCCAGACCTTTGGTGGTGCGCAGCAGGAAGCAGGTGGGTTTGCCGCTGCCGTGGGACAGGTCAAACATCTTGAAAGCCTGCTCCAAATCGGAAAAGGAATTGCCGTTGCAGACGATGGTATTGAAGCCGAAGGCATCCATCTTCTTGTCCAGCGGCTCAGAGTTCATGACGTCGCGGGTCGCGCCGTCGATCTGCAAGCCGTTGACATCGACCATGATGCACAGGTTATCCAGCTTGTAGTGGTTGGCAAACATGAAAGCCTCCCAGCACTCGCCTTCCTCGACCTCGCCGTCACCCAGCAGGGTGTAGACGTTGATGTCGGAGCCGCTCTGCTTGGCGGCCAGCGCCATGCCGCAGGCGGCGGAAACGCCCTGGCCCAGGCTGCCGGTGCTCATATCGACGCCGGGCACGGTGTTCATGTTGGGGTGGCCCTGCAGATAGCTGTTGGAATGGCGCAGCGTGGGCAGGTCGGCGACCGGGAAGAAGCCGCGCTCCGCCAGCGTGGCATACAGGCCGGGGGCGCAGTGGCCCTTGCTCAGCACAAAACGATCCCGGTTGGGATCCTGGGGCTGTTCGGGGTCAATGCGCATCTCACGGAAATACAGGTAAGTAAGGACGTCCGCCGCGGACAGGCTGCCGCCCGGATGACCGCACCCGGCACCGTGGGTGGCTTCGATCACACCCATGCGCACGCGGGTCGCAGTCAGTTTCAACTGCAGCGTTTCCAGTTTTGTCATAGCTAAGCTCCTCCGGTCACTAATGCTGAAATTGGGCAGTATTGAGAGATACTGCTACACAATATACTACTATATATTATACACGTTTCGTAAAATCTCGCAACATTTTTTTACAAATTTCGTGGAAAATCAGCCCCTTTGCATCCAAAGTGCAAAAAGTGAGGGACAGCAAAGCCTTTTGTTATGCGGTCTTTGTGCGTTGTGCCAAAAAATGGGGCGAATCGTACATAAACTACGGCGAAAAATACCTTGCGCCCGGCCGGATTTTATGGCATAATTGGAGTACAGCCGCGGTGCGGGACGCCATGATGTGGCACATCCGCCCGGCCCACACTACTATATCTGGGAGGGAAAGAGCGTGCCCAATGGAATTTATATCCAGACTGAGTACCACGGCAAACTTATCCGCAAAATCGTCTGCAATGGGGACGAGCGCTGGTTTATCGGCTCCAACTGCGCCGTGACGTTTCTGTCTATGACGGACTGCATGGCTGCCATTGACCGTCTGTAAGAAATTCTGAATGCAAGGCCGCACGCCGTCCCCCTGTGGGATGGGTGCGGCCTTTTTTGCTATTGAGGTGTGCTTATGAAAAAACGGAATTGGCGGCTGATGCTGCGCAGGGTGCTGAACCTGGTGTTCAGCCGCCTGGTCATCACGGTAACACTGGTGCTGCTGCAAGTGTTCTGGCTGTTCTCGGTGTTCCACTGGCTCGACGCCTATTCGACTTGGCTCAACGGCGTGGGGCTGGCGCTCAGCGTCATTATGTGCCTGGCGCTTATCCGGCAGGATTCCACCGCACCGGAGTTTAAAATCAGCTGGATGATCATTTTTATGCTTATGCCGGTACAGGGCGGGCTGCTCTACCTGCTGTGGGGCAACAAGCGCCCGGCGTTGGGCCTGCGCCACCGGCTGGAACGCGCCGAGACCGCCATGGCCCACACCCGGCGCGAGGACCCTGCCGCTGTGGCCGCCCTGCGGGAGCAGAACCCCCGCGCGGCCGAGACAGCGCGCTATCTGCACGACTACGCCCCCGCGCCGCTGTGCGGGGACACGACGGTGAAATACTACCCCGATGGCCAGAGTATGTTTGCCGATATGCTGCCCGCGCTGCAAAGTGCCGAGCACAGCATCTATGTGGAGAGCTTTATCATCGGCATGGGCGAGATGTGGGGGCAAATTCACGAGATCCTGCGCCAGAAAGCCGCCGCAGGGCTGGACGTGCGGGTCATCTACGACGATGCGGGCTGCCTGAGCCTGCTGCCCCACAACTACGCTGAAATGATGCGGGCCGACGGCATCCGGGCGTTCAGCTTCAACCGCTGCGTGCCGCTGCTGAATTTGGTCATGAACAACCGCGACCACCGAAAGATCATGGTCATTGACGGCAAAATCGGCTTTACCGGCGGCGTGAACCTGGCGGACGAGTATATCAACAAATTGGAGCGGTTCGGCTACTGGAAGGACAGCGGCGTGCGGCTGGAAGGCCCCGGTGCGACTGCGCTGGCGAACATCTTTTTGACGTTCTGGAAGGCGCAGTACCCCGACGAGGAAATCGACATGGACCGCGACCTGCCGCTGGCCGCGCCGGTCAAAACGGACTGCCTGGTGCAGCCGTTCGCCGACAGCCCGGTGGACCGCGAGGCCGTGGCGAAAAACGTCTACCTGGAACTTATCAATCAGGCGCAGCGGCGGCTGTACATCTGCACGCCGTACCTGATTCTGGATAACGACCTGCTGACCTGCCTGCGGCTGGCAGCCAAGCGCGGCGTGGATGTGCGCATCTACACGCCCGGCGTGCCCGACAAGCCGACAATTTATCAGCTGACGCGGAGTTATTTCCCGCATCTTTTGCGGGCGGGGGTAAAGATTTACAGCTACACGCCGGGCTTTTTGCACGCCAAAACCTGGCTGGTGGACGACTGCATTGCGGCAGTGGGCACCGTGAACCTGGATTATCGCAGTTTGTATTTACACTTTGAGAACAGTGTGCTGATCTACGGCGGGGCTGTGCTGGAAGATGTGCGGAAAGATTTGGCGGAAATTGAGCGGGAGAGCAAAGAGGTGACGCTGGGGGATTGCCGCACCGGGTTTGTGGGGACAATGTATAGTGCGGTGCTGAGGTTGGTGGCACCGTTGTGCTGAGGAAGAACGCTTTGCAGGGGCGAACAATGTTCGCCCCTGCAATTTTTTACTTGTATCGGCTTTCTACGGCTTCTATAAATTTTACGGGGTCGATCATGCGGGCACCGTCGGCGGTTGGGGCTGCGGTGGAGACAAGCAGGGTAAGCATTTCCTCATTGGTGAGGGCGGGGGCAACCTGCCAGCCCAGCGCCATTACTCCGACGCAGTAGGGGATGCCCCAGCTCAAGCCGCCCTGCACGTCATATCGGTAGCCGCACTGCCCGGAAATGTATTCCTCGGCTACGGTGCGGTAGGCGCAGGGCACGCCCACATAGTTTGGATTTTTCCTGGCGAGGGGTGTGATAAGGAAAGCCCCGGGCTGGCCCATCCGGCAGGCTGCGGGGTTATCCCGCTGGGCTGGGTCGAAGGCGGCAAGACCCGGCACGAGACGCGCGGAGCCTGCGCTTGCGCCTTGCACGGCCAGTACCAGAAGGCCCGCGTCCTCGGCGTCGGAAAGAGCCGCCTGCCAGAGGCCGGCGTTTTCAAAAAAATTGGCATCCCCCGGATTGGCAGACACCGACACGGCACGAATCTTTTCGCTCTCCGGCAGGGTATCATTTAAGGCAAGGATGTAATAAAGGGCGTCGGCGTAGGGGCGGCTGTCGGCTGTGCCGGGCGTGACCGCGTAATAGATATGTGCGCCCGGCGCAACGCCGATCGTTTTTCCCGCCAGAATGCTGGCCACGGCGGGGCCGTGCATGGTGCCCCCGTCCGTGTAGCCGCCTGCGTCGTAATAGTCAACGATGGCGTCGGAAATTTCGGGATGGTCGATCAGCAGTGGCTGGTCGATGATGGCAACATTGACGCCCTGCCCGGTGATGCCGCGGGCCTGCAGCGACCGCACACCGAGGCCGGGGTCTCTGCCCGCTTCCAGTAATGCGGCGGTTTCCTCCTCAGCCCCGGCAAGGACGGTGCGGTCATTGAAAGAGTAGGTGTTGAGGCTGAGGCGATCGTATTCGTCCGGTTGGTAGGTCTGCTTTTGATGCGCGGCGTCCCAAGACAGTTCCGGCAGGTAGGATAGGTCGCTGTACGGGGCCGGGACGGAGAAGGGCACCGTGGTGGGTGTCGCTGCGGGTGCTTCGGTCGGCGCAAGCGAGGCCGCGGGGGCGGCAGTTTGCGTGGCCGTGCAGGCAGTCAGCGCCAGCAGACAGGCGGTGAGGAGAAAAAAGCGTTTCATGGAGAGATCCCTCGTTATAAAAAGGTCAGGAGCCGCTGGGGCCGCGGGAACTGACGCTTGCAGGCGGGGCGGCGGTGTAAAAGGCGGTGCCATTTACGGTGCTCTGTGTCATGCCGACGAGGTCGAGCAGCTGGTTTTCCGTGTAGGGGGCAGCGTCCAGCTTAGGGGACGTGCAGCGGTAGACGCCGTCGGAGACCGAGAGGATACCACGCTTTGTCAGGCGGGCCAGCGATTTTTCCAGCATCTGTGAGTCGCAGGGATAGCCCTTTTCGGTGAGGGCCGCCGCGAGCTGAGCGGCGGTGCGCGGCTTATCCCTGAGCAGGAGGGCCAGGGCGAGCTGCTGCCCCCGGAGGCGGTATGGGAGCAGACCGCAGCGGAGCCAAATACCTTTTGCACACTTCATGTTGGAACACTCCTTTTTCTCGTAGTATCGTCATCGTAGCATGGATAGGAGCGGGTGTCAAGCGCGGGAAATGAAAAATGGAGTGGAAGTCCCTTTTTTGGTATTGCCAAAAAGAAAATGCGGAAAAGCTATTGACAACAGTTGGTTGTTGATATAGGATGGAGATAACCAACAAAGCCTGACAGGGAAGCGAAACGTGCAAATAAGGGAGGACGGACAATGACATACCAAGAAAAGATGAAGTGGCTGGGGCGGTATCAGGCGGCGCTGAGCTACCAGCATATGCTGGAGGATGAGATCGAGGTCCTGCGCAGTGATGCCGAGCGTGTGACCACCTGCATGAGCGGGATGCCCGGGCGCGGCGGGCCGAACGTCGACCGGCTGCCGCGGGCGGTGGAACGCATCGAAAAGGCGCAGAAAAAGCTGGCGCAGCAGCTGGACAGCTGCCTGGAAATGCGGATGGAAGTCATGCACAGCATCATGGCCCTGGGCGATACCGCCGAGCAGGAAGTACTGCGCCGCCGCTATGTGATGGGCCAGAGCTACACCGATATTGCCAATGCGATGGGCGTAGTGCAGCGCCGGGTCTACCAGCTGCACAAGGCGGGTGTGGAGAAGGTGGAGCTGCGGAGCTGAAAACATTTCAGTAAATTTCGCAAAGGTTTCGCGGAATTTCATTGCATTTCACAACTAACAGTGGTAACATGGTAGCATCGAAACTCGTGAGAGGAACCAAATCCTCCCGCGAGTTTTTTTATACCCAAAAGGAGGGATGCCGTTGTGCGAAATCAATGAAGAGCACGTCCTGGACGAGCTGGCGGAGATCGCCTTTGCCACCCCCGGCGAGGAGGGCGGCCTGCCGGTCAAGGTGGCCGACAAGCTGCGGGCGCTGGAGATGCTGTACAAGCATCTGGGTCTGGGCGACGGCGCGAAGGATGAGGGGGTGGTCATTGTGGATGAGTAAAGAGAGAAGAAAGAAAAGAGAGGGGGCGCGGGGGTGAAGATCCGGCTGAAAGAGAAGATACCGGCGGTGTTCTGGCCGGTGCATCAGGCGATACGGCGCGGCGAGGTGACGGAGGTCGTGGCCAAGGGTGGGCGCGGGTCGGGCAAGTCAAGCTATCTTTCGATGGAGCTGGTATGGCAGCTGCTGCGCCACCCGGACTGCCACGCCGTGGTGCTGCGCAAAGTGGGCGGCACACTGCGCAACAGCGTGTACAACCAGATCGTATGGGCCATCGGTGAGCTGGGCTGCGCGGGGTATTTCCGCTGTACGGTCAGCCCGATGGAGTGTACCTACCTGCCCACCGGGCAGAAGATTTTGTTCTTCGGGTTGGATGACCCGGGCAAGCTCAAAAGTCTCAAGCTGCCGTTTGGAGCTGTCGGGCTTTGTTGGTTTGAGGAGCTTGACCAGTTCGACGGTCCCGAGGAAGTGCGCAACGTCGAGCAGACTGTCCTGCGCGGCGGCAGCTGGACCCTGACGCTGAAAAGCTTCAATCCGCCTGCCATGGCCCGGAACTGGGGCAACCGCTACGCGCTGGAGCAGCGCCCCGGTAAGCTGGTCCACCACTCCACCTACCGCGATCTGCCGCAGGAAATGCTGGGCGCACGGTTCTGGGCCGACGCCGAGCACCTGCAAAGGACGAACCCGGCGGCCTATCGCCACGAGTACGGCGGCGAGGTCGTGGGCAGCGGCGCGGCGGTGTTTGAGAACTTGCAGCTGCGGGCCGTGACGGATGCCGAGATCGAGCGGTTCGACCGGGTGTACCACGGCGTGGACTGGGGCTGGTACCCCGACCCCTGGGCCTACAATGCGGTGTATTATGACGCCGCGCGGCGCACGCTGGTGATTTTTGACGAACTGACGCGGAACCGCACGCCCAACCGTGAGACGGCCCAGCTGCTGGTGGAGCGCGGCCTGACCGACCCGGACAGCGGCACACTGACGGCGGACGCCGCCGAGCCGAAATCCTGCGCCGACTACCGCGCCGCCGGACTGCCCTGCCGCGCGGCCCAGAAAGGCCCCGGCAGTGTGCGGCAAAGCATGAAATGGCTGCAAGGGCTGGCGGCTATCGTCATTGACCCGGTGCGCTGCCCGGCCACGGCGGCGGAGTTCAGCGAGTACGAGTACGACCGCGACCCCCGCACCGGCGAGGTACTGGCGGGCTACCCGGATGTGAACAACCACCACATTGACGCGGTGCGGTACGCAGTGGAAGGGGTGTGGAGGCGAAGAGGGGCGTGAAAAGGCGCAGAGAATGCAGGGACCGCATATGTGCGGCCCGCAAGTGTAAGGCAGACGACCGCTTATGGGAAAGCGGAGGGCCAGGCATGCCCGGCCCCTACGAAGCAGGGAAGAGGAGGCAAAGAGATTTGAGAGGAGAGGATGAATTGCAATCGTATCTGGAACAAGCGTTTGGAAAAAGTGACGTTACATCGGTGAAGATGCGGGCGGCACTGCGGGAGTGGCTGGACTTGTACTACGGCACGCCCCGCGCGGGCGAGGACGCAGCGCCCCGGCTGGCGGCGCTGATCGTGGGAAAATTATGCCGCACCGTTTTTGCCGAGTACGAGACCCGGCTGCCCGAAAACGCCGGGCAGCCTATGCGGCGCAGCCTGGCTGCACTGAACGCCATCGCAAAGCCCGCCATGCAGTACGCACTGGTGGGCGGTGAATGCCTGCTGAAACCTGTACCGAAGGACGGCGCATTCGACTTTGTACCCATCCGGCGCGACTGCTATGTGCCGCTGGCACGGGACGCCCACGGGCGCATTCTGGCCGTGGGCACGATGGAGCGCCACAGCTGCGACGGTCGCCAATATGCGCTTCTGGAACGCCGCACGGCCGGGGCTGAGGGACTGACCATCGAGACGCGGCTGTTTGAGCTGAACGGTCAGGCGCTGGGCCGCTGCGTGCCGCTGACCACACTGCCCGCCTGTGCCGACCTGGTCCCCCAGCTGATGCTGCCCGGCGTGCAGGGCGTGGGGCTGGCTGTGCTGCGCACCCCGCTGATGAACTGCGTGGACGGCAGCGCCGACGCGGTGAGCATCTACGCCCCGGCGGCGGGCCTGCTGCACGCCCTGGCCCGCTGCGAGGAACAGCTGAACACCGAGTTCGCCAACGGCGCGTCCCGGGTGTTTGCGTCGGAGGACCTGCTGCGGCCCGATGCCCAGGGGCGGCGCGCGCTGCGAGATGATCTGTTCATCGGCCTGCCGGACGACCCGGCCAATGTGGGCGTGACCGTGTACAGCCCCACCCTGCGGGAGCAAAGCTACCTGGCCCGCAAGCAGGACCTTTTGCGCGGGTGTGAGAGTCTGCTGGGGCTGCGGCGCGGTATTTTGAGCGAGACCGAAGCCAACGCCGACCCGCGCACGGCCACCGAAATTGCCGCAACGTCGGTGGACTACGATTTGACCATCCGCGATTTGCAGGGCGCGTGGGGCGCTGCGGTGCAGGACGCCATGGTGCTGTGCGGCACGCTGGGAGCCCTGTATGGGCTGGAATTTCATACCGACGCCGTTGTCCCGGCTATCGACTGGGGCGACGGCGTTTTGTATGACCGGGCGCGCATCTGGGCCGAACAGCGGGAGATGGTGGACGCCGGGCTTTTGCGCCCCGAGCTGGCGCTGGCCTGGTATTTTGACCTGCCCTGCGGCAGCGAGGCAGAGCTGAAGGAGGTGAGGGAGAAGTTTATGCCGAAGTGAGAGAAGAGAGAAAAAAGAAGAGAGAGGTGAGACAAGATGGATGAGCAGAGCAGGCAGACCCCCGCGCCCTATGCGGCAGGCACCGGCAGCGTGCCGGTAGCCCCCGACCGTGCCGCGTTTGACCGGATGGGATACCGCGAGCGCTTGGCACTGAAGCGGGAAAACCCGGAGGTGTATCAGGAATTGAAGAAGTAGGGGGCCATCCCCCTGCCGCGGAGGGGTCAAGACCCCTCCCTGCAATGCGACCGAAAATGAGGCAGCTATCAAAAAGTTGAGGGCCGGGCATGCCCGGCCCCTACCATGTGATTATCAAAAAGGAGAAAATTTTATGTCTGATTTTATTACCAAACTGTCCGATATGATCGACCCGGAAGTCATGGGGGATATGGTGTCCGCGCGCATCCCGAAGAAGCTGCGCGTCGCACCCTTTGCTAAAATTGACGATACGTTGGCGGGCGTGCCCGGCGATACCATCACCGTGCCCGCCTACACCTACATCGGCGACGCTGCCGACGTGGCCGAGGGCGGTGAGGTCGCCATCGAGAAGATGACTACCTCCACCCGCAAGGCTACCATCAAGAAGGCCATGAAGGGCATCGGTCTGACCGACGAGGCGGTGCTGTCCGGCTATGGCAACCCGGTGGGCGAGGCCAACACCCAGCTGGCGCTGGCCATCGCTGCGAAAATCGACAGCGACTGCATGGACGCTTTGCAGACCGCGAGCCTTGTCTACGACGGCAGCAAGGAGAACATCAGCTACAACGCCATTGTGGACGCCGTGGATCTGTTTGAGGAGGATATGGGCTGTTCCGACAAGGTGCTGTTCATCCACCCCAAGCAGGTGACTCAGCTGCGCAAGAATCCTGACTTTTTGAGCGCCGACAAGTACACCCCGGGCGTCAGCCTGACCGGCGAGATCGGCATGATTGCAGGCTGCCGCCTGGTGCCCAGCAAGAAGGTCCCGCTCACCGGCGGCGTCTACGCCTGCCCCATCGTCAAGCTGGAGGCCGACCCCGAGGTCGATGACGAGATTCCGGCCCTGACCATCTACCGCAAGCGTGAAGTCAATATCGAGACCGAGCGCAAGCCCAAGACCCGCACCACCGAGATCACGGCTGATGAATTCTACGTCGCTGTGCTCTCCAACGAGGCCAAGGTGGTGCTGGCAAAGTTCAAGGCGTAAGGGGGCGAGAGCGTGCCGGATTACACCTATTACACCGAGAAATACCTGGGTGAGGATATCCCTGAGGCTGCCTTCCCGCGGTTTGCCCGCCGTGCGGCGGAAGAACTGGCCCGGATGCAGAACATCTACCCCATGGCCCCGTGCAAGGGCATCGAGCCGGACACGGCCTACGCCATGGCGGTGTGCAGCATCGCGGATGCGATGTATGAGTTCGCGCAGGAGGACGAGGCCCGGGGCCTGGCGAAGGTCAGCGTGGGCAGCGTGAGCGAGACCTACACCGCACCGCCCCAGCTGTGCGCCGCCACGCTGGCCCTGCGGGCGGGCCACTACCGTCACGAAGCGAGCTATTACTACGAGATCGGACGGTGGCTGCCCCATGCGTAAAAACCGGCTCTGCGTCGAGACCGTGACGCTCTACCACCCGGATCCGGCGGCGCAGACCGTTTGCCGCCGGGTGCTGCGGGGCGTGAGCTGGCAGCAGGGCCGGCGCGAAAAGCCCGATGCTGCCGGGACAAAGCAAGGCACGGCGCTGCTGCTGGTCATCCCCGAAGCGGCGGGGCAGTACGGCGCGGACTACACGCTGGACCCCGGCGACCGGGTGCTTTTGGGCGAGGGGCCGGGCGTGGCCTGGGCCGATTGGCCCGGCTTTGTGCCCGCTGCTGTGGCGGGGCTGGCGGTTGTGGCCTATGTGCTGCCGCTGCGCCTGCGCGGACGGGTGCATCATGTGGAGGCCGGGGCCTGGTGGAACGCCAGCGGCACCGGGGCCCACAGCTTGACGAGGTGAAAAAACCTTTGGCTTCTCCCTCGGGGGAGAAGCTGCCGCCCGCAGGCGGCTGATGAGGGGCGAGCCGGCCGCTGCTGCACGGGAAAGGGACGCCGGGTGGCAGGCTGCCCCTCATCCGGCCCTGCGGGGCCACCTTCACCCAAAGGGGGAAGGCTTAGAGATAGGAGGACTACCATGCTGCAAAAACTCTACGCATTTCTGGCCCGGGCACCGGCCCTGACCGGGATCACGCTGGCGGTGGGGGATGCAGGTCCCGCGCCAAGCACGGCGGGGCTGTGGTGCAAGGGCGTCACGGTGCTGGAACAGAGGGAAAACCTGCTGGGCACCGTGCGCCAGCGCTGCCGCGCCGAGTTCACGCTGCGCCTCTGCCTGCCGCTGCCGCCCGGGGACAGTGCCACCGCTGCCGAAAACGCCGCCCACCTGCTGGCTTTGCAGACCTGGGTGGCCGCCGAGTGTGCGGCGGGCCGTGCCCCGGTCTTTGGCAATGCCGACCCGGCCCGGGAGACCCTGCGGGCCGAGCAGGGCAAACTGGAACGCGCCGACGCAGGCGGCACCGCCGTGTACAGCCTGCGCATCCGCGCCGAATACACACAACTTTATACGGAGGAAACCCCATGAAAATTGAACGAAAATACATGGCCCACTACCTGAACGCCGCCTTTGGCAAAGGCGAGGCCGACTACACCCGCCTGGGGCAGGACCTGGAAGAGTACGCCCCCGAACTGACTGCCAACGTTGAGAAAAAGTCCAACATCCTGGGCCAGACGTCGGTGGTCATCGACGGCTACCAGAAGCAGGGTGAGGTCAGCCCCTACTACGCCGAGGAGGGCGACCCGCTGTTTGAAAAATTGCAGGGGATCATCGACGGTGATCTGGTACTGGACGACCTGAAAACCGACATCGTCGAGGTCAAGCTCTGGAGCAAGGACACGGCCGGGGCCTACCCCGCCGTGCGCGAGGAATGCTACATCGAGATCGTCAGCTACGGCGGCGATACCACCGGCTACCAGATCCCCTTCAACATCCATTACACCGGCGTCAAGACCAAGGGTACGTTTGACCCGGCAAGCAAGAAATTTACGGAGGCATGATGAATGAAAAAGCTGAACATTGACACCGGCGTGGAGGAATTTTCCGTCAATGGGCAGGGCGTACTGCGGTTCAACCCGGCTGACCCGAACCTCTACCACCGCTTTTTTGCGGCGGGCCGGACGCTGAACGACTACGATGCCGCCTTGGCGAAGGCCTTGCAGACTGTCGAGGGCGACGAGCAGGCCTGCGCCGCGGCGGGGCTGCGCCTGCTGAACGAGTATGACGGCAAAATCAAGGCGCTGCTGACCGGCATCTTTGGCCCCGAGAACGACTTTGACGCGATTCTGGGCGGTGTGAACCTGGCGGGCGTGGGGGCCAATGGCAAGCGCGTGGTGCAAAACCTGCTGGAAGCCCTGACGCCGATTCTGCGTGAGGGGGCTGAACGCCGCCTGAAAGCCGCCGCCGACACTGCAGAACGTGAGGCCGCTGCCGCCCGCGCGGCCCGGGGCGCGGTATGACAGGCCCCTGGACGCTGCCGACGCAGGCCGCGCTGGGCGGCGGGGCATATGCCATCCGCACCGACTACCGGGACATTTTGGAATTGCTGCGCTGGCTGGGCGGCCAGGCCGACCCGGCGCTGGATCAGGCCGAGCGGTGGTACGTGGCGATGGGGCTGTTCTACCCGGAATTTGACGCCATGACGCAGGATGTTTGGCCGGAGGCAACGCGCTTTTTAGCGGAGTTCCTGGCGGCGGGCCGCAGAGAGGAACCCCGCCCCGGCCCCGCGCTGATGGACTGGCAGCAGGATGCGCCGCTGATTGCGGCCGGCATTGGCCGGGCGGCGGGGCAGGATGTGCGCACGCTGCCCTACCTGCACTGGTGGAGCTTCCTTGCGCTGTTTGACGCCATCGGCGAGGGGAGCTTTGCCACGGTGGTGGCCATCCGGGACAAGCTGCGGCGCGGCAGGCGGCTGGAAAACTGGGAGCTGGATTTTTACCGCACCCACCGCACCATGGTGGAATTGCGCCCGGCGGCCACCGCCGAGGAGCAGGCTGAGAAGCAGCGGCTGCTGGCAATGTTGGGGTGAAAGGAGTGAACAAAACGACAAACATAATTTTTGACGAACTATCGACGCTGCGGCTGCCGTCCGGCAGCTTGCAGACGGCGCTGGATAAGGTGGCCGCGGCGCTGGGCAGCGTGGGGGATGCCGGGCAGCAGGCGCGGCAGGTAGTGGACGAGCTGCGGGCATCCTTGCAGGCAGCCGCCGTGCAGGGCGTGAAGTCCGCCCGCAGCCTTGCCAAATTTGATGAGATCAACCGTCTGTCCGCCCCGGCGGCGGAAAAGACCGCCGCTTCCGCCAAAGAAAAACAGGCGGCCCAAGCCGCCGCCAAAGCGGCAAAATCCACCGCCGGCACCACGGCGGGCAGCACCCGCCGCAGCGGTAAGGCTGGGACGGATGCAGCCGAGTTTTCCGCCGTGTGGCAGCAGGTACTCACCCAGCTGCGCGGCATCTGGGCGGATTTTTGGGCCTACCTGCAAGGTTTTTTCGCGCCGTTCGTCACAGCCTGGCAGACGGTGTGGGCGGGCCTTGGCGCGGCGGTGAGCAGCGTTTGGGAGCCGCTCTGGGCCGAGCTTTCCACCGTGGTCACGCCTGCGGTGGAACTGCTGGACACAGTCTGGCAGGGGCTTTGGCAGGGGGTGCAAAACGCCTGGGCCGTTTACGGTCAGCCGATTTTGGAGGGGCTGGCCCAGGGGTGGCAGAACGTGGTGAGCATCCTCTCGGCGCTGTGGGGCGGCGTGGTGCAGCCTGTGTTTTTGCAGCTGTTTGACCTGCTGGCGGCGCTCTGGTCGGCGCATCTGCAGCCGCTTTGGAACGAGTTGACCGCTTGCCTGGGCGCGGTGGCAGCGCTGCTGCTGACGGTCTGGAACACGATCCTGGCCCCGCTGGTGCAGTGGCTTATTGCCACGCTGGCCCCGGTGGCCGTGCAGGTGTTCACGGCGGTGGGCATTGCCGTGACCGGCGCGGCGGGTATCATTGCCGATGCCATCACCCTTGCGCTGGCGGTGCTGCGCGGCCTGGCCGACTTTTTGACCGCTGTGCTGCGGGGCGAGTGGGATGCTGCCTGGAACGCCATGGCCGCGACCGTCTCGACCGTGTGGGGACGCATCGTCTCCATTGTGCAGACGGCGGTCTCCACGGTGCTGGGCGTCGTGCGCAGCATGGTCAGCGCCATTGCGGCGGCCATCAATGGGCTGCTGTCGGCCATCGGGCGCGCCAAGTCGATGGCGGGCAGTGTGCTCAGCGGTGCGGGGCAGCTGCTTACGGCGCAGGCGGCATTGCCCGGGCTGGGGTATGCGGCGTCGATGCCCATCCCGGCGCTGGCGCAGGGCGCAGTCATCCCGCCCAACCGCCGCTTTCTCGCCATGCTGGGCGACCAGACCGGCGGCACGAACGTCGAAGCGCCGCTGTCCACCATCAAGCAGGCCGTGGCGGAAACGCTGGCCGGGTGGCAGGGCGGCGACGGCCAGCCCATCAACATCTATATTGGCGAGGAGCTGCTGGACAGCGTCATCGCCAACAGCCAGAACCGCCGTGCCCTGCGCAGCGGTGGGAGGTAACTCATGGATATTCTGGTCATTGACGGCGTGGCGCTGCCCACGCCCAACGAGTACAAGGTGCAGCTCTCCGACCTGGACAGCAGCGGCACCGGCCGTACAGAAGATGGAATTTTGGTGCGCGAGCGGGTGCGCGGCGGCGTGGCGAAAATCAGCGTCAGCTGGGCCGCATTGAGCACGGCGGACTGCGCCAGGGTGCTGAACGCCACCGCCCCGGACAGTATGCAGGTGGCCTACTTTTTTGGCGGGACGCGCACCGCCAAGATGTACGCGGGCGACCGCACCGCCGACCTGAAGGCCGCCCGTGAGGGCCGGGCTGTGTGGGAGGTGGCGGTGAATCTGATCGAATACTGATTTTGCAGGGGCGGATGCAAGCATCCGCTCCTGCAACCAAACGGGAGGTGAACCATCATGTACCCTGTATCGGAACGATACAAAACCGCCATCCGGGCGCGGGCGCGGACGGACCGGGTGGTCGGCACGCTGACCCTGACCGACGGCACGGTGCTGGCGCTGGGCGTGCAGGACTTCATGAGCGGGTCGCTCACGCTGGATAACCAGTGCGTCACCGGGGAGGAACTGGCCTTCGGCTGCGTCTACCTGGGGCAGGCGGCGTTCAGCCTGCGCACGAGTTTGAGCCGTTACGCCTTTTACGGTGCCAAGCTTGTGCTGCGGTACGAATTGCAGCTGCCCGGCGGCAGCTGGGAGGCCGTCCCTCTGGGCGTCTACACGGTGGCCGAGGCCGAACGCAGGGCGCTGTATGTGAGCATCAAGGCGTATGACAACATCCTGCCGCTGCAAAGCCGCTGGGACGGCACGGCCATCCAGGGCAATGCCTGTGAGATGCTGGCGCAGATCGCCGACGGCTGCGGGCTGGAACTGGGCCAGACGGCGGAGGAAATCGCCGCGCTGAACCCCAACGCTGCCCTGGCCTGCCAGTTGAGCGCCGCCGACGGCCTGACGACCTGGCGGGACTGCGTGGCGGCCATCGCCCAGCTGTTGGGCGGCTTTGGCACGGTGGACCGCGCCGGACGGCTCGTTATCCGGCAGTTTGCCAAGACAAGCTGCGTTTCGCTGGGGGCTGATGCCCGCAGCGAGGCGGGCGTGTCGGACTTCCGCTGCCACTATGCGGCGCTGACCGTGGCAACGCAGAGCGGCAGTTACGCCGCAGGCGGCGGGCAGGACACCGGCCTGACGATGGCGATTGCCGATATGCCGCTGGCCGAGAAGGGCCTACCCGACACGCGGCAGGGCATCACCGACAACCTGTTTGCCGAGCTGCGGCAGCTGGACTACACCCCGGCCACCGTGACGATGCCCGGCGACCCGGCGCTGGAACCGGGCGACCGGGTGGCGCTGCCCCAGGCTGACGGTACGGCCCCCGAAATGCTGGTGACGCATTTTGTCTGGCACTACCATGGCCGCCAGACACTGAAAAGCGTGGGGCGCAACCCTTACTTGGCCAACAACAGCGATGGTACGACGGAAAAGCTGCTGCGCAAAGTGCAGAACAGCGCCGAGAGCAAACGGCTGGTGTATTACAGTTTTACGAACACGGCGGCGCTCACCGTGCGCACAGCGGAGACTCCGGCTGTGTCCATCGCTTTTGCGGCGGTGGAGGACACGAGCGCCATGTTCCTGGCCCAGCTGCTGCTGACCGCCGAACCGGAGGGCGGCGACCCGCTGACACTGGAAGTGCGGTACTATGTAAATGAAGTGCGGGTGGAAAACTTTACCCCGCAGCAGCGGCTTTTGGCGGGGGCGCACACGCTGGCGCTGTTTTACCCCTTCGCCAGTGTTGAAGCCAATGCGGCCAAGCGGCTTTCGGTACGGCTGGTCTGCACCGGCGGCACGGTGAAAATTGCGCCCTACAGCATCAAGGCCACCGTGACCGGCCAGGGTATGGCCAGCGAGCTGCCCTGGGACGGCACGCTGCAATTTGAGGAACTGCTGATGCCGCTGCAACTGACAGAAAGAAAGGTGATTTTGGAATGAAACTGCACGGCCACGCCCGCCTGGAACTGACGGATGTGCACACCGGGGAAGTAGAGGTGGTGGAGAGCGACAACCTTATCACGAACGCGGTGAGCGATATTTTCAACGGCTACGGCGGCAGCCTGAACAAGGCCATGCTGCTGTGGCGCGGCGATACCGGCTACACCGGCGCACCGAAGGATTTGGTTTCGATGTTTTACGGCGGGCTGCTTTTGTACGATACCGCGATGGGGGCCGAGCCGGGCACCCTGTTTGCCCCGGCGGCTGCGGGCGTGGTGGGCACGGCGCGGTGCAATGTCGTCAACACCACCAAAAACACGACCCGCGGCAGTGCCAACCTGACCGAGACGAACATCGACCCGGCGGGCGGCGTGGTGAGCTACGTCTATGAGTTTGCCACGAACCAGGCCAACGGCATCATCCGCTCGGTCTGCCTGACCCACCCGATGGGAGCGCTCTACTCCGAGATGACGGAGGCTCCCGACGCCAGCCCGACGAACATTGATCGGCTGGCCTTCGGCGGGGCACTGGGCGGCGACCAGCTGCTGACCGGGCTGCTGGCGACCGATTGCTATCCCACGAACGAGAAGGGGGTGCTGCTCTACGCGGACCCGGCGGCAGATGAGGCCGTGGCGGGCCGGGTGGATGTGGAGAACGCTGCGCTGGAACTGCGCCACCACTGCCTGGGGCTGCATACCCTGGACCTCTTCCGCCGCGATACGGCGGGCACCTGGGACAGCCTGCTGCGCACCGAGACGCTGGATATCACCGGCTTTTTGCAGGATGTTTCGGCCAACGCCGGGCGGTACTGCCGTCTTTGCTTTGACGCCGAGGCCGACAAGCTGTATCTTGTCTCCATCCCGGCGGGCAGCAGCATTGCGGTGGGGGCCGGTATCAAAGTGCGGGAGTACGACCGAAAGACGCTGGCCGCCAAGGACTATACCGTGCCCAACAACACCGGCGGCACGCTGCGCGGCCTGGTCAGCGAGAGCCGGGCCACGCCGCTGAACGGTACGGTCTACGGCGGCAGCCTGTACATGACGGATCCGGCGACCTACCAGATCTACCGCTTCCCGCTTAGCGATCCCACCGACGTGCAGGCCGTCACGATGCACAGCGATTATATGCAGCCGCTGTGCGACGCCCACGACGGGCGGCTCTACTGTTACTACCGCACCCGCGGCGTCGTGCTGAACACCGAGAAGAACGAGCTGTTCTCCTGCGAGACGGCGGGGTATGACACGGCCAGCTCGGGGTTCTCGACCACCGTGCCGGTGCTGGGGGAGCCTGCCGCACCGCTGCGCCGCTATTTGAGCGACAACCGCATCCGCACGGAACGGGTGCTGCGGGCCAACTACCTGGCCACCATCAACGACCTGCCCAAGGCGGTGGAGAAAACCGCCGATAAGACGATGAAAGTAATCTACACCCTGCGGAAAGGAGAAGACGCATGAAACTGATCGAAGAAACCTGGAAAACCGGCACCGCCTATGAGGTGCTGCTGGTGGCCGACAAGGCCCCGGCAGCACTGCCCGCCAGCGGCAAGGACGTGGACGGCATGAACGACGCCCACACCTTTGCACCGATGTCGGTTTTGTATGTGGTGGACCCGGCGGCAGCGCATAAGTTCTACGTGGCCGACGAGTCCGGCCGGTTCGTGGGCCAATAAAGCTCGGAAGAGGAGTGTGTAACATGGATTTGAAAGCGATACAGGCCGCGCTGCTGTTTGGCGGCCAAAGCGGCCCGGGCGGTGACTGGGCCGAGGCTGTCTGCGCGCCGTTCACCGCCAGCGGCGGGACGGTCGTTTGCAGCCCGCTGGCCGGGCGTGCCCTGACCGTGACGGCGGCGGGCGCGACGACCCAGGCGGGCGGGGGCACCGCCAGCCCCGGGAACATCCGCGCGTTGGGCGGCGTGGGGGAGAACGGCAGCCTGACCCTGACCGCCGCAGGCGGCGAGACGCGGAAAGTGAGAATCCCGCTGACCGGACCGCTGTACACCGGGGACATGGTGGCGCTGGCGGCAGACGGCAGCGTGACCGAGACGCACCGCGCAGTAAAATTGACCGTGGACGGCAGCGAGAACTGGATCTCCTGGACGAACCCGCGGGACACGGCGGATATCACCGTGCCCGGCACCATCGGTAGCCTGGGGGACATCCTGTGCAGCCATTACAGCCCGCTGGCGGGCACGCTGTCCTCGGACGCGGGGCTGTACACGGTCAGCACCAACACAACCGCCGAGCCGGGCAAAACGCGAGTCATCCTGCGCCACGGCTTCAAGACGCTGGCGCTGTTCAAAGAATACCTGAAAGCCCAGGCCGACGCGGGCACGCCGGTGACGTTTGTGTACAAGCTGACGCCCGCCACCGAAACGCCGACGGTGACAAAACGCACCGCCGAACCGCTGTGCGCCGTACCGGATGCCGACGGCCTGTGTACCGTGCAGGGCGGGGGCACCCTGACCGTGACCGGGTACGAGGATCCCCGCGCCACCCGCCGCGCCCTGGAAAAGCGCATTGCCGCTTTGGAGGCGAAGGCGTGAGGCAGACCGGTATTTTTGCGGGCCGCGCCCAGGTGGTGTACCCCTATGGCCGCTACGGCTGGACCCGGGGCGGCGGCAAAGTCTGGCACGGCGGGCTGGACCTGGTGGGGCTGGACGACACCACCGTGCGGATGCCCTATTATAAGGGTAAGCGCATCACCGGCCGCGTGGTGCGGGCGCGCATTGTGACCGACCGCCGCGACAAAACCTGGGAGTGGGGCTGGTATGTCTGCGTGCAGCTGGACAGCGCCCAGACGCCCGACGCCGTGAACTTTTTGTACTTTGCCCACTGTGAAAAACTGCTGGTGCAGGCGGGCCAAACGGTCACCAGCGGCGACGCGCTGGCTGTGATGGGCAATACCGGCAATGCGGCAGGCGGCTACAAGCACTGCCATCTGGAGGTGCGGGCCACGGCGGGCGGCACCGGGCTGGACCCCACGGCCTACGCCGGGTGTGAGAACGCGGTGGGAATCTACGGCGCGGCGGCAAAGCTGCAAACCATCACGATCGGCCCCGTCAGCCAGGGGGACGCCGACGCGGTGAAAGCCCTGTGCGACGCCCGGGGTCTGACGGCGGCGGGGCTGTACACAAGCAAGTGGGCGTAACGCCCGGAAAGGAGCAAGGAGTGGAAGAACGCAATGTGTTTTTGTGGGGCAAGGCGGCGGTTTGCGCCGCCTGCGGGGCGTTTACGGCGGCCTTTGGCTGGCTGGGGTGGCTCATCGCAGCGTGGGCGGCCTGCATGGCGCTGGATTGGCTCAGCGGCAGTGCCGCTGCGGCCAGCCGGGGGCAGTGGTCCAGCGCAGCGGCGCGGGCGGGCATCTGGCACAAGGCCGGAATGCTGGTGGTCGTGCTGGTCAGCGCGTTGACCGATGCGGTGCTGGGCGTGGCCGCCGCCAACCTGCCGGGGCTGGAACTGCCCTTTGACGGCGTTGTGCTGCCGGTAGTGCTGGTGTGGTATATTTTTACCGAGCTAGGCTCCATTGCCGAGAACGCCGCCGCCATGGGCGCCCCGGTGCCAGGCTGCCTGGTAAAGATCTTGGCGGAAGGGAAGGGAAAAGTGGAGAAATAAAACAAAAAGGGTATCTGTCGAATCGGCAGATACCCTTTTTTCGGTTGTTATTACAAATAATTCCGCAGATCGCTCTTGTCTGTCGCGCAGCGCTCGGCGGTTTCGCGGGTGATGCGGCCCAGGCTGACCAGGCGGGCCAGGTCAGCGTTCAGGCTGTGCATACCCAGCGCCGCGCCGGATTGCAAAACGCTCGGGATCTGGTAGCACTTGCCCTCGCGGATCAGGTTTGCCACGGCGTCAGTGCCCACAAGAATTTCCGTGGCGGCGCATCGGCCCTGGCCGCTTGCCAGCGGCAGCAGCTGCTGGGTGATAACGCCCCGCAGCACGGCGGCCAGCTGACCGCGAATCTGGTTCTGTGCCCCGGCCGGGCAGACATCGATGATACGGTCGATGGTCTGCGCCGCGCCGATGGTGTGCAGTGTGCTCATGACCAGGTGGCCGGTCTCGGCGGCGGTGACAGCGGCGGAGATCGTCTCATAGTCGCGCATCTCGCCGACCAGAATGACGTCCGGGTCCTCACGCAGAGCGCTGCGCAGGGCGGCGGCAAAGCTGGACACGTCCTGCCCGACTTCGCGCTGGTGGATGAGCGCCTGCTTGCCCTGATAGACATACTCGATGGGGTTCTCGATCGTGATGATGTGGTCGCTGCGCGTCTCGTTGATGTGGTCGATCATGGCGGCCAGCGTCGTGGATTTGCCGCTGCCGGTGGGACCTGTGACGAGGATCAACCCGCGCGGCTCGTCGGCCAGTTTCGTCAGCACCGGAGGCATCGAAAGCTCGGCCAGTGTCGGGATGCTGTTGTTCAAAAGACGCAGGGTCGCGGCGGCCTTGTTCTGCTGGTAGAACACGTTCACACGGCTGCGGGTGCCGTCGGGCGCGACGAGGGCAAAGTCCGCGTCGATGCGCTCGGTGATGACAGCCTCGCGATGGGCCTCATCCATCAGGCCCAGAATCAGCGAGCGGGTCTCGTCGGCGCTCATCTGCACCGGCGCGTTGACCAGGCGGCCATCGATGCGAAACATCAGGGGAAGCCCCTCGGAAATATGGATATCGCTGGCCTTCATCTGCCGCGCCAGCGCGGTGAGCTCGTGGATTTGCATCACTTATTCCTCATAGAACGTAATTTTCAGCAATTCTTCCGGGGTGGTCTCGCCCTCACGCACCAGCTGCAGGGCGGCTTCGCGCAGGCTCGTCATGCCCTGGTTGCGGCGGGCGGCGGCGGTCAGTTCCTCCTGCGTGGCCCCGGCGGATATCATCTCCCGCAGCTCACGGTTGATGATGACCAGCTCGTGGATCGCTACACGGCCGCGGTAGCCCGTGCCGTTGCACTGGGTACAGCCGGTGCCGCGCCGCACAAACGGGATAGCAGATCCCAGGTAGGCGCGTTCTTCCTCGGTGACGGGCATCTGCCTGGCGCAGTGCGGGCAGACGCGGCGCATCAGACGCTGGGCGACGAGGCCCGCGACGGAGTTCGCTACCATGTAGCGCTCCACGCCCATATCCTCCAGACGGACAATGGACGATAGTGCGTCATTTGTGTGCAGGGTCGAGAACACCATGTGGCCCGTGATAGCCGCGCGGACCGAGATGGACGCCGTCTCGGCATCGCGGGTCTCGCCCACCATGATAACGTCGGGATCCTGGCGCAGCAGGGCACGCAGACCGCTCTCAAAGGTCAGGCCCGCAATGTTGTTGACCTGCGTCTGGTTGATACGGGCCAGGTTGCGTTCCACGGGGTCCTCAATCGTCGAGATATTGACCTGCCGTTCGGCGATGGCCTGCAAGACCATGTACAGCGTCGTCGTTTTGCCGGAGCCTGTCGGTCCGGTCAGGTAGACGATGCCGTTGGGGCGGTTGAGCAGAGGCTGGAACCGCTTGTAGGTCGCGTCGTTCATGCCGAAGTGGTCGGCGTTTTTAATGTAGGTGTTCGACGACAAAATACGCAGCACGGCCTTTTCGCCAAAGACCGTCGGCAAAATCGAGACACGGACGTTGACGTCGGGGCCGGTCTCGAGACGTGCGCGGAAGTGGCCGTCCTGCGGGATGCGGTGCTCGGCAATGTCGAGATTCGACATGATCTTGATACGCGCGATGAGCGGCTGATGCAATGCGCGCTGTAACGTCACATAATCGATGATGACGCCGTCGATGCGCATACGAACCTTTGTTTCGCCCTCAAACGGCTCAATGTGGATATCCGATGCGGTCGTCGTGACGGCGCGCTGGACCAGGCTGTTCAGAAGGCGGATGATGGGTGCGTCCAAATCGCCGCCCTCCGCGGTCATGTCGATGGCTAAATCCTCGGTCTGGGCGGCGGCCATGTCGCTGTCATTGGCGGTGCGGGCGGCCTTGCGGGCGCGGACCTCGGCGTAATAGTAGCGGATGGCGCGGCGCAGGGGCTCCAGTTCGGCCAGTACAATTTCCGGCTCCATGCCGGTCAGCTGGCGGATATCCTCGATGGCGTAGTAGTTCAGCGGGTCGTTGGCGGCCACGGTCAGGGTGCGGGCGTTCTGCGCAATGGGGAGCATATCGTACTTTTGCGCCAGCTCCTGCGGGACCTTTTCCACGGCGGTCACATCGACGGTCGTATGCTCAATGTCGATGAGCTGAATCTGCAAACGCTTGGCAAGGGCTTCCAGCACCTGGCGCTCGTTGACATAGCCCAGCTCCTGCAGGGCCTGGCCGACGCGCAGGTCGCGGTGCTCCTTCTGGTAGGCCAGGGCGGCGGTCAGCTGATCGGGCGTGATGTAGCCCAGCTCGATCAGCAGATCGCCCAGTCGGATGTTCTTCACGGCTGCACCCCTCCTTTGTCGCAGAGAATCACATTCAGGGAAACGGTATACACAGAGCCTTCCTCCGACGTGCCGTCGGGATTGGCGTAGCTGCGGGTGGAAATGGTAAAGGTCTGCAGTTGGACCGAAGGATACCCTGCGGCCAGATCGTCCAGCATGGCGATGAAATCCGTATCGCTGCCGGTGCAGCTGAAGGTCACGGCTGCCGTCTTAAAGTAGCCGGGCTGGTCATAGTCAGGGATGAGGTCCGCCGCCAGAAACTGCTGCAAAATGGCGTTGCCCTCGGCGGTGGTGCCCACATCGTCCGCCGTCACAGCGGCGGTGGTGCCGGCACTCGGCGCGGCACCCTGGCCAGCGCTCTCGCTGGCAATGTACCAGCTCAAATTCTGGGCGGCGGGCTGGCCGATGTTCAAGGAGGTCGGCTGCAAGCTGTGGCTCAGTTCCAGGCCTGTCACCAGCGTGTCCAGCTCGTCGCTGGTCAGGATGCTGTAATACAGGGCATTGGCGGATTGCAGCTCGCCCCAGTTGGTGTTTTTGGTGTTGGCGTTGAACTCGGCCTTTAGGATGGTATCCTGCATGGCGATCTGGGCATCCTGCGCCTCGGTCAAATCAGCAGCGGCCTGCTGGTGGTTCTCGATGCCAGGGATCAGCAAAAACCGCACAAACAGCACGATAAAGGCGAACATCGACACGACATACAGTAAAATTTTGTCGCGCTTTGTCATCGGTGCAATTTCCATGGCGCGCCCCTCCTTACTGCGGCGCTGCCAGAATGCAGCGCAGGTCGATGGAATAGCCGTTGTCATCGGCGGTGTAGCCGGTGTAGCTCACGGTGGAAAAGACCCCGCAGTTTTGCAGGGAGCGGATGTAGGTCGGGATGTCAATGACCTGGCTGGAATTGGCGTTGAACAGCAACTCGCCGGTGGAAGCATTGTAGCTGGTGAACTGGATGGTGATGGACGCGCCGCCCGCCGCCTCGATGCGGTGGAGCAGCGTGCTGGTCACGTCGGGGTAGCTGTTCAGCAGGTTGGTCATGCCAGTGGCGTAGTCCGTCAGGCTGCGGAACTCCGCGGCCTCCTCAGCGTCCAGGGTCGAGGAAAGGTAGGTGGCGGAGTTGTCGGCGCACCAGTTCAGAATATTCTGCCGCTGGCTTTTCAGCATCGAGGTGTGCAGTACCATCACGCCCCAGCCCGCCATGCAGACCGCCACCACGGCGATGCCGGGCACAACGGTGCGCAGATCCTTGCTGCGGCTTTCCGTCTTGGCGGCACCGGCAGCTTTTTGCCAGCGCAGATAAAAGTTGTTTTGTTTCATTGCCATAATCGATAAGTCCCCAAGGCTATTTATATATGGTATCAGCGGGCGATGAGATTGCCGGCGGCGTACAGCACGTCGGCCAGGTGGGTGCCGCTTGGCAGCTTGACAGTGGGTGAATCCGGGAAAATCTCCACCACCAGGCCCAGGGCCTCACACCCGGGGCGGCAGACGGAGAAATCCTCCGCTGTGGAACCGGCAAAGTAGACCGTGCCGATCTGGTGCTCGCTCTTGTTGGCGATGTGGAACTGCAGAATGCCCGAGAGCTTCTGGGCAATCTCGGTGCCGGACTCGACCGAGCCGCGCGGGTTGAACAGGCGGCTGCGGGTGGAGTAGCTGTATTGCCCCCGCACAAACAGGGTCGCAGAGATCGTATCATCGTCAAATTGCAGCAGAACAAAGGTCTTTTGCTGCAAATCGGGAATCGTGCGCACGGCTTTGATGGGTGCGGCCAGCCCCAGATCAATGCAGGTCAGCTTGAAGCCCGCCGCCTTGGCAAGGGCATCGTACCCGGCAATGACGCTCTGCTCCACGCGGGCGGCCAGCACGGTATCGGTGCGGGTCTTGGCATCGCGGGAGAGCAGCATATAATCATCCAGCGGGGCTTTTGTCTCGGCACCGCCGGTGGAAAGCTCGTGGGAAAGCACGGCCATCCGCTTTTTTTCGCTCATGGCGGGCAGCGACAGGATGCGGTGCATAAACTGGCTGCCGCCCGCAATCAGCGCCACGCGGCTTGTAGGCAGTTTGTTCTGGGCGAAAAACGCCTTCAGCGCGTCGGCCAGGTCAGCCTCGTTGGTGATAACGCCGTTGATCAGGCAGCCCTCGGGCAGCTGCATCTGCGCGGCGGCGGTAATGCGCGCACCGTCCGCCGTAGGACTGCCCACCGCCGCATACACCGTGCGGCTGCAAAGATACAAAGAGGTAAGTGTTGCCATGTGGACCTCCGAAAAAATTAGTTTAAATCGCCCCGGACGAGCCGCCGATGGTGCCGTAGGACTGGTAGATGGGCACGATAACGGCCGCCACAACGCCGCCGACCACAATGCCCATGATCACGATCATCACAGGCTCCAGCAGCGTGACCAGGCGCTTGGTTGCCATTTCGGCCTCATAGTCCAGCGTCTCACTGATGGTCGCCAGCAGGCTGTCCAGCCTGCCGGTCTCTTCGCCGACGGCGATGGACGACGAGAGCTTTGTCTCAAAGCCGTCAATGCCCGCAATCGCCTGGGACAAGCTGTGGCCCGCACGGATGCTGTCCAGCGCGTCGCCGAACTGGCTCTCGATCCAGCGGTTGCCGATGGCGTCCCGCGCCGCGCCCAACGTTGTAATGATGGGGACGCCGCTGCCGTAAAGATTCGACAAAGTGCTGGCAAAACGGGCCGTGCAGATCTTGCGGTTCAGCACACCCACGACCGGCGCGTGCAGAATAAAGCGGTCCCACTGGCGGCGGACCTTCGGCTGGGCCAGCAAAATGCGGCCGCCCAAAATCAGCAGCAGCACGACCACGATAAGCACCGGCCAGTTCGCACCCACAAAGTCGCTGATGTCAAACAGCAGCTGGGTCAAAAACGGCAGCGTCTCCATCTGGTCAAACATCGGCTTGAACTGCGGCAGCACAAATGTCATCAAAATCGCAAGGACTGCCACGATAAGCACGCCCAAAATGATGGGGTACATCAGGCTGTTGCCTACCTGCTGGTTCATCTTGTGCTCGCGCTCGTAGTAGGTCGCCATACGCATACAGGCGTGGTCGATGCTGCCGGTGCCCTCGGCGCTGCGGATCATCGCCAGCAGCAGGTTCGGGAACGCCGGGGCGCAGGACTCCATCGCGTCGGACAGCGGGACGCCCTTGCGCAGCTCGCCCAAAATCGCCTCATACAGGGCTTTTTGGCGGGCGTCGATGTTGCGCTCATCCGCCATGATGCGGATAGCGCGTACCAGCGGCACACCGGCGGCCAGCAGCGTGCCCAGGTTGCGGCAGAAATCCGCCAGCATGGCAGTTTTCAGCGGGCGGAAGGCGGAGTGGCTTTTCTGGGCCTCCTGCGCGTCGGTCATGTACAGGCCGTCGTCGCGTAGTTTGGTGTACAGCGCCTCCTCGCTGGGGGCGTCGGTCACGCCGCGGACGGTCTTGCCCTGGGCATTGGTGGCAGTATAGCGGAAACGTGGCATAGGGGAGAAACCTCCGAAGGATAGAGTGGCAGGGGGCGGCGTCCTCGACGCCCCGCCCCTGCGCTGCATTACAAAAATTGACAATACCACCCCAGCACCGGCTCACCAAACAGCATGGCAAGCACGATGCCGGCGCAGAGAAACGGGCCGAAGGCGAAATGGTCTTTTTTATCGGCTTTTTTGGCGGCCAGCAGGTACATACCGTACACGCCGCCGCCCAGGATGCCGAAAAACATCGCCAGCAGGGTATTCTGCCAGCCCAAAAACAGCCCGGCGGCTGCCATCAGTTTGATATCACCGCCGCCGAACGCACCGTCAATGGCAAGGCAGAGCAAAAACATCGGCACGCTGACGCAGACTGCACCGATGATATGCCCCCGCCACCCGGCGGGAGAGAGCGCCGTGCCTGCCACGCCGCAGACCGCCAGCGCGAAATTCAGCCGATCGGGGATGGTCTGCGTCTCGGCATCGATGAGCGCAATGCTTAAAAGAATGCCGCAGACCGCCAGCGCCAGCAACGCCGCCCAACTCATGCCGAACAGTCCGTCGGGCAGATCAAGGGCCGCGCCGTACTGCCGGGTACACCCCAGCGCCAGCACGCCGCCCAAAACTTCCACCAGCAGATACCGCGCCGGAATAGGTGCGCCGCAGTGGCGGCACCGCCCGCGCAGGAACAGCCAGCTGAACACCGGGACCAGATCCGGCGCGTCCAGCGTGCGGCCGCACCGGGGGCAGATGCTGCGGCCTTTCAGCGGGTCCATGTTCCGGGGCAGCCGCCAGGCCACAACATTCATAAAGCTGAACAGCGCCGCGCCCAGCAGAAACCGAATCAGCCCCAGCAGGCACTCAAGAAGCAGCATGGCCGACCTCCGCGCTGTATTGCAGCCGATCCTCCGCGCGGAACACGCGGTAGCCCTCGGCGGCGTCGTAGATGGCGTACATACCGTTTTCGCAGTAGAGCAGTTTTTCCACCGTGTAGCCGTTGCCGCCGATCTGCAAAAGCGTCACGGTACCGGGCAGTGCGCCCAGTGTCTCAATGGCATCGGCCACACCGTCGGCAAAGCCGTCAGGGCTGGTCTGGTCGGCATAGGGGCGGCCTGTGGCGTAATACTGGGCCGATACGGCCCCTGCCGCCAGCCGAGCCGCCTTGACCTGGGCCAGCGCCTCCCGGGCGCGGGCCTGGTAGCGCAGCTCTGCCGCGCCGGTGACGACCGTATAGATAACCGCCGCCAATGCCAGCGCAACAGCCAGTTTTTCCGAGAAGGCGGCCTTGGCCCACCGTTCCCCGGTTTTGCGCAGCCATGCGCCCAGTCGTGCTGCCAGCATCGTTTCACCCCTGTACTTTATATAATAACGCACTATTCAGTATACCGTGAAAGGACACTATTTGCAAGAAAATTCGCAAGATTTCCTCATTTTTTGTTGTAAAGTAACGATAAATGGGCCGAAGCCATGCGGATATTGGCGCAAACCACAATATTTAGTGTGATTTTTTGAAATATCGCACTTCCTTGTTGCGAAAACGTCACAGGCTTAGTATAATAACATCATATATAGTCTGTTATTGTGTCTATCTGTCAGGATTTTTTTAGATATACAGGGAGCATCTATGCTGCATCAACGCAAAAACAAAAAGCGCACCGGCGGTTTTACGATGGTAGAGCTTATGGTCGTGCTGGCCATTATGGGCATATTGGCTGCGCTGGTGGGCGGCGGCCTTATCGCCTACACTCGCCTGGCCCGGTTTGAGAAAAACGAGGCCAACGCCCGCACGCTGTTCCAGGCGGCGCAAATCTCGCTGACCCGCATGGATACTGCGGGCGAGCTGGATACGTTCTGCGCCGATGTCGAGGATCAGGGCAAGGCGGGCACGCACTTTACCGAGGATGTTGTCATCACCGATGCCGCCGGGAATGAGGTGCGCCGCCGCACGGCCAGTGAGCTGAACAACGGCATCTACGCGCTGTACTATGATAAGACCGACGGCACGGGCCAGAACGAGCTGGTCCGGCGGCTGCTGGATGATTATATCTACGATGCTTCGATGTTTAACGCCGCCATCTGCGTGGAGATCGACCGGGCCAGCGGGCAGGTGTACTCGGTGTTCTATGACACGAACTCCGACAAGTTGCGCTTTGCCGCGGACGGCGTGGCCGACGCAACCGATATCACCGACCGCAGCTATGACCACCGCCGCAATGACAGCCTGGTGGGTTACTACTCGGCCGAGGACCGCGTCAACGTGGTGGAATTGCAGCAGACGAAGCTGAAAGTCAAGAACCCGCGTCTGTCCAACGGCGAGACGCTGACCCTGAGCTGGGGCGGCAACTCCAACCTGGCCGACATGGACACGGTCTACACGGCAGTGGCCTACCGGGCCGAGAAAAACGGCCTGACCGGCTACAAAATTGCCGATGAATCGAAGCCGCTGTTCTCCATCGAGATCAAGCGCCCCAACACCGAACAGCAGGTGCTGGCGGAATTGGAAACCACCGTCTACACCTACAGCGCCGACGGCACAAGGACCGAGACCAAGCGCACCATGCGCTATCCGCTGAGCTACAACAAGGGCAACTTTGTCCTGACGCTGGACGCCATGGCCGATGCCTCGCTGCTGCGCGCCTGTGAGAAAGATACCAGCACCGCCGACAACGACCTGTACAGCATCATCCGCTTGCTGGTCGAGCCGGAGAATATCATCATCCGTTTGCAGGCTGCCCCGCGGGACGAGTATGCCGACAGCTACACCGCCAGCAAGAGCGAGGACTCCAACGCTGAGAACACGCTGTTTGCCATCGACGGCACCAAAACCGACGCAGAGCTGAAATATTTCCGCCACCTCTACAATGTCCGCTGGGCCAAAAACTGGGGCGATGCGAAAGCCACCTACACCCTGAAAGCCCAGGGTATGGGCGCCAACGGCCTGAACTGGACCGGCGGCGGCGTCACCGTCTACACGGCGGCGGGTGTGGGCAAAAACCCCGAGGCCAAGGTCCCCAGTCAGACCGACCCGGTGGCCTGGCCCACCATCCCCGCGCTGGGGGAAAATATCACCCTGCAAAGCGAAACGACTGTGGGCGGCACGGCCCGCGTGTCGATTTTCAACTTGCAGCTGCGCGGCAATTCGGTCGCGGCAGTTGACAAGACGAATGAGAACCCGTTGGACCGCTATGTAGGCCTGGTGGGCGAGAACAACGGCACGATCTCCCACATTACGCTGCGCGACGCCGACGTGCAGGTCAACACCGAAATCAAGACGCTGACCACCGGGCAGAGCGTGCCCGAGGGCGGTATCCGCCTGACGAACACGACCTACTTGGCCGAACTGCCGGAAGGCGACACCGCCCGCCGCGACGGTGTGCGCGCCGTGGGTGCACTGTGCGGCGTCAACACCGGCACACTGCAGGACTGCACGCTGCTCCACGGCACCAACAACGCCTACAAGGCGCAGGTGCTGGCCACGCTGCATTTTGACGACGATACGACCGAAAAGACCCGCATCCCTGACGCTGCGAACAAATACTACGAGCACGAGCCGCAGGGCATTGGCGGCCTCGTGGGCGTTGCTATACCCAAAAACGATGCAGGCACCAAGCTGGAAAACCTGACCGTGGGCGAGAACGTTACGGTGGCGGGCCTGCTGGTGGACGACGATACCACCGCCACCACCGACGAACCCGGCGAAGCAGGGGAAAAGGCCCGCTATACCGCTGTGGCCGCCGACGCGGGCAACACGAAAACGGCCACCCGCTGGCGCAGTGTCGGCGTGGGCGGCGTGTTCGGCGCGCTGGACGCGGCTAACCTGAAAACCGACGATAAAACGGTCATTGCCAACGCAGCCAATGTCACCGGCAGCGGCTTTGTGGGCGGCGTTGTGGGCAACCTGTACAGCACCGATACCGCCGCCGACGGCACGATAAAGACAATCGTAAACAGGCTCGCCAACACCGGCACAGTCAGCGCGGGCGTGAACTATCAGGGCGACAACACTCAAACCAAACACAGCCTGGTGCTGGGCCAGTTCTTCGGCGGCATTGCGGGCTACACCCAGGATGTTGTGCTGGCCAACTGCACCAGCACTGCCCGCGGTACGATGACCGAGACCGACCTGCGCAGCCAGGTGGATGCAGGCTACGCCAGCGACGGCACGCTGAACGACAACAGCCCCCTCAAGGGCGATTTCGTCGGCGGCCTTGTGGGCTTTGGCAAAAATATCCTGCTGCAGAACAGCCGCACCGAGAAAGGCTATGTCCTGGGCAGCCGCTTTGTCGGCGGCCTGGCGGGCGGCTTCACCGGCAGCACGCTCCACGCAGACAGCGCCGCCAACACCAGTGATGTGTTCGGCAACCGCTATGTGGGCGGCATCGTGTCGGTCAACGGCAGCGGCAGCATCATCCAGACCAGCACCAACAGCGGCCTCGTTGCGGGCCTGGGCAAAAATGCAGCCTACGTCGGCGGCATCGTCGGTGTCAACGACGCCACCTGGGGCGCGGACGGCGCCGCCCAGGCCGAAGGAGCGCAACTTATCAACTGCACCAACAGTATGTCCGGCGACAATGCCACCGACAGCCGCCGCATCCGCCTTTTGCAGGCATTGAGCACCCACGCGGGCATCACCGAGTATGCCAACTATGTGGGCGGCCTGGTGGGCTATAACGGCACCAAGGGCAGCGTGACCTGGGACCGATACGGCACCCCGACGCTGGGCGCGATCTTGTACGGCGACACCTTCGTCGGCGGCCTGGCGGGCTACGACGATGTGAACGCTGCCATCATCAACACCAGCGGCAAGCCCCTGACTATCCGCGGCCAGATCGTGGCCGACGGTGACGCCGTGGGCGGCATGATCGGCCTGAACACCGCACCCGTCCTGCCCACCGCCACCGTGGCGGCTACCCGCGTCGAGGGCGTCCACTTTGTCGGCGGCGTCATCGGCGCAAATATGCCGGTGGGCAGCTTCACCGTGCAGGACACCCTCGGCAAGGCGGGCGCACTGACCACCACGGTCACGGCGGGCCGTGTCCGCGCGGACGGCGTGGCGGGCGGCATCATCGGCTACAACCGCCTGCTGGCAGCCCTGCCGCAGAACGTGACCCATGCGGCCATGCTGCCCACCTTCAGCGACGATAATGTGCTGATCGACAGCACGGCCGTTGCCAGCAGCGAAGCGGCGGTCTGCCTTGAAAACTTCACCAATACCTTCAACCTCGAGGCCAACGCCTACGTCGGCGGCATCCTTGGCTATAACGATGCAGCGACGAATCTGACCATCCGCAATGCCGTCAACGGCAGCAGCAGCAACGCGCTGGCCGTCGGCGGTCTGAGCATGGGCACCGACGACACGGCTCACCGGCTGTACCAGGGCGTCAAGCTGCTGAGCCTGAACCAGAACTACGAGTTCGGCGAGACACGCGGCTACCTGGCGGGCGGCATCCTCGGCTTTGCCGCCAAAAATACCACGCTGGAAAACTGTACGAGCTACGGCAACATTGCCCACGCCTGCGCGGCGGGCGGCCTGACCGGCTGGAACGACGGCACGATCAGCGGCGGCACGACCTGCGCTTCGCTGGGCAGCCAGCAGGCGGGCTACCTGTACTTGGGCGGCATCGCGGGCGTCAACACCCACAGCATCGCCAATGCGGCCCCGGATCAGGGCGTTGTGCTGCGCGGCAATCAGGTCATCGGCGGTATCGCAGGCATCAACATGAGCGGCGCGGCGGTCACGTATGACCAGGCCGCTACCACCGCCGCATCGGTGGTCGCTACCTACTGCGCGGGCGGTGTGGCAGGTGTCAACTGCGGCACCATCACGCTGGGCAGCACTACCCAGCTGAACTTCACCGTCACGGCCACGACCTACGCGGGCGGCATCGCGGGCAGCAACAACGCCCGGGGCAGCACGCGGGGCCTTATCACCGGCGGCGCGCCGATAGCCCAGGTCACGGCTGCGACCTACGCGGGCGGCGCTGCGGGCATCAACTATGCCGATATCAGCAATGTCAACAACCAGGCCCCGGTGCGCGCCAACGATACGCTGGCGGGCGGCATTGCGGGCCAGAACGCGGCGGGCGGCGTCATTGACGGCTGCCGGGATACGAACCGCGAAGTCTACGCCACCAACGGTGTGGCGGGCGGCATCGCGGGCACCAACGCGGCGGGTGCAGCCATCCGCAATGCGGAAATCACGGCGGGGGCCACCGTCACCGCCGCCAACGGCGCGGCGGGCGGCTTTGCGTCGGAGAACAGCGGCCTGATCGAGAACGGCACGGTCCGCGGCGGTACCATCAACTTTACCGGCGGCACCATCGGCGCGGTGGTGACCTACAACCGCAAGGGCGGCATCATCCGCGGCACGGCGGTGGTGCAGGACGCCAAGGTGCACCTCAACGGCCCGGCCACCATCGTGGGCGGCATTGCGGGCCGCAATGAGCCGGGCGAGGGCACGACCGACGCGGCATGGATTGAAAACGCTGCCGTCAACGCGGGAGCACTGGACTTAAACGGCCTGACCGTCAACGCAAACCTCGTCACCCTGGGCGGCGCAGTGGGCAGCAACGCGGGCAAGGTCAAGGGCACCAACGTCACCCTCAGCGTGACCGAGGGCGACAAACTGGAACGATATCAGAATTTGGGCGGCGTCGCAGGCCAGAACGACGGTACCCTGGATACGTGTACCTATCAGGGCACGCTGGGCCTGGCCAGCGCCAAGGCTGACGGCGATTTTGCCTGGGGCGCGGCCAGCAGGGACGGCAACACCATCGGCGGCATTGCGGGTGTCAACAACGGCACGGTGCAGAGCTGCGCGGTCCCGGCCATCGTATTGCAGGCGCGCGGCTCCAACAACGTAAGCTCTTTGCAGACCGACGCGCAGAAGCTGGACAATGCCACCCACGTGGGCGGCATTGCGGGCCGCAACAACGGCACCATCAGCGCCAGCTATGTGGCGACCGACGTAAACGGCAAGAGCATCATTGCGGCGCGGTACGGCTTTGTGGGCGGCGTGGCAGGCTCCAACAGCGGCAGCATCACAAACAGCGGCAGCCAGCAGGCGCAGGCACTTGTCAGCAAGGTCAACAACGAGTGGCTCCCCCTGAACATCGGCGACGCCAACACAGGCATCAACGCCATGGTGGCCGAACTGACAAAGACGAACGGTACTTACACCGGCTTTAAAGGTGTGGATACCGTGGGCGCTGATGATTACGGCTATGGCAGTGTGTACCTGACTGAGAACAAAACGACCACCTCCGGCGGCTGGTGGGGGACGACGACCACCACCAAGGCGGGCCTGGCTGCCAACGACCTGACCGTCGTGCTACGCGGCAATAATAATGTGGATAACAATGACAGCCAGCGCGGCAGCGGCTACCTGGGCGGCATCACCGGCTATAACTCGGTGACGGGTGCAATCACCGACAGCGCTACCGGCCGCTGGTTTGTCTACGGCGATAACATCAGCAAGGCATCCACCATCGGCGGCATTGTCGGCACCAATATTTCCGGCAAAGACCTGACCACGCTGGTCAACTGCGCGGCGGTGCGCCGGTATACACGGCTCAGCTCCAACAAAAACGATGATAACACGACGAATGAACATACTGGCGCTAAGGCCACGCGCATCGAGGTCCATGTCGGCGGCATCATCGGCCACCAGGGTAACGACCGCGACGACCTGTGGGCGCTGAGCAAGTGCGTCAACTACGGCACGGTCTACAACAGCCGTTCCAACAACATCGGCGGCATCGTCTCCTACTGGACGAACTACGGCGGCACGATCGAGTACAGCTTCAACTTCGGCGACCTGCTGACAAATATGAATGATAATTTGGACAGCTGCGGCACCATGGGCGGTATCGCGGGCTACTTTGATGCGCCTGTCAAGAATACCTCTGCCAATATCCTGCACTGCCAGAACCATGGCTCAATGAAGGGAACGAATAGTAAAAGTGCGAACGATATCGGTGGTATCTTTGGCAAGGTGCAGATGGCAGATAAGACCGACCCTATGACCATCAATGTATACGACTGTGTCAATGGCAGTACGGTTGAAATCAAAGCACAGTCTATGGCGGTTGGTATTTTCGGCTATCTGGGGCCGTGGGATACGCGCGGCTCTACAATCGATAATGTTATCGTCAATATTGACCGCTGCCGCAACTATTGTACGAATATGAGCGCCAGCTACAAAGTCGGCATCGTCGGCAGCCGTGGCGGCGGCGGCAGAAGTACGCAGCCTACGACGCTGAACAACTGCTTCTCGCTGGTAGGCGGTGATAACTGGCACCCGCTGGCCTATGACAATTCCGGCGTTGGTGACGTAGAGAACATCAAGGGTTCAAATAACTATTATATTGACGCATATAGTAAGGATGGCAAGAGCGCTTGGAACGCGCAAGCCTGGAATGAACGCTGGTTGGGCCACACAAGTACCAATTTGACAAACTTTATATGGTCTGGTGCAGACAGCCGCTTTACGGAAAGCATGGAAACCAAAAACTGCGGCGGTCGTCGTTTGAACCTGGGCAAAGACACCAAAGACGACAGCTATTTTGCCATGCTGGCGGTGCCAAACAATACGAATGATAACACAACGTATGACCTGTCCCGGATTGTCTACAACACGGCTTATATCCATGTAGATGCAGCGGATACATGGAAGCGTACAGTGGAAACAAAAGATGACGCTGTGTTGGGCAATATCCTGCTCCGTTTTACCGAGACAAACGACAGTATCAAGGGCTCAAGCGGCCAGAACATCCCCAGCAATGGCGATATTACCGATGAAGTCATCCAAAATTATTATAAGTATGTGTTGGAGGCCAATGAACCGAACCAGATCCCCGAATCCATCACGATCCAGCGCAGTGAGGAGACTAAGGACGGCACCGGTGCAGTGTATGGCCGCTATCTCGTAAGCTGGACTGCCCCCAAGCAGGACGCCACCCACGGCCCGGCTATGTACTATAAGCTGGAAGTGTACAAGACCGACGCAAGCGGCAATGTGACCGATGCTACTCCCGTACACACGGCCATGGTCTACGAGACAAAGTACACCTTTGATAACGACCCGGACCGCGACGCATGGACCGGCAACTTTGTCGTGCGCATTACCCCCATGAACAGCAAGGGCGGCGGTACATCCCGCGATTCTGCGGTGCAGACCTTCGCCCAGACACTGCCCAAGCCGGAAATTGAAGTACGGCTCAAGCGTACCGGCACGGGCAACATATACTATCAGACAGTTGTGTTGACAAACTATGACGAATATGTCAGAATCGCCAATGACCAGTGGAAAGTTGATTTTAATTATGTGGGCGGCAGCTCCGGCAGCTTTAGCAAAGGCAAGAGCGAGCAGGCCATCACCAACGGCTTGGACAATATCAGAACCCTGACTGCTATTGCTAACCCGAGTACCAGCACAGCGCCGTTCATGCGGTCGGAACAGTTCAGCGAGCTTACCGCCATTGCAGGCCCCTTTACAAATCCGGATAAGAACGATGAGTGGAACACCGGCCTGGCGGCTAAGGGCAATGTGACCGTCACAAATCAGACTGTTACAGGAACGATGGTCAATGACCTGACTATCAGCCTGAATTTGTCCTATACACCGTTTGTGCGGTATGATAACAAGATGCAGGAAGCCCAGCCCATCTACCGCGTCATGCTCGTCGGCAAATACGTCGGCGACAGTGAGACGACGGCCAGCGGCACAAGCCTGACAGGCCAGTATATCACGCTGGCCGCGCAGCAGACCCGCGTTGGGGCTGCGGCCACCACCGTGACCTTCCGCAATCTGCCGAAGGAAGCCTTCACCAGCGACTACGAGGATTTGAAAATCGTCGCGGCCCCTGTCGAAAGCGGCATCGGCCCCTCGTACAGCCGTTGGGCAGCTACCGAGGAGGAAGTCACGGCGGCGATTGACCAGCGCGGCACAGATAACCCGGTCGCCTACTATGACGGCCTGGAAATCGTGCGCAAGGCAGGCGGCGATGGCTACGAGTACGCCCATATGACCGCGCTGTACTTTGTAGGCAAGGCGTACAATACCAACGACAAAGACCAATCCTATAACAATGTCCTTGCCCCAAGGCAGGTCAAGACACTGCCGACCGGCGTAAACACCCTGCAAGCCCCGACGCTGGACAAGCAGCTGACGAAGGAAGAAGTGCGCGCCGCCAACAAGCTGTACTACACCTTTAGCTGGACCCAGACCACCGACGGCACGACACCGGATACAACAGTGCAAAAGTACACCATCGAACTGTACGGCGTGCAGGCCGACGGCAAGCAGGAGACCATCCGCCTGGCAAGCGGCGTGGATTTGGCTAAGAAAGTCACGTTTGACAGCACAACGGGCCGTTACACGCTGGAACTCTGCGTGGACGACGACCTGGCCGAGGGCAGCAAGAGCTGGAAGTACAATAACGTTATTCTCCATGTGGCCCGCGTGTCCGGCGCGAACGCGCAGATCGGCCTGGCGGACGAGCAGAGCTACGCCGTCAAGACCCGGCTGGATGCCCCCGACGCCCCCGGCGGATTTACCCGCCTGTATGACGAAAACAGCGCCGATGCACTGACATACAGCATCAACTGGCCTGCGGTCGTGGGTGCGGATCATTACACCCTGTACGCCCAGCGCCAGAACGCCGATGACACCTGGAAAACCGTGGAGACCTGGGAGAATATCACAGGCACCCAGACCGAAATCGACATGGAGCAGTACCAGAACCAGGAACTGCGCTTCTACGTTATTGCCAACCGTGCGGCGGGTGACACCACCGGCTTTGACAGCCCGGACGGCGCACTCTGCGACCCGCAGGCTGTGAAGTCCCGCGTGGCGGCCCCGACGGTGAGCAGTGCGGCCTTTGCTCCGGCTGCGCCCAGCCAGGCGGAGTTCCTGAATGGCGAAACGCTGCAAATGACAGTCAGCGGCAACAAGGCCAGCAGCTACTTCTTTACCGGCTATCTGTTTAAAAATGTGGATGACTATCAGACGATTGCCGTGTTGGCAAATGACTGGCAAACTACCGCTGCCTTGGGCAAGGATAAGGCAGACAAGCTGGCTGCATTGCAGACTGCGCTGGATGAAATGCTCAAAAACGGCGGCGCCATCTGCATCATCCCCGAAAGTGACCGGCAGAGCGGCGGCGGCACGCCCGCCGATGGCAGCGGTGACAGCGCGGCCTACAACCTGAGTAACGGCTTTACCATGAAGCCCGAGTATTCCCGCTACTACCTGCTGCCCGCCCTGCGCGCTATGGCAGAGACCAGCAGCGGTATGGAATCCTCCAACTGGTACTACTATGTGGGCAACTATATGAACAACCCGGCAGCGATGCAGCTGCCCGCCATCAAGTTGGACGCCCCGGCGGCAAAGCTGGATAATGTGACCGTGACCCATGCGGCCCAGCTGTACGATAGCGGCAGCTACGAGAACCCCATGGGCGACCCCATCAGCCTGGATATCACCCATTTTGCTGTGCAGTGGAAAGCGGCCAACCGCTATCCGTCCATCGGCGAGCTTGCCGGCGGTATGGTCAGAAACCTGACCGACCACTACAAGTTCACCGTGACGGCAAAAGACGGCGGCGAAACCTACACAATCGAAATGTGGACCTATGACGCTGACAGCGAGGAAAAGAAGGACGATGGCACGCCGGAGCACCTGCGCGGCGAAATCAAGACGGTAAAGAAAACCGTCACGATTGACGGCAACAACTACGAAAAATACCTTGACCCGCAAATCGAAAAGGACGCCGACGGCAATGTGACCCGCACCTGGTACGATTTGAGCCTGACGCCTGCGACGCAGGACGACGGAAGCCGCGATACCAACAACTGGGTCAGCCAGCCGGTAAGCCTGCGCGGACGCATCACACAGAAAGATAGTGACGCACAGCCTTATTATGAGGTCGCGGACGCCATTGCCACACTGCAAGTCGTGGACGACGACGGCGAACCCGCCTACCGTGTGACGCTGCCGGATATGCAGGATATCCTCACGACTGGTGACAAACTGCATAGCTTTACGGACAGCATTCTGGTTGAGACACTTGTACATTCCAGTGACGACGGCAAGACCGTGGGCACGCCAGACGCCGAAGCTGTAAAAATCGGCGACGAGACCCATACCGTCGAGCTGATTGCAGAAGAGCCGACGCCCGACGAAAACACCGAAACCACACAACCGACCGAAACGCCCGCAGAGCCGCAAAACGCGCCCCAGCCCGTGGAGCTGACCGACAAGGCCGGGTAAACTACAACAAAGGAGGTGGCATCATGCGCCGAAAAGCACGCGATATCCTGCGGGACCAGCAGGGCCTTTCGATGATTCTGGTGCTCTGCATCGGTGCCTTGTTTGTGGCCCTGTCTGCGGCACTGGTGTACGCGGCGTCCGTGTTGACGGCCAACGCTAACCGCCAGCTTTTGGAGCAGGAGGCCTACCAGCTGGCCACGAGCTTTTCCAACGTGCTGGAAGGGGAACTGAACACCCCCACAAGCTCCTTCGCCGCGTTCGTGAATGACAGCTTCATGACCTCCACGGCCTACGGCGGCGATATCTACGGCAGCCCCTCGCAGCCCTACTCCTACACATGGAAAGCGGCCGATGCCGACACGGGCGGTGCGGAGGAAATCACCGTCACGCTGCGCCGCCGCCCGGGCGAGGACGCTGAAAAGCTGAACCTGAGCGGCGTGGGCCAGTCCGTCAGCACCAAAAGCGGCTGGCGCGACCAACTGACCAGCTGGCAGAGCAACGACTACCTGCTGACCGATCTGCAGCTGGACGTGACCGTGACCGCCACCAAGGCGGGGGAGAGCTTCGCCTATACCGTGACCTATGACCGGCAGATACACTACCCGGTGTCTGGCTACACATTTGACGATAGTACGACGGTTTACACATGGAGCAAGGGCACAAGCACCTTTGCCAGCCCCGGTTTGCCGAGTATCGATATTAAACCGGAGGACGCAGAGCGAATCATCGTGCCCCACTTTGACACCACCAACCCGGATAAGTCCACCATCCACTACACCCGCGGTGCCCGCCAGAGCACCAGCACAGCACAGGAGTGAGCCGCCATGAAACACAAATTGCAAAATCAGCGCGGCGAAACCATTGTTGAGGTCATCGTCTCCTTTATGCTGCTGTTGATGTTCACGGCCATGTTTGTGGTGTCGCTGCGGTACGCCCGGGCCATGTCCCAAAAAGCCGAGACGCTGCGGGAGACGGCCTACGCTTTCTGCGCCGGGCTGTACCCGCAGGAAAAACAGGCCCCCGCCTGGCAGACCGAAAAAACCGGGCAGAGCTTTACCTTCAGCGCGGGCGCGGGGGCCGGGGCGTTCACCGTGGACGGTGTGGAACTGGACCAGGTGGAGACCCAAGCCGAAGTGAGCGAGAACGGCGGCACGCCCACCACCGAGACGCACACCTTCCACCGTTACGCCAAGGAGGCAGGGGAGGCAACGTCATGAAGCAGCTGCAAAACAAGCGCGGCACCACGCTGGTGGAGCTGATCGTCTGCATGGTGCTGCTGTCCATCCTGACGCTGGCGGCGGTCACGCTGATACGCCCCAGCGCCCAGGCCTACCGGGATATCCAGCAGCAGACCCGCGCCCAGAATCTGGCCGATGCCCTCATCGAGACGATACGCGGCGAGGTGCTGGACGCCAACGGCTATATCCGCTTTACAAACGGCGCGACGGACAGCGCAAATCTGGACAGCGTGTTCGACGCGCAGGTCAGTTACAGCGACGGCACGGCGCTGGAATTCAGCGTCTACCCGAACCATGTGGAGCTGATCGACAAGGACCTTGTACCCGCACTGAAAAACAGCAAGGGCAAGGACTTGTTGACCCAGGCCCAGGCCGACGAACTGAAAGATTACCTGCATATGCGGTTTTACCAGCAGGAGCAGAGTGATTTCGCCCCCCTGCACGAGAAGGACGGCGAAAAGATCGCCTACGCCTACACCACCGCCTACCCGAAGGAATCCTACATGGGGCTGTTCATCAGCGACCTGCACTTTTACGCCCGCAGCTGGGCACAGGAGAACGACACCGACACTCCGCGCATCACGGCGATGACGGTGGTCATCACAGTAGCCAAGCGGGACAGCAGCGGCAATGATGTCCCCCTGTGTACCCAAAAGGCCATTGTGCCGCTGCCCGGCGAACCGGTGATTTTGTACGCGCCCGGCACCTGGAACGGGAAGGCATCCTCAGAACGATAAGAATTTTTTTGCCATATTATAACAAAATGTGACAAACCACTGGACAAACGCCGGACGACTTGTTATACTATGAAACATAGAGACGTGCGGCAGGTCGCTGCCTATAAAATAAAGAGGGGTACAGGATGGCAACCATTGAAATCAGAATGTTGGGCGATTTTGAGATTCGCGTCAACGGAAAACCGGTATTGGCGGCGCTGGGGCAGTCGCGCAAGGCTACCGCGCTGGTGCAGTATTTGGTGTTGCAGCGGGGCGAGCGCGTACCCCATAAAGTCCTCACCGATACGCTGTGGGCGGGGGAGCGGTCCAGCAACCCGGATATGGCGCTGCGTGCCATCCTGCACCGTTTCCGCAATATGATCGAGGCCGAGGGCCTGGATGAGCTGCGAAACTGCATCCTGACCAGCCGCGGCTGCTACCAGTGGAACCCCCACCTGGACTGCACCGTGGATGTGTTCCGGGTCGATGACCTGTCCGAGCAGGCCCGCCGCGAGGAGGACCCCGAAAAACGCGCTAAGCTGTATGAGCAGATCGTTGATCTGTACCGCGGCCGCCTGCTGCCCCAGTCTGCGTCCGAGCAGTGGGTCGAGGGCGTCAGCGTGCGGTTGCATGGCCAGTATCGCACCGCCATGTTGAGCCTGCTGGAGCTCTGCAAAAAGTGGGGCGAAAGCACCCGCATCATCTCGCTGTGCAACCACGCCCTGGAACTGGACCCCTACGAGGAGCGCCTGTATCTGGAAGAAATCGTCGCGCTGGAAGCCCTGGGCCGCCATAACGAAGCCCAGAAACTGGCCCGCCGCGGTACTGCCATGGGCTGCCTGCACCATGCCATTGAGCCGGGCCGCGCCGGTTCAGCTTACCGCCAGATGCGCCAGGCTGACCGCAATATGGAAGGCGAGGTCGCCAAGCTGGTGGCTGCTCTGCCCGACACCGAGAACATCGGGGCCTGCATCTGCGATTTCGAGACGTTCAAAGAAGCCTACCGCGTGCAGCGCGGCGTGCAGGCCCGCTACGGCCTGCCGGTGTTCCTGGCAATCATGACGGTGGCCCCCGGCCAGGATGCCGAACCCGACGAGACCTCTACGATGGTGGACCAGTTGGGCGAGCTCATCCACACGAGCCTGCGCCAGTGCGATGTGGCCGCCCGCTATACCGAGACGCAGTATGTCATCATGCTGTGCGGCAGTGCCGCCGAAACCGGGTCCAGCCCGCTGGAACGCATCAAGGCGTCGTTCTACCGTGTGCCCGCCCATGGCCGTTACCTGCTCAGCTACAGCCTGTACGTGCCCGAAGTCAAGCCCGACGGCGGCCGTGCCCGCCGCAAGCGCAGCAAAAAACAGTAAAATATTTCCGCCCAGCCGCAAAAAAGTTTCGCGGCTGGGCGGCTTTTTTTGATGATCTACACTTTCCACAATCTTTTGCCTAAAATTTTTTACAAAAAATCCGAAAAAACTGTTTAAATTTCCATGATAATGTGGTAAAGTAGTATCAAACAGGCGGGAGTGTTCAAAAATCGCTCCGCCGCAAAGAATATCTACGCCGCAGGGCAGTTGGAAATGCCCCGGCGCGAAAAGAGGTTTGACGATCCATGGGCTACGCAAGCAAAGACATCCGCAACATTCTGGTGGCCGGCCACGCCGGCTGCGGCAAAACGACGCTGACCGAGGCTCTGCTGTACATGAGCGGCGCGACCGAGCGTATGGGCCGCGTCGAAGACGGCACCACCGCCAGCGACTTTGATCCCGAGGAGATCCGCCGCAAGGCATCGCTGAATTCCAGCGTCGTGCCGGTTGAGTTCGAGGGTGTCAAGTACAACCTGATCGACGCACCGGGTCTGTTTGACTTTGAGACCGGCGCTGCCGAGGGCATCATGGCTGCCGAGAGCGTGCTGATTTGTGTTTCCGGCCGTTCCGGTGTCACCGTCGGTGCCGAGAAAGCCTACCAGATGGCGCTGAAAAACAACAAGGCGCGGATGATTTTTGTCACCAAGACCGACTTGGAGAACGCCGACTACTTCAAGATTCTGGAGCAGATGAAAATTAAGTTCGGCCCCAGTGTCTGCCCCTGCGTTGTGCCGGTCCGTCTGGACGACGGTACTGTCGCCTATATCAACCTGTTCAGCCAGAAGGCCTTCAAGTATGAGGGCGGCAAGCAGATTCAGATCGACGTGCCTGATATCGGCCACCGCTTTGAGGGCCTGATCCAGGCCATGAGCGAGGCAATCGCCGAAACCGACGAGGCCCTGATGGAGAAATTCTTCGAGGGCGAGGCCTTCACCACCGAGGAGATCGTCCAGGGCATGGCCGCAGGCGTGCGCAGCGGACAAATTACCCCTGTGTTCTGCGGCTCTGCCGTCAACGGCCAGGCACTGGATATGCTGATTTATAACATGAACGTGCTGCTGCCCGGCGCGGATACCGCCTCCGCTGTGGGTGAGGCGAACGGCGAACCGGTGGAGATCACCGCCGACCCCGCTGCCCCGCTGTGCGCCTACGTGTTCAAGACTGTGGCGGATCCCTTCGTCGGCAAGCTGAGCTTTATCAAGGTTCTGTCCGGCAAGCTGACCGCCACCAGCAACGCCATCAACGCCCGCACCGGCCAGCCGGAGCGCCTGGGCAAGACACTGACTGTCTGCGGCAAAAAGCAGACCGACACCCCCGAGATCGCTGCCGGTGACATCGGCGCGGTCGCCAAGCTGGCTACCGCCAAGACCGGCGATACCCTCTGCGACCCGGCCCGCGTCGTCGCGCTGCCCGCGCCGGTCTACCCCATCAGCTGCTACCGCATGGCCGTCAAGGTCGCCAAGAAGGGCGACGAGGGCAAGGTCGGCGGTGCGCTGACCCGCCTCATCGAGGAGGACCCGTCTATCAAATTTGAGGTCGATCCCGAGACGAAGCAGCAGATCATCAGCGGCCTGGGCACCCAGCATCTGGAAGTGGCCCTTGCCAAGCTGAAGAATAAGTTCGGCGTGGAGATCACCCTGGAGACCCCGCGCGTGCCTTACCGCGAGTCTATTCGCAAGAGCTGCAAGGCCCAGGGCCGCCACAAGAAACAGACCGGCGGCCACGGCCAGTTCGGCGACGTCTGGATCCAGTTCGAGCCTGTGCAGGGCGAGACCATTGAGTTTGCCGAGAACGTGTTCGGCGGCAGCGTGCCGAAGAACTTCTTCCCCGCCGTTGAAAAGGGCGTGCGCCAGGCGGCCGAGCACGGTGTGCTGGCCGGTTATCCGATGGTCGGCATGAAGGCTACCCTGCTGGACGGCAGCTATCACCCGGTCGATTCCAGCGAAATGGCGTTCATCATGGCCGCTAAGCTGGCCTACAAGGCCGCTATCCCCGAGGCCGGCCCTGTCCTGCTGGAGCCCATCGGCACACTGAAAGCTCATGTCCCGGCGGACAACACCGGCGATATCATGGGCGAAGTCACGAAGCGCCGCGGCCGCGTGCTGGGCATGAACCCCGATGACGACGGCCTGCAGGTCGTTGAGGCGGAAGTGCCCATGGCCGAGATGCAGGATTTCACCACCTTCCTGCGTCAGCTGACCCAGGGCCGCGGGTACTACACGTTCGAGTTCGTGCGGTACGAGACCCTGCCCCAGATGCTCGAGAGCAAAGTCATCGAGAAGGCCAAGGCGCTGGGCAACTTCGCGGATGAGGATTAAAGCGTAAAAAATAAGCACCTGCTGACCGGTATGCGTGTGACCGGTCAGCAGGTGTTTTGTTGTATGGCGTTGTAGGGGGCGGCGTCCTCGACGCCCCGTGGGCAAAGCCTGAATCCCCCTGTCAGGTAATCTTCAGCGCCCGTTGCACCCGATACACAATATATCGGAACAGCCCGACGATCAGACTGCCCTCCACCCAAAAATAGTTGGGCAGGTTGCGCCAGCGGAACTTCGGCTTCTGTATCTTCGGCAGGGCGACCCAGGCTTCGTGAAAACCCTTGGCGTAGTCATTGCCGAACCCGCGCAGCCGGAACATTAAAACCTTCAGCAGATACCCCAGCAGCATCGGGATAAAGTTGATGACCAGCATCAAAAGCGGCTGGTTTTTGTAGGGCAGCAAAATACTGTTGCGCCCGCTCTGGATGCTCTTGAACGGATTGTACCGCACCGCACCGGTCGTTGCGCCGCAGATGTGGCGGCACTTGGCCGTGGGGCAGTAGACGTTCTTGTAGCCCAGGCTGTTCGCACGCCAGCTCAGGTCGACATCCTCATAGTAGGCGAAAAACAGTTCGTCAAATACGCCGATTTCGTCCAAAATCGATTTGCGGTAGAGCGCCGCACCGCCGCAGGCACTGAAAATGCGGCAGGGCTTGGTGTAGCGGCTGGCTTTCAGGCCGTCGCCGCGCTTGCAGGCAAAACCCAAAATCGTCACATAATCGCCCGCGTCGTCGGCCAGCTCCGGCTCATAAAAGCGCAGCATCAGGCTGCTGACGGCAAAAATCTTCGGGTCGGCGTCAGCGGTCCTGATAAGCTCCGCCAGCCAGTCCGGCTCGGCAAAGGCGTCGTTGTTGAACAGCACCGCGTACTCGCCCTTGGCAATCGCAATGCCCTGGTTGACTGCGTGGGAAAATCCGGTGTTCTCGGCGTTCTCAATCAGCGTGTAGCGGTCACGGCCGCGGTAGCTGCGGGCAATTTCCAGGCTCTCGTCTTTAGAGCCGTTGTCAATGACGATCAGCTCAAAGTCCTGCTCGGTCTGTGCCCAGACTGACTCGATGGAATCCCGCAGCCAGCCCGCGCCGTTCAGATTCGGGATGATAACAGATGCTTTCATGGCGTCTCCTCAGCGGTAGTAAGGGGTGGCGTAGTAGTAGGCCAGCTGGCTGTGCACCACGGCGCTGAACACCAGCGCGGCCACCAGCACCAGCAGCGCCGCGGCTGCCGCCACGACCAGCGTGCGGACGACCTGCGCCCGGGCCAGCCGCTTGCGGGCCTCGTTGTGGGTGCCGCCAAAGCTCCACACCAGCGCCAGAATGAACCCCACGACCGGGATGGCAAACAAAATCATTGTGCCGGTGGTCGCGCCCTGGCTCATGGCTTCTGCCGTCGGCTCGGCCTCGCGGTCGTCGGGCGTGCCATACAGCGGCGCGGCGGGACCGGGCTGGGCGGCGGGGCGTACCGTCAGCGGGGCCGGGGCACCGCACTGGGGGCAGCGGTCAGCGTCGTGCGGCAGCAGCAGGCCGCAGTTTTTGCAGTAACGTAACATCTTTACCTCGTTATTCAGCCAGCGTCAGATTGCGGTCCAGCTGGGTGTTCAGGATGATCTGCGTGTTGGTGGAACCCATCTTCTGCATCTTGGTCAGCAGGTGTTCCAGTGCGTCAATGTCGGTGCAGCTGACCTTTATGATAAAGTTGTAGCTGCCGGTCACGCGGAAGCATTGCAGCACCTGGGATTCCTGCTCGATCATCGCCAGAAAGCTGGCGCGGGTCGCGGCGTCCACCAGCACCGAGATCAGCGCTTCGACCCGGGCGGGGGCGTCTGGGTGGCACAGCACCACGGTGTACCCGCCGATGATGCCCTCCTGTTCCAGCCGGTGGATGCGGCTGGAAACAGCCGGGCTGGTCAGATTGACCTGCTGGGCAATGTCTTTGACTGGCATACGTGCATTTTCCGCCAGCAGCTGTATAATTTTGTGGTCGAGATCGTCCATGAGTTGACTCCTTGTTTTTCTTTTGTATAATGCGCACAAAAAAATAAAGTGAAGTATACAGTCATTGTTATCTTTAACAAAATTGAAAAAGTATGCTTTTTTCTGTGCCCGCTAAATAAAATTAAGCTATCGTGCTTTTATTATAATCTTTTGAAAACCAAAATGCAAGTATGACATTTGACAATTTAAGAAAACTTGCTATAATAATATTTGTAATCAACCAAGACATTCACTGACCTTTATATACTTTCCCACCCCTCTATGCACAAAGGCCCGCAGGTATTTCCTGCGGGCCTTTGTGTTTGCACAGATAGGACAGATGCGGGCAATGTGTGCAAAATATGGAGCGAACTAAAGCCTTCCCCTCGGGGGGAAGGTGACCCAAAGGGCTGGATGAGGGGCGCGTGTACCTCTATTGCCCGCAAATGGGGTGCTGCGGGAGGTTTGCCCCCATCAGTCCACTTCGCGGACAGCTTCCTCGGGGGAAGCCTTTGCAATTTACAATTTAAACTCCACCGCATTTGACGCAGCACCGTTCTCTATGCTATAATAAAAATTCCGACGCCACTCGTCATTTTTTACGGAGGAATCACCTATGCTTATCCCTGTACTGCTGTTTATCGTCGGTCTGCTGTTCCTTATTAAAGGCGGTGACTGGTTTGTCGACGGTGCTTCTGCGCTGGCCCGGCGGTTCCACCTGCCGGAACTGCTCATCGGCGCGACCGTCGTTTCCATCGGTACGACTTTGCCGGAGGTCATGGTCTCCACCATGTCCGCGCTGTCCGGCCATGGCGAGATCGCCTACGGCAACGCCATCGGCTCAGTCATTTGCAACGCGGCGCTCATTGCGGCTATCACCATCGCCGTGCGCCCCGGTAAGGTCGACCCCAAAACGCTGAAAACCCCGGTCGCCTTCTTCTTTGCGGCGGCGGCCATCTACTGCATTGCGGCGTATGTTTTCGGCAAGTTCACCCGCGTCATGGGCTTTATCATGCTGGCTATGTTCGTGGCCTACATGGTAGTCAATGTGCTGCAGATGAAAAACGCCCCCGCCGGTGAGGCTGAGGCGTCCGAAGAAGAGGAAATGTCCCTGGCCAGGACGCTGATCCTGCTGGTGCTGGGCGCGGTGCTGATCGCCGTGGGCGCAAACCTGCTGGTGGACAACGGTACCCTGATTGCCCAGACCCTCGGTGTGCCGGAGAGCGTCATTGCACTGACCTTTGTCGCGCTGGGTACCTCCCTGCCGGAGCTGGTCACGGCCATCACCTCGCTGGCCAAGGGCCACAGCGATCTGTCGCTGGGCAACGTCGTCGGCGCAAACGTGTTCAACCTTGTGCTGGTCAGCGGCGTGTCCGTCTCGCTGGCACCCTTCACCATCCCGCAGAACTCCACGCTGTTCGGTATCAATTCCAGCCTTGTGCTGGAACTGCCGGTCATGCTGGCCGTCATGCTGATTCTGACTGTGCCCGCCCTCGTCAAAGGCAAGCTAAACCGCGGCCAGGGTATCCTGTTGCTGGCCATCTACGCTGCCTTTTGCGTAGTGCAGTTTACGCTGTAATATAGTAGAAGGTAGATCCCTATGAACCTGCAAGAACTTTCCGACGCCATCAACATGCTGGGGGCGTTCTGCGGCCCGCGGGGTAAAAACTTCCTGGCCCATGTGGAGGTCCCTGCCGAGGTGCAGGCGCCCTTTGCCCGACTGCAAACCGTCTGCGGCACCGACGCCCGCGCCGCCAACCCGGCCTACGCCACAAAATAAATCTTGCCCAAAATGAAACGCCCTGCCGCGGTACACACGGCAGGGCGTTTGGTTATTCCGGCACACGGCGTGCCGGGGGGGGGCATACTTGCCTGCGCTTGCGGCGCAGTACCATTGCGGCGGCAAGGCTCCTTCGTGATACTCCCTCTTACAGCAGATGCAGTTTTGCGGCGAATTGTAAATCATACCAAAGTATGATAGGGAAGAAATCGAAGCGGCCCAAAACGGCACGGCGCAATACCTTGCGGCCCGTTGCCGAAGCATAAAGGCCCGCGGCCCGGCATACATTGGTGCGAGGTGGTGTGTATGCTGGGCATTTTGGGTTTGTTTTTGCGCGCGGCGGCGGGACATATTTTGTACCTGGCACTGCATCTGGAAAGTGGGTCCTTCCCGCGGCCCTTGCCCCCGGACCAGGAACGTGCGGCCTTTGCGCAGCTGCGCGGCGGCGGGGCCGGGGCTGCCCGCGCCCGGGATCTGCTGATCCGCCACAACCTGCGCTTGGTGGCGCATATCTGCAAAAAATACTACGCAGGCACAGCTGCCCAGGACGATTTGATCTCGATCGGCACCATCGGCCTAATTAAGGCGGTGGACACCTTTGACCCGGACAAAGGCAAGCGCTTTTCCAGCTATGCGAGCCGGTGCATTGAAAATGCTATCCTCACCCCAACGCGCTTTGCAAGACAAACAGTGACGGTTTACAGGAAACCACCCCTTGCTGGCACGTATTTGCTCAGTTTTCCGATACGAATTATCTGATGTGTCGCATTGAGAGAGGTATTGCACGATATGCACCGCTCTGCATCTATGTCTTCCGACTGGTTGCACCACGGCGGCTGTTGGAAGCGCAGATATTTAACCAGCGATATCACAGCTATGCGGAAATTCAAAATGTCCCGGATAGAATGCGTTGGTGTCGATACCACATGGGCCTTATGCAGAAGGAGGTTGCGGCTTTGGTTGGCATATCAGAGGGCGTTTATATGGGCTTGGAAAAGGCAAGGAACGAGTACTATGGAAAGGACGTTGTGGACAAGTTGGCGGCGCTGTTTCATATTCCGGTGCAAGATTTACTGGATGAGTACAATGCTTTTATGTATAACGACCCTGCAAAGAAAATCCGCGAATACCGAATGAGCCTTGGACTTGGAACGGAGCGCTTTGCGAGAAAAATAGGAACATCGGATACCTGTGTTCGTTCTTGGGAAAATAATACGAAGCTCATAAGCCGAAAAAGCTGGGAGAGATGTTTTAAAGGTAGGATAAAATAAAAGGACAGGTGAACAAACCCAATCAGGGCTGTTCACCTGCCTTTTCTTTGGCAGTTTTTATGATGGCATCCAGCAGCTGAATTTTCTGCTCGGAAGAACAATTCAAATCTTGAAGACGGTGGTTGACAATATCGGCGTGGATACCGGCAACCCGGTTTGCAAGGTCACGCCGGCCGGCTTCTGTTTTAGGATAGTAAACAATTACATTGATTGGAGCACTTTTTCTGGCGATACCACACACCTCCCTCTGCACTCAAAATTTATGAGAGAGAGGATGTCTACTATTCCTTTTTACATCGTTCTCTCTAATCGTTTGTTTATTATATCAGAAAAAACAACGATGATATATACAGAAGCTGCGCGGATGTAATGCGGACACTATGCTTTTATCATGCAAAATCTCATCATCTTGACAGGGCAGATATTCTTGTGCTATACTCCACCTGTAAATGATTTTTGTGCCTTGCGCACACGTTGTTTAAGTTTGTAATTCGTGCCAGCAGCCATGTTCTGTCCGTTTTGGGCAGATGCTGCCGGCACTTTTCTTTTTATACGGGGTGAAAACACCCAACCATAGCGAGAATGATCGTGGTTCGCGGTTTGCCGTGAACATCAGGCATTGCCTGCAGTCATTCTCGCTTTTTTATTTTGTTTCAGAGCCGCCAGGCTTTGAGAAATACATTTTATATAGGAAAGGTGGAACACCAAATGAATGAACAGGTAAGACCCAAGGCAATCGCACGGCGCATCACGCGCCCGCGCAAGGCAAGACCCATCCCACGCAATTTGCAGTATCGGCTGTACAATGTGCGCACCCGGCCCAAGCGTCCCTATCTCCGGCGCGAGAGGAGGGGCTGAAGATGCCGGAGCACATACGGCAGGAACCCAAGGTGCTGGTCAGCACCGAAAACCTCACCGAGCAGGAATGGCTGGCATACCGCAGGCGGGGGATAGGCGGCAGCGATGTCGCCGCGATCCTCGGCATTTCTCCGTTCCGAACCGCCCGCGATCTGTACGATGACAAGCTGAACATCGCTTTGGCTGTCGATGATGCAGGCAACTGGGTGGCACTGGAAATGGGGCATCTGCTGGAACCACTGGTTGCCCAGATATTCACCAAGAAAACCGGGTTGGAAGTTTTCCAGATCAAGAAGATGTTCCAGCACCCGCAATATCCCTTTATGCTGGCAGATGTGGACTACTTTGTTCGCCTGCCAAACGGAAAAATTGCGCTGCTGGAAATCAAAACGACCAACTACAACGCAAAAGACCACTGGTGGAAGGACGGCGAGGAATGTGTTCCTGTCTACTACGAGACACAGGGGCGGCACTACATGGCCGTCATGGACATGGACGAAATCTTCTATTGCTGTCTCTACGGCAACAATGAGGACGAAGTCATTATCCGCCACCTGTACCGTGACCGGGAATATGAGCAGGAAATGGTCTATCTGGAACGCGAGTTTTGGCACGACCACATCTTGACCCGCATCCCGCCGCCCTACACCGAGGACGGCAGTCTGATCCTCGAAAGCCTGCGCCGCCGCTTAGGTGCTGCGGATAAGACGATTCCTGCCATCCAGCTGGACAATGACCTGTCTGCTACCATGCTGCGGTATCTCCGCTTACAGGAGCAAAAGCAGCAAGTGGAAACGCAGGCAAAAACGCTGGACACAGAAATGCAGCGGCTGAAAGGTCAGATGGTTGCCAAACTGGACGGCAGCTGCATGGCGATGGGGGAGTACGGCGGTACACAGTACACAATCAGCTACAACCCCGTCAGCCGGACAGGCATCACGAAAGACAACCTCCAAAAGCTGAAGCTGCTGCACCCGGATATTTATGACGAGTACGTCACGGTATCGGAATCGCGGCGGTTCAGCATCAAGGCAAAAGCGGCGGACGAAGCCGCCTGACAAAGAAGGGAGCGTGCCTATGCACGACAGTGAACAGGAACACAGCGGCATTACCGGCTGCCGTGTCACCTACGAATCTACGATTTTTTACAACGAAGCAAACAAATTCTCCATCATCGTTGTCAAAACCAGCGACCCGCGCATCCCGCCGCAGGCTTGCAGCGGCCGCTATTACGGCGACCGTATGCTACGCTTTACGGCAGTGGGGTACGAACTGCCCCGCACCAAGGCGGTGGAGCTGGAACTGGACGGCGAGTGGGTCGAGAGCAAGTACGGGTACCAGCTGCAAGTCGAGCAGTGGCAGGAAATCGTTCCGCAGACAGCGGACGGTCTGCTGGCATACTTGGGTTCCGGGCTTATCAAGGGCATCGGTCCCAAGACAGCAGAGGACATTGTTGCCACGTTCGGACCGGACACCCTGAATATCCTTGACAACGAGCCGGAGAAGCTGCTGCAAATCCGCGGCATCACCGAGGGCAAGCTCAAGGACATTGAGGAATCCTACGCCGAGAGCCGTGTCCTGCGCAACCTTATGAGCCTTTTGGGTCCGTTCAAAATTACGCCCGCCACGGCGCTGAAAATTTATCAGAACTTTGGTCCGGCGTGTGTGGACATCCTCAAAAATTGTCCGTATGACCTGTGCCAGATTTCCGGCTTCGGATTCAAGCGTGTGGATGGCATCGTCCGTAAGACGGATAACCGCCTGCACAGCGCCGAGCGCATCAAGGGTGCGGTGCTGTACACGCTGGAGGATGCCCGCGGCAAATCGGGACATTTGTTTCTGCCATCGGAAGATTTGGTAAAGGAAACGCTTCTGCTGCTCAACGCACCTATTCCCATCCCGGAACAGCGCGTCCGCGCCGAGGAAGTGCAGGAAACCCTGCAGCAGATGATTCTGCACGGTGCAGTGGTAGCCTACAAGCAGTACCTGTACAGCCCGCGTGTGTTCGGGCAGGAGGACGACACCGCCCGCATGATTGCCGAGCGGCTTGCCAATATCAGCGTGGCAGAGAACATTGAATCCGCGCTGGAATCGGTGCGCGAAAGCCTGGGCATCACGCTTTCCCAAAAGCAGGAGCAGGCGGTGCGCACGGCATTTCAGTATGGGCTGACGATTATCACCGGCTCACCCGGCACCGGCAAAACCACCGTGTTAAAGGCCATCATCGAGGTGTTCAAAAACCTGCACCCGAAAGGAAAGTTCGCCCTTATGGCTCCCACAGGACGCGCCAGCCGCCGTATGGCGGAAAGCACTAGCGTAGACGAAGCCCGCACACTGCACAGCGCACTGGGACTTGGCACCGGGGAAGAAGTGGGCGATGGCGAGCGCGTTCACTTTGTGGATGCCGACCTCGTCATTGTGGACGAGTTTTCTATGGTGGATATGTGGCTGGCACAGCAGTTTTTCAAGCGTATCGGTCAGCACACGCGGGTCGTTCTTGTAGGTGACCCGAACCAGCTGCCCAGCGTAGGCGCCGGCAACGTGTTCTACGAGCTGATCCACAGCGGAATGGTGCCTGTCACGGTACTGGATTGGATTTTCCGCCAGTCGAAAGACGGCCTGATTGCCTACAATGCGAAGTTCATCAACGAGGGCAGCACCAAGCTGTACTACGGCAATGACTTTGTGTTCGTGGACAGCCCGACGCAAATCGAGACGGCGCGGCGCATCCAAGACATTTACTGCAAAGAAGCCGCCGAGCGTGGCATCGAGAACGTGCAGATCCTTTCGCCGTTCCGAGAAAAAGGAGAGGCGGCATCCGAACAGCTTAACCGAGCCATTCGGGAACGGGTCAACCCGTTCCGCTCGGCCGAGGAAGAAGTGAGAATCGGCAGCCGCACATTCCGTGTTCATGACCGCGTCATGCAGACAAAGAACACCGAAAAAGTTTCCAATGGCGACCTCGGCTTTATCACCGGCATCACCACAGGAAGCAAGGGCGAACGGCTCGTGCAGATGGATTTTGGCGGCGACCGCAAGTTGACTTACACGCCGGAACAGCTGGCGCACGTTGACCTTGCTTACGCTACTACAATTCATAAGGCCATGGGCAGCGAGTTTGAAACGGTCATTATCCCCATCGTCAAGGCGCACACAATCATGCTGTATCGTAATTTGTTGTATACAGCCGTGACCCGCGCCAAGAAAAAAGTCATCCTTGTGGGGCATAAGCCGATTCTGTTTATGGCGGTTCACCGCGCCGATATCAGCAAGCGCAACACCATGCTGGGCGAGCGCATCCGCCTGTACTGCAAGGCATACCACACCGAACGAAACGCACTGCCGGAACTGCAACAGGCCGGCTGAATGTAATAATGAAGGGAGAAATCACCCATGAAAGGGAATCAAGAATCTATGCTGTACACCACCAACGCCACTGTGGCATCCTTAAACCATGTACCCGGCTTTGACCCGCTGAAATTCCTGCGCCGCACGATTTCCCGCAAAACCGGGGAGGATGTGATGCGTCTGGATCTGCGGTACAAAAAGCTGTGGTTCCGGCTGGCTTGCCCCACGGGGCGGCTGAAGCTCAACGCCCTGCGCATCACCGAGAAGATGGCCATTTTTGAGGCCAAGGTCTACCGTGACCGCGAGGATGCCGAGCCGTTGAGCAGCTATGTTGCCAACTGCACGCTAGACACAACGCCCGGTGGGCTGTATGTGGAGGCTGCGCAGGAGGAAGCGCTGGACACGGCACTCTCCAATGCGGGCTTTGGCATCCAGTTTGCCGATGTGGGCAGCGAATCCGAGGAATACGGCAGCGAGGTGTCGGTAGGAGCAAAAGTGGAGATTGCAAAACCTGTGCAGACAAAAGCAGAAGTTGCCAAGCCTGTGCAAAAGCAACCCGAAGCTGTGAAGAAAACCCCGCAGAAATCGGTTAAGTCTGACCCGCTGGATGCCATCATGGCGGACGATATGCCCGTTCCCGAACAGGTCACAGCTGAAGTCGTAGAAAAGCCCAAGACCGTTGTGCTGGAATCCGTGCAGCCTGCGCAGACCCCGGCAGCGCAACCGCAGAATGTCATTGTGCTGGAACAGGAACCGCCCGCCGCTGCGTATACCCAAAGCAGCCCGGTGGAGGAGATCCGCCGGCAGATGACCTACGAGCAGGCGCAGAACGTCATCGTAGACTGCGGCACCTGCAAGGGCTGGACGCTGGCACAGGTCGCTGACCGCCGCCCTGCCAGCCTGCGTTGGTATGTGAAAGGCTATCAGGGAGAGAACAACATTCTCCGCGCGGCGGCCGCCATTATATGGGACAGCTTGCAGGAGAAACAGGCGGGATAACCGGGAAGGAGGCCGTTTTGCATGACCTCATCTTCCGATTCGTTTCCGTTTGGCATTGCCGATGTAGTAGAACTGCTGGGGCTTACCGTCCGTCGCCGTCTGCCGTCGAGCCTGTACTTAAACTGCCCCTTTTGTGGGGACCAGCGCGGGCGGCTCAACGTCAACACAGACAAAAACGTCTGGCGCTGCAACCGCTGCGGCGCGGCGGGCGGAATGCTGGCACTGTATGCCCGCTATAACTGCACTGGCAATGCCGATGCCTACCGCGAAATTTGTGAAGCTCTGGGGCGATACACACCCCGGCCAAGGGTGAATGACTGCATCGGGGTAAAGCCAGAGAAAAATGTCCGCGCAACCCCGCAGGAGATCCATCAGACCTACTCGCTGTTGCTCTCCATGCTACCGCTGACACCCACGCACAAAGCGCATCTGCTGTCACCGCGGCGCGGGCTGACTGAGGAGCAGATCGCAAGGTTCGGGTTCAAATCGACCCCGCCTGCGTTTCTGTGCCGCAGTTATGCCGAGCGTCTGCAGCGGCAGGGCTGCACCTTGCAGGGTGTGCCGGGCTTCTATCAAGATGATGCCGGGCGATGGACGATCAACTTCGGCAGCCGCACGGCGGGCATCCTGCTCCCGGCTGTCGGTATGGATGGTTTAATCTGTGGTATGCAGATACGGCTAGACACACCGCTGCACCGCAGGGATGACCCGCCGGGCAAAAGCGGTGCTAAGTATATCTGGCTGTCGTCCGTAGGCAAGCCGCACGGCGTGACCTCCGGCAGCCCGCTGCATTTTGTGGGCGAGCCGTTTGCCAAGACCGTATATGTGACGGAAGGGCTGCTCAAAGCCGATATTGCCCACTGTCTGACAGGGCGTTCGTTCGTCGCGGTGGCAGGGGTGAACAGCTTGAACGGCTTGGAATCCGCACTGCGCTGCATGGCACAGAACGGCACCAAGCTGGTCGTGGAAGCCTATGACATGGACAAGTCAGAGAATGAGTATGTGGCAGAAGCTGCCGAAAAGGTACAGCAAATTGCCCATACAGCCGGGCTGCAAAGCACAAGCCTTGTCTGGAATACTGCCTACAAGGGCATAGACGACTGGCAGCTTGCTTTGCGGCAGGAAGAAGCAAAAGAAAAAGTGGCCTGATGCCGCGCAAAGTTATGGCAGAGAGTTACCATCGGGTAGCTCTCTGCCTTTTTTAGAAAGGACAGAACAATGGGTATACTCTCTGAAATTGATATGATAAACCGCGACGCCGAGGATGATGCTTTTGAGGTATCTTCGGATAGTGAAACCGTAGATTCTTTCAGCGAAGAATTTGAGCCGGTAGAACCCCCGAAGCAGGAACCGCAAGCGGAGGACGCAGAAGAAGCCCGCAAAAAGGCTGAATTTGATGCCGCCGAAGCTAAGCGCAAAGCCGAGTGGGAGGCAAAACAGGCACAGAAAAAACTGCGGGAACAACAGGAACTGGACCGCCTTGCCGCCATGTCGGATGACGATGTGATGCAGGCATCCATGAACCGCGTTTCGCAGGATACCGAGCGCCTGACCCGCCGAAACATGAAGCTCTGCGTCATGGAAGATGTGCAGACCGAGTGCCTGGCTGACCCCGCCTTTGCCCGTCTTGTGATGAAACCCAAGAAAAAGATGGTGAACTGTTTCCATTACATCAACCGCAAGGCGCGGGAGTATCTGGAACAGGAAATGAGGGACAACGACGAGAAATCTATGAACGGCGGCTTCGGCGGCGATGTGCCGGACGAACTCTGCTACCAGTGGGCGCGGGAGTATTTCCGCGATGCCGATGCCAAGGAGGACGCAGAATCCGAAGAAAAGTTTGTCCCCAAGACCTACAATGGGAAAACGCCCAAGGCAGGAAAAAAGGAAAAGTCCAAAAAGACAGAGCCTAAGCCAGCCCCGAAACCCGCAGATGAAGAACAACTCACCTTTGGTGACTTTGGCACAGAGGAGGCGGCAGGATGAAACTGGACAAACGAGCCTGCCGCCATGCAGTCAATGTTCCGCTGCCCATCAGCCTGAATGCCGGGGTGCTGTACACAGAACGGGTAAAATACCTTGTCACTGCCGCAGTCAAGCTGCTCGGCGGGCATAGGGTACTGGTGGTTTACTTCTATGAATGTGAACGCCTGAAAGCAGATGACCGTATGCCAAAATGGGTCGTGTTTCAGGGCAAGGATACCTTTGCCACGCTGGAGCGCGATGCCGCAGGAAACGTCAAATGGCGGGATGCCATGCTTTGGAACCTTGCAGATGAAAGTTTCTATAAATTCAGGGAATCCTGCGTTTTTTATAAAGGAACGGATGGGGTTACGGTTTCGGACTTTATCCATCAAAGTACAAGTGGCATCACAATATTGGAAGCGTTGCAGGTCTATCAGTATGGTATCCGCAACAGGCAGGCAAAGAAGCGCCGCTGCAAACGTGATGCGGACATAGTCGAGAAAATGAAAAAGGTCCCGGATGTACCCTCAAATCTGGTACACTGGATTGACCGAAATGTCATGCCGCATTATTTGTTTTATGCGTATGACAGGAATCAGCTGGAAACACAAGTGTTTTGTACCTATTGCGAGAAGTTTTCTGTGATAAAAAAGCCGAAAACAGGAAAGGTTTTTGTCTGCCCGCAATGTAAACAAAAGGCAATCGCCAAAGCGCAGGGGAGAAGAGCCGCCTACCATGAGGACAGGGAAACCTGCCAGGTTATTCAAAAAATCAGCGATGAAGAATTGCTGATACGGATCTTCAAGGTACGCTGGGCATATAAGGAAAAAAAGAATACGCCTGCGAAAGAAATTTATGAGAACGCAAGGTTATTTATCCGCGTCGTTGGGAAAGAAGGCACCGACACAGAAGCGTTCTATTATGACAGCAGTTACGATAGCACAACGCACTGGCGTAGAGGAAATCGTCCAAGATTTTCTCCCTATACAAGCAGCTATGAAGCCGATGATACCGGGGCGATTTACCTTCCATCGCTGAAAAGAGCCTTGCAGGGAACGCCGTGGCAGTATTGCGCACTCCGGCAGTTCTATGAACCTACGAAGGAGGCTATGCAGGTCAGTACTTACCTGCGCGTATATCGGCGCCATCCAAAACTTATTGAGCATCTTGTTAAAGTTGGATTCGAGCGCATCGTTTCAGACATTGTGTATCGGCACGGTATGGGAGCAGAAATTGATGCCACACAAAAACGCACGCACCGCATTTTACGGGTCAACAAAGAAGACTTGGCCATGCTGCGTGAATTAAATGCTGGCGTTGATACACTGAAAGCATACCAGCAATATGTAAAGCTTAATTTGCGTGGCCGGCAGGAACTTTTGCAGTGGCAGCTCAAAAATCATGTGCATACGATTCCAACGCAATGGTTTGCCTATATGACAGCAAGAAAATTCATGCGCTATATGGACAGCCAGTTGCCGGATTATATGCAGCTGAAGCGGGCTTTCCTCTATCGTTCCCCGATGGAAGAGGCAATCTCGACCTACAGCGACTACCTGCAAATGTGTCAAGGTCAGAATTATGACATGAAAAGCAGCCAGGTTCTGTTCCCCAAACACTGCAATGAGGCCCATGACGAGTTGAGCCGATACATTAAGAAGTGTAGGGACGAGCAAACAAAGCGTGCGTTTCGTGAAGTGTATGAGAATTTGGCAGAAAAGGCCAATCTCACTTCAAAGAAACTGCAAATTGTCTGCCCCAAGCAAACCGATGACCTCATCACAGAAGGACAGGCTTTGCACCACTGTGTCGGCACCTATATTGAGCGAGTGGCAGCGAAAAAATGCCTGATTGTATTTGTCCGCCGTGTAGAAGAACCGGAAAAGCCGTTTGTAACGGTAGAAGTCAGCAACGGCAAAATTGTACAAATCCGTGGCGAACGCAACAGTGACCCTACGAAAGAAGTGAAAAAGTTTGTTGACCTGTGGAGCCGCAAGGTGCTGCCTATGGCTTTGCAGACCGCGTAAGAAAGGAAGTGCTCACCTTATGAAGCAAATAGGAAATCTCGCCATCGTCTGCGCCCGGCGCAAGGATGTGACCCTGCGCATCGAGCGGGGGAGGGTAATGGTCTTACTGGACGGAACTTATGCGCCAACGGCATTTTCTGCCAACTGGGATGACGATGAAACCATCCTGTCGGTGATCCATGAACTGAACTTCGGCCACTGTGCCCCCAAAAGCCAATGAAAACCGAGGAGTGGCAGGAAAAGGCCATTTTCATCGACAAGCTGCGAGAGCTGACAGACCGCCTGAACCGCTGCCGCGCAGCGTATGAAGCCCATACGCCGCTGGTAAGCGATGAGATTTATGATATTCTGTTCAGCGACTTGCAGACACTGGAAAGTTGGTTGGGGTTAAGGATGAAGAACTCACCCACCAAGAAAGGCAATCATCTGGTATAAGACAGCCTTCAATCTATACGGTTTTGCCGCGCAGATTGGAGGCCTTTTTCGTGGCTGGAAATCAAGATGGATAAACTTGAACTTAATAACGTAATATGGTATAATTCTAACAAATACATTGTAGGGGGCATCCTATGGCACCACAGAAAATAGCACAGCGTAAACGAGCAATGCGAGTGGCAGATGCTGTCAATAAAATTGAAGGAGTACCGGTTCGCAGCTATGCAATAGAGCTTTCAAACGCATGGAGTGAAGGCAAAATTACCGGGGCGCAGATGAAAGAGGCCCTTTTGAAAAGCCACATGGAGATGGCCCGTCGCGTGAAGTAAAGCTATGAATGATATTTATCTTTATGAGGATGTGCCGGTACTAAAAAACAAGTTCGGCATCAAGGATGAAAAGACTCTGGATCTCGTGGAAGCTGAACAATCTCGCGCAAGCATGATGCTTCTGTATGAGCATGGTTTCCATGATTTTTCAAACCGCGGCGTAAAGAAGATTCACCGCACACTATTTGAAGATGTGTACGAATGGGCCGGAAACTATCGTGTCATCAATATTATAAAAAGAGAGCCTGTTCTTGCAGGACAAAGTGTATGGTATAGCAATGCGGAAGATATTCCGCATGACTTGAAATGTGCTTGGGATGAAATCCACCAAGTAGAATGGATCTCTTTGTCAAAAGAAGATTTCGCAAAAGAAATTGCGCATAAATTTCCGAAAATTTGGCGTGTGCATCCTTTTCGAGAGGGAAACACTCGAACCGTTGTAATGTTGATGACATTCTTTGTTGAGCATTACGGATATTATTTCGACCAAGAACTGTTGGCACAGAGCGCAGAATATGTCCGGGATGCACTGGTGATGGCGTGTTTGGATAATTACTCCGAGTATGAGTATCTGGAAAGAATCTTGCAAGATGCGATTTGCACTGAGCCAATTGCAGAAACTGTTGCAGAAGAACAACCAGCAAGCATATCCGAAAAATATCAAAAATACCAATCAAAGCACTACGAACCCACTCCCCATGAGTATGTGGAATATAAAACGAAAAACACCTATTCAAAAGACCCCATAGCAGGGAAAGCTTGAAAAAATGACGCCACTAGCGATCTGAATACAAAAAGTTAAAATTGCCTCCGACTCGCACCATATGTGTACAAGTCGGAGGCAATTATTTTTATACTTCTTTTATGGCTGTCGCTTTCACCAGCGGCATCATCGGAGACAAAGTTAGTTTTTCATGCTGGGAAGGATGATTTATCATATCAGTGGACGATTCGGCTTCTTCTACAAAAGTCAGCATAAATTTGTCAAGTAGCGAGACCATAAGGAATTTGTATTTTTTAAAAGAAAGAAAAATCTTTGTGCTGACTGCGGATGTCGAGAATCGTGGGTATCTGGATACTTTGAAAGAGATAGCCGAACAGAAAAAAGATTGTGGCGTGAAGGTGTTTATGGATAAAAAGGCATAAAATTCGAAATATCATCATTAGAGAATCCAATCAATTTTAGGCTCATGCACCGTATCAATTTGTCTAAAAGAATCATCAAATATTTGCTGCTTCTATCGTTTTTGAAGTCATAGTAATATGCATATCCATGTGCAATAGTACGTCTGATCTCCTTGATTTGATTACTAACTTTCTCTGCAGAAAGATTTGTTTGCGACAGCAATTGGGGATATTCATTAAACATGTATTCCAATTCCTTTTTAAGTGGAAATTGGAGATTTTGAGCTTTCTTGTGTTCCAGTTTATCAAATAAGTACTCAAATGCTACAATTTGTTCGACAAATCGCTGAGGCGTGAACATGGAGTCGAAATTCCCTAAATGACCAAGTGGAATACTCTGTGTTATTTTGTTGCCAGAATCTAATGCTATATTATTTAAGAGCTTGGGAATGTATTTCATAATATCAAATTCGTAGAATAAGCCGTTATACCTATCAACGGCATCTTCCGAAATGAAGGGACAGTAGAACCACCCGACACTTACTTCTTTGCGATAAAGCGTGATACGTTTGAACAAGATATCTGTGTGTGATGTCATGAACATTGCAAGCCGACAAAGAACTATTGCAATATCATAGCACTCTTGGATTTCATTTGTGTGTAACGGCAGAATCAATTCCCCTTTTCTGTCGAAATCTTCCAAAAGACCAAGGCGATGATTGTGACCGATTTGGAAAATCAATTCGTATTTTTGTTTGTTCATATCAAACGGAATTGTATACACTTTTTTAGGTTCTAAAGCCAAGTTGATTCCAGATCGCACCATTTCAATGTATTTATGTTCGTATCCAAAAACTGCATCAAGAGACGGCGACTGAATACCTATGCGGTCATAGGTTTCGTCTTTGTTAAATGTATAAACAATATAGCAACGCAAATAGCAAGTACTTCCCATAGAATTTTCGACGAGAAAGGTTGCTTTCCTACCATGAGGCCCAATATCAAAACATAGCCCCTGCAGAATATAGTTTTCTTTAAAATTATACTCCTTACAAAATATTTCCAATAATGAGTCATCTGTAAACAAATCCATACGGTAATTTTCAATTACAAAAGGAATCTTTCCAGTTCTGAAAAAAATAAAACCCTTGACCATCATTTCACCTCTTTATGAGATGCGTTCTCAATTTCTATTGGACATCATTTGTGCTCAAAAATTAAGAATACGCAAAGTTTCACAATTTTGACAGGGAATTATATTTTATTATGCACGAAATCCTTCGCATATTCAACCCATATCACAGAATTGTGTTGTTTTCGCTGTATCTGTAAAACATCTTTGAGTTGCCTCCTGATGAAATTGAAGAGACTGCTCATTAAGGTTATTATTGCTGGTGCAAAAAGACATATCTTCAATAATTTGACGTTTTCCGCAAATTATGGTATCATACTAATGTAAGTGATTTATGTGTCCTGTAACGCAATTTGCACTGGCACACGTTGTTATTTTTGTACTTTGTGCCTGCAATGCCGCTGACCGTCTGGTCTGTGCATTGCGGGCATTTTTTATCCGCCGGGGGACACCCCGCATAAAGCGAGAATGATTTTTATGCTGCTATTGGCAGCGAAGAAAAGTTGTTCTCGCTTTTTATTTTGGTTTGGCGCCGCCCGGCGTTAAAAATAAAAATGCAAGAAAGGCGAGATCACAATGATGGACGAACTCAAACAGCAATTTTATGAGGTTATGCACAAGTATCAGAAGCCGTTTTCGGAGGAAGGTGTCACAGCAAACCTTACACAATGGAATGAACAGAAACAGGGACTTTTGCAGCTTCTGCGCAGGCATCCGCTATGGAATGAGAAAGAACTGGCAATCGTGTTCCGCGTGGAGGAACGCCGAGAAATCGACCGTATCACAGTGGACGAAACGCGCGCCGCCATCCTTGAACTTGGTCGCAGGGCCTGCACGGATGATACTGTGTACGAAAACTTTGAAACCGCCCTGCGCGCGGCGACCGCAGACTATGCCCGGATACCAAACGAGTACCGCTTGGACACGATTCGGCAATACGGCGGCATCAAGTGCGCACAGGGGCAAAAGGCGAGCCGCATTATCAATCGGCTCTGCCTGAAATTCCATCTTGACCAGATTGAGGAAGAAACCGAAGCAGGTGAGCCGGACAACCGTTATGTGCGCACAGTCAAACCATACAATGCACTGTTTGCACGGCTGGCCGATGCTCTGAATCCGGCACATATCGAAAAAACTGCAGTGCTGTCAATCCACCCCTGCGATTTCCTCGAAATGTCCAACCGCGACAACACTTGGAGTTCCTGCCATTGCTTAGAAGGCGGCGGCTATCGCGGCGGCTGCCAGTCCTATATGGGCGATGCCGTCAGTATGATTTTCTTCACGGTCAGCGACGAGTACACGCAGAACTTTCATACAGCCCCTCGCATCACGCGAGAAATTTTCTGCTATAAGGAAAATGTTTTGCTGCAATCACGCCTGTATCCTACAGATTTGGAAGACCAGAAAACCCTGTATCGAGGCATCGTCCAACAGGCTATCGCGGTCTGCCTTGACAAACCGAACCTATGGTCGATCAAGCGTGGAAAAGAAACCGAACCTTACTGCGAATCTGCGGCGGACAGCAACCACTATCCTGACTATGCGTATGGGTATGCAGTTGCCTCTCTGCTGAAAGGGGAGATCGGCTATAGCAAAATGACGATTGGTTCCGTGGCTCGATGTGTTTGCTGCGGTGGAGAACAGAAGAACCATCGTTCCATACGCTGTGCAGAGTGCGGCAATATGTATGTCTGCAAGGGCTGCGGCAAAACGGTGCATGGATATGGGCGCTATATTGATGAGCACTTTTATTGCAATGAGTGCAGCTATGAATGTACGGTTTGCAAAGAGAAGTTTATCGGTATGCCGCGTATCGGAATTGCCCGTTCCGGTGAGCAGCGTGGAATTTGCCCCGCCTGCTACGAGCAGGTGATAAGCGTGTGCAGAAATTGCACAATCCATAGCGACTGCCTTTCCATCGGTGCCAATCGTTTCTGTCCGAATCAGATGAACGGCCTTGCCGCATAAAGGAGGAATCCATGCAAGAATTGACGTTTGAAACCATTCTGCGTCTGCCGCAGATGGACTTAAAAAAAACATTGAAAGCCGAGCTGAAAAGCAGGGGCTGCCCTGTCACCGATAAGCCCGGCTACCTGTATGCCGAGGGAACAATCCCCGTCCTGCTGGCGGCCCACATGGACACGGTTCACCGCCAGCCTGTCGAGCAGATATGCTACTCGGCAGACGGGGCGGTAGCTATGTCGCCGCAGGGTATCGGCGGTGATGACCGTTGCGGTGTCTGGATGATTTTGCAGATCCTGCGTACAGCAAAATGTCATGTGCTGTTCTGTGAGGACGAGGAAGTCGGCTGTGTAGGTGCAAAGAAATTCACAAGAGGTTCTTTGCGGCCGCAGGTAAACTACATCGTAGAGCTTGACCGCCGGGGTAGCAATGATGCTGTGTTTTACCGCTGCGATAACCCGGAGTTTGAGGACTTCATCACCTCGTTCGGATTTGAAACAGCGGGTGGTTCACGCAGTGATATATCCTACATTGCGCCGTATCTGGAAACAGCTGCGGTCAATATCAGCTGCGGCTATTATTGCGAACACCAACGGCATGAGTACATCCGCTTAGAGGAGATGGAACTGAATGCCGCCCGTGTGGCACAGATGGTAACGCAACAGACAGAACACTTTGAATATAGGGAACAGCAGGATAGCTTCTTCGGCGGGCGAACATACCAGTATTCTATGTGGGATACTGCTTCTGAGTGTGAAACCTACAAATGGCTTTCACCGCTGCCGAAAGAAGCAAAAATCAAGCTGGGAACGGCAGAACTTATCATGCCTCATGCCAAGATTGACCGGCAGGGGAAGATACATCGATATGTTCCCAAATTGAAAGCAGCCGTCCTGACAGAAAACGCCATAGCGGTGATGCCGGACGGTAAGAAAGCAAGATATGATTCCAAAGAGGCAAAGTGCCAAAAAGTGATGCCCTTATCAAGGGCGTTGGAAATACTGGGATGTAAGTAAACAAAAGGTCCTCTTCGCTGTGAAAGAGGACCTTTTGTGAAGTGGTGCAAATATATAACTTGGTTAGAGTTCGGTGCAGTATCTTGCCAATCATGCGAAGCGGATGTAAAATTTATGGCGACCCGTTGTGCAAATGCAGAAAGCTATGGTATGCTAATTATATAAAGTGTACAGGAAATAATCAGAGCGCGAGGGGGCATAATGATGGAGAACAAATCGGATAAAGGCGGCTTCTGGAGACGACAATCTTTTCTTTTGCCCCCATTGACTGCGGCGGTGGTTTTGCTGTGCCAGCAGATGGCTTCTTCCAATCCATCCGGCGTGGTCACGGTGAACATTTTGCTGTTGGTACTGAATTTCTTCAGCTATGTGGGGCTTTTGCGTGGAGAAAAAAGCACAGAAAAATCCGTTGCAATCGCCGCGGCAGGTTTTATTACACTGATGGCATTTGTGTTCAATACCTGCGTAGCCGGAATTCCCACTCCTTTGAGCGATACGGGAATCTTTATGAACAGTCTCTGCGGTATGTGGGTACTGGTAGCAGTTGTTCAAGGAATTTCGCTGTTGATACAGGCAGTGTTGCAACCAACGCTTGAGCAAGAAACAGGAGCAAGCGAAACCAATGTTTGGAATCGCCTACAAAAAGTAGGGGGACAGCTAAAACCAAAAGCCACAAACTCGCAGGAAATAATTTTGATGCTGCTGCGCCTTGCCACAGTATTGTTGGCAATCGTTTCCTGGTGGAGTACCGCACAGGGTATGCGGGACTATGTGTTTTCACAGGCGTGGCAGGCAAATCTTGCCTCGTTTGCCATACAAAGCATCCTGCTGGGACTGAACTTTTACCTGCCGACCTTCTGGCGCTGGATACATAGTCTGCGCGGGAAAATCTGCGTGCTGGCGCTCAGCGGCGTGGTCTTGTTCTGCTCCTCGTGGTTCAGCTATGTTTTTATCGTTGGCACGGTCTATGAAAAAAGCTGGCAGACCGAAAGCCGCCTGTTGGTTCAGTCCGTGTACCGAAACGAACTATACAAAGCGGATGAATTTGTACAAATCAGCAGCGATGCACTGCGGGAAACACTGGGCAACGAGGTGGCGGCTCTGTACACTGCCAGCAAGACCGCCGATACCGAAACAACACAGAATCCTTCCGGCTTGGATCTGACAGCGGACAAGGCAAGCTACGCCGATAATGCGGACTTTGCGGCAAAAAGTGAAATTGCTTCGGCAATCCAAGCGATGCAGACCGCTACGCAGGAGGAAGCATCCTCCGGCGTGCGCGAACAGGCTGCCGCAGCCCTGACACAGCTTACCGAACAGGTGGAAACCCACATCGGACAGCTGACGCAGCAGATAAGCCAGACGCAGGACGCCTTGACGGCAGCAGCAGATGCGCAAACCAGCGCAGCAAGTGCGTTGCGAAATGCGCCGTATGGAAGTAATACTAACGCTTTGCAGAGTGCCTATAACAGTGCGGCATCCCGATTGAGTAACTTGCAGGATACGGTAAATCAGCAACAACAGGACTTACAGGATTATCAGCAGGCGCAGGGAATCCTGCAACGATACGCAGGTGTGCTGGGAATTGCCGGAAATGCAGCCTCCGTGCAGACAGGTCAGGCGCTGCGTAGTATCCAAAGTGCGCTGCTCCAGACAGATGTGGATACGGAAGCTATTGAACAGCAGGCACGCACTGTGTTTGAACAGCTGCAAGCCGCACAGGACAGTGGATCGGATGCAGATTTTCAGACATTATTGAATGATATGGACAGTTTTATCCGCAAGGTGCAGGATTACGCAGTCCTAAAATCATCAGGTGACGCGTTGCAAAACCAGATTGACAGCATGACGGCAGACACTGCACAGGATACGGAAAACTGGGAGCCCCTATGGACAGAGAAAAATGAGCGTCTGAAGGCAACAATCAGTGGTCTGCCTGTCAGTGACAGCGGGCAGGAGTATGACCGTGCAGATGCCCTTGATAAGCTGGACGATGCACAGCGCCTCTATATTTCAGAGCATAACCCTGTTGATCAGGCACTGATTTATCTGGGAAGCCCATATTGGCAGCTGGCAGCATTTTCTCTTGTATTGGCGTTCTTCTTGGATATTGCCGCCTTTATTACCGGGCTTGTCATTGATGTGGCAGATCGGCGTAAAATGTTGGGAAAATGAAGAAAACCACATAGGTTAAAAGGACAGCCCCTTCCGCTGATGTGATTTCAGCAGAAGGGGCTATTACTTTATGCTCACGTGTGACATGGCAAAGTAACTTGCAAAAATGGGTTTGTAAATTTTGGCTAAAAGTTCACCGAAATGTAACATTCTGTTGTACAATAGGGATTATAAAGGGGGATTGTTGAATGAATCCGATTTTGATTGTGGACGATGAAGCCGCCATTGCCATGCTGGTGCGGCGCATCCTGACGGAGGCTGGCTACCGCTGTCAGGCCGTGACCGACAGCCGCGCGGCGGCAAATCTGCTGGAAAAGAACTGCTATGATCTGGTGCTGCTCGATGTGATGATGCCCCATCTGGACGGGTACGATCTGTTGGCGTACCTACGGCCCACGGGCACGCCCTGCATCTTCATCACGGCGAAGGACGCTGTGGCTGAGCGGGTGCGCGGGCTGAACAGCGGCGCGGATGACTACATCGTCAAGCCGTTTGCCCCTACCGAGTTGGTGGCCCGGGTGGAAAGCGTGCTGCGGCGCGCCGGGCGCAGCACCGCCGTCTATACGATGTGGGAGTATACGGTGGACGCTGCGGCCTGCCGTGTGCTGCGCGGTGAGGAGGAAATGCACCTGACCCGCAAGGAATATGACTTACTTCTGTTATTTTTGCGCAACCGGGGCCGGGCGCTGTACCGGGATTACCTGTACGAAACCGTCTGGGGCGATGACGGCACGGGCTGTGACACCCGCACGCTTGACACCCACATTGCCCGCCTGCGCCGCAAGCTGAACCTTGGCGGCCGCCTGCACAGTGTGCGGCAGATCGGGTATATGCTGGAAAAGGAATAAAATGTAACCCTCCCGTGACGAAGCTGTAACCAACCGGAAACAATCCTGCGGTATGCTGGGGGTACAACAAACAAAGGGGGATAACCACGATGAAACACACCACAAGGCTGACCGCTTGTCTGCTGGCGCTGGCGCTGACGGCCTGCACGGCCGCGCCGCAGGATATGCCTGCAAGCACGACCACCGAGACAGCCGCCGCACCCGCGCAGACTGCAGAGCCCACCACAGAAACACACGCCGTGCAGGACACGCTTACGCCCATTTACACGACCTGGGGCGCGGCGGTGGGCCAAGATGCCGTCTATAGCGCGATGAACATTGACGATGCCGGGCAATACTACGCAACAACGATTGATTTTTCCACAGGTGAGCAGCGCATCCTCTGCAAAAAGCTCGGCTGCAGCCATGCGGATGAAAGCTGCCCAGCCTACATGACGGCCATCCGTAACGGCTGCGTGCCGCAAGCCATGCTGCTGCCCGTGGGCGACCGGCTTTACTGGCTTGTGGATGGCCGTTACAATGAGAGTGACGGCGCCTATCTGGATGTGAGCAATCTTGACGGAAGTGACCGCCGCCGTGTGGCCGAGGGGGATGACCTGCCCGATTTGACCAATGCCTATATCTGGTACACGGATGGCACAGCACTGTATACATTTGTACGCGGCTATGACAAATATTCCGTATTGCGTCTGGATGAGGGCGGTGCGGCGTGCTTCTTTACCCGCAGCATACCGGACGGCGAGGACTATTTCGCCGTAGGCTGCTGGCAGGACAAAATCGTTTTGCAGCACAGTGGAGGCTATCAGCAGCAGCCCTTGAACGCGGCCGGAGCGGCTGCCACGGATGAGGAGCTGCGCGCATGGCTGGCCGCCGACGAAGAGGCGCAGAAAGAGCAGACGAAAAACCTCTGTCTGCTGGATACGGCGGGCAGCATGACCGACACCGACATGACATGGGGCGGTGATGCGGGCAATGTCCAGCTTGTCCACAACGGTGCAGCCTATGTGCTGAACGAATCCGGGCTGGTGACAAAATTCGACCTGACTGCGGGCACAGCCCAGACCCGACAGCTTGACCTGCAGGGAACACAGATATTATACGGTGCCGTGGAAGGCGCAAGGCTGGACGGCTGGATCCCTGTGACGGTGCGCAATGACAGCGAGGGGCTGCTGAACCCTGAGACCGGCGTCTACACCCCGCTGCCGACCACATGGCTCAAGGATCAGGCAGTGGAGCGCAGCCCGTTTATTGTGGCGGCCAGCGACACGATGCTGCTTGTGAAATACGGCGAGGTTTACTACACGACAAATGACATCGGTACGGACGGCGCACCCTACAGTTTTACCACCTGCCGCGGGGAGTATGGGATCATTTCGGCAGCAGACTATCTGGCGGGCAGTCAGGATTGGGTGCAGGTGACGCTGCAGGGCCGCGATCTGGTATGAGGAAACAGCAATGAAATTTGCAACCAAGCTATCTCTGGGCTGCATTGCGCTGCTGTCCTGCGCGCTGGGCGCGGCAGGGCTGCTGCTGACCGGGCAGAGCTTTTCCGGCAGTCTGGCCAGCACCCGCACGGCCCTGCAGGCCCAGCAGGAAAAGGAAAAGTACGCGCTGGAACGCATCGTCTTTCAAGCCACAGACAGCGCGCAGTTTGAAAATTACATTTTGGCGTCCGCTGCCCAGCAGTATGCCGAGCAGACAGCCGATGCAGGCAGCAGCATGGCACTCTGGCTGGACGGTGCGTATGCGCTTTACTCCGGCCTGCCTGCGGCCCTGCCGCGCACCGCGCTGAAGCAGGCCCTGACGGACGGCGAAAACGCCTGGCAGCTGACCCGGGCGGCCGGGCGGTGGTATCTGCTGCTGACCCAGCCGCTGGATCTGCCCGGCGTGCGGGCCGATATGCTCTGCGCCTACGATGTGAGCGCGGTGTTCGCCACCCGTGACGCCCAACTGCGGGTGTGGCTGGCGGCTTCGGCGGCGCTGCTGGTATTGGGCGGCGGCGCGGCAGTGCTGTTCAGCCGCCGCGTGACCCGCCCGCTGACTGCGCTGCAGACGGCCAGCGAGAAAATTGCCGATGGGGAGTACACCCAGCGCACGCAGGTTAAAACTGATGATGAAATCGGCGCGCTGAGCCGCAGCTTTGATGCGATGGCTGCAGCGGTGGAAGGAAAAATCAGCGAATTATCAAGGACTACGCAGAGCCAGCAGGACTTTATTGCGGCGTTTACGCATGAGGTCAAGACCCCGATGACCGCGATGCTCGGCTATGCTGACCTCATGCGTGCCCGGCCCGATGACGCCGAGACCCAGCGGGAGGCAGCGGGCTACATTTACCACGAGACCCAGCGGCTGGAGAACCTGAGCCGCAGTCTGCTGGTTCTGATGGGGCTGGATCAGGCCGGGGCGCTCGAACTGGTGTCCTGTCAGGATGCAGGGCTTTTGATGCAGACTGTGCGCAGCCTGCCGCAGGGCAGCACGCCTGTGCCGCGGGTCATCAGCGCGGGGTGCGTGGTGCGGGTAGACCGCAGCCTGTGGGTGGATATGCTGCGCAACCTGACCCTCAACGCCCAGCGCGCCTGTCAGGGCATCGAGGGCGCGGCCATCACCCTGCGGTGTGAGCGCCGCGCCGGGCAGGCGGTTTTCACCGTGACGGATACGGGCTGCGGCATCCCCGCCGCCGATCTGCCCCGCGTGACCGAGGCATTTTACATGGTGGACAAGTCCCGCAGCCGGGCCGACGGCGGCAGCGGCATCGGGCTGGCGCTCTGTGCCCGCATTGCCGGGGCACACGGGGCAAAGCTGGAAATCACCAGCACCGAGCATGTCGGCACGACCGTGACCATCGCCGTGCCGGAGGTACTGCCGAACGAAAGGGAGGCTGACAATGACACGCAAAGCTGATACGCTGCGTCCCTTCCTGCACTGCGCTGCTGTGGTGCTGTGCAGTCTGGCGCTGCCGCTGGCGGTGTTCTCCCTGTGGGACCATGCACTGCTGGCCGCGCCCCACACCCGCACGGACGGGGAGTGCTTTTCGGCAACCGGGCGGGCCAACGCCACAGCCTGCACCCTCTACGCCGCCGAGCATGTGACGAAGGTGCCGCTCGGCAGCAACAGCCTCTGGGACGGCAGCTGGACGGCGGGCACGATGGACGGCAGTGCACTGGCCCGCGCCCGCCGGACGCTGCGCGCCCTGCACGAGGCCGGGCTGCTGTGCGATGACAGCTATGCCGCCGCGCTCTCGGTCTGCCGCCTGGACTACGGCAGCTGGGAGCTGTACACTGCGCCCTGCGGCCTGACGCAGTTGGTGCGCAGCCCGGAAGAGATCTACACAGGCACCGACACCGAGCATGTGTATATCCAGCTGATTCTTTCCGATGACGATGCACCGCTGTATTTTAACTATCAGAACGATTTAGGGCAGGGTGATACGCTGGCCAATGACGCTGTGGCGCAGTATTGCGCCCTGCTGGGGCTGGACGAGTTTACCGACTGGCAGTACCCGGACTGGGGCACAGCCGTGCGGGATTTCGGCGCAGCAGGCTACAGTGAGATCGCGCAGGTCTACGCCGTGGCGAACGCCAGCGGGTATAGCGTGGTTCTCTCCGCCGCCAGCATGACGCCGCAGACCTTTGCAGCACTGAACACGCAATACGGGGAGGAAATATCATGAAGAAATATCTTGCTATCACTGCCGCGCTGGCGCTGGCCCTGACCGCCTGCGGCCAGGCCGCGCCGGACAGCACGCCGACACCGACTGCGGCCACGGAAGCCGCAGCAGCCCCCGCCGAGCAGCGGCAGAGCATCGGCAGCGGCGCCCTGCGGCTGCTGACTGCCGCTGCGGACGGCGTGTATTATCAGGCGTTCAACGACTGGGAAATCAACTACACCGACACGATGGGCCGTGCGCTGATCTATGCCATCGACGAACAGACCGGCGATGCGCGTCCTGTCTGCAGCCTGCCCGGCTGTGCCCACAACAGCGACACCTGCCCCGCGTGGAGCGATGGAAACACCACCCTCTGCTACGGCGATGGGGACGAAGTCTATCTGCTGAATTTCTATTACAACGATGAAACCAGCTATTACAGTTGGGAACAAATCAATTCCGACCACACCCGGCGCACCGTGCTGGCAAGGACTGAGCCGGGTCTGTCTGTTGCGGGCCGCGGTGTGGCCGTGGACGATAAAAACCTGTATTACAGCGTGCTGGACGATGACTGCCATCAGACGCTGTGGGCCGTGGACAAAGCGGGCGGGCAGCCGCAGAAGGTCTGCGGATGGGATGATCTGGCCGATGGGGCTGGGGAGTACTCCCCCGAAATGTATACGCTTTTGGAGGTCAGCGGTCGGCAAATGACCTTTGCCAAGACGATACAGTCAACAGACGCCCGAACCAAGGCAATACAGATTTGCACAGTGGATCTGACCGATGGAAGTTGTACACCGCAGCAGCGCTATGAACGCGATGCGGGCACTGTGTTTGTGACCGGGGACGGCATGGAGAAGCGCGACCTGATCAGCTACCAAAACGACTATCAAATCCTGACCGAGGGCAGCCGCAGCGGCCTTGCCAACTACAACTACCAAAGCGGGGAGGTTGGTTATCTGGATGCGGCAGCAGACAGCTTTACCCCCGTGGCCGATGGCTTTCCCACAACCCGCGCAGGGTGGGAGTGCTACTACTCCCTGACCGGCTTTGCCGATGGCTGGCTGGTGTGGGTGGACGAATGCGGCCGCGATGAAAACGGCAACGGCACAGGCGACAACACGACCCGCCAGTATTTCTGCCGCAACGGCGTCAAGACAGAGCTGACACAGCAGCGCTATATACAGGGCAAGGATGTGCAGAACATCCGGATTCTGGATGCTCAGGGCGGCCGCGTGCTGGCCGCTTACGACACCAAAACCGGCACGGTACACGACGTGGACAAGGACGGCACGACCTACACCCGGCCGATGAACTGGGACGTCTACGGCGTCATAGCGCTGGACGACCTGCTGGCAGGCAGTACAGACTTTACGCCGCTGAACTTTGCAGAATGACAAAAAAATATGATCGGGTACAATTTGTTGCTTACTAGGACGGGAACTCACTGCACCTGTCAAAATGCCATCGCTCTGGAAAGCCAATATTGGCAGTTTGCGATATCCTCTATTATACTGGCATTCTTCTTGAATATTGCTACGTTCATTACCGACATTGTCCTTGATGCGGCAGATTGGCGCAAAATGTCGACAAGATGAAGAAGAGCATATAAGAGGTTAGAAATACCGATAAATCATAATAACAGCCCCTTCAGCTGATGCAATTTCAGCTGAAGGGGCTATTACTTTAATTGTATTGAGTTTTCCCCGGCGTGTCGCACAAATTACCGATTCCAGATATTGTTTTCAAGATCGATAAGCCGCTTCTTATACTCGGCCATCCGCTGATCGGCTTTGCCGTCATCATCGGGAAAGCTGACAAGGTAGCCGGTGTCCGTGTCATGGAAGCCGATTTCGCCGGTAAGGCCGCATATATCGGAAACTTTCAGTAAGGTATGAAAATCATACTGCATAGCACTGATTTCAAGCGTTTTGTTCATGGCGGACTCCTGCGTTTTTACTTACTTTACCCATTATAGCGCACCCGCCGGGGAAATGCAAACAAATAAATAATGCGCCCCATTGCGCATAAGAAAAAAATAATGCGTAAATTTGTTGGGAAATGACGTATTCAAAACGTATAAGGTAAATATAAGCATTGAAGGGAGTTGATGTTATGCTTATTGCTATTGACCACGGCAACAAACAGGTCAAAACCGTTCACGGAAATGCTATCGTTTCCGGTGTGCAGAAAAGCAAAACTCGGCCTTACGGCAGGGATGTACTGAAATACGGCGGCAGTTACTATACGCTGTCCGCACAGCGCATCCCTTATCAGAAAGACAAAACCACCGATGAGCGTTTCTTTATCCTGTCGTTGTTTGCCATTGCGGAGGAAATTGAAGCGCAGGGCGCTTATACCTCCGGGCTGATGCCCATTGATCTTGCCATCGGTCTGCCGCCCGCACACTTCGGCGCACAGAACAAAGCGTTCGTGCGTTACTTCAAACGCAAGGAACCCATCTACTTCTCCTACCGTGACAAGCTGTACAGCATCCTGATCCGCGATGTGCAGTGCTATCCGCAGGCGTTTGCAGCGGCGGCCATGATGTTGGGCGAGCTGGCAACCGTGCCGCGCGCGCTGATTCTGGACGTGGGAGGCTTTACAGCGGACTATCTGATGCTGAAGAACGGCCACGCCGACCTGTCTACCTGTGACTCGCTGGAAAATGGCGTGATCCTGCTGTACAACCGTATCCGCTCCAAGGCGAGCTCGGACTTGGATGTTCTGCTGGAGGAAACGGATGTGGATGCTATTCTCTTGCAGGGGCAGGGAAGCAGTTACGGGGAAGAAGTCGCCGCGCTGGTGGAATATCAGGCGCAGGAGTTTGTCAATGATATGCTGGGTGCATTGCGCGAGCGTCAGCTTGACCTGCGCACGGGACGAGTGATTTTCGTAGGCGGCGGTGCCTGCCTGCTGCGGCGGCAAATCGAAACATCCGGAAAGGTGGCACACCCCGTCTTTGTGGAGGACGTGAATGCCAATGCCAAGGGCTTTGAGTATCTTTACCGCTGCACCGTGACAGGGGAGTGATGAACCATGAAGCTGAAAAAGGACCGGGGGCGCTTTACGGTTCGCTTCGACATGGAAAATCCAGACCATGTGCGTGCCGTAGAATACTTGGAACGGCAGCGTGACAGGGGCAAAGCACAGTATCTTGCCGATGCAATTCTATGCTATGAAAAGGCAGATGCGAAGTCTTTTCAGCAGACGGACCGCGCCTTGATTGAGCAAATCGTGCAGGAATACTTAGAAAAGCAGACCATGGGACGCACTCGGAATTCGCAGAAAGAAGAGCCATCTATATCTTCGCCGCCAATAGATTTGATAGCCAGTGCTTTGGCCGATTTTAGAGGCTGACACATATAGTGAGTATAATAAGCAGCAATCCCCAAGGCGGCATACGTCACCTTGGGGATTGTTGTTATTTGGCGCCTGTTTACCGATTCAGAAAAATCCTCGCTGCGCAAGGGTCTGGGGCCTCCCAGTTGACGTACAAATCATTCAACGGGCAGGCGTGAGGGTTACGGATATGCTCGTCGATCCAGCCTTTGTACAGCTCACAGAAGTTGGCTTTCGTGAGGATGGCGCGGCATTCGGACTTGTCCACAGTGGTGCTGAACAGGTATTCCACATCATGAACCGGAACAATCACCGGCGCGCTGGCTGTGTCAAAGGCACAGAGCAGATTTTTACAGCCGCGGCTCACAGCGCGCTGGCAGTCGCCGCACTCGATATAGATGGTGTTGCGCCAGTCGCGGCCTGTGGTGCGCAGGAACTTGCAGAGATGCGAATTGGTGGAAGTAAAACAGGAAACGGACAAAATATCACTCCAATCTCAAATTGTGCGCAGCGTAACAACTCGGCACAGTTTTTATAAAATATTGCCGGTCTGCGGGAAAGTTTTCATAAGGGGAACGGGTGTGTCGGTGCGCTCATCATACATGGCAAGATACCCTTCGGAAGATTTCTGCCAACCGCCGTCCTGCCATACGAACACAACAAGGGTATCGTTCATCTGCATGACTTTGAACGTAATGCTCTCGGCAACCAGATAACCGTTCGGGGCCAGTTCCTCCACCATCGTGTAGACGTGTTCGCTGGTGTCATCGGACAAAAGCAACAGATTTTTGTGCGGGTCTTTGGCGGCAGAACGTTCCGGCAGTACGCGGATAGCATGGTCGCCGTCCGTGGTCGTCCAGCGGTCAATGGTCGTGCCATAGGCATCGCGAATCGTTAGGCGGGCATCCGCCAGTTTTGCATTGGTGGCAATATCCCGTTTGGTGAGAATCAGCGAGTGCGCCGGGGCATCGTACATCGTGACTTTCTGAATTTCCCCGGTTTCCTGCACGGTGAAGTGAACCTCTTCGCTGAGCAGATACCCGGCCGGGGCGGCAGTTTCGGTCAGCGTATAGTCGCCGGGCTTCAGGCGCTCGATGCGGTGGGGCTGGCCGTTGGTTTCCCACTCGGCAATGGTGTTGCCGCTGGCATCGGTGATTTTCAGTTTTGCACCGGGCAGCTCGTGACCATCTGTCATGTCAGCCTTGAAGATTTCGACCTTGGTAAAATCGTCTTTCATCTCCACACGCTGAATATTCTCGGTAGGACCAACCTCAAAGGTAACGCTCTCGGCGCGGACATAGCCCTGCTCGATGGGAGCCACCGTTTCGGTCAGGGTGTAAGTTCCCATCGGGATGCGCTCCATATAGTGCGGTGTGCCGTCTGTAACCCATTCAGCAACGGTTTTGCCGTCTGCATCCGTGATTTTCAGCTTTGCGCCGCTGATTTCCTTGCCGGTGGCAATGTCGGTCTTGGAAATCTGCACTTTCGTGTAGTCGTCCTGCATGATAACGTGCTGGACCTTGCCGTTATCCTCGACTGTGAACTGAATGGCATTGGCAGGCACATACCCGGAATTATCGGGTACGAGCGTTTCCTCCAGTGTGTAGGTTTCGCCCGCAACCAGCACAGCCTCCATGTAGTGCGGCGTATCTTCGGACACCCATTCGTCCACAACATTGCCGTCTTTATCCAGCACACGCAGCGTGGCACCGGGGACTTCTTCGTGGGTCGTAATATCGGCTTTGCTGATTTTTACGCGGGTG
>ENA-ORCP01000004-ORCP01000004.1-human-gut-metagenome-genome-assembly--contig:-NODE-4-length-137514-cov-19.623682_pt1 | contig 137514 bp, 139 predicted proteins | sample MGYA00242990_ERZ507991 | MGnify/ENA primary metagenome ERZ507991 (study PRJEB26167, sample SAMN06115496) | human gut metagenome | host: Homo sapiens | place: China:Henan | collected 2015-05-07... | reverse complement strand
TACCGGCTGCTTGCTAGGCTTTGCCGGGTCCGGGCTTTCACCGGACTATACTATACACGCCGAACTGGCGCACAACTCCAGAACCTTTTTCCGCCCCTCTGAACCCTCTGAACCCTTTGAACCCTCAGCGTGCCCGCGCCCACAGGCGCCCTTTTTTTTAACTGCGGCGTCAGCCGCCACCACAACCTTCGGGCCCCAAGGGCCCGTCAAACCTAAGAACCTTAAGAACCCTCAGAACCTTTTCTTCATTCCCATTTCTAATCTAATGTTCCATTGCACGTATCGAACGGTCATTCTATAATAAAAGCAGAACATTTATTTCACAAAAATAAGTTTGATGGAGGAAGCTATGGGAGAGCGGGTATATGTGTGTATCGATTTAAAAAGCTTCTATGCTTCAGTGGAGTGCGCGGCCCGGGGGCTGGATCCTTTTACGGCGGACCTGGTGGTGGCGGATCCTACCAGGGGGTCCGGTGCCCTGTGCCTGGCGGTGAGTCCGGGGCTGAAGGCTAAGGGAGTGCGGAACCGGTGCCGCCTTTTTGAGATTCCCCCTTCCCTGAAGTACATGATTGCACCGCCCCACATGAGCCTTTACATGGAGGTGTCCGCCGATATTTACCGGACCTACCTCACCCTTTTCGCCAAAGAGGACGTGTATCCCTATTCCATTGATGAATGCTTTGTCCACGTGACGCCATACCTCTCCCTCTACGGGAAGGATGGCATGGAAATGGCATCCATGATGATGAAGGCGGTGTACGACAGAACCGGCATCTGTGCCACCGCCGGCGTGGGGACGAACCTGTTTCTGGCAAAAATCGGCATGGACATCGTGGCCAAGCATGTGCCGGAGCACATCGCTTACCTGGACGAAACCCTTTTCCGGGAAAAACTGTGGCATCACCGGCCCATTACGGACATCTGGAACATAGGGCATGGTATTGCCCGGCGCCTTGAGAAATACGGGGTATACGACCTTTACGGCATAACCCTCCTTCCGGAAAAGGTGCTTTACCGGGAATTCGGCGTCAATGCGGAGTACCTCATCGACCACGCCCACGGCCGGGAATCCTGTACCCTGGAGGACATCCGCTCCTACCGGCCGGAGAACCGGTCCATCAGCACGGGGCAGGTGCTTTTTGAGGATTACACCTACGAAGAGGGTCTGCTTCTGGTCTATGAAATGGCGGAGGTGCTGATTCAGCAGCTGCTGGCAGAAGCGCTGGCAGCCCGGGGGATTTCCCTTTACGTAGGCTATTCCGGACGGAAACGGAAGGGGACCGGCGGCAGCCGGAAACTGGATGGCTATACCGACGTGCCGGAAGATATATGGCAGGCATTCAGCCGCCTTTACCGGGACAAGGCCGCCCGCGGGGAGGGCATCCGCACCATCCGCATGAGCTTGGACAATGTGGCGCCTGCTTCCTCCGTGCCCCGCCGTTTCTCCCTCTTCCGTTCGCCGGAGGAAGAAGAAAAGCAGAAAAAGGTGGAAATGGTGATGCTGGAAATGAAAGAAAAATTCGGAAAAAATGTACTGCTTCGGGGGATGAACTATTTCCCCAAGGCCACCCTCAGAAGCAGGAACAGTCTTATAGGAGGTCATCATGAGTAGCACAAAAAGAGCCCGCCAGTTCCTCCCCTTCGATGGACTTTCCGGCTACGCCGTCCTTCTGGCAGAAAGCGGGAGGGAAAAGGAAGAAAAAAGGCCGCTCTCCGAAGACCGGGCGGCGGCGCTGGATGAAATGGTGGGCTGCCTGAAGAAAAAGGACCGGGTGGAAGTGGTTTTCTATGATAAAGACCACTACCGCAGCCTGCAGGGAACTGTGGAAATGGTGGACAGCATTGGCCGAAAACTCTGCCTGGCAGGAGTAAAGATTCCCTTTGGGGATTTGTGGGAAGTGAGGGGGAGAAAATAGAAAGCAGGATAGACGTCAGACAACCAGACTCCCCTTAAGAACCTTTTCTCCCTTCCTCTGAACCATCTGAACTCTTTGAACCCTGGCCGTACTGCGGTCCCCATGCAGTGATATAATAGGAAAAAGATTCCGGCGGAAAAGGAAGGAGGAGGACCTATGGACAGCCGCTTTTTTATCGTATTTGCAGACATCCTGCTGCCCCTTCTTCTGGGCATGGCGCTTCGGCGCTGGGGGCTTTCGCGGGAGATTCTCCGCATGGTTATCAAGGCCAATGTGGTGTGCGTGGCCACGTTCCTGTCCCTGGTGTCCTTCTGGTCTGTCCATGTGACGAAAGAGCTCCTGTGGCTTCCCATTTCCATCATCCCCATCTGCTTCATTCCGGTCCTCATTTTCTACGGCTTCCAGAAAAACCGTTTCCAAAACCCGCTGGACCAGGGAAGTTACATGATTTCCATGATGCTGGGAAATATCGGCACCCTGGCAGGCCTCTGCGCCTACGTGCTTTACGGAGAGAAGGGCTTTGCCTATGTGCAGCTTATTGCGGTGCCCCAGATACTGGTGATTGTGCTTTTCTGCTTCCCCATGGCCCAGCGGTTTTATGAAATGGGAGCACAGCGGACGATGGAAACGAAAAGGACAAGCTTTATCAAGCTCCTTCTTACGCCGAACCAGCTTCCTGCCCTGGGAGTGGCCGCAGGGCTTCTGCTCTCCGGATTTCATGTGGAAAGACCGCAGGCCGTGGGCACTCTTTTTACCATCCTCATCCACGTGAGCGCCTGGATGGGCATGATGCCCGTGGGCTACGACCTCCGCCTGGGCAGCGTGGGCACCTACGCTTTCAAACTGTGGCCTATCTTTCCGGTGAAATTCATCCTCCTCCCCACCGTCCTCTATGGCCTTACCACCCTTTTCGTAACAGACCCCGCCATGATGACCTGCGTGGTCCTCTCCGCCGGCGCACCAACAGCCATTTTCGCCGTAGCCGCTGCCCAACTCTACGGTCTCAATGTGGATCTGGCGGAATCCTCCTTCGTCACCACCACCCTGGCCTTCCTCTTCGTTCTCTATCCTCTGGTATACTGGTGGGTAGAGTTTGGAGTCATGTGAGGGGAGAGAGAAGTGAGGCAATAGAGCAGGGATCGAAGATCGGGATCGAGGGTGGTGGGCGCCCTTTGGAAATGAAGGGCGCCAGTATGATAAAACCATACAACCGGGCTTTCGCCCGTGGGAAAACAGGCCAACCGCGCCTTTGGCGCGAGGGAAATGCACCCCTTTTGGTGCTGACGCACCACCTTTCCCCCGAAGGGGGAACTCCTAGCGCCGCTATGCAATGAGCGACTTAAGTTAGCACTAAGAGAAGCGGAGAGCAAACCTCCCCCTCCGGGGGAGGTGCCGTAGGCAGAAGGGGTGCATTTCCACGAGCGAAGCGAGGTTGTTTGGTTTTCGCTGCCGATAGGCAGCGCTGCCGCCGACAGGCGGCATATAAACTCATCGCCCAAAGGGCGATACCACAACCCTTTGAACCCTCTGAACCCTCTGAACCCTTTGAACCCTCTGAAACTCTGAACCCGGGCCGCGCAGCGGCCCTTTTCATATTTCCATTTCCCCATGGGGAGTGTATAATAAAAATACTATTTCGTTGATACAAAGCAGTATGGAAGCGAAGGGGAGACCCTTCAGGGGAGGACGTATGAAGGAAGAAACTATGAGGGCCAAGGGCCAGTTTATTTTTGCCATGATGATTTTCGGCACCCTGGGGATTTTTATCCGCTATATCCCGCTGCCGTCCACGGTGATTGCAGAGGCCCGGGGCATCCTGGCCACCCTTTTTCTTCTGCTGGTGGTTTTTCTCCGTCATTCTTCCATTTCCAGGGAAGCGGTGAAACGGAATTTCAAATTTCTTTTTCTTTCCGGCGCCGCCATCGGAGTGAACTGGATTCTTCTCTTTGAGGCCTACCGCTATACCACTGTGTCCACTGCCACCCTGTCCTACTACATGGCTCCGGTCTTTGTCATCCTGGCATCGCCCTTTGTGGTGAAGGAAAGACTGACGGCGGTGAAATTTCTCTGCGCCCTTTCTGCCTTTGCAGGCATGGTCCTCATTTCCGGCGTCCTTACGGAACCGGGGGAAGGGGTGACCTTCAAGGGCATCGGCTTTGGCCTGGGGGCGGCGGCTTTTTATGCGTCGGTGATGCTGCTGAACCAGTTTTTGAAGGACATCAGTGCCTATGACATGACCATTACCCAGCTGGGGCTGGCGTCCCTGGTGCTTCTGCCCTATACTCTTTTTACGGAAAAGCTTTCCGCCCTGCCCTGGGCGCCTATGACAGTGATCCTTCTTTTGACCGTAGGCATCGTCCATACAGGCATTACCTATACCCTCTACTTCGGCAGCATGGCAGGTCTCCATGCCCAGACCGCCGCCCTCTTCAGCTACATAGACCCCATCGTGGCCATCATCCTCTCCGCCTGCTGGCTGGGAGAACCCCTGGGCGGCGCCGGTCTGGCCGGCGCCATCCTCATCCTGGGCTCCACCGTGGTGAGCTCCCTTTGGGACACGCCTTCGGCGTGAGGGGTTTGGAAAGCGTTACTTGCTGAATGTAGAGACGATAGCAGTTAGCAGCTGGCAATTAGCTAAAACCACACAACCGCGCCTGTGGCGCGAGGGAAATGCACCCCTATTCCCGCTTCGCGAGACTTCCCCCGGAGGGGGAAGTTTTAGCGGCTCTTTGCCTTGAGATGCTTATGAGATGATTGCTCATCGGCGGGTTATAGTCCCACCGCACAGCGGGGGGAAGGTGGTGCCGTAAGGCACCAAAGGGGGAAAAGCCACCGAAGGTGGCTAATCACCGAAATGGGAATCTTGCTGATGATTCCAAGGGTAAGCAAAGAGCACCAGAAGGGGGGGCATTTCTAACGGGCGAAGCCCGGTTTGCATGTTCTTTATGCCCGTAGGGCAGTTGTTTGGTTTTCATTTCGCGGAGCGGCATACAAACTCCATCGCCGACAGACGATACCACAACCCTCAGGCCCGCAGGGCCTGTCAAACCTAAGAACCCTCCGGCCCAAAGGGCCGGTCAAACTTGAGGACCTTTTCCCTTTGAACCCGCCGCCGACAGGCGGCCGCAAGGAGACATATATGCTCTTATTATCCATGATTTTATTAGGCGCCATTATCGGCTTTGTGGGAGCCGGCGGCGCCGGTGTCACCATTACCCTTCTCACCATCGGATTCGGCGTGCCCATCCATACGGCCCTGGCCGTGGCCCTTGCAGCCATGACCTTTACCATGCTTTCCGGAGCCTACAGCCACTTCAGGGAACATGAGGTGGTGGTGAAGGTAGGTGCCATCATTGGGGGCGGCGGGATTATAGGCGCCCTTCTGGGGGCCGCCGTGTCGGACCGCATGCCCTCCGACGATTTAAGTTTCATGACAGGCCTCATGATTCTCTCCAGCGCCTTCATCCTGTATGTGAAGCTCTACCACGCAGACTGGCTGAACCATCACCTTCATGTACGGAAAACCATTCTTACCGGAAGAAAACTCTACCTCTACGGCATCCCCACCGGCATCATTTCCGGCTTTCTGGCAGGCGCCTTCGGTATCGGTGCGGCGGCCTACATACAGATTGCCCTCATGGTCATCTTCGGCGTGCCCCTCCTCCAGTCCATCGGCACCTGCATGATGATTATCCTCCCGATTTCTGCCTCCGGCGGCCTGGGCTATCTGGCAAGCGGTCATCTGGACATGTGGATATTCCTCCAGACCCTGGCGGGCCTTACCATGGGCGCATGGATTGGCGCCAAAATGACCCACCTGGCACCGCTCTCCCTGCTGAAAGCCTTCATCGTGGCCCTCCCCACCATAGGCGGCGGGATTATGCTGCTGTTCCATTGATTCCTTTATGGCGTCCTGTGACGCCTTTTTTATTTGGAAATAGGACTGCTGCATCTGATACGCAGATTTTCTTTACCGGACTATATCGGCAGAGAGGCGAAAGGGCCTGGCGAAGGTCTTTCCAATCCCTGCGGTGCACAATCCATGGAAGCGGGGAGGAAAGAATCGGAGCCTTCATGAATTTCACCTCTCCGGCGCGCCGAAAACTCCACAAAAACTCCTGAGGATGACCTGCTAGAAATCCTGGTGGCAAATATGGCTATACCTGCTTTTCCCTGACGACACAGACATTCCGCTCCGGCGGCTACCCCTGGCCGATTCATCGAAACAGAACGCCTGAGCCCTACCGCGCAGCAGCATGGGACGAATCAGGAGTTTTTACAGTGGAAAAGATGACAGCACAAAAACACGGATACAAATCCGTGCCAGACAGTATTGCGGGCCTCTGGGGAAGCGCTGATTCAATCATTGTCTGCTTTTATTCTTGAAATTTTATGCAATGCAAGGAATGGGATGACGCGAATAGCGAGCTATTTAAGGAATCCCATGACGAAGCAGTACATAAAATTTCTTATAAAAGCAGACTCTGTGAATGAATCAGTGCTTCCCCGAAATCAGGCGCCAACGCTAAGCATACAGGAAAGTCCTGCAGCCGCCTTGAACTTGTCGTCCGGGAATGCGGGCTCATGCTGCAAAGGATGGTATCCGTGTTTTTGTTTGATGGTCATGCTTTTTTACGAATCTGCAGAATTCGTTTCGACGTCCCTGGGCCCCGGGAAGTCAGGGAGGAAAATCGGAAGCCTGTATACAGGGATTCATGGCTTCCTGTCTGTCAAAGCTGCATTCCGGCCGGAATATTCGCGATATACATGACAGATGGGAATAGAATCCTTCCATGGAGTTTCCTGATTTTCTTCTCCATACATTTATATTGCATAAGCATCCCTTTTTTACAACCTCCCTTGAAAATTTTGCTTTGAAATGAAGATAGCGACATCATGATTCTGTCATTTCCAGCAACAGAATGACGATGGGACGGAGAGGGAAGCACGTAACGCAGGCTCCTTCCCCAGGTGGCAATCCTGCATAGGATTGCTAAGTCGGGCAAAGTTGGTCCTGCGTAGAATGGTATTGGAGCAACATTTTCATTCTTAACCTCGTGCACCCTTTGCCGCTTCGCGGCGTTCCCCTCAAGGGAAAACGAGAAATTTAGAATCGTCTTCCTTTTGTTTGCCCGACCGGGATGAAGCTGCCCGATAGGGCTGAGGAACACCGAATTTTTTGACAAAGAACTGACGCTCCTATCCTCCGTCGCCTATGGCGCCACCTCATTCCTTAGGAAGGAGGCTATAGCACTACGGCACGCGTCGAACAGTCAGGCTCCTTCCCCAGGAAGGAGCTGGGCGGAGCCCTGAGGATAGGGCCGAGAAATTTTTTAAAAATTTTTTCCTCCAGGGGGTCTAAAAATTGAACCTCAAACGATATTAATAATAGAGGGATGAAAAGACCTCATGAGATGATGTATCCGATTTCCAAACTGCCACCCTCCACATCCGCGGTAAGGAGAAGGGCAGGGGAATGAAGAAACATCAGGGAATCCCACTTTTCAATCCTCCCTTCTTCTACAATCGGCCGATGATAGACAGAAAAAATGCAGTACCAAAAAACAGAAGACAGAAAAGCAATAAGGAAGAGCGCTCGCAGGACTTTCCTCTCTCTGATGTGCGTATCCTGCACAGGATACGCAAGTCGGGAAAAGTTGGCCCTTATTCTGCACATAAAAGGGCCTTCCTTTGGATTTCCCGACCGTCCAAGATCCGAGCAGCACCCATGTATGTGGGAGGGCTAAGGCGCGGACGCCTGATTCATTGGTTGAACTTACACTCCCCTGATAGGCTTTTCTGTTTTTTGCGTGGAAGGAAACTCTCTATTGCATGGCAGGACACAGATTTTTTCTGTGCCTTTTTGCTATGCTTCTTTAGGGAATAGAAAGTTTTTGACGGAAAAGGGGGAAGCGGCGATAATATAAAGAGTGCATTTTATTTCATATAGAAATGAGGAGACCGGATGGCAGATACAGAAAGGGAACAGCAGAGAGCGGAGTTATATCGGGGCATCTGGAATATAGCCAATGACCTTCGGGGCAGCGTGGACGGATGGGACTTCAAGCAGTACGTGCTTTGTACCCTCTTTTACCGCTACATTTCAGAGAACCTGACGAACCTCATGAGGCTCTGGACTGTGCAGCTCCCAACGCTGTCTACAACAAGTGCCTCGTAGCGTAGGAGCCCAAGCTGAAAAACACGCAATAAATTTTAGAAGATGGTCTTGACAAGGGGCCCATTATATAAGATAATTAGGCCGTCAGGCTTGGTTATAAATATCATTTTAAGGAGAGTGCTGTTTGAAAAAGTACAACACACTGGAGATTGTAGGCTGACCGGGAGGTTTGCTTATAATCGAACAAACCTCCCGCTGGAAGGCAATTGACAGTCAACAATTTTCAGGAGGTAAAAAACATTGAATAAAAATGACTACATCATTCGTTTGGAAAAGAAGGACGATTACAAGGAAGTTGAAAACCTTGTCCGAGAAGCGTTCTGGAATGTATATCGTCCGGGGTGCAGCGAGCACTACGTAATCCATGTGCTCAGAGACGATCAGGCATTCGTGAAGGAGCTTGACTTTGTCATGGAGCAAGATGGCCGTCTGATCGGACAGAATGTGTTCATGGAGACAGTCATCAATGCTGATGATGGCCGGACAATACCGGTTCTGACAATGGGGCCGATTGGAATAACACCGGAGCTTAAGCGCAAGGGATACGGAAAGGCACTGTTGGACTATTCTTTGGAAAAAGCCATAGAGCTCAGATATGGCGCAGTCCTTTTTGAGGGCAATATCGGTTTCTATGGTAAGAGCGGTTTTGATTATGCCCGAAAGTTCAATATCCGGTATCATGACCTGCCGGAGGGTGCGGATGATTCGTTCTTCCTCTGTAAGGAACTGATTCCGGGATATCTGGACGGCATCACTGGTGTTTATCAGACGCCGCATGGTTATTATGTGGAGGATTCTGACGTGGAAGAATTCGATAAAGGATTCCCCACAAAGAAGAAGTTGAAACTTCCGGGACAGATTTTCTAAATGAGACCAAGGCTCCTCACTACCGGCAAATGTGTCGGCGGCGAGGAGCCTTTTTATGCTTCGATGTCGATTGTGATCCCAGACTTGAATTCTAAAGAGGCACGTCGCAGAAATTCTGCGGAAGCCTTATCAAATGTGTCCTTGTCTATGATAGCAGGATAGAAGTTATCTCCCAGTTAGTGTTTATTTTGCATCAGCCGCTTGGCCGAGCTGTGATATGTTTCCATTCCAGCTTCAGCGTCAGCTTTTTTCAGAGACATGCCGGAAAGATAGTTTTTATAGAGCTTTTTGATTTGCTCAGACTGTCCTTCTTCAATGATTGCTTTGCCGTCTTTTATGGTATATCCATAAGGTGTATGCCGCATATCATTGCCTCCTTTCCGTAAAGGTAAGACCGCATTTTAATATATAGCAGATTTCGTCACGAGAACGGATGAGGATGGAGTCCACGAATTGTTCGAAGAGTGTTTCATCGAATGCTGTTAACGGTGAGGATTTTTCAGCAAAGCGCAAAAGCCTCGTGGTTTCTGATACATGATTCATACTGTCGGAAATGGAATGCTTTAAAGTATTCATCTCCTTTTGGTATGTATCGTATTGTAAAAAGAGTTCGTTTAATCCTTTGTTGTAGATGACAGAACCAATCACACCTTGCAACAAAAGTTTCGCTAACGTTTCCTTTTTTTCACGGTTCTGAGTGATGAGTGTATGGAGCTTTTGAATCCTTTTCAGTGAATCATCATCAGGGGCTCTTTTTAGCGCTTGTAGATAAGGAGCTAAGATGGTTTGATGAAAGCATATCAACTTATTCATCATGATGATAAAATCATCTTTTAAAGTCTTATCGCGTATAAAGAGCATGTGGCACTTATACTCCCTGAACCGTTCCATTTCTAGCGGCAGTGTCAAGCTCTCGGTCTTTCTCAGGGCTCTGAGTCTCATGGGCTATACCCTGGAAATCAGGAAAGAGGGGGAAACCGTGGTTTCCATCCGGCCCGAGGACTACGCACCGGCGGAGAAAGAAGAACATAAGGAATGACAAAAGGCGCCCTACTGAAAGGGCGCCTTTTGCGCTCCATAAATTATTCTTAATGAACATTTAATCTTATGCTGTCAAGTACTGTCATGGCCTCTGCGTATAATAAAGGCAGAAGGCTACATGGGAATGGGATTTATCTGTATGACAGGAGGTAACGAAAATGTATCAAGCAACTCATATAAAGCTGGAAAAGAAGCCGGAAGGTTGGACGGAGGAAAACTGGAAGGCGTACAACGAGATGTGGGAGGAGTACAAGGACTGCAAGGCGGCCCTGGGAGTGATAGAAGCCAGGGCGATGGATTCGCACCCGGATATGGTGAGGTTGAAAGAACTCATGGCCGAGTATTAATCAATTCCCAAATTAAAGGCATGGGTTCATCGTTTTATAGAGGCAGTTAGTCCTATTTCATGGAAGGAGGAAGCAGGAATGATAGCAGACAGGGCACGGGCCATGATAGATGCAGGCGGAGAGATTCCGGAGCTGGAGGTGCGGGGCGCTTTTTCCGGGGAGTGGAGGAATCTGCCGGAGCGGCGGATTTCTTTTCATTTCTACACGGAAGGGGATTATGAAATCTTCAGTTGGGGCGCGTTCTGCATGAAATGCGGACGTATGCCGGTGGTCAGGGGAGCCATTGATTATTATCCCTGGCATCTTCTGGGGCTGGCGGTTTTTTTCTATACCGTGGATAAAAAGGGCGGTGCGGAGTTCTTATTTTATGATCCCGGCTGCTGGTGCGATGTGGTCTATCTGGAACCGGTGGCGGGCACGGGGAAGATGGTGCTGACGGTGCGTAAAAACAGGGATTACGATAATCCTGAAGAGAATGTGTGCCCCGTGAAGTTCCGCTGCCTGGTGGATAGGGAGATGCTCCTGCAAAATTTCCGGAAGGCTCTTTCCAAAAAGGTGAGTGATCCGTCCCTGGAGAAATGGATGATTCCGCGGGTGAACAATGTTTTTGATAAAGGGCAGGACAGGGAGGAGAAGCTGGCTCAGGTGAGGAAGGCGGAGGAAACGGCGGCCGGCATTGCGCCCTATGAAAATGACTATGGCCAGCGGGAAGTATATGAAGAATGTTATGAAGACCTGGACGCGGTGGCGGCCGCGCTCCGGGAGGTCAATATCATCCGCCGGGATCCCTGGGCGGTGGGGGAGCCTCTGCCGGTGAGGAAACTGGAGGAGTTTGTGAGTTAGTGATAGACAATAGATAATAGACGATAGAAAATAGACGGTAGAAATAGGAAATACAAAAGATACGTTCTTCACTGATTGATAAGGATATGCTCGGATAAGTAATGCCAGGCGTTATAATAATTTCTTTCTTCTACCATCTATCATCTATATTCTCTGCGCAGCAGACAATATGACACCAGACATGGAAAAGGAGATGACTACCATGTGCAACCTGAGCTTGAATATTTCAGAAGAGGCAATGAATGAAGGCCGTCTTTTGGGGCGTGAAGAGGGACGTGAAGAAGGACTTAAAGAGGGAGAAAACAGAGCTTTGAGCAGAACTGCCATTCGCTTACTTTCTATGGGTCTTTCTGTGGATGACGTGGCAAAGGGAACAGGGCTTTCTGTCGAAGCGGTGGAAAAGATGAAGGCGAGCATGGAACAAAAACGGTAATCTGCGTATATAAAAGAGCTGTGAGGAAATGTCATGTATTCTTCACAGCTCTTTTGTAGTTATCCAGGACTAGGGAAGCACTGATTAATTTGCAGAATCGAATTTCATATGTATTTTTATCCAATGCTGCGTCATAAGCCTCCTTAAATAGCTCGCTATTCGCGTCGGCTTATTCCTTGCATTGAATAAAAATACAAGAATGAAATCCGATAACGATTTAATCAGCGCTTCCCTAAACCACGCTATCCTCCGGTGCTTTCAGCGCCACCCCCTTCCAAAGGAAGGGGGCTATAAACTGCGGTGAAGCCGCCACCACAACCCTCGGGCCGTAGGCTCGTCAAACCTAAGAACCTTCGGGGCGAAAGCCCAGTCAAACTTCAGAACCCTCAGCGCCGAAGGCCCTCTGCACCCTCATGCCCGCAGGGCATGTCATGAAGGGCTTCGCTTTTTTATATTATTTCATTCCCTCCCCATGTGTGGTACTATGTATAGAGCATGATGGGTGAGTGTGCCCTATCAGCGAATACCATGTACATGTAAAGGAAAGCTATGGGAGAGACTGCTGCAGAGAATTACCAAGTGAATATTCCCCTTTTTGAAGGGCCCCTGGACCTGCTTCTGCATCTGGTGACGAAGAACAGGATAGATATCCACGATATTCCTATCCATCTGATTACGGACCAGTACTTGGCGTATCTGGAATCGGCCAGGCAGTTTAATCTGGATTTGGGAAGCAGTTTTTTTGCCATGGCTTCCACGTTGATTCTCATCAAGTCCCGCATGCTCCTTCCTGAAAAGAGGCGGGAGGAGACCGATGAGTCCGAGGATCCCCGGCAGGAGCTTTCCCGGTCGCTGGAGGAGTTCAAGCGGATGAAGGAAGTGAAGGCCCGGATTGAGGCTCTCATGGAGGAGGAAAGCCCTTATCGGGGCAGGGAGCCGGAGGTGTTCCGGAGTTCTGTTTTCCAGGGGAAGATTTCCCTTTCCCGCCTGCAGGCGGCGTTCCTTTCTCTCTATGATTCGCTGGAGGAAGAGGAGGAGCGGATTCTTCCTTCGGAGGAAGTGTCGCTGGATGCGGAAATGGACGGATGGAAGAAGACGCTGCGAATGCGGTCATCCGTCGTTATGACTGATTATTTGAAGAAAATGAGGACGAAGCTCCGTCTGGCGGTGGCTTTCTTGGCCCTTCTTGAGCTTATACGGCTGGGGAAGGCAAGGGTAGTGGATTCGGCGGAGGGTCTTGTGATAGAAGGAGGCAGTTTATGAAAGGTGCGGCGGCGCTTTCGCCCCTGATAGAGGCCTTTCTCTTTGCCCGGGGAACGCCGGCTTCGCTGAAGGAGCTGGCTAAGGCGCTGGGGGAGGATACGCTCAGCGTGGAAAAGGGGCTGGACTATCTGAAGGCCCGTTATGACCGGGAGGATTCGGGGATTACCCTGCACCATACGGGGGCAGGCTATGCCCTGGCCACGAAGAAGGAGTATGACCGGTGGCTGTCTTCCCTTCTGGGGAAGCAGGCGCCCCTTTCACCGGCGGCGCTGGAGACACTGGCGGTGATTGCCCTCCGGGAGCCGGTGACGAGGGCGGAAATAGAAAAGATACGAGGCGTATCTGCAGGACGGGTGATTTCCCTTTTAATGGAGAAGGACCTGGTGGAGGAAAGGGGCCGGCTGGATGTGCCGGGACGGCCCATTCTCTACGGCACCACCCGCCGTTTCCTGCAGGCTACGGGCCTCAATGATGTAAGCGAGCTGAAGACCCGCTGGTCCGGAAAGCCGGATGAAGGAGAACTATTTTGAAAGAACGTTTGCAGAAAATATTGAGCCATGCAGGCATCTGTTCCAGAAGGAAGGCGGAGGAGCTGATTCTGGCGGGGCAGGTGAAGGTGAACGGCCAGGTGGTGAAGGAACTGGGCAGCGAAGCGGATCCGGTGAAGGACCGCATCGAAGCCATGGGCACCCTGGTGAAGCCGGAAAAGAAGAAGTATTTCCTCTTTTACAAGCCGGACAGTGTGATTACTTCGGTGTCCGACCCCCAGGGGCGGCGGACGGTGATGGACTATTTCCGCACGGTGCGGGAGCGCATTTTCCCGGTGGGAAGACTGGACTATCATTCGGAAGGGCTCCTCATCATGACCAACGACGGAGATCTGGACTATATCCTTACCCATCCGAGCCATGAGGTGACAAAGACCTATGAGGTCACCGTGCGGGGCCGGTATTCGCCGAAGCTGGCGGACAAGATGTCCCACGGCGTGCGCATCGATACGGGCGTGACGGCGCCCTGTGAAATCGAAGTGCTGGGCTATGATAAGGAAAAGAATAAGACAAAGGTGAAGATGGTGCTTCATGAAGGAAAGAACCGGGAAATCCGGAAGATGATGGCTGCCTACCATTACCCCGTTTTCGGGCTGGTGAGGACGGGCTATGCTTTCCTCACCATGGAGGGCCTTTCCCGGGGCGAAAGCCGCAGGCTGACCAGCGAGGAGGTTCGGAAATTATATGAGCTCTACCGGTAAAAGAATCGCCGTCATCGGCGCCGGCGTGGCAGGCCTCATGGCGGCGGTGACCGCTGCCCATGAGGGGGCGTCCGTATCCCTTTTTGAAAAAATGCCGAAGGTGGGTCTGAAGATGGGGATTACGGGCAAGGGCCGCTGCAATCTCACCAACAGCGCTCCCATCATGGATTTCATAGCCAAAACCCCGGGAAACGGCAAATTTCTCTACAGCGCCTATGAAAAATTCAATAATGAAGACCTTCTTTCCCTGTTTCATACATGGGGCCTTGCCACCAAGGTGGAAAGGGGCGGCCGCGTATTTCCAAAGAGTGACGATGCCCAGGAGGTGCGCCATCTGTTCATGAATCTGCTCCGGAAGGAAGGGGTGGACCTTCATCTGGAGGAACCGGTGCGCCATATCCTGCAGAAGGACGGGGAAGTCACCGGTGTGGCAACGGATAGGGGCACCTATGAAGCAGATGCGGTGATACTGACCACCGGCGGCGCGTCCTATCCCCGCACCGGCTCCACCGGCGACGGCTACGCCATGGCCCGGGAGCTGGGACATAAGGTGACGGCCATCCGGCCCGCCCTGATTCCCCTGGTGTGCGCAGAGGAATGGCCCAGGGAGCTGCAGGGCATTTCCCTTAAAAACGTGACCTTCTCCGTGGACGGCGGGGGAAGGCGCAAGGGGGAGGAATTCGGTGAAATGCTTTTCACCCATTTCGGCGTTTCCGGACCCATCGTGCTTTCCCTTTCCGATAAGGTGTCCCTGTGGCTTTCCCAGGGCCACGGGGTGAAGGGGGCCATCGACCTGAAGCCGGCGCTTTCCATGGAGGTGCTGGATAAGAGGCTTCTCCGGGATTTCGAAAAGTACCATCTGAAGCAGATGGCCGGCGCCCTGGTGGACCTCATGCCCCATCGGATGATCGATGTGGTGCTGCATCTTTCCGGCATTCCCCGGGACCTTCCGGTGAGCGATCTGAAAAAGGGGGATCGGCTGAAGCTGGCAGGAGTATTGAAACACCTGCCCCTCACCATTACCGGCACCAGGCCCCTGGCGGAGGCCATCGTCACTGCCGGCGGCGTGTCGGTGAAGGAAATCAACCCGTCCACCATGGAGTCCAAAATCTGTAAACATGTATACATGGCAGGAGAGGTGCTTGATATCCATGCCTTCACCGGCGGATATAACCTGCAGGCCGCCTTCTCCACCGGCCATCTGGCCGCAATGTCTGCCATAAAGGAGTTATCATGAGAAAATTATCTATTGCTATCGACGGACCTGCCGGCGCAGGAAAGAGCAGCGTTTCCAAAATCCTGGCCGCCAGGCTTTCCTATGCCTACCTGGACACCGGCGCCATGTACCGGGCCGTGACCTACGAGGCCCTGGAAAGGAAACTGGAAAAGCCGGAGGATATCGTATCCATGACGGAAAAGCTGGATATGGAAGTCATTCCGGATAAAGATACCATGCGCGTCATTGTGGACGGGAAGGACGTGACCCCCTTCATCCGCACGCCGGAAGTGTCGGGCCATGTGTCGGAGGTGTCCGCCATCGGCGGCGTCAGGACGGCCATGACAGCCATCCAGCGCAGGCAGGCGGAAAAGGGCGGCATCGTGCTGGACGGAAGAGATATCGGCACCACCGTACTGCCGAAGGCGGACGTGAAGATTTTCCTCACCGCCTCTGTCCATACAAGGGCGGTGCGCCGTTTCAAGGAGCTCACCGAGGGCCATCCGGATATGACCATGGAAGATGTGGAAAGGGAAATCAGCCGGAGGGATTACCTGGACAGCCACCGCGACATTTCCCCGCTGAAACAGGCGGAGGATGCGGTGCTTCTGGATAACGGGGACCTCACCCTGGAAGGCACGGCAGAAGCCATCATCGAAATCTGCCGCCGTAAATTTCCTGGCTTTGACGCTTAGGAGGTCCTATGGGATATAAAATCGTAAGGGCTGTCCTGAATTTCATCTTCTTCGTGCTGCTAAGGCTTCACGTGGAAGGAAGGGAAAACGTGCCGCAGACCGGCGCCATCATTGTGGCGCCCAACCATAAGAGCGACTGGGACCCGCCCCTCATCGGCGTGGCCTTCAATACAAGAATCATCCATTACATGGCAAAGGAAGAACTGTTCAAGAATCCGATTTTCGGGTGGGTGATCCGCCAGTTCGGTACATTCCCGGTGAAGAGGGGTTCTGTGGACCGCACCGCCATCCGCCAGGCCATCCGGGAAATCAAGGCAGGAAATCCGCTGGGCATATTCCCGGAAGGGACAAGAATCAAAAGAGACGGCCTCGGAAGATTCCATTCCGGCATGGCGTCTCTCGCCCTCATGACCGGCACCCCCATTGTGCCGGTGGCAGTCATAGGCTCAAGGTACCTGCCCCATCGGAAAGGTCCCCTGGCCGTGCTCATCGGAAAACCGGTGCCCGTAAAGAAACAGCGCCCCAACGATGAACTGGTGGCAGAGCTGAATGATGTGATTAAAGGAAAAATCCAGCAGCTCATGGATGATTACATGAAAAAGGTTTCTTAGCGGGCTGGGGGGAAAGGTTCTTAAGATTGACCGGCCTATGGCCGGAGGGGTCTTAAGTTTGACGGGCCTTTGGCCCGAGGGTTGTGGTATCGCCCTGCGGGCGACGAGTTTGTATGCCGCCTTTGGCGGCATCGCTGCCTGTCGGCAGCGAAAACCAAACAACCTCGCTTCGCTCGTGGAAATGCACCCCTATCCCCGCCTGCGGCGGTACTTCCCCCTCCGGGGGAAGTGGTGGCGTCAGCCACCGATAGGGGTGCATTTCCAACGCCCGCAGGGCGGTTGTTTGGTTTTACCAGCCCACCAGCTCACTAGTCCACTAAAGCTGTTTTATCCAAACTGGCGCCTTCATAATTTAAAAGGCGCCACCACCACCCTCTGAACCTTTTGAACCTTCTGAACCCTTTGAACCCTCACGCCCGCAGGGCGTGTCCATAAAAGGCGCCACCGCCACCCTCTGAACCTTCTGAACCCTTTGAACCCTCACGCCCGCAAGGGTGTGTCCATAATTACATAACATCGAAAATAGGGGGCGAGTCTATGGGGTATCAAATCATCAGGGCACTTCTCAATTTCTTCTTTGGCATATACCGCCTCCATGTGGAGGGAAGGGAGAATATACCGGATGGGGGGCCGGTGATTGCGGCGGCCAACCACAAGAGTTATTTTGACCCGCCCCTTGTGGGGACTGCATTTCAAAAGAGAAGAATCAGTTTCATGGCCAAGTCGGAGCTCTTCAGGAATCCCCTCTTCGGCAGGCTCATCCGGTACCTGGGCGCCTTTCCTGTGAAGAGGAACAGCGCCGACATGTCCGCCATAAGGCGGAGTGTGGAGGAACTTAAAGAGGGGCATGTGCTCTGCATTTTTCCGGAAGGGGGATTTGTCCATGGAAAGGGACTGGGCCGGTTTCATCCGGGCATGGCTTTCCTTGCCATCCTGACGGGGACACCGATCCTTCCGGTGGCCATTTGCGGCGCCGAGCCGCTTCCCCATAAAAAAGGACCGCTGGCGGTGCTCATAGGAAAGCCCATTGCGGTCAGGAAGGAAAGGCCGAATGATGAAAATACGGCGGTCCTGGATGCTTTGGTGAAGGAAAGAATAGAGGCCCTCATGGAGGCCTATGAAAAAGGGCAGAGGTAGGGAAATACTGGTTCATTCATATTTCCCCGTCCCTTTTTCCATGTATCTTCCTGATACACTGTCATTTCGACGGTCGGCAGCAAAGTGGAGAAATCTCACGCCGGACTGGGACGAGCAGCATTGTGGCAGGAGATTTCTCGACTCAGAGTATCAATAGAGCCCAGATACCTTTATCCTCATTCAGACATGCAGCTCCGCTCGAAATGACAGCGGAGAGAGCAGCTCTACAGTCATGGGGAGAGAAAACAAATGACGTAGATACCATCCTGCCCCACATGTCATTTCGACCGCAGCGAAGCGAAGTGGAGAAATCTCACGCCGGACTGGGACGAGCAGCATTGTGGCAGGAGATCTCTCGACTCAGAGTATCAATAGAGCGCAGGTGCCTTTATCTTCATGTGGACATGCAGCTCCGCTCGAGATGACATTTGGGGCGGGCAGTTTACAGTCACAGGATTCCTTACATAGTAAGGCTTCTTAAAAAATTCAATTTCACGGGCTATTGATTTTTTTTATATAAAAACAAGAAGCCCGATTATAACAGGCGAAAGAACAGGGATATAAAGTATGGAAATATACAGATCAAAGGTCATGGGATTCTGCTACGGCGTGAGAAGGGCGCTGAAAATCGCCGAAAAAGCCGCAGATTCCGGCATTAAGGCCGTGACCTACGGACCTATCATCCATAATCCCCAGGTGGTAGGACAGCTGGCTCAGCGGGGAATACCGGCGGTGGATAATTTTGACGGACTCACCGACGAAACTGTAATAATTCGCTCGCACGGAGTGGGGCCTTCGTGCTATAATATGCTTAAGTGCAAAAATCTGGCCCTAATGGACGCAACCTGTCCTTTCGTCAAAAGAAACCAGGAGATGGCTCATCGACTGGTGGAGGATGGAAGGGAGGTTATACTCATCGGTGAAAAGAGACACCCTGAAATGAAGAGTGTGGCAGAATGGGCGGTGGGGCATTCTTACCAGGTAGAAACCATGGAAGATGTAGATGCACTCCCGCCACTGGAAGAAGCCTATATAGTCACGCAGACCACATTTTCAGCTGTCTTGGCCGACCGGCTTGTCGAAGCGATTGGGAAAAAGGTGAAAAACCTTCACGTCAACAAATCCATTTGTGACGCAACCATGCAGAGGCAGCAGGCGGCTCGTGAGCTGGCGGATAGAGTAGATGTGATGATTGTCATCGGCGGGCGCAACAGCGCCAACACCTCAAGACTTGCAGAGGTCTGCAGGGAAGAGGGCGCCAGGACTTATCATATCGAAACGGCTGGGGAACTAAAACCGAGCTGGTTCCACAGTCGGGACAAGATTGGCATCACCGCCGGTGCATCCACACCGGACTGGATCATAGAGGAGGTAGTTTGTATTATGGAAAACATGAAGGAAATGCTGGATCAGGAGGAAATGAACCTGGATGTACACAAGGGCAGCGTCGTAGAAGGCAAGGTAGTAGACCTTTACGACGACAAGGCTTATATCTCTTTCGGATATAAGACAGAAGCTGTTCTTCTTGCACATGAATATTCCTACCCGGCACCGGCATCCCTGAAGGATGTGCTGAAAATCGGTGACACTCTCCGTGTACAGATCGTAAGCGGAGTTAAAGAAGATAGCACAATTTACGTATCTAAGATTAAAGTAGACCGTCTGGCAGACTGGGACGTAGTAGAAGAAGCATTCGAAAAAGGCGAACCCGTAGAATGCGAAGGCATCGAAGCCATTAAGGTTGGTCTGCTTGTCCAGATTAAATCTCTCCGCGGATTCATTCCCCTGTCCCAGGGCGATCTCCGCTTCGTTCATTCCCTGCAGAACCTGGTAGGCAAGACCTTCCCGGCTAAGATTCTGGAAGTGGACCGCGCTAAGAACAGACTGGTTCTTTCCCGCAAGGCAGTTCTGGAAGATGAAAGAAATGCAGAAATGGACGTTATCGAAAAGGCCTATGAAAACGGCGACGTTCTCAAGGGCACTGTGAAGAAGATTATGCCCTACGGCGCATTCGTTGGCATCAACGGCGTAGAAGGCCTTCTCCACATTTCCGATATTTCTTGGAAGAAGATTGCCAAGGTAGAAGACGTTCTCAAACCGGAACAGGAAATCGACGTGAAGATTAAATCCTTCGACCGCGAAAAACAGAGAATTTCCTTCAGCCACAAGGACTGCCTCCCCAACCCCTGGGAAACCGCAATCCATGACCATGAAGTGGACGACATTGTGGATGCCAAGGTAGTTAAAATCCTTGAATTCGGCGTTATCGTAGAACTGGACGACGGCCTCACCGGTCTCCTCCACATCAACGAAATGACCGACGACCACAACAAGAAACCCGGCGACATCTGCCAGGTAGGAGACGACCTCAAAGTCCGCATCATCAACATCGATGAAGGCCGCAGAAGAATCTCCTTCGCTTTGGAAGAAGCTCCTTCCCACGAAGAAGCTCCGGCTGAAGAATAATCACATGAATAAAAAGCTGCCCTGCGGGGCGGCTTTTTTGTTGGGGGAAAAGGTCTTAAAATTCACCGGACTATGGCTGGAGGGGCTTCAGGCCTGACATCCCTTCGGGCTGAGGGTTGTAGAGGCGGCTGACGTCGCAGTTTTAAAGTCTCCTTCCCCAGAAAAGAAGTTCCGACACTCCGTCGTGCAGCACTGGTGATACAAAAGTCAATCCCGTAACGCAGGCCCCTTTCTCAGAAAGGAGCTGGGCGGAGCCCTGAGGAACACCGAGTAAATGCACTTTGTACTTATGAGTCAAATTAGGTCCTTTTAGGGCCTCGGATTTTCTACGAAAATCCGCTATCCTCCGTCGCCTACGGCGCCACCCCCCTTCCAAAGGAAGGGGGCTCGGGTACTTCGTCGTGCAGCACTGGTGACATAAAAGTAAGTACCGTAACGCAGGCTCCTTCCTCAGGAAGGAGCTGGGCGAAGCCCTGAGGATAGGTCCGAAAAAATCAGCAAAGAACTGATGCACCTATCCTCCGTCGCCTACGGCGCCACCTCCTTCCTATGGAAGGAGGCTAACGCACTCCGTCATGCAGTATTTGAGACATGACTGTATATCCCGTAACGCTGACTATAAAATTCATCGCCGCGAAGCGGCGATACCACACCCCTTTGAACCCTCTGAACCCTTTGAACCTTCTGAACCCGGGCCGCATAGCGGCCCTTCTGCGCCAAAGGCGCAGACCATCCCCACCACCAACCATTTTCCTTGACATAAACCGCCATCCGTCATACAATTTCTATACAGTATGATAAAAATGGAGAAGTGTTGCTCCAAGATAGTCATGACAATACATTTGATTTCAAATATAGAAAGGATGGGGACTTATGAGTAAACCTCTCGTTGCCATTGTAGGCAGGCCGAACGTGGGCAAATCCACGCTGATTAACGGGCTGGCCCAGCGGCGCGTATCTATTGTGGAGGACATCCCCGGTGTGACTCGAGATAGAATTTACTGTGATGTGAAGTGGCTGGACAAGGAATTCACCCTGATTGATACGGGGGGCATTGAGTTCCGAAATGAAAAGGACCAGATTTCCAGCGGCATCCGGCAGCAGGCGGAGCTGGCTATGGAGGAGGCGGATGTCATCCTGTTTGTGGTGGATGCCAGAAGCGGTATGACAAGCGACGATGAAACCATTGCCGGCCTTCTCCGGAAGACGGGAAAGCCGGTGGTGCTGGCGGTGAACAAGGTGGACAGCGACAACCAGAAAATGGATGTGTATGAGTTCTATTCCCTGGGACTGGGGGACCCCATCGGTATTTCTGCCGTGAACCGCCTGAATTTCGGGGACCTTCTGGACCGTATTACGGAGGGCTTCCCGAATCTGAAGGAAGAGGAGTCGGAGGACATTATCCGCACTGCCATCGTAGGCCGTCCGAATGTGGGCAAGTCCACCCTCATCAATTCCCTTCTTGGCTATGAACGGTCCCTGGTGGCCGATGAAATGGGAACCACCAGGGATGCGGTGGATTCCCTCTGGACCTACAAGGGGAAGACCTTTATCCTGGTGGACACGGCGGGTATGCGGAAGAAGAGCAAAATCGACGAGCCCCTGGAAAAGTACAGCGTCATCCGTTCCATCCGCGCCATCGACAACTGCGACGTAGCCATTTTCGTCATCGATGCGGTGGACAAGCTGACGGAGCAGGACAAGAAGATTATCGGCTACATCCATGAAGCAGGGAAGGGGCTCATCCTTTTCGTCAATAAATGGGATTCCGTGACCAAGGATGAACATACAATCAATGAATTTGAAAAGGAAATCAGGAACGGTCTGCCCTTTGCGCCCTATGCGCCCATGCTTTTTGGCTCTGCCCTGACGAAGCAGAGAATCCATCGCCTGGGCGACCTGATTTATAATGTGGCGGAACAGCAGAATCTCCGGGTGCCCACCTCCGTGCTGAATGACCTTCTGGAGGATGCGAAGATGATTAATCCGCCGCCTGCCCATTCCGGCAGGGTGGCCAAGATTTACTACATGACGGAAGTGGGGGTGCGTCCACCGACCTTTGTCATGTTCGTCAATGATGCCAACCTTATCCATTTTTCCTATGTCCGTTTCATAGAAAACAAGCTCCGGGAAGCCTTCAGCTTTGAGGGCACTCCCATCCGTATCGTGGTACGGAGCAAGAAGGACGGTGGCGACGATTGATGGAGTCCGTGCTATGGATTGTGCTGGCCTATTTCATAGGCGCCATTCCCAGTGGTTATATCATAGGCCGTGTCTTTTACGGTGTAAATCTGAAAAAGGTGGGAAGCGGAAATATTGGAGCCACCAATGCTTACAGGGAACTGGGAGCCAAGGCGGGACTTACCGTTTTCATCTGTGATTTCCTGAAGGGATTCATTGCGGTGCATCTGGGCATGCCGGACCCCACCATCGTCCTCTTCTGCGCCGTATTTGCCATTATCGGCAACGACTGGTCCGTATTTCTTCATTTCAAAAGCGGCAAGGGCGTTGCCTGCGGCGTAGGGGCTTTTACCTATATCTGTGCCCCGGCGGTGCTGGCGGCGTTCCTGGTGTGGCTTGCCATTTTCAAATGGAAACATATCGTTTCGCTGGGGTCCATCCTGGCCGCACCGGTGGTGCCCATTGTCATGCTGATTGCCGGAGAGCCCCTGGAGTACGTGGCTTTCGGCGCCCTGGCAGCGGTTATCGTCATTGGAAAACATAAAGATAATATTGGAAGGCTTCTTCGGGGAGAGGAAAAGCCTATTACCAGGGAAAAGAGGTAATCCCTTTGAAAATTGCAATGATTGGAGCCGGCGGATGGGGCACTGCCATGATGATCGAGCTGGCCGGACGGAATAATGACCTGATTATGTACTGTAGAAATCCTGAAAGAGCGGATAAAATAAGGGAAACCCGGGAGAACAGCGAATATCTGCCGGGCGCCCATATTCCTGAAAAAATCCGCATTACCAGTGACTTGAAGGAAGCGGTGGAAGGAGCAGGCTGCGTCATTATCTGCACCCCTTCCCATGTGGTGCAGGATATGGCAGCCCGCCTTACGCCCTGGCTCATGAAGGATGCCGTGGTGGTCTGCGCCTCCAAGGGGCTGGCGGACAATGAAGGACACCGCCTCTCCGAAGGCATTACCAAAGAAGTGGCCGGCATTACCGATAAAATCGTGGCCCTTTCCGGCCCGAACCATGCGGAGGAAGTGGGTATCGGCCTCCCCTGCGCCACCGTGGCGGCATCGGCGGTGCCGGAAGCGGTTGAGATTGTACAGGACCTATACATGAGCCCCGTTTTCCGTGTGTATCGCAGCGATGACATACGGGGCGTGGAATACGGCGGCGCTTTGAAAAACATTATGGCCCTGGCCTGCGGCGTCCTCGACGGCATTGGCCTTGGCGACAACTGCCGGGCAGCCCTCATGACAAGGGGCCTTGTGGAAATGACAAGATTCGGTGTCCATTTCGGCGCCCAGATGACCACCTTCTTCGGCCTCTCCGGCATGGGCGACCTGGTATGCACCTGCACCAGCGTCCACAGTAGAAACCACCGGGCCGGCATGATGATGGCCAAAGGCATGACCGCCGATGAAATCGCTAAAAGCACCAACATGGTGGTAGAAGGCATCCGCACCGCCCGCCTGGTCCACGAAATCGCCCTCCGGGAGCATATCGACATGCCTATTACGGAAGAAGTATGCCACCTCATCAAAGGCGACCATAACGCCAGGGAGGCCTTGGAAATCCTCATGACAAGGGCCAAAAGAGCGGAAGCTGAGACCTATTGAGACGGGGAGTTTTCTGCTGCGATGGAAAGCGATGGTGTCATGCCGGATGGGAAACCATTCGCGAACAGTTTCCTATTGAAGTGGAATATGATGGTGTCATGCGGGATAGGAAACCATTTGCAAACAGTTTCCTGTTGAAGTGGAACACGATGGTGTCATGCAGGATAGGAAACCATTCGCAAACAGTTTCCTGTTGGAGTGGAACACGATGGTGTCATGCAGGATAGGAAACCATTCGCAAACAGTTTCCTGTTGAAGTGGAACACGATGGTGTCATGCAGGATAGGAAACCATTCGCAAACGGTTTCTTATTGAAGTGAAACACGATGGTGTCATGCAGGATAGGAAACCATTCGCAAACCATTTTCGCTATAAAAAATTTAAACTAACCGGCGATTTACATAGCCGTTTATGCTATAATGAACATAAGTGTGAAAAGAAGAATTTCTTTTCCGCACGATACAAATGAGGTAGAACACATGAAAATTATTGGAGGAAACGCAAAAGGCACTCTGCTGTCGGCTCCGTCCGGCAGGAATACCAGACCCACCCTGGGAAGGGTGAGGGAAAGCGTTTTCAATGTGCTGGCGAATGTGGGCATTCTGGAGACCAGGGTGCTTGATGTGTTTGCCGGTACCGGTGCTATGGGGCTGGAGGCTCTGAGCCGGGGTGCGGCGGAAGCGGTATTCCTTGACAAAGCCACCGGCGCCGTCATCAGGGAAAATGCGCTGCGCTGCCATGTGGCGGAGAAGAGCCGTATCCTGAAAGGCGATGTTTCTTCCTCCCTTAAATCGTTAAAGGGACAGAAATTTGACTATATTTTCATGGATCCGCCCTACAGGAAGGGATATATCAATGAAGTTCTGCAGGAGGTATTCGATTGTGACCTTCCGGCAGAAGAAGCCATCATTATTGCAGAACATTCAGTATCCGAACCGCCTGACTTGTCTCTTTTCCAGGGAAAATGTGAGTTATGGAAAGAGAAAAAGGTGGGTGCTATTGTTGTAAGTTATCTGCAGTGCAGATAATGAGGAGAAGGTTTGAATGAAAATAGCTATATGCCCCGGAAGTTTTGATCCGGTCACCTATGGTCATCTCGATATTATCAGAAGAAGCGCCGGCCTTGTGGATAAGCTGATTGTGGCGGCATTTTTGAATCCCACCAAGCACTACATGTTTACCACGGAAGAGCGCATTGCCATGCTGAAGGAAACGACGAAGGACATTCCCAATGTGGAAGTGGATGCCTTTGACGGCCTTCTCAATGAGTATGCAGCAAAAAAGAACTGCCATTTACTGATTCGGGGACTCCGGGCGTTCAGCGATTTCGAGTATGAATTCCAGAGAGCCCTGATGATAAAAAAGATTGATCCCACCCTGGAAACAGCATTCTTTATGACGGATGGCCGCTATTCCTATCTTTCTTCTACCGGCGTCCGGGAGCTGGCCCATTTTGATGGAGATGTTACCTCCATGGTGCCGCCCTTTGTCCAGGAAATGATAAAAAGGAAAGTAAATTCTATTAAGAAATGAGGCTGCCAATTATGGATACAAGAAAACTTCTTGAAGAACTTGAAAATGTCATTAACAATGCCAGCGAGGTTCCCTTCACCAATAAGAAAATGGTGGATAAGGACGAGGTGGAAAGACTGATTGACGCCATCAACCAGTCCCTGCCGAACGAGCTGGAAAGTGCAAGAAGAATTGTTGCCGATAAGGAACGTATCATGCTGGACGCGGAAAAAAAGGCGGAAGATACGGTGGCCCAGGCAAAGGATTACATCGCCCGCATTACGGAAGAAAGCGAACTGGTGAAACAGGCCCAGGAAAGGGCGAACGAAGTAATTTCCTCTGCCAATAAGTCCGCCGACGAACTGCGCACCAGCTCCGTCACCTATGCCACCGATGTGCTGAAGTATGTGGAAACGAACATGGAAAACGTACTGGACAGCCTGAAGAAAAACCGCCAGAGTTTGATTGATTCCAATTCCGCCGCAGCCCGTCAGCAGCAGGAACAGCAGCCCCAGGACGGACAGAAGAAATAATCCGGGAAGGCAGGCCTATCCTGCCGCGAACAATTTCAACCGCTGATTCTTACCTTACTTTCTGAATCTTTTTGAAACAGGGGGGACAGGCCTATGGGAACCGAAGGAGACAAAAGAAGAGCCCTTCTTCTTTGTGCATGCATTGCCTGTATTCTCATAGGACTGTCTCTTTTTGTGCTGGATCCTTTATCCCTCCGAAAGGAAAAGGAGGAGCCGCCGACGGAGGTCAGCTGGGCGGAGACGGCGGAAAAGGGAAAAATCCTGGTGTATGTGGTGGGGGCAGTGAAGAATCCGGGGGTCTATGAAATACCGGAAGGGAGCCATTACTATGATGCAGTCAAAGCGGCGGGCGACGTGCTGCCCTATGCGGATATCACTGCCGTCAACATGGCGGAGCCTGTGACGGAAAGCATGAAAATATGGATTCCCCTGGACCCCTCCATGAAGGATTCCGGCGCCGCCGGATTGGTGAACATCAACACAGCGGGAGCCAAAGAGCTGGAAACCCTGCCGGGGGTGGGGAAGGTGACCGCAGAAAAAATCATGACCTATCGGGAGGAACATGGCAGTTTCAACACGAAAGAAGACCTGAAGCGCGTACCATCCATCAGCGATGGGAAATTTAAAAAACTGGCGGATAAAATTACATTATGAATACCAAGTATCCCCTGCTGTGGAGTGCCCTGTCTCTGGCGCTGGGAGTCGTCCTTTATGACGGATTCCCTTCCTTTTTCATGCGCCTTCCCTGGGTCCTTCTTTTGGCGGGCGGATGCTTTCTTCTTTTGGCCTTTCTTTTTAAAGGGAAAAGGGCCCTGCTTCCTTCTCTCCTTTTCCTCTGCCTCCTTGCAGCCGGCATGGGGCGCATGTTTCTCTCTGACCAGTACTGGCAGCAGCAGTCCTCCTGGGCGGCAGGAAGCGAGGGGCGGTGGACGGGCATTGTCAAGGAAGAGCCGTCGGTGAACCGGGATGGAAGTGATTATGCCCGCTATTACACGGAGCTGGAATCCATTACCTACGCCGACGGCGTGGAAAAATCCCTTTCCGGCACCGCCTTTGTCTACGATACCCAACCGAAGGAACTCTACCACACGGGGGACCGGATTTCCGTCAACGGGAAGATGACGGCCCTTCGAATTTACAAAAATCCCGGGAAGATTGATTTGGAAGGACGGTATCGGAGCCGCCGGCTCATCGGCAGGATTTATCCGGATGAACCGGAAAAGATTCATTTCCTTGGGGAAAGCGGAAAGTACGGGGCCGGAAGGCTGGCCGATGAAATCAAGGGAAAGGTGGAAACCTCCTTTGCACCCTACATGGACCCCCTGCGGCTCCATATCCTGATGACTCTCCTCTTTGGCGGAAATTACAATGAAATTCCGGAATATATTATGACCTCCTTTTCCGCCACCGGCATTATCCATATCCTTTCGGTGTCCGGCTCCCATGTGGCCCTTCTTTTCGGCTTTCTCTACTTTCTGGGAAAATGGCTCCACCTGCCGAGGAAGCCGGTCATTGGTATTTCCATTCTGCTTGTCCTTTTCTATTCCCTCCTGTCGGGGCTGGTGCCTCCGGTGATTCGGGCGGCGGTGATGGGCATCCTTTCGGTGGGCGGCGTTTTCCTGGAAAGGGAGAAAACCGCTTTAAATCTCTTGAGCGTAGCGGTGGCAGGCATGGTGCTGTGGGATCCCTTTTACCTCTACGACGTGAGTTTCCAGCTCTCCGTGGGGGCGTCGGCGGGTATTCTTATTTTTTACAAACCCCTGGCGAAGGCCCTTTCTGCAGCTTCTTTTCTCCCCCAATGGGTGAGGGAGGGCATGGCGCTTTCCACGGCGGCCCAGGTACTTACCATTCCTGTGATGCTCTACGATTTCCATACCTTTCCCCTCTATTTCATTCCGGCCAACCTTTTCGTTACGCCCTTTCTGGAATGGGTCATCATAGCGGGGCTGGTGGCTGCGGTGCTGGCACCGGTGTTCCTTCCTCTGGCAGGGGGCCTGCTCTATGCGGCGGATTATCTCCTCTGGGCGGGCCTTCGGATGAATCTTCATCTCTCCTCCTGGCCCCGGGCCTCTCTCCAAACCGGCGGCATGACGGCGGCACAGATTCTTCTTTACTATGTGACTGTGGCGATTCTTTATTTCAAAAAGTCCCTGGCTGCTGTGCCGGCAGGACTGTACGGTGCCTTTGGCATCTGGGGCTCCCTTCTGGCAGCCACCCTTTTCCTCTATGCAGCGAAGCCGGATGCCCTGCTTTACTGCCCGGACCTGGGGCCGGACCAGGGAGCAGCCCTTGTCATGGGGGAGCATAAAATCTTATACTATAAGGGCGGCAGCATTCCCTCCCATACGTCGGACTGGGAATGGAAGTCCATCCTGGGCTATGAAGGCATTTTTGATGCGGATATCCTGATTTTAAATCTGGAAGATGTGAAGGAACCCCTTCCTTTGACACTGGCTGTGCCGGTGAAGGAAATCTGGGTCACCGGCGGCAGGGCGGAGGAAAAAACGCCTTACCTCCTTCCAAACTTTGAAGGAAAGGTCCGCCCCTTGTCTAAAGGCCGCCTTCGCATGGGAAGTTTGTCTTTCTTCACCAATGGCAGCAGCTTCCTCCTTTCCGAGGGAGACCGGGGTGTCTACTTTTCAGGAAGAAGGGGACTGGAGAAAATATCCTTCCCTCCCCACACCGTCTGGGTGGCATCGGGAAGAAAGAACGGCACGGGCATACCGGAAGAGGAAATGGACCGGGTGCAGGCGGAGGCCGTCATTTACGGCGGAAGCCGGCTTGGCTCTTCCTTTGAGGATGTGGATTTATTTGAGTTTAAAAATTATAAAGCCGCCAATGTATACAGGGAAGGCATGCAGACCGCATCCTTCCATGGCAGGTGGGAGCTGGAAGATACATCATGGTTATGAAGAAATCAAATAAAAATAACTGCTTCTTTTTATACGGCGACGATCCCGTATCCGCCAATATCCGAAAAAATAGTCTGATATCGTCCTATTTCCATGGAAAGGTGCCGGAAATCACCCTGTTTGACGGAAATGGAAGCTTTGAAGAATATAAAAACGCCCTGGAAGGGCAGTCCCTTTTTACCGCAGAAATGGCGGTCATTATCCACAATCCGCCCTTCCTGAAAAGGCGGTCTGAAAAGGAGGACAAGAAGGAAGAAGCCTTCCTTGAAACGCTGAAGGAACTGCCGCCTGATATTCTCTTCATTATCCTTTTGGATGGAAAGCCGGACAAAAGGACGAAAATCATTAAGAGCCTTCTGGCCATCTGCATGAGCGAGGAGTACAGCCTCATGAATCCCCGGGACGCGGCGGGCACCATGATACGCATGCTGGCGGATGAAGGGAAACGGGTGGACTATGAAGCAAGGGGTTATCTGGAAACGGTCCTTTCCTCCTGGGAGCAGATTTCCGCTCCCCTTCTCAAGACGGAATGTGATAAAATTGTGCTGATGTGCGGAAATCGGGACACCGTGACCCGAAGGCTGCTGGAAGCGGCGCTTCCGGATTACATGAACCAGGGCATTTTCCGCTTCACCGACGCCCTTTTAGACAAGAAGGCCGGTGTGGTGCTGGAAAGTGCGGACCGCGTGTTCACGGACATTTCTACCACCATCAAGAATCTGGGATTTCTTTCCTCCAAGTTCAGGAAAATCAAGATTTTCCATGAAATGAAAAGAAACCGCCGTCCCGAAGGGGAGATCCGGCAGGCCCTTGGCATCCGCAGTTCCTGGATGTGGCGGAATATGCAGAATGAAGCGGCCAAGGTGGGGGAGAAGGAAGCAGAATGGTTTCTGCTCCAGATTTTTAATTATCAGATGAAAACAAGGCAGGGTTCCTCTGAAATAGAACTGAAGGACCTGCTTCTTACATATTGCATGAAATGAAGGAAACGGGCATTGAAATTACGAATCAAACGGATTGCAGGCATGATTTCCCTGGCACTGCTCCTTTCGGGAGCCGCTGCTCCCTTCCTCTGGGTGAAAGGCGATACGGTCATACCGGGTGTAAGAATTAACGGTGTTTCTGCGGGAGGCAAATCAAGAGCGCATCTCATGGATTTCCTTGATGAGCAGAACCGGGCCATGGAAAAGGAAAAGCTGGCGCTCACCAGGGATTCGGCCCATGAGGAATGGAGCTATAAGGATTTGAAGGTCCGCTACGACGAACACAGCCTGGATGAAGTTATGGAAATCGGAAGGAAAGGCAGCCTTTTCCAGCAGTGGAAGGACCGGTGGGAAACGCTCCTTTCCGGAAAATCCGCCCATATTGACGCTTCCTTTGATGAGGAGGCGGTGCATCGGAAAATCGGGGAAATGAAGGCAAAGTATGGTAAACCGGCGCAGAACGCGCTGCCCCGTTTCCACAGCGACGGCTCCATTACCTTTTCCGAAGGACGGCCCTATCTGAAAATCGAGGAAGAAGAGCTCTTCTCCCAGGCGAAGGAAACTTTGGAAACAGGAAAAGGGGGATCGGTGGAAATCCCGGTGTCCGAAGAAAAGAAACCGAACATGTCAGATAAAGAGGCTAAGGAAATCAATGCGGTCCTTGGGAAATACACCACCCATTTCGGCGGCGATACCAACAGGAGCAGCAACATTTCCCTGGCGGCGGAAAAAATCAGCGGCACCTATCTGAAGCCCGGCGGTGATTTCTCCTACAACCGCACCACCGGCTCCCGGTCCGCAGCCAACGGGTATAAGGAAGCGCCGGTCATTATTAACGGCAAGCTGGAGCCCGGTTCCGGCGGCGGTGTATGCCAGGTGAGCTCCACCCTCTTCAATGCGGTGATTCTCTCGGGTCTGGAAGTGACCCAGCGCACCTGCCATTTCTCCCCCGTATCCTACGTCCCCCTGGGACGGGACGCTACGGTGGCGGAAGGGGTCATTGACTTCTGTTTCCGGAACCATTTGAAGCACGGCGTCTATATTTATGCGGAATACGCACCGGGTTCCGTGTCCATCTGGATTCTGGGAAATAAGGAGGACAAACCGTCCTACGTGGATATTTCCAAAACGAAGGAAGAAACGCTGCCCTTCAAGACAGTGAACCGCGTGGACCCCGCCCAGAAGGAAGACAAGAAGACAGAAGAGGGACATGAAGGAAAGAATGTGATCATCAAACAAAGCGTGAAATGGGCCGACGGAAGGGTGTACAACGACCTCTTCGAATCGGACTATGAAGCGGTGGATACGGTGGTGACCTATAAGAATAAAGAAGACCTGCCGAAGGAAGACTGAATCACGAAGGTTTCTCTCCCGGGGAGGCAGGTTTTATCATGAAAGGAGCAGATCCATGGGAAAATACCGTCTGCAGTCACGGAATAAGAATTCCATGATTACACTGATGGAAGTAGATACAGAATGCAGGGCCTGGTATATCAAGGCAGACGATAGGAATGCGGCGGTCCGCGCCCTGAAGGCTATGGGAAAGGAACTCATGTCCATCGAGTCTATTTATATCAATGGGGAAGACGTATCGGATGAAGTATTTTCATCCATTGCCCTAGACATGGGGGCCCCGCCCTATAAGGAACCGGAAGAGGTGATGCCTTCCGGTGACATGGGGACGGAAGACATTCCCCTGCCCGATGAGGAGCCTATGGAAAATTTTGCGCTTCCTCCCGACGATATGCCCCTTCCTTCCCTGGATGATATTCCTCCGGAAGCGGCGCCGCTGCCGCCGGAGGCGGAAAGCGTACCGGAAATGGATATGCCCGATATTCTCCCGGACCTCACCAGCGTGCTGCCGAAGAGCGCCTTTGTTTCCTCTCCCAAGGACGGCGGAAAGAAGGGCGGCGCTGTGAACGGCATCTACCTTGGCCGGAAGCATATTGCCGGTGACCCCGTGGACATCCGAACCATTACGGACGAAGCGGACGGTGTCATCGTGACAGGCACCGTCATCAGCTGTGAAGTGAGGGAGCTTCGAAGCAAGAAGAAACTGTTCCTCATGCGCCTGGCCGATGACACCAACGGCATTTCCTGCAAGAAATTTTTTGACCATCCCGAAGAAGCGGAGGGGGTGGAGTCCCTGAAGCCCGGTACCGTAGTCAAAGTGCGGGGCAATGTACGGCTTGATAAATATTCCGGCGGAAATACGCTGGAACTCCTTCTTCTGCAGATGGAAAAAGGGGAAGCCCAGGTCATTGACCATGAGGATAATTATCCCACTCCCCGGGTGGAGCTCCATCTCCATACGAAGATGAGCCTGGACGGCCTCATCGATAATGAGGAAATCATTAAAACTGCCGCCAAATGGCACCATCCCGCCGTGGCCATTACGGACCATGGCGTAATCCAGGCCTTTCCGAAAATCCAGGACCTGGCGGACAAATATCACCAGAAGGTGATTTACGGCATGGAGGGGTACATGATTGATAAAATCCCCGAAAATCCGGATACCGACCGCCAGCAGTACAACCATATCATTATCCTGGCCAAAAACATTACGGGCCTTCGGAATCTGTACCGCATGGTTACCCTTTCCCATTTGAAGTTCTACCGGAAACGGCCCCTCATTCCCAAGCCCATTCTGGAGGAATACCATGAAGGCCTGATTTACGGCTCCGCCTGCGTGATGGGTGAATTTTTCCGCGCCGTCCTGGCAGGAGAAAGCGATGAGGAACTCATTAAAAAAGCCAAATTCTACGATTACCTGGAAGTGCAGCCCCTGGGAAATAATGAATTCCTCATTAACGAAGACAAATTCGGCAATGTGAATTCACAAAAGGACCTGCAGGATTTGAACCGGAAGGTCATTGAAATCGGGGAAAAGGCGGGCCGCCCGGTGTGCGCCACCTCCGATGCCCACTACATGTTTGCCGAAGACCAGAGAAACAGGGATATCCTCCTTTCCAACTGGGAGAAGCCGGGGAAAATCGAATCCCATCCGCCCGTGTACATCCGTACCACCCAGGAAATGCTGGATGAATTTTCCTACCTTCCCAAGGACAAGGCCATTGAAATCGTGGTGACCAATACAAGGAAGATTGCGGAGCAGTGCGAAGTATTAAAGCCTCTGGCGGAGGAATGGAAATCCTACAACCCGAAGATTGCCGGCGCCGACGACAAACTGGTGAAAATGTGCTATGACAATGCCCATGCCATTTACGGCGATCCGCTCCCGAAGGTGGTGGAAGACCGTCTGACCCTGGAACTGACGCCGATTATCAAGCACGGCTACGGCGTACTGTACTACATTGCCCACAAACTGGTAAAACATTCCAATGACCGGGGATACCTGGTAGGCTCCCGAGGATCCGTAGGCTCCTCCTTCGTAGCCACCATGTCCGGCATTACGGAAGTCAATCCCCTGCCGCCTCACTATGTATGCCCCAAATGCCACTGGACCCATTTCTTCACCGACGGCTCTGTGGGCGGCGGCTTCGACCTGCCGGACAAGAAATGCCCCCAGTGCGGAACGCCCCTCAATAAGAACGGCCACGACATTCCATTTGCCGTATTCCTTGGATTCGACGGCGATAAGGTACCTGATATCGACCTGAACTTCTCCTCCGGCGATGACCAGGGCGTGGCCCATAAGTACACGGAAGAACTTTTCGGCCGGGACAATGTATTCCGCGCCGGCACCATTGCCGGCATCCAGGACAAGACGGCCTACGGTTTTGTGAAAAAGTATGCGGAAAACCGGGGCCTCACGTTCAACGATATTTTCATAGAAAAACTGGCAGCCGGCGTGGCAGGGGTGAAGCGCACCACCGGCCAACACCCGGCGGGCATCATGGTATGCCCAAGGGACATGGACATCCACAATTTCACGCCCCTCCAGTATGCGGCCAATAAAAAATACCTGAAGGATGAAGATGGAAATATCATTCCCGGTACCATTACCACCCATTTCGATTACCATTCCATTTCCGGCCGTATGCTGAAACTGGATATTCTGGGTCACGATGATCCTAAAGTCATCCGCATGCTCCAGGATATTACGGGCATCGACCCCATGTCCATTCCCTTTGATGATAAGAAAACCCTTTCCCTCTTCAGCTCCACCGAAGCCCTGGGTATTACGCCCCAGCAGCTGGCTTCGGTGATTGGAAACAAGGGCGTCACCGTAGGTGCCCTGGGACTTCCGGAATACGGCACCCCCTTCGTCCGGGGCATGCTGGAAGATACGAGACCGAAGAATTTCTCCGAACTGGTACGAATTTCCGGTTTCTCCCACGGCACCGACGTGTGGCTGAACAATGCCCAGGACCTCATTAAAAACGGCACCGTCAAACTGGAAGATGCCATTTCCACCCGAGACGACGTGATGAACTACCTCATCAACCACGGCGTCAAGCCTCTGACCTCCTTCAAGGTCATGGAAAACGTGCGTAAAGGGAAGGGCCTGGAAAAGAACGGATCCAACAACCGGGCCGAACTGGACGCCGCCCATGTGCCCCAGTGGTTCATCGACTCCTGCCTGAAAATTGGCTACCTCTTCCCAAGAGCCCATGCCGTGGCCTACGTTATGATGGCCTTCCGCATCGCCTGGTTCAAAGTCTACCAGCCCCTGGCCTACTACGCTGCCTACTTCACCATCCGCGCCGAAGGCTCCTTCAATGCGCCGGTCATCCTTAGGGGACTGGAATCCCAAAAACAGGAACTGGCCCGCATTGCGTCCCTGGAACACCCCACGGCTGTGGAAAAGGGCAATGCCACGGTCATCGAAGTGGCGGCGGAAATGTACCTCAGGGGCCTGGAATTCCTGCCCATCAGCCTGGATAAATCAGCGGCCTCCGAATTCAAAATGGTGGACGGCAAACTCCTGCCGCCCTTCAACTGCATCCCCGCCCTGGGGGACTCCGTGGCCAAGGAAATCGTAAAGGCCAGGGACAGCCATCCCTTCACCTCCAAAGAAGACCTGAGGAAGCGGGGCAAAGTGAGCCAGACCATCATCGACACCATGGATGACATGGGCATCCTGAAAGACCTGCCGGAAGAAGAGCAGATGTCCCTCTTTGATTTCTAGTGTCTGGTGGCTGGAGAGCCCCGACTCCCGCCGTCATCCTGAGCGCAGGCGAAGGATCTCGGTACATGGAGCAAGTAAGGCAGATGGCAGTAAATACCAGTCGGCGGGGCGGCTGCATTCCAGAAGGGGCCTGCGGCCGTTGGCCGCAGAGGGGCGTATGGCATCCATCGGGCCTATCGGCCCTCGGTGCCAAGGGGTGTGTTCGCTGTCGCTCAGGGGGCAAAGGCCTTGGTGGGCGCCTTTTAAATAATTGAAGGCGCCAGTTTTGATAAAACCTTTACAACCGGGCTTCGCCCGTGGGAAAACAAGCCAACCACGCCTGCGGCGCGAGGGAAATGCACCCCTTCTGCCGCCTGCGGCGGCACCTCCCCCGGAGGGGGAGGTATTAGCGGCGCTATGCTTTGAGGTGCTTATGGGATGATTGCTTCACGGAGCTTTATTGTGCCCCCGTCAGGGGGAAAGGTGGTGCCGCAGGCACCAAAGGGGGTGAGCCGCCGAAGGCGGCTGATTCACCGTAATGATTAGCGGGACTTAGACAGAAAAAGGAAATCCCGTAACGTTAGGCTCCTTCCTCAGGAAGGAGCTGGGCGAAGCCCTGAGGATAGGACCGAGTATTTCCCAAAAACTGACGCCCCTATCCTCCGTCGCCTAACGGCGACACCCCCTTCCAAAGGAAGGGGGGCTCCAGCACTTCGGCTTACAGCACTGGTGACACAAAGGGTAATCCCGTAACGCTCCCTATAAAACTCATCGCCGCGAAGCGGCGATACCACAACCCTCGGCCCGAAGGGCCGTCGCCCCCTTCTATACAACCCGCCGCCGCAGGCGGCCATAACCTTCGGGGCGAAGCCCCGTCAACCTTCCCCTCTGAACCCTCTGAACCTTCTGAACCTTTTGAACCCGGGGCCGCAGAGCGGCCCCCTTATCCCATTTGCTTTTTCTTCCCGTCCCATGATATAATGACCTCAGTATCCGGGGTTATAGCTCAGTTGGTCAGAGCGCTTCGTTGACATCGAAGAGGTCTTTGGTTCGAATCCAAATAGTCCCACCAGATTTTATAACCCGCCGATTCGGCGGGTTTTTGTGTACCCGGAAATGGAAGGAGGGGACAGGGATGAAATTCTTTGCGGTCATCATGGTTTTGGTTGCCGGCACCATGTGGGCAGGAACGGGACTGGCGGCGCAGGATTTCTTGAGGAAGAGCAGCCTTGATGCCATGGACCTCACCGTGTTCCGCATGTCCTCAGCAGGCATCATCATGTTCCTGGTATCCATGATGAAGGGGCAGTGGAAGCCGGGCATAAAGGCCATACGACAGAAACCGATGCTTCTTCTGGAGCTTGTATTCTATGGCATTGTGGGTCTCATGTTCATGCATTATACCTACTTTGCCTCCATTGCGGCAGGAAATGCAGCCGCTGCCACAGTGATCCAGTATACCTGCCCGGCCATGGTGATTCTCTGGATATCCCTCAGAAATAGAAAATTTCCCGCTCGGGGCGAACTGCTGGCGGTGGTGCTGGCCATAGCAGGCGTATTTCTGCTTGTTACCGGAGGCGACATCCATCGCATATCCGTGCCGGCCAAGTGCGTCTATCTGGGACTGGTGTCGGCTGTATTCTTTGCGGTCTGCGCCGTGTATCCCAAACACCTGATGCTGGTCATGGACAATTCCTTCATCCTGGCCATCGGCATGTTCACCGGCGCCCTGTCTGCCTGGCTCATAGACCCCGTCACCGATTACTCCGGCTTTTTTGCAGGGGGCGTGCTCTTCGATTCCTTCTGGATCGTCATCTGCGGTACGGTGGTGGCCTTCACCTGCTACAACGCAGGCCTCCACTACCTGAGTGAAGCCCAGGCCTCCGTCACCGCCACCGTGGAGCCGGCGGTATCGGTAGTTGCCTCCCTCTTCCTCTTCAACGTGCACTTCGATTTCCTCCAGGCCCTGGGCATCCTTTTCGTCATCCTGGCCATAGCGGCGCCGGGACTTTTGGGAAGAAAAAGGAGGGGGAAGTGAAAAGTTTCCTGCTGCGGCAGGAGGCAGAGATGTTTTGACGCGTCAGGAAACTGTATGCGAAAAGTTTCTTATACAGCATGAAACAGAGGTGTTTTATCGTGACAGGAAACTGTTTGCAAAAGGTTTCCTAAACGGCATGGGACAGAAGTGTTTCAAAGCGTCAGGAAACTATTCGCAAAAGGTTTCCTACACGGCATGGGACAGAAGTGTTTCATAGCGGCAGGAAACTATACGCGAAAAGTTTCTTATACAGCATGAAACAGAGGTGTTTTATCGTGACAGGAAACTATTCGCAAAAGGTTTCCTACACGGCATGACACGAAAGCTGTCCATAGCGGCAGGAAACTATACGCGAAAAGTTTCCTATACGGCATGACACGAAAGCTGTTCATAGCGGCAGGAAACTATTTGCAAAAGGTTTCTTATACGGCATGGGACAGAAGTGTTTCATAGCGGCAGGAAACTATTCGCGAAAAGTTTCTTACACGGCATGGGACAGAAGTGTTTCACCGCGGCAGGAAACTATATGCGAAAAGTTTCTTACACGGCATGATACGGAAGCTGCCCATAGCGACGGGAAACTATACGCAAAAGGTTTCCTACACGGCATGATACGGAAGCTGCCCATAGCGACGGGAAACTATACGCGAAGGGTTTCCTATACGGCATGGGATAGAAGTGTTTCATAGCGATGGGAAACTATTCGCAAAGGGTTTTCTACCCGTCATGACACGGAAGTATTTCATAGATAGAGCATTTATAGTAAAATATAGATTGACTATAGCAAACAGACCATTCTTTATTTACAGGAGTCATTATGGATACAGAACACATCAGGAATTTTTCAATTATTGCCCATATCGACCACGGCAAGTCCACCCTGGCGGATAGGCTTATCGAACTTACCGGTACGGTGCAGAAGAGGGACATGGAAGCCCAGATTCTGGACACCATGGATCTGGAGAGGGAAAGGGGCATCACCATTAAGGAGCAGTCCGTGCGGCTCATGTACAAGTATGAAGACGGCGATACCTATGAACTGAACCTGATCGACACCCCAGGCCATGTGGATTTTAATTATGAAGTATCCCGCAGTCTTTCCGCCTGCGAAGGGGCTATCCTTATCATTGATGCCACCCAGGGGGTGCAGGCCCAGACTCTGGCCAATGTGTACCTGGCTTTGGACCATAACCTGGAAATCATTCCGGTCATCAATAAAATCGACCTTCCCAGCGCGGACATCGACCGGGTGAAGAAGGAAGTGGAAAACATCATCGGCCTTGACATGTCCGATGCCATTCCCGTTTCCGCCAAAACCGGCGAAAATGTGGAAGAGGTGCTGAAGCGGATTGTGGAGCAGGTGCCGCCTCCTCCGGACAATACGAAAAAGCCGCTGCGCTGTTTGATTTTTGATTCCATTTTCGATTCCTACAAGGGTGCCATTGCCTATGTGCGCGTTATGGACGGGGAAATCAAACCGGGCATGAATATCCGCATGATGGCCTCCGGCAAGGTGTACACGGTGACGGAGGTGGGCTATTTCTCCCCCTTCCCCAAGGCCTGCGACGTCCTGACCTGCGGTTCCGTGGGCTATGTGGCAGCCAGCATTAAAAATGTACAGGACTGCGAAGTGGGGGATACCATTACCACCGCTGAAAACGGCGCTGCCGAAGCGCTGCCGGGGTATCGAAAGGCGCTCCCTATGGTTTTCTGCGGACTCTATCCCATCGAAAGCAAGGATTATGACAATCTGAAGGAAGCATTGGAAAAACTTAAGCTCAACGATGCGGCGCTGGAATTTGTGCCGGAAACGTCCCAGGCCCTGGGTTTCGGTTTCCGCTGCGGCTTCCTTGGCCTTCTCCACATGGATGTGGTGCAGGAAAGGCTGGAAAGGGAATACCACCTGAAACTCATTACCACGGCGCCTTCCGTCATTTACCATGTATTCAAAACCGACGGCACCATGGTGCCCGTGGACAATCCGGCAGAACTGCCGCCTATGACAAAAATCGAACACATTGAAGAACCGGTGGCGAAGGTGGACATCCTGGTGCCCTCGGACATGGTGGGGAACGTGATGGAACTGGTGCAGAACCGGCGCGGCGTCTTCCAGACCATGGAATACCTGGATGAAACCAGGGTGGATCTTTCCTACAAGATTCCTCTTTCTGAAATCATTTTCGATTTCTTTGACAAGCTGAAATCCTGCACCAAGGGCTATGCATCCCTAGACTACCAGCTGGACGGCTACCAGAAGACCGACGCCGTGAAGCTGGATATCCTCCTGAACGGGGACCTGGTGGACGCCCTGTCCATCATCGTCCACAGGAGCAATGCTCCTGCCCGGGGCCGGGCGCTGGCGCTGAAGCTGAAGGACATTATCCCCCGCCAGCAGTTTGAAGTGCCCATCCAGGCAGCCATCGGAAGCAAAATCATTGCCCGGGAAACCATTAAGGCCTACAAGAAGGACGTGCTGGCCAAGTGCTACGGCGGCGACGTGACCCGTAAGAAGAAGCTCCTGGAAAAGCAGAAGGAAGGGAAGAAGCGCATGAAGCAGGTGGGCAGCGTGGAAATCCCACAGGAAGCATTCATGGCGGTCCTGAAAGATGACTGACCTGGGACTCTATATTCATATCCCCTTTTGTAGAAGCCGCTGTGCCTACTGCGGCTTCTATTCCATTGGCACAAAGCCCGATGACCGATTTCTGAAAGCCCTGGAAAGGGAAATGGAAATGAGGAGTCCTGATTTCAAGGGCCGCCTCGTGGATACCATCTACCTTGGCGGCGGCACGCCTTCCTCCCTTTCGGAGGACCAGCTCACGGAACTCATGGAAAAGGTACGGCAGTATTTCCATATTTCCGAAAATCCGGAAATCACCATGGAAATGAATCCCTGCGACATGACGGACTCCTATCTCCGCCATGCCCTTTCCCTTGGAATCAACCGGATTTCCGTGGGCGTCCAAAGCCATGATGACCGGCTCCTTCGTAAAATCGGCCGTCTCCACAGGGCTTCGGAAGCGGAGAGGGCAGTAAAACGAGCTTATGCCCTTGGATTTCATAATATCAGTATCGACCTCATGTACGAACTGCCCGGGCAGAGCGTGGAGGATTTCAGGAAATCCCTTCTCTGGGCGGTGCACCTGCCCATTACCCATGTTTCCGTGTACAGTCTCATCCTGGAAGAGGGCACCCGTTTTGCCCAGCTGGCGGAAAGGGGAAAGCTTTTAAGGCCAACGGAAGAAGAGAGCTGGGCCATGTACCAGGACATGTGCCGCATCCTGCCTCATTACGGCTTTGAACGGTATGAAATATCCAGTTTTGCCCGGAAGGGGTTCCGCTCCCGGCATAACAGGAAATACTGGGAGCTTTCCGATTACCTGGGCCTGGGACCGGCAGCTTCGTCCCGCATCGGGAGAAAGCGTTTCACCGTTCATCCGGGAGTCAGGCTGTATGAGAAGGAACTTCTCTCCGGCGAAAGGCCGCTGGAGGATGTGGAACCTTTGTCTGAAAAGGATGAAATGGAGGAATACTGTTTCCTGCACCTTCGCATGAAGGAAGGGATTCCGCTGGAGGACTTTCAAAACCGCTATGGCCGGCCTTTGACATACTGGTATGAAAAACAGGTGGACCTCTTGAAAAAGCAGAAGCTTATCAAAGAAGAGGGGGGCTGCCTGTTCCTCACCTACCATGGCGCTGCCCTGGGAAACTATGTATTTGAGCAGTTTCTGCGGGATGAATAGAAAAAGAATAGGAAATGACGGGGCTGTGAAAAAATATAAATCATTTCTTCACAGCCCCATTTTGCGCTTCGCCTATAGATTCAAAAAATTCTCAAAATGACAGTAAGGTGTTCTCCGAATCGTCATCTCGAGCGGAGCTGCATGCCGATATGAGGGCAAAAGTATTTGGCTCTATTGAGACTCTGAGTCGAGAGATCTCCCGTCACAGTGTGGCTTGTCTCATTTTGGCGTGAGATTTCTCCACTCCACTCCACTCCGCTCCGCTGCGCTACGGTCGAAATGACAATGAAGCGGAGTAAGTGTTTGTGTCAATTTGTTCCTTGCAAAATAACGATTAGGCGTCTGCCGCCAGATTGTCTAACTATCGATAGAGACTCAACCATTTCTTCACAGCCCCATTTATAATTTCTTTGATTTCCTCTTTTCTTTTTCCTCCTGTTGGATTATGATAGGGATAACCCTTTGGAATACAATTTCATAAGGAATACGAAGCATCGCGGCTTCCTTTGACGGGGAAAACCCGTGGTGTAGCTGCGATGACTTTTTTATTGGAGGGAGATTTTGTTATGCCTGTTTCTTACATGGAAATCAATCTGAATGCACTTCGTCACAATCTGAGAACTATCCGTCAGCACCTGCCTAAAGAGGTGAACGTACTGGCTGTGGTTAAAGCCAATGCCTACGGCCATGGCGCCGTAGAAACGCTCCGCATTGCCCTGGAAGAGGGCTTTACAGCTGCTGCAGTGGCCAGGGTTGAAGAGGGCGCAGAGCTCCGCCGCGCCGGATTCACCTGCCCCATTTACGTGCTGGGCCTTCCCCTTCCGGAAGACATGCTCATGGGCGTGAAATATGACCTCACCCTTCCGGTGGATGATACGGTGGATCTGGATGCTTTTGAAGATATTTCCAAGGGCGCCGGAAAGACGGTGGAAGTGATGATGCCCATTGATACAGGCATGAACCGTATCGGTACCCATCCGGAAGACGTGAAGCCCTTCCTGAAGAAGCTCTCCCTTTACCCGCACCTTCACCTCCATGGCACTTGGACCCACATGGCCACTGCCGACTGCAAGGACAAATCCGCTGCCCTGAAACAGCTGGACCGCTTCGATGAAGCCATTGCCCAGATGCCCGTCACCGACGATTTCGTCATTTCCTCTGCCAACAGCGCCGGCGTCATCGATATTCCGAAAAGCTGGCACAACCTGGCCCGCCCGGGCATCATCATCTATGGACCCCAGCCTTCCGATGAAATGGAAAATAAACTGGACCTCCAGTACGTCATGCGCATCGTGAGCCATATCACCCATGTACAGACCCTTCACAAAGGCGAAGCCATCGGCTACGGCGGCACCTATGTGGCAGAAAAGGACATGAAGACCGCCACCGTCCCCATCGGCTACGCCGACGGCTATCCCCGCTGCCTCTCCAACAAGGGCGAAGTCCTCATCGGCGGCAAACGCTTCCCCATTATCGGACGCATCTGCATGGACCAGTTCATGGTGGCCGTCGATGATACCGTGAAACCGGGAGATGAAGTGATCCTCATGGGCAGACAGGGAGACGGAGAAATCACCCTGGACGAAGTGGCCAAGACCGCCGGCACCATTCCCCATGAAATCACCTGCGACCTGAAGAGAATTCCCCGGGTTTTCGTTGAAAAATAAAAACCTCTTTCCTTTATCCGCCCTTTATGCTATAATACTCCTTGTTAGGCGTCTATAGCTCAGTGGATAGAGCACTGGTCTCCGGAACCAGGTGTCGAGAGTTCGAATCCCTCTAGACGCACCAGAAATAATGAATCCTTATGCCTTTCATCCGGCATAAGGATTTTTTGATAAGGAGGACCTATGGATAAGGACGAAATGATTGACGCTCCGGAGGAGAAAGAGCTGACGGAGGAAGAACTGCAGGAGTTCATGGCATCCTATAAGAAGGAGCTGGCCCATATTTACAAAATGGCCAGCGCCAAGAAAGCATTCATGGCCCGGCAGAAGATCCCGAACCTGAAGGCTGCCCTGGAGGAATGCGACCGGGACATGAGAAATGACATTGACGAGCTGAAAAGGAAATATGGCATTCATTATTGAAATGGTGCATGGCTGGAATTCCATAATTCTCATCAATATCTAATTTGAAAAATAACGGGCCATATGGTATAGTATCTTTGTTGCCCGATGAAGGCGGTCATCTGAAAAATCTTCCAGATGAAATAAAAAAAGATTTGACAGATGACGAAGAAAATGATATAATCATTTTCGTTGAACGGACCATTAGCTCAGCTGGCAGAGCACCTGACTCTTAATCAGGGTGTCCGGGGTTCGAACCCCTGATGGTCCACCAGAACATCATCGTTCGAACATTCCTCATTAGTTTCAATCTTGACTCTGATAGGATTGTCGAGCGTAGCGGGAACGGCTGTGTAGTTGAAATGAATTTCAGCTATGCAGCCGTTTATTTTTATGCAGCGAATGAAGTCCCAGAAGGTGGAAAGGGTGGTGCTTCCGGTTTCGGCCTTCTCTAGCAGCTTTTCTAGGAAGAATGTCACGGCTTCCGGCGTGAGAGTAAAGGCCTTTTCTTTTAACTCTTCGACTTGGATCAGTGACTCGAGCTCTTTGCTGCGGTTTGAATATTCGTTTGCCTGTGCAATGATTTCATCAGCAGTTAGGCCGGCAGCCACAGCTTTCGAAATATTGCAGATTTTGGCATCCAGAGCCGCCTTTTCATGTTTTAGCCTATCTACTTCGGAATTGCCTTGCTCGCGCTCCTGGGCCCAAATGGCTTGGGCTGTGATGATTTTAATTGCATGGGGCTGTTTGAGCATAGCCACAGTCGCATTGTAGACAGCAGACTCCACGGCGTCCCGCCGGATAGCTTTGGCGTCGCAGTCTTTCCGGCCGTGTGTTTTCCCTGAGCATTTATAGTAGAAATATGTGTTTCCGCTCTTGCCGGTTCCGGAGACACCGACCATCGGACGACCGCAGCGGCCGCAGAAGATTTTACCGGTCAGCTCGTAGTCGGGAGATGTACTCTTTATCATGTTCCGCTTCCTTCCTTCTTTTATTTTCTGAACTTTATTAAATAGCTCATCGGAGATGATCCGCGGGGCATAGCCCGGATAGACCGTTCCGGCCCACCGGAACGTGCCGGTATAAATTGAATTTACCAGGATGTTGTTCAGACTGTTACGGCTGAACGGGCGGCCCTGGGCGGTGGTGAAATGATGGGCATTCAGATAGGCGATAATATCAACAAGACGATACCGGTCAGAATACATCTGGAAAATATCTATGACCGCATGTCTTTTTGATTCATCGACATATAGCCTGGAATCTGTTCCCTTTTTGTACCCGAAGGGAATAACGGTGCCCACCCATTTCTTTTCCAGTAGATTATCGGCCATTCCGCGGCGGACTTTTTGGGCAAGCTCCAGCGAGTAGTATTCAGCGTATCCTTCCAGCAGGGATTCCAAGATTACTCCCGTCGGATCATCTCTGATATTTTCTTTCGCAGACAGGACCCGGACACCGTTTTTCTTCAAGCGATTCTTATAGATTGCGGAATCGTAGCGTGATCTGGAGAACCGGTCCAGGGCATACACTATAACAAACTGGAACAGATGCCGGTCAGAGTCAAGGATCATCCGCTGGAAGTCGGGGCGCTGGTCAGTCCGAGCAGACATGGCTCTATCAATGTAGGTCCCGATAATCCGGTAGCCGTTTGCGGCGGCAAAGGCTTTACATTCACGGATCTGCCCTTCGATGGATTCCTCACGCTGCCGATCGGACGAATATCTGGCATATATGACTGCCGTTATGGTTTGCTTTTCTTCTGTTTTAGGCATAAAAAGAGCCTCCTTCTATGGTGAATGGAGGCTTTCATGATATAATATACACATAATCTGCCTCCTTGGATGAGTGGATTATAACCGCAGTCCGGTACTGGTAATGCCTGACTGCATTCCCCTGTCATATTTCGCGATATGGCAGGGGCTTTTTATTTGCTTTTTATTTTATTTTCGCTTTGCTTTGACGCCCAGCAGCTTCCTTAGGATGCCGGGGCGCTTTTCATATATCAGCTCAAGGATTTCTGTAATGGTGGACAATGTGTCTTTTGGATTTTGGGCACTTGGGAAGGTATCGAGGTCAAGCTTTTCGGCCACAGAGTCCAGGCTGAAAGATTCCCAGCTATCGTGGCGCTCACAAAAATAATCATAAAGGTCAATGAAGCGCATCTCCGGCTCTGGAATGTGATTCTTTTTCAAAGTTGCTTGCAACGCTCTCAGATGAGCATCTGCATAATAGGTGATGACGTTCTTCCCGGTAAAATACGGTTCAATCTTTGGCCATACGTCTTTGAAGACCGGAGCATCGGTTACATCTTCTGGCTTGATATCGTGATAATTAGAAAAAGAAAATGACTTCACTTTGGGATTTACCAGGTAAATCATATCTTTGTACTGCTCGTTTTCGATATAGCGGACAGATATCTGGCATGTGCTGCCATATCCCTTATTGGCCCGCTGGATGTTGAAGATGGTGGCCTGATAAGGGAATTTTACCGGATGCCACTCATCAGCAAGAAGCTGCTTACTGGCTATCCTTTGATTGTGCTTCTTTTGCGCCCTGAGCCGGGCCCGTTCTTCTTTTTCAGCCCGGCGTTTTTCTTTCTTCTCCGGGTCGGAAGAAAATAGATTGCGTAGAAAGTTGAACAATTATATATCCCTCCCTGACTTTTTCAGCTTAATGAAACGATGCGGCACTCCGCGGCAATGAGCCAGCGTGTAAATAGATGTCCCCGGATGCTCTGCCAGATACCCATCATTCAACAGCAGCTCTACAGCAAACATGTTTGCCAGTCTCTCCACCCGGTCAGCATTGATATCCATGGTGTAGGTTTTGAGCCACTGGGTGTTGTCGTTTGGCGTACAAAGCGCATGACCAAGTTCATGCGCACAGACAAACGGCAGCATAGATTCCGGTGTCCGTTGGGCATCAATGATAATAAATTTTGAACGTTTATATTTGAGATAGTTGCCGTATTTTCCGCCCAGGTCAGAATACATGATGATGATATTCTGACACGCGGCCAGCCGAAACGGGTCATCTGTTTTATAGCGTCGGATAAGAGCGGCAACTTTTTGCTGCACATCCATAGTCTTAATCCCTCCGGTATTTTTTCGGCGTATATTTCTTCTTGGCTATCTTCTTTGCCTGGATCATGGCAGCCTTGATGGTCGCTTTGAAGGCTTCAATGTCTTCGATATCATCCTCTCCTTCAAAGGCGGCAGAGGAAATAGAGTTCATCATGTCTTCCAGATCTGACTCAATTTCACGTTCATCGCGCCGGTTCAGGTTCGGCTCTTCGTCAAATCCCATAAGCCAGGCAGGGCTGACATGCAAGGCTTTAGCGATTAGAGCAATCTTATCTTGCTTTGGCTCATACTTCCCATTTAGATATTCCGAAAGGGAAGAGTTGCTGATGCCAGTCAGCCTAGATAAATCAGCCTTGCTCATATTTTGTTCTGTGAGGATCTTCTTTATCCTATTGATTAAAATATTGTTCATAATGTCTCCCTCTATCCTAGTGAAGCATTCAAATCGTCATCACTATGATATACGATTTCTCGAATAAAATCAATAAATTTTCATCGTTCTTTTCGGAAAATCGTTGACACATAAAAAACCATGTGCTATGATTCAGTTAAGAACTTTCGACAAGTCGAAAGCACCGAAAGGGGGTGAAGGCAATGAGAGGAAAAGAAAGGCCAAAATTTAAGTACGCTTATCTTAGGGTATTTATCCGTGAAAACTTCAAGACGCTTGCAAATTATGCCAGCTTTTTGGGGATATCCCCGTCTACATTGAATGACCGTCTTAATGGCAATGTCAGCTTTACTCAGGACGATATTTATAAGACCGCCAACTTTGCCCTTGACAGGAAATTGACGGCAGCTGAAGTAGATCTTCTTTTTTTTAGCTTTTAATTTCGGAAACTCGAAAAATAGAGGAGACAGGTGATATGGATGCTCTTATCCAATACATCATGGATTACATCCGGAGCCATCCGGATGAATACCAGGAATGGGTAAAGAAGAAAGGAGAAGAGAAGCATGAATGAGATTTTGAACATCAACAATGTCCATGGATATCTGGACAAGGAAACCGGCACGGCATATCTAAATGCCGAGGATGTAGCAAGAGGACTTGGATTTACGACCGTTGCCAAAAGTGGCAACGAAGTCGTCAGATGGGCAAGAGTTAATACCTACCTTCACGAATTTGGGTTTTCGCCAGATGTGGCGAAAGACAGTTTCCTCCCTGAAAACATGGTGTACAGGCTGGGATTCAAGGCCAGCAATGAAGTGGCTCAGAAGTTCCAGGCCGTGCTGGCAGATGAAGTGCTCCCTGCTATTCGGCGGCATGGGGCTTACATGACAGACTAGGCGCTGGAAAGAGCTATCACGGAACCTGACTTTCTGATTCGCTTGGCTACGCAACTCAAAGAAGAACAGGCAAAGCGGAAACAGGCGGAGCTGATGCTGGAAGAACAAAAGCCGGCCGTTATCTTTGCCGGGTCAGTCAGTGCCAGCAAGACATCCATTCTCATTGGTGAGCTTGCCAAAATACTTAGAGGCAACGGGATCCAGATTGGCCAGAAAAGGCTATTCCAGTGGATGCGCGAAAATGGGTATTTGATTAAGCGCCAAGGAACAGACTACAACATGCCCACACAGCGCTCTATGGAAAAGGGGCTCTTTGAAATCAAGGAAGGCTCTTACACAAACGGTAATGGGGTGAACATCATTACCAAGACGCCCAAAGTGACAGGAAAGGGTCAGGTATATTTCATCAATAAGTTTCTGAAGGAATAAAACAGGGAGGAATCAAAGATGAAAGTATTGAAAGATCCTCCCGGCGCTTAGGTAGAAATGAGAGGTGATAAACATGTTGGACAGTGAACATCCGGAAGGCCCGTACATCTCAAGAGTGGCCCGGGAATGCGCTCGGTTTTATCAGGACCCGAAAAACATTCAGGCGTTTCAGGAATGGTTAGCAAAAAAGAAGAAGGAGGAAGCCAATCATGGCAATGAGACCGCCTAAAGGAGGAATAAGGAACGAAATGAGAGAAAAAGCAATGAGAGAAGAAATTCTCGCACAACTAGAAGCTCTTCTCGCGGATGCGGGCGTCGAGCAGGTCGCATGCAAGGATGAGTCCGTCGGTGACTACCTAGCAGGTAAGACCGACGCCCTCGCCGTTGCAATGCAGATGATGCAAGCAAAGGCACTGCCCGAAACTATGTCGCGTTTCTTGCGGGATGAAACAACCCGCAACGCAAATCTGGCGGAAAGCGCACGGTTGTGTTCGAAGGACATGATGGCTCGGATCTACGAGGGGAAAGCTGCCGGGTATATGGCAGCCCAGCGAGTGGTTACTGAAATCAGGGAGATGAATGAACATGAGTGATTCTGAAGCAGTTGAAGTCGTCCATCAGATGATAGCGGCCCGCGACCACGAAGAGGCGAGAATCGCAGCGCTCGCCTCGCAGGTGGTCACGGAGAGAAACGACCCCGGCGCAGCACGCCGCGCTTTCTGGCGAGAAGTAGCGGTGTATCCGCTGACGTTGGTGTGCGCCGCGGCATATGCCTTACTCATGGCGGTGGCGCAGTGAGATGTTGCGAGGGCTGCGGGAAGCCGCTCCCCGCGGATGTCGGAAAGATCCAGCCAGGGCAGAAGCTGCTCATCCCTGTTTTGAAGGAGAAATAGAAATGGCCTGCTGTTGGAGGCAACCAACGGCAGGCCGGCGGAACTATATTTCCCAATAAATTCCGCCTCTATTTTAACAAATTTTGGAGGTAAAGAAAATGGCGTATACAAACTGTGATTTGATTTTATCGGTCAAAGATGCAGAAGACCATGAAAAATGGCTCAAGACAAGAGACCTTGGCATCGGTGGCAGCGATGCGGCTGTCATCATGGGGCTGAATTCGTATAAGTCCCCCTATCAGCTGTGGATGGAAAAAACCGGGCAGGTAGAACCGCCGGATCTGTCGGACAATCAGTACGTATACTGGGGCACCAAGAATGAAGCCAACATTGCTGACTGGTTCCAGGAAGAAACCGGCAAGAAGGTAAAGCGCCTGGGGACACTCCAGAGCAAGGAATACCCGTTCATGCTGGCCAATGTGGACCGTACCGTTATTGGTGAAAATGCCGGCCTTGAAATCAAGACTGCTGGCGTCAGCCAGTACCGGAAGTGGAAGGATGATGAAATCCCGGATGCTTATTACTGCCAGTGTCTCCACTACATGGCAGTTACTGGGGCAGACTACTGGTACATTGCCGTTCTGCTTGGAGGGAATGAAGCCAAGTGGAAGCGGATTGAGCGTAATGAAGAGGACATCAAGACACTCATTGAAGCGGAAAAGGAATTCTGGAATCTGGTGCAGACCAAAACCGCGCCGCCCGTGGATGGTTCCCTTTCCTGCTCCCAGGCATTGGCCGCCAGATATGCTGACAGCCGTGACGAAGAAATCACGCTGCCGGAAGAAGCCGACACGCTGATTTCCCGCATCATCGGGGACACGGAAATCATGGATAAGCTCAAAGAACAGATTTCCCTGAACCAGAACCGGTTGAAAGAAATGTTGGGGGATGCGGAAGCAGGCCGCGTCGGATCATTCAAAGTTACCTGGAAAATCACCAATGGCCGGGAAACATGCCCACTGTCGAAACTCAAAAAGGCGGACCCGGACATGTACCAGACCTTAAAGGATAAAGGCTTTATTTCAACCGGCAAAGCAAGCCTCCGGTTTTCCATTAAAGAAGTCAAGGAGGATAAATAATCATGAACACAAAAGGTGGATTAACGAAAAGAAATAGCCAGGTGCAGGAAATGCAGCAGAAGGATACTTCCCTGAAAGGGCTCATCAAGGCCATGGAACCGGAAATCAAGAAGGCGTTGCCGTCTGTCATCACTCCGGAACGCTTTACCCGTATGGTCTTCACTGCCCTTTCCAGCACGCCTAAATTGCAGCAGTGTACGCCTCAGTCTTTCTTGGGAGCGATGATGCAGGCCGCCCAGCTGGGCCTTGAGCCGAATACCCCTGTTGGCCAGGCTTACCTGATTCCTTACGGCAATGTTTGCCAGTTCCAGTTGGGGTACAAGGGCTTGCTGGATTTGGCGTACCGCTCCGGGGAAATTAAGGATATTCAGGCGCATGAAGTCCATGAAAACGATGATTTCGAATACGAGCTGGGCCTGGAACCTAAACTGAAACACATCCCGGCCATGACCAACCGCGGTCCGGTCACTATGTACTATGCCGTCTGGCATACCAAGACCGGCGGCTATGGCTTTGAAGTCATGAGCAAGGACGATGTGCTGGAATTCGCCCAGAAGAAGTCAAAGAGCTTCCACAATGGGCCGTGGCAGTCCGATTTCGATGCCATGGCCAAGAAGACGGTCTTGAAACGTGCCCTTAAATATGCTCCGATTGCTACCGATTTCGTAAAGGCTGTGGCAACCGATGAAACGGTCAAGAGCAATATCTCCGCCAGCATGGAAGATGAACCGGATGAAACGATGACCATTGATGCGGAACCTATCCCTCAGAACGTGGATCCGGAGACCGGCGAAATCATTTCTGACCAGGAAGCAGCGAAATAAAGGGAGGCAGCTATGGAGGAAACAACAAAGCAAATCATTATTTCCAAGGTGAAGCTCGTGAAGGATGGCATCCGGATTAACTATGAAAAATATCGTGACAGCTACTGGGATACCTTGCAGCTCACATCAGAAGAAAAGGCAGCGCCGGAATTCTATGATGCTTTCCAGTATCTGGGTAGCCACATTGCGGCCATCATATCATTCACTGGGGAAGTCATGGAACGCCGCATCATCCCCAATGAAGTCGTGCTGGCTTACAGCTCTTCTGGAGAACTGTCGGTAAAGTTTGGCTTCAAGCTCTACCTGCCGATTTCCGGTGAATACGTTTCTGTCGTGACTCCAGCGCTTAAAGAACCACCGTCTACCATGAAGAACCCTACCGGTGCAGAGCATCCGAAGTTCATGGCCACGCAGACATGGAAAGCCGTGCAGCATCTGCTGGATGAAACGGAAAAGTACATTAACGGCAGACGTGCCCAGGGAAATTTATTTGAATCCGATACTGAATAATCCTTCCTGGATGAATGGAGTTACTGGGGATTAGCCGGCGGTGCTTGTGTGCTACCGGCACATCCTTAACCCTAAGAGAAAGGAGGGGATACCGTGGCGGATAAAAGAATGATGAGCAAGTCGGTCATTGATACGGACATGTTTCTTGATATGCCGGCCAGCACGCAATGCCTTTACTTCCACATGCTCCTGAGGGCAGACGATGACGGATTCTTGAAGAACGCCAAGACCATTATGCGAACCGTGGGGGCATCACCGGATGATATAAAACTGCTTATTGCAAAGCAGTACCTAATCCCATTCGATACTGGCATCATGGTCATCAAGCACTGGCGGATCCACAACTACATCAAGAAGGACCGCTATAAACCAACAGATTGTGAGGAAATCAAGCTGCTGGAAGTGAACGAAAAAGGCGAATACGTCTTAGCTGAACCAGTTCGGAGCCAAGTGGACTCCAATATGGAACCGCCCTGTATCCAGTCTGGAACCACGTTGGAACCAGTTCGGAGCCAAGTGGGCTCCAATATGGAACCTCAGGATAGAGATAGAGATAGGTTAGAGATAGGTAAGGATAGAGATAGTAGTAGGAAGAGAAGCTCTGCCAACAACTCAACAACTGCTGCTCAGAAATTCAAAAAACCTACTCTTGAAGAACTCAAGGCCTATATTGCAGAGAATAGATACACATTTTCTGCCGAAGCTTTCATGGATTATTACGAAAGCAATGGCTGGAAGGTGGGACGGAACCCAATGAAGTCGTGGCAGGCCGCTTGTAGGACTTGGCAACGACATGAATTGGCTAGTGGCGTCCAGGGCTCTACAGGAACCGTACCACCGGAGATTGACAACATACCCTTTTGAAAGAAGAGGTGAGCTGTATGGAATCAATGAAAGGCTCAGTTATGTTCATGATTATGGATATGGCTGCACAGGCGAAAAAGAACGGCGGGGCCATGGCCGAGGAACCGGCTAAGCTGGCAAAAGACGGCATCTATTGCCAGCGTTGCGGGAATAGCGGCTGGGTCGCAATCACAAGAGATGACGGAACAGTAGCTATGGCTCACTGCCCCGATTGCTGGGAACGTCGGCAGGTCGTGCATCGGCTCAGAAATTCCGGAATTTCCCCGAAGGATTACGAGCGGTACACGCTTGCCAGCTTTGATGAAAGCCGAAGTGAGGCTGCCGGAAGAATGAAGTCCATGGCAGAAGACTGGCTGAAAGACCATACTCCGGGCGGTACTGGCTTTGGACTCTTTGGCCGCTCTGGCATGGGGAAGACTCATATCTGCATTGCTGTTTGCCAAGGACTGACGCGGCAATTCGGAGAACCACACTTTTATTTTTCCTACCGGGCGGAAATCCCGAATTTGGTCAAAGCAGCCCGGAGTTACAGTGCGGATTATGACGTAACCATGAAGAAATGGAAAACCTGCCAGAATCTTTACATTGATGACCTGTTCAAATTCTCCGGCCGCGTGGAAAACGGGAAACTGGTGGACATTGACCGGGATGAGCTGAAAGTGGTCTTTGACCTGATTAATGCCAGGTACTTGAACCATCTGACGACGATTTTCAGCAGCGAGTATAGCGTGGGTAACCTTGCCAGGATTGATGAAGCGCTTGGCAGCCGAATCTATGAGATGGTAAATCCATATGCACTGCGAGTGGAAGGGCAGAATCAAAGACTAGCGGGGTTAGACTGATGATTAAAAACGAAGAGGGTTACGCTGATCCGACGTATGATGGTGCCTATAAAACCATCCGACAGGAAGAAAAACGGAAGCAGGATGAGGCGGATGCCGCCAGGATGGATAAAGCCATCCACAAGGCCAGGGAAATCTTCAAGGCCTATGGGTTTGAAGTAGTCGAACGGATTGTATTGAAAAACATCCGGACTGGGAAAATCTACCGATAAGGAGGAATTGATTATGGCGAACTATGATAGATAGCAAAATTTTAGAGTTACTGAAGAAATGTAGGGATGATAATGCTGAAGATTCTTGAATTATTTGGTGGAATTGGGAGCCCTCGGGTCGCACTGCGAAACTTAGGAATTCCGGTTAAATCAATCGACTATGTCGAAATCGATGAAAAGGCTGTCAGGTCATACAATGCGATCTTTCGCGGTGACCTATCGTATAAAACACAAGACGTTAGGGGGTGGAACTTGAAGCCAGATATCTTGATTCACGGAAGCCCTTGCCAGGATTTCAGTATTGCAGGCAGGCAGCGCGGAGCGGATCCGAATAGCGAAACCCGCTCATCGCTCATGTGGGAAACCATTAGCATCATTAGAAATATGGGACTATGGAAGCCCAGAATCATCATATGGGAGAACGTGAAAAACGTAAGAAGCCGCTATATGGTGCATAACCATGAATTGTACATGTCTGAATTGCAACAAATGGGGTATATAAGCTCCTATGCTCTGCTGGATGCCCGGGATTTCGGGCTTCCACAAGCCAGGGAACGGGTTTTCACGGTGTCTATTTTGGGCGGCAAAGAATTTGATTTTACCCATCTGAAAAGAAAGCAAATGGCCAATATCAGGGCTTTCCTGGAAAGCGGCCCTGTTGATGATTATTACCGAGTTAAAGCTCCATCAATGCTTAGGGCAATCGGGAAGACAGGAACTATCAGGAGAATTCCTGTTATCCATGATTACTGTTGGACGATTACAGAACGACCGGACAGAGCGCCAGGATGCGGATGCCTGCCAATAGGAAACGGAAGTTATAGGTATTTGACTGAGCGTGAATGCTGGCGGCTTCAAGGTTACAGCGATATCGATTTTGATGCAGCCGCTCAGGTTAATAGCCGGAGGACACTTTACCGTCAAGCGGGCAATAGTATCCCCGTACCGATTTTTGAAAGCCTTTTCAAGAAAATGCTATAGGGGGTGATTGAGGAAATGACTAATGATATACAGCACCCGGATCACTACACATGGAAGGGCGCAGAATGCAAAAAAGTAATTGAAATCATGACCCGTGGTCTTTCCGGAGCGGAAGCCTACTACGTGGGGAACATTATCAAGTATCTGTACCGCTATCCGAAGAAGGGCACGTTACTCAGCGACCTGGCAAAGGCGGAAGAATACACGAAGTTCTTACGAGAATTGTTTATGGAAGATGGAGGAAAAGCATGAATGCAGTCATTATTTTAGGGCGACTGACCCGTGACCCGGTTATTAAGGTAACGCAGGGCGGCATGACCATAGCCCGCTTCACGCTGGCGGTCAACCGATTAAATAAAACGGGCCAGAACCCGGAAGCGGATTTCATTAACTGCGTAGCATTCGGGAAAACAGCCGACGCCATTGGAAATTACGTCTACAAAGGGCAACGGCTCTTGGTAGAAGGCAGAATCCAGACAGGAAGCTATACCAGCAAAAGCGGGGAGAAAAAATTTACTACAGAAATCGCCGTGAATCGCTCTGAGTTCGTCGAGAAGCGTTCTGGCGGTTCTGGGCAAGGGAATTATCACATCGACAATCAGAACGCGCCTACGGGCGGATTTGGGCAGTTTGGGACGGCGACCAAAGAACCGCCGGCAATGGAGCAGGAAGAAATTCCATTTTAAGGGGGCAGCATGAGAAAAGAAAATTTCGGACATGGATATGTCCTCGACCCCTGCTGCGGAGGGAAAAGCTTTTATTTCGACAAAGAAGAAGCAGAGAACGTGGTCGATTTCATAGACAAGCGGCGTGGTACATTTACCTACGGTGACAGAAAAGTAACAGTAGATCCGGATGAGGTTGGTGATTTCACTAATCTTAATGACACATCCGTTTGTCTGTGCGAATACAATCTTGTGGTATTCGACCCGCCGCATCTTACGCGAGCAGGAGAAGGATCATACCTTCGCGAAAAGTATGGCGTACTTCCGCATGATTGGGAGAAAGAACTGAGCAGAGGATTTTCTGAATGCTTCCGCACATTGTGTGATGGCGGTGTTCTGGCGTTCAAATGGTCAGACTACGGCATTCCTTTCCAGAAAGTGATTGAATTAGCGCCTTACAGGCCGCTCTTTGGTGATAGACGCGGGAGGACCCGCTGGACGTTTTTTGTAAAGTGTGAAGCGCTTAAAAAGGAGATTGACCATAGCAATGCATGATGTAATTGTGTTCGTCCTGGGAATGATGACAGGCGGATTTCTTGCTACTGGCCTTTTGAGCCTGTTTTTGATTAACCGTGAGAGGTAATGCGCGATGGGTCGAAAGAACAAACGGAGACGGACGGACACGGAGCAGGATCTTCAAGCAGTATGAAAAGAGCTGCTTAAAAAGCGGGGAGAGTATCATCGGTGTGCATATTGCGGCAGGAAGTTGTATCCGGGGCAATGGCATTGGATGTATGACGAATTCGGCCAGCGTGTCTGTAAGTGTAACGATGAGCGGACGTGCCAGGAGAATCGCCGCCCGGAATGTGAAGAATCTTTCAGAAAGGCGATGAAAATGCGAGAAGTCAATCAGTATTGGATGGAATTTCACGGTTATACAATGGAGCGAAAGAACAGATGAAAACATGGGAAGCGCTCAAGGCAGCAGATGAAGGCAAGAAGATCCGGCGAAAATGTTGGTCGAAGGAAACCTATAGCGACAAAGAGGAGTTAGCGTCCGGAGATACAGCTCTTGTAACGTACCTCGATTGGGGGAGTGGCGTGGACGGTTTGGAATGGGACGATATTTTTGCGGACGACTGGGAAATTTATAAGGAGGAATCATGATTATTATTCAGGCGGAAGACGGGGCTATCGTCACGGACCCGAAAGAAATCTATATCGACAAGGACTTGGATGGGAATTTGCATCTTTACGCGGATCTGTCCAACACAGACCGTATCAAAGCTGTAAAGCTGACAGTGTTCAGCTATTCAAAGAATGAATTGGGGAAGATGCTTGAAAAGCTGTATCAGAAAATGGACGACTGGCTTTTCATGAGCGACTGCCCGCATTACGTCACCAGTATGAGTGAAATACTGGATATGGCGAAGCAGGATCGCATGGAGGTGTCTCATGACAAATAACTTCGAAGAAATTTACCAAGCATACAAAGCCCTCGATAAGTCGCTTGGCGAGGACGTAGTAAAGAATGATGTAGCCGCTACTCTCTACAGAGCATTGGCCGCCTACATCTGTGAGAAAGGATCGGTGTTCTCAGTCATCTGTCGTCAGTACAAGGAGTCTCGGGATAACGGAAATGAAAACCTGGACTTTAACGAATACATCCTCGAAGCCAAGGAATACGCCGACTGCTTAAAGAAAAACGGTGTGAAGTACTTCACTGTATCCAACCGCTACGTGGGATTGTCTTCACTGGCTATGGAGCTTCAGATGGCCGGTTACAAGATGACCGGGCTCAAAGAGGTCAAAGGAAGAATAAACCCTTGGACTAGGAAGCGGGAAATTCTTCCTGCTTTGGTTTTTGAAATCTCCAGATGAAATACGGTACATTTTCAGAAATAATGGGAGGATGTATGGAGTTTATCGTAGAAGGGAATCCACAAGGGAAAGCAAGGCCGCGGTTCAGCCAGAAAAGCGGGACCGTTTATACGCCAGCGAAAACGGCCAAGTATGAAAGACGGATTCGCAAAGCGTTCCTGGCCGCCGGAGGGAAGGCTATCCCATCTGATTGCTATGTTGGTATTATTGTTGATGCCTACTTCCAGATCCCGAAGTCGTACACCAAGGGAAAGCGGCTGGCGTGCCAGCACAATATCAATCGCCCGGCAAAGAAGCCGGACATTGATAACACGTTGAAAGTCGTTCTGGATGCGCTGAACAAGGCAGCTTATGAAGATGACAAGCAGGTAGTTGAGGTGTCCTGCCGGAAATGGTATTCTCAGAGCGCCGGTTACTTGCGGATCAGCGTGAGTGAAGTGAAACAGTAGTGTGAGCAAGGCAGGTATTGAATCTGCCTTGCTTTCTAAATTCAATGATGGGAGGAAGCGGGATGTATCATAACGATTATATCGATGCAGTGGCTGAATACTTGCGCCGGTATCGAGAGTTCTCGCAGTATATTGCGAACGTCAAAACCGATATAGACGAATGCCAGCGCATGTTGGAACTGGAAGCCGCACCGGCAGCGTCATCCATGTCGCCAACTGGTGGCTGCGGTGGCGGCGAAAAGGTGAGCCAGGAAGAGCGCATGTACATGCAGCGCGAGGACTTGCAGAGGAAGATCCGTAAATATCGTGCTGACTTGCAGCAGATTGAACCGCTCATCCGGCGCTTGGATAGCTCAATGGCGTCCTTGAATGATATCAATGAGACGGATGCCAGAATCTTAGAGAGCCGGTATATTGATGATGCATCCTGGGAAAGTACAGCACGGTACGCCTGCTGTAGTGTTGGCTCCTGCCGGAGACGGGCACGCACTGCACTCAAAACATTGACCGGCATGATGTTTGGACCGGATGCTGTGCCTATGCAGACATCGGTTGTGTTCTTTAAACGATGATAGAACCATCAACACCAATGTGAATAATTTTGTTGATAACTAGGGCATGGACACTTTCTGAACAGTTTTTAGCAGAAACATGACTGATTATTGCATGATTTATGTACGGAATGTGCGGGTACTTTGTGTTATACTAATACCATCGAAAATTGAACAGGGAACAGACAGCCACGCAGACCAGCGTGGTTTTTGTTTTCTTATTTTGAAATCGGAAACTGAAATAGAAAATGGAAATAGAATTTGATTCCTTATTTTTGTTTCCATTTTCTTTTTTGATTTATAAAAGGATGTGAGGCAGCGTGGCCAGGGCATTTTCCAAAGATATTTACAATAGCCAGCGATGGCGAAAGGTCGCTCATGCTTATGCAGAGTCTCAGCACTACGTATGCGAGCGATGCCATAACCGTTCATTTGTTGGGACTGGAAAGCCGCCTAGATTTATCGTCCACCACAAGACGCACTTGTCTCCGGAGAATGTAGGGGATGATAGCGTGGTGTATGGCTGGGATAACTTAGAGCTGCTATGTATCTACTGCCACAACGCTGTGCATGGTACAGGCATGGGCAGGGAGTGCGTGTTCGACGATGATGGCAATCCCATTGGTATCCTGGAACATAACCGCTAATCCCCCCGGTCGCCCCTTTTGGGAGCCTGAAAAATGCCGCCGGGGGCGGGCCTTCGCGTAACACAAACGGCCTCCGCGAGGGGGGTGTAGGTCGGAAAACTGCCAAGTATAGATTTAAAGCTTTAAATATTTAAAGGGAGATGAGTAAATGAGGACGATTAAACCGGATAATAGAGTGAAAAGACGAATTAAAGAGCTGTATAAGATTTTTTCACTGGCTGATGAAGACCGGCTTAAAATCGTCACTCCGCTCATTAACCAGGTGGCCAATATGGAAGAGCAGCTGGAGACCCTGCAGGCTGATCTGAAGACTGTGGGCTTTGTTGAGACGTACCAGAATGGTGAGAACCAGAGCGGCACGAAGGAGTCCACTGTTTCCCGGGCTTATTCTTCCCTGTTCAAGAACTATGTGAATGCCATCAGGACCCTGCTGCAGTGCCTGCCGGAATCCGCTCCACAGGAAGCGGAAGATGCGCTGACAGCCTTCATCAAGAAAAAGCCTTGACCTATATTGAAAAGTACTATGGAGAAATCGAATCAGGTAAAACAGTCGTGTCAGACAAGGTCCGGCGGGTGATGCGGCATCTGGTGGCGAAACTCCATGACAAAAATTCCAATTATATCTACGATGACGAAAAAGCGCAGTACGTGATTGATTTCATCCAGACGTTCTGTAAGCACAGCAAAGGGAAATGGGGCGGCAAGCCTGTCATCATGGAACTGTGGCAGAAGGCTATCACGGCGGCGCTTTTCGGTTTTGTGGATAAAAACACAGGACTCCGTGAATACAAGCAGCTGATTTTAATCGTTGCCAGAAAGAACGGGAAATCCACCTTTGCTTCCTGCCTTGGGCTCTATCTTCTGGTGGCTGATGGCGAAGCAGGACCGGAAATCTATTCGGCGGCCACCAAAAAAGACCAGGCTAAAATCATCTGGAATGAAGCCAGGTCCATGGTGAAGAAGTCGCCGGCGCTGAACAAGAAGCTGGATCTCCGTGTTTCCACCATCCGCTCCCGTTTCAATGAGGGAAGCTTTGAACCGCTTGGCTCCGATAGTGATAAACTGGACGGGCTCAATGTTCACGGCGCTCTTATCGATGAACTGCATGCATTGAAGGACAAGAACCTTTACGATGTACTCATCGACGGCATGACAGCTAGGGAACAGCCTTTATGCATTATCACATCCACGGCCGGCACGGTGCGGGATAACATCTTCGACCTCAAATACGATGAATGTGAGCGGATTATCAAGGGATACGATGATCCGGAAGGCTACAAGGATGAAACCATCCTGCCTTTTGTCTATGAACTGGATAAAAGGGAGGAATGGACGGACCCTGCCATGTGGAAAAAGGCCAATCCGGGCCTTGGGAGCATAAAAAATGCCCAGACATTAGCCCAGAAGGTTTACCAGGCTCAGCATGATGCGCTGCGTGTAAAGAATCTCTTGTGTAAAGATTTCAATATCCGTGAAACATCGGGCGAAGCCTTTTTCACATTTGAACAGCTGAATAATGAAGCCACCTATGATATCAAGGCTCTGAAGCCGAAGTATGGAATAGGTGGTTTTGATTTGTCCGAAACCACGGACCTCACATGCGCCACCATGCTCTGGTGTGTGAAGGACGATCTGAACATTTACGTGAAGCAGATGTACTGGATTCCTGAAGACTTACTGGAAAAGAGGGTGCATGAAGACCAGGTGCCCTATGACATCTGGAAAGAGAAGGGGTGGCTTCGGACTTCCCCGGGATTCCGGAATGACTACAGGCTCATTCTCCAGTGGTTTGTGGATGAAATGGAGCAGGAAGATATTTACCTATTCAAGTGCGGCTATGATAGATGGTCCGCCCAGTATCTGGTGCAGTCCATGACCGAACGATTCGGAGAAGATATCATGGTGCCTGTTGCCCAGGGCAAGAAGACACTGTCGGGACCCATGAAGAATCTGGCGGCTGACATGGCCGCGAAACGGATTATCTACAACAACAATCCCATCCTGAAGTGGTGTATGGCCAATGTTGCCGTAGACGTGGACAGGAATGACAATATCCAGCCATGCAAGACATCAAATCCAAGGAAACGGATTGACGGCTTTGCAAGCCTGCTGGATGCCTATACGGCTTATGAAGAAAACAAGGAAGATTACATGAATGTTATTTGAAAGGGGGTGAAGACTTGAATATTAGAAGCATGATTTCAAACATTTTCGGAAGAAATCCCGGTAAGGCAGGCCTCACAAGGGCGAAGCTGCTGAATGGCTACTCCAATGACTATGTGCCATGGGATGGTGACGCCTACGACAACGCAACGGGACGAAACTGCATTGATACTATTGCACGTCATGCCGGCAAGCTTCACCCGAAACACATCATCCGGAAGAATGGGGTGATAGTGAAGAATGCTGACAGCAGGCTGCAGTATATCCTTTCTGTCCGTCCGAACTGGCTTATGACCACATCGGAATTCATTGAAAAAATCGTGGCGCAGTATTACTGCTACAATAACCTCTTCGTTTATATCCAGCGGGATATGAATGGAAACATTGTGGCGCTGTGGCCGCTTAATTTCAACAACCTGGAACTGTATGAGGACCAGAGCGGCCATTTATATTGCAAGTTCACCTTCGGGACCGGAGAACAGGCCACGGTGCCTTATGAAGAAATGATTCATATCCGGCGGCACTTCAACAGGGATGATGTCTTTGGCGATCCGGAAGGAAATGTGCTGAAAGAGGACCTCAACCTGCTGACGGCCGTCAAAACGGCGGTCATCAACGTGGTGAAGAATTTCCACAGGCTCCGCGGCATCATCCAGTGGACCGGCACGGTCCGTCCGGAAGACCAGGAGAGCATGTGGAAAAAGTTTGTTGATTCCTTTGCAGGGCCTTCCAATGGTTCCGGTATTGGTTCCCTGGATAACAGGGGTAAGTTCCAGCAGCTGACGACTGACACACAGACCTTTGAAACGGGTCAGATGAAGTTTGCCAGGGATAACCTGTATAAATACTTCGGAGTTTCTGAAGAAATCGTATCCGGGAAGTATACAGAAGAAGAGTTCCAGGCATTCTATGAATCAGTCATCGCTCCTATTGCGGTGAAGCTGTCGCAGGAATTCACGGAAAAGCTTTTCACTCCGAAGGAAAGAGGCTTCGGGAATGAGGTCATTTTCGAAGCGAACCGGATTGCCTACATGAGCACATCGTCCAAGGTAAAGATTGCGCAGGCCATGATTCCTGCCGGCGCCATCAAGCGGAATGAAATCCGTGAACTCTTCGGATATGCAGGACTGGCAGGACCTGAAGGCGATGAGATCGTTGTTTCCCTGAACTACGTGAAGACTACGGATCAGACGAAGTACCAGACAGGGGAAGACGAGGAGCCAAAGAAAAAGAAAGAGGAAGGAGGTGATGGGGAAGATGAAGAAGAAAGTTGAACTCCGCAGTATGGAAATCAGGGCGTCCAATGAGGGGAATGAGAATCTTCACATTGAGGGGTATGCGGCTGTTTTTGAAGAAAGAACGCTGCTGTGGGAATCTCCCTATTCCGGCGTGAAGTATTACGAACAAATCAGCCGCGGGGCCATTGACGGGAATACCGATATGACTGACGTGATTCTGCGCTATAACCACTCAGACAGCGCGCTGATTCTGGCCAGAACCTCCAATTCGACACTGAGATTGACCACTGACGATAAAGGCATCCGGTTTGATGCCGATATCGCACCGACCACGGCGGGAAAAGATGTCTACCAGCTCATTAAGCGGGGAGACATTTCTAAAATGTCCTTTGCCTTCACAGTGGATAAAGACAGCTGGGAGACGGACAACGTGGCCAAAACCGAAGTTAGGACAATCAATCACATCGATGCAGTGGTAGATGTGAGCCCTGTTGATTTTCCGGCGTATGACGGCACAAGTGTAGAGGCCCGTGACCATAAAGGCATGATTGAGAGCCTTGAAAGCCGTGAAAAAGAATCTGAGCTTAGAAAAAAGCTCATTGTAGAGACATTCTTGTAAAGGAGAATTGAAATGAACAAGAGACTTGTAGAAATCAGAAAGAGAAAAGAAGAAATCCGCGCCGCTCTGCAGGGAAATGAAAAGGTAGACCTGAAAGCACTGCAAGCTGAACTGGAACAGCTTGACGCTGAACAGAAAGACATTGAAGCCCGTGAAAAGGTTGCTAATGCAATCAATCTGGGCGCTGAACCGGAAGGCGTAGCCAAAAGAGAAAAACCGGCTCCCAGAGTGGAAACCTCCGTAAGCCCATATGAATCTGATGAATACCGCCAGGCATTCATGAACTACGTCATGAAGAACACTCCGATTCCGGCGGAAATGAGAGCTGCTACCACCACTACTGATGCAGGCGCTATCATTCCTCCTACCACCCTCAACCGCATCATTGAAAAAGTCCGCACTTATGGCAACATCCTTCCTCTTGTGACCCGTACCGCTTACAAGACCGGCCTTGCCATCCCGACTTCTGACGTAAAGCCGGTAGCTACATGGGTAGCTGAAGGCGCTACTTCTGATAAGCAGAAAAAAGCCCTGGGCTCCATCACTTTCAGCCATTTCAAACTGCGCTGTGCTGTAGCCGTCACCCTTGAAACTGAAAACATGACACTTTCCGCTTTCGAAGATGTACTTGTTTCCAATGTGTCAGAAGCTATGGCAGTAGCTCTTGAAACCGCTATCATTTCCGGCACCGGTTCCGGCCAGCCTACCGGCATTCTGAATGACCTTTCCAAAGGCACCACCATCAATGTTTCCAAACTGGATTATAAGACACTCATCGATGCTGAAGCCGCTATCCCACAGGCTTATGAAGCAGGATCTGTATGGGTCATGAATAAACCGACCTTCATACAGTTCCTTGGTATGACAGACTCCAATGGTCAGCCAATCGCACGCGTTAATGCAGGCGTGAACGGCGTTCCTTCCCGTGTGCTGCTGGGCCGCAATGTAGTTCTCTGCGACTACCTGCCTACCTTCGCTGCCACACTGAAGAAGACCGATGTATTTGCTTTCATTTATCGCATGAAGGACTATGTCCTCAATACCAACTACTCCGTAGCCATGAAGGTTTATGAAGACAATGACACCGATGACATTGTGAGAAAGTCAATCATGATTGCCGACGGCAAACCTGTCGATTTCAACTCCCTTGTCCTGCTGACCGGCTCCGCTACCTGATAGGGGTGCTGAACATGGCTGTTACTCTCTCACAAGCTAAGAACTATCTGAAGGTTGACGCGGACATTACCGAAGATGATGAGCTAATCACGGGGCTTATCGATGCGGCCAATGACTACGTCAAGCGGACGACAGGGAAAACGAACAATGGGGATAACAGCAGCTTATATGATCTGTGCGTGGAAATGCTGGTTGCTCACTGGTATGAAAACAGGGCTGTTTACAGCGCCAAACCGGGAGCGATTAACGACATCCCGCACACGGTCACAGCCCTGCTGATTCATATCGCCCAATGCAGTGATTACCCGGAGGGATAGCCTATGATTAACGTGGGAATCGGCTCACTGGATAAGAAGGTCACCATTCTGAAGTATGAAGAAAGTACGGATGAATATGGCTTGACCCACCAGAGCCTGGTAGATGCCATAGGCAATACCGTATGGGCACGCATAGAGCCTGCCAGGGGAAAGACCTACTATGAGCAGGCAAGAGACAAAACGGAATTCATTACGAAAATTACCATCCGATACCGGAAGGGAATCACACCGGATATGCTTGTACGTTATGGAAACACGACGTACAAGGTCACATCCGTGGTGGATCCGTATGAAGCCCATGTGAAGCTTGAACTTATGTGCAACCTGAAGAAAGCGGGTGAGCTGGATGACGATTGAGGAATTCAACCGCCGGCTCTCTGAAATGGCTGCCAAGTATCCGGCTGATGCCAGCGACGTGCTCCAAAAGGGAGCAAAGAAGATGGTGAAGGGAATCCAGAAAGGGACTCCTGACAGCGGGAAGGCACATAAGAGGAAGCTGAAGAAGAGCTGGAAGATGGAGATGGTGGATTCCTTCGGGAAAGCACCGAAGGCGGAAATCCGGAACACCTCTCCTCATTTCCATCTGGTAGAGCGCGGCGTACAGAATCCTAAGGATTTCAAAGGAAAGCCAAAGCCGGAATGGAAGGACAGCCTCAATAAGCACAGGGGATTCCTGGAAAAGGCTGTAAAGTCCAACTGGCCGGATGTGCAGAAACAAATGGAAACTGAATTCTTTGGAAAGGTGCGTGGTCATCTTGGCTGAAGTCATTAAACAGGCGGAAGTCCTGAAGAACATCATCGCACTCCTTACAAAAGAATTCGGCTACAAGGTGTACGCCGATGAAGTAAAGGAAGACTTTAAAAAGCCCTGTTTCTTTATTTCCGCTACGTCAGTGATGACGCCGCAGACAACGAACTGGCTTGATAAAGAACTGACAGTCGTGCTGACATTCTACGCGAAGGACTCTGAGAAGAATGAAATCACCTATATGGACGTTGTGGACAGGGTGCAGATGCTCTTCCAGGTAGGCGTCTATGCAGGCGGCCGTTATCTCAAGGTTGACTCTGTAGAGGATGACAGGGTGGGCGAAGAGGATGATATCCTCCAGATCACCATTACCATCCCGTACAGGGAACGCGTAACAGGACAGCATGATTCTACTTCCGAACTGATGGAAGAAATCGATATGGAAATCAAACATGGTAAATCTCCCGAAGAAGAAAATTTCCCCGGGACTATTACGAAAGATACAGTTTAGGAGGAAAGCTAAATGGCAAAACTTGGGATGCCTTCCGTGAACATTGCGTTCATTGAAGCAGGCATTGAAGCAATCCAGAGAAGTCAGCGCGGCATTGTGGCACTACTGCTTGAAGAAGATGCGGACACCGTCACAAAGCTGCTGACTGATCATACCGGCTCTGATGGCAAGACAACCATCAAGGCTATTAAGAATCCGTTTACCGTCTATACCACAGACGATATCCCGGATGAACTGTCTGATGACAACAAGGACTATATCACCAAAGCCCTCATCGGCTATGTAAAGTCGCCTTACCGCGTCAAAGTGTACCTGATGGATAAGGTCACTGATGAAACCAAGAATGCATCTGCAGATAAATTTGCTGATGCGCTGAAGACACTGGCAACGGATCGCTGGGACTACCTGGCTATTCCTACCATTGCCACCGCTCAGTGTGAATCTGTGGCTACCTGGCTGAAGACCAACCGCGAAAATAAAGGCAAGCGCTCCAAAGTGGTGCTTCCGGGCTATGCAGCTGACTATGAAGGCGTCATCAACTTCTCCAATACGAAGATTGTCACCGCTTCCAAGACCTATACTGGCGCACAGTATACACCGCGTATTGCAGGCCTTATCGCAGGCACTCCGCTTACCATTTCCGCTACCTATGCGCCGCTCTCTGAAGTCATCGACTGCGACCGCTATACGGAAGATGAAAATGACGAAAAGGTCAATAACGGTGAATTCTTCATCTGGTATGACGGCGAAAAATTCAAGATGTCCAGAGCTATGAACTCTCTGGTAACTACTACCCAGGGCAAACTGGAAGCCTACCAGACTATCAAGTCCGTGGATATCATGGATGCCATCTATGACGACATCAAGAAGACCGCGCAGGATTCCTACATCGGCAAGTACACAAACGACTACGACAATAAGCAGCTCCTGATTTCCGCTATCATGGGATATTTCAAGGAACTGGAAAACGGCCGCCTCCTGCAGAAGGATTACTCCGAAGTGGATATCAACGTGGAAAAGGTAAAGACTTACCAGCTTGAACACGGACTTTACACCAAGGAAGAACTGGCAGATATGGATGACCTGGCTATCAAGAAGCTGGATACCAAGAAGCAGGTGCTTCTGACCGCGAAAATCAAGATTCTGGATGCTATGGAAGATATTGACCTTCCGATTAACATTTAATGGAGGTGAAAACAGATGGATTCTATGAACGCTCAGCAGGTAATGTCCGGCACCGAAGGGGAAGTATGGATTGACGGCGACTATATGGCGCAGGTCACTTCCTTCAAGGCCGAAGTGAACCTGGTAAAGGAAGAAGTGAACCAGGTAAAGAAACGGGGCAAGCAGTACAAGACCACCGGATGGGAAGGCAAGGGCACCATTAAGATGAACCATGTTTCTTCCTACATGATCCAGAAGATGGCGCAGAACATCAAAGATGGACATCAGACTGTCTGCACCATCGTTACAAAGCTCTCTGATCCGGATGCTATCGGGGATGAAAGAGTGGTTATCCGTGACGCTACCTTTGATAAACTGACCCTTATGGACTGGGAAGCAAAGAAGCTCACTGAAGATAACTATGATTTCACCTTCACGGACTTCGACATCCTTGATGAAGCTGACGAATGAGATGAATAAGGAGTGATTGAATGAATCTTGCAGAAGCACTGCTGGCAACTGATGCCGGTAGAATTACGAAACTGGATACGAAAGAATTTGAAATCCCCAGGCTGACGAAGCTCATCGGGGCACCGTTCATCCTGCATCTGAAGGAAATCCCGCCCAAAAGGGTAAGGGAAATTCAGGATGCGTCTACAAAGATTGAAGGCAACTCCGTATCCGCGGATACCTACAAGCTCTATATGGGCCTCCTCTGTGCAGGCATTACTGACCGGGATTTCGATAATAAAGAAGTGCTGAAGCACTACGGCGCCGCTACACGGGCTGACCTTTTTTCCAAGATGTTCACTGCAGGAGAAATCCAGGACATCGCGCAGGAAATCAGCGACATGTGCGGCTTCGGTAAGAAATCCACCAAGGCGGTAGAAGACGTAAAAAACTGATTGACTCCGATGGTGATGTGCAGACTATGTTCTGGCATTATGTCAGACATAATCTGAAGCCGTCGGAATGGTATGCAATGATGCCCGGGGAACGTCTGATTCTTCGGGCTTTTATGCTGAAAGAAATCGAACAGGAAAAAGAGCAGATAAAAAGAGTGGAAAGACAAGTGAAAGGAGGGAACTAAATGGCTCAAATCATCGACGTTGTAATGCGGCTCACTGATAACGTCACCGGCGGCCTGAACCGGATACGAAATGCCATGGAGCAGTCAGCTAAAGCGAACCAGCGCATGGGGAGAACCCTTCAGAATGCGGGACGCCATGTAGGTAACCTATCAGATGCCATGATGCCTCTGGCTGCCGGCATCACCGGAGTGGGAGCCCTGGGCGTGAAAACGTTCATGGACTTCGATGCCACCATGACAGCAGCAGGCGTCAAGGCAGGCGCCACGGCGGAAGAAATGCAGCAGATGAAAGATGCGGCTGCGCAGATGGGTGCCAAATTCCCAACTACCGCCCGTGATGTGGCTCTGGGCATGGACAGACTGGCGGCCGGCGGCTTCAACGCTGAACAGACCATCGGCGCCATGCCGGGCATCATCGAAGCCTCTATTGCGTCCGGTGAAGACCTTGCAACCACGTCTGACGTCATTACCTCCGCACTTTCCATCTGGAATCTGACCCAGGGCGATGTGGCGGCTAATACCACCCATGTAGCGGACGTTGTGCAGGCGGCAGCCAATGCCTCCAAACTGGGCATGCAGGACTTCGGCCTTGCCATGCAGTATGCAGGCGCACCGGCGGCCGCTCTTGGTATCAATATCGAAGAGCTGGGCACTGCTATGGGCATCATGGCCAACAACGGCATTGAGGCGTCTACGATTGGTACATCCCTTCGCTCTACTCTTTCCAGACTGGCTTCCCCGCCTAAAGCGGCGGCTGAGGCATTGGCACAGCTGGGTATTTCTTCTGCAGACCTGCAGAAAGGGGATGGCAGCTTCATAGGACTGGCTGGCGCGGTTGACCTCCTGCGAAACCGCATGAGCGGGCTCAGTGATGTGCAGCAGGTGGCCATGTTGAAAGCGATTGCCGGTGAAGATGCGTATTCCGGCCTGTTGGCTCTGATCAAAACAACTCCTGAAGCCTATAAGCAGATGTCTGATACCATCGCCAACAGTTCCGGAAGCTCTCATGCCGCTTATGTGCAGATGCAGGATACCCTGAAAGGCTCCGTGGATGCTCTCATGAGCTCCGTGGAAGCCCTGGGCATTTCCTTTGGCTCTGCACTGGCACCAACCATCCGAAGCGTTGCGGCCGGGCTGAAGGGAATTGATGATGCAATTACAAACCTGTCTCCTGAAGCGAAGCAGATGATTATTCATTCCGGTGAAGCGGTCATCGCGTTCACTGCATTCACCTTTGCCACATCCAAGGTCCTGACATTCTCAGGTGCCATGGTGAAAACATTGGGCGATGTGGAAAGAGTCATGCATGGCAATGCCATTGCAAACAAAGCCCTCCAGGGCGGCGTGCAGGGAGTTATGAAGGGCTTCTCCCTTCTTAGAGCTGCCGGCGCCGCACTTCTGGGACCATGGGGCATTGTCATAGCGGCTATTGCCATGGCGGCTATCTTCATCTACAGGAACTGGGACCGCATCGGTCCGTTCTTCGTGAACATATGGAATGGCATCAAGGACACCATCGCCAATGCGGTGAATGCTATTTCACCCATCATCGAACGGCTTCAGGGTGCATGGAGCACACTGACCAATGCTTTCCGGAACGGAACCGGTATATTCGGCATGGTCCAGAAGATGGCAGGCATCGTTGCCGCTATCTTTTCCGGTGAGCTCTATGCAGGTATCGTACTGGTAAGTGCTGTGATTTCCGGTACGCTGACGGCCGCATTCAATGTGATTAGTGCCGTGGTGGGAACAGTCATCGGAGTATTCTCAGGATTGATTGATTTCATTACCGGCGTATTTACAGGAGACTGGGCACTTGCATGGAACGGAATTGTGCAGGTATTCACCAGTATCTTCGGAGGTATCAAAGGCGTTGCTACAGGCATCCTGGATGGCGTCAAGGCGGCTATCAACACGGTAATTGATGGAATCAATAACATCAATTTCACTGTGCCCGACTGGGTGCCGGGAATCGGCGGCACTACCTTTGCTCCGAACATCCAGAAACTGGCAGGCGGCACAGACTTCTGGCAGGGCGGTCCGGTAGTCATCAATGAAAAAGGCGGGGAAATCGTTGACCTGCCACAGGGCTCCCGGGTCATCCCGCATGATCAATCTGTCAGGACTGCCTACAGTATGGGAGCCAGAAACCGAAACGATGGCATCACGGTGAATATCATCGGAACCACCATCAACAACGGAGAAGATATCCGTGAACTGGCCCGCAAGGTGGCTGAACAGATTCATTATGAGATGGAAAAAGAAGCAATTAACAGCACGGTAGGAGGTATCTGATGGCAAGTTTTCTTAATTTCCTGAATACGGCCTCCAGTATCATGTCCGATGTGCTTTCCGCCATCGGCGGAACGAATGACGGATGTACCTTTACCCTTTCCGGCGGAGCCTACAGCGTGAGCTTTCCGGTAAGTCCTGCCAACTTCGAAGTCACTAATCCATACAACAACCAGACTGTGAACATCATCAACCTGGGAGATATCAATATGCTGGGGAAGCGGGGCCTTCGGACTATCAAGTTCAAATCCTTCTTCCCTGCGCAGGCTTACAGCTTCGTTCAGACGCTGGCTCTCTCAGGGCCTTATGACTATGTGAACCAGATCAAGCAGATGGCGGAAAGCGGGAATGCCTGCAGTCTGTCCATTACAGGGACGGACGTGAGCATGCCTGTTTCCATTGATGATTTCTCATATGGTGAAAGAGATGGAAGCGGGGACGTGTATTTCTCCATTTCCCTGAAAGAGTACAGATACATTATGCCCGACTCTTCCACCACCAACGATGCCACGGGACTGAAAAGCCGTGTGGCCAGTACGGTGGAAAACAAGGAGACTATCCGGCTGGGCTCTGTCATGTCCGATATGGATACAGCCCAGAAAGCGCTGCAGAAGACGACCACCATCGTCAAACAGGGTACAAGGACACTGGGACTCTATAAGGCCATGGTGAAGTCCGGCGGCATTCCTGCAGGTACTGTGATAACAACAACAGCAAAGGCAGTGCTTGTAGGCGGGAAGACACTGTATAAGTTCTAGGAGGATGCAGTATGCTGAGTATTCGATATAGCGATCCTCCTGAAACGGATGCAGAAGCCAAAGCAAGGAAAGACAGCAACGGACCGGAACCGAAGGACAACTTCGATATCACCAACTATGTGCAGAAAATCACATGGTCCGGTGACAGTGAGCAGGCGGCAAGGAAGGTGGATTTCACCATCGCCTATAACACGCCTGACAAGGATAAAGTATTCCCTTCCATTGATTTGAAAGTCGGTGGATTCATCTATCTTTTCTACAGGGAGACAGAGACGTCCGATGAAATAGAAATCTTCCAGGGAAGAATCTTCTTCCGGAAGCGTGCATCCGAAGGGTACTCCTTTGATTTCACCTGTTTCGATGACATGATTTATCTTGCAAAGAGCAATATCCGCGCCATTATTTCCGGTACCATTCCGGCGGCCATCGGACAAGTATGCAATGAAGTGAGAATCCCTGTGGGAACCATTCCGGATGACCTGGATGCCAGCGTGAATTTCATTGCTGATGACAAGAGCTGCACAGAGGCTATCCGGATGATTCTGGACTACCAGCAGGCAGCTGATGCGGCGGCCGGGAAAGATACCTACTATCTTCCTGTCTGCATCAATGGCCAGGTGAACATCATCAAAAAAGGGGAACTCATAGAAGGCTACATCGCTACTGCTGATACCAACATCATGGCGGCTGAGCACTCTGAGAGCATTGAAAACATGGTGAACCGGATTAAGGCTGTAGACGATAACGGCACAGTCTGCCAGATGTTCACCAATACCGATGATGTCCGGCACTTCGGGATGATTCAGAAAATCTACAAGATGCAGCCGCCTAAAGCGGATGAAACGGTGGACAACGTGAAAGCCGCCAGGGCGAAACTGGCAAGGCAGAAAGATGAATCAAGCCTGAAAGGAACGGGCTATGTCCAGTGCATTACGGGCTATTCCATCAAGGTGCAGGAAGAACAGCTCAATGGGACGTTCTACATCAAGAGCGATACCCATCAGTTCGAAGGCGGCGTTCATACCATGAGCCTTTCACTTGAATATGTGCCTGATAACCCGGAAACTCCGAACATTGAGCAGGTAGAGTATGCGGCGCCTGTTTTCAACTCCTCCAAAGGACGGATGAAGAAAAAGCGCGGCATTTCTAATGGATCCCAGAGTGTGGATGCAGGACTTTCTGCCGGATGGGATGCATGGGGCGGCCAGACGATGGATAACGGACCGGAAGGCTGTGCAGAGTTCGCCGGTAAGTGCGGCAGCTATTACAGCCCATTCATGGCTGATGAAGCCAATAACGGCGTGGTAGACTGCGATACCATGGTATCCGATGCCGACAGCGCCGGGCTCCTGTCTTACGACACTACGGACCTGCAGAAAGGCGACATCCTGGTATACGGAGATAATGAGCATGTGGTCATCTATGACGGACAGGGCGGATATTACGGCAATAGCACGAGCCGGAACGTTACTGTACACAGTGGCGACTATTCGGATATCGGAATGCCGGTAACAAAGGTTATCAAGGCAAGCAGGGGGTGACTGAATGAATAAGACAGATAACCCATACAAGGGATTGGTTGCTCTGGGAAAAAGACTTGCCAAGGGCTCAGCCATGCAGCCCATGATGGGGATTGGAATTATCGTCAGCCCGCCTCCTGAAATCAAAATCAAGTACAACGGTTTTATCCTGGATAAACAGTTTCTCTACATTGATGAGTATTGGATACAGGGGCATACAAGGACCCATAAGGGCCACATCGTCAGTGAGACGCAGCCAAGAGCCGGCGGCAGCGGCGATGCTGAATTTCAATCCCATACCCATGATATCGATAACGACTATACCGATGTGGAAACGCTGACAGATACCTGGAAGGCCGGTGACAGGGTGCTCATGGCGCCAATCGTAGGGGAAGACGGACGGACAACGAAACAGTTTGCAGTGCTGTGTAAGCTAGTAAGATTGGATGGTAATTAATATGGCAAATCCTTTTGTAACGGGGCCTACTGCTGCAGAAACGACCGCCGGCGACCTTCCTGTTTTCAAGGAGTACGCATGGGACTATGAACGGGACCGGTTCATCTACAATGCAGATGGGACCCACAAAATCGTAGAGAAGAATGAGGCCATCAAGGTATGGGTACTGCATACCCTACGGGTAGAGCGGTACAGATACCTGGCTTATTTTGATGATTATGGTATCGAACTGGAACCATTTGTCGGGACAGGTCCGAATGACAGTGAAAGGTCAAGCGAGTTATTTCGGTATGTAAAGGAAGGCCTTCTGGTGAATCCGTACATTCTGGATGTCACGGCTCTATCCACAAAACTGGACCACAAGAAAATAACAATGACCCTGCATCTGGAAACAGTGTATGGCAGTACATCAATAGGAATCGAGGTGTGATTAGTGTTTGAAGCAGAAACAAAAGCGGAAATCCTGAAAAGGCTGATTTCTTACTTTGACGATGCCAAGAAGACGGACGTCAGCGCGGTAGAAGGTACATTTGCATATGATACTTTGGCGGCCAATGCTAAAGAATTTGAAAAAACATATGCAGAAATGGACCTCATGATGGACGCGGCTTTCCCACAGGTATCCTGGGGAAAATACCTTGATTACCTTGGTGAAGAGCTTGCCGGGCTCACCAGAAGGGCGGCGACATCCGCTAAAGTGACGCTGACCTTATCCGGAACGGCAGGCGTAACAGTTCCGGCGGGCAGTCTATTTGCTACGGAAGGCAATACCAATTTCACCACTGATGACTCTGCTGTTATCAGAGATGACGGCACGGTAGAGATAGACGCCACGGCGCAGGCCAGTGGTTCCGGCGGCAATGTAGCTGCAGGAACCATCACCAAGATTCCTGTTTCCATTTACGGCGTTTCTTCAGTAACGAATGCATCGGCCGCTCATGATGGCTATGAAGAGGAAACGGATGACGCACTGCGTGATAGAATCCTTTTCGCAGTCAGACAGCCTGCCACATCGGGCAATGTCTATCACTATGTGGAATGGGCAACGGCTGTATCCGGCGTCGGAGCTGTGAAAGTCCTACCACTCTGGAATGGGAATGGAACTGTGAAAATCGTCGTGGTTGATGCCAATAAGGACACTCCATCAGAAGACCTCCTTCAAAGCGTGAGAGACTATGTGGCGGAGTATTCACCAATCGGCGCGACTGTCACTGTGGTGGCGCCTACACTCAAAACCGTGGATATTTTCCTTAAAGTCACTAAAGGGACCGGCAATGCTGATGCCATCAAGTCGGTATTGACCAAATATTTCAAAGAAAATGTATTCAGCACGAACTACACGGATACCGATTTCAATAAATCCGTAACCATTTCCTATGCCCAGATTGGGCGGATTATCCTGGATAATTCATCCAGCACAGGGGTGGAAGACTATGAAAGTATGACGGTGAACGGCGGAACAGAAAACATTGTTGTTGATGCAGATAACCTGCCTGTAGTTGGGACGGTGACTCTCACATGACGCATGAATGGATGAGGCAGAAAATGGTGGATATCCTTGCATATCTGCCAAAGTTCCTGCAGAAAAGCCCGCTTTTCAAGGGAACGAATGACGCTGACAGCAAAGAGCATGAAACAATAAGACTGGACCTACAGGATTTGCTGGACCAGTTTTTTATTAAATCAGCGACCTGGGGACTTGAACGGTGGGAAGACCTGGTAGGCATCAAGACGGATACAACGAAAAGCCTTGAAAGCCGTCGGGATGCTGTTATTGCTAAGCTTCAGAATCCAGAAAGCGTAACGGAAACATTCCTTACTAATCTAATAAACAGGTACATCGCCGACAAGGCAGGATATATTATCAGCTATCCTTCGGAGTACCTGATAGAAGTGCTGTATCACGGCGGCCAGGTACTTGATTATGAGAAATTGAGACAATCTATTAACACATACATCCCGGCCCACATCGGCTATAAACTGGTAACCATTACTAATGGATCGCTTGAGGTTTATGCAGCCGGCACAGTACAGTGTGCCATAGAAAACGTCATTGATAGGTCTACGGAATATGAACTTACTATCGACGATTCAACGCTGCATAATGCCGGCGCAGTCATTCATAACTATAAATATTTATCGATTTCGGGGGGGCAATAAGCCATGGCTAAATTTCCATCTTTAACTTTTACTGCGGCAGGCACACAGATGCTTGTGCAGGCTCAGAATGGTCACACTTTAACATTTACAAGCGGAAAACTGGGAAGCGGAGTGCTTTCCGATTCTGATGACATCAAAAAATTCACGGATCTGAAATCCGCAAAAATGACGCTGCCGATTACCAGCAAAGACGATTCAAACCCTGAAAAACTTATACTCACATTCGATGCAAGTAACACGAGCCTGGAAGAAGGATTCGTCAGCCGTGAAATTGGAATCTTTGCGAAGCTGGATAGCGGAGACGAACAGCTCTATGCTTACTCTAATGCCGGCAATAACTATGATTACATTCCTTCGAAAGACACTCCTACTGATGAAAATCGTCTTGTTGTCAGCATAGTAGTAAGCTCATCCGCAAACATCAATGTGCAAGTCGATGGATCTATTGTCTATGTGCATAAGTCAGATGTAGAAAGCCTGATTGCTGCGCATAATAGTGCGACAGACGCACATGATGCGATGAAGGCAACAATTGATGACACACTGGGGCCGACTGCAGATTCAAATACAATAAAGAACCTGCTCAGCAACCTGGGGAACCGAATCAAAGCAGCTACAGGTGCAAGCGGCTGGAAAACAGATCCAGCAACTACGCTGGCTTCACTCGCAACATTAGTCTCTAATCTATCGAGCGGCTCAGATGTCACTTGGTCTGGCACGAAATTCACAAACACTAAATTGGGCATTTCTGGACTTATTGATACAAACGGCTACGTTTCTTTCGGCCCAAACTTCGGAGGGCTAATTATACAGTGGGGAGAAACATCAAATCCTTCCGGATATTGTGCAATTGCAACACTTCCACTTTCCGCTAATGTGATTAGAGCAATAGGCACTGGTTCAAACACTGCTGATGATAGCGATTATACTAAAACGGTATTGCGTTTATCCGATTTAGACACAACATCAAGGATTTGCTTTCGTACATCGGAAGAAAAAAGCCCTTCAGTCTTTTACATTGCTATTTGCCGATAGCGACAAATCTATAGTCTCCAAAAGTTGTGTTGGAAACGGAAAATCCAATTCGTGCCCATCGTAAGTCATTGCCATCTGAGCCGTCATTCGGGTACCAAGCCGCATGAACAGATGGTATGGCAACGTCGCTCCAATTGCTATTAACGTCGAAAGGGACCACCGCTAATACCTTAGTCGAAAAAGCAATCGGATATTCAAAGCTAACCGAATAACCGCTGCTTGTTGCTTCAATGTTATTTCCCCACTGTTTAAAATCCGACAGAAATCCAACCAAACGCTCCTAATGAACCGTTATCAGAGTCTGTTGTTGCAGTAAACCCTGTGTTATTTATGGACATAATAGCTGCGGGGAAAGCGCTTCCGCTTTTCCCAGTTATGTCATATGGGACTGCAGAGCATGTTTTTGAATAATCTATGGGAAATGCCACCTCGCCTATAATTTCTGAAGTTTTTGATTTTCCCCACTGTTGAACAGTGGGGAAATATAGAATCAACAGAAGAATTTACGACATTTGTATTTCCGATTGCTTTTAGCTCAATTCCATACAAGGTTATTGTTACAGATAGCATGAAAGTTGAATCAGGGGATGTTTATGCTATTGCATGGGTTATAACAGAAACGACCAACCTAACGGGGAAAATTAAGTGCGCTGATAACGGTGGTGTGGGAATTTGCCAATTTTTGGCTATCGGCAAATAGCAACATAGTATGCAACAGCATCGTCTGTTGCTGATGACAGGATTTTCAAGTTATTTGTGTCAACTGCCAAAGCTTGTGTATACTTGGTTGAATTATGCGAAACACTAATTGCCAAAATATTTGAAGTAATAGGCAGAACTATTCCATTATTTCTGTTTTCATGAGCAGCTCCCCACTGTATAAAGGATGTAGTGAAGCATGGATGACAACATTTACTCTGGGATTCTTGGCGATTTTTAAAAGACAAGAAATGTAGCTAGAACGTCCAAATGAGCGCTTTTCGATAATATCCGAATCACTGAAAAGCGTTGATTCGGGCGTTTTAGCTAGAAGCATTAGTAACAGAGATAATGTTGAGCAATTCCAGCAGTTTCAAGCTTTGCGTTGGTGATAACTAGAAACGTAATAGTAACAAATTACTTTAGCAATTCTATGCACTTCCGAAGCTGCCGGATGCCTTTGTGAGTATAAACACGCTCAGTCACATCTCCACCAGCATGCCCAAGTATGCGGCGCTTAGCTGTCTCGTTTGCTCCTGAATTATCAAGTAGTGTAGCTACAGTATGCCGGCAGTCATGAGTTGTGTGGCCATCCGCATGGATTTCCGTCATGATGCGCCTCCACATGTTGCAATACCGGCTATAGCTATATGGCTTACCTGCCTGATCTGTAATGAGATACAGGCCAGGGGAATGCATTCGAGCAATAATCAGCGGCTGGATGCGGTGGTGGATAGGGATAGTACGGATGCCTGCATCTGTTTTTGATCTGGTGATCCGGATCAGTTGCTTCCGAAGGTTGATGTCTGATTTTAAAAGAGCCAGCATTTCACCTACGCGCATTCCAGTATAAAGAAGGATCAATACAGTATCGACACCAGGGGAATCCAAGACATTCCACAGTCGGTTAATCTTCTGCCGGCTGAAAGGCTTATGCGGATGCACTGGATGATTCCTCCCCAGGGAGAGCAGGGATGCATAGTTCTTCCCTCCGGCTTCAATCTTGCCTGCATAGGCTTCCATGAGAGAAATAAGCGAGCGGACTTTCTTCACGCTAGAATACGAAAGGCCATCCTTCCGCATTTCATCAATGATCCTTTGGTAGTCACTATATTTGATTGCTGCATATGGCATCCCATGCAGCACAGAGCAATGCTGGAAAGCATTTTTATATCCACAGATGGCGCTGGCAGATGGATTTGTATCAGCAATGTGCCGGGATAACCACCTATGATATAGTTCCGAAAATGTTAATTTGTGGTCAGCAAGGGAGGAATTTCTATGGACTTTGTTGTAGTCTGCTGCATAAATCTCCGCTTCTACTTGAGTCGCAAAGTATTCAACCGGCTTCTGCCTGCCATGCTCAGACACTACAAAGACAAAAGGCCGCCTCCGGCGGCCAGTGAGATGCTTAATCGAACCATATCCATTTGGCTTTCGCATTCTATTATCATTCCTTTCAATTGGGGGTAAAAAATGAAAGACTACTTAATCAAGTTTAACAGTGACGGACGGAGAGGCACCACCTATGCCGATGGAGTCCATTACTATGTCAATCCGGATGGAAATGTTACGGATGGTAGTGTTAAAGTGCAGGACCTGCTTAATCAGGGATTCGTGTTCGTAAGTACAGACGATTACAATAACCTGCTGGGGAATAATTCCGATAAGAAAGAGTATTGCCGGCAGAGTGATGGAACCTTTGCGCCTTATGTAGCACCGGAACCGACAGACGAAGAAAAGAAAGCATCTGCTATTGCTACGATTAAAGCGAAGTACCAGCCGACTTTGGACAACCTTGTAGAAGCAAGGGTAAAAGCGGCTATGCTGGGCGCTGATACCTCGAAAATTGACAGCCAGTATAAAACCACACTCGCCAATATGGCGGATGAGATTAAAAACGCATAGGAGGGTTAAATCATGGAATTTTGCGAATACTGTGGGAACCTTTTGAACGATGATGGCCGCTGTCCGTGGGACGAATGCCCGCACAACGCCATCATTGACACCATGGCTGAAGCTAAGAAGGCAGATGCCGAGAAAGTTAAAGCTAGTGAGAGGGGAACTTGATGGATATCTTCGGGCAGATTTACGGATATGCGTATAAATCAATATGTAATATTACAATCGGATGGCCGGTCAAACTTGTTGGTGGGGCAGTACTCTTAATCGTTGCACGGCATGCCGCCCTGTTTACGGCTTTTTCTTTGCTCGTTGCACTCGATTTATTTGCTAAATTCATTGCACTGTCTTATGAAATGATGAGAGTGCGTGGAGACAATGACCCGTCGTTGCTTGATTCGATTAAAGCGATACCGGAAGCGCATAGGCAGCGGATTATTAACTCGCATGAGATGAAGACGCAGTTCATCGGAAAAATGATTGTTTACATCTTGACGGTCATTGCGGCGGCGCTGGTTGATTTCATGATTGGCCATCTTAACTTTAGTCAGATAGTCATTGCATACCTGGCATCGACGGAACTACTCAGTATCATCGAGAATCTTGACGATGCAGGTGTATCCGCCGTGCATGATTTGGTCGGGTTAATCAAAAGAAAGAGGGCGTAAAGATGCAAGGGATAGATGTATCGGAAAATAACGGATTTATAGACTGGAAAATGGCAGCTTCCTCTGGTGTAGAGTTTGCTATTATTCGTCTTGGCTGGGGGAAAAGGCACCTTGATAGTCGGTTCTACGAAAACATCAACGGAGCGATTAACGCAGGGATGAAAGTTGGTGCTTATTACTATTCTTACGCCGTAACGCAGGAAGAGGCGGAAGATGAGGCAGACTTTGTCATAGAGACGCTTGATGACTGCGGGCTTACGCCTGACAAGCTCGAAATGGGCGTATGGATCGATGAAGAGGACGCTGACAAATGGCGTAGCCGCCACGGGCTTAATGTGTATAGTGACCGGCAGCTCGTCACTAATATGGCTATAGCCACCGTGAATAAGTTCTGGAGTGCAGGATTCATGCCGGCAGGGGTCTACATGAACTGCGACTGGAAAGAAAATGTCATTGACATGGACCAGACCGGAGGCGCCGGGCTCTGGCTTGCCCAGCCTGATGTAGGCGGGCCTGCTTATGATTGCAACATGTGGCAGTACACATTTAACCTTGACATAGGTGATAAGACATTTGACGGAGACATTTTCTACAATGAAGACTGACAAAGTAGGAATTGCAAAAGCGGCGGCATTTGCTGTCATAGTTATTGCCGTTATCGGGGCTATTATCTCGGCAATCTACTTTGATAAGGAAGCACGCAAAGAAAAGCCTGTTGTGCTTACGCAGGAACAAATGCATAATCCGGCAGAGGTTGCTAAAGAGGTACACGTAACCACACCGGCAGCCCAAACCATTGTGAGGGAAATTGAACGTTCCAGCGGGGCGGCGCCAGCCATCACTTACTATGTGCAGTCGCCAACGGTCGAAAAAGCCGCAGAAACCGTCAAGAAACAGGTTGAAACCGAGTCGCCAGAAGCGCCGGCAGAAGTGTTAAAGAAATCGGACAGGACTATTGCCACGCCGAATATGGATAAGCAGAAAGTAGAGGTCTACAAAATCAGCCTGCGGAAAGCTCACAAGCTCAAAGCCGGAATGACTTATGTAAAAGATAAGACCTATCTGTCGGCAGGTTATCAAGCCGGGCAATGGGAAGGGCTTGCACATTTTAACGCTGAAGGCTTTAAAGGGGCAACGGTCATGTACACTCTTAAAGAGTGGTAATATATGGGAGATGAAACAATGATTGACTATACGAAGTACCGAATGAACCAGCTGAATAGTGCCTGTGCTGAATTTATCAGGCAGGAGTCTGCGGGCAGCTTTGATTTCCCTTATCTGTATATAGTTGTACCCGATATCGACACAAAAGTCAGGGGAAAACCCTGATATTTCGGAGATTTTATGCTATTCTTATATTTAGAGAAAAATAATTTTTTTTGAAGGTAATTGTGTTTGTACCCATGACTGGAAGGACCACCAGAACTTATATCCCACGAACTTTCGTGGGATTTTTTGTTGTATAATGCAGGTTTATCAGTGCACCTCAAGCTTAAAAGTAAGGCAGGAAAAGGTCAGCTGCTAAGGGCAGCATATAAACTTCACGGTCCGAAGGATCCCTTTGAAGTCTGACGCCTAAATCCTCAAATCTTAAACCTTAAACCTTAAACCTCAAACCTCAAATCTCTTTAGAACCCTCATACCGCAGGCACAGGCCCTGTCAATCCTTCGGCCCCATAGAATCGCCCTGCTATTTATGATAAAATAATGCAAAACGGGAATCATTTTGCGGAGGTGTCCTATGAAATACAGAAGTACCAGAAGTAATGAAACGGTGACGGCCATAGAAGCGCTGGTGAAGGGGCTGGCTGATGACGGCGGCCTGTATGTGCCGGAATCCTTGCCGGCGCCCTTTCTTCATGCCGATGAACTGAAAGATATGACCTATGAGGAGCTGGCTGCCTTTGTGCTGTCCCATTTCCTCACCGACATTCCGGAAGAAGAACTGAAGAAGCTCACCCACAGCGCCTATACCGGAACCTTTGAGACCGAGGAAATCGTGCCGGTGAAGACCATTTCCCAAGCCTTTTCCATGGCGGAAATGTTCCATGGCAGGACCTGTGCTTTCAAAGACCTGGCGCTCTCCCTTTTCCCCTATCTTCTGGTGTATGCGAAGAAGGAGGAGAAGGACGGCAAGGAAATCCTCATCCTTACCGCCACTTCCGGCGATACGGGCAAGGCAGCGCTGGAAGGATTCCGGGATGTGCCGGGCGTCCACATCATGGTTTTCTATCCCTCCCACGGCGTGAGCCCGCTGCAGAAGGACCAGATGCAGAAGCAGCTGGGAAGCAATGTGAAGGTGGTGGGCATTGAAGGCAACTTCGATGATGCCCAGGGAACGCTGAAGCAGGTATTCGGCAGCAGCCTTCGAAAGGAAGAAGCGGAGAAGGGGGTCCTTTTCTCCAGCGCCAATTCCATCAACATCGGCCGCCTTCTGCCACAGGTGGTGTACTATGTGTGGATTTGGCTGAAACTTTTGAAAAATGGTTCCATCGGCAAAGACGACACATTCAACGTGGTGGTTCCTACCGGCAACTTTGGAAACATTCTGGCTGCCTGGCTGGCTAAACAGATGGGAGCTCCCATCGGAGAGCTTATCTGCGCATCCAATGAAAACAAGGTGCTGGCCGATTTCTTTGAAACCGGCGTGTACGATATTAACCGTCCCTTCTACATGACCGAAGCGCCGTCCATGGATATTCTCATTTCCTCCAACTTTGAACGGTTCCTTTACTACCTCACCGGTTCGGCGGAAAAGGTGAAGGAAAGCATGGATAAGCTGAAAGAAGAAGGAAAATATGAGGTTTCCAAAGAAGCCTTTGCGAAGGCTGGCATGGAAATGATGGGCGGCTGGGCTTCTCCGGAGGATATGGCCCGGGCCATGAGCGAAGTGTATGAAAACTATGATTACCTCATGGATCCCCACACCGCCGTGGCTTATGCCGTGTATGACCATCTCCGCCGGGAAGGAAAGGTTCCCCGCCATTCCCACACCGTCATTATCAGCACCGCCCATCCCTATAAATTCCCCGGCGTCGTAGCCAAGGCCCTGGGACTTAAGGAAATGGAAAGTCCCTACGATACGCTGCGCGAAATCGCTGAAAAAACGGGCATTCCTGTTCCTAAACAGCTGGGTGAACTGGAAAAGCGGCCGAAACGATTTACGGAAACCGTGGACCGGAAGGACATGGCCGACACCATTCGCAGCTATGCGGAAGAAATTTTAAAGGACTGCAATAAATAATCAATTGCTAATAAAATCAAAAAGAAAGCGGGCTTCGGACAGTCCGCTTTCTTTTTTACATGATTCCGCTGCATGGAGTATGGGGCATGACGGATTTATGGATTTAAAATTATTTAAAACAATGGTATTATATATTTATGGAATAACAGCTAATATATATAAGAAGTAACACTGCTTATATTCTTTTGGGGAAAGATTTCAAAAGTTGAATTTCAACTTTATCGGCGGCGTGGATTCGCCTGCCTTTTGAGTATCCTGTGCATATAATAATAGAGGCTTTTTATGCGATATCGAAATTGGAATGAAAAGGGAGAGCGTAAATTCCGTCTCTCCGTACTTGCACTGATGATATTGGTGCTGGTGTCCATCCATTTCTTTGACCCCACCTTTTATCCCACCATTTACCATTTGTCAAAGGACGGGGATCTGGAGGGGACCATTGCGTACCTGCGCGGTTTTGGTATTTATGCCGCGTTCATGAGCTTTTTTATTGATGTGGTCATCAACATTGTCGGATTTCTTCCGTCCATTTTTATTTCCACCGCCAACGGCCTCATATTCGGCCTTTTCTGGGGCACCATCATTTCCTGGCTGGCGGAAACGGTGGGGGTTTTGATTTCCTTCTACGTCATGCGTACCCTTTTCCGCGGCATGGCCATGAATATCATCAATAAGAGCAGGACATTGAAGAAACTGGATTCCTACGATTCCTGGCAGGCCATTGCCGCAGCCCGGGCCATCCCCTACATGCCAAACGGCCTGGTCACCGCCATATCCGCCCTGTCCAGCATGCATTTTCGCCCCTATGCCCTGGGCTGCCTCATCGGCAAGCTGCCCTCCACGGCGCTGGAAGTGGTGCTGGGACACGATGTGGTGAATATGGAAGAACACGCCTTCCGACTCACCATCCTCATCATCATAGTCACCCTTATTTACGGAGGCATATGGTATTACAACAGGAAGAAAAAGAAGAGTGCAAAGTGAGACGAAGTGCGATGGTGCTGTGTCGGGTGGGAAACTAGGTGAGAAAGGTTTCCTGTTGAGATGAAACACAATGGTGCCATGTCGAATGGGAAACTATAGGCGAAAGGTTTCCTGCCGGTGTGAAACACAGCAGTGCCAAGTCGGATAGGAAACTATATGCGAAAGGTTTCCTATTGAGATGAGGCACGATGGTGTCATGTCGAATGGGAAACTATATGCAAAAAGTTTCCTGTCGCGATGAGCAGCAATGGTGCTATGCCGAATGAGAAACTATAGGCGAAAGGTTTCCTATTGAGATGAAACACAGCGGTGCCAGGCCGGATAGGAAACTATTTGCGAAAAGTTTCCTGTCGCGATGAGCAGCAATGGTGCTATGCCGAATGAGAAACTATAGGCGAAAGGTTTCCTGTTGAGATGAAGCACGATGGTGCCAAGCCGGATAGGAAACTATTTGCGAAAAGTTTCTTGTCGCGATGAGCAGCAATGGTGCTATGCCGAATGGGAAACTATAGGCGAAAGGTTTCCTATTGAGATGAAACACAGCGGCGCCAAGCCGGATAGGAAACCATACGCAAACAGTTTCCTATTGAGATGAAACACGATGGTGCCAAGCCGAATAGGAAACCATACGCAAACAGTTTTCTATTGAGATGAAACACGATGGTGACAAGCCGAATAGGAAACTATTTGCGGACAGTTTCCTGTCGTGATGAGCAGCAATGGCGCCATGTCGGATGGGAAACTATAGGCGAAAAGTTTCCTGTTGAGATGAAACACAATGGTGCCATGTCGAATGGGAAACTATGGGCGAATAGTTTCCTGTCGCGATGAGCAGCAATGGCGTCAAGCCGAATAGGAAACCATACGCAAAAAGTTTCCTGTAGAAATGAAACGCTATAATTTCAAGCCGGACAGGAACCTCATACAAAAAAGCTGAGAAAAAATGTTGACTCATTTTTTCTCAGCTTTTTTTATTTATGGGTGCTGCAGATTTCCGCCACCGCATCCACATCGTTCACCGGCATGAGGTGGGCGCCGGCGGCGTGGATGTCCCGCAGGGCCTGTACCAGTTCTCTGGAAAGGGCAATGCCCGTTTCTCTTCCTCCTGTTTCCATGGCCTTCATCACCGCCGGCGGGATGAAGATACCTGGCACGTTGTTGTTCAGGTAATTGGCCATTTTGAAGCTCTTCAGGGGGACGATGCCAAAGAGAATGGGGAGGGAGAGGTCCTTGGCGGCGGCGAGGAAATCTTCCGCCTGCCTGATGTCGTAAATGGGCTGGGTCTGGATGAACTGGGCGCCGGCTTTTTTCTTTCCTTCCAGACGGCGGATTTCCTTGTCCAAATCATCGGTGCCGGGGTTGGCGGTGGTGCCGATGTAGAAATCCGCCGCTTCACCCAGGGCATGGCCGGTGATGTCGTGGCCTTCGTTCAGGGCTTTGGCGATTTCGATAAGGCCGGTGGAGTCCACTTCAAAGACCCCTTTGGCGTCGGGATGGTCGCCGATAGATGGCGGGTCTCCGGTGAGGGTGAGGATGTTGTGAACGCCCAGGGCGTAGGCGCCAAGAAGTTCCGCCTGCAGGCCGATGACGTTCCTGTCCCGGCAGGTGAGGTGGAAAATGGATTCCACACTATAGCGGCTCTGGATAATGGAGGACAGGGCGATGGGGCTCATGCGCATTTTGGCCATGGGGCAGTCCGCAATGTTCACGGCATCCACATAGGGTGCCACTTTGACCACCTGCGCTTCTGTTACGGCAGGGGAGGCGCTTTTTGGAGGATCCAGTTCGGTGGTGATGGTAAATATATGCCGGTTATGCTTTTCCTTTAATGTGCTCATGAATCATTCCTCTTTTCCTGTGAGTCTGTCCGCTATCTTTACGGCGGCAATGCCGTCTCTGCAGTAGTTCGGCGCACCGATGCGGCTGGCATAGTCCTGGGTGACTACGGCGCCGCCTACCAGGATATGGACGCTGGGGGTTTCTTCTTTTAATGCTTTCACGGTATGCTCCATTTCCGGCAGGGTGGTGGTCATAAGGGAGCAGAGGCCTGCCAGGTCTGCGTGATGGTCTTTTACCGCCGATACGAAGGCTTCCGGCTCCACATCCTTGCCCAGGTCGATGACCCGGTAGCTGCTGTTTTCCATGAGGGCGGCCACAATGTTTTTGCCCAGGTCGTGGATATCGCCTTTCACGGTGCCGATGACCAGGGTGCCCTTTACGGCGGAACTCATTTCCGGAAGAATTTTCTTCAGTTCCTTGAAAGCGGCCTGCATGGCTTCCGCCGCCATCATGACCTGGGGCAGGTACACCTTTCCGGCGCCGTAGCCGTCGCCGATTTCCGTCATGGCAGCGGTGAGGCCTTCCTTGATAATGGTTTCCGAGGAAATACCGCTGTCAAGGAGCACCTTGATGAGGGATGCCGATTCTTCCTTCTCCCCATTCTTTACGGCAGCTTTGATTTGTTCCAGCGGCGGCAGGTCTTTGGCCACCGCTTTGTCCTCTTTCGGATCTTTGGAAAGGGCAGCGGCCTTGATGAAATCCTGGGCGCCGGGGTCAAAGCCCAGAAGAAGTTTGGCATTCACGAAGGCATCCTGGATGCCCTTGTCCAGGGGGTTGATAATGGGGGCATTCATGCCGCAGGCAAAGGCCATGGTGAGGAAGGCCGCATTAATCCGGGGACGGGCTGGGAGACCGAAGGAAACGTTGCTGGTGCCCATGACGCAGGGGAGGCCGAATTCCTTTTTATATAAAGAAATGGTTTTCAGCGTCTCTCTGGCGCCGGCATCGGAGGAACCGATGGTAAGCACCAGGGGGTCAAGCAGGAGGTCTTCTTTCCGAAGTCCGGCGGACAGCGCCTTTTCGATGATGGTACCGGCAATGCGGACACGTTCATCGGCGGTTTTAGGCAGATTTCCCTTTTCCAGGGGCAGACAGAGCACCGCGGCGCCGTAGGTCTTTGCCAGCTTCAGCACCTTTTCCAGAATTTCATCATCCGCGCCGTTGACGGAGTTGATAAGGGGGCGGCCGGGATACATTTTCAGCGCTCTTTCCAGCACTTCCGGATCCGTGCTGTCAATGGAAAGGGGTACCGGGCAGAGCATGGAAAGCTGGGAAATGGCGGTTTCCATGGCTTCCCGCTGGTCAATGCCGGGAACGCCCATGTTAACGTCCAGCACGTCCGCACCGGCGGCTACTTCAGCCAGCCCTTCCTTCTTTATGGAAACGAAGCTGCCTTTCTGGATGTCCTCTCTCATTTTCTTCCGGCCCGTGGGGTTGATGCGTTCCCCGATTTTGACTGGGGCGTAATCGTCACCGATGAATACGGTCTTTGTACGGGAAGTGAGGGCGGTGAAGGGCTTTACCTTCGGCGCCGGTGTGACCGGTACATTTTCCAGTGCCTGTCCAAGGGCCCGGATGTGGTCCGGGGTGGTACCGCAGCATCCGCCCAGATAGGAAACGCCGATCTTAGCAAATTCCGGCGCATAGGACGCAAATTCTTCCGGACCCAGGGGGAAGCGGGTCTCCCCGTTTTCCAGTACCGGCATGCCTGCATTGGGCTGGATGATGACGGGCTTATTGGTGACGGAGACCATCTGGCGGGCTGCGTCAAGCAGCTTGTCGGGGCCTACGGAGCAGTTGGCGCCAATCACGTCGGCGCCCATGGCATCCAGAAGGATGGTGGCGGTAATGGGGTCCGTGCCGGGAATGGTCCTGCCGTCTTCGGCATAGGTCATCTGGCAGATGACGGGAAGGCTGGATGCTTCCTTGGCTGCTATAAGGGCGGCCTTCATTTCCTGGATGTCGATGATGGTTTCAATAATGAGGCAGTCCGCTCCGGCATCAGAAAGCGCCTTGGCCAGGCGGTAGTAATTTTCACAGGCTTCATCAAAGGACAAATCGCCGATGGGTTTGATGAACTTTCCGGTGGGGCCCATGTCGCCGGCCACCCTGACCTTATCGCCGCAGGCGGCCCGTATATTCCGGACCGCTGCCTGTGCGATTTCCTCCACCTTGTCCGACAGGTCGTAGTCGGAAAGTTTGATGGGAGAGGAACCGAAGGTATTGGTGGTGATGAACCGGCTTCCCGCTTCCATGTAGGCTTTGTGAATCTGCTGCACCACATCGGGATGGGAAATATTGTAGTAATCGGGGCAGCTTCCTGCCTCAAGACCGAATCTCTGCAGCATGGTGCCCATGCCGCCGTCAAATAATATCATAAAGGTTCTCCTTTGCTGTGAAATATTGTTGTTTAGTGGACTAGTGGGCTGGTGGGCCAGTGGGCTGGTGAGTTAGTAGGTTAATAGAAGATAGACGTTAGAGGATAGAAGTCTGTCGGCTGATTTGTCTCAAACATCAAATCTCTCTTCCCCGTCATTTCGAGCGGAGCCCCCAAATCTCCTGCCACTATGGTGCTCTGCCACTTATGATAGAAAACCCACCTGTCGCTGCGCCCCTCAAATCTCAAAACTCAAATTTCAAATCTTAAATCTCCCATTCCCCTCAATGCCTAAAGGGACAGGAGATGAGGGAACAGGTGCGGCATTTGGCCGGCGCCGGGCGCTGGCTGCACTGGGAAATGCCGATGATGGCGGAAACCGATTTCCTGGGGAAAAGCATGGAGTGGTCCGTGACATGGATGCCTATTTTATCCGCTTCGATGAGGCGGCAGAAATCCTTCTGCTGGGTAATGGGCCAGTCGCCGTAGCCTGGAGAAAAGCGCCATACCGTTTTCTGCCCATCCTTTTCCGCTTCTTTCTGTATGAGCCGGTCCACCTGGTCTGCCAGGTGCTCCGTGGCGGTGGTGGCCGCTGCGTCCAGAAGAAGGCCCTGCACATAGTCCCCCGACTTGAAGGCGGCGTCCGATGCCTTTTCGATTTCATCGCCCACCGTCACTGCCAGAATGGCTACGGACCAGGAATTGGAAAGATGGCGGCGGATGCTGTTTCCGGAAAGCACCAGCGGCGGATTTCCTTCAATCCGCCCTTCGGAAGGAGAATAGGGAATCACCTGCCAGATGCCCTTTGGCTCTGCCAGCGCCAGCGCTTCCTCAATGGCACTCTGTACTGCCTCCTCCGGGAAATTCTTTCCTTTGGGATTCATGCCTGCATAGCGGAGCATTTCCTTCCGGTCTATCTCAAATAAAGTTCCATTATAGAAAGGCATAAAACCTCCTTTAAACAAAAAAGTCTTCCATCCCTGAAAGGGACGAAAGACTCGTGTTACCACCCAATTTCATCCATGCATTGCTGCATGAACCTCTATAGGTACGCCGGCCCGAAGGCCTTGATACTTGAGCGCTGTATCGGGCGCACCCGGGATGCCTCATCATTCGGCCTTCCCTGCTCGGAGTCCATCTTCAGCAGCTCTTCGGCACTCCCTTCTCACCACCGGGAGCTCTCTTTGGTCCTATCATCTGCTTACTCTTCTCTTCATTGCATGTCTGTAATTACGTCTAACTATAGCATAGGAGACCGGAGGTGTCAAATGGGGGATAGGACGGTGAGCGGCGGGAAGGGAAAGTGAAATTTCTTCCTATCATGGTGACTATATGAACAGAGGAAACGAAAGACCAAAAACCTCTGCCGTCAAACCCTGTCGGCGCGCATCCATGGAAGACAGGGAGGCACAGGGTTTCTGATATGATTCGTCCCTCGCCGGCCGGCTGAACAAAAAATCAAAAACTTCCTGAAATCCTATAAGGAGCAGGCTTATGAAGCTCCTTGGTCCTTTGCCCGTGGGCCTCGGGATTTTGGGGAGTTTTTTGTGCTGGAAAAATAGGGGCCTGGGGAATGATAAAGAAGAATGCATTTCTCCTCTTTTACAGCGGAATTTCATAGCACTGGACTTTAAACAATTTTAAGGAATTGTCATTTACAAATTCTTTTACCTATGCCACAATAATGACAGGAAATTCTGCTTTGATTCCTTTTCTGAAAACTGTATCGGAACGGGCGATTTTTATGGATGAATTCAATTTTATCTTTCTGGCCCTGGGCCTCCTTATGACCCTGTGGAGCTGGATGGCAGTAAAAAAGAAAGCGCCGGAGCGGGCCTATCCTTTTTGGTATAAAGGACTGCAGTTTCTCTGCATGGCGGTGATACTGATGCCCTGCATTTTGGTGACTGTTTCTGATAGTTCGGATCAGGTTCTTTCCTTTTCCCTCTATGCACAGGCGGCGGCTTTTGCCATCCTTCTCTTTCTGGACGGTGCCAAATCCCGTTTTGGTAAAAAGGTGCCAGGCCCGGGTCGCAGTGGAAATGGACGGGCCATGATTGTATTTTCAGGCGCAGCTGCCACGATTCTCATGTGGGCAGCTGTTATTTATATGCTGAGGTGATAGAAATGGGAAATCAGTCTGTAATTCTTGCATGCCCGACACTCTCGGGAGAACTGAAAGAGGCTATGAAAGAGGCTCAATCGGAAAGTGTAGTATATTTTATGCCCCCCGGCCTTCATCGGGATCCCAAGGTGCTTCATCATTATGTGCAGGATAAAATCGATCATTTTTACAATGTTTCCCAAATCGTGGTGTGCACCACGGGCTGCGGCGGAGGCAACATAGGCATCACCGCATCGTCGGCGCCGCTGGTATACCCGAAAACCAGGGACTGTATCGATATTCTCCTTTCCGGGGACAGCCTTTCCAATTTGAAACGGGACATGCATGGCGTTTTCCTCACGGAAAGCTGGATGGAATTTATGCAGGAATCGTCCATTGATATGGAAAAGCTGGAGAAGAAGATGGGAAAAGAGGAGGCCCATGAGTATCTGAAAAAGCTCTATGCGCCGATTCACGATTTTTACATTATTGATACCGGCTGCTACGATACGGAGCCGGTGAAGAAGTACATCGAACCTATGGTGGAGCTCCTTAGTGCTAAGCTTCATATGATAAAGGGAAATTACGGTATTTTAAGGAAGATGGCTCGCGGCACCTTTGATGAGGATTTCTTCATCGTTCCCAAAGGGGAAAAGGTAAAGGCCGGATCATTTCCATCTAATTTTTGAAAGAACACCATGGATTATTTATTAATGTCCCCAATTTTTCATAAAATAGTGAGAAAGTGAAAATTTTCTATTGTAAGTTTTTGGGGAAATCGGCCTGCATGCTATGATTCTCTCTCTTTTTCTCCGGTTTTTACCTATAAATGACAAACCTGTCCATTCCCTTGACAAAAGAGGGGATGGTGGGTATACTAATTAAGTAACTTACGTGCGGCCCGGTGGTGTAGTGGTCTAACATGCCGCCCTGTCACGGCGGAGATCGTCAGTTCAAATCTGATCCGGGTCGCCACAATTTTGCCTCGGTAGCTCAGTTGGTAGAGCAAAGGACTGAAAATCCTTGTGTCAACGGTTCGATTCCGTTCTGAGGCACCATATATGCGGCTGTGGCGGAATGGCAGACGCGCTACTTTGAGGGGGTAGTGATCTTTCGATCGTGTGAGTTCAAGTCTCACCAGCCGCACCACAATTTCCTAATTACTTGTTGTTTAATTTCATATGCGGTCGTGGCGGAACTGGCAGACGCGCTATCTTCAGGCGGTAGTGGAGTAATCCGTGAGAGTTCAAATCTCTCCGACCGCACCACTCAAAATTAACTTTCAAGCTTATTGCTTGGAAGTTTTTTTGTGCTGATGAGGAAGTCAAGAAAAACCAGGATTTTCTTTTTCCCTGGTTTGTCATACAATAAAGGGAAAAGGAGGGTTTCTATGAATCCATCGGTCTATTTCTTTGCGCTGGGGCACCTGGCCACGGACTGGTCCCAGGGGGCCATACCGGCGCTTCTTCCCTATTTCATTGCCCATTACGGCCTCTCCTACCAGGAAGCAGGTATGCTTGTTTTTGCCAATGTGCTCATCGCTTCCGTCATGCAGCCTCTCTTTGGCTATTATTCCGACAAGATTTCCAAGCCCTGGTTTGTACCCATGGGCTGCCTCATCTGTGGCGGTGCCATTTCCTCTGTAGGTTTTACCGGAAGCTACGCTGCCCTTTTCACAGCAGCTCTCTGCTGCGGTGTTGGCAGCGCCCTCTTCCATCCCGAAGCGGCGCTCATGGTGAATCGGATTTCCGGAAACCGGAAGGGCCGGGCCATGGGGATTTTTTCCGTAGGAGGTAATGCGGGATTTGCCATAGGCCCACTTCTGGCAGGCCTCTGCGCTTACCGGCTGGGCATTCATGCTCTTCTGATTTTCGGCGTGTTGAATGCGATTCTGGCCTTTTCTATTTATCTGCGCCTGCCTTCGGCGCTTCGCACTTCGTCGTTGGAAGAAAAGAAGGAAGCACTCATCCATGGGGAAAGGAAAAAGAGGAACGACTGGGTTTCCTTCGGAAAATTGTCTGTACTCATACTGGCCCGTTCTCTTGGATTTACCCTGAGTAATACTTTTATCCCTCTTCTCTGGATTCATGTATTGGGAGCCACGGAAGGGGAGGGAACCACCGCCCTTTCCATCCTCTTCGGTCTGGGAGCCTGCTTTACCTATCTGGGCGGTGTGCTGGCCGACAAAATCGGTTTTCTGAAAATTATCCGCACCGCCTTTCTCTGCATGGTGCCTGCCTATTTCCTGCTCACCCATACGGGGAGTCTGGTACTGGCCTCCCTGCTCCTCATTCCGGCTGCCCTTTCCGTATTCATGCCCTACAGCCCCATCGTCATCCTGGGACAGACATATCTTGGCAGGAATGCAGGATTCGCTTCCGGCGTAACCCTGGGCCTTTCTACTACCCTTGGCGGCATCTTTGCACCGATGGTGGGATGGGCGGCAGATATGTGGGGACTGCAGGCGGCGCTTCAGATTCTATGGGCCGCCGGTCTCCTGGGGGTGGTGGTGTCCTTTACTCTTCCACCTGTGAAGGAAGAGGAATGACTGCGGTTTCAGACATAAAAGGTCCTATATGGTATAATAAAAGAAATTTATACGCATTGCAGTAACAGGAGGATATATGAACGCATTTGCAGCACTCGGGGTAGGAGAAGATTTGACGGCCCTTTTGAAATTACAGGGCATCAAAATGCCCACCCCCATCCAGCAGGCATCCATTCCGTCGATTTTCAAGGGAAAAGACCTCATCGGAAGGGCCCAGACAGGGACCGGCAAGACCCTGGCCTACCTGCTCCCCGTTATTCAGAGAGTAGACAGGGATAGAGGCGCCACCCAGGTCCTCATCATGACTCCTACCAGGGAACTTTCCAAGCAGGTCTTTGACGTATTCCGCCCCTTTGCTTTGAAACTTGGAATCGACGGAGTCGACATCATCGGCGGCAGAACCATTGAAAACCAGCTGCAGAAGCTGAAAAGGGATCCCCAGGTTATTATCGGCACCCCCGGCCGACTTCTGGACCATATCCGGAGAAAGAGCCTTGACCTGTCCCAGGTGAGGACCGTCATCCTGGACGAAGCGGACCAGATGCTGGCCAATGGCTTCAGGGAAGACATAGAAGCCCTGGTGGACGAAACGCCAAAGAAGAGACAGCTTCTCCTTTTCTCCGCCACCATGCCGGAGGAAGCGGTACGGCTTGCCCGTAAATACATGAGCCATCCCGCTGTCATCGATGTTTCCGAAAAGGCAGCGGCCTCCACTGTGGAGCAGCGGGTGTATGAAACGACAAAACCAAGGAAATTCAAACTACTGGTGAAGCAGCTCACCGAAATGAATCCCTACATGGCCGTTGTTTTCTGCAATACCAGGGAAGAGGCCCATGAAATTGCAGGAAAGCTGCAGGAAGAAACGGATTTCGTGGTGGATGAAATCCACGGAGACATGAGCCAGGGCCAGCGGAACCAGGTAATCCGGGAGTTTGAAAAAGCCAGAATCCAGGTTCTCGTGGCCTCCGACATTGCAGCCCGGGGGCTGGATGTGGAAGGCATTACCCACGTATTCAACTATGACATTCCAAGAAATCTGGAATACTACGTGCACCGCATTGGCCGCACCGGAAGGGCCGGCACAAAGGGTATCGCCATTACCTACGCCACACCGGAAGACGGCAGCCTCCTTAGGAAACTGGAGAAATCCATTTCTGAAACCATTACCCGCTACGATGAAAAGGGCAATGTGCGCCGCGTCCGCCAGGGAAAGCCAAAGAAGAAAGTAGTCACCCCCGGCATGTACAAGCCCACCAAGAAAAAGGAACATAAGGCCCTGGGACATAAAGGAAAGAACATGCGCCAGAAACGGAAGAAAGACAAAACCGATAAAAAAGGAAAGAAGAAATAAGAAAAGCCGCCCGAAAAACGGGCGGCTTTTTTAGAAAAATGATGGCCCATTGGAAAAATGAAGCCCCTATCCCTGGCGCCTGCGGTGTTGCCTCCTTTCCTGAGGAAGGGGGCTATAGCACTAAGCCATGCAGCAATGGCGTCACAAAAAATAATCCCGTAACGCTGATTTTATATTCATCGCCGCCAGGCGATACCACAACCCTTTGAACCCTTTGAACCCTTTGAACCCTCTGAACCCTCTGGACCCTCTGAACCCTTCACCACGCCCCTTGAGCGAAGCGAATACAACCCTTCTACACAACCTGCGGCGAAGCCGCGGCCTTTGCAGCTTTGAACCGGTCCCTCTTTGCAGATGTGGTACAATAGAGCCATTGAGGTGATACCATGTTAAAGAATAAAGATTGTATAAAACAGCTGCTCTGGATGCTGGCGCTCACCATTCCCTGGGGGCTGGGGGGCTTTGTGGTGCACACCGCCTTGTCCCTGTCTGCCGGCATCATTGCTTACTGGGCGGCAGGGCTCTTTGTGCCCCTCATTTTCTACCTGGTGCAGAGGAAGGGCTGGGGGAGTGAGCTGGGAGCCGTGAGGGCGGCGGTTCACGTACCGCTGTGGCTTTCCTTTGTGGTTGTGGAAATGGTGGTGTTCTGGAACTACCTTCCTTCCATAGACAGGATGTGGAAATCTTCTCCTGCTCCGGCGGGCCTGGCGGCGTTCCTGGCTCTTTCTGCCTTTGTGCTCCTTGCCTTCTTCCTGGACCGGAAGCTGGCTATTCTTTACGGCCGGCTGAAGGAAAAAAATGCATTGGCTGCAGAGTGGCTTGGCTGTGCTTTCTTCAGCGGCCTTATCCCCGGCACTGTCATGATTTCCTTCCTGGGGCTCTATTATGCCGGCGGCATGCGGCTGGATCCCTTTACGGCGTCCTTTTTCCTGATGGAAATCTTCGGCATCGTTTTTTACGGAAAAATCTTCCTGGCCATGATGACCTTCGGACTCTTCCTGTTCCTTTCCCTTGAGGGGACAAAGGGCGAGCGGGCGGTGACATCGGTATTTTCCGCTATCTTCTGGCTTTTCCTTCTCTTCATACCGGTGGTGGTTTCTTCAAGGATTACGGGCAGCGGCCTGTGGCGGGCCTATCTGGATCCCTCCTACCTTTCCGTATTTCCCTATCTTTCTGATTTGTGGCTCACCGGCTTTGCCCTCATGGGAGCCAAGCGTCTGACCCGCTGGATTTTCAAATAGGAAAGTGTTGACAAATAAAATTTGTTCGCTATAATAATTGTTGGCAGATAAAGGGGCCCTGCTTTGCCGGTATCAGGATGGAACCGGACCGCAGGGTGAGTATATCGCCGCATTTACGGCTTATATCTCGCTGAGAGTAAGAACGGAGGTTACAAAATGGAAAAAGTCAATCATGCTCCTCAGGAAAATCACGTGTTTTTAAGTATTCGTCAGCTTACGGTGTCCGGCCTTCTGGCAGGGATTACCATTTTCCTGGGGCTCACAGGATATGGGTTCATTCCCCTCATTGTCATGAATGCCACCATCCTTCATATTCCCACCATTATCGGTGCACTGGTGGCAGGACCTAAGGTAGGGGCGCTGGTGGGATTCCTTTTCGGACTCTTCTCCTTCATTCAGTCCCTTCGGGCGCCAAGCCTGCTCCTGCAGTTTGCCCTGCAGTACAATCCTTTCTACGATGCCTTCATCTGCATCGTACCAAGAATCTGCATCGGCCTTTTTGCATGGTTCGTTTACAAGCATATGCCCGGCCGTGAAGGCCTTCGTGTAGGCGCAGCAGCCATTGGCGGTGCCCTCTGCAACACGGTGCTCTTCCTGGGCTCCTTCTTCCTTCTGGTAGGTGCTCCCTATGCAGCATCCAAGGGCATTTCCGTGGAAGCCGTTGGTGCCACCATTATGGGTATCGTTGGCATGAACGGCGTGCCGGAAGCCATCGTTTCCGCCGTCATCATTGTGCCGGTGGTGACCATGCTGAAGAAGTCGGGCTGGAAGCTGAAATAAAATGAAATGAAAAACTGCGGGCGGTCTGCCTGCAGTTTTTTTATGGAGACAGGTATGGAAATATTCATTGACGGCGACGGCTGTCCGGTGATTGAAGAAACGGAAAGGGCGGCTGCCCTCTATGGCCTCAAGGTTATTATTTTCTGTGATACGAGCCACTTGATTCATTCAGAAAAAAGCCGGGTTATGGTGGTGGACAAGGGCAGGGATGCGGCGGATTGGGCCATCATTTCCGCTGCACATCCGGGGGACGTGGTGATTACCCAGGACTACGGTCTGGCGTCCCTGGTCCTTTCCAGAAGGGCCTATGCTTTTCATCAGGACGGATGGCAGTATACCGAAAACAATATAGCGGGCCTTCTTCAGCAGCGCTATGAAGCAGGGAAAGCAAGACGCTCAGCGAAGCATCACTGGAAAGGGCCGGCGAAAAGGGAAAGAAGACAGAATAAAATCTTTTTCCAGTGTCTCTGCCATTTTCTGGCAGAGAGAATAAAGGACAAATAAAAAACGATGCGGCACTAGGGAAGCGCTGATTAAATCGTTGTCTGCTTTTATTCTAGAATTTTTATGCAATGCGAGGAATGGGACGACGCGAATAGCGAGCTATTTAAGGAGTCCCATGACGAAGCAGTGCATAAAAACTCTTATAAAAGTAGACTCTATGAATTAATCAGTGCTTCCCTAACATATCCCTTGGCGCTGATTTCAAAAAGAAATTGCTGCCCCTGTGAATCCGAAGAACCTCCGGAAATTCAAGAATGTACTATAAGCAGTACCTGTCATTAACCATAGATAAGACGCATGAAAGAAAAGAGAAATCATCAGGAACGGTATTTCCGGGACGCACCGTAGGCGGCAAGGCCCAGGGCGGCGGCAGAGAGGGCAGCGGCGGTGAGCTTTCCGTAGGGGATGGAGGAAAGTTTCAATTTCTTCCTGGCCGCATCCAGCGGTGTCACCGGTTTTTCGGAAGAAACCGCCAGGGCCCCCAGACGGGAGCGGATGGTCACGTCCCGGAAACCGGCATCCTCCAGAAACTCCTTCAAATCATTCCTGTTGTATACCTTCATGCCGGGAATGAGTTTCTCGTACACCTGGTGCAGAGGACTTCCGCCCTTGGACTGGAGAAGGAAGAAGGTCCCGCCGGGCTTCAGCACCCGGAACACCTCCTTCAGGCAGGCAGCGGGATCTTTCCAGAAATAGAAGGTTTCCTCCGCCAGGATGAAATCAAATTTGTTTCCGTTAAAGGGGAGCACATCCGCCGCCCCTTCATACACGGAGATGCGCCCCTCCCGAATGGCCTCTTCATTGAGACGGTAGGAAAAATCCACCGCCCGGAAGGAAGAATCGATGCCCGACACATGGCCCTTCGGTGCCTTCTCCAAAAGGCGCTGCAGGTTCTTCCCGCCGCCGCAGCCGATATCCAGGATTTCCGCGTCCTCCGGAAGGGACACCGCCGACAGCCCCCAGAGAGAGAGGGGCGTATTCCACAGGTTCATGGCAGAGAGCAGGTATCCCTCCGCCTTTGGACCGGTGTGGAAAGGAAACGGTTTCTTCAGTAATGCTTTCATAGTGACAGCCTCCTTTATCCAGTTTTACTTACTTATATTATAGCTGAAAATCTTGGAGGGAGTAAGGTGGGAGGAGAGAGATTTGTGGGGACTGGGAGGGAGAATTGTAAATGGTAAATGGTAAATGGTAAATGAAGGAGGGCGCCTGCAGCGCCGATTTTATACCCTGCCTTTAGGCAGGCTAAGGGCCAGCTTTGGTGGACTCGCGCATTTTATGCAGCATGTGCGCAGTACGTGATGCAGCGTTATAGCCCCCTTCCTGAGGAAGGAGGCTATATACTGCGGCGCCAGCCGCCACCACACCCTCTGAACCCTTTGAACCTTCTGAACCCTCTGAACCCTTTACTATGTGTATATTCTGTATAAAGTGCAAAAATTCTTTTTCTTCCCTCAGGATGGGAAATATCCAGTAATTATCGTATAAATTACTATCGCATGAAAGATAAAAATGCAGAAAATTGAAAAAAATCCAAATTTCCTATTGCACATTTATGCAAAGCGCTGTATAATTATCACATCTTAAGAAAAGCCCCCGTGAAGGGCTCATGAAATTGTCTATATTCAATGAAGAAAGGCGGCATTCCTATGGCTGATGTTAAAGATGTAAAAAAAGTAGTTCTTGCTTATTCCGGTGGACTGGATACTTCCGTTATTATTCCCTGGCTGAAGGAAAATTATGGCTGCGAGGTCATTGCCTGCACGGTGAACCTGGGGCAGCCTGAAGAGTTCGATGCCATCCATAAGAAGGCCCTTGCTTCCGGCGCTTCCGTGGCGGAAACCCTGGATGTAAGGAAAGAATTTATTGAAGAATACGCCTACAACGTACTGAAAGCTGACGGCCGGTATGAAGGCAAGTACCTGCTGGGCACCTCCTTCGCCCGCCCCCTCATCGGCAAATGCCTGGTGGACATGGCCAAGAAGTACGGTGCCGACGCCATCTGCCACGGCGCTACCGGCAAGGGCAATGACCAGGTTCGTTTCGAACTGACCATCAAAGCCCTGGCTCCCCATATGAAGATTATCGCTCCCTGGAGAATCTGGGATATGAAGTCCAGGGAAGATGAAATGAAGTACGCTGAAGCCCATGGCGTGCCCATCGATAAATACGATGAAAAGCAGACCGACGAAGAAAAGGCTGCCCAGAAATATCCATATTCCATGGACTGGAATATGTGGCACCTGTCCCATGAAGGGGACGACCTGGAGAACCCGGCTAATGCGCCTCACAAGGATATGTACCTTGTCACCTGCGATCCGGAAGATGCTCCCGACAAGGACGAACTGGTGACCATCGAATTTGAAAAGGGCGTACCTACCGCTGTAAACGGCAAGAAGATGGACGGCGTGGAACTGGTGAACACACTGAATGCCATCGGTGCCAGAAACGGCATCGGTATCGACGACCTGGTGGAAAACAGACTGGTAGGCATGAAGTCCAGAGGCGTTTATGAAAACCCCTGCGGCTCCATCCTCTTCTATGCCCACACGGAACTGGAAAGACTTACCCTTGACCGGGCGACCTTCCATTTCAAGGAAGTGGCTGCGGTGAAATATTCCGAACTGGTTTACGACGGCATGTGGTTTGCACCGCTCCGGGAAGCACTCCAGGCCTTTGCAGACAAGACCTCCGAAACCGTTACCGGCAAAGTCACCCTGCGCCTCTACAAGGGCAACATCATGTCCCACGGCGCTGAAAGCCCCTATTCCCTGTATAACGAAGAATTTGTTACCTTCGGCGAAGATGATGTATACAACCAGGCCGATGCAGAAGGATTCATCAACCTCTTCGGTCTGCCCCTCACCATCCGGGCCCTCATGAAGGAGAAGAATGCAAAATGAGTGATATGATGTGGGGCGGACGCTTTACGAAAGCGGAGGAAAAAAATGCCCTTGATTTCAACGCATCCATTTCCTATGACTGCCGGATGTATAAAGAAGACATTGCCGGCTCCAAGGCCCATGCGAAAATGCTTGCCCGCCACGGCATCATTTCAGAGGAAGACCGGGTGAAAATCACCGAGGGCCTTTCTAAAATCAAAAAAGAAATCGACGATGGAAAGTTTCCTTTCTCCATTGAGCTGGAAGACATCCACATGAACGTGGAAAAACGGCTCACCGATGACATCGGCGACGCCGGAGCCCGGCTCCACACCGCAAGGAGCCGGAACGACCAGTGTGCCCTGGACCTCCATATGTACATGAAAAGACAGATGGGCCGTCTGGCGGACAAGCTCATCGCCGTGGAAGAAGCTCTCCTCAATGCGGCGGAAAAGTACAAAGATGTGATTCTGCCGGGTTACACCCATATGCAGCGGGCCCAGCCGGTGCTCTTTGCCCATCACATGCTCTGCTACTTCGCCATGCTGGAAAGGGATTTTAAGCGGCTGGAAGACTGCTATGAAATGGCGGACATGTCTCCCATCGGCGCCTGCGCCCTGGCAGGAACTACCTATCCCACCAATCCCCTGGAAGAAGCGGAGGACCTCCACTTCTCCAAGGTCTATGGAAACAGCCTGGATGCTGTGTCAGACAGGGACTACCTGCTCCAGTTCCTCTCCTTTGCTTCCATCTGCGCCATGCACCTGTCAAGGCTTTCGGAGGAATTCATTTACTGGAGCACCAGCGAATTCCAGTTCATTGAACTGGACGACGGCTACTCCACCGGAAGCTCCATTATGCCCCAGAAGAAAAATCCGGACATGTGCGAACTCATCCGCGGCAAAACAGGCCGTATCTACGGAAGCCTCATGGGCCTCCTCACTGTGATGAAGGGACTCCCCCTTGCCTACGACAAGGATATGCAGGAAGATAAGGAAGGCGTTTTTGACGCCATGGATACCCTGTACTTCGCCCTGGATATTTACGCCGGCATGATTAACACCATGACCGTCAACGGAAAGCACACCAGGGAAGTGCTGGAACACGACTTCTCCAACGCTACGGACATGGCGGACTACCTGGCCAAGAAGGGCCTCCCCTTCCGTCAGGCCCATGCGGTGGTAGGAAATGCGGTGCATTACTGCATCGAACACCACAAGGTGCTCCATGACCTGACCATGGAAGAATTCAAATCCATGAGTCCCCTCTTTGAAGAAGATATCCTGGAAGCACTGAAAATAGAAAACTGCGTGAAAAACCGCGAAAGCTACGGCGGCACCGGTCCGAAATCCGTAGAACGCCAGAAAGCCCACGGAAAAGAAGCTGTGGCAGCCATGAAAGAAAAGGCCGCCCAGTGGAAAGAATCCATGGCCTTCCTGGGATAACAGTGAGCCATAGCGCCCTGCGCTTGGTATAGACAATTTCACAGGAAAAAGCCCCCGTGAAAGCAGGGGCTTTTTCCTGTGGAGAATGATACACAATGGAGCCATGCTGGATGGGCAGCTGTTCGCGAAGGGGTTCCTATGGAGGAGATGTACCATGGTTTCAAGTAGGACGGGAAACTGTTTGTGAAAAGTTTCCTATGGAGGAGATGCACCATAGTTTCAAGCAGGACGGGAAACTATTTGCGAAGGGTTTCCTGTAGAGGTGATACACCATAGTTTCATGTTGAACGGGAAACTATTTGCAAAAGGTTTCCTGTAGAGGTGATATACCATGGTGTCCTGTCGGTGCCGGCCATGGTGTCCTGCCGGTGCCGGCCATTTCGCAAATCAGGGCAGTCAAAAACGCCTCCCCATAAGGAGGCGTTTTTGATTGAGGCGAACAGGCCGCCGTTTGGCGGTCCGAACGGCGATGGAGTATCATTTGAGCTTTTCCCGCAGCGCCCCCGCGCCGCTGGGAAGGGTTCACTTGATTCTCAGGTCGCTTCGCCCCCTACGAATCCAGTTCGCTGGTATGACTCCAGTTCCTTTGCCACCCCCGCAGGCGGTAACAGAACAACCCGTGCTTACATTAGGGAAGCACTGATTAATTCGCAGAATCGAATTTCATAAGTATTTTTATTCAATACTTCGTCATAAGCCTCCTTAAATAGCTCGCTATTCGCGTCGACTTATTCCTCGTATTGAATAAAAATACAAGAATGAAATTCGATAACGATTTAATCAGCGCTTCCCTAGAGCAACTTATGAAAGAAATGTTTAGCGGAACTTTGTTGTGCCCCCGCCTGCGGGGGAAAGGTGGTGCCGCAGGCACCAAAGGGGGAGCGAGCGCAGCGAGCTTGTTGCAGAAGGAGGGGCGCCTAGAAAATGAAATGGCCTTTTCAGGTCGCTTCGCTCTTCTGCGAATCAAGTTCCTTTGCCACCTCAAGAGGGCGCAGGGGGCTGGACGGTCGTCGATAAGCGGGCAGCCGATTTTCACCGTCCCACTATCTCACTATCTCACTAGCCCACCAGCTCACCAGCTCACTCATATTACAGCTTATGCACCAGTAGGAATCGTATTTTTTCCATCAGACTCATTCCGGAAATGCAGTTCTTTCTGGCTTCTTTGATGATGGCGGCGGCTTCCTTCTTTTCTTCTTTGGAAAGGGGCATGCCGGAGAAGCGGGATTTCACCAGCATATCCATGAGGCGGTCGAAGTTCTTGAACCGCTTATCGCTGGCGAATGCTTTCTTTCTCTCTTCGTAGGTTCCTTTGGCGGAAATGCCTGCATAGAGGGCAAGGCGGTCCATGTAGTCCAGAAGACGGTTGAAGGCGGATTTGCTTTCCGGTGCAGCGGCAAGCAGGCGTCTTACGCCGGTGAGGCGGTAAGCGGCAAAGCCCATGGCTGACAGGAGAAGAAGGGGAATGAGGAGAAGAATTTTCGGGAATGGTTTGGCGGCAGAAGGCGCAGGATTCTGCTGTGCCAGCTTTGGCGGCGGATTTCCAGTCTGGCTGTTCTGCCGGTTCTGGCCGTCCTGCCGGCCGCTGTCCTTTGGCTGGTTCTGGGGTTGGGAGTTCCTTTCGCCCTGTCCGGTCTTATCCTTCTCATCTACCGGTGCGTCCGGTGCGCCGCTGTCGTTTTTCTGCTTGTCTGCAGGAACGGGGAAGGGGTTGTCGGTGCCGTCATAGCCCGGTGTCATTTCCACCGGCCGCCAGCCCAGGCCGTCCACATAGACTTCTGCCCAGGCGTGGGCGTGGTGATCATTGATGCTGTACTGATGAAGACCGTCCTGTGAAATGGGGGCGTCCTTGATTTCATCGGCTCCCACGGTGAGGCCTGCGGCGTAGCGGGCGGGGATGCCGGAAGCACGGAGAAGCATGACGGCGGCGGAAGCAAAGGAGGTGCAGTAGCCCTTTTTGCTTTCGGTGAGGAAATAGGTGACAAAGTCCTTTCCCTCCGGCGTTCTGCCGGGATTTGTGGTATAGCGGTAATTAGAAGCCAGGAAACGGCGGATATCCTCTACCCGCTGTCGTTTTTCCGAAAGGCTGGAAACGGGGGTAATGGGCCCCAGGGCAGAGAGGCCTTCTTTCACGGAATCCGGAATATCCAGGTAATGGCTGTATACGAAGCGGCGATATTCCTTCTCCCCGTCCAGATAGGTGCGGAAATAGGGGTCGCTGCTGTTTTCCCTGTCCATCATGGAAATGAGGGCACCGGAAGGGAGCTGCCACACATAGGTGCTGTAGGCCTTGCCTTCCCGGCTTATGGGAGCGCGGTCATAGGAAAAGAGGGGGGCACCGAAGCTGGCATCATAGGGAAGAAGGAGAAAGCGGGTCTTTTCATATACCGCATCTACGGTAAAATCTTTTTTCAGTTCTTCCACGGTCTGCCCATTTTCCAAATAGTTGGAAAGGGTCTGGGAGAGGGCAGGGCTCCGGGCGATGACTTCCATGAGCCAGGCGCCCTGGTCGTACCATTCGCCGTTATTCTTGTCAAATAAATGCTTAACCCCTTCATAGCGGTCATCGGGCAGATCCTTCCACTGATTATTTCCATACTCTCCGCCGCTCCAGCTTCGAAGGTAGAGACGACGGGAGGTGTCGGAAGTTTCAATATCCGCAATGATACGGCCGGAGTAGCGGATGCCATTCACATTGCCCAGTTTCTGCCGTCCGGCGGTGCCCTTCATCATGCCGGTGTAAGCATTGCCTGCATGGAAGATGGGGTCGTAGGGATCCACGAAGGACACGATTTCTTCCTGCATTCTAGAAAGGATGGCAGGCTGCTCATAGCGGCTTTCCGGAATCACAAGGGAAAGGATTAGGCCGATAACCAGGGCGGAAAGGAAGGCCGGCACCTCTGCATGGGAGAGAGGGCCGCCCTTCAGCCGGGCAGGCAGGGAAATCATGTAAGCGCCGGAAAGGGCAAGGGCCAAAGACGGCGGATTGATGCCGAAGTAAAATCCCACAAGCAGGACGCCCAGGGAAAGAAGGGACGAAAGGATGGCGCCGCCTTTGGAAATGGATGCACAGAGGAAGAACCAGGAAAGGAGGAGAAGAATGTATACCTCCGCCGCCATGGAAGAGGCTCCCTCAGGCAGGTGGGGAATGACAAGTTCTACATCATAGGGCTCCTTCAGGGTGGTGAGGAAGGGAATGGAAAGGGCGGTGAAACTCTTTTCCATGGATGAATGGAAAAGGATAAGTATTGCCGCCAGGCAGACAAAGAGAACCGCCACCAGGGGGAAGCGCTTCTTTTCCGGCAAAGCGGAAAGGAGGAAGCTCCCTGCCATGACCAGAAGGAAGGAAAGAATGGCGAAAAAGAATGTGCTCTGCCCGGTGTAGGAAAAAAGGAGGGACACCGTTCCGGCGCTGCCCAGGGCGGTGAGGAAAGCGGAGAAGAAAGCAGTTTTTGTCATTATGCATTCCCTCCCAGAGCGTTATAAATGGCATCCCTGCCGGACAGGGCAGTCCCTGCACCTTCAGCGGCGCACCAGACTGTGGGTGAAAGCTGGGGCGGGCAGGGGGGATGGGGATTTCCGGTGATATAACAGATAGGAACGTAGGGCGAAAGGTCGGCCCCCATCAGGGCCCCTTCGGTGCCTGCCCGAAGGAAACCGGCCAGGGCGTCCGTCCAGTCATCCCTGGTGCGGATGGTCTGGGAAACGGAACCCTTCGCGGTGGCAAAGACGAATCGGAAGGGAATGCGGGCGGACAGCAGGGCCAGTCCTGCGGAATAGAGGGCATCGCCCACTGTATCCCGGAGCATGGCATTCCTTTCATAGTCCGCTGCCAGAACGATACGGCTGCTGCCGGAAGGAGCTGAATCGCGTACATAGACCTCATCCTTTCGGGCCGTTACCTTCCAGTTGATGAGATGGGGATTATCGCCGGGCTTGTACTCCGTGGCACCGAAGTACTCCTTATCCTCGCTTCCTGCTATGCGGCGAAGGATGGAAAGGGCAGCAGCAAAGGTGCCCACCTGACGGGGATAAACAAGGAAGGAAGGGGCAGACAGGTCCCTTTTGAAATGGAAGAGGGCAAAAGGATCTTTCCAGAAAAGGCTGATTTTTTCGGGCGAATAACGTCCGCAGTGAACCATATCCCTGGTGAAATAAAAGACAAAGCCCTCTTTCTTCTCTTCATAGGCTTCAAAAGGAGCGCCGTCCAGCAGCACCTCCAGGGAAGAGAGAAAAGGCAGAAAAGGGCTTTTCAGGAAAATTGCGATTTCCGCTTTTTCACCCCGCACCACATGGGAAGGCGCGGACAGAGAGCACACCACTCTTTTCCCCGCCTGCCGGCTCCCGAAGTACAGGGCAGCCGGCGGCAGAAGAAGCATGAGGAAAAGCAGGAAGGCATCATACTGGTCGTAAATTACCATGAGGAAAAAGGCCATGAAAAGAAGAAATACATAGTAAAATCGGCCCATTTACTCCTCCTTCAGCGATGGCAGGGGCAGGGAAGAAAGCAGCTCGGTGAGCACCGATTCCGCCGTCTTTCCGGCATACCGGGCATCGCCGGTGAGGGAAATACGGTGGCCCAGGGTATAGGGGGCCACCGCCGCCACATCATCGGGGGTGGCATAGGATCGTCCTTCCATGAGGGCATGGGCGCGGGCCATGGAAGAAAGGGCCATGGTGCCTCTGGGGGATACACCAAGACGGATATCCGGATGATTCCTGGTGGCCCGGGCAATGTCTACCATGTAGCCGTACAGGCTTTCCTCCACATGAATGCGGGATACCTCCTCCCGAAGGGCTAGAAGCCCTTCAGGGGTAATGACGGAAGAAAGGCCTTCGGCAGGGTTCTTCCTTTCGCCGGAAAGGATGCGGATTTCATCCTCCCTTTCCGGATAGCCCACGGTAATGCGGATCATGAAACGGTCCGTCTGGGACTCCGGCAGCTCCTGGGTGCCGGAAGAACCGAAGGGGTTCTGGGTGGCCATGACGATAAAGGGCTGGGGCACGGCGTAGGTCTTCCCGTCCACCGAAAGCCGCCCTTCCTGCATGACCTCCAGCAGGGCGGACTGGGTCTTCGGGGAGGCCCGGTTGATTTCATCGGCCAGGAAGAAATTGGTCATGGCGCTGCCCGGCATGTACCGGAAGGTGCCGGAATTCTTATCGTACATGGAAAAGCCCGTAATATCCGAAGGCAGCACATCGGGGGTAAACTGCATGCGCTTGTAGTCCAGCCCCAGCACATGGGTAAAGGCCACGGCAATGGTGGTTTTCCCGACACCGGGAATGTCATCGATAAGAATGTGGCCGCCGGCCAGGATGGCCGTCAATATCCGACGCAGCACCTCGTCCTTGCCCAGGACAGCCTTCCCCGTTTCAGAAAGGATAGCATCAATGGTTTCTTTTGTATTCATAGGGATACCTCAATTCTTGGATACATGGTTAATATATTACCTATTATACTCCTTGAGGGAAGGGGGTTCAGGCGCCTTCGGCGCCCGGGTTCTATGGTGCCATCGGGGATCCGCCCCTGGGCACCATGGGCTGTGCCCACTGAGCGGGCCGGTTCAGAGGAGGTTGTATGTCGCCTGCGGCGGCCGCGGAGCGGCATATAATACTCATCGCCCGACAGGGCGATACCATAACCCTCTGAACCCTTTGAACCTTCTGAACCCTTTGAACCCAGTCCCGCCCCCTTTGGTACTGCGTACCACCTTCCTCCACGGGAAAGGGTTCACACGATTCTCGGGTCGCTGTCGCTCCTCTACGAATCGTGTTCGCTTGCCACCCCGCAAGCGGGGGGACTATTATGGGATATAGAGCCACTGTGTGGCTCTATGTCCCATTGACAACGTCCCTTTTCTCCCCTATAATAGTATCGTTATGGAAGGGTGTCCGAGCGGTTGAAGGAGGCGGTCTTGAAAACCGTTAACTTCGTGAGAGGTTCATGGGTTCGAATCCCATCCCTTCCGCCATAAAAAACGAATCCGCGGCGTTTACCGCGGATTTTTTTGTACCATGATGGAGGCTGTATGACCATTGCCGGAAGAAGTATAGACGTCATGTCTATTTTACGAAAAATCCTGGGACTTACCATTGGAGCCATTATTTATTCTGCAGGACTGAACCTGTTCCTTATTCCCAACCACATCATCGACGGCGGCGTCACCGGTATTTCCCTTCTGGTGCAGGCGCTGACGGGAGTGCCCTTTTCGGTGCTCATCGTGGTACTTAACCTTCCCTTTTTCTATCTGGGCTATAAGCGCCTGGGGGCAGGGCTGGCGGTGTCGGCTACCTATGCCATCGTCATTCTGTCCCTGTGTTCCTCCTATTTTGAACAGCTGAAGCCTGCCACCACGGACCCCTTCCTGTCCACCATCTTCGGCGGCATCATCATCGGCATCGGCGTAGGCATCGTCATCAAAAGCGGCGGCTCCACGGACGGTACGGAAATCGTGGCTATCTGGATGGATAATAGAACATCTTTTTCTGTTGGGGAAATCATCATGTTCTTCAACTTCTTCATCCTTGGCGCCGCAGGCTTCGTGTTCAGCTGGAACAGCGCCATGTATTCCCTCATTGCCTATTTCATCTGCTCCCGCATGATTGACGCCGTATCCACAGGTCTGGATTCGTCCAAGGGCATTTTCATCGTTACCACCGAGTACGACCAGGTGTCCGATGCCATTGTCCACGACATGCACCGCGCCGTCACCCGTCTCCACGGCCAGGGGGGCTTCTTGAAGGACGACAAGGATGTGCTCTACTGCGTGGTGACCCGCTTGGAAGTGACCAAGCTGAAACAGGTAGTTCACGGCATAGACCCCAGTGCCTTCCTCTCTGTTTTCGATGTGCAGGAAGTACAGGGAGGACTGGTGAAGGGGAAATAGGGAGAATGGAGTTATCGGGGATGACCGGATTCCCGTGCGCAAGAGGGTTCAGGCGCCATCGGCGCCCGGGTTCATGGTGCCATCGGGGCTCCGCCCCTGGGCACCACAGGTTCCGCCCACAGAGCGGGCTGGTTCAGAGGGAGTTTTGTATGCTTAGATAGAACTTTGCGCTGCGCTTACTTTTCTGATTGATAAGCTGCACGAAGCATTGTGCCGCTAAAATCTCCCCCTCCGGGGGAGATGCCGTCGGCAGAAGGGGTGCATTTCCACGGGCGAAGCCCGGTTGTATGGTTTTGCGAGCGAAGCGAGCCAGCCTCCGTAAGGAGGTTATAAACTGCGGCGAAGCCGCCACCATAACCCTCGCGCCGATAGGCGCGTCAAACTTAAGAACCCTCCGGCCGAAGACCGGTCAATCTTAAGAACCTTTCCCTGCAGGCGGGGGACAACAAAATATGCTGCCCCGGGGCCGCGAAGCGGCCCCTTTTAATTGTCCAAATTTTCCCCTTTACAAATGGGAATTCCTATTATAAAATAAGACAATTTGTGCCGAAATCGGCGCGGTCAGTTTTTTTATTCTTTTGGAAGACCATTTAGGGGGTATTATGTCGGAAAAATCTTTGGAAGAACTGGAATTTGAAGAAACCGGTGTAACGCGGAAGGAACGCTGGAAAATCATGTGGGCGTCCATCATCGGTTATGCCATGGACGGGCTGGATGTGCTCATTCTTTCCTTTGCCATGGCGGCCATTGTGAGCGAGTTTGGCTTGACCCTTGGGGAAGGGGGACTCATTGCCACCTACACCCTCATCGGTACGGTGCTTGGGGGCTATCTCTTCGGCATCTTTGCCGACTATTTTGGCCGGGTGCATACTTTTTCCCTCACCATCATTATTTTTTCCATCTTTACCGGGGCCTGCGCCTTTGCGGATAATGTGACGCACCTCAATATCCTCCGTTTCCTGGCGGGCCTTGGCCTGGGCGGGGAATACGGCATCGGCATGACCCTTGTTTCTGAAACCTGGCCCGCTGCCAAGCGTGCCAGAGCTACCGCCGGTGTTGCCATGGGCTGGCAGGCCGGCGCTGTGCTGGCAGCCATCCTGGCGGCTGTGGTGCTTCCGGATTACGGCTGGAGAGGCCTTTTCCTGGTAGGCGTGGTGCCGGCGCTCCTGGCTGCCTGGGCCCGTCACGGCATTAAGGAACCGCCCATGTGGGTGAAGCGCAAGGAAATGAAGAAGGAACTGGCTGCCAGAAAGGCCAATGGGGAAACCCTGACGGCAGAGGAAGAGGAGCAGCTGGCGGAAGCAAGGAAATTCCCGCTGGCCCACCTTTTCGCCAGCCCCTCTAAGACGGTGACCACCCTTTCTCTCACCGTCATGACCAGTGTGCAGAACTTCGGTTATTACGGCATTATGGTGTGGCTGCCCATGATTCTTCTGAAGGAACACGGCCTCACCACGAAATCCATGTCCGGCTGGATGATTGTGACAGTCATCGGCATGATTGCAGGCATTTACGTATTCGGCTATCTCTGCGACCGTCTGGGCCGTAAGATTCCCTACCTTATTTTCTACATCTGCGCCGCAGCCATGGTGTACATCTACGTGAACCTGGGCACGCCTATCGCCCTTCTCTTCGGCGGCGCTTTCCTGGGCTTCTTCTGCAACGGCATGATGGCAGGCTATGGTACTCTTCTGTCTGAAAACTATACCACCGACGCCCGTTCCACCGCCCAAAATTTCATCTTCAATACGGGCCGCGCCGTAGGGGGCTTTGCTCCTGCCATTATCGGCGCCCTGGCCCAGTCCCACGGCTTCAGCGCCGCCTTCGCCCTCCTGTCCTGCGTTTATGTGGCAGCAGCAGTGAACGTACTCCTTTTCATCAAGGATACCAAGGGCACTGTGATTCGCTGATTTCCGGTTTTAAAAGACTGTCATGGATTGATTCCGTGGCAGTTTTTTTATTCCGAAAAAATGTAAGCGGCCCGCCGCCGTGTCATTTCGAGCGGAGCCGCATGACGGTGTGAGGAAATGGGGCTGCGCTCTATTGAAACTCTGAGTCGAGAAATCTCCTGCCTCACTGCGGCATGCAGCATTGAGAAGTGAGGTAGGGCGGGGGCACTTGACTCATCTATTCCTTTTGAAATGCTCATTTCGTTGACTTAAAAATGTATTGTAAACGTTGAAATAAAGGCAAGGTTGTTATATTATATACGTATGTAAACCGTGTATACGGTAAAAGAATAACAAATAGTTTACAAACGAGGCGAGAACATGGTTCGGGAAAATGCATTGGATGAGGACCGGGGCAGGTCCAGGGAAATCGTTCTTTTCGGGTTGTTTACGGCGCTCATTGCCATCGGCGCCTTTATCCGCATTCCGGTGCCGGTGTGTCCCTTCACGCTGCAGCTTCTTTTCACCACCCTGGCGGGGCTCATACTGGGAAGCCGGCGGGGCGCCCTTTCCGTGGCACTCTACGTGCTGCTGGGACTGGTGGGGGTGCCGGTCTTCACTGAAGGCGGCGGCCCTTCCTATATTTTCCAGCCCACCTTCGGCTACCTGGTGGGGTTCATTGCAGGTGCATGGCTCACGGGAAGAATCCGTGAAATGTCGGGTTCCTGGTCCTTCGGCAAGGTGCTCTTTGCTAATCTCTGCGGCCTGGCGGTGGTGTACCTTTTCGGTATGATTTACGTCTATTTCATCAATAACTTCTACATCGGGAAAACCATCGGCGTTTGGGCGGTGATTCTGTACTGCTTCCTGCTGGCCGTTCCCGGTGACATCTGTCTCTGCATTCTGGCTGCCTTCCTTTCCAAGCGGCTGGTAAAGGCACTGGGCATCCATGACTGATTCGATTACAAGGAAGAACGAAATATTTCTTCCTTATTTTATTGCAAGGGGGAGTTTGAAATGAGTAAAGGATTATTTATTACCGGCACTGATACGGATATCGGCAAGACCTATGTGACGGCGCTGATTGTGAAAACCATGAGACAGGCCGGCTATGACGCAGGCTACTACAAAGCAGCCATCAGCGGCGCGCCCACCGTGGCTGCCTCTGATGCAGGCTTTGTAAATAAGTTCGCCGATATCAAGGAACCGGAGGATATGATTCTTTCCTACCTCTACCAGCACGCCGTATCGCCTCATCTGGCGGCTCAGCTGGAAGGGCATCCCCTGGAAAAAGAAGTCATCTTGAAAGCCTGGAAACGGGTGACCGAGAAATATCCCTACGTCACCATGGAAGGAAGCGGCGGCATTGTCTGCCCTATCCGCCACGATGAAAAGGCTCACTACTATTTAACCGACATCATTGGCTGGCTCCACCTGCCGGTGCTGGTGGTGGCAGATGCAGGCCTGGGCACCATCAACCACGTGGTTACCACCTGCGAATACATCAAGAACCGCCATATCCCCATCAAAGGCATTATTCTCAACAACTGGCAGGGCGGCGTCATGGAAGAGGATAACGTCAAGATGATAGAAGAAATCACCGGCGTCAAAATTATTGACCTGGTGAAAAAGGGAGATACCATCCTTCACTGTGATCCTAAGGCGCTGGAAGCATGCTACGCGGAAGTGTGAGTGATTGAGACATTGGCGGTGCCAGCCTGTATCCCTATATGTGAAAAAAGGGGCGCGGCTGACGCCGCAGGTTGTATAACAAGGTTGTGTTCACTGCACTCAGAGGGCGGGCGCAGAGGGGCTGTAATCCCGAAAGTAAGAGGGTTCAGGCGCCTTTGGCGCCCGGGTTCTATGGTTCGTGCGCTTTGCGCCGAACCATGGGTTCCGCCCACAGAGCGGGCCGGTTCAGAAGGGAGTTTTATGCTGCGGAAGTCCTGCATAGGACTTCCAAGTCAGCCGAAGTTGGCCTCTAGCCTGCCCTTTAAGAGGCCTACCTATTGTCGGCTGACCGTAAGGCGGCAAAACCGTAAAACCGCGCCTGTGGCGCGACGGAAATGCACCCCTTCTGTCGCCTGCGGCGACGTCTCTCCACGGGAAAGCGTCTCACGAAATTTTCAGTCGCCTTACGGCTCCCTACAAATTTCGTTCGCTTGCCACCCCGGAGGGGGAGATTTTAGCGGCTCTAATCTTTGAGTTTCTTATGAGAACAAAAGATGAGTGGCAAGAAGACTTCCCCCTCCGGGGGAAGCCCTGCGAAGCGGGAATAGGGGTGCATTTCCACGGGCGAAGCCCGGTTGTACGGTTTTGCGAGCGAAGCGAGCCAGCCTCCGTAAGGAGGCTATATATTGCGCCCGAAGGGCGCCACCACACCCTCTGAACCCTTTGAACCTTTTGAACCTTCTGAACCTTTTCGCGGAAAGTGAAAAAGCAGCAAATCCTGACATATGAAAATAATAGAAAAGAAGGAGTAAACAAAATGGCAGACATTAACTGGGAAGCGGAAGACAAGAAGTACATCTGGCATCCGGCCATGCAGATGAAGGATAATGAAGTATTTCCACCGGTGGTGGTGGACCACGGCAAGGGTGTATCTCTCTACGACACCCATGGCAAGGAATATCTGGATATCATTTCCTCCTGGTGGTGCAACCTTCTGGGCCACTGCAATCCGGAAATCAATGAGGCCCTGAAGAAACAGGTGGATGAGCTGGAGCACGTGATTTTCACCAATTTCACCCACAAACCGGCCATTGAACTGTGCCGGGAACTGGAGCCTCTCCTGCCCAAGGGACTCACGAAGTTCACCTTCCACGACAACGGCTCCTCCTCCGTGGAAGCGGCCCTGAAAATGGCCTTCCAGTACCAGTACCAGACCGGCCATCCCGAAAGAACCCGTTTCATGTGCCTCCCCGAATCCTACCACGGTGAAACCATCGGCGCCCTGTCCGTGGGTTCCATGGACCTTTATGCCAAAATATTCCACCCCATGCTCATGAACAACATCCATTTCAAAGGCCTGGACTGCTACCGCTGCCCCTACGGCAAGACCCGGGAAAACTGTAATGTGGAATGTTTTGAAAGCGCCGAGGAGGCCTTCAAGAAATACGGAAAAGAAACGGTGGCCTGCATTGTGGAGCCGATTCTCCAGGGCGCAGCGGGCATGCGGATTTATCCGGCGGAATATCTCAGGAAGCTCCGGAAACTCTGCGATGAATACGGCGTCCTTCTTATCGACGATGAAATCGCCGCCGGCTTCGGCCGCACCGGCACCCTCTTTGCCATCGAACACGCCGGTGTTTCCCCGGATATCCTCTGCACCTCCAAAGGCCTCACCGCCGGCTACATGCCCATGTCCATGACCATTACCACCGACAAGGTATACGATGCCTTCTACGACGACTACGGCACCCACAAAGCCTTCGTCCACAGCCATACCTATGCAGGAAATCCCATGGGCTGCGCCATTGCATTGACCGTACTGAAAATCATGAAACGGGACCACATCCTGGAAAAGGTCAATGAAGACGGAAAATACCTCCACGAAGAGCTCATGAAGGCCCTGGGCCATCACAAGAACGTCGGTGAAATCCGCCACATCGGCCTTATCAACGCCATCGAACTGGTGGAAGACCGGTCGACAAAGAAAGCCTTCGACCCCGCCAAACGCATCGGCTGGCACATCTTCAGAAAAGCCATGGACCTGGGACTGGTTCTTCGCCCCATGGGAGACATTATCTACTTCAACCCGCCCCTCACCATCGAAAGAAAGGATATGGATAAGGCGGTGAAACTCTGCACCGAAGCGGTGCATGCCGTACTGGGAGAGTAGAGCCTGTTAGATATTAGACGACAGATGATAGATGATAGATGATAGATATCAGACGTTAGACATCAGACATCAGAATGCCGGAATTCCTGCCTCCCTCCGTCATCCGGGGTCGGCTGCCGCTAGGCAGCTATGAAACTGCGGCGAAGCCGCCACCACCACCCTCGCGTCGGCAGGCGCGTCAAACTTAAGAACCCTCCGGCCAAAGGCCGGTTAAACTTAAGAACCTTATTACTACAAAAAGCCCTCCGGCTCCAATGCCGGAAGGCTTTTTTACTGCGATTTCATTCCTTAGGCCCATATATTTTTATCATTTCTTTGGCGGTGAGGGGCTGTTTTCTTTTATTTTCTTCTCTTGCCTGAAGGAAAGCGGGCTTTTTGTCGACAGCGGTTTCCACGGAGTCCATGGCGTGGTCCACGGTTTCAGCGGAAATGCCATCTGCCGGCGGGGCGTCGGCCGGTACGTCCACGGGACCGTCGTAAACGGCGCCGCCGTGGTAGGAGAAGTTGTTTTCCACGATGCCGTCGGGATTGGTGGCTTCGTAGCCATCCACGTGCTGCAGGCTGCCGTCGGGTCCGGTGCGGAAGTAGTCGCTGGTGTGGTGAACGCCGGGGGCATCCACCACATCATGGACTGGTGTGTCCGGTGTGCTGTGATGGGCGTAGTCGTACACATCAGCCGGCGCGTCTGCCGTATCCATGGGAGCATCGGTGGTGTCCACGGTGTCCATGGTATCGAAACCGTCGATGGCCTTCACGAAGGGCATGAGAAGCAGGATGATGAGAAGCGGCGCCACACCCATGATGGGCATGGCCCGTTTCAGGGTGTAATGGTTATGATAAAGCCACAGCATGATGAGGTGGAAACCCAGGGTGACCATGAAGGCAATGGCTGCGGCATAAACAGGACTGATGGAAAAGAAATAACGGAGGAAAAAGCGGTAGGGCAGATCCATATACCAATGGAGGCCGAAGAAGGCCGCCATGCCGTACATATAAAATCCCGCCAGCACCGCCCGCCAGTTGTCCATAATGTAGCTCAGCCGGGCAAAGAAAATGACCAGCATAATGATAAAGGCCACGGGCGCCAGAAAGGGGAAGAATGAAATCAGGGCAAAAGCAATGACCGCCGTTATCAGGATAGTGAGAATGCGCCTCCAGGTATAGAAGATAAAGAGACATACAATAAAGGCGACGGAAAAGATCTTGTACTCCGGCCGCATGAGGTTGATAAAGACATAGAAAAAAGTAACCATCATGAGAACCAGATGGGCGGGCGTAAAACAGGTATAGGGACTTTTGGCGGTTGAAACTGACAAATCATCACATCCTTGGTTAAGTGGGGGGAGCAGGCAGTACGGCGCCGGGGTGGATTCCCGGACGCAAAGGGGTTCAGGCGCCTTTGGCGCCCGGGTTCTATCGGTCATGTGCTGCCGCACTGACCGATGGGTTCCGCCCACAGAGCGGGCTGGTTCAGAGGGAGTTTTTGAAGCTGCTGCAAGGCAGCTAAAAACTGCGGCGAAGCCGCCACCACAACCCTCTGAACCCTCTGAACCCTCTGAACCTGAGCTACGGAGCAGCTCCATGGCGTCACCACAATCCTCGGCCTGAATGGCCGTCAATCTTAAGGACCTTTCTCCACCCTCTGAACCTTTTCCCAAAATAACAATTTCATTTATCATACCATAAAATATGCTGAAATACTTGCTTTACATTTTCTCAGCTGTCTCCATTTTTTTATCAGGACAGCAGTTGACACTTGGGAAAATGGTGCTATAATAGTCCATAACGAAGCGATGAACCAGATGGACATGGCGGACTGACGTGGCAGAGAGCCGGCGCATGGTGAAAGCCGGTACGGGCGGGTCATGGACAATCACTGGAGAGCGTCTTTCCTGAAATGACAGTAAGGGAAGCGGGGGTGCCCGTTACAGGACTATGACATAAGTATAATGCAGGGTGGTACCGCGATTTCGCCCCTGTCCCAAAGTGGGACAGGGGCTTTTTGATTCCATCTGTTATACGAGTGTCTGAGTGATAAATCAGAGTGGTACCGCGGGAAATCCGCCTCTGTCTTTTGGGGACAGAGGCTTTTTTCATGCCCTGTCCGAAATTAAGGAGGGATTACGATGAAAGTGTTATCTATGTTTGATGGGAATCTGGGGAAATACCTGCTCCCCGGCATTGTGCTCCAGTCTGTCATGATCGGCGGCGGCTATGCCACGGGACGGGAAATCGTGGAGTACGGCGCCAAATTCGGCGCCTACGGCTGGTATGCGGGCCTTGGCATTATGGCAGGCTTTGCGCTGGTGGCGGTGCTCTGCTATGAACTCATCCGCCTGTACCATGTGTATGATTACAAATCCTTCATCCAGTCCATTGCAGGACCGCTGTATCCGGTGTTTGACCTGGTGTACACCGTGTTCATGGTCATCATTCTGGCAGTCATGTCCTCTGCCACCGGCGCCGTGGTGCAGCAGATGTTCGGCGTGTCCCACTGGTTCGGTGTGGTAGGTATCATGGTGGTGGCAGGACTTCTGAATTTCTACGGTGAAAAGGTGATTTCCTTCTTTGAAACCTTCGGTACCGTAGCCCTCTATGCAGGATACCTCACCTTTTCGGTGCTTGTGATTTCCGGCCATACAGGTAATATTGCTTCTGTCATGGCATCGGCGGACCATTCCTACGTGCCCGACGCCACCATGGGCCATGCGCTCTGGACAGGTCTCCTCTACATGGCCTGCAACCTGGTGGTATTTCCTGCTTCCTTCTTCACCATCAAGAAACAGACGAAACGGAGAGAATCGGTGGTAAGCGGCATTCTGGCAGGTCTCCTGGCCACCATTCCCTGGTTCCTTACTTATTTCTCCGTCATGGGATTCTATCCGTCCAAAGACGTCCTGGGCGCCCAGGTGCCCTGGATGGTGATGATGCAGGAAAGCGGCGTGCCCTCCTGGATGATGGTGGCCTTCAGCTTCATCATGGGATGGACTCTGGTGGAAACAGCCACCGGCATGATTCATGCCCTCCTGGCAAGGGTGGACAAGGGACTGGAAGAAAAGGGAAGAACCGCCCTGTCCCGCAGAAATAAGGGCTTAACCACCGTGGTCATCATGGCAGCCTCCATCGCCCTGGCCCAGGTAGGCATCATCGACCTCATTGCCAAAGGCTACATGGCCCTGGCCTACGCCTTCATGGCCCTCTTCCTCCTGCCCCTCCTCACTGTGGGAGTGTATAAGATTCTCAAGAAGGAAGAAGGAGAAGAAATGGAAGAAGAACTGGTGGAAGGATACCGGCAGAAGGCGTGAGGGGGTGGAGATAATGGTCGAGACATTGGCGGCGCTTACTTGTAATCCCGAAGGTTGACGCCCGCTGGTGCGGGCGAGGGTTGAGGCAGCCTCCGGGCCTTTGGCCCTGGGCTGCCAGGGTTCTGTCCGGAATCGGCTGATGCCTTCCGGACAGTTTGAGGGCCCATGGGCCCAGGGGAGTTATAAAGTACCGCTGCCGCTGGGGATGTGGGCGCCTGTCGGCGCCATTTTGTAGGCCACCTTTCGGCGGCAAGGAAAACCGTACAACCGGGCTTCGCTCGTGGAAATGCACCCCTTTTGGTGCTAACGCACCACTTCCCCCGGAGGGGGAAGTCTTCTTGCCACTCATCTTTTGTTCTCATAAGACACTCAAAGATTAGAGCCGCTAAAATCTCCCCCTCCGGGGGCACTGCTATTTAGATAAACGAATTCACCTAAACACATGTCAGAAAAGGCATGTGTTTTTTCTGCGCTCAAAAATTGAAATTAATGCAAAAATCATCAAATCCTAATGCGCAGAGACTTGACAAATCGTTAATTTTGCGCGGCAAAGCCGATTGAAAGAGTTATCTTTTATTGTTAACCACTTCAAGGAGGCCCAAGTATGCCAGTTTTCAAACCCATTTCCACCTTTCTTCGTGACAAGCTGAATTCGTTAATTCAGAGTGCTGATGATTCTTCTGATGACACTTCAATCAAAGATAAATTCGTCAAAAGCAAGTCCTGTTTTTCGCGTCACAGGCGGCTTTCACTTCGTATTTGTATTTATACTATGTTTCGTTTAGACAACCATCAGTTAAGCAGTGCTCTTCGCGATGCGCTTCCTGCTTCGATGAGGGAGAAAATGCCTACCGTCTCTGCATTTACACAGCAGCGGTGCAAGCTGAAACTGGAAGGTTTCAAGTACATATTTGAAGAAATGATCAAAGCAGAGATAAAGCATATTAAACGTAAACTGCTTAGAAACCGTTTTATCCTCGTGTGCGCTGACGGCTCTGATTTTCCGGTGCCCGGAGATACTCTGGCAGATCCCAATGACCCCAGTCTATCTGAGGCTGATAGGGAGAAAGCTCAGGAAGAGTTGAAAAAGCGCAAAGAGGCGCAGAGGATGGTGCAGCGCAGAAAACTTCATGTCAATGCATTGCTGGATATCCGGAACCACATGTATTTGGCCGTAGATATGCGTCCAAAGCTGACTTGCAATGAGCGGATTACTCTGCTTGATATTCTCGATGCGCACCAGAAATCCAATCTTGATACGATACCGGCCAATATGATTGTTATGTGTGACCGCGGCTATGCATCTTACCATCTTTTTACCTCACTCGTTCTCAGGGGCTTCAAGTTCATCATTCGTGTAAAAGCTCCGTCCAGCAATGGCATCCTCAAAAATTCAAAATACCAGGTAGAATCTGACTGTGTGTTGGACAAAACATTCACTATTGCCGTAAATCCCGATGAAAACGGCGTGTATGATGTGGCAAAACGTGAGATAGAAGGAGTGACCCGGCATATTAAAGTGCGCGTTGTTTCCAAGAATCTTAAAGACGGTACTTATGGTTACTGGCTGACCAATTTGTGGGCTCCCATACAGGGAAGTAAGCTGTCAGACCGTTTTAGCCGCAAAGATATTATTTCCCTGTATGCTGAACGCTGGGAAATTGAAACCTCCTTCCGGTACCTAAAATATGGGCTGGGAGGACTCTGCTTTCATTCCAGAAAACTGGAAATCCAGAAGATGGAAGTGTATATAGCCATGACCCTTCTTAACTGTATCATGGCTATCGTCTCACATACCCGTGTGACGAATCGGCGGAAGACCAATATGCACAGGTACAAGATCAACATCACGGCTGCCGTAGATATCTGTATGGACTTCCTCTTGAACGGCCTTTATACACCGCAGACACTCAAAAGGGAACTCTTGAAGCATCTGGTCAAGTATGAACCGGGAAGATGGTTTCCTCGCAATGTAAGACATGATGACAAAACTGTCAAGTTTTTGTACCGACCTCGTTGAGATGGAAGTGTGTAAGTAAGAACATAAATTCTGAAAAGTGGAGCGAATGCTCTACGCCTTTAGCGTGCCTAAAATTCGGCAATGAAACGGTATAACAGGAAATCTTTCATTTTTCTCCTCAAAGGCCCCCTAAAAATGCAATATTAGAAGATTAGATTGAAACTAATAAATAAATCTTCAGTGATTTTTTCCTCTTACCTAAATAGCAGTGCCTCCGGGGGAGATGTCGCCGCAGGCGACAGAAGGGGTGCATTTCCGTCGCGCCGCAGGCGCGGTTGTACGGTTTTGCGAGCGAAGCGAGCCAGCTGCCGCAAGGCGGTTGGTTATAAACTGCGGCGAAGCCGCCACCGCAGCCCTTGCGCCCGCAGGGCGCTGCCATCCCCTTTGAACCTTCTGAACCCTTTGAACCCTCTGAACCCGGGGCCGCGGAGCGGCCCCTATATATGCAGCACATCCTTGAATGCTTTGATATAGTGTCTTGACACCGGCACCTTCTGTTTTTCGTAGCTGGTCATGGTGAGGAGGAGGGTGCCGTTGTCCTGGGGCTGGATTTCGTGAATCATGGAGAGGTTCACGATGTAGCCCTTATGGGTGCGGAAGAAGCCCAGCGGGGTGAGGAGGTTTTCTATATCCCGGAGGGTCATTCTGGATTCCACGATGCCGCTGGTGGTGTAGAAGAGGGAACGGTCCGATTTTTCCGTACACACCAGTACGATTTCCTCGGAAGGGGAAATCATGAGGGTTTTATTTTTTGTCTGGATGGAAACTTTCTGGGACGATACCTGGACTTCGCCGGGCACTGTTTGGCCCCGCCTTAAAGCCAGGCTGTCGTTGAGGCGTTCGATGATGCGGCGGATGCGGATTTCGGAGTAGGGCTTCAGGATGTAGTCGAAGGCTTCCAGGTCGAAGGCCTGCAGGGCGAACTGGCTGTATCCCGTGGCAAAGACGATTTTCAAAGGCAGGTCCATTTTGAGGATTTCTTTGGCGCACTCCAGACCGTTCATCATGGGCATTTCAATGTCCAGGAAAAGAATGTCCACATTAGGGTGGGCCTTCAGAAACTGCAGGACCTCCCTGCCGTTGGCGCATTCGCCCACGATTTTCACGCCGGGAATGGCGGAGAGCTCATATTTCAATTCTCCTCTGGCCGGGAGCTCGTCATCAGCCACCAGTGCTTTGATTTCTTCCATAATGTTCCTTTCTTATTTCTTAGAAGGCAGGACGATGGTTTTCGTAATGGTGTCCCCATCTTCTGCCGGAGAGGCCGGGGCCTTTTCAATCTTTGGAATATTGGCAAATACCAGGGTGCCCTTATTTTCCTTACTTACGATATGGAGGCCGCAGGCGCTGCCGAAGAGGGACATGAGGCGCTGGTGCACATTGATGAGGCCGATCTGGTCCCGCCGCTTGTGGTCGATGAGCAGCTTCTTCCGTTTCCTGGCAGGAATGCCGACCCCCGTGTCCAGTACATAAATTTTGAAATACTTCGGGTGTTCGATGAGGCCCACCTTGATTTTCCCGCCCTCCGGCCGTTTGAAAATGCCGTGGATCACCGCATTTTCCACCAGCGGCTGCAAGAGCAGCGGCGGCACCTGGATGGTGTCCAGCTTATCCTTTGGGAAATCGTAGGTAATCTTCAGCCTGTCGCCGAATCGTGCCCGCTCCAGCTCTGTGTAACATTCGATGACATGAAGCTCCTCGGAAAGGGGAATGAGCTTAGAAGGATTGTTCAGGCTGTGGCGGAAATAGTCCGACAAGTACTGGATGAGCTTTCGCGCCGTGTCGGGATCGCTCCGCACATAGTAGCTGATGGTATTTAATGTATTATATAGGAAATGAGGATTAATCTGGGCCTGCAGCGCCCGGATTTCTGCCTCCGCCAAGAGATTCTCCTCCTCCTTCATCCGGTCATACTCATAAATGGCCTCCATCACATGGCAGATGCCGTGAAGAAATTCGACGCCCAGCTTCGTGAATGTATCACCCTTGCTCTTGGCGGCGATAATCCATCCCACCGTCTCATGCCGGTATGTCACCGGCAGCGTCATCAAATGGGGCATATCCGGCAGGGATTTCTGCAGCTTCAGAATGGCGATTTCCGCATCCCCCTGGGTCTCGTCTGCTTCCGTCTTGTAATTGGTACGGGTGTAGAACTGATTCCTGTAGGAAATGGCCGTCCAAATGAGACTGGGCAGGGAAGAAGTCATGAGCTCTGCAATTTTGGAGATATTGGCATCGTTGAACCCGTCGTGGAGCGTGGCAAACAGCGCCGCCACGGCGTCGAAGGTATTCTTCGTGGTCTGGGTCTTCTCCGAATCCCTCTGGTGTATAAAGAACTCAATTACCATGTAGAAAAGAGACACGGCGATGGTATTCGTCACGATGATAGGCAGGGACAGGGCAAAGAAATCCTCCGGATGGCTGATGGTCTGGGGGAATGTGAGAAATGCAAAAAACAGCCAGAAAAGGATTTCCAGGATAAAGGCATCCAGAAAAGCCCACATCCAGAGCTGATGATGATGCTTCTTCAGCCGCTTGGAAAGGAACCCCGCCGCAATGCCCTGGATAATCGTGAGCCCGCCGTGGATAAAAGCGGCGTCCGTGGAAATAAAGAAAGCCCGGTGGAAACCGGTGATGACACCGGTCACCGTCCCCACCACCGGCCCGCCGATAAAGCCTGCCAGAATGATGCCTACCGCACGGAAATTGATGATACCCCCGCCGGCCTCTACATTCCAGTAGGTACCGCAGATGGAAAGGATGGAAAAAAGCAGGATGAAAAATACCATATGCCGCCGGCTGAAATGCTTGGCGGAAATGGCTTCACGGAAAAAAGTGGTGCGGCATATGAGGAGAAGGAGAAGAAGAAAAATGGAAATGCCGAACCATACATGCTGGATACCGATAATCCATGAGGAATTCATACTATCATCCTTTCGATAGGAAAGATGGGGGATTGGTCGCAAAAGATTTAGCGACGAAAAAACTCGTTTCCCCTTGTGGAGAACGCCGCTGTTGCGGCAAAGGGTGTACGGGGTGGAGCGTCGCAATGACACTCTATCGTCATCCTGACCGCCAACCGGCGGCCTGCTTACCGATGCAGTCATTAACGATTCTTACTGTAGAACACCCCCGCGCCGCTGCCGCGGCCCTCTCCCCCTCAAGGGGGCGCAAGATATTAGTGCCGCTTTCTACTTTTGTCACTCCTCAAGGGGCGCAAGGGTAAGCGACGAAAAAACTCGTTTCCCCTTGAGGGGAAGTGCCGCTGTTGCGGCAAAGGGTGTACGGGGTGGAGCGTCGCAATGACACTCTGTTGTCATCCTGACCGCCAACCGGCGGCCTGCTTACCGATGCAGTCATTAACGATTCTTACCGTAGAGCACCCCCGCGCCGCTGCCGCGGTCATCTCCACCTCAAGGAGGCGCAAGAGAAATTTTAACGTTTCTCCCAGGGGTTAAATCCCATCCGCTCCCGCAGAATACGGTCTATATCTGCCTTTACTTCATTGAAGTGGAGCGAAATATCACGATTTGTATAGCGGACAACCAGAATGCCAAGTTTTTTCAAATATGCAGTTCTTTCAAAGTCATAGTTTTCCTGGCGTTCTTCATAATGCTGACTCCCGTCTATTTCTATGGCAAGTTTGGCTCTGTGACAGTAAAAATCAAGAATATATGTATCCATAATCTTTTGACGAGAAAAACGAAGCGGATGGTCTTTAAGAAATGTGAACCAGAGCTTTCTTTCATGCTCCGTCATGTTTTTACGAAGCTCCTTGGCATAGCGTAGGATTTGTGCATGGCGATTATCTATAGTCATAGCAGCACCTGTCCTAAAGAAACATGGGATAAGATTTTTTAAACATAACGTGTCATTAACGATTATTACCGTAGAACACCCCCGCGCCGCTGCCGCGGCTCGCTCCTCCTCAAGGGGTGCAAGGGTAAGCACCGGAAATCCTCGTTTCCCCTTGAGGGGAAGTGCCGCTGTTGAGGCAAAAGGGTGTACGGGGTGGAGCGTCGCAATGACACTCTATCGTCATCCTGACTGCCAACCGGCAGCCTGCTTACCAATGCAGTCATTAACTGTTCTTACCACAGTACACCCCTGCGCCACTGCGTGGCCCTCTCCCCCTCAAGGGGGCGCAAGATATTAGTGCCGCTTTCTACTTTTGCCACTCCTCAAGGGGCGCAAGGGTAAGCACCGGAAATCCTCGTTTCCCCTTGAGGGGAAGTGCCGCTGTTGAGGCAAAAGGGTGTAGGGGGCAGAGCGTCGAAATGACACTCTATTGTTGATATGACCGCCAAACGGCGGCCTGCTTACCGATGCAGTCATTAACGATTCTTACCATAGAGCACCCCCGCGCCACTGCGTGGCCCTCTCCCCCTCAAGGGGGCGCAAGATATTAGTGCCGCTTTCTACTTTTGCCACCCCTCAAGGGGATGCAAGGGGAAGCACCGGAAATCCTCGTTTCCCCTTGAGGGGAAGTGCCGCTGTTGCGGCAAAAGGGTGTACGGGGTGGAACGTCGCAATGACACTCTATCGTCATCCTGACCGCCAAACGGCGGCCTGCTTACCGATGCAGTCATTAACGATTCTTACCGTAGAGCACCCCTGCGCCACTGCGTGGCCCTCTCTCCACAGGAAAGCGTCTCACGAAATTTTCAGTCGCCTATGGTTCCTTACAAATTTCATTCGCTTGCCACCCCTCAAGGGGCGCAAGGGTAAGTGGCGCTTTTGACTATGAATCATAAACAAGACTTTTCTTATTTTCACTAGTCTATAGCATACGATTTATGATTTCCCGAATCAATGCATTTCCTTTGCATCTTACCCCCTGTTTCCTGCATCTCGCCTCATAATTTTTTAATTTATCAAAGGAAGCAGGTATACTATGGACGAAGGAATTAAAAGGATTTTTGATAAGTCCTATCTGCTTTTATTATAGCAAATAGGTGACCTCAAAGGTCCAAGTTTTTTGAAAAACGAAGCTCCCTTTTTCTTGGGAGCGGGACGGCCGTTTTTCAGAAGAAAGGAAGGGTTATTATGATTATTTACGGTGTTGCTCTGCTGGCCGGCTGCTACATGGCCGGAAACATCATCGGTGATGTGCTGGGGGCGCTTCTGGGAGTGAAGGCCAATATCGGCGGCGTAGGTTTCGCCATGCTGCTCCTCATCATCATTTCCACCTGGGCTATCCAGAAGGGATACATGAAGGCACCGGAAGAACAGGGCATTAAATTCTGGAGCGCCATGTACATCCCCATCGTGGTTGCCATGAGCTCCATCCAGAACGTGGCGGCAGCTCTCTCCGGCGGCGTGGTGGCTGTACTGGGCGGCGTGCTGGCAGTAGTTGTGGGCTTCCTGCTCATTCCGGTTCTTTCCAAGAAAAGTGTGGAAACCCCTGTTTCGGACAGTGAACTGGCCAAAGATCACAAATAAGGAGGGCAAATCATGGATATTGCAGCAATGATTACAAAATTATTCGTTAAAAACGGCATGGTTTTCGCCTTCATGCTTCTTGGCGTCATCATGTTCGTAGCTTATAAACTGGGCGGTCTCACCAAGGGCCGGGTACATGGCAGCGCCATTGCCATTTTCCTGGGCCTGGTACTGGCTTACATCGGCGGTGTCACCACCGGCGGAAGCAAGGGTATTGCTGACGTTCCGCTCTTCGCAGGAATGGGGCTGGTAGGCGGCGCCATGTTCAGAGACTTTGCCATTGTGTCCACTGCCTTCGGTGCGGACCTTCATGAAATCAAGAAAATCGGCTGGCGTGGCGTAGCGTCCCTTTTCATCGGCGAATTCATCTGCCTCGTAGCAGGCATTGCAGTGGCTTATCCTCTGGGATACACCAGTGCCATCGACCTGGTTACCATCGGCGCCGGCGTTGCTACCTTCGTGGTAGGACCGGTTACCGGTGCAGCCCTGGGTGCTTCTTCTGAAGTCATCGCCATCTCCATCGCCGCAGGCGTGGTGAAATCCGTACTGGTCATGGTGGTTACCCCCTTCGTGGCAAAGCCCCTTTCCATTAACAACCCCCAGTCCGCCATGGCATTCGGCGGCATCATGGGCACCACCTCCGGCACCGCAGCCGGCATGGCAGCAGTGAACCCGAAGCTGGTTCCCTACGCAGCTATGACCGCCACCTTCTACACCGGCCTGGGCTGCCTGCTGTTCCCCTCTGTATTCTATTTCCTGACCACCCTCTTCTTCTGAGGCGGTCACGACTATCCATTCCGGCTAAGCGCTCCGGGATTCAAAGCGGTCCCATCTCTCACAGGAGGCGGATCCGGAATGATTCCCTTCCTTTTCGGGCACGGGGCATCCAGGCGGTGCCCTGCACCTGAAAAAGTTAAGGACTTATAACGAAAGAACCTGTATAATCAAAAAGAACCTGCGGACTCTGAATAGTCCTGCAGGTCATCACACTGCTTATCGTATTTCATAAGAAAGGATTGATATTATGTTGGAAATCAAACCGTGCAATAAGAACTGGCATACCAGAGGAGATGACACCGCTGCCCGCATTGCAGCCGCTGCTCCCTATGCCGATGGTAAAATCGTAGACCCCGCCAATACGGTGAAGCTGCTGGAAGCGGTCCTTCGCCCCGGCGACAAGGTAAATATCGAAGGGGATAACCAGAAACAGGCCGATTTCCTGGCCAAGAAACTGTGTGAAGTGGATCCCGCCAAGGTGCACGACCTCCATATGATTCAGTCCACCCTTTCCATCCCGGAACATCTGGATGTGTTTGAAAAAGGCATCGCCCGCAAACTGGACTTCGCCTATGCCGGCAGTCAGGGCAAACGGCTGGCCCAGATGGTACAGAACGACGGCATCGAACTGGGCGCCATCCATACCTATCTGGAAATGTACTCCCGCTACTTCATCGACCTGGTGCCCAGAGTATCCCTGGTCTGCGCCGATGCTGCCGATAAAGACGGAAATATCTACACCGGATTCTCCACAGAAGATACACCGGCCATCGTAGAAGCAACCAAATTTAACCAGGGCATTGTCATTTTCCAGGTTAATAAGATTGTTGACAAAATCCCGAGAGTGGACATTCCGGCGGACTGGGTAGATTTCGTCATTGAAAGCCCAACCCCCTACATGCTGAACCCCCTCTTCACCAGAGACCCCGCCAAGATTACCGACGACCGCATCATGAAAGCCATGATGGCCATCAAAGGCATTTACGCTGAATACGGCGTCAAGGTCCTGAACCACGGCGTAGGCTTCGACACCGCCGCCGTAGAACTCCTCCTCCCCACCTTCGGCGAATCCCTGGGCCTCAAAGGCAAAATCTGCACCCACTGGGTACTGAATCCGCATCCCACACTGATTCCGGCCATTGAAACCGGCTGGGTACAGGCAGTCTACTCCTTCGGCTCCGAAGTGGGCATGGAAGAATACATCAAAGCCCGCCCCGACATCTTCGCCATCGGACCTGACGGCACCATGCGCTCCAACAGAGCCTTCTGCCAGGCAGCAGGCCACTATGCAGCGGACATGTTCATCGGATCCACCATGCAGATCGATAAATACGGCAACTCCTCCACCGCCACCAAGAACAACGTGGCAGGCTTCGGCGGCGCGCCGAACATGGGCTGCGACGCCAAAGGACGCCGTCACGTTACCCCCGCATGGCAGAAAGCCGGCGAAGAAGTGGCCAACCGCTTCGAACTCATGGGCGACGCCAACCGCGGCAAGAAACTGGTAGTCCAGATGATTACCACCGTTTCCGCCAAAGGCTTCCCGGGCTTCGTAGAACAGCTTGACGCCGTAGCACTGAAAAAGAACGCCAACCTGGACCTCGAACCCATCATGATTTACTCCGACGACCTCACCCACATCGTCTCCGAAGTAGGTATCGCCTACCTCCATAAATGCCACAACATGGAAGAAAGAATGGACGCCATCCGCGCCGTAGCAGGAAACACCGACGTAGGCAAACTGGAAAATCCGGACATCACCAAGAAACTCCGCAAAGAAGGCATCGTCAAACTTCCGGAAGACCTGGGCATCAACCCCGCAGAAGCCACCAGAGACCTTCTGGCTGCCAAGAACATGAAAGACCTGGTAGACTGGTCCGGCGGCCTCTACAACCCGCCAGCTAAATTCAGAAACTGGTAATTGGGAAATAGTGAACAAAAAATCGCCTCGCTATGAGGCGATTTTTTTGTTCACTATTTCCCAAGATTGACGGCCCGATGGGCCGAAGGTTCTTAGGATTGACAACCGCTGCGCGGTTGAGGGTTAAGGATTACCCTGCGGGCAATGAATATAAATACCGCCTTTTGGCGGCGGCGGTGGCCCGCCCTTTCATATTTCAGGGCGCACCACCGCTGCGAAGCAGCTTATAAAATTTGCGGCAAAGCCGCCACCATAGCCCCTCCCCTTTTTGGTACTGCGTACCACCTTTCCACCCGCAAGCGGTGGCACATTGAACCCTCCGGCCAAAGGCCGGTCAATCCTAAGAACCTTCCTCTCTGAACCCTCTGAACCCTCATGCCCAAAGGGCGTGCCCATGAACCCCGGGCCGCTTCCGCGGCCCCCTGATACTTTCCCTTATTCTTCCGTACTATATATGCAGAGAGCAACGATGGAGCTCCGAAGGGACATCCATTTCCTCCTGCCAGGCGCTTTCCTTATAAGGGGCAGGGGAAAAGGAAAGAACTTCTCATGAATCAGCGCTCTCCGGTATACCGAAAACAGAAAAACTCCTGAGGAAAAACCTGCTAGAAATCCTGGTGGCAACTATGGCTATACCTGGTCTTCCTTGACGACACAGACATTCCGCCCTGGCGGCTACCCCTGGCCGATTCATTGAAACAGAACGCCTGAGCCCTACCGTGCAGCAGTATGGGACGAATCAGGAGCTTTTCAAGTGAAAAAGCAGTCCTTCGGGGCTGCTTTTTTGTTGTCTAAGACCTATGGGAATAGGGGGCACCTCTTAGAAATGATAAATGGTGAATTGTAAATGGTAAATGGTAAATGAATGGGGGCGCCTTTTAAAATAAACGGCGCCCTCTTATGATAAAACCTGAGAGCCGCCCTGAAGGGCGATGGAAATACCATACAACCTCGCTGGCGCTCGAGTAAATGCACCCCTTTTGGTGCTAACACACCACCTTTCTCCACAGGAAAGCGTCTCACACGATTCTCTGGTCGCTGTCTCTCCCCTACGAATCGTGTTCGCTTGCCACCCCGCAAGCGGTAGCACAATAAAGCTCCGTGGAATTATTTTTTCATATGTGGCTCTATTTTAAGCACGGGTTGTTCTGCTCCCGCTTGCGGGGGAAGTCCCGCGAAGCGGGCAAGGGGGAACGCATTTCCAACAGGCGCAGCCTGGTTTGCATGTTTTCCCTTCGCGCCAAAGGCGCGATTTTACGGTTTTATCATAAGAGGCGCCCTTCCATATTTCTGGGCGCCTGCCACAGCTGCGAAGCAGCCTATAAAATTTGCGGCAAAGCCGCCACCATAACCCTTCCCCCTTTGGTACTGCGTACCACCTTTCCACCCGCACATCGGTCGGGCGACAAAAGGAAAGCGCCTTTATGGGTAGTCTAGGTGCCTTACTTCGCCCGACTTGCACATCCTATGCAGGATGTGCACAGTGGACAACAAGGCGTTTTGGAACTCGGGTCGCGAAGCGGCCCTTTATGATATAATATAACCAGTAGACAAGGAGATTCTATGACTACTTCATTTTATCTGTATGCTCTTTTAGTACTGGCCCTGTCCCTGGCCCTTTCTTTCTTCGGCTCCCGGTGGATAGAGATTCTTTATGAGAAAAACCGGGACATCCTTACCTTTCCGGACGACGTGAAACGGCGGGGGCGGTGGCGGCCCTATGCGCTGGGTATCCTGTTTTTCGCCTGTGGCATCCGGTTTCTTTTCATGACCTCAGGACTGCCCCTTTTCTTTCTGCTCTTTATGACGGCGCTGCTGCTGCTTATGACGGCTACGGACTTTGAACAGTACTGTCTCTTCGACAGCATGATGATTCCCCTGGCCCTGGGCGGCATGGCTCTCACCGCTGTTTACCCATCCCTCTTCACGGACCACGCCCTGGCGGCGGCAGGGGGCGGGGCGGCGTTCCTGCTCCTGGGCATTCTGTCCCGCGGCGCCCTGGGCGGCGGGGATATCAAACTCATGGCCTGCCTGGGCCTCTGGCTTGGTACCGACGCCCTTATCTTCGTGGCGGCAGCAGGCAGTATTTTCGGCGGCCTCTCGGCCCTGGTGCTCCTGCTTCTGGGAAAAAAGAAACGGAAAAGTGCCTTCGCCTACGGCCCCTACTTCACCCTCACTACATTAGCCCTGCTTCTTATTCGCGGATTATAATCCGTTTTCAGGAGGTGCTCCCTATGCGTTTTGAAATGTGGAAATCCAAAGCCCAGAAGGGGGCTTTTCTCGTGTTCACGGCCCTCATGATTCCCATTATCTTTCTCTGCGCCGGTTTTGCGGTGGACTTGGGGAACGCCTGGGCCTATAAATCAAAACTGCAGAACGCAGCGGACGCGGCAGCGCTGGCGGGGGCCAAGGAATATGGGGATAATGGTACAGAGACACTGGACAGTCATGCCTCTGCGGACGCGCAGGCGGAACGGTTCCTGATTGCCAATTTAGGACGTGATTATTTCAATAAACACCTGGCTGATGGTAGTACAGGAAAAACCAGGTTTCAGATGAAGCCTTTGACACAAAAAGACAACACAAAAAGCTATTATAGAGTGTACCTCTCTGCCCAAACGGATACAACATTTATGAAGATGTTTAATTATGACCATATGGATGTGGGAGTAGAGGCTGTAGCTGTGGTGCCGACGAGAAATGAAGGAACTATAGATTTTAATAATTTAATTGATTTAGGGACGAGAATAGAAGGAGGAAGTTCATTCTATAATAACAATGGCAGCGATACTGATTCCGGGCAATTACATACAAAAATAGGAGGATCTGTTTTTGACGGCACAGTGGTATATAACAATCACGACGAATATAATGAACTTTTTAGGCATGAAGAATATTCGCCAGAACATAAAATTTGGTATGGAACTGAAATGAATGGAATATATCGATTTTTCACTCCGGAGGCAAAAAAAGATGCTTCCAGATATGATGCGATTCAAAAAAATCATTATCAATGGCCACAGGAAGGAAATCTTACCGATTATCATAAGAAAGCGGAAAGTGTAGAAAATGCGTTGGAAGCTTTATATAAGAATCATGCAGATGAGATACAGGAGAGCATTCCGTTTGGCCAGAAGATTTATGTTCCTCTTTCTTTTTCGCAATCGCATTATTATATCTTTGATTCAAATATCAATCACGAACTGAATATTGATATAAAGATTATGAATTTTGGTAGCAGCGATAATCCGAATCCCCAGGGAACAACACCAAAGAATATCAACGGACAGAATTTTTATGTCGATGATACACCAGTGTATTTATACATTAAAGGAGAGTATCAGACACTCAAAATAGAGTTTGAGGAGGATATTACTCATCCAGTTGTAATATGCTATTTAGGACACAGCAATATTATACTTGAGGGCCACGACCGTAGCTTTATTGGAACTATATATGCACCGAATGCTACAATTATTCCTTACAATTCTGATCGTACTACCTTCGTAGGCTCAATCACGACTGATAGGATACTATTGAATTCAACTCACGGATATTTTAAATTCTGGAATTTTGGTATTCCTTCTAATGGAAAATCAGGAAATACATCAGGCGCTTCTGCAAAACTCCAGCTTGTTATCAGTGATAAAGAAGGCTTGACATGGAGTGATGATTGAATGCTCCTTGATAGAATATGCACACAAAAAAGGTTTATTACCGGACAGATATCTTTTTCCCTCATGAAAAAACGGCGCTACGGCGCCTTTTTTCATTTGATCACGTATATTACGTAAATTGGAACTGAAGACGATAAAGTCGCCATTAACGCTGTTCGGTTGAACAGGAGATTTCTCCATTCTGCTTCCGACGGTCGAAATGATGGAGAGGAGACAAAAATACACTACAAGAAAACCCGGTATGCTGCCTTCGCTGCCCAATGAGTTCGGTGTCTGCATGGTCTACGGCCGCTGCTGCATGATGCACGACGGCACGGCAGGGGAAGCGCTGACTTAGTCGTTGTCTGATTTCATTCTTGGATTTTGGTTTAATGCAAGGAATCGGTCGACGCGAATAGCGGGCTATTTAAGGAGACTGATGACGCAGTATTAAACCAAAATCCATATGAAATTCGATTCTGCGGCTGAGTCAGTGCTTCCCCAGGGCATGAGTCTCCCGTCATTTCTGCAGGAAATGGACTGCATTTCCGGATTTCCCTGTGATTTTTTGTTTCCTTTTTTGCCTGATCAGGCGAGGGAGTGAAAGCGGTTAACCCATAGACGCTGGCTCGTCATAAATCCATTCCCTATGGCCATCTTGGGAAAATATGATGAGCTTCTTTCCATTCCTCAGGTCTTTCACATCCCTCTACTATATATATCGGAAAAATCGGTTTTATGTGAACGTCCTTTTGAAAATTTTTTGATTCCACAGAAAAAGACCCTGCTCATCATAAGCAGGGCTTTTTATTTACAGAAAATGACCGGCTTACAGCCATACGGATTTCATCCCTTAACTCTTTCGGTATCCTGAGAGCATCCATGGCCTTGTCCGAACTCCAGCCGGTAGATATCATCAGATTTCTGACATTCTCAATCGTTCTCTGCTTTGTTACGGATTCAGTTACTTCCGCGGTTACTCTCTCAGTTACTCTCTCGGTTACTCTATCTACAATACCTTCACTCAGGTTGCACATGGTGTTCAACTCCGGCCTATTTTCCAAGGGCTTTACGGACATCAGCCCTCATTTCCGCGGGGACATTCAGTGCATCCATGGCCTGGTTTATGTCAAGCATCAAATTGACCATTACATTTCGTACATCTTCAATTGTCATCTGCCTTGTTACGGATCTAGTGACAGAATCAGTTACGGATTTAGTGACAGAAGCTGTTACGGATTTAGTCACTCTCTCGGTTACTCTATCTACAATACCTTCACTCAGGTTGCACATGGTGTTCAACTCCTCTCTTTGGTCTGTTTCATACTGCAGAGAACAGCGCTTTGGGGATGATGATATATTATTGGCTCACAGCCATACGGATTTCATCCCTTAACTCTTTCGGTATTCTGAGAGCATCCATGGCCTTGTCCGAACTCCAGCCGGTAGATACCATCAGATTTCTGACAGATTCTATGGCGTCGCTCCTTTTGACGGATTTAGTGACAGAATCGGTTACGGATTTAGTGACAGAATCAGTTACGGATTTAGTGACAGAAGCTGTTACGGATTTAGTTACTCTCTCAGTTACTCTATCTACAATACCTTCACTCAAGTTGCACATGGTGTTCAACTCCTCTCTTTGTTCTTCGGTCAGATGAATGTTGTATCTTTCCTTCAATATTTCATTTCTTTCGTCGCCGGACATATTTTCTTTTCGGAACAGAAGCTGCAGCAGTCCGATGAGGCGATTTCTCACTTTTTCATCGCTCAGGTAAATCATGACCACATTCAGCAGGTCGTAGGATTTTTGATTGGCTTTGTACCGGTGAAGGAGATGCTCTTCTTTCATGCGGTAGCGGTTGATGGCGCTTTGGCCGTTGGGGGAATCCATACAGATGAAAATGCTGTAGACCTTTTTGATGTTGTTATAGTCGGACCCCTCAAATTCCCGTTTTTTCTGGCTGGACATGATGCGGCTCACATAGTACAGCGCCCGCTTCAGTATGTCGTAACCAAGGGTGGAGGCTTTCTGCGTTTTCTGGGCTTCCACATTAATGATAAGGGTGATGAGGTCACCGGATTCCGGGGCTTTGGCGTGGAAAAGGATGTCAAAAGTGACCCAGCCTTCGGTGGGGCTCGATTCCTCATTCCGGTCGCCCTGAATCTTTTTCGTGACGGCATTGGTTTTGTCCTGGTTCAATGGAATCCGGCTGACTTCAGGTGTCCCTTCAATGTAGACATTGGCAATATCTTCTATGGAAGAATCCTTGAATTCGGAAACCGTGCTTTTGAGAATGTGGGCCAGTATGGATTTGTCGGAAAGAATATTCTTGGCGCTCTGGTCATATCGGGGCTCGCCGTAGCCCATGAGCCTGTCTTCTGCAGTGTCCATTTTCCACACCACCTCCTTCCATATTTATTTTATCATAGTTTGAAAAGTCTGTTTTTCAGAAGAGTTTTCTTCCCGGCAGGTTATTCTGGGTCGGTCAGCCGACAATAGGAAGGCCCTTTTATGGGCAGGCTAAGGGCCAACTTCGGCTGACTTGGAGGTCCTATGCAGGACTTCCACACAGTGAAGAATCTTGGCACATGGAGCAAGTTGTATCAATGGTGGTAAATACCAGAGGTGGGGAGATTTCTCCACTCCGCTTTGCTGCGGTCGAAATGACAGTGGGGACGGGTGTGGTCAGTGTCATTGCGGCAAGTGCCATTGAGGTGTGAGATTTCTCTATTTCGCTTTGCTGCATTCGAAATGACAGTGGAGCGGGTATCATCTGTGTCAGTGTGACCGATACTATTGAGAAATGATTTCTCCACTCTGCTTCGCTCGAAATAAAGGTGAGAAATTCCCTATTTCTCTTGCCCATCCCACAGGGAGCGCGGCTTTTTGCGAGAGGCTGTATCCTTGACTACATAGCGGGGGCGGCGTTTGGTTTCTATATAAATCCGTCCTATATATTCCCCCAGCACGCCGATACCCATGAGTTCGATGCCGCCCAGAAAGAGCATGGTCACCATCATGGAGGGGTAGCCGGGGACGTCGTTGCCCAGAATGAGTTTCTGACCAATCATGAAAAGACCGTAGAGAAAAGCGAAGCCTGCTACCGCCATGCCGATGTAGCCCCAAATGCGGAGGAGAACGGTGGAAAAGGAGGTGAAGCCTTCCATGGCCAGGTTCCACAGTTTCCATCCATTGAACTTGGACTTTCCAACGCTTCTGGGTGCTCTTTTATAGGTAACAATGGCAGTCCGGCCTCCAGCCCAGGAAAGGATGCCCTTCATGAAAAGGTTCCGCTCCGGCAGTTCCTTCAGTTCATCCACAATGCTCCTGTCCAGCAGGCGGAAATCGCCTACATTTTCTTCCAGCTTCAGGTCGCTGATAAGATTGTTCAGCTTGTAGAAGAGCTTCGCCGTCATCCGTTTCAGGAAGCTGTCGCTGGAACGGTCAATACGTTTGGCCAGCACCATGTCCGCACCGTCTGCCCATTTCTTCATCATTTCCGGAATCACTTCGATGGGGTCCTGCAAATCCACGTCGATGGGAATGACCACATCGCCGGCAGCATAATGAAGGCCGCACATGATACCTGCTTCTTTACCGAAATGGCGGGTAAAGGAAATGGGCTTCACCAGACTGTCCTCATCTGCCAGCTGGCAGATGAGGGTTTCTGTGCGGTCGGTGCTGCCGTCATTGATAAAAAGGATTTCCACGTCCTGTCCCTGAAAGGCAGGGAAGGTGCGGACGGTGCGGTAAAAAACAGGAATGGCCTCTTCCTCGTTCAGCACCGGTACGATTAAGGATATCTTCATGGGAACCTCTATATGTGATGAAAATAAATTATTTTGTAATATATTTATTCTATCATTTTTATATTGTGAAATCTTATAATAGTATATAATATGAAGCATATATGAGTATAGATGTGAAGTACAGGGAATGAATCGTATAGTAAACAGGAAACCCTCATTACTTAATGCAGCTTTTTCTAAGTATTGTAATCGCGTGTATTAAAACGGAATTAAAATAGCACATTTGCAAATATATGATAGGTGGCGAAAATATGGGAAGAAGGAATTTAATAATAACTGCTTTGGGCATTTGGGGATTCATGCTTTTACTGAACAGCTTCTGCTATCCTTTCCCCGGTGATGACTATGTGTATTCCTTTATCTGGGAGGGACATGCCATTGGTGTGCCCTTATCAGAAGAGGCAGTACGGATTCAAAGTTTTTCTGATATATTTACCTCTCTGGGGCGTCATTACATGACCTGGAGCGGCCGACTTGTGGCCCATTTTTTCCTTATGTTTTTCCTTTGGGTCGGAAAATTCTGGTTCAATATCATTAATGCAGCTATAGTTGTTTTTCTCTGCTTCTGCATTCAATGGATTGCCCATGAAGGAAGAGTGACACCTTGTATATCCGCTAAAAAATTGGCAATCACTTTTTTTTGCCTTTGGGCCTTTACCTTTAATTTTGCGGGGGTCATGCTGTGGATGGCGGGATCCAGTAATTACTTGTGGACATCTGCATTTCTTCTTCTCTTTCTCATTCCCTATGTGCGTCATTATTTCACAAAAGGTGTCGTCTCTTATAAGGAATGGATGGTGCCTGCTATGGCGGTACTGGGATTTTTGGCAGGCAATACCAATGAAAATACTATCGGCTGGATTGGGCTTACAGGAATTTTTTATTTATATCATGCTTGGAATAAGAAGACATTGCAGCACTGGATGATTTCCGGCTTTATTGGGTTATCTATAGGTTCTGGCCTTCTTATGCTGGCACCTGGAAACTTTGTGCGTTTGTCTAATGATATGGGGATCAAAGAATCTGCTTTTAATCATATGGCAATTATGTGGCTGAGTCTCCTTTTTCAGAATTTTCTCTGGTTCTATTTATGGAAGGGGTATCGTTGGAAGCATCATTTTCATCCGGAAGGAAAAGACCGCACCTATTTCCGTCTGGCTTTTTGGTTTGCGGGGATAAGCATTCTCTTTAACCTCATTATGTTTTTATCACCCATCATGCCTGCACGCAGCACATTCCCTAACCTGGTTTTCCTTGTGGCAGCAGTCATGCTGATTTCCCGGTGCGCTGAAATTCAGGGCGTTTATGTAATACAGAAGTCACTGGAGAAATTTGCTTCTCTTTTGGGAGTGGTTTATTTTATCTGGACGGCAGGCTTTACAATCTGGCGATATCAAGAAAACTATATATGGGAGAAATCTGTCACATCCATGGCCGAAAGTGCGCCTCGTGACCAGGTACTGGAAGTACAGCCATCTCCTATTTTGAAGGACAGCCGTTATCGTATACTTAGCGGCTTCCATTTAGGGGATAGTGATTTTTCTGAAAATGAAAATAATTGGGAAAATGTATCCTTTGCCCGGTACTATCATATCCGGGGGATTCGGCGTGTAAATCCATAGGTAAGGTGTATTTACAGGGACTTTTAAGAAATATATGAAAATTTTATCTATAAGAAATGATTAAAGTTATAGAAGCTCTATATTTGATTTTGATGGCTGGGGCATAATACAGAATGAAAGGGGGATGATTATGCCTAAGAGTGGCGAGAGGTTATGGGTTACAGTTACATGTATATTTGCTTTTATGCTTCTGCTCGAAAGTCTTGCTTTCAGGTTTATAGGTGATGATTATATCTACTCCTTTATGTGGGAGGGGCATTCCATGTATGTGCCTCTTTCTGAAAATGCTCGTCGTATAGATAGTTTCAGTGATATTCTTGCCAGTGGGTATTCCTATTATATGACCTGGGGCGGGAGAGTCATTGCCCAGATGCTGGCCATGTTTTTTCTCTGGGTAGGACGGCCCTGGTTTAATCTGGCCATAGCGGCAGGCATTATTCTGCTGCTGTTTTCCATCCAGTGGATTGCCTATGAGGGAAGAATCACATTTGCCCTTCGGCCTTTTGATATTTTAATGACCTTTTTATGCTTCTGGTCCTTTAATATTAACTTTCCCGGTACGGTAGTGTGGATTGACGGGGCCTGCAACTACTTTTTCCCTCTGCTTGCTGTGATTTTATTTCTCCTTCCATACATTCATCGGTATTTTCAGGAGAAAGAAAGCAGAATGCCCGGTTATTTTATTCCGCTCATGTTTATCCTTGGTGTCCTGGCAGGAGATTCCAATGAGAATACCATCTGCTGGATTGGCCTCAGTGGACTGGTATATCTTGTTTATTACGGGAAACGGAAGAAACTGGAATTCTGGATGGTAACCGGAATGGCAGGACTGGTCATGGGGTATGGACTCCTGATGCTTTCACCGGGCAATGTTTTACGTATGAAGGAAAGTGGCGAAGCATTCCAATTTCTATTCCTTGATATGGACCATCTGCGTTCCCTGGGGTTCTGCTTTTTGGTGCAGAGTTTTCTGTGGATGTATTTATGGATGGCTTATCGCAGAAGAAAATATTTGCAGGTGAATAAATATGGCAGGCATATTCGCCTTGCCTCCTGGTTTGCGGTTATGAGCATGCTCTTTAATCTCATTATGCTTTTTTCTCCGGAGTCCCCTTTCCGGGCTGCCTTTCCCAGTCTCATCTTTTTGATGACTGCAGTTATGCTGATTCATCGGGTAACGCAGCTGAGTGAAAAGAATATAGTAAAGGCAAAGGCCTGCAGGATATTGTCACTGCTTTGGGTTTTGTATTTCTGCTTTACCTTTTCGACTTCTGTAGTACAGTATTACAACCAGCGTCTGTATATGGGACATATTATCCGGCAGGCAGAAAGTCTTTCCGGAAAGAATCAAGTGCTGAAGGTAATGAAAGAACCGGACGGATTAAAAAAGTGGGTACTGCTCACAGGAATGCATGCTTTTTCTGTTCCTGTTGAGAAGGATGTTAATCATTGGAGGAACGTGGCATTTGCCAGATATTATGATATCAAGGGAATTTACATGGAAGAGGCAGCTGATAAGTAGGATAGACTATTACTTCCTATAAAAAAATCTTATATCGCTTTTTTTACGGTTTTACAACTATCATCTTATTTTTACATGCTTCTTAGTAGCAGTAGATTTTGTGTTATGCTAAAATAATGCCAAGAAATATATGTTTTTACATATATGCATGGGGGAATCGGGGATGAACGGCATAGTATGAAATCGGGCAGAAAGACAAAGCAGGTTCTGCCATTTTTGGGATTCACCCATTCTGCTTGTTAACTGTATTAAGGGGGAGCGGAGTTGAAACTTTCAGATAAGATATCCGGCGCCATTGAGCGAATGTCTCCGAGGAAGCTGCTGCTGCTTTGCGGCTTGGCAGCCATTCTGGTCTTTATTATCATCTATTTTATTTTGTCGGCTGTATTTTCAGATAAAAAAGCGCCGGCAGCGGCACCGGCGGCTATGGAAACGCTGATTTAATCCAATTATTTGCTGACTGGCAAAGCATAATCCTGTAAAATAGAGATAACAACAGGAAAGGCGGTATTTCCCATGAAACAGCAGAGCTTAAACTTCACTGACGTAGAGTACATGCATAGAAAAAAGGTAACCAAGCGCGAAGAATTCCTTGAATCCATGGATAAGATGATTCCCTGGGATGACTGGGTCAATATTATTGCGCCCTATTATCCCTCTGGTAAGCGTGGACGCCCCGTAAGAGGCATTGAAACCATGCTTCGTATGTACCTTATGCAGAACTGGTTTAACCTCTCTGATGCTGCTATCGAAGATACAATCTATGACAGCTATGCCATGAGGTCTTTCATGCGCCTCGACTTTTCCTGTGAACAAGTTCCTGATGCTACTACCCTTCTGAAATTCCGCCATCTGCTGGAAAAACATAACATAGGGAAAAA
>ENA-ORCP01000002-ORCP01000002.1-human-gut-metagenome-genome-assembly--contig:-NODE-2-length-164402-cov-9.086110_pt1 | contig 164402 bp, 137 predicted proteins | sample MGYA00242990_ERZ507991 | MGnify/ENA primary metagenome ERZ507991 (study PRJEB26167, sample SAMN06115496) | human gut metagenome | host: Homo sapiens | place: China:Henan | collected 2015-05-07... | reverse complement strand
CAGATTCAATGCCGTCTCTTGAACGGAAGAACCGTTCCGGGAGACGGTATTTTTCCAGATACCGCTTCTGCTGCTCCTTGGAAAGGCTGCCGAAGGATTCGCCGCTGCAATCGCAGATGAAGAAAGTACCGGCGATAATATCCGCAATATCTCCGGTATCCTCATCCCGGATGGCCCGGTTCAGGGGCAGACCGTTGATTTTTCCTTCCTCGTTGCAGACGATACAGACCTGTTCCTCGAAAGGGTAATAGGCTTCAATGTCGCCGCCTACTGTTCGCTGCATGGCATCCAAGGTAGTGCCGACTTCTGCGATCCGGGCCAGCTTTCCAGGCTCCACCAGGACCACCTGGATGGTGGGTGACTGGACAACATCGTTGGCAAGCTCCGGCTGAAAAGGGATCTCCTTGAAGCCGATGCTGTCACAGAAATAAAAGCCCGGTGTGATGCTGGCGGCATCCTCTACCTCCACAACATCCGAAACGGACAGACTGTGACCTTGAAAGCCCTCCGGTCTGCCGGATTGAAAGAGGACAAACACATCCTCCAGATTCCGACATTTCACATTCCCGGAATAGACCTTATCGTATGCGGCGCAATCCGGCTCTGCGGATTGCAGCACCTTACGGACAGCATCCTGGCCCATGAATTTGAGCCGCTGGGTGTCCCGGTCCTGGTTGATCTGATAGATATTGATTTTCAACGACTGTATTCCTCCCTTCGCTTCAAGCCAACTCTGATTTTCAGCTGGTCATTAACATCCTTGCCCCACCTGGGCGGCTCGTCCCAGATTTCGTATCGGTCCCGCAGACCGCCCACGATTCCGGCTGCCGCACCTCGACCAATGGCATCATTATCCAGATGGAGCCGCAGAACCTGGATCTCCGGGTGATCTGCCAGATACCGGGACAGTGCCACCGGTACCACGTTCGCCCGCTTGGTGATAAACACGCCTGCAAGGGACAGCAAATGATCCTCGTGCCAGTTTTTTCCTTCAAATAGTTTCAGTGTAGCGTAGCTCAAAGCATCAATGGCAGATTCAAAAACATGGACGGTCTGGCTATTTCCGGGAATGGAAAAGGAATAGTGCTTGTCGCTGCCAGATAGCTCTCCTTTGTAGTCCCCAACGGTTCCCCGGACATTGCCGTAGCGGGGAACGCCTCCCTTGTCATAGCCCAGGAACACGGCACTGTGGTATTTCCTGGATTCAAAGAGCAGATCATTTTCCAGACAGTAGTGGATGACGACATCATGGATGCCCCGGCCTTTCAGGTAGCGGATGACCGTATCGGCGTTGTCGTTCCGCTTCGGGAGCAAAAGTCGTTTCGGCTCCTGCTTTGGAGCCGGTGCGGGAATTGCCTTGGGGAGCGGTTTCCCCTGAATGGTTTCCATGGCCTCCAAAAAGGAACAGCCCCTGACCTTTACAAGATAGTCAAGGGCTGTTTTGCCGCCAATTTGTCGGGAAAACCAGTGCCATTTCCCATTGCTGATTTTGAGAGAATCGTGTTCTTTGGTGCAGTAGGTATCGCCGGATACCTTTACCAGCTGGTCCGGTTCATAGATTTGAAGGTATGTCAGCAAGTCCAGCTGTTTGGCCTGCTGAATGTCCTCCGGGGTGAAGTAGGCCATAGGCTACCGCTCCTCCCGGTGGGATTTGGCTTTCGCTGCCAGAATGACCGTATTCGCACGATCTTCCACAGCAGACCAGAGTTCTTCCATGTGGGAACTTTCACACTTCTCCCAGGCCTGAAAAACATCACTTAGAGGGCAGGGAGACTTCAAAAGTGCTTGGCACTGCTTGTTGGTCAGATCGTTATACTCCAGAGACAGCAGAATGTCCTCTCTGGTGATGTACGCATAAGCACAGTCCAGAATTTCTTCCGGGGGCAGCGTCAGAAGGTGCTGCCGATAGCGTTCCTGCTCGGCAAACATCTTTTGATAGAGCTGGGTGTTCAGTTCTTGATTGGTGATAAAATCAACTTCCTTTCTTTTGGAGTACAGAAAAGCACCCGCTGTGTGTAGCAGGTGCTTTTCATGTGGATCGTTTACTTATAAAGCTTCAATAAGAGACCATTCACGTCCTCGGTGGGCAGCCCCTTGGCAATGAGCTTGTTACGGAATTGAATGAGGGCAGCCTTTGCAAGGCGCAGCTCGGAATTGTTCAAGGTTACATAACGCATTTTCTTCTTGGCAAACAGCATCATGGACAGCTCCTTTGCTTTTTTCTTCCATTGTACCGCATCCCAAGCCGGGTGACAACTGTGCGAAGTATTTACCGCTCCCATCCACGGGATTCTCGCTGGGGTTGGATTTCGCCCTCATCCTGCACGCCATCCACGATCTCATTTTCCCGTTTGTCCATGTTCAGCAGAATATTCAGCTGCTCCAACCGGGCAGATTTTGCTTTCAGTTCCTCCTCTCTGGGGAAGGGCTTTTCTACCTCCTGCTTGGCAATCTCCACCTGGATTTCTAAGTTTTTCAGCTTCTCCTTGTAGTCCTGCTGCCGTGTGGGCATACTTTCCAGTAGGTTATCCATACGCTGAATGTTGCCAAACACATCCGTTCCAAGACCAACTTTGTAGGTCAGCGTACCCTGCATGGATATTTTGAACAGCTTTTCAAAGCTGTCAAAGCAGAGTGTCAGTTTCAATCCCCGGTAAGAACCAAGGTGGACCGGGTCGGCACTGGTCAGGGCATTGCAGGCCTCCAGAATTGCCGTTCCGGCAGCTTTCTTTTCGGTGTAGGTCTGGCCGCCTATCACCATAGGGCAGAACCCATCCGCGTTTGGCTGGGTTTTGTCTTTCAGCAGGGCCATGTCCGCTTCCAGACCGTCGATCCACTGGTGCATGGAAGCGATCTCGTTGGGGAATTTCCGAATAAGCTGATCTTCCAGGGCATACCGCTGACTCATGTGGTTTGAGCGCAGGAGTTTCAGCTTCTGCACCTCAATATCCAGGTCCATTTTCTCCTTGATGTGGGGGTTGCCGGAACACAGGGCCTTGATCTCGGCGTAGCTCAAAGCGGTTTCATCAATGTCCTCCGCACTCCGGACCGGGGATTTGGAGGTCATAATCTGACCGATGAACTTCTGTTTCCCCTCCACCAGCTGATACAGGTAGCTGTCAAAGGTATTTTCCGTCACATAGGTGTAGATGTCCACCTTGGGATTCTCATTGCCCTGACGGATAATACGTCCCTCCCGCTGCTGCAAATCCGAGGGCCGCCAGGGACAATCCATATGGTGTAAGGCAATGAGCTTCCGCTGGGCGTTGGTTCCGGCCCCCATTTTCTGGGTGGAACCAATTAAAACACGCACTTCGCCGGAGCGCACCTTTCCAAACAGCTCCTTTTTGGCGGCTTCCGTTTTGGCGTTGTGGATGTAGGCGATCTCGGATTCCGGGATGCCTTTGTCCAGCAGCTTCTTTTTCAGATCGTCATACACATTGAACTGCCCGTCATTGTGGGGCGTGGACAGGTCAACAAATACCATCTGTGTGGACTTTTGTGCCGCCGTCCCCTCCCAGATGTTGTACACATTTTCCGCACAGACGGCAACCTTTCCCGTATCACTGTCCGGCAGCATGGGATTGATCAGCCGCTGATCCAGTGCCAGCTTCCGTCCATCGTTGGTAATGACCAGCATGTTGTCCTCATTGGAATCCACCTGTTTATTGCGCACCTTTTCTGCCCGCTCGGAAAGACTGGCGACGATTTCTTTTTGCTGCTCCGAGGGCTTCAGCACCACATTGTGGTATTCCGCCTCCGGCACCGGCAGCTTCAGCATATCCGCCGTCTGAATATCCGCTATTTCCTTGAACATGGACATCAGCTCCGGGAGGTTGTAGAACTTGGCAAAACGGGTCTTGGCCCGGTAGCCGGTGCCCTCCGGGGCCAGTTCAATGGCGGTGACGGTCTCTCCAAAGGTGGAGGCCCAGGCATCAAAATGAAGCAGGTCATTTTCTTTCAGGGCGTTGTATTGCAGATATTTCTGCATGGTATAAAGCTCCACCATGGAGTTGCTGATCGGTGTGCCGGTGGCAAATACCACGCCCCGGCCTCCGGTCAGCTCATCTAAGTAGCGGCACTTCATATAGAGGTCACTGGACTTCTGGGCTTCCGTCTGGGAGATACCGGCCACATTGCGCATTTTCGTAAATGCGGCGAGATTTTTGAACATGTGGGCCTCGTCCACAAAAATCCGGTCAACACCCAGCTCCTCGAAGGTAATGACATCATCCTTTCGGCTCTGGTCATTGAGCTTTTCAAGCTTCTGCTGAATGCTTTTTCGGCTGCGTTCCATCTGCTTCACGGAAAAATTGTCGCCGTTGTTGCGCTTCAGCTCCCGAATGCCGTCCAAAATTTCCTGCTTCTGTTGCTCCAGAATGAACTTTTGCCGCTCCTGGGACATGGGGATCTTTTCAAACTGGCTGTGGCCGATGATGATGGCATCGTAGTCGCCGGTGGCGATCCGGGAGCAAAACCGTTTTCGGTTTTTGGTTTCAAAATCCTTTTTGGTGGCAACCAGAATATTGGCGGCGGGGTACAGCTGCAAGTATTCTGCGGCCCACTGCTCGGTCAGGTGATTGGGCACCACAAACAGGCTCTTTTGACACAACCCCAGCCGCTTGCTCTCCTGGGCTGCTGCCACCATTTCAAAGGTTTTGCCGGCACCAACTACATGGGCAAGCAATGTATTCCCACCGTAAAGAATATGGGCAATGGCATTCACCTGATGAGGCCGCAGGGTGATTTCCGGGTTGATTCCTACAAAATTCAGATGGCTTCCGTCATATTCCCGTGGGCGAATGCTGTTGAACTTTTCATTGTAAAGCGTGGTCAGCCGCTCCCGGCGATTGGGGTCGGACCAAATCCAGTCCGCAAATTCCTGTTTGATTTGCTCCTGCTTTCCCTGGGCAATGGCGGTCTGTTTCGTGTTGAGGATGGCCACCTTTTTACCGGAGTCATCATATTCATAGTCGAAAATCCGTACATCCCGCAGATTCAGGGTTTCCTCAATGATCTTGTAGGCGTTGATGCGTTCCGTACCAAAGGTGTTCTCGGAGCGGACATTCCCTCGGTCCAGGCTTTTTCCGTCAATGTTCCACTCGCCGGTGTAGGTGCTGTAATGCACCTTGATATTCCGTCTCTGATAGTAAGGCGTCCGCAGAAGCTCAAAGGTAAAATCCCGCACGACCTCGGTTGGCAGCCAGGCAGCACCCAGCCGGACAGAAATCTCACTGGCCGTCAGGTCAACGGGCTGCACCGCTTCCAGGGACTGTACATTGACGGTATACCCTTCATCTGTCTCTGCAAACGCCCTGGCGGTGCGCAACTTTTCCCGGACATTGCCGGAAAGGTATTCATCCGCGGGCAAATATTTATGGGCAACATCCTCATTTCCGTCATGCTCTGGGTTCAGGAAAATCACACCCTTCAAATCAGAGAGAATTTCTTCCTCGCTCTTGTGGGTCAGCTCCATCATGTAGGGCATATCTACTTTTGCTTTTTCAGCCAGTGACAGAGCCAGGGCTTCCGAAGCGGTATCTACGGAGGTTACAGAAATCTTCTGCCGGATGGTGCGCTTGGAGAACATATCCGCTTTCCGCAGGAAATTACCCTCACTGTCCCGCACCTCCAAAGAGGACAGCAGATAGTAGGCGTTGTCGGTAGAAAAAGCGGAGCTGTTGGCACGGCTGTTGATCCGGCCATACTTCTCCGCAAAGCTGTCATAGAGGGCATTTAAGTGCGCCTGCGCTTCCCGGATCATGGCCTCCGGGTAATCCTCGGTCTGATACTCAATGAGCGTTCGCACACAGTCCCGGATACCGATAAGCCCGCGGATGCGCTGCTCGGCGGTGGCCGATACGGATACCGGATTCATAAGGCTGTTTTCCCGGAAGTACAGCTTTCCGTCCACAACGGCGAAACTAAAATTCCGTACACTGGGATCAGCTGGCAGGGTGTCCGCCTCCTCCACAGGAAGGTCGTCCAGGTCTACATTCTGCATTTCGCCTTGGATTTGGCCAATGGCAGCAGTGAGCAGGGATTCCAGGCTCTGCCCCTTCTGGGGAATACAGGCGGTTTCCATACCATAGGGGCCGGACACTTCCTGCATTTGCCCCAGAACCATTTCCGGGTGGGAGACGAAGTAGGCGTTCATTTTCAGCCCCTTTTCATCGGTGCCCAGATGCACCCAGTCCGGCTCCAGGTCTGTCATACCGCTGCGCTTTTGCAGGAACAGAATGTCGGAAGTGACCGCTGTACCGGCAGCGGCCTTGAAGGTATCGTTTGGCAGCCGTATGGCTCCCAGCAAATCCGCTCTCTGAGCAATGTACTTTCGCACAGAGGGATTTTCCTTGTCCATGGTGCCCTTGCTGGTAATGAAGGCCACCACGCCGCCGGGGCGCACCTTATCCAAGGCACGGGCAAAAAAATAGTCGTGGATAAGGAAATTGTACTTGTCGTACTTCTTGTCCAAAACCTTGAACGTCCCAAAGGGCACGTTGCCAATGGCCACATCAAAGAAACTGTCCGGCAAATCGGTTTTCTCAAGACCTTGTACCGCAATGCTGTTCTTCTGGTACAGCTGCTGGGCAATGCGCCCGGAAATGCTGTCCAATTCCACACCGTACATCTTGGAATTACCCATATTCTCCGGCAGCAGACCCATAAAGTTTCCCACGCCGCAGCTGGGTTCCAGAATATTGCCGGTCTGGAAGCCCAGATTGGACAGCCCCTTGTACATGGCCCGGATCACCACAGGCGGGGTGTAGAACGCTGTCAAGGTAGATTCCCGGGCGGCGGCGTATTCGTCCTCTGACAGCAGGGCTTTCAGCTCGGCGTAATGGGTGTTGCTTTCCTCAAAGAACTGGGGCAGACCGCCCCAGCCGACGTATTGGGAGAGAACGGTCTGTTCGTCAGGGGTTGCCAGCCGGTTTTCGGATTCCAGGGTGTGCAGCAGCCGAATGGCGTTTACGTTGTTGTTAAAACGCTCCAGCGGAGTGCCTACCCCAAGATCATCCGTGGGAATATGGAAGTTTGTGCGGCTGTCCGTGGAAATTTCCAGGTGGAGAACATGGAGGCGACGTTCTACAGGACGGGGAACCGCAGACGGCACTGGGAGCGATTCGATATTCTGCACATCCTCCATAACCTGACGGATAACGGGAGAATTGTCCAGAGCTTCCGGGTCTACCACTTTGCCGTCTGCAATACCAACCGCTTCCAGGTTTTTCTGTATCTGCTGGGGGTCAATGTCATCAAAGGAATCTTCCTCTACGTCCGGTGCGGAATCATTAATTTCCACTGCCTGGGGATGGTAGTCTCGCATTTCTTTGGCAGCTTCTTCCAGCGTATCATAGGGGCCGTCTACATATCTGGCAGTCCCGTCCACCACATTGTAATGGTTATAATAGAAGCCATTCACATGATACTGTATCTGGATTTCTTCGCCATTTTCGGTAAATCTTTGAACAACCTTATCACGGATTCCGTGGAGGGCGACTTTTGCAAGCTGTTCTTCGGAGAAGGCTACCAATTCGTCAAAATCCGGATCAACAAGCTCCTGTTCGGATAGCTCTTTTAGAGAGCCATACTTTCGGGAATCCATGATGATGCCGTCAATGGACCGGTCCAGCCTGAAATCAACCAGGTCAACGCTGACCTGAACGGGAACTTCCTCGTCTGTAATGGTGGTGTAGGCAATATCGACTTTTCGCAGGTCGGAGAAATCCGGCTCGCTGTTATATTCCTCAGCGCAGAATGCCGTTATCAGCGTTTTGGCCTTTTCCAAATCCTCGTTGACTGCCGGATTTGGCTGTGTGGGATCTGGCAGCGGACGGAGGGTATACGCCCTTCCAAACACGGAGAATGTGCCTGTTCGGTAGGCTTCCATAGCCTCCATGCCTCGCTTCCGGGTTTCAAAGGAACGGTCATTGGGCTGTGTTGCATCCATGAGGGGCTTCATCATGGTGTTATAGATAGTATTGACCTGCTCTGGCTCAGAAAGCTGTTCCTGGATCTCCGTAACACCGTTCCAGTAGTCCAGGTCACTCCTGGGGGTGGGCCGCTGAAAACCGTCCGGGGTATTGGAAAAGAACAACATGATCCGTCTGGCAAGTTGGTTGATCTCATAGTCAGCCATTTTATCCGCATCACTGGGATACAGATAGGTGCCGGAGGAAATCATGTTGGACACCCATTTGGTAACGGCAGGCCATTTCATGTTCAGCTGGGCATACGGAGCAGTTAAATCTCCATGGCTAAAGGAAAATCCGGCAGAGGTATAGGTTTTGTTGTCATTTCCGCCGTGGTAGCCGCTGTATTCCCCGTGCTGCCGTTTCAAAAATTGTTCTCGCGCTTTCGTGTCCGTGTTTTGGCTGAAAAAGGAGAATACATCCAGCCGGGACCGGAATTCACGCTCATGCCCACGCAGTGCCTGGTTGATCTCATCATCGGAAATGAAATACCGCCGCAGAGGGTTAAATCTTTCCGCGGCGGTGAATGTCAGAGGTATTCGCTGCAAATCTTCCAGCTTTTGCAGCAGTTCGGCAGGGTTATACAGGCGGCTTACCATAAGGCTGCGATCATTGGCATGGGCAGCCGCAAACACGGCCCATTCCTCTGCAAGCCGCGTTAATGTATCCGGGGATTCCAGAAGCCGCTGCATCTGGGCCTCGATTTCGGGGAAGCCCTTATTGGAGGAATCGATTTCCGTTGTGAGGGGAAGATACCCGGCCTCCTTTGCCTTGGCAGAGCATTCCCGCACTGCCAAGGCAAGGGATCTGGCAAGTCTGCGCCGCTCAAAGTCCGGGACCTGTTCCAGCTCCTCCTTGGGCATATACCGCCCCATATCCAGCAGCTCCCGGATACGCTTCGCCGCCTGCTCCCAGGCAACAATGGTGGTATGCAGCTTCTGGACGGTGCGCCCAGGGGAAATGCGAATGCCCTCCGGGTCATACCAGACGGCGTATTCCTGGCCCTGGATGATCAGCCCCGCACCGTTGGTGCCATAGCTTTCTTGCAGGAAAGCGGCGTTGTCCGGCTTGTCCTTCATAAAGTAGGCACAGATGATTTTCCGGCTGTCCCGGTCATTGAAACCCATGCACAGGGCCTCGTCAATGATCTGCTGGGGAAGCTGCAATTGCGGGAAAAAGGTCTGCTGTGCTTCCTCCGATACAGAAAAGCCGCCATCCAGGAAGGAAATCTGTTCCTCCACACTGGGCAGCGGCGATTCTTCAATTACGTGTAGATCAGGTCCTGGAAAATCTGTTCCTCCACGGCCTGTCGGATGTTGTTCATCCGCTGCACCCATAGCATCTGCTCCTGGGCTTTCAGCGCCTCCGTCACGCCCTGCTCCTGGGCCATCTGCGTTGTCAGCTGTTCCAGCATCCGGTTGGCCTCCCGGTCTACCTCCTCCAGATGGGCGTTCAGGGTGCCTTTCATCAGCATTCCGGTGTACAGCCCCTCCCGGTGCTTGCGCAGATAGCTGTGGCGAAGCATCCCGTACTTGCCCACCTTGGGACTCTCGGGGGGAATCAGGTTGGGTAGACGGTAGTCCCCCTGCATTGTGTAAGTCAGTTCCATTATTCTGGCTCCTTTCCAGTTCGTTTTTTCTGGCTTCATTGTACACAGTGTCTCCGAAAGAATCAAATGTACGAGGCTGCTGCCGTTCCAAAGATTTTACAGCGACACCAATTTCCCGAAGGATGGATTCGGACAGAGTGCTGACAGCCGAACCCAACAGGGAGGCGGTGATCTCGGTATTGAAATCCTGGATGCGTCCAAAAACATCATCGTCCAACTCAGGTGCGTAACCACAGCGGTGGAGAACCATGTAGCGGACACTTTCACTGACTGCCTCTTTGAACCATCTGGCGATGCTGCCATCGTCCAGCTCCTCTAGGAAGCTGTCCCGTTTGTTGTTCAGCAGGTCGGGAAGGTAATCTCCGGCGGCTTCCTCCGCAAGCTGCTGGGAAAGCGCCTCTACGACCTCACCCCAATCATTATTGGAATCCAGCAGGAACTTATCCCGTAAGGTACGGATGACCTCATTTTCGTACTCCGGTTTCATCTGCCAAAGGGGAATTTCTCGATTCTCTCGGCTGTTGGTATCCGAAACATCAAACACATAGCGAATACGGTAGGGAAGATTAGGGCCCCGCAGCAGGGCAATACCAGTGGCTCCCCGGTTTACCCAGCGACCCAGCCGGTTCCACACACCGATTTCCGCACAGGCGGTGGCATCCGGGCGCTGTGCGTGGATAAGCACCTGCTCTTGAAAACCGTACTTGTAATTTCGGGCTGCGGTTTGAAGAAATGCTGTGTATTGTCCGGGGCTGCTTACAATCTCCTGTGTTTTGGAGGAGAGCAGCTGAGAAAGAAATTCATCTTTTCTGGGCATGGCATTTCCTTACCGCACGGTTACGGAGACTTCCACCGTAATTCCGCTGTCTTGGATAGAGGCATACAAAAGCCCCGTTCTGGCATTGGATACTTTCGTCACCATCTGATTGAGCCGGCATACCGTACCGTTGATTTCCTCTTGACTGTCGGCATAGTAGTAGCCCCGTTCGTCGCTGCAAATGGGGTGGCCCTCCTGCCGCAGACTGTTAATTTTCCTGCGCAGGCCCCGTCCGTCAATGGAAAAGAGCCGCTGCAGCTCACGGCTGTAAACGGCCCTTTCTCCACCGGTATGGTGCTTTTTGAGATACTGGCAGATTGCTGTTTTCTTATCCATTGTTTCACATCCTTACTTTTTCAACAGATTATGTCCGGTTTATGTGTCCTGGGCTTCGATACCGGAAAACTCCATCCTTGTGGACTCCCAGTGAATTGCACCGGTGAACAGGGTTTTCATAGCTGCGTCTTCTGCCTTTTCAGGGGAATCCGCTTCTACAGTGACATGTCCCTGGCTGATAGCCTGGACGGTAACTTCATACATCATCTTGCATCCCTCTCTCTGTGATTTTTGATAGGTACACCCTTGGCATCGTAATTCTTGGGGTCGGCGGCGGGCGTGTCCCAGCCGAACATGGAGCCTGCCACCATAGCGGCTTCCTGCGCTCTGGTGATACCGGCAGCTTCGTTGAGAGCGGCGGCAGCCTCTTTTGGGGAAACACCATCCTGCGGGTACTGCCCTGTGGGGGTATAACCGTTTTCGCCCCTGGTAATGGAGATAATCTCACCGGTGCTTTCCAGAGTACTGACACACTTCTCCGGGAGCGACTGACGCAGGGGGATGAGCTGGACACCGTTGCGCTGCGCCAACTCCGCAAACTCGCAGATGTGGTAGAGATTGTTTCCAACCTCCAGATGGGTTTCATCTACAAACCGGCAGGGCTTATCCTGCGTTTCTCCAGAGGGGGAGGTCATGCGGATGCTGTCACCGTCCGCAATGCGGAACTTCTCCTTGTAGTTGGGGGTAATAAACCGAATGCCGTACTCGGCATTTCGCATATTCCGGTCCAGGTAATCTCGTTTATAGCAATAGGCATAGAAGTTATAGTCGCCGGGACTGGGATTCAGCCGCAGCAGATAGGCATAGTCCTGGGTATTCACCCGAAAGCCAAATTCATCTCGCCCAAACTTCGGCGTGGTGGACTGGCGGCAGGCGTTGGACAGGCTGCTCCGGTCTGCCAGGATACCACTGTACTGGGAATCTTCCCGCAGGGCGTTTATCACCCTATCAAGCTCTGCCTGAAATTCCGGCGTTTTCAGATAGGCCATGCTGTCAAACCAGCTGGAATAGAACTCCTTCCCGGTGGTGCCAAAGTCCCCACGCAGATACCCGATACATCCCGTCTGGGCATCCAGCTGGTGACTCTGACGGTAGGTGTATTTCTGTTCGGGCTGGGTCAATTCTCGCAGTTCCATTAACGTTCACGCTCCTTTCGTTTTTCTGCTTGTTTCGCTTTGGCGGCTTCTCTGTCCTTCCAGTAGTCCGGGTGGTATTCCTGCAAGCTGCGGTTGATGACCCTTTCATACTCTCCCTGCTTAAAATAGTCATTTACAGGAGCTGTATAGAGACCCTTGTCCAACAGCTCCCGAATGGCAACCGGAGCATCGCAGTCCTCCTCGAAGCAGTAGTAGCTGCCATCCCGGAAGCAATGCTTTCTTGCCGCCGGAGACAATACCGCTTTCGCAACGCTTCTGTGAACCATGATGCCGCCATGGCTGGCGGTGGATACAGAAAAGACACCAGAGCATAATTTCTCTTGATGCTGGACTTCTCCCCACGGAGAATATTCGGGTGGAAACATTAGCGCTCACGCTCCTTTCGCTTTTCAGAATGTTCCCGCTGATACTGTTCCAGTCCCAGCTTTGCCCACTGAGGGAGCTGTTCAGGCTCCAGTGTCCCGAGAATGTCCCGCCGTTCAAACCGGGAGCTGTCACCGGAGTGCAAATCCACACAGAAACAGGCAGAACCCCGGCTGTGGGGACTGGCCCCAAAACCGCCGATGCAGAGCTTCAGCTGACGGGTTGCAAGCTGACACTCCCTCCGCAGCACACCTGGACGAATGACAACAATTTTCCCATTCAGGTCATCGTCATAGGCAACGGGGGTACAGTCCTTGTTGGTCAGGGGTGTCACATCGATGCCCTGAAATTTGGGTTTCAATACCTCCGCACGGGTTTTCTCGGCCTGTTCTGACAGACGCTCCGCAAAGAGCTTGACGATCTCACAGTAATCGTCACTGACCATGACCTCATTGTAGAGTGCCGCAATTTCGTTCTGCTGGCAGTAGGCGCACATGTAGCGTTCCTCCGGTTTGGCGTTCAGGTCCTCCCCAAGGACGATTTCCCGGTCCCCGATGCGGAATGCCTGGATGATTTCATAGCTGCCAGCCATTCTTTTTTCATCTTCCATTTTCTTCCTCCATTCTTTCACAAATCACCAAGAACCGCTGCCTGCCGCCGCTGGCGTAAGGGTGGCAGGTCAGCAGGGTTATCAAATCCCGCCCAGGCTGAATTTTGATGGCATCAATATCATTTGGCTGGATGATTCTGGTCTCCACGACCTTGTAGTGCAGGATACCCCAAAGGTTCGTAACGTCCACCGAATCCCCAACCTGCAATTCCGGCACATAGCGGAAGTAGGGCGCACCATTGTAGCCCCGGTGTCCGGCAATGACGGCGTTGGTATTCTTGCCACCAATAGGGATACTGGTCTGTCCCAGCTGGGCGGCCCCGTCTGCCATGTGCTTGTCGGTGGCTCCCAGGTACAGGGGCATTTCCATTTCCAGCTTCGGGATGGACAGCACCCCAAACACATCGCCCTTCTGCCCGCTGACGCTGAACAGCACCCCCGGCTGCTCGGTGGCTGCCAGACTGTTGAGCTTCGACTGGTCATCTGCATACAGCTCTCGGTTGTAGGCTTCCAGCATGTCCAGCAGCTCCGGGTAGGGCGTGGGCGGCTCTGTTTCCGCAATCGGTTCTGCGGTAAGCAGATTATCCAAAGTGCTTTCCGTAGGATTGGCACCATAGAAAGATTCCACAGAGCCTTCCATTCGCTTGCTGGTGCAGTAGTTGTTGATCGCCGGATACAGAAGAATGCCCATGCCCACCAGGTAAATCCACAGAAACAGCAGAGTAATGAGAATGCCTTTACGCCGCATCGGTTTCTCCTTTCTGCGTGAGCCAGACAATGAACAGAATCAGGCAAATCAGAGCCACAATGCCAATGGCAAGATACACGCCCTTCTCGTACTCCTGCTCCCAAGTGGAATCTACACTTTCCTCTGTTTCAGCCAGTTCTATGGTGGGATTATCCGTGTTCTCCGGGGTGTAGGGAATCCGGTGGCCACGAACCAAAAGCCTATGGGTATTGACCCCAAAGGGGGTGCAGGTCACAAGGGTACACAAATCCTTGCCTTCCTCCAGCCCCAGATAGGTGGTGTCGTGAGGCAAAACGGTGTTGATCTGGTCAACCTCATAGGCCAGGACTTCGTTCAGCACCTCCAGATAGAAGGTGTCCCCAATTTCCAGCTTGTCCAGGTCGGAAAACATCTTCTGGCTGGCTAGACCGGAGTGACCGGTGAGGATGGTGTGGGTGCTGCTGCCGCCAATGGGCAGGGAACTGCCAATGAGATGCCCCACGCCCCGGTCCAGGGTTTCCTCCTCCGTGCCGTGGTAGATGGGGAGGGATACCCCCAGCTTTGGAATGTGAACATAGCCCATGGTTCCGGTGCCGGTGAGGTCTAAGAGCTGGGCATATTCCTCCACAGCGGAGGTTACAGAATCCTTGGAATAGCTGCCATGCCGGACGATGCTGCTCCACAATTCCTCATTGTACGCCTGGGCTTTGACCCTGGCCTCCGGGATGGCGGTGTCCGGCAGAGCCTGAACCGCCTCTCGGTACTCCGTATGGATCTGGGACTGGTGGGCCTCATTGTAGCGGCTGCTGAAGATGGGATAGACGGTCAGCCCCAGTGCCAGCAGGAAAAACAGGACTGCCAGAGCGATGGTGATGATTTTTCTTCGCTTGTCTCGGATAGGATCTCCTCCTTTCGGACGGCACCCCGGCGTGCCTTTCCGGGGTGCCAGATATTTACCGGTCATTCTTCTTTTTTGTAGTCAGAACAATGACACCGGCTGCGGCGGACATCAGGAGAATGCCTACCAGGCTGTACATCCAGGTGCCGTGATCGCCGGTCTTGGGCAGGTCAAAGCCCTTGGTGTTCTTCACGGTCAGGGGAACTTCGGCGTTGGCAGAGCCGTTGTCTTCCAGCATGGTGACGTCATTCTTGTCCACCGTTGCGGAAGCAGTGAGAACGTTGTGGGACAGTGCCCGCTGGGGGATGTTGGCCAGCTTCAGATCCTCTCCGCCGTCAAAAGCGTAGTGAGGGTCATTCTGGAGAACGCCCAGCACATCCTTGGCGTATACATTGCAGGTATTGGCGGGATTCTCTTTCAGAGAAATGGTGACGGTAATTGCGTTTTTCAGCAGAGTATACCCATTGGCGGTCTGGATTTCCGTAATGGTGTAAGTATCTTCCTCCAAGCCCTTGACCATGATGTGTCCGTAGGACTTGGTCATGGTGACGGGGGTAAAGACGGTGGCATCTGCTTCCTTGTCGGTATGACCGGTGACATAGTAGACCCCTTCCTCGTCATTGCGTTTGGCAATGATCCAGGTGCCGTCGGTCTTGTTCTGAATCTTGAACTTTACGCTGTCATAGAGCTTGGTTTCGGCGGCGGTTTCCGCATCCACATCGGAGAACAGCTTGGTCAGGTCCAGGCCGAAGGAAAATACATGGCAGTCGTCAATGAGGGTGTCGTAGTAGTCGCCGGAGGTACGCTTCCAGGTCAGAATGACGGTATTCTCATTGCCCTTTTCGCCGTAGACAAAGGTCTTGTCGGCGTTGATGACGGCACTGTAGGTCACACGAGTGGTGTAGTTGGAGTAGCCGGTGTAGAGCTTGCCGTTCTTATTAGCGGTGGCTCCATTGATTTCATCCAGACCGGCCTTGGCAATGTCCACAGTCATATGGCGGCCATCCTCACTGTAGGTAACGGTGAACTTGCCGGAATCTTTGTCCCAGGCGGCAACCTTGTCGGTGCAGGCGGCATCCGCAAAGAATTCAATGGTCACACCGGCATCCTTGCTGTAGGTCAGGCCCTCGCAGAGGGTGTCGTAGAAATTGTAAGTGGACAGGGCCGTTGCCTGGGAGGTGATGGTGGGCAGGGTGGAAACGATCTGGTATTCCATGGTGTCGCCAGCGGAGCCGGTAGCGGTGTGGGCAAAGCCATCCGTGATGGAAGCGGAACCCTCATTCTTGCCGGTGTCGGCTTCGGCTTCCCGGACGGTCTTTTCCAGAGTGGGGATGCCGGTTTCCTGCTTGGGGTACACCACCACATCGTAGTTCCAGGCAGTGCCGCCATCCTGGGAAGCGGAGTTGTCATTGCCGGTGACGGTGGTCATGGGCAGGGAGACGAAGAATGGGTTGGTGGTGGAAGTGACCATTTCGGGGACCTTGGTTTCTACCAGCAGATACAGACCGACGCTCAGATCCTTGGCAGAGGTCTTGCCGACTTCGCTGGTGGGAGCCATAGCCGTGCCGCCGTTACGGATGAAGGTTTCCAGAGCGTTCTTCACCGTGGTAGAATTGGCTTCCAGGCTCTGGGCCAGGGCCTTGTTCAGCGTATCAGAGGTGTAGAAGTAGCGGTCAGCATCCAGGCTGTCCGCCTCAACGCACCGGTTGGCACCGTTTTCCAGACCGATGGCTTTCAGCAGATCGGCAGCATCCGTCTTGTGGAAGCCGTAGAGGACCTGGGCTGTACCCTGATTCTCAAAGGTCACAATGTCCGCGGCTTTCAGATAGGTAAATTCCACACCGGCAATGGCATAGCCTTTGCTGGTCTGACCGTTTCCCAGAGTGTTGCCGTTCTGGCCGTCGGTGTCGCCTTTCCGATTGGTGTTCACCAGGGCATTTTCTACATAGCTTTCCTGCCAGCCGGTGGAGGGGAAGGCATCTTCATCCCACACGCCGTCTTTCTTGGCGTTGGTGTAGTCGAACTTCCAGATGGTCAGGCTGCAAGCGGCATCCTGGTCGATGGTTTTGGCTTCATCTGCAAAGACAGCGGGAACGCTGGACAGCAGCAGGACAAGGGTCATAAGGGCGCAAACAATTTTCTTCATGGTTTTCATAGTAAAGTCCTTTCTGAATATAAGATTTTTAGATTTGAGGGTGAAAAAATCCGGGGTGTTTCCCCGATTGGTGGATTACTGCTCCTTCTTACGGAGCAGCCAAAGATTTGCGGCGCACAGCGTTAGGCAAAGAACGGTAGCGGCGGGAATGTGGACAAAGCCGATGGAGCCGGTCTTAGGCATGGTAAAGGCTTCGCCATTGACTACCCGCAGTTCCATTTCGATATTGTCTGCGGGCAGGGTCCCGACAAAAGCATAGTCTTTCAGCAGCGTATAGCCCTCCGGTGCTTTCGTTTCCGTAATCCGGTATTGCAGGGTGGTGGGCAGGGCCTCCCATGTCAGCAGACCATCCTCACCGGAAGTCTTACTGGCGGCTGCAAGGTTTTCTTCCGAAGGCTTCCCCAGAACACAGACACCGTTAGAGCCTGGAATAACCGGATACCAGAGATTGCCGTCCTCGCTGCCTTCCAGCAGGAAGGTGGCTCCCGCCAAAGGTTCATCCTTGGTGTCCACCTTTCGGATGGTGATTGTCCCGGTACGCAGTTTGTTGAGGAACGATACCTTTGCCGTTTTGCCTGCGGTGACAGTAACGGTTTTCGGGGCTTCTCCGGAATAGAGGCTGTCAGCGGGCAGCACTTCCTCCACGGTGTAGTCTCCGGGGGTGAGATTGCCGGTGATAATTTTTCCGTCCCTATCCGTGGCAAAGGGAGAACCGGAAACCTCTTTCCCGTCCGCATCCGTGATTTTGAACTTCCAGCCCTCCAACGTACCTTCCGGCTTTACGGTTTTCTGGATGGAAATTCTGCCGCTGTAGTTGTTGATAAACTCCAGGGTGGTTTTCTCATGGGCACGGATCACCAGCTTCTTCACGGAATCATCCATCTTCCAGTAATCGTCCCGGACCTCCTCGCTGCCGGTTTCCTTGACCCAGTAGGTGCCGGGTTCCAGATAGATACCTACGGTGCCGTCCTGGCCGGTAATGAGGGTACGGAGTTCCTGGGTACAGGCTTCATCCGCATAGACAGTAATATGCCAGCCGGAAATCTCGTCGCCCGTGTTGGTGGATTTCGTGAAGTGGCCCAGACCCTGCTCTTTGTTCAGCCACCGGTCAACGGCAGTTTTTCCGTACTCCACAGCAACGGTGTGGAAGCCCAGCTCCACAGACCAATAGGGGTCCTCGGTGGGAGATTCCATAACGAGATACTTTCCGGGGATCAGGTTTGGAATGTGGATGCGCCCTGTCGTGTCTGTGGTGAGGGGAGAGCCGGGAATTTCCGCACCGTCCTTTTTGACGATGAACTTCCAACCGTCCAGGTGGTTGCCGGTGTTGGTGGACTTTTGGATTTCCAGTGCGCCGTACTGTGTGTTGGCGAAGCTCACAGAAGCCGTCTGACCGGCTACTATGGTCACGGTTTTCACGCTGGTATCGCAGACCCAATAGGGATCACCGGAAACCAACTCCTTGGCGTACAGAGTTCCGGGCTGCGAGCCGGATACGGTCACGGTGCCATCGCTGCCGGTTGTAAAGGGAGAACCGGAGATGGGATTGGTGCAGGCGGAATCCGTGTACAGGCCGATTTTCCACCCGCCCAAGTTCTGGCCGGTGTTTGTGGTTTTCGTGATCTTCACGGAGCCGGAGGACAGCTTGTTATAGAAGTTGACGCTGGTGGTAGTGCCGTTGGAGATGCTGACCATCTTTGGATTCTCTCCGGAACAGGTGTAGCGGGAGGAAATGGCACTGTTGGTATGCCCCAGTTCCTTGATGTAGTAGGTTCCAGCGTTCAGCCCGGTGATACTGATTTTTCCGTTGCTGTTCGTTGTGTGCGGGCCGGATACCAGGGTGGTGCAGGTGGCGTTGGAGTACAGGGCAAACTGCCAGCCGGACAAATTCTGACCGTCCTCTGTGGTTTTTACCAGGGCAATGGCACCGGGGTCCGGGGCGTTGATCCTGAAATAAGCCCGCAGCGTATCCACCTGGGGAGAATACAGCTTGACACAGGTCTGGTAAGTGCTGCTGGCACTGTAGTAAATGGATACAGTGGAGTTTTCCGCAGAGGGCAGACTCCGGGTAGCACTGAATAGAGCTGTGGGAGAAATAGAGCCTGTTTTTGTGATGGTCAAGGTATTCCCGGACTTGGAAAAGGAAGCACCGTTCCCATTGGTGAAAGAGAAGTTCCCCAGAACGCTGTTGGAATCCGTAACGCTTACCTGGCTCCCGCTCATGGTGACGGTAGGTGCGGAGCCGGAGGAACGGCTGGTAAAGCTGGGGATTTTCATGGCGTTCTGGACACTGGAAACAATGCTGTTGTACTTCTCCGCAAAGCCGGAAACGCTGGCAACACCCGCATTGTAGAACACATCCCCGCTGGTGTAACCGTTGGAGCCACGGCGGTTGAAGGTATCCGCATCCCGCAATCCTGTTACGATCTCATAGATCAGGAACTGGGTGGCGATCCGGGTGGATACATTGGGGTTGTTGGCCATGGCTGTGGTTTTGACGCTGTAATTGCTGTCCCACAGCTGCCGGGAGTACAGCAGCGTCAGGGCGATGGCCTGGCGGTAGGAATAGGGCATGGCATACCAGACATTACTGCCACGGGTGCTGCCGCTGCCGGATACCCCCAGATCTTCGTCCATGTAGTTGCCCGAAGTGCTGGCAGCGTAATTTTTGCAGGGTTCGATGCAGTACAGCGGATCGTCCTCATAGGGAACATTGTTGTACCGGGCAAAGTGCCAGCCCAGATTTTTGATATAGGCTGTTTTTGCGGCATCGCTTCCGTTGGGGTTGTATGTCACAGACACCTGGCTTCTCAGGACCGTGGTGTAATTGGGGCTTGCCTTGTCAAACAGAAGTACGTTGGTGACTGTGGAGGCGTAGGCAGCAAGCCGGTCATCCTCAACGACATCTTCTACCGGGTCAGCTTCCGGTTCTGTGACTTCCGTTTCCGATTCCGTGGTTTCCGTTGCCTCTGGCGGTTCAATAGTTTCTGACGGCGGTTCGGTGGATTCTGAGGGAACTGCCGTTTCCGGTGGAGCCGTCGTTTCTTCCGCTGCCTCCGTTGCGGCCTCGGATGCTTCCACTTCCTCGGAGGTCTTCGCTTCATCCGCAAAGGCACAGGGCACCAGCCCTGCCAGCAGCACGGCCACCAGAAACAGGCAGAACCCCCGTTTCATAATTTTTCGCATGGCATTTTCCTTTCACAAAAGAATCACCCGCCGATTTTGGCAGGTGTCTACGTTTCTTTCAGCTGGTACAGCTGGTAATACAATATAAGGGGGAGTGTGAGGGGGAGGGGAACGACACTTTAGAGCCATTATCGGTCACGCTCCTTTTGTCGGAGCTGATACCGGTGGTAATACTCCAGAGCCTTGATCACATAGTCCTCGGTCTGCTTGGCGGTGAAGTTTTTGGGGATGAACGGTTTCAGCCGTTCTGACTGAAAGCTGATTTTCTCTTTCTGGTTGGGCTTCTGCTCGCACATGATGGAGAGGATCACGTCGGCGTTGAGCCTGCCGTTCTGGGAAAACTCTTTCATCTTCAGGGCCTGCGCCAGGGACGGGGTGGACTGCTCGGAACTGATGGAATCCAGCAGACTGTTTTGCTCCTCCTCGGTTAGGTAGGAAAGCTCCACGGCGGGCCGGAAAGCGATTTTCCCGGAGTCCACTAAATCCAGCAGAGGCGGAATAAGGTGGGTGAGACGGATGTATCGCTGAATTTGTGTGTTGCTATCCGTCGAACTATCCGCAAGTACCTCACGCGATGTTTTTCCAAACCTCTGTCCCACTGGGGCAGAAGTTAAATCTGTGCGTTCGCCTTGCTGATGTTTCATAGCTTCCAGCCGCATCTTGTAGGAAAATGCTTTTTCGCTGGGCAGAATGGTGGTGCGCTGTAAATTGCTTTCCACCATAAGGATAATGGCCTCGTCTCTGGAAAGCTCCTTGATTTCCGCTTTCACGGTGGCGAGGCCCGCCAGTTCACAGGCTTTTGTCCTGCGGTGGCCGGAGACGATTTCGTATCGCCCATCCGGCTTCTGCCGCAGTGTCACCGGGGTGATAATCCCCCGCTCCTTGATGCTCTCCACCAGCTGATCCATGTCCTCGTCCAGTCGGACATGGAAAGGATGATTCGGAAATTCGTCAATTTCCGAAAGGGGAATTTCATGGATTTTGGGGAGCTTAGATTCCGCCCGCTCCTTGTCATCCATGAACAGTTCATCTAGCCCCGTCAGACCGAGATCGATTTGTTTCTTTGCCAAGTTCGGCTACCTCCTTTGTCAAGTTTGCGTAGGCCTGGGCAATCCGGCTTTTGGGATCAAAGGCGAAAATGCTTTTGCCCTCACCGGATGCCTCGGCGGCTCGGACAGAGCGGGGAATTTCCGTGTCGAATACCCGGACGCTGCCGCCCAATGTGGAGCGCAGGGCGGCGATAATGCTTTTGGCGTTGTTGGTTCGCCCGTCCACCATGGTCATAAGAATCCCGTCGATTTTCAGCTTGGGATTGATCTGCCGCCGCACTCTGCTGATGGTGCGGATGAGCAGATTCAGACCCTTTGTGGAAAGAAAGTCCGGCGCAGACGGGATGATCACGCTGTCGGCGGCAGCCAGAGCATTGATGGACATCAGCCCCAAAGACGGCATACAGTCAATGAGAATGTAGTCGTAGTTCTCTTTCACCCGGCTGAGAACGGATTTCAGCACCTGCTCCCGGGACATGGCATTGAACAGACTCATTTCCACGCCGGACAGTTCAATGTTCGCAGGAAGCAAATCGACCCCCTCGCCGCTGTGGATGATGCCTTCTTCCCAGGGAACGGGTTCATCCCGGATTTCGGCCTGCATGGCAGTAGCCAGTGTGGTGTCCAGATCATCGTCAGCGTTCCGTATTCCTAAACTGATGGTCAAACTGTGCTGGGGGTCATCGTCTACCAGCAGCACCTGGTTTCCGGCTTGCGCAAGACCGACACCGAGATTGACGGTGGAAGTGGTTTTTCCAACACCCCCTTTCTGATTGACAATGGCAATGGTTTTGCAGTGATTCATTTTGTACCTCCTAGACTTTATTTTTGCTCCACCAAAACACAGAAAATCTTTCTGCGCTTTGGTCGGTGCGTTTCATTCGGCCTCGCCCCCTAAACACACAAAGGGAAATCATCTGACGCTCGAGAGCGAATCGAGTCCATGGGCCTTCCACCCCTGCCGGGTCCTCCGCCAGCTCCGTAGAGAAGTATCATTGTCCTATCTGAACCCTCATCGCCTTGTTGGTGGCAATCCAACATTGGAGACAGCATTTCTCGCTCAGCACCTTTGCTTCAGCCCTCACGGGCTTCCTCGCTTCGTACCCCTTACGGGGCAGGCGGTCACGGCGTACTGTCCTCCCGGCTCTGGTCCAGAAGAATGTATCAGATGAATGATTATGAAGTTTTCAAGGTCCACTCGAAAGGGCTTCAAAAAACTCCTTTCACTTATCGCGGAAAAAACGGCGTTTTGTGAGGGTGTTTTGAGAAAAATTTTTGAAAAAATTTTTTGGCCTATGATTTCAAAGCAATCTCGACAAATAAGAAATCCCCGCATTCCCAATTTTTGGAAATGCGGGGAGAAGAAAATGTATTGATTTATCACCATTTCTACTATACAATAGGCTAAAAAGGAAATTGCTCGGTGCTTTTGAGAGAACAAGAATGGGGGTGGGCTATGACACCACTGGATTTTATTAAAAGTCAGGCTTCTTATGCCAGCGGCTATGAGAATATTCCTATTGAAGCACAAGCTCGCGCAAAGAAACTATGCTGGGAGTATAACCGGACTCCCCCGGATGAAAAGGAAAGGCGGAGTGCCATCTTACAGGACCTGCTGGGAACTTATTCGGCTATGGTCAGTATTGAACCGGATTTCCATTGTGACTACGGCTTCAATATCCATTTCCACGGATTTGCGGTTCTGAACTACAACTGTGTCATCCTGGACACTTCGCCGGTAAATATCGGGGAAGGCGTATTCATTGCTCCGGGCGTGTGTATTGCTTGTTCGGGCCATGCGATTGACCAGGAGCAGCGCAGCCATGGAATTGGAACTTCAGCGCCGATTACCATTGAAGAAAATGTTTGGATAGGAGCAAACGCAACGGTGTGTGCTGGAGTGACCATTGGTGCGGGATCTGTAATTGGTGCGGGGAGTGTTGTTACCCATGATGTTCCTGCAGGTGTGGTTGCGACAGGTATACCATGCAGAGTAGTACGCACCATAACGGAAAATGACAGAATTAAGCCTGATAAGATTCTGTTTTGAAAAAAGTTCATAAGTCAATATAGGGTGGCAAAAGTGATAGTATTACGCAAGTAGCCGAATCACATCGCCGTACCAACAAATACGAGTCGGAAAACCAACCAAACGTCGGTTTTTCGGGGGTCTGCTAACAGCTTGCTAACAGAGTATCTCGTATAGCGTCGTACATGCCATCATACAGGCAAACAATTACGGTTATAAAAATAGTATGTTAGGCCACAAAATAGCATGATTTCGGAACAAATCGTGCGTGTGGCCAATACTCCGTGCCTACTCCTAAGCGGAAGGTCGTTGGTTCGAATCCAATTTGGGGTGCCAAAGAGCCGCAGCTTCCTGTTTTACGGGCTGCGGCTCTTTGCTATGCAGAAGGCGAAAATGGGCGGTCCTTTTGGGGCCGCCCATTTTTGCATATTCTCTTTTTTATTTTCCTGTCAGCAGTATTTGCAGCAACATCAGGTCCTGAAGGTCTACCCGGCCGTCACTGTTCAGGTCCGCGTTTCCTGTCTCCGCAGTCACGGCCTGCCCCGCCAGGTAGCGGCGCAGCCGCAGCAGGTCTGCAGAGGACACCTTTCCGTCACCGTTGATATCGCCTGGCAGGCCCAGAGCAACCGTGACGCCGCCTGCATTTCCGGCAATGCGCACACTGGTCGCCCGGTCATCCACTCCGGTAATATCCGTCAGGGACACCGCAATATCCCCCGTCCCGGCATCGGAAGCCACCCGGAAGGTCAGCGTCAGAATCTCCCCCTCTGCTTCCGTCAGATCCGGCTGGAGCCAAACAGCCCGCTCCTCCTGGCCAACGCCTACCATCCAGTCCCCCTGGGCAAAGCTTTCGTTGGGACAGCTGTAATCCTCCAGGGTAAGCTTGGAGTGGTCATAATCAATGCCGAAATACAATCCGCAAAGGCCGGGATTATCCGTAAGGGAAACGGTCAGCTGCACTGTCTGCCCCGGCTGGGCTGTAACGGTCTCTACAGAGAGCACCGGCTCCTTTTTCGGCTCCTCGGGCGTTTCCTCTGTCGGCTCTGTGGTTTCCTCGGCCGCCCCGGTTTCGGTGGGATCGGTCTGATTTTCCGGCTGCGTATCGGCAGCTTCCGTCACTTCCGGTTCAACGGTTGCAGTTTCCGGTTCCGTTTCGGCAGGAACCGTCTCTTCCGGCTCGGTGCCGGAAGTTTCTTTCGCTGCTTCCGTCTCAGCGGGAATCTGCTCTTCCGCACCGCTTGCCGCAGGAACGCTCTCTTCCGTTCCCGTGGTCTCGGGTGCAGTATCCTCTCCGACGGTCTCGGCAGGAACGGTCTCTTCCGGCTTCTCCCCGGCTTCAACGGCCGTGAAGGTCAGCCCACGGTTTTCTGCAAAGGTCTGCGCAGCGGTTCCGGCATAGCCGACAATTTCTGCCCGACCGTCCAATGCCGCCTCATCCACGGTTTCAATGGATGCCGGAAAGATGATTTTTTCCAGCTTTCGGCAAAGTGCAAAGGCATCCTTGCCCAAAGCGGTAATTCCGGCTCCCAGCTCAACGGTCTGAATATCCGCCCGGTAGGCATCCCAGGGATAGCGGCCGTCCGCACCGCAGGTCACCTCGCCGCTTCCGGACAGGGTCAACGTCCCATTCTCCAGAGTCCAGGTGCCGTTTTTCCCCCAGTTTCCCTTAGCAGAAGCCAAGGTATGAGTTCCAGTCTGCCGATATGTACCGCCGTTGTCCGCGATATAGTCCTGTCCGGCTGAATTGGCACTGCAATTCACCACGACCGTCGCATCGAAGGCCCGGTCGCCGATCCAGGCTACGCGCTCCGGCAGATATACGGCGGACAGCTTTGTGCACCCGGCAAAGGCCCTTTCGCCAATGCCGATCAGGCTGTCCGGCATTCTGACCCAGCGCAGCAGCGCACAGTTCTCGAAAGCGCTGTCGCCAATATAGCGCAGCGTTTGCGGGACGGTCACATACTGCAGGGCCACGAAATTCCGAAAAGCGCCTGCAGGGATCTCCGTGACCCCATCGCTGATGCGCAGGGTCGTCACGCTGTTCGCCCCATCCGCCCAGGGATAGACCTCCGCTGCTTCTATTTCTCCGGAAATGCACAGCACATTTCCCTCCAGAGACCAGGAAACAGCCTCCGCCGTCTCTGCACCGGCAGCGAAGGGCAGCCCCAGCAGCAGTGCGGCACAAAGCAGAACACAAAGCGCCTTTTTCATCATTCAGACACCGCTCTCTTTCTCGATTTACTGATTTTCCGTTTCTTCCGCTTTCTTTTCTTCTTCAGCGGGCTTTTCCCCGTTTTCCGCGTTCACATAGGCCATGAGTTCCTCGCCGGTAATGGTCTCCTTGACCAGCAGATACTCGGAGATCTCATCCAGCAGCGCCCGGTGGTCCCGCAAGATCTTCGCTGCGTCGGCGAAAGCGCCATCCAGAAGCTTCTGGACCTCCTTGTCCACCTGGGCTGCCGTATCCTGAGAGCAGTCCATATAGGCCTGGCCGTCCAGATAGCTGTTCTGCACGGAGGCGGTGGTCATCAGGCCCAGTTCCTTGCTCATGCCGTACTGGCTGACCATGTTCCGGGCCAGAGAGGTGGCCCGCTGCAGATCGTTGGCAGCGCCGGTGGTCTGGGCACCGAAGACCAGCTGCTCGGCAGCACGGCCGCCCACCAGGCTCTTCAGCTCCACCTCCAGCTCCTCCCGGGTGGAGAGGAACTTCTCCTCCTCAGGCAGGTACATGGTATAGCCCAGCGCGCCGGAGGTGTGGGGCACGATGGTGATCTTGGAAACAGGCTGGGCATGCTTCTCCAGAGCGGAAACCAGGGCATGTCCCACCTCGTGGTAGGCAACCAGCCGCTTCTCCGTCTCGGTGAGCACGGTATTCTTCTTTTCGGAGCCTGCTATGACCGTCTCAAAGGAAACCAGCAGGTCCTCCTGATTGACGGCCTTCCGGCCCATCCGCACAGCCCGCAGAGCCGCTTCATTGACCAGGTTTGCCAGGTCCGCACCGACGGCGCCAGCAGTGGCCTGGGCGATCTTCTTCAAATCCACATCCTCGGAAAGCTTGATCTTCCGGGTATGGACCTTCAGTGTATCCAGACGCCCCTGGTAATTGGGCCGGTCCACAATGATCCGGCGGTCAAAACGGCCGGGACGCAGCAGGGCCTTGTCCAGGATCTCGGGCCGGTTGGTGGCAGCCAGGCAGACAATGCCCTTGGAGGGTTCAAAGCCATCGATCTCGCTGAGCAGCTGATTCAATGTCTGCTCCTGCTCGGAATTGTTGCCGTACCGGTTGTCACGGGCACGGCCAACCGCATCGATCTCATCAATGAAAATGATGCACGGCGCCACCTTGGCCGCCTGTTGGAACAGGTCCCGGACGCGGCTTGCACCCATGCCCACAAACATCTCCACAAAGTCGGAGCCGGAGATGGAGAAGAAAGGCACATCCGCTTCACCGGCCACAGCCTTGGCAAGCAATGTCTTGCCGGTACCGGGAGAGCCCACCAACAGTGCACCCTTGGGCAGACGTGCGCCGATTTCGGCATACTTCTGGGGGTTGTGCAGGAAGTCGATGATCTCCTTCAAAGATTCCTTGGCTTCATCCTGACCGGCCACATCCTTAAAGGTGACGCCGGTCTGCTTCTCCATATATACCTTGGCCTTGCTCTTGCCAAAACCGCCCATCATGCCGTCGCCGCCCATTCGCTTGGTCAGGGTGCGCATAAACAGGAACAGAATGGCAAAGGTAATGCCATAGTACAGGATCATCATGATCATGGAGTTGTCTTCCTGGACCTGCCAATCGGAAATGACGCCCTGGGCCACAAGCTCATTATACATAGACAGCCAGTCGCCGGATGGCATGCCGGTATAGCAGGCCTTCTGTTCGGTGGCCGGCTTGGCTGCCTCTTCCTTGGTCAGGTAATAGATGCGGCTGCCCCGGCGCTGGACCTCGGCCAGCTGATGATTCTCCATGGCAGTGTAAAAATCCGCATAGGTCGTCTCCGTATACTGGCTGTCGGACACCATATTATAGATCCAGCCAAACAGCAGTACCAGCGCCAGCGCAATGATCAGCGGCGTCCAGAAATTCTTCTTGGGATTATTCCCACCGGGCTTTTTTTCGTTGGGCTCGTCCTTTTGTTCATAACTCATTCGATTCTATGCCTCCTCAGGGCTGTTCTTACAGGGTATCATATCACATTTTTGCACTGTACGCAACGAATGATTCCCGTCTTTGGGGTAAATTTTCTGTGAATATGCCCCATTCCCCGTCTATTTTGAAAAATAAGAGTTGTGGAACGGAAAAAAATCTGCTATAATACAGAATATTGTTTCAAATACTTATGAACTGTAACGGGAGATGAACCGATATGTATGATAGAAATGACCGCGGAAATCGCCGCGCGCAGCGAAGCGAAGCCCAGCAGCCCGCAGAGGAAACCGAGGGCCAGCTGGAAGGCCGCAATGCCATCACCGAAGCCCTGAAAAGCGGGCGGACCATTGACAAGCTTTTCATCGCCTCCGGCGATACGGACAAAAGTTTGCAGCGTCTGGCCGCCCAGGCCAAGGAGGCCGGCGCCGTCATTGTGCCCGTAGACCGCCGGAAGCTGGACGCCATGTCCTTCACCCGGTCCCACCAGGGTGTGATTGCTCTGGCTGCCGCCCACGAATACTATTCCATTGACGACATTCTGGAAGAAGCCGCCAGCCGCGGAGAAGCCCCGCTGATCGTCATCTGCGACGAGCTGTCCGACCCCCACAACTTAGGTGCCATTCTCCGTTCCGCCGAATGCGCCGGGGCCCACGGTGTGATTATTCCCAAGCGCCGCAGCGTCGGCCTGACCGCAACGGTCGCCAAAGCCTCTGCCGGTGCCATGGAGTACATGAAGGTGGCAAGAGTCAGCAACATCAACGCTGCCATGCAGGAATTGAAGGACAAGGGCGTGTGGATTTTCGGGACCGCAGCCGAGGGGGCCATCCCCATGTATAAGGCCGATCTGAAGGGCCCTGCGGCCATCGTCATCGGCAATGAAGGCGTGGGCATGAGCCAACTTGTCCGGAAGAACTGCGATGTCATCGTCTCCATTCCCATGGCCGGAAGGATCAGCTCTCTGAACGCCTCCGCCGCCGCTTCCATTCTATTATATGAGGCCGTGCGTCAGCGCCTCGGATGACCCATTTGGAGGACCCTATGGACAACGAAGAAAAACGCGACCAGGAAGAACTGGACGAGCTCCAGGATTTTGACCTGGACGCCATTCTGAACGAATTTCATACCGACCCTGAGGATGCCCCTCCGGAAGACGCCCCCGGGATTGCCCCGGAGACCGGGGACATTGAGGCTTTTGACCAGGAGCTGAGCCAGATCCTTCAGGATTTCGGCGAAGAGCCGGGCGAAGAGCAGCCCGCTTCCCTTTCCGAAACGAGGATTTTTTCCCCAGCCCCGTCAGACGCGGAAAAGGCAGCGGCAGCACCCGGCGCAGAGCAGACCATACGCATTGAGGAGTCTCTTGCAGCCGCAGCCGAGGAAGCTGCGGAACCGGAGACGGCTGCTCCCGCCCAGGAGCCCATTCCCTTCCGCAGCGATCTGCGGGAACTGAAGCGGAAGCTCATTGCCGGTCCGGAAAAACGGTATTACGAGCTTTCCGATCAGGGCGTATTCAGCCTGCAGATCGCCATTGTACTGAATCTGCTGGTAGTGGCCTTCTGCGCCGGGTCTGCCGTCATGTTCTCTATGGGCATGGTTCCGGACAACCGGCTGCGGTTTGTGATTTTTACGCAGGTGCTGGCAATGTTTATATCCGCTCTGCTTGGCTGCCATCAGCTTCTGGACGGCCTGGGCGAACTTCTCCACGGCCGCTTTACCATAAATACCTTCCTGAGCTTCACCCTGATTGCCTGCTGCGTGGATGCTTACTACTGTCTCCAGGAGCTGCGGGTGCCCTGCTGCTCCGGATTTGCCCTGCAAATGACCTTTGCACTGTTCGGCCGGTATCACCGCCGTTCCACGGAGACCCTGCAAATGGACACGCTGCGCAAAGCCACCCATCTGCGCAGCATTGTCAAAGAAAAGGACTATATCGACGGAAAGCCCGTCTTGCTGCGGGGGGAAGGCGATGTAGACGACTTCACAAATACCTATACCAAAGCTTCTGCACCCGAGAAGATTCAGAGTATTTACTGCCTGCTGGCTATGGCCGCCTGTATTGGTCTGGCCGTTCTTGCAGGGATGCGCTATAACGAGAGCCTGGCCTTTCAGGTTTTGTCCATCTCGCTGTTTGCCGCCGTACCTGCCAGCTTCTTTGTTTCGCTGACCCGCCCCACCGCCATTCTGGAGAACCGGCTGCACATGGTCGGCTCCGTGCTCTGCGGCTGGCAGGGCGTTGTGGGGCTGCGGGGCAAGGCCTGCTTCCCGCTGAAGGACGAAGACCTGTTCCCCCTGGGCTCCACCAAGCTCAACGGCGTCAAGTTCTATGGGGACCGGGAGCCCGAGCAGATCCTCTCCTATGCCTCCTCCCTCATTGGTGCTTCCGGCGGCGGTCTGGTACCTCTGTTCCGGAATATGCTGAAAAATCGGGGCGGAAGCGAGTACCCCGTCACCGAATTTCGGGATTACGGTGTCGGCGGTGTCGGCGGCATCATCCGCGGGGAAGCCGTGCTGCTGGGGAGTCTGGATTTCCTGCAGAGTATGGACGTTGATATCCCTCAGGGCACGACCGTTGCCCAGGCCGTCTATATGGCCATCAACGGAGAGCTCAGCGCAGTTGTGGCCATTTCTTATGCCAAGATGCGCTCCACCTCCGCCGGTCTCACCTCCCTCAACGGCTCCCGGAAGCTCCAGCCCGTCATGCTGACCGATGACTTTATGCTGACCGCGGAATTCCTGCACAGCAAGTTCTCCGTCAACACCCGGCGGATGATCTTCCCGGACCGGGCAACCAAAGCGGCCCTGTCTCAGCGTCATCCGGACCCGGAGGACAAAGTTCTGGCTCTGGCTACAAGAGACGAGCTGGTCAGTCTGGTCTATCCCGTCACCGGCGCCAACGCGCTGAGGAAAGCCTGCGCCCTGGGCCTGATCGTTCACATTCTTGGGGGTATTGTGGGGCTTCTCATCATGTTCGCTCTGGCCTTCCAGGGCAGCGTAGAGATCCTGACCCCTGAAAAGGTTTTGCTCTATCAGCTCATTTGGATGGTTCCCGGCCTGCTGGTCACAGAGTGGGCAAGAACCGTATAAAAACGCAGACCATTTGAAAACCGCCGCCGCAGAAGGCGGAATAACCGTAAATGAAACGAATCCGACCGGTGTGATCATCGGTCGGATTTTTATGTCTATTCGTTTTTCATCCCGGCAAACCGCGCGTTACCAGCGTTTCATATTTCTTTCGAATTTGGTCGTATAGGCTTCCTTCAGTTCTTCTTCGCTGATTCCATAACAAAGAAGAACATCGTTGTAATACATCAGAACGTCTGCCATTTCTTCTACAAGATGCTTTCGCAAATCCTTGTTTTCCAGCGGTTCCACATCGCCGTTCTTCTTAACGATATCTACGACTTCGCCTATTTCACCGACCATCCATAGCAATTTATGTTTCCCTGCCTCCGGACGAATTGCTTCCCATTTATCCTTATATTTATCCTGCAATGTACGCTGCATGGCAAGCATTTCTTGAATGCTGAAGTCGCTCATAATTTCCTCCGCAAATTCCGAATTATTTCGTACCTTCCCGAAATAACATTCTAGTTGATATCCGATTTGAGAAGCAGTTTATGCCTCCTCAACGGTCATTTTCGCCTGACGCTCACATTTGCGGAACACGACCACAAAGGCGATCATCTGGACGATGAAGGTCAGCACCCAGGACAGCGGGTAGGAAATATACAGGCACTGCTGGGTATGGTATGCAGGGATGCGGAAGATGGTGTAGATCCACAGAATCCGAATGCCGCAGATGCCCAGCACCGTAATGATCATGGACAGGAAGGAGGCCCCCAAGCCCCGCAGGATGCCGGTAACCACATCCTGCATGCCGAACAGGAAGTAAGGCAGCACCGTGATGACCATACGGGTCACACCAATGGCAATGGCCTCCTCAGAATCCGTAATGTACAGGCCCAGCAGCTGTCCGGAGAACAGATTCATACCCACGCCTGTGATGATGCCTGCGATCACCGCATAGAGGATGCACAGCCCAGAGATTTTCTTCACCCGGTCGAACTGACCGGCTGCACTGTTCTGGCCCACATAGTTCACTGCTGTCTGGTGGAAGGAATTCTCAATAACATAGGCAAACCCCTCCAGATTTGCAACGGCTGCATTGCCGGAGACGGCAACGGCGCCGAAGGAGTTCACCGCAGACTGGATCACCACATTGGAGGCGGAGAACATAGAGCTCTGGATACCTGCCGGAATGCCGATGCGCAGCATCTTCAGCAGGGGCTCTTTATAGACACGGAGCTTTTTCAAATGCAGCCGGACCATATCGGTTCGTCTGGTCATCACATAAACAATGGCCACAGCAGACAGGCCCTGGGCGATAATGGTTGCCCAGGCCACACCGTCTACGTTCATGCCACAGCCCTTGACGAACACGATGTTCAGGATCACGTTCAAAACACCTGCCACAGACAGAATGAGCAAGGGCGTCTGCGTGTCCCCTGCGGCACGGACCATGGATGCGCAGAAGGTATAGACCAGATTCAAGGTCATGCCCAGGAAATAGATCTGCATATACTTGGTGGCCAGAGGCAGCACATCCTCAGGCGTGGACATTGCCTCCAGGATGTCCGCAGCAAACGGAACACCTATGGCCGTCAGGAACAGGCCGCTGAGCACCGCCGTTGGCAGTGCGGTATGCACGGTGCGGAACACCGTCTCCTCTTCCCGGCTGCCGATGCCATGGGCCACGGCAACGCCCGCACCAACGGAAAGGCCGAAAAACAGATTGATGATCAGGTTGATGATGGCGCCGGTGGAGCCAACCGCTGCCACGGCGATGCTGCCGCAGTATCTGCCCACAACGATCAGGTCGGCGGCATTGAACAACAGCTGCAGCACACTGGTCAGCATAATGGGAACGGCATAGGAGACGATCGGCAGAGCCAGGGGCCCATGCAGCATATCCCGTTGAATTCTACGCATCTTTACAGCTTCCTCTCAAAAAACAATAGTCTGAGGTATTATACATCCGGATATATCAAATGTCAAAGCCCCGCTCTCACGAAAAAAGAGCGCCCGGAGGCGCTCTTTTTATCAAAATTTCCCGGTCCTTCCGGAATGGCTTCCGGTGGAATGGCTGGTTGTAACGCTGCCGCCGCCACTGCCGGAGGAACGGTTCTCCGTTGGCCTCGGCTGCCTGCTAACGGTTCTGCGAAGGAAGTGGTCAGACTGGCGGGTCAGGCGCATGGACCCGGGAACCGTATAGTCGTCTGCCTGGCTCTTGACCCCTGCCGAACGCATAGGTGCAACCAGGCACACCGCTGCAACGCCCGCCGCGAAAAGCCCCGGCAGGAAGAACAGGATGGAAAAGCCCTTGCTCTTTTGTGCATCGTTGCGGCTGGGCTGTCCCTGGGCAATGGGGGTTCCGTTTTCCGCCGCTTCCAGGTACTCCTGGCAGGCGTTCAGGTATTCATTGAAGGCACCATAATAGTCATTGTCTTGGAGATAGGGAATGACGCGATCCTCAATGGCATCCCGGCCTGCCTCGGAAAAAACATAGTTCGCCCGGTCCGAATTAAAGTGCAGACAAAAATCCCGTTCCGCCATGCTGATCATGAAGGAAGCGCCTGCCTTCTCCGTGCCCCAGCCCAGATCGTAGGTCTCGTAAATATCCACATTGGCATCCCAGAAATCCGATTCTCTGGAATAATTGGTATAGTCATTGACTGCGATGATGTAAATGCCGAAGGAATAGGTCTGGCTGATCTCCTCCGCCCGGGCTTCCAATGCCATATGCTGCTCATCCGTTAAGAGGTTGGCCGCATCGGTCACATAAGGCAGCTTGCCGCCGGATTCGGCGGAAGCGGCCACCGTCACGGAAATCAGCAGCAGAATTTCCAGGAGGACTGCCCAAAAACGTCTCTGCTTCATGATGCTTCCTCCTTATAAGAACAGCCAGCCCAGCAGGGCCGTGCCTGCGGCGAAGGCAATGGCGATATAGCTCCAGAGCCGCTTGGCATCAATGGGCAGGTCACCGATGAGCTTTCCCGTCTGCCCATTCATGGCAAACAGATAATTCTTCCCCTTCCACTGGGTGGACAGCAGCCACACCGGCAGCAGGGCATACTTCACTTCCCCGGGGTGGACCTGAATGCGTTTGCCTGTGGTGACGCAGCCTTCGTAGCCCAGCACCGTATTGCGGATGGCATTTTCCGTGCTGCGCTCGCAGCGAAGCTTGGCACGCTTGATGCTGTCTTCCTTAGACACATCGTATTTGTCCGCAAAGAAGCCCGGCAAATAGGACAGCTGGAAGGGCTTCAATTCTTTATATTCATAGGGCTCAATGGCATCCATATGGCTGTCCGGCATTTTGGAGGCACCGTCCACCGGGATCTTCTCGAACTCCAAGCTGCCCTGGCGGTGGACCAGGAAATGGTCTGTCTCCGTAATGATCTCATTGCTGGTGGTATGGCTGTGGGTCCGGGTGGCATCGAAGCGCATATCCGCATCCACCTTGGCATCAAACAGCCAGAAGGGAACATAGACGCCCTTAACCTCCTCCAGGTGGTTTTCATTGGCAAAGGCCTTGGGCAGGATCGGCCTGCGGCGATAGTGCCGCTTCAGCGCCGCCACGGCATCCTCCTTACTTTTGGCAAAGGGGATGATATAGTCCGGCTTTTTGGCACCGGCCAGCTGGCCCGGGATCACCGTAGGATTGCCGCAGTAGGGACAGGAGGTGGCCGCCGTGGTCTGCTCGCAGAGCAATTCCGCACCGCACTGGGGGCAGCTGTAGGAGCGCAGCTTCTCGGCATCCTCGCCCCACTCCGATCCTGCCTGAGACAGGTTCCAGCTTTCGTTCTGATCCTGCCGGATCTGCTCCTCCGCTTCGGCAAAGGCCTTTTCCGCATCCTCCGCATTGGCGGACTGCAGGGCTTCGATCTCCTCCAGGGTATAGGAGCTGCCGCAGTAATCGCATTCCAGCTTCCCGGAGGTTTCGCCAAAGTGCAGCGGACCGGTACAGGCCGGGCATTTGTAATTGATGACTTCGCTGGGCATGAAACCCCTCCCTTTCTTTTGAACGCGGGAGTCGGGACAGTCCGGCCCCCGCAAACCTTAAATCACAATATCCTCGTCATTGAAAGGATCGCCGCATTCCGGGCAGAACTTGGGCGGATGCTTGGGGTCCTCGGGCTCCCAGCCGCACTTATCGCACTTGTACAGGGGCTCCCCTGCCGGCTTTTTAGCGCCGCACTGGGTGCAGAACTTGCCCTTGTTCACTGCGCCGCATTTGCAGGTCCAGCCGTCAGCGGGTTTCTTAGCACCGCACTCCGGGCAGAAGTTCCCTGTGGCCTCCGTGCCGCAGCTGGGACACTTCCAGCCCTGGGCCGCAGGAGCCGCCTTGGCGGCAGGGGTCTGGTAAGGCGTACCGCTGCCCTGCTGGAACAAGCCCTGCATATTGGCCGCACCGCCAGAGCCCGCCATATTCATGCCTGCAAAGGCCATCATGGGGCCTGTCGCCGTATTCTTGGCTGCAGCTTCCATGGCGTTGGCCGTAGCATCCACCATTCTGCCGGCCGCCGCGTTGCCGCCGCCCAGGAAGACGGACTGCTGCATATCCTTCAGCCGCTTCTCGTCCGCCTCGGTGGCGCTGACAGAGGAAACGCCGAAAGAAACGACCTCCAATCCACGCTTGCCCCGCCACTGCTCGGACAGGACTTCATTCAGTGCATTGGCAATGTCCATGGTATGCAGAGGCAGCTCCGTATAGCTGATGCCCATGGCAGACATTTTCCCGAAGGCAGGCTGCAGTGCCGTCATCAGCTCGGATTTCAGCATGCTGTCCAGACGGTCCCGCTTGAACTCATCGGTGATATTGCTGCACACATTCTTATAGAAGAGGATCGGATCGCAGATCCGGTAGGAATACTCGCCGAAGCAGCGGATGGAGATCTGGGTACGGAAGCCGGTATCCTGATCCACGACCCGGAAAGGCACAGGGGTAGCCGTACCGTATTTGTTGCCGAAGAGCTCTTTGGTATTGATGTAGTAGACACGCTGGTCCTTGCCCGCATCTCCGCCGAAGGTAAAGCGGCGGCCCATAGCGGCAAAGCTGTCCTTCACGGACTGGCCCAGTGCGCCGGAGAAAACGCTGGGCTCTGTAGAAGCGTCATAAACAAATTCACCGGGCTCGGCGCAAACCTCCGCGATCTTGCCCTGATCCACGATCAGCATGCACTGGCCATCCGCCACAGCAATAACGGAGCCGGAGGAAATAACATTGTCGCTGCCCTTGGTATTGGAGGAACGGGAGGAGACCCGCTTCTTGCCCCTTACCGCCAGCACCGTCTCCGGAAGTGCGTCACAATAAAAATACTCCTTCCACTGGTCAGCCAGGACACCGCCGGCTGCGCCCAATGCAGCTTTGATAAGACCCATAGCGATCTCTCCTTATACATTTTAAACTTTGATAGGGCTTATTCCCGATCATTTGCTATTTTACCAAATCCGCACCGTGAAATCAAGAGTATCCTTGTGAAAAAGTGCTGCCATCTGGGCATTTTGCCGTATTGGGGAATTCGTTGACTTTGGACGCCTCATAGACTATAATAAACCTATATCGCTTCACGGAGGCACTTATGAATTTGAAACCCAACTCCATTCTCTTCTCCCCAAAGCGGGCCTTCCCAAAATGGCTCTGGGATGCCTGTCTTCTGGCCCTGCTCATCCCGGTCTATCTGGGGCACTTTCCCCCGGAAACCGTCAATGCGCTGCGGCCGCTCATACTCGCAACCTCTCTTAGCGCCTATGGCATTCTGGCACTGAAAATCTATGTCTGGGACAATCATACCCTGCGGGAACTGCTGGGCATCAGTCTTATCCTGCTGCTCGTGGGTCTTGGTACTGTTTTCAGCGGAAATCGCTGCTTTTTAAGCTGCTTTTTGCTGGTATTCAGTGCAAAAGATCAGGATTATGACAAACTGTGTAGATTTTTCTTCTGGTTCTTTTTCGCCACCCTGCTTCTGAATCTTCTGCTTGTGGGTGCCGGTGTTCTGGAAGACACCCTCTCAACGCGCTGGGAAGCCATCAACTTTGGAGCAACGCGGCACAGCTATGGCTTTGGGCACCCCAATACCTTTGGCTTCTGGACACTGCTTTTGATTTTTTCGGGTCTGCTGTACATTCCAAGAAAAGGCCACCGGGCGCTGTCCTGTCTGATTTCCGTGCTGCTTGCGTTCTGCGTTTTTCGGGTGACGGACTCCAAGGCGGCGCTGCTCTCCTCTCTTGCCGCAATCGTGCTGTGCCTGATCGCGTTCCGGGTTGGCCCCTGGCTCTCCTCAAAAAAATGGAGTGTCCCTCTCTGTCTGGGGCTATACCTGCTGGGAATCGCCGCATTTCTTTCTCTGACGCTGCTCTATCAGGAAGACAATGGCTTTTTCTCCACCTGTAATGCGCTGCTGTCCGACCGGCTGGCCTACTCCTCGGCGGCTTTCCGCAGCTTTGGCGTAAAGCTGTTCGGCGCGCAGGTTCATTTCCGCTGGGACCCTGTGGACAGTCTGTATGCCTATGCCCCCATCTGCATGGGGCTGATCCCCACCGTGCTGTACTTCGGACTGAACCTTATTTCCCTATACCGCGCCGCCAGGGCCGGACGGTGGGACATTGTCGCGGTTGCCTTCGCCGGGGCACTCTACAGCACCATGGAGTACGGGCTTATGAACCCGGTCCACCTGCCCATCTTCGCAGCATGTGCCCGGTTGAAAGTCGAAAAAGATAGAAAATCGTCGGTTTGACAGAAGGGTCCCAAAGGGCGCTTTGGAATTTTGGATGTTTTTTCGATGGTTTATCTATTGAAAAAGCGGATAGGATAATGCTATAATAGGCTTGAACCTTGTCCGGGAGCCGGATAAAAAATAGAATATATTAAGCGAGGTAAATCATTGATGATTACGTACGGAGAGAACATCAAGATTTTCTGCGGCAACTCCAATCCGGAGTTCGCCAAGAATATCTGCAAGGATCTGGGGGTAGACCTCGGCAAGGCAGAGGTGAAGACCTTTGCCGACGGCGAAGCCTCCGTCAGCCTGCTGGAAACCGTCCGCGGAGCAGACGTTTTCCTGGTTCAGTCCACCTGTAAGCCTGTCAACGATCATCTGATGGAGCTGCTGGTCATGTGCGACGCCTGCCGCCGTGCTTCCGCCGGCAGAATCACTGCCGTGATCCCCTACTTCGGCTATGCCCGTCAGGACCGCAAGGCCAAGAGCCGCGATCCCATCTCCGCCAAGCTGGTTGCCAACATGATCACTGCCGCCGGCGCAGACCGCGTACTGACCATGGACCTGCACGCCGCCCAGATTCAGGGCTTCTTCGATATTCCTCTGGATCACCTGCTGGGCAACCCCACTTTTGTTGATTACTACCTCGCAAAGTTCCCCGAAACCGAGTACAACCACGATGATTTTGTGGTCGTCTCCCCCGACGTTGGCTCCGTGGGCCGCGCCCGTGCCTTTGCCGCCAAGGTCCACATGGGCCTGGCCATCGTGGACAAGCGCCGCCAGAAGGCCAATGTCTGTGAAGTCATGAACGTCATCGGCGATGTCAAGGGCAAGACCTGCATCCTGTTTGACGACATGGTGGATACCGCCGGTTCCCTGTGCAACGCCGCCAAGGCGCTGACCGAGCAGGGTGCCAAGGAGGTCTACGCCTGCGCTACCCACGGCGTGCTGTCCGGCCCCGCTTACGACCGCATTGAGGAGAGCCCCATCAAGGAGATGGTCTTCCTGAATACCATCCCCGAGGTGCGCAATACCCCCAGCGGCAAGCTGAAGTTCCTGGATGTTTCCCATGTGTTCGCCCGTGCCATTGAGCACGTCCACGGCGGCACCTCCATTGCCGATCTGTTCTGATGTCCTCTGAAAACACATGGCTCATTGTAGGGCTGGGCAATCCCGGCCCTGAATACGCCAGGACCCGGCACAACATCGGCTTTCGCTGTCTGGATATTGTGGCTGATAAGCTGAACTGCACCGTTGACAAGGGCAAGTTCCAGGGACTCTATGGCATGACCACCTATCACGGAAATAAGGTCTACCTTCTCAAGCCCCTTACCTATATGAACCTGTCCGGCAAATCGGTACTCCAGCTCAGCGCGTATTTTCAGATCCCTCCCCAGCGGATCATCGTCCTTTTTGACGACATCTCCCTGGAGCCCGGGCGGCTGCGGGTTCGTCCCAGCGGCTCCGCCGGAGGGCACAACGGCATCAAATCCATCATTCAGGAATTGGGCAGTCAGGACTTCCCCCGGGTAAAAATCGGCGTGGGTGCAAAGCCTCACCCGGATTTCGACCTGGCGGACTGGGTGCTGTCCAGCTTCTCCGCTTCCGAAGAGAAGGCCCTTGCCGTCTCTCTGGAGAACGGCGCAAAGGCCGCACTGACCATTCTGGATGCAGGCGTCAGCGAAGCTGCAAACAGCTACAACGGCAGCCATCCTTAAACACACATTTTTCCTCCAGGGTATCCCCCTGGAGGAAACTGTCATTCACACGGAGAGGGAAAATTTCCCTTTCCGCTTTGCCGCGTTGCGACATTTTATCCCAAATGAGGTGCATTATGGAACAACCCCTGCTTTTTCTGCTGAAGACCATCCCGGAGTACGCCTCCCTCATTGAGGCTGTTAAAAATGACCGGAATGCCGCCGTCACCGGCATCGGGCAAATCAATCGGAGCCATATGATTGCCGGGCTGCACAAGGATACCGCCCGGCCCATTGTGGTGCTCTGCCAGGACGATATGGCTGCCCGCCGGACCCAAGAGGAGCTGCAATGCTTTCTGGGGCTGACCGCCCCCATCCTGCCGGGCCGGGACCTGACCTTTTATGACGCAGCGGTTGTCTCCCGCAGCTGGGAGCAGAAGCGTCTGCGGCAGCTCTATGATCTGGCCGCCGGTGCGACCCCCATTCAGATCATGACCTGGGAGTCCATGAGTCTGCGGACCCTGCCGCCCCATGTTCTGAACGAGGCCAGCTTCACTCTGGAAATCGGCAAGGAGTATCCTCTGGACGAGCTTAGCGCGCGTCTGGTTGCTGCAGGCTACAGCCGCTGCGGCATTGTGGAGGGCGTGGGACAGTTCGCCATCCGCGGCGGCATCGTGGATATCTACTCTCCCGGAGAGGACAATCCCGTCCGGCTGGAATTCTTCGGCGACGAGCTGGACACCATGGGCTATTTTGACATTGATACCCAGCGCCGCAGCGATAATCTGACCGCCATGCGCATTCTCCCCACCCGAGAAACCCTGGCAGGGCTGCATTCTACGGGAAAGGAAGGGCTGCTCCATGACCTGACAAGCCTTCTTTCTCGCCAAAAGCGGCGGAAAAACCTGAATGTGCCGCTGATCGACACCCTGACAAAGGATATCGAAAAGCTGGAAAATGACGTTCATTCTCTAACTGCGGACCGGTACATGGCCCTCATCTATCCGGAAATGGCCACGGCAGCGGATTATGCTCCCCAAAATGCCCTCTGGGTTCTGTGCGACCACGCCAATTTGCAGCGAGCCGCCAAAACCAGGACCGAAGAAATGGGACTGCAGCTGGACAGCCTGCTGCAAACAGGGCTGGTGGCCGGAGAGCTGTGCGATTACGTTGCCCAGTGGGAGGACTTCACTGCCGGGTTGCGGGGCCGCACCGCCGTCTACTTTGACGCCTTCGGCGGCAGCGCCTATCCGGAGGACGCAGCCCCCTCTCTGCTGCTGCCGGTAACGGCCAAGCAGCTGCCAAGCTATGGCGGCAACCTGGATGCCGCCGTCAGCGATATGACCCACTATCAGAAAATGGAGTTCGGCACCCTGGTGCTCTGCGGCACCCGCCACAGGGCGGAGCTCATGCAGCAGCTGCTGCGGGAAAAGAATCTCTCCGCTTTTCTGGCCATTCCGCTGAACACCCTGCCGAAGTCCGGACAAATCCTGCTGACAGACGGCACCCTGCCCTACGGTATGGAATATCCGCTCAGCAAGCTGGCCGTGCTGACCGAGGGGCAGCTCATTGCAAAGACGGAGCCCAAGCGCCGCTCCTCTGCCAAGAAGACCGCCACCAACCGGCAAAAGCTGAACTCCTTCACGGACCTGACCCCCGGAGACCTGGTGGTCCATGAAAACTACGGCATTGGCCGCTTCGTGGCCATGGAGCAGATCAAGGTTGATAACGCGGTAAAGGATTATATCAAAATCGCCTACCAGGGCTCTGACACGCTGTTTGTCCCGGCGACCCAGCTGGACCTGGTGAGCAAGTATATCGGCGGCGGCGCAGAAAACGCCAATGTCAAGCTGAACAAAATCGGTTCCGACGCCTGGCAGAAAACCAAGGCCAAGGCCCGAAAGGCCGCCAAGGATATGGCCGGGGAGCTGATTCAGCTATACGCCGCCCGGAAGCGGCAATCCGGCTATGCCTTCTCCGCCGATGCCCCCTGGCAGAAGGAATTCGAGGACAACTTCCCCTATCCCGAAACCGACGACCAGCTGCGCTGCATTGCGGACATCAAAAAAGATATGGAGTCCCCCATTCCCATGGACCGGCTGCTCTGCGGTGACGTGGGCTTCGGCAAAACAGAAGTCGCCCTGCGGGCCGTGATGAAGGCGGTCATGGACGGCAAGCAGGTGGCCATTCTGGTGCCCACCACGGTGCTTGCCCAGCAGCACTACCAGACCGCCGTGTCCCGGTTCCGGGGCTTCCCGGTGACCATTGACGTGCTCAGCCGATTCCGCACGCCAAAGCAGCAGCAGCGGACCTTGCAGGAACTGCGCAGCGGCAATGTGGATTTGATCATCGGCACCCACAAGCTTCTGCAAAAAAGCGTTGAATTCAAGGATCTGGGGCTGCTGGTGGTGGACGAGGAGCAGCGCTTCGGTGTAACCCACAAGGAGCGGCTGAAAGAGATCTCCAAAGGTGTGGATGTGCTGACGCTGTCCGCCACCCCCATTCCCCGTACCCTCAATATGGCCCTGTCCGGCATTCGGGATATGTCCACCATCGAAGAACCCCCAGCGGACCGGTACCCCGTCCAGACCTATGTCATGGAATACTCCACCGCCATTATTGACGATGCCATCCGCCGGGAGATCGAACGGGGCGGGCAGGTCTTCTACCTGCACAATCGGACGGAGACCATCGACCAGTGCGCCAGTGCCCTGCAAAAGCGCATTCCCGGCCTGACGGTGGGCGTGGCCCATGGGCAGATGAGCGAGGACGCTCTGGGAGAGGTCATGACCGCCATGGCCGAGGGAGACATTCAGGTTCTTGTGTGCACCACCATTATTGAAACCGGTCTGGACATTCCCAATGCCAATACCCTGATCATTGAAAATGCAGACCGCTTCGGCCTGAGCCAGCTCCACCAGCTCCGGGGCCGGGTAGGCCGCTCCACGCGCCACGCCTATGCCTACTTCACCTACCGCCCAGACAAGAACCTGACGGAGATCGCCGAGAAACGGCTTTCCGCCATCCGGGACTTTGCCGAGTTCGGCTCCGGCTTCAAAATCGCCATGCGGGATCTGGAAATTCGGGGTGCAGGCAATCTGCTGGGTGCCGAGCAGTCCGGCCACATGATGAGCGTCGGCTACGATATGTATCTGAAGCTGCTGGACGAAGCTGTTCTGGAGGAGAAGGGCGAGGCCCCCAAGGCACCGGAATGCACCGCCGACCTGACCGTCACCGCCAACGTGGACAAGGACTATGTGTCCCGGGGCGAGGAGCGGATGGACCTGTACCGCCGTATGGCCGCCATTCGCTGTCAGGAGGATGCGGACGATCTTCTGGACGAAATTGTGGACCGCTACGGCGAGCCGCCCAAGGGCGTGCTGAACCTCATCGACATTGCCCTGCTGCGGGCCCAGGCCATGAAGCTGGGCATTAAGGACATCAAGCAGAAGGGCGGAGACATTCTCTTCGTGCTCACCAGCCTGAATTTCGATGCCGTAGGCAGCCTGTGCTCCGATGCGGACTACAAGACCCGAGTAGTCTTCCTGGCCAACGCCAAGGAGCCCACGCTGAAGCTGAAGCTCTCCGTCGGCCCCGACAGCCTGAAGCAGGCCAAGGCCTTCGTCGCCAAATACCAAAGCTGCTGCAACAGCTGATCTCTTTCTGTCTTAAAGAAATATTATATTGTGTCCCCGGAAAAACCATGCTATAATTATGGTAACTTATGGAACCTACAGGAGGATTTTCCATGGAGAAAGAACCCCATGTTTTTGAAGAGGACGACGAGGCCTTTCTGCGCTCCCTGAACGCGCTTCTGGAGGAACCGGAGCCCCAGGAAACGCAGGCCCCCCAGGATGCTCCAATGCCCAAAAAGCCGCAAGTCGGCAAAAAGAAAATGCCGCCAAAAACAGGCGGCTTCTGGAAAAAGCTGGGCATTGGCACTGCCATTGCTGCCGCTGTGGCCCTGGCCTGTGCCCTGGGCATTCCGGCCGTTACCCGTATTATGGACCCATACAATGGGCAAATCGTCTCCGATGTGTCCGTCGGCGGCGTGGAAATCGGCGGTCTGACAAAAGGAGAAGCAAAGAAGGCCCTGCAAGCCGCCTTTGGCGAGCAATTTTCGCAGAAGACTATGGAGATCCGGTTTTCGGAGGCGGGCACCGTGCTGGAAAAGCTGAATATCCGCTACCCCGCCAATTCCCTGCTTATCTCGCCGGAGGAATCCCATGCAAAGCTGGATGCCGCTGCGGCCGTAAAAGCCGCCTATGCCCTTGGCCGGACGGATTTGGACGGCTCCCGCACCATGTCGCTGCTGCCCTACCTGGGCCTGGACGAGGCCGCCATCCGGTCCGTCGCTGACAGCTACGCCCAGCAGCTCGCTCAGCTCTATCGGGACAGCAGCTATACCATTCAGGGCACAGCCCCGGACGTAACGAACTATGACGAAAGCACCCCCTGCCAGACGGTAACCCTTTTCCGGGGCTACCCCGGCATTGAAATTGACGCGGATGCCCTGTATAACGAAATTCTGGAGGGCTACAATACCGGCAGCTTTGCAGTCAGCTATCAGGGTACCGTATCCGCCAAAAAGCCCGTATCTCCGGACCTGGACGGCCTGTGGGAACAGACCCGGCTGGCTCCCGAAGATCCCAGCGTGGATCTGACCAGCTACCAGGTCATCCCCGGCGTACATGGCTATGAATTTGATCTGGCAGAGGCCAGGCAGCAGTTCCAGAATCTGGCTTATGGTGAAAGCACCCTTATTTCCCTGCACTACACCGATCCCGAAATTGCCGACGAGGACGCCTATTTCCAGGATGTCTTAGGTCACTGCGAGACACCCCACGGGGACAATGAAAACCGCAACGGCAATCTGCGCAAGGCCTGCGGGATGCTGGACGGGCTGGTACTTCAGCCCGGGCAGGAGCTCTCCTACAACGAAGCTCTGGGCCCCAGAACCAAGGAACTGGGCTGGCTGCCTGCCCCTGCCTACTCGGGCACGAAGCTGGTGGATTCTCCGGGCGGCGGCATCTGCCAGGTGTCTTCTACCCTGTACCTGGCCAGCGTCTATTCCGAGCTGACCATCGTAGAGCGGCGGAACCACGGCTATCCCGTCAGCTACATTCCCCTGGGCATGGATGCCACTGTCAGCTGGGGCTTCGCGGATCTGAAAATCCGCAACGACTCCCCCATGCCCGTGAAAATCCAGGCAGAGGAATCCGACGGTTATGTCCGCATCTCCATTCTCGGAACGGAGACCCGGGACTACGATGTGGAAATGTCCTACACCGTCGGCGGTCGATATGTGCGGACCTATATGAGCAAGATCGACAAAGAAACCGGCGAAGTGATCTCCAAGGAGCCCTACGCTTTGTCCGGATATATGGACGATATCTACTAATTTTTACAGGAGCGGTCAAAGGCCGCTCCTGTCTTTTTATGGGGAACAATCGTTAAGATATCCTTAATTTCCGCATTTTCTCTTGACGGATTGGTCTATTCATGATAGACTTGCAGTAGGTCGATGAGCGATAGACCATTTGCAGAAAGGATGATTTCTTATGGAAGAACGCAAGCTCGGTCCCGTAGAGCTTCGGTTTGCAGAGCTCATATGGGAGAACGCCCCCATTTCCTCCGGGGAACTGGTAAAGCTCTGTGCCCGGGAGCTGGAATGGAAAAAATCCACCACCTATACGGTGCTGAAAAAGCTCTGCGAGCAGGGTCTTTTTCAGAATCAGAGAGGCACCGTCACCGTACTGGTATCCCGTCAGGACTACCAGGCAAGGCAAAGCAAGCAGTTCGTGGCAGACACCTTCTCCGGCTCCCTCCCCGCCTTTCTCGCAGCCTTTGCCCAGGGAGCACCGCTGTCGCAAAAAGATATTGCCGATATCCGTGCCCTGATCGACCGGTTTGAACAGGAGGGACAGACATGACAAAGGTATTCCTGTATCTTGCCAACCGCAGCATTCGCGTCGGTTTTCTCATTCTGGCGGTCATTGGGCTTCGTTTTCTTTTCCGAAAGCTGCCAAAAGGGCCTCAACTGCTGCTCTGGGCGGTGGTTGCCCTGCGGCTTGCGGTTCCCTTTTCCCCGGAGAGCCCATGGAGCCTGCTTCCCAGTGCTGAGCCGCTTTCCTCTCAGGCCACAATAAATACACCCCTGCAACGCGATCCCTCGATTTTACAGGCTGAAAATGAAATTTCTGTACCAGCGGCCACGGAAGCGCCCCACGTGGTCACCGGCGCGGCTCCTACCACAGCCACCCAGCCGCAGACGGGCAGTTCCGCTTCCCCAGGTGCTTTGGAAACGCCCGCAGCCTCCGGCCTCGGTGATCTGGATGTCTTTTTCCGTATCTGCACCGTTGTCTGGCTTCTGGGCATGGCGGCTATGATTTCCTATGGTCTTGTCAGCTATTTGCGTCTGCGGAAAAAGCTCTCCGTCAGCCTGCGGCAGGATGGGTGCATATACATCTGCGATGAGATTTCTTCCCCCTTTGTTCTTGGGCTGTGCCGCCCGCGCATCTATCTGCCCTCGGGCCTAAGTCAGGCGGCAAAACCCTATGTATTGGCTCATGAGCAGGCACACCTGCGCCATGGAGATGCATGGTGGAAGCTATTCGGTTTCCTGCTGCTCAGTGTTTATTGGTTCCATCCTTTGGTCTGGGCCGCCTACGCTCTCTTCTGCCGTGACCTGGAAATGGCCTGTGATGAGCGGGCCGTCAAAGGGATGGATGACCGGCAGCGAAAGGACTACGCCTGCACCCTGCTTCTGTGCGCCGCACCGAAGGGCAGCTTTTCGGTATGCCCGGTAGCATTCAGCCAGAACAGCATCAAGGCACGAATTCGAAATCTTCTGCAAAAGAAAAATGCCAGACTATGGGCAGGGCTTCTCGCACTCATAGCGGCGCTGGTTGTCATTCTGTGCTTCGCCACGAATCCAAAAAGCAGCGAGCGCACGATCCCGGATGACAATAGCAGCACTCCGGAAACAGAGGCTGTAAGCATGGCCCCGGAAGACCAGGCGGCAGCTGATTTCATGCAAAAATATCTGGATGTCTGTCAGTACGGCAGTTTTGAGGAATATGCCAAGCTCGTCTACTTCCCAAACACCGCCGTCTATGTCCAGCAGCAGGAACTCTATTACCCTTCCGTCCATGACCCGGCAGCCATGGATTCCTGGCGGCGCATCAACGACAAACTGTGGGCCTTTGCCATCTTGTACGACGGCATTGCAGCGCCCAATTATCTCTTCGTTGGAGAATTGGATGGTACGATGAAGGTGATCCAAGCCGTGGAGGATATTCCGGAGTCTCTGCGGGAGAATCTCCGGGAAACAGACTTTCACAGTGACACTTTTATGCACGAATCCTCCGAATTTTTGCAAAGCCTGTACGATCTGCGTTTCTTCGCCGTTCCAAAACAGGTGGAGTGCTTTCAGCCGGACCGCATCCAGGCCAGCGGTATGCAGGTCAGCTTTCAGAACTTTTTGAACTCCACGGATGCCTGGCGCATCTCAAAAGACAGCGGCGATATTCCCGGGCCGGAGGAAATCGACACAGGCTGCCGGATCACCGGCTATGACGGAAGAATTCTTGTTATCCGCAGCGGGCAGGAGGGCATTGATCTGTACAATGCCGACGGGTCCTGGAACGAGCGAATTCTCGGCTTCTCCGGTGATGAAATACTTGGCTGTATCAAAGAATGGGCCCTGAACTGGGATGGCTCCAATGAAGAATTCCTGAACGCATCCAATGCCATTGTCCTCGATATGGACAGCAGCCAGATTCTCTATTCCTGGGGCAGAAACGATTCTGCGTACAATGCAGGCGACTGGTGCCGACTTGCGCTGGCCATTGCCGCAGTACAGGCGGTTCCTGACCCGGAAAATACCGTTATCGATGTGCATGCCCCCCGCACCGGGCGTTATACCGGCTTCCGGGATGAAGTTTTGCACGGACTGACCGTGCAGGATCATCTGTATCGAATGCTTCTGTTCAACCAGCAGGATTCCGCCTATGCGCTGGCCTGCGGTATTTTCGGAAGCACGACTGCGGCTGTGGAAAAAATGAACGAGGCGGCAGAAAGCATTTGCGGAAACGATCCCTATTTCCGCGATATCTCCGGTCAGAACTTTGGAAGTCTTTCCGTTACGGACCTTGCCAAGTTGATCAACGCCATGCTTGCAGAGCCGCTGCTGAACAAGATCTGGTGCGCCTCCTCTTACACGGTTCCCGCCACGCAGGAGCTTGTCTATTCCACCAATGCCCTTCTGGTCGGCAATCCCACAGGATACCATGGGATTGCCCAGGACGACCGGGTCACCGGCGGCCTGACTTCCGTGTCCGGCGATTATGCCGATATGGCCGTTACCGCCGAATATCAGGGCAAACGCGTACTGTGCATCCTCACCGGAGCTCTTCGTATTACCCATCCCTATGGGGACGACCCCAACAGCTACAGCGTAGTAGACTACTGGGGAAATTACGAGGAAACGGAAAAGCTTCTGAACATCGCCTTCGGTTAATGCAAAACCGGCTGCCCGCGGGCAGCCGGTTTTCATTATGCCCTTTCTTCCAATTCCGGCTCCTGCCGCTTTTCCATCCAGGGGCCTGTGCGGTAATAGTACAGGGAAATCACAGCGGCAGCAACCCAGCCCACAGGCCAGGAAACCCAGATACCCAGGTCTCCCAGAGCCGTCCGGCTGAAAACAGAGGCAAGGATCACCCGCAGGAACAGGTCTACAAAGGTTGCCACCATAAATTTCTTCATGAGTCCCGCACCCCGCAGAATGCCGTCGGCAATCAGCTTGGCAGAGATGACCATATAGAAGGGCGAGACAATGCGCAGGAAAATCAGTCCGGTTTTTGCCGCTTTGTCCGAATCCGCGTCCAGGAACAGCCGCAGCACATATTTGCCGCCCAGGAAATAAACCAGCACCAGGGGCACTGCAAAGGACCAGATCATTTTCAGTCCTGCCCGGAAGCCCTGGCGCACCCGGTCTAGCTTTTCGGCGCCGATATTCTGCGCCGTGTAATTGGAGACGCCGTTGCCAATGGTGGTGAAGCAGGTGATCACCAGACTGTTCAGCTTGATGGCCGCAGAATAGCCGGCCATGACTGCGGGGCCAAAGCCATTGATCAGGCCCTGGATGATGATATTGCCCACGGAGATAAAGCTCTGCTGCAAAATGCTGGGAATGGCAATGACTACGATCCGCTTCAACAGGCCGCCATCGAACAGCGGGGCCTTCTCCCCGGCGCAGACCTTCTCCAGCCGCCGGGCCACTACAATGACCGCCAGCACACAGCTGATGCCCTGGCACAGGAAGGTTGCCCAGGCCACACCGGCTACCCCCATCCGGAACGCCTTGACAAAAAGGATATCCACGGCAATATTGGAAAGAGAGGAAACCGCCAGGAAATAGAAGGGTGTCTTGGAATCGCCCATGGCGGAGAAAATGCCGGTGGAGATATTATAGAAGAAGACGAAGGGCAGGCCGTAGACATAGATGTCCAGATACAGCTTAGAGTCCGCCAGGACTTCCTCCGGGGTGCGGATCAGCCGCAGAAGGCCGTCACAGCAGGTGACACCCAGGATCATCAGCGCCGCACATACCGCCGCACTGAAAATGCTGGCGGTGTATACCGCCGTCTTCACGCCCTTATAGTCTTTGGCACCAAACAGCTGGGACACAATGACGGAACAGCCCATATTGCAGCCAAAGGCAAAGGCCAGGAAAATCAGAGTGATCTCGTAGCTGTTGCCCACGGCGGCCAGGGCATTCTCGCCGATGAATTTTCCGGCTACCAGACTGTCGGCAATGTTATAAAGCTGCTGGAAGATGATGCTGCCCAGCAGCGGGATACAGAACTGCCGCAGCACCTTATCCGGTGCACCAACGGTTAAATCCTTGTTCATTTCAAAATGCTCCTCATGTATTTCTCACAAAAATTTCCTATTTATTTTAGCATATTTCAACAAAAAATCAACCATTTTTCGCAATTCCGGATGCTTTTTCTCATAGTTCTTTTTCATTTCCTCCCAAATTCTTGCGGAAATCCCCCTCTTTCGGTACTTTCCCAAAGATACGCCCTGTCAAGGGGGAAGGTTGTGGATTTTCGTCCCGGTTTTCTGTGGAAATCGCCTATTGTTCCCGCCGGAGGGCTGTGCTATAATCCGACACAGCGCGTTTCGGCTGCCCCGGCGCAGTTCTCTTTGCGGCAGGGCGGTCTACAATGGAGGTTTGAAAAATGGCTGTATCGCAATCTGTATCTCTTCCTCTCTACCAGTTAGAGGCAGATGTTTTTTCGAAGATTCCCGGCATGGCGCAGCTCCGTACCGCCCGGGAGGACCCTAAGCTTCGGGCCAAGTATCCGGACGCTGCCTTCGCCCTGATGGCCGCGGAAAATCTCTTCACCGGGGACCGGGAACAATGCGCCATCCACCAGGAGGCCTATTTTTCCATTTTACAGGGTGAAAGCATGAAAAACGTCCGTTTCCGCTATGAAAAGGAAATGGACGCCTATGTAAAAGAACATATGTGGGATGATTGAGCACGGGGCCGCTGCTTTTGGCAGCGGCCCCTGATTTCTATTGCAGCAGCTTCCACTGCTGGGGCTTGGGCAACTCCTCAGTGGTGTAGTCCTCCCGAGGGGGGCGGACGGCGTGGAGCTTTGGGATGCCTGTGCTGTCCAGGTAGATCACCTCGTAGGGTTCACTGTTCGAGGAATACATACATTCCACCTTCCACATCCGCGTCCCCTCATCGTAGGAGACCGTAAACACGTTAAAGTCCTTCTCCGCGACTTCCTTCTGTGCCTGCTTCAGGATGGTGTCCCGATCCGGCGACGCCTGGGGCTGTGTGCCCGCAAAGCCCTGGGTTCGCATTTCGTAGCCCATAGCCTCTATGGCCTCCAGCTCCTCGGCATAGGAGAAGGCGGGCAGAGTCCGGATATCCACAGAGGCGATGGCTTCGGCAATCTGTTCCGGAGTCTCATCCATAACCTCAATGGCAGTCGTCTGCTGCTCGGAGATATAATCTATTTTCCGGATCTCTCCCGCGGCGTCATACTGAACACGCAGCTCCGCACCTTCGCGCACACCGCCCCAAAATTCAAAGGGGCCCTTCCGGAAAATCACCGTATCTCCGTCCGCTGCCGCCTGCTCTGTCCTGTAAAGGAAGGATTCCGTGACTGACAGTGCCAATTTCACACAGTCTGACGCGTCGTAATATACGGCTTCCATTTCTGCCGGGGGGCCGTCCATTTCCTCGCTGCCCCAAATCAGGCTGTAGAGCTGCCCGTTCCATTCCAACTCCGCCCGATCCCATTGGAACTGATGCAGGCCATGAATGTAGCTGCACCTTCTCGCAAGGAAGTTGCCGTTGTCCCACCATATGTCTTTGGCCAGATCCTGGTCATCCATTGCATAATAGCTCTCGCTGCGGATGTGGAGGGTCTGTCTGGCCTTCAGCCGCGCCAGAGCTTTTTCAAAGTCATCCATATATCCCTGAATGTCATTGCTGAAGACGATGAACTTGGCATAGGCCCCCATGGTGTTTTCCGGGTGCTCCGGGGTGTTCAGCATCATGCCCACCCGATAGATGCCGGCCTCCAGCTGACCGTACATCCGGACCGGATCCACCGTCCAGCTGGTATTCTCCCCGGCAGGGAGCGACTGCCGGGAGACCTGCCAGGGTGCTCCGGACAGGGTTTGCATTTCCTGAAACGCTTCCCCGTCCCACTTCTCAAGCCAGTATTCCTCCCCTGCTTCCAGAGCCTTTTCCGTGTTTTCGCCGTAGGTATCCTCCCCTGTCTTGGTCGACCAGGGATTCGCCGTGATATTCAGTTTTCCATCATCCTTCAACTCCGCCGACAGTTCCACAACCACATCAAAGACATCCCAGTTCTTGGATGCGACACCGATATACTTCATTTCCTGATATTCCTGCAGTGCTTTCTGCTGCTCCGGAGTCCAGTTCAGATTCCTGGCAATGGCCGCGTAAACCGTAGCACCCAGGCAGGCCACCAAGGCGGCGATCAGCAGAAAACGGATCGTTTTTCTGCCGCGCCCACTTTTCTGTCTGGCCATCGTTCCTTCTGCCTCCTGAATCCAGGTATCCGGCAGGGTATTCAGCATGGAAAACAGATCAACCGACTTCATAAAGGCCCTCCTTTTTCAAAACGGCTCCCAACTTTTTCCGGGACCTGTACAGACTGGACTTGACCGCGGACTGGCTCAGGCCCGTTTCCGCGGCGATTTCCCCCAGGGATTCCGCATACCAGTAGCGTTTCAGAAATACGATTCGCTCCTGGGCTGGCAGTCCGCCGCAGAAGTCCCGGAGCCGCGCTTCCAGCTCTTTCCGCTCCATCTCCTGGGTCACGTCCCAGGAAGAGGGCGTGCAGGCTTCCAGCTCCTCCAGCGCCACAGCCACAGTACCGCCGCCGCGCTTGACCGCGCTCTGCTTCCGCCAGCGGCTGACGGAGATATTCCTCGTGATCTTGCCCAGAAAAACGGACAGGATCTGAGGCCGCACCGGCGGCATCCGGTTCCATGCGCTCATGTATGTATCGCTGACGCACTCCTCGGAATCGTCCGGGTTTTCCAAAATCCGGTTGGCAATGGTGAAGCAGTATTTTCCGTACTTTTTGTCCGTCTGTACAATGGCCTCCTCGGACCGATCCCAATAGAGATCAATAATGGCCTGATCGTCCATGTGCATCCCTCCTTGTTTCTTTTGGGCCCTTCACCTATACAGTCGCAGAAAACACCCGGATGGTTTTTCCTTAGTATAACAAATTTTGAAAAAGACGCAAGAAAAATGGGGCCGTTAAAAAGTCGTCGTCACTGGTTTGCAATGACACGCCTTCTTAACGGCCCCATAGGAAATCCCGGCCCCTTACTTCCGGTGAAACAGAGAGAAGCCCTTCTTCTCATAGGACTCGGACCGGATCCCCTTTACCGCATAGCCGGTCTTTTCAATGGCGGCACGCACGGCGGCCTCATCCAAAGCATCCTCACTGAGGATCTCCGTCTCCCCCTTACTGTGGGAGGAGGTCACCCTTTTCACCTGCATAGCCTGGCGAATGGCATCGTTAATGTGGCTTTCGCACATTCCGCACATCATGCCTTCTACATTTACAACGGTTTTCACCATATTGCATTCCACCTTTCTTACCGCATTATAGCATCTTTTAAAGTTAGCGTCAACTAACCAAAGTGTATAAAAGTACGGAGCGGCTCAGCTTGCCGCTCCGTAAAATTTTACAGATGCAGGACCCTGTCCTTGATCTCCTGGGTTCTTCCCTGGTTCCAGAACTGGGTGCCGATGTAGCCGCAGGTCCGGCGGGCTACATTCATCTTGTTCTGGTCCCGGTTGCCGCACTGGGGGCAGACCCAGACCAGCTTGTGGTCATCCTCTTTGATCTCGATCTCGCCGTCGTAGCCGCAGACCTGGCAATAATCGGACTTGGTGTTCAGCTCAGCATACATGATGTTGTCATAGATGAACTGCATGACCTCCAAGACGGCATCGATGTTGTTCTGCATATTGGGCACTTCCACATAGCTGATGGCACCGCCGGGAGACAACTGCTGGAACTCGGCCTCAAAGCGCAGCTTGGTAAAGGCATCGATGGGCTCGGACACATGGACATGGTAGGAATTCGTAATATAGCTCTTGTCCGTAATACCGGGAACCATGCCGAAGCGCTTTTGCAGGCATTTGGCGAACTTATAGGTGGTGGATTCCAGAGGGGTGCCGTACAGAGAATAGTCGATGTTCTCTGCCGCCTTCCACTGGGCACACTTGTCATTCATCTTCTGCATGACGGACAGGGCGAAGGGCTTTGCCTCGGCATCCGTGTGGGACTTGCCGGTCATGTACTTGACGCATTCATACAGTCCCGCATAGCCCAGAGAGATGGTGGAATAGCCGCCATAGAGCAGCTTGTCAATAGGTTCTCCCTTTTGCAGTCTGGCCAGAGCGCCATACTGCCACAGGATGGGGGCCGCATCGGACAGGGTGCCCTTCAGCCGCTCATGACGGCACCGCAGCGCCTTGTGGCACAGCTCCAGACGCTCTTCGAAGATTTCCCAGAATTTGGCCACATCTCTGCCGGAAGACAGGGCCGCATCCACCAGGTTGATGGTGACAACGCCCTGGTTGAACCGGCCGTAATACTTGGGCTTGCCCGGCTCATAGTTCTTGGCCCCCGCCACATTGTCCCAGCCGTTGCCGGACCGGTCCGGGGTCAGGAAGCTGCGGCAGCCCATGCAGGTGTACACATCTCCGTTGCCCGGGGTCTCACCCTTGGAGAGCTTGTACTCCCGCATCTTCTTCTCGCTGATATAGTCGGGCACCATCCGCTTGGCGGTGCACTCGGCAGCCAGACGGGTCAGGTACCAATAAGGGGTATCCTCCCGGATGTTGTCCTCTTCCAGCACATAGATCAGCTTGGGGAAGGCCGGGGTGATCCACACGCCCTTTTCGTTCTTCACGCCTTCATAGCGCTGGCGCAGGGTCTCCTCGATGATCATGGCCAGGTCCTTTTTCTCCTGCTCGTTCCGCGCCTCGTTCAGGTACATGAAAACCGTAATGAAGGGAGCCTGGCCGTTGGTGGTCATCAGGGTAACCACCTGGTACTGGATGGTCTGGACACCGCGGCGGACCTCGTCACGGAGCCGATCCTCCACCACCTTGGAGATGGCCTCTTCGCTGGGCGCAACCCCGAATTCCTTCATTTCCTTTTCCACGCTGCGGCGGATCTTCTCCCGGCTGATCTGGACAAAGGGGGCCAGATGGGTCAGGGAGATGGACTGGCCGCCGTACTGATTGGAGGCCACCTGGGCAATGATCTGGGTGGCAATGTTGCAGGCAGTGGAGAAGGAATGGGGCTTCTCAATGAGGGTGCCGGAAATAACAGTGCCGTTCTGGAGCATATCGTCCAGATTCACCAGGTCGCAATTGTGCATATGCTGGGCATAGTAATCGGAGTCATGGAAATGGATGATGCCCGCCTCATGGGCCGCCACGATCTCCCGGGGCAGCAGAATGCGGCTGGTGATATCCTTGGACACCTCGCCTGCCATATAGTCCCGCTGGACGGCATTGATGGTGGGGTTCTTGTTTGCGTTCTCCTGCTTGACCTCCTCGTTGTTGCATTCGATGAGGCTCAGGATGCGGTCGTCCGTGGTGTTGGACTGGCGGGCCAGGTTCCGGGTATAGCGGTAAGTGATATACTCTTTCGCCACCTCAAAAGCACCGTGGGCCATGATGGACTTCTCCACCAGGTCCTGGATCTCTTCAACGGAAGGGCTGCGGCCCATTTCCTCGCAGGAAACGGTGACGCTCTCGGCAATGCGGCTGATCTGAACAGGCGTCAGGCGCACTTTTTCCTCAACGGCATTGTTGGCCTTGGAAATAGCCTTATTGATTTTTTCAATATCAAAAACGACTTCTGTGCCGTTTCGCTTGATGATCTTCATCGTGCGGTCCTCCTTGTGTTTTTTCTCTTCGTTGCCTCATTATACTACATATTGTGGTTTTGTCAAGCGCCGACCACTAAATGTTGTGGTTGCGCTTTTGACGAGGAATAATTCGGAAGTCAACCGGATGCCCCCAAAACGCAATTCCCACCGGAATGTTCCCAAATTGTCCATCCGGCCAAAAGAAAGCATTGTAATTCCGAAAAGAATATAGTACAATGAAGTTGTATGGTCTTAACATAATTCCGACTGTTCCCGGCAGAAAGTAAAAAGGAGCATTTTCATGGAAAAAAAATTCAGCAATCTGCACAGCGGCGAGGAAGCCTGCCTGTATACCATCCAAAACGGCGGTCTCACCGCCAAAATCACAAACCTGGGTGCCACCCTGGTGCAGCTGTGGGTCCCGGATGCCTCCGGCACGGTTCAGGACGTGGTTCTGGGCTATGACGATGCCCAGTCCTATGTGGACAATGATGGCTTTCTGGGGGCCACCGTAGGCCGCAATGCCAACCGAATTGCCGGCTCCCGCTTCCCGCTGGACGGAAAAATCTGTGTTCTGACCCCCAACGAGGGAGAGAACAACCTCCACTCCGGCCCCCACCCCTACAATGTGCGGCTGTGGACCCTGGCAAATCTGGAGCAGGATTCCGTCACGCTTACCCTGGAAAGCCCCGACGGCGACCAGGGCTTCCCGGGCACTGCCCATATCCGGGTGACCTACCGTCTGGACGGAGAGGGAGGCCTGCACATCTGCTATGAAGGCCGCAGCGACCGGGAGACCGTCTTCAATATGACCAACCACAGCTATTTCAATCTGGCCGGTCAGGAGCATCCCGAAAAGGCTGTCCATCAGGTTCTGTCCATGCCCGCCCGGCACTTCTGCCCCGACGATGCGCAGAACATCCCAACCGGAGAAGAGTGCCCGGTAGCAGACACGCCCATGGATTTCCGGGTTCCCAAGCCCATCTCCCGGGACCTGGACGCTGACTACGAGCCCCTGCACCTGCAGGGGGGCTACGACCACAATTTTGAGGTCTTCTGCAACCCCTGCGCCACCCTGACGGACCCGGAATCCGGCCGCAGTATGTCCGTCTATACCGACTGCCCCGGCGTTCAGCTCTACTCCGGCAATTATCTGGATCAGACCGGCAAAGGCGGCATTCATTACGGCAAACACAGCGGCATTGCCCTGGAAACCCAGTTCTACCCCGATGCTCTGAACAAGCCCCAGTGGAAAAAGCCTATTGTCCCCGCAGGGAAGCGCTATGTAAGCGAGACGGTTTACCGCTTCTCCTGGAGATAAAGGCACCCCATACCGATCCGGGAAGCCACGGGCTGCAAATTCTGCCCGCAATTTTTCAGCCAATAACAATTTTCTGCTGTGTGCATACACTGTCCTGAGAGAAAAAATTACGGAGGCTCCGATTTTCACGAATCGAGGTCTCCTCTTTCAGGAGGGAATTTCATGGCCGATCAATGCACCGATACCCTGCGCTGCAATCCCAATGAACTGCGGCAGGCAATGTCCATTCACACCCGGAAGATCACCGACTCCTGTCGGGACAAAGACTGTATCGAGGACCTGCCCGTTTACCTGACTGCGGGCTCCCAGCGGGCTCTGGACAGCTCCGCCAACACCCGAGTCCGCTGTGCCGAGCTCCTAAGCACCTACATAGATGTGGAGCCCGTGACCTTCGACCGGAATCATTACTGCGTGGACATCACCTTCTACTACCGCATCCTGGCCGATACCATCATCGGCGCCAACCGCCCGGCAACACTCTGCGGCCTGGCCGTCTTTACCAAGCGGGTCGTCCTCTGCGGTGAAGAAAGCTGCGCCCACATCTACCGCAGCGACCTGCGCCCCTGCACGGCAGATGCCATCACCCGAAACCTGGCCAACCGCCCAACGGCTGTGGTGGAAGCGCTCGATCCCATGGTGCTCAGCTCTCGGGTTCGGGAAGCCTGTGAGTGCGGGGGGCGGGACTGTCCTATGCAGATGCCGGACTGGGTGAAGACCATGTTCGATGAGGACCTGGTGCTGCAGGGAGACCGCAGACGGCTCTATGTGACCCTGGGACAGTTCTCCATCGTCCGGCTGGAACGGGACGCACAGCTCATCGTACCCGTTATGGACTACAGCATCCCCACCAAGGAGTGCTGCGACTCCCCGGGCTGCGCCGAGGATCCCTGCGAGCTGTTCAGCCGCATCCCCTTCCCTGCCGCCCAGTTCACCCCCAAGGGCTGCGACTGCAAGCCCAGATGCCAGCCCGATAACGGCTGCTGTAGCAAATAACCCGCGCCGGGCGCGTTGCAAAATGCGCCCCAAAGAAAAAACCACATCGCCATCCCCAAAAAGGGTTGGCCGATGTGGTTTTTTGCGCTAGAATTAAACTGCTATGAAAAATCCTGAAACGCACGCTCAGTATAATCGTCAACATCGAAGCGCCGCACAGCAGGTACAGCAGGCTAAACTCAGGGCGCTCAGCTTTTTTACGATTCACGACACACAATAATGTTTCTGCATTCTTTCTGTAAATCGGAAAAGATACCCCACATTGGTTTACAGTATTCCTGTAATTCATTTGGCATCGACTGGAACCCCCTGATCTGAATTGTCCTGCTCTCATTCACATCAAAGTATCCATCGATGCAATCCCAAACTGCATCCCAGTTTTTTCCGCAGCACGCTGGAAATCCGAAACTTTTTCGGATGCGTTCATGTAGATCATCCAGATATTTGCATCCAGAAAAGTCAACAACAATGGGATTATCTGTTACCAATGTATATGCATAATCGTCCATTTTCACACCTCTTTACACGTTTACACGATTTCTGAAAAAGTTTGATAATGATCGTATGTTACAAAAATTAGCCCGTTGTTTGAATACAGAATACGCGATATTCCACGATGTCCACTGGTATAATCGATATCTGCCTCTTACAGTAAATAACAGCAACCTGTGTACTCCCGAAAGTACAGAAGCCAGAGATCAAACCTTTGGAGCCTAATGAGATAGCACTATTTCTAAAGGAAGCGAACCAGGACAGCTATTGTAATCTGTTCACAGTGGCGATCTTTACGGGAATGCGGCAAGGCGAGCTGCTGGGACTATCCTGGGAAAATGTGGATTTCAAAAAAGGCGCTATCTTTGTGAAGCAGCAGCTTCAGTGTAAGGATGGTGAATACTTCTTTTGTACTCCGAAAAGCGGCAAAGGAAGAACGATCACACCGGCCTCCATTGTGATGGAAGCACTTCAGCAGGAGTGGCGCAATCAAAGATTTGCAAGTGCCGAAGCCGGTGAAGCATGGGACAATCCATACAATCTTGTTTTTACTGATGCCTTTGGAAAACATCTTGTAAGGCGTACTGTTGTGAAACACTTCAAGGCGGTTGCTCAGCGTGTAGGTGTCCCAGAGGCTCGCTTTCACGACCTGCGTCACAGCTTCGCAGTCAGCTCATTGCAGGCCGGAGATGACATCAAGACAGTACAGGCAAATTTAGGTCACGCTACAGCGGCGTTCACCCTGGATGTCTACGGTCACGTAACGGAGCAGATGCGGCGAGACAGTGCCACAAGAATGCAGAAGTTCTACGAATCCATAAGGGAAACAAGTGCAGCTCAATAAGGGAAAAAATAAGGGAAAACACAAAACAGTAAAAATATCGGTTGGTAAAACCTTAATTCCTCCCAGAATTACCCTATACACCCGGGTACAGGTATCTCTAGCAGCTCATAAATCTCCCGTTGGCGTTTTGTCAGCGGATTCAGAAGCCGTTCTTCGTCGCTGCCCGGGTACTGGATCGTCTTTATTTTGTCCAGTTCCAACAGAATCTTTTTGAGCGTCAGGCCATTTTGCCGCATATAGTCTTTCAACTGTCTCAGCAGATAAGCCCGCACAATCAATGAAAGGAATGAGACAAACACTTTTCCCTGGGCGGTTTCAGAAGTATGAATGTGCAGACGCTTCATATCCAATCCGTTTTTCAAATCATCAAAGCTCTTTTCAATTGTGTCCCGGCAGCGGTAGATGTCCAGAATCTCCGCTGTCGTTTTTTTGAAATCCGTTTCCGCTATTAGGAAAAAACCACAATATTTCAGCGCCTCGTCAATGGCTTTAAAGTTACGAATATATCCGAGTTTTCCATCTTTCGACCGGTTTATATAAAAATATTTGTCATAATGTAGGCTCTTGTCCGGTGGTTCTTCCATGCTTTTCAGGTCATTTTCCTGAGCATTCAGCAGAGCATAAAGGGCCGACGTTTCTCGCAGCGCTTTTTCTGGATCATAGTATAGGTGTATTTTCATGCGGAAGCCCAAGGCCATTGACTCATAGCTCTTTCCATAGGGAAGTCCCGGGCCCAGCAGAAATTCCGAGTGGTTCACAATTTCCGCACCATGTTCGCTCACAAGTTCCCGGCAATATTTCAAGCTATCGGGCAGAGCAATCACAAAGCGATACCCACTCTCTGTCAGGTATTGCAGATTCTCCCTGCTGTAGAAACCTCTGTCCATCACGAATCGGGTGCGTTTCCCATTGATAAACGCATTGTCCGCGACCATGTACTTTAGATGTGTCTTGTCAGAGATGCTGCCTGGGTAAATTCTGTAATATAGCGGCAAACCGCTTTCCTCACCATAGTACATCCCCATATTGATTTGCGGCAGTTTCTCTTTATCCCGGTTATATCCCCATTCCAGCTCTCGAATATTTTCGCTGTAAGAAGAAATGCTGGTGACATCATAGGCCAGATATTCTGTCTGCTTTTTGTGCCTCATCCAGTCACGGAAGAACAGCTGAATATCTTCCTCCCGGAGAGATTCAAACATTTCGCTGCATTTTTTGTCATTCAAATTCCCATTTTCAGCGGTTTTATGTGTTTCTGTATAATCGTCAATGTAGTACATGACATTACCTTCACTGAGCATATACTGCGCCGCTGTCAGCATTTCTCGGCTGTTTTCTGGAAAATAGCGCACTACGGACTTCGTTACCCCAAGCTTTTTGCTGACCTTCTCAAACACATCTGAAACACCATGCGCCTTCACCGCCTTTGTCGCGGGCATTGGCTTCTTTAAATATATCTCATAATAATTCCGGTTTGGAATCAGCTTTCCGGTTTCTTCATCCAAGCGTCCAATGGAAGACCGGTCGCAAGTCGGTTGTCCCTTCTCGTTGCGATAGGTTGCCGTTACATAATAGACATAGGTCTTCCCGGAAATCTTTTTATATGCTATTCCATGTTCTGGAAGTTCTACCTGTACCGTTTTATCCAATGCCATAACAGCACCTGCTTTCTATTTATGTATAGTATAATTATACTATACGCTTTCGAAAAAGTCAAGCACTTTTCACGTCTTTTTTCGAGAAAAATGCTTGATTCAGAACTATATTGGAAGTGAAGGATAATTTTTCGGGAATTTAGGGTAAAAATCAAACTTTTTCAATTTAGAAATGCTAAAAAACGCAAGAAAAAGGAAAACCACCGAACAAATCTTGTTCGGTGGTTTTGGCAGGGGCACAAGGACTTGAACCCTGAGCCTACGGTTTTGGAGACCGCCGCTCTACCAATTGAGCTATACCCCTATGTCTTTTATTCAAAAAGGAATGAAACCTTGGCTTTGTGGTGGGCCTTCAGGGACTCGAACCCGGGACTATCCGGTTATGAGCCGGAGGCTCTGACCAACTGAGCTAAAGGCCCGTTCAGAAACGTGACGCTTGTCATCACGGGTGATATAATAGCATAAATTGGCTCATCTGTCAAGTGTTTTCTTTCAGGCTTCTGACAGATCCCCAGCGGCGGATGACTCCGCCGCTGGGAAGAAAACTTGCAATTACTGGTCTTCCTCGTCTTCGAAGGAGAATTCCAGGGTCTCACCGCACTTGGGGCAGACAATGCTGCCGGATTCCAGCACTTCTTCGTCGAAGTCGATGACATTGCCGCAGGCACACTCTACCTCGTAGATGGTGGAATCCTCATCGCCGAAGTCAAAGCCCTCCTCGGGCTCCTCCTCGTCCTCAGAGTCGTCCTCTTCGGGGTCGTAGTAGTCCTCGTCGTCTTCGTAATCTTCGTAATCCTCGTCCCAGTCGTCCTCGTCGTCTTCATCCAGGATGAAGTCTTCGATGGCGTCCAGGTCCTCTTCGATCTCGTCCAGCTCATCGGAGATGGCAATGGTGGTATCCTCAATGTCCACCATACGCTTGGACATATCGCCGAGCAAATCAACGATGGCAGCGATCATCTTTCCCTCGTTGGTCTCCGTGTCCAGCTTCAGGCCGTCCATGAGTCCCTTCAGGTAGGCGGATTTTTCAGAAATCGTCATATTCGTTCTCCTTTCAGCCAAGACAGCTGTGATTAAACCTTGGAACGGCCCAGGTACTCGCCGGTGCGGGTATCGATCTGGATCTTGTCGCCCTCGTTGATGAACAGGGGCACCTTCACGTCGGCGCCGGTCTCCAGAGTGGCGGGCTTCAGGACGTTGGTAGCGGTGTTGCCGGCGAAGCCGGGCTCGGTCTTGGTGACCACCAGGTCAGCAAAGTTGGGAGCTTCCACGCCGAAGACATTGCCCTTGTAGCTCATGATGGTGCAGACATCGTTCTCCTTGACGAACTTGAAGGAATCGTCCAGGACGCTGCCATCGATGGGGGTCAGCTCGTAGGTCTCGCCATCCATGAAGTAGTACAGGTTGCCGTCGTTGTAGGAGTACTCCATCTTCTTGCGCTCAATATATGCAGTGGGGTACTTGGCAGAGGGGTTGAAGCTGGTCTCGGTCACGCCGCCGGTGATGACGTTCTTCATCTTCACGCGGACGAAAGCAGCGCCCTTGCCGGGCTTCACGTGCTGGAACTCGATGACCTGCATAACCTTGCCATCCATTTCAAAGGTTACGCCGTTTCTAAAATCACTTGCAGAAATCATTGGTTTATCCTCCTAATTTATGTTCCCTTGGGGGGATACAAGAATCTATATCCTTAACTATGTTAGTTTACCCCATATGTCGTCATTTTGCAAGGGGTATTCTGAAAAAATTTAGATAATCAGCAAATCTTTGGGAATATTGGTGATATCTTCGCAGCCATTCTCGGTCACAATTGTTACATCCTCAATACGGACCCCGAATTTTCCGGGCAGATAGATGCCAGGCTCGGCAGAGGTAACGGCTCCGGCGGGGATGGGCTTTTCATTGCGGAAGCTCATATTGGGGCCCTCGTGGATCTCCAGGCCAACGCCATGGCCGTAGCTGTGGCCGAAATAATCGCCATAGCCCGCATCAGAAATGACCTTCCGGGCAGCGCCGTCCACCTCAGCACCGGTGACACCGGCCTTGGTAACGGCGATACCGGCCAGCTGTGCCTGCAGGACCACATTGTAGACCTTCTTCATTTCCTCGGTGGCGTAGCCCACGGCAAAGGTACGGGTGGTATCCGAGCAGTAGCCCTGGTAGAGCACGCCGAAGTCCATGGTGATGAAATCGCCTTCCTGAATGACCCGCTCCCCTGCTACGCCATGGGGCATGCTGGTATTGGGTCCGGAGACAACGATGGGATCAAAGGACAGGCCCTGGGCACCGTTCTTATACATCTCATAAATCAGCTCCGCCTGGGCCTCCAGTTCGGTCATACCGGCATGGATTCTGGGCAGGGTATCTTTGAAGGCTTTATCGGCGATCTTCTGTGCCTTGCGCAGCAGGTCCAGCTCCCAGTCCTCTTTCACATCCCGGAAGCCGTTGATCTTGGCATTGAAGGGCACCAGCTTGGCATTCAGGTTCTTTTCCAGGCCCATAAATTCGGCCACGGTCAGATAGTTTTCCTCATAGCCCAGAGCGGTGACGCCAAAGTCCGCAATGGCCTCATTGAGGCATTTGGCATAATTCCGGCCGGAATTCACATCCAGGACCTCAAAGCCCTTGATATTTGCCTGGGCGGACTCAATATAACGGCTGTCGGTGAAATAACGGCAGCCCTTCTTCGTTACGATTGCCATACCCTCGGCAATGTCGAATTCCGCGCCGTAATGGCGGCTGTAGCGAGAGGTCAGCAGCAGGCCGTCGACCTCGCCATCCAGCAGGGACAGGAACTTTTCCAGATTTTTCATGTTTTTATTCTCCTTTTTCTCGCCGCAAAGACAAAAGGCAGCTCCAAAACGTGGCGTGCCTTCAGCCAGAAGGTGTGATTATCAATGGCCTTTACCAAAATGGGGGTGACCCCCGCCAGGTTTCCGGCCAGTGTATCCGTAAAAATCTGATCGCCCACAATGGCAGACTGCTCCTGGGCGAAGCCGAACCGGGCCATGCACTGCTGCAGCCCCCGGGGTCTCGGCTTATGGGCCCGCATGATATAGTCCAGATGATAGGTTTCGCAGAAGCGGATCAGGCGGTCATTCTTGCTGTTGGAAACGATGGCGATCTTCACAGGGGAAGCATTCATCTCTTCCAGCCAGGAGCGCATCCGCTCTGTAGGGACATCGGTGGTATAGGGGACGATGGTATTATCAAAATCCATCATCAGCAGACGGATCCCCTTCTCCAGCAAAAAATCCGGGGTCAGATCTGTCAGCTCCGGGGTCAAAAACCTGGGCAGAAGCGAAAAAGACATAGTTTCTCTCCTTCAAACATATGCTAACGGAGAAACACGCTTCGGCTGCTGATCCCCGATTCTTGGGTTATTATAGCACGGTGAGGAGGATTTGTCCATGGGAATCCCGCAATATCTGGCCATGACGGATGGTGAAATCGCTGCATGTGCCCGTCTTCCCCCAAGGCTTGCACGAATGGGCTGCCATTTTTCCGATGACGGGCTTGTGGGACTTCCGCAGGCACTTCCGCGCGGCGCGCTGCTGGTAGTGGATGACCGGCTGCCCATGGCGGCTCAGGATCCGGAGCACATTCTTGACCAGCTGGCGGAAGCTCTGGAGAAGTTCTCCTGCACCGGCCTTCTGCTGGACTTCCAGCAGAAGGAAAATGCACCGCAGCGGGAGCTGGTCCGGCTGCTTGCCCGGGAGCTGACCGTTCCCCTGGCTGCGCCTCCGGCCTATGCAGCAGAGGGCTGCCGTCTCTTTCTGCCCCCTGTGGCAGCAGATCAAACCGTTGAGGAGGCGCTTTCTCCCTGGGCCGGGAAAAAGATCTGGCTGGACACCGCCCCGGCAGCCGTCCGGCTGGAGCTTACAAAGCAGGGCTGCACGCGCACCCCGCTGCCCCGAATGGCAGCTTCCGGAAAATTCAAAGATCCCGGGCTGTGCTGCCGCTATTCCATTGAGCCAACGCCCAATGGTGGCTTTCAGTTCACACTATACCGGGATCGCTGCTGCATAGAAGCCATACTGGAACAGGCTGCAGCGTTTGGAGCAGAGCTGGCCGTGGGGCTCAGCCAGGAATGGGAGACCTAAAAAAGCCGCCCCGGAAACTCCGGGGCGGCTAGCGCACAACTCAAGAGGGATATTAGTAGAACTTTCTCTTGTTCTTGCGGGCAGCTTCAGACTTCTGCTTACGCTTCAGGCTGGGGCTGACGTAATGCTCGCGCTTCTTAACTTCGGCGATAACGCCCTCCTTGGCACAGCTGCGCTTAAAACGACGCAGAGCGCTCTCCAGAGACTCGTTCTCCTTTACGCGAATTTCAGACATTGTTTTCCCTCCCTCCGATGCATCCGGCTCGATCCTGGATGCTTTCAGGGCCATACGGCTTGATTATTATATGGTGGATTCACCCAAATGTCAAGAAATAATTCGAGATTTTTCAAAAAAATTCAAAATTATTTCACGATCAGGTTGACCAGCTTGTTCTTGACCACAATGGTCTTCACCACACTGCTCCCCTGCTTCTCCAGGAAGCGGGCGATTTTCTCATCGGCCAGGGCATTTTTCACCACGGTGTCGTTGTCCAGGTCCGCATCCATCAGGACGGTGCCCCGCATCTTGCCGTTGATCTGGACGGCAATGGTGACCTCGTGATCCTTGCACTTGGCCTCGTCGTAGGTGGGCCAGGATTCAAAGGCAATGGTGTGGTCGTGGCCCAGCAGCTGCCAGAGCTCTTCGCCCACATGGGGGATGATGCAGGAGATCATCTTAATGAAGCCCTCGGCGTACTCTCTGGGGCAGGTACCGTTCTTATAGACCTCATTGACGAAGACCATCATCTGGGCAATGGCGGTATTGAAGGCCAGGGCCTCAAAATCGGAGGAGACCTTCTTCACGGTCTGGTGGTAGATCTTGGTGAGCTTGCCGTCGTCAGTATCGGTGATGTTGGCGCTCTCGGAGAAGAAGTTCCACACACGGTTGATAAACTTCTTGGCACCGGCCACACCCTGGGAGCTCCAGGGCTTGGAAACCTCCAGAGGGCCCATGAACATCTCATACAGCCGCAGGGTATCTGCGCCGTAGTCCCGGACGATATCACTGGGGTTCACAACGTACTTGGGGAAGCGCTTGCCCATCTTGATGCCGTTCTCGCCCAGGATCATGCCCTGGTGCACCAGCTTCTTGAAGGGCTCCTTCACAGGGGACAGGCCCTTGTCGTACAGGAAACGGTTCCAGATACGGGAGTACATCAGGTGGCCCACGGCGTGCTCCGGGCCGCCCACATACAGGTCCACAGGCATCCAGTGCTTCAGCAGCTCCTGATTGCAGAACTCCTTGTCGTTCTGGGGGTCGATATAGCGCATATAGTACCAGGAAGAACCGGCGGAGCCGGGCATGGTAGAGGTCTCCCGGGTGCCCTGAATGCCGTTGCGGTTGTACTGCTTCCACGCGGTGGCATTTTCCAGAGGTGCCTGACCGTTGCGGCCCTTATAGTCTTCCAGCTCGGGCAGGATGACAGGCAGCTCCTCATCGGGGACAAAATAGATCTTGCCGTCCTGGGTATAGACGCAGGGTACGGGCTCGCCCCAATAGCGCTGACGGGCAAAAATCCACTCCCGGAAATGGTAGTTGACCTTTCTTCTGGCAACGCCCATCTTTTCCAGCTTCTGGGTAATGGCCTCCTTGGCCTCCTCCACAGTCAGCCCCGTGAACTCCTCGGAATTCATCAGCTTACAGCCCTTGCCCAGGTAGTCCTGCTTTTCAAAGGCGCACTCGGAAACATCCCGGCCCTCAATGACCTGGATCATGGGAATGCTATGGGCCACGGCGTACTCAAAGTCACGCTGGTCGTGGCTGGGCACAGCCATAACGGCGCCGGTGCCGTAGCCGGCCAGAACAAAATCGCCGATGAACACAGGCACCTGCTTGCCATTGACAGGGTTGATGGCATACACGCCCTGGAGGCGGCAGCCGGTCTTGCCCTTGTTCAGCTCGGTGCGGTCCATATCGCTCTTCTTGACGGTCTCGTTGATGTAGGCCTGGACCTCTTCCTTGTTCTCGATCCGGTCCATCAGATCCTGGACGACCTTACCGTCGGGAGCCAGGACCATGAAGGTAATGCCGTAAATGGTTTCGATACAGGTGGTATAGATGGAGAAATCACCGCCGCCCACCAGCTTGAAATCCACCTCTACGCCGGTAGACTTTCCGATCCAGTTGCGCTGGATCTCCTTGGTGGATTCAGGCCAGTCGATCTCATTCAGGCCCTCCAGCAGCTTCTCGGCAAAGGCAGGCTGGTCGATGACCCACTGCATCATGTTCTTCTTCACAACGGGATAGCCGCCCCGCTCGGACTTGCCGTCGATGACCTCGTCGTTGGAAAGCACAGTGCCCAGCTCTTCGCACCAGTTCACCGGCATCTCAATGCGCTTGGCATAGCCCGCCTCATAGAGCTGCTTAAAGATCCACTGGGTCCACTTGTAGAAGCTGGGGTCAGAGGTGGCGATCATCTTGGACCAGTCGTAGTCAAAGCCCAGCTCCTTGAGCTGCTTGGAGAAGGTTTCGATATTTTTCTTGGTAAAGCCCTCGGGATGGTTGCCGGTACTGATGGCGTACTGCTCAGCGGGCAGGCCAAAGGAATCATAGCCCATGGGGTGCAGCACATTGTAGCCTTGCATCCGCTTCATGCGGGACATGATATCCGTTGCCGTGTAGCCCTCGGGATGGCCTGCATGCAGGCCCACGCCGGAAGGATAGGGGAACATATCCAGAACATAATACTTGGGCTTGGAGAAATCCCACACATCCGTATGGAAGGTATCGTTTTCCTCCCAATATTTGTGCCACTTGGCCTCAATGGCGGCAAAATCGTAATTCATTGCTTTCCATCTCCTGTTAATTCGCGGGTTCTTCCACGATGATATCTTTCAGGTCTACACGCTCGGCATCCGCCCACAGGCGCTCCAGGGCGTAAAACTGCCGGGCCTCTTCCGTAAACACATGGACAACCAGGGTACCGAAGTCCAGCAGCTCCCAGGAATTGCCCCGGTGGCCCTCTCGGCCCAGCATAGGCTCGCCCAGCTGCTCCATGGTGTACTCGGCGTAGTCGCAGAGGGTCTTGACATGGGTATTGGAGGTACCGGTGCAAATCAGGAAATAGTCTGCCAGAGAGCTGACGCGGTCAATTTTCAGCAGCTGAATATCCATGCCCTTCTTGGAATCCAGGGCCTTGGTTACTTCATAAGCGATTTCTTTGGGTGTAAGCATTCATTTGTTCCTTTCTGGGAATGGTTTTGCCTCCCCTGAAAGAGGAGGTGGCCTGAAAGGCCAGTGGGGGTATTTCAAGACCGAATTTCTCAGTCCCGGCTGACGCCGAAACTGCTCCCCTTTCAGGGGAGCCCTGTTTCTAAGTGTTCAGATACGCCAGAGCCTCCCGGGAGGCGGGGGACACTTCCCCGCCCTGCTCCGCCAGATGCTCCAGGGTCATTTCCAGGCCCAGCTTCAGCGCTGCGCGGATGTCGGAGAAGGCCAGCTCCCGCAGGCGCTCCACTCCGGGAAAATCCCGGTTGGGCTCCATATAGTCTGCCACATAGATGATGGTTTCCAGCAGGTTCATATTGGCCTTTCCCGTGGTATGGGATTCGATTGCGGAAACCACAGCCTCATTTTCCCCAAAAATCCGCTGCGCAACCAGGCTTCCTGTGAGCGCATGGAGGGTTTTGGGGTATTTTCTGGAAAAATCGTCTAACATTTTACCATACGCCTGGCACAATGTCAATTGCAGCGGCCCATCCAAAGCCTTGGTGATATCGTGCAGGATCCCCGCACGGGCGGCATCCGTTTCGTCTGCTCCCCAGCGCTTTGCCAGGGCTACTGCCGTATCCCGGCAGCCGAGAACGTGCTTCACCCGGTTGGGATTCAGCAGCCGGATAACCACCGGCTCCAGCCGCTCCATGGGCAGATTCCGGAAATCTGCCGCCGTATCGTAGAGCTTCTCCTGCCGGATATACGCAAGGACCTCCGGATGCAGGAACTCGTCCCCGGCCCGGAAAGCCAGGAGCCGCCGGACCTGGGTGGAGGAAATGGATACAACGGGATTTTCCAGAAGGATGACCTTTCCGCCCAGCGCCGTCAGCTCCCGGGTCTCGCTTTCCAGTAGGGCCGCTTCCTTCTTCTCTCCCCGCCGCAGTGCAGCCAGGGTCACGCAGCGCAGCAGCTCCGATGCAAACCTCCACTGCCGGAATTTCAGGAACATATCCGCCCCCAGCAGCAAATAGATTTCTGCACCGGGATACTGCCCCTGAATCAAGCGCACTGTATCATAGGTGAAGCATTCTCTTCCGGCAGAAATTTCCAAATCGGAAACCTCCGCCTTTTCAATGCCCTGTACTGCCAGGCGCAGCATCTCCAGGCGCTGCGCCGGGATCGCATCCGGGGCCGTCTTTCCGGGAGTCTGCCAGGTTGGCACGAGCAGCAGCCTCGTCAGCCCCAGACAGTCAGCCGCATATGCGGCGCTTTGAATGTGCCCGATATGGGGCGGATTGAAAGAACCTCCAAAAATGCCGATTTTTTCCATTTCTCTCTCCCCTTCCAAGAATCCCGCATGTTTCTAAGGAAGCCGAAATCAGTCCCTTTCCTTCTGCCGCAGCTGCTTTTCCCGGTCCCGCTCAATGGCCCGCTCCACAGCCTTCTCCTTAAAGAAGGCATTGCGCTGCTCCCGCTGGAGCTTGGCTGCATGGCGGCGGGCACGAATGCCTTTGCGCACAGGGTCGGACTTGCTGACAGGGGTTTCCTTCCGCTTGGCCCGGCCGGTCATGTTCCGCTCAGCCTGCTTTTTCTCGCTGAAGCGGTAGATCACAAACTTGGAGCCCACGCAGGCAACACCCTCGGCACCGGTGGCCTCACAAATGGCATCGCTGACCTCTCGGGGGGACATCAGGGCCCCTTCCAGGACCTTCCCCTTGACCAATTCTCTTGCGGTGAGCTGGTTTTCCGCCTCCGCAATGACGGCTTCCGTGACGCCGCCCTTGCCCACCATGAGGGTGGTATCCAAATCGTTGGACTGAGCCCGCAGCTCAGCGCGCTGCTTACTGTTCAGCATAGCCTGCCTCCTTTAGTTTCGTATAGAAAATCTTCAACGCCTCTGCCCGGTGGGACACCCGGTTTTTCTCCTCCTGGGGAACCTGGGCCAAGGTCTTTCCGAATGGCGGATAATAGAAAATGGGATCGTAGCCAAAGCCGCCTTCTCCGGCGGGGGCATGGGTCACAAAGCCATGGACCTCGCCCCGGGCCTGGATGGACTTGCCGTCCGGGGTCACCAGGGTGATGACGCAGACGAACTTGGCCTGCCGCTTGTCATCCGGCACATCCTTCATATTTTTCAGCAGCAGCTGTACTCTGCCCGCATCGTCCAGGCTTTCGTCAAAGCCGTAGCGGGCGGAATAGATACCCGGCTCTCCGTTCAGAGCATCCACCGCAATGCCGGAATCATCCGCCAGAGCGGGCAGTCCCGTGGCCTGCATGACGGCATTGGCCTTCAGGAAGGAATTCTCCTCGAAGGTGGAGCCCGTCTCCTCCACGTCGATATCCACGCCCAAGTCCGATTCCAGCACCAGCTGAATATCGAATTTTTCCGTGATCTGGCTGATTTCCACCAGTTTGTGCTTATTTTTGCTTGCCAATACTACCTTCATATACCGTTCCTCATTCAAACAGGGCATCCACAAAGTCCTTTGCCTGGAAGCGCATCAGGTCCTCTGCCTTTTCGCCAACGCCAATGAATTTCACCGGCAGGCCCAGGGTATCCGCCACGGCGATGACAATACCGCCCTTGGCCGTGCCATCCAGCTTGGTGACCGCCAGAGCCGTTACCCCGGCGATTTCCTTGAACTGCTTGGCCTGGATCAGACCGTTCTGGCCGGTAGTTCCGTCCAGCACCAGCAGCACCTCCCGGGAGGCATTGGGCAGCTCCCGCTCCACGATGCGGCTGATCTTGTTCAGCTCGTTCATCAGGTTCGTCTTGTTGTGCAGACGTCCTGCCGTATCAATGATGATCACATCCACGCCCTTGGTCTTGGCGGACTGAATGCCGTCATACACAACGGAAGCGGGATCCGCGCCCTCGTGCTGGCGGACGATGTCTGCCCCGCTGCGTTCCGCCCAGATTTCCAGCTGGTCCGCAGCGGCAGCCCGGAAGGTATCTCCCGCCACCAGCAGGACCTTCTTTCCTTCATCGCACAGCTGTTTGGCGATCTTGCCAATGGTGGTGGTCTTGCCCACACCGTTGACGCCGATGACCAGCACCACGCTGGGCGTCGTGCTCAGATCCAGTTCCGCAGAGCCCACGCTGACCATGTCCGTCAGGATCTCCTTCAGCGCGCTTCTGGCTTCCTCTGTCTTGGTGATATGGCGCTCCCGGATGGTTTTCCGCAGAGCTGCCGTGGCCTTGGCAGCCGTCTCCACACCCAGGTCTGCCAGGATCAGGCTCTCCTCCAGCTCATCATAGAAATCATCATCGATTTCCGTACCGCCGGAAAACAGGCCGCTGAGGCTGTCGCTAAGGGCATCCCGGGTCTTGGTCAGGCCTGCCTTGATCTTGTCAAAAAATCCCATAGTATTCTCCTTTTTCCTTTATTCTCCAATTCCCAGGTATTCTTCCATCTGGTTCAGGTCCAGGCGCAGGAGCTTGGACACGCCCTGCTCCTGCATGGTCACGCCGTAGAGCACATCCGCAGCCTCCATGGTGCCGCGCCTGTGGGTGATGACGATGAACTGGGTCTTTTTCAGGTTGTGCAGGTACCCGGCAAACCGGTCCACGTTCCGGTCGTCCAGGGCTGCGTCGATCTCGTCCAGCAGACAGAAGGGCGTGGGCCGCACCTTCAAAATGGCGAAGTACAGCGCAGTGGCCACAAAGGCCTTTTCGCCGCCGGAGAGCAGCGTAATGGTCTTGACCTGCTTTCCGGGGGGCTGCACCCGAATCTCAATGCCGCAGGTCAAGGGGTTTTCCGGATCCTCCAGAATCAGCTGCCCCTTGCCTCCGCCAAACATCTCTTCAAAGACCTGGCCGAAATAATGATCGATCCTGCCAAACTGCTCCACGAAAATAGAGGTCATTTCCTTTGTAATATCCCGGATGATGCTTTCCAGCTCCCGCTTGGAGGTGAGTACGTCGTCCCGCTGCTCCGCAAGATAGCTGTAGCGCTCGTTGACCCGGGCATATTCATCGATGGCTCCCAGGTTGGGCGTTCCCAAGGCGGCGATTTTCCGTTTCAGCTCTGCAATGCGCTTGTTGCCTGCGGACACGGACTCGATCTCGCCCCGGGCCTCTCCGGCCGTGCCGGGGGTCAGGCCATAGGAATCCCACAGCTTGTCCACGATCTGCCGCTCCTCCATGGAGGAGGTCACCTTTTTCTGCTCCAGCAGGGCACAGGCCCGCTCCATATTGAGGATTTCCTTGTTCTTCTCCTGGGCATCGTGCTCGGCTTTGGTCTTTCCTGCCTCGGTGTCTGCCCGGGCCTGCTGCATCTGCTGCAGGGTCTCGTTCATGGCGGCGGCTTCCGCATCGTTGGCCTGCTGCCGCTGCTCCAACTGCTCGATTTCCTGGGAAATGCGCTGATTCTCCTGCCGCATAGCATCCATCAGTGCCTGCTTCTTCTCCCGGTCTCCCTCCATGGCAGACATCAGGCTCTTCAGGTCCTCCATATGGGAAAGGGCCGTGGTCCGTTCGGCATCCAGAGCCGCTTCCTTGGTCCGCAGCTCCGTCATGTGGCCCGTAATGGCGTCGGTAGCCTGGGCCGCCTCGGACTGGCTGCCCTCCAGACTTTCCGCCTGCTGCCGGGTCTTGGTCAGATCCTTTTCGAAAATCTGCAGCTTAGCCTTCTGGGCAGATAGACGTTCCCCGTCGCTGCGGTCCCTGGATTGCAGACTCTCCCGCTCCCGGGCAGCAGAGCTCTCCGCCTCGGCAATGGCATTATAGAGCACCTCATACTGCTTTTCCTGGCCCTGGAGCCGAAGGACCTGGTCCTCCGCCTCCCGGAGCTGGTCCCGGGCGGTACCCAGCTGGAACTCCACCTGGTCAAACAGCCGCTGGCACTCCTGCAGTCTGGCCTGCTCCGCCTCCCGCTGGGAAAGGAGCTGCTTTTCCTGGGCCGTCAGCCGTTCCAGCTCATTGGCCCGGGACAGAATGCCTGCATCTTTATTCACAGAGCCGCCGGTCATAGAGCCGCCGGCATTCATGACCTGGCCATCCAGGGTCACAATACGGAACCGGTTTTTGAACTGCCGCGCCATAGCAATGGCCGCATCGATATCCTCGGCAATCACCGTCCGGCCCAGCAGGTTCAATACAATATTCCGGTACTTCGGGTCGAAGCTGACCAGATCTGCCGCCACGCCCACGAAGCCCCGGCACTTCTCCACGCCGGGCTCCTGGAGGCTCTTGCCCCAGATGGTCGACAGGGGCAAAAACGTGGCCCGGCCGCCGCCGGTGCGCTTCAAATAGGAAATTGCCGCCTTGCCGTCGGCCTCGCCGTCCACAACGATCTGCTGCATGGCCGCACCCAGGGCGATCTCAATGGCAACGGTGTAGCTGTTGTCCGTACGGATCAGCCGGGACACCGGCCCATGGATATTCCGCAGTCCGCCCCGCTGGGCCTCCTGCATGATCATCCTTACGGATTTCTGATAGCTCTCATAGTCCCGCTCCATGGCCCGGAACACCCGGACCTTGGCGGAGATGCCATCCAGCTGGGCCGACAGCTGCCGCAGCGTTTCTGCTGCATCGTCCCGGTTCTTTTTTCGGCTCTCCTGCCGCAGGCTAAAGCCGGAGATCACATTTTTGGAGGCCGTCACCTGGTCCTGGGCGTTTTTCAGCTCCCGGCGGCAGTCCTCCAGATTCTTCTTTGCATCTTCCCGCCGCTCTCTGCCGGAGGACAGATCCTCCTCCAGCTGAGCAAGGCGCTGCCGGGAGCTCTCCCGGTTCTCTTCCAAAGCCCGGATATCCGCCTCGCAGCCGGCAATCTCCGTTTGCAGCTCCGTCTGCTTGGTACGCAGCTCCAGGAACCGTTTGCTCAGGCCCTGCGCGGAAGCGGTCATTTCGACCAGCTTCTGCTGGGAGGCCGCGATCGAGGAGCGCACATCGGCAAGGTCCCGATCGATCTGCTCCACCCGCTGCTCGGTCTGGGCGATCTGGCTTTCCAGACCGCCGGACCGATCCTGCTGGCCCCGAAGCTCCTCTTCAATGCGGCTTAAGTTGGCATTGTTGTTTTCCACATTTCCCCGCAGCACGGCCATCTGGCCGTCCAGCTGCTGATGGGTACTCTGGAACATGGAGGTCTTGACCCGGACGGATTCCAGGGCGGCATCCTTTTCCCGCAGGGCCCCGCCCAGCTCCTCTGCCTGACGGTAAAGTCCGTCCAGATCGTCGTGGGCCTGCTGCAGGACGAAGGAAGCCGACGCATAGTCCTCTTCCGCTTTTTTTGCGGCAGCGGAGAGCTTATCCAGGGTATCCAGCCATACGGCTACCTCTACCCCCTTCAGCTCCTCCTTCATTTCCAGATATCTCTGGGCCTTTTCCGATTGAAGCTTCAGCGGTTCCAGCTGCAGCTCCAGCTCGGAGACCTTATCGCCGATGCGCAGCAGATTGTCTTCCGTGCGCTCCAGCTGGCGCTCTGTCTCCTCTTTCCGGTGGCGGTATTTGGAGATACCGGCAGCCTCTTCAAAGATCTCCCGGCGGTCCCCGCTTTTCAGGGAAAGGATCTCATCGATGCGGCCCTGGCCGATATTGGAGTAGCCCTCCCGGCCCAGGCCGGTGTCCATCAAGAGCTCATTGATATCTTTCAGGCGGGCAGACTGGCGGTTGATATAGTATTCGCCGTCGCCGGAGCGGTAGTAGCGCCGGGTGACGACCACCTCATCGGCATCGTAGGCCAGAGCCCGGTCAGAATTGTCCAGCGTCAGCGTTGCCTCCGCAAAGCCCAGCTGCGGGCGCTTGGCCGTTCCGCCAAAGATCACATCCTCCATTTTGGCACCCCGGAGGGTCTTGGAGCTCTGTTCGCCCATGACCCACAGGATCGCGTCGGAAATATTGGATTTTCCGGAACCGTTGGGACCTACGATGGCGGTGATATCATCGCCGAACCGGATCACCGTTTTGTCCGGAAAGGACTTGAAGCCCTGCAATTCCAGTGATTTTAAGTACACAGCATAACCTCGTTATAACCTCGTTTCGCATCATTCGGACAGCAAAAGCGTTCGCCTTCCGCACTCCTGATGCGGATAATGAATCAGTTTATTATATCCGCTTTTTCTTTGAATTGCAATGATCTTTTTCGGCTTTTCCGGGAGCCGTCGGGGAATTTCTCCAATTCCCTTTGTTTCTCTTCCGCTGCAAGGACGGCTCTTGGCAATAGTGCCCAGTTTTCCACGGCATCGTTCCGCATTTTTCCAATTTTTCTGTAGATATTCATCAACTACCGCGATTTTGATTGACATTGTTCCCATGATGCGATAGAATAACTAGGTGTGCGTTGCCGCGCTGCGGCAGCCATCATGCGTTTTCCTTTTCGGTACCCTAAAACGCGAAAGGATGTTTTATTTTGGATTTGAATGAGAAATTGGAGCAGGTCTGTCGGCTTTTCCGCATTGAGGATACCTATCTCGGTTATGAAACCATCCAGATGGGCAACGTCAACCACACCTATAAGGTAAACTTCCGTCTGTCTGACGGCACAAAGAAGTCCTTCCTGGTCCAGAATGTCAACACCTATGCCTTCCGGGACCCTGTGGGGCTCATGGACAATATCGACAAGGTCACGGAGCACATCCGTGCAAAATCCCCCGGAAAAACCTGCCTGCATTTCCACCACACCGCAGACCGGAAGACCTACGTCATCGACGGGGATAACTTCTGGCGCATGACCAACTACATTCCCTCTGTCACCTACAACACCGTAAAGGACCCCATGGTCCTGCGCAATGCCGGTCTGGTATTCGGCGAGTTCCAGGAGCAGCTGTCTGACTTCGACATCAACTCCCTGAAGGAGACCATTCCCGGTTTCCACAATACCCGCCAGCGCTATGCGCACTTCAAGGAAGCCGTAGCCCAGGACAAGGCCCACCGCGCAGCGGAGGCTCAGGAGGAGATCCGGTTTCTGCTGGAAAACGAGGACCTGGCCTGTACCCTGACCGATCTGCACCAGGCAGGAAAGCTCCCGCTGCGGGTGACCCACAACGATACCAAGATCAACAATGTGCTCTTCAGCCCGGAGGACCACAGCGCTCTGGTCGTCATCGATCTGGATACGGTCATGCCCGGTCTGATGGGGCACGATTTTGGCGATGCCATCCGGTTTGCCGCCAACCGCTGCGAGGAGGACTGCCCGGATCCCGGCAAGGCCGGCGTGGATATGGAGGTCTTCCGTTCCTTTGCCGAGGGCTTCCTGGAAAAAACCGCCCACGCCATGACCCAGGCGGAGGCCGACACCCTGGCCATCAGCTGCTTCTGCCTGACGGCAGAGCTGGCCGTTCGCTTCCTGGGTGACTACCTGGAGGGCGACCCCTATTTCAAGACCCTGTACCCTGAGCACAATCTGGTCCGCACCCGCTGCCAGATCGCTCTTGCAAAGGATATGCTGACCCGGCGGGGTGAGATGGAAAACATCATCCGGGATTGTCTGGCACAATACAAATAAGCTGATACATTTTCATTTCCGTCTGCGGTTTTGCCCGCAGGCGGAAAGTTCCTTTATAAGGAAACTTTTTCTTGATGAAAGAGTCTGTATGTGGTATACTAATCTTTACTGAAAGCTGTAATACTGCCTTTGCGCAGTTTTGAAACGAAGAGAAAGAAGGAATCGGCTTGTATCGAAAGTTTGGGAAACGGATACTGGATATTTTGCTCTCCGGCTGCGGCGTGATCATCCTGTCACCCCTGTACCTGATTCTTGCAATTGCCATTAAAATCGATGACCCAGGCCCCATTTTCTTTCGCCAAAAGCGTGTGGGACTGCACAAGACCCACTTTCAGATCCTCAAATTCCGCACCATGAAAATGTGCACCCCCCACGATGTACCCACCCATCAACTCCAAAATCCGGAGCAGTACATCACAAGCGTGGGAAAGCTCCTGCGCAAGACCTCTCTGGATGAGCTGCCCCAGATCTTTCAGATCTTTACCGGAAAGATGTCCGTCATCGGTCCCCGCCCCGCCCTGTGGAACCAGTTTGATCTCATTGCAGAGCGGGACAAATACGGTGCCAACGATATCCGTCCCGGCCTCACCGGCTGGGCCCAGATCAACGGTCGGGACGAGCTGCCCATTGACGTAAAAGCGAAGCTGGATGGCGAATATGCGCAGAACCTCAGCTTTGCCTTTGACTGCCGCTGCTTCTTTGGCTCCATCACAGCCGTGCTGAAGCACAAGGGCGTTGTTGAGGGCGGCACCGGTGCCATGGACAAGGAGCACCAGGCATGAAGCACATTCTGATCACCGGTGCCAACAGCTATTTGGGCAAGAGCCTTGCAGCCTATCTCGGGCAATGGCCGGAGGAATTTCGGGTGGATTCCATCAGCGTCCGGGATGACGCCTGGAAAGCAGCCGATTTTCACGGCTACGATGCCATCTATCATACCGCAGCCCTGGTGCATATGGAGCAGGACAAGCAGGACCCCCGGCAGGCAAGCCTGTACGACCGGGTAAATGCACAGCTTCCCATCGCCATTGCCGAAAAGGCCAAGGCCGAGGGCGTGGGACAGTTCCTCTTCCTCTCCACTGCTGCCGTCTACGGCTGCACCGCCCCCTTTGGAAAAACCGTTACCATCACCGCAGATACCCCTATCCACCCTGCAGACAATTACGGTGCCAGTAAATGGAAGGCCGAGCAGGGGCTCCGTGCTCTGGCGGAGGACGGTTTTCATGTTGCCGTTCTGCGGCCACCCATGATCTATGGCAAGGGCTGCAAAGGGAACTACCGCACTCTGGAGGCCATGGCAAGAAAGCTCCCCTGCTTCCCCGCCGTCTCCAACCGGCGGTCCATGCTCTACGTGGGCAATCTGAATGAGCTGGTCCGGCTGCTGCTGCAAAGCGGCGAGGGCGGCATCTTCTGCCCCCAAAACTCCGAATACGTCAATACCGCACAGCTGGTTCGTCAGATCGCCCGGGAGCACGGCAGGCATGTGGCCCTTGTCCCCGGCTGCGGCTGGGCACTATCCCTGCTGCGTCACATGACCCCTGCCGTAGACAAGGCCTTCGGCAGCCTGTGCTATGATTTTGCTTTAAGTCAATACCCCCAGGACTACTGCCTGTGGGACTTTGCCGCCTCCGTGCGGGAATCCGAACACTGAAACAGAAAGGAGCCTCGATCCAACGTGAAACCCAAAAAAGACGTTCTCTTTCTGTGCCAGTTCTTTCACCCCGAGTACATCTCTTCCGCCCAGCTGCCCTTTGACACTGCGAAGGCACTGCACGATAGCGGGTTCCGCGTGGACGTGCTCTGCGGCTACCCCAAGGAATACTATAACGGCCCCCAGGTCCCCAAAAAGGAGACGATTTCCGGTGTCGGCATTCAGCGGCTCTCTTATCTGCAGCCCAGCCGAAGCCACACCTTCGGGCGGCTCGTGAATTACTTTTCCTTCACCCTTTCCGTACTGGCCCACCTGGGAAAGCTGCGGGATTACCGCACCCTGGTCGTCTATTCCAACCCGCCCATTTTGCCCTGGATCGTCTCCTGGGCAAAACCGCTTTTTGGCTGCAAGCTGGTTTTTGTCTCCTATGACCTGTACCCCGAGCTGGCTTTGGAAACCGGGGCCTTGGGCCCGGACAGCAGCGTTACCGGACTCATGCGGCACATCAACAAGGTTGCCTACCCCCGGTTTGACCGGGTCGTGGCCCTTTCCTCCGAAATGAAGCACTTTTTGGCGGAGCACCGCACCATTTTTCCGGACAGCATCCGTGTCATTCCCAACTGGTATCCCGACGGCGGCGAACCGAATCGGGATCTGACGGGCAACCGTTTTGCCGAAACGCTGGGCAATAAATTCGTGGTCTCCTACTTTGGCAACATGGGAACAGTGCAGGATGTGGACACCATTCTCGGTGCCATTCGCCTGCTGAAGGATGACGACGGGATCTTCTTTCTTTTTGCCGGTCACGGCAACAAGCTGGATGCGCTGAAGCAGACAATTGCCCGGGAGGGGCTGAAAAACGCCCGGGTTCTGGACTATCTCCATGGCAAGGACTACCGGGATGCCCTGCAGATCAGCGGGGCCGCACTCATTTCCCTGGAACGCGGCACCACCGGCCTGTGCGTTCCCAGCAAAACCTACAGCTATATGATGGAGGGCATTCCCCTGATCGCCATCATGGACGACAGCGACATTGTTGCGGATATCGAGGGCGGGGCTGGCGTGCATTTGAAAAACGGAGAATGCCAACGCCTCGCGGATCTGATCCGCGGCATGGCGGCAGACCCGGAGGGGTGCCGCGCCATGTCTCAAAAATGCAGAGAGCTCTATCTCCGCAGGTATACACCGGACATCTGCACCGCCCAATATGTCCGCCTCTTCCGGGCGCTTCTCGGCAAGGAGGACACATGAAATATCTGTTTATCAATTCCGTCGCCGGCTTCGGCAGCACCGGCAGAATCATTTTGTCCGCCTGTGAGCGGCTGGAGCAGCAGGGCCACACCTGCCGCATCGCCTATGGGCGGCAGGCTACACAGTGCGGTGTGCCCACCATAGCCATCGGAAGTCCCTGGGACTACCGGTTTCACGCCCTCTGCCACCGCATCTTCGGCACCGGCGGCTTCGGCTCCCGGGCAGCCACGGCCCGCTTTCTCCGGCAGGTCCGGGAATATGACCCGGATGTGATCTGGCTGCACAATCTGCACGGGTACTATATTCACGTAGGACTTTTGTTTGATTATCTGCGCAGCTGCGGGAAGCAGATCATCTGGACCCTGCACGACTGCTGGGCCTTCACCGGGAACTGTCCCTATTTTTCCGCAGTGGGCTGCGAAAAGTGGAAAACCTGCTGTGGCAGTTGCCCTCAGAAAAACGTATATCCCAAGGCCCTTCTGGATGCCAGTCGAAAGAACTATCTGCGGAAGAAGGCGCTCTTTACCGGTATTGAAAACCTTTCCCTGGAGGTCCCCTCCAAGTGGCTGGCAAACCTTGTCCGGGAGAGTTTCCTGAAGGATTATCCCATCCGGGTCGTGCCCAACAAGGTAGATACCGACGTTTTTCACCCGACAAAAAGTGATTTCCGGCAGCGGATGGGACTGGAGGGCAGCTTTCTCGTACTGGGCGTTGCAAATGTCTGGGAGCCCCGAAAAGGGCTTGCGGACTTTCTTGCCCTTGCCGCACTGCTGCCGGATAGCTGCCGCATTGTGCTCGTTGGATTGCCGGAGAATCAGATCCAAAAGCTTCCTGCCGGCGTTCTGGGGCTGCCCCGGACCCCGGACAGCCGCACCCTGGCGCAAATTTACACCGCTGCCGACGTCTATGTCTGCCCCAGTGTGGAAGAGACCTTCGGCATGACCGTTCTGGAGGCCGCCTGCTGCGGTACCACCCCAATCGTCTATCAGGGCACGGCCTGCCAGGAGGTAGCCGAGGCCCACGGCGGGGTAGCCGTCCCTCGTGGCGCGGAGCATCTGGCCTCTGCCATTGTGGCGCTTATGCGCCGGGAGGAAATATGACCGATCGATTTCCCTTTCCCCAGAAACCAGCCTATAAGGTACTTTTCGGGCTGTATTTGTTTCTGATCCTCTATCTCTGCCGGGTCAGCCAGGTATCCTACTATCTGCTGGGCTTTTATAAGGCACAGTTTTTCAGTCTGGGCATTACCCTGGCGGCCTTGGCGGTATTTCTGATTTACCAGCGCAGGCACCTTTTGCAGATCGTCCTGAACTACCGTGTTCTGCTGGCGCTGCTGTTCGCTGCTGCCATCCTCATACCCATGTGCATAAAGAGGGACTGGCAGATGATGTATTTCAGCATCCTGCTGAGCATCCTGCTGGGGGTATTCTTCTCCTATTTTGTCACCTGTGCCCAGGCCGGAAAAGGCTTCTGCATCGTAATGGCAGTTCTTGCCGTGTATTCCCTGGCGGCTTTTGCGCTGCGGCCTCTGGCGGACCGGGGCATCCTGACGCCGCCTGTCTTTGCCAATGCCTACGGCGGCGAATTTTACAATTATATTCTGGCTTTTGTGCCGAAAACCATGGTCCGGGACCGGAATTTCGGCATTTTCCGGGAGCCGGGGGTTTACCAGTTCTTCCTGTTCCTGGCACTGTATCTCTGCTTCTACCACGTGGCATGGGAAAAGGAACTCCATATGTGGTGCTGCAGCGGCATTCTTTGCCTGGCACTGCTGAGCACCTTCTCCACCGGTGCCATTGCAGCCATGGCGGTGCTGCTGGTGACCGTTTACTTTGAAAAAAAGCTCTACCGCAGCCCTCTCGGCAAACTTCTGACGGCGGTCGCCTTCATTCTGGGCGCAGCGTTTCTTGCCTGGCTTTTCATCCGGAAGCCCCCGCTGTATACCACCCTGCTGTATATGGTCCAGAAGGTAACGCCGGGGAATCCCTCCTTCGACGACCGATTCGAGAGCATCCATATCAATCTGCATGTGCTCTCCTTCCGGCCCAGGGTTGGAAGAGAGGTTGCCTACGTTCTGGAGATCATCCCCGACAACACCAGCTCCACCACCATTCTGTTTGCCATTCTGGGCATTTTCAGCGGCTGGCTCCATGTAATTGCATGGCTCTGTCTGGTCCTTCGGGGCAAGGGGCACTGGGCCACAAAGCTGCTGTGCCTGCTGGCGCTGGCCATTACCTTCAACACCCAGAATCTGATCTCCGATCCCTATTTCTGGATCTTCCCCATTCTGGCGCTGATCGAATGCGTGGAGCTTCTGCTCGACCGGCTGCCCAAAAAGAACGCATCCATCCCGGAGCAGGCTTAAGCCTCCGGGTCGGGAGGTACTATGCACATCATTTATGCCGTGACAACCTGCTCTGAAAAGACCTATCGGCAGCTTTTCTCCGATACGGCCCAAAAGCCTGCCTTTCAGAGTCAAAAATACCACCGTCTGCTGATTGAAGGTCTTGCCAGTCATGTCGCCGTGGACGTGGCAGCGACGCTGCCGCTGAACCGCAGTCTCATGGATACCGCCTTCCTGGCCCTATCGCCGGAGGAAGAGGGCGGGGCCCGCTATCAGTACGCAGTGGCCTACCGAAACCCGATCCGCAAGATCCTCTCCGGGGCCCGGCAGGTTTACTCCACGGTCTGCAAGCTGGCAAGGCCGGACAGCGTTGTCTTTGTAGACTGCCTGAACTGCACCACCGCTCTGTTTGCCCAGCTGGCCGCCCGGAAAAAGGGCTGCCGGTGCGTAGGCATCATCACGGACCTGCCGGATATGCTTGGCTACAGCAAACTCTACCGGAGCCTGACCAACCGGGTCATCGCCGGATGCACCGACTATGTACTGCTGACGGAGCAGATGAATGCCCGAGTCAATCCCACAGGGAAGCCCCACGTCATTCTGGAGGGCCACGCTGACATTGCAATGGCCGGCAGGCAGCCCTCGGCCGACAGGAAACAGCATCCCCGCATCTGCCTGTACGCAGGAAGCGTTCAAAAAATCTACGGCCTGGAAAACCTGGTGAAGGGTTTCCTTCTGGCCGATCTGCCGGATATCCAGTTGGTCATCTACGGTCCCGGGGACTATGTGGAAGACCTGAAAGCGCTGGATGACCCCCGGATCCGATACGGCGGGATGCTGCTCAGCAGCGAGATCGTGGAAAAGGAAATGGAGGCTACGCTGCTGGTCAACCCGCGGCCAACCGATGCCGAGTTTGTGAAATACTCCTTTCCCTCCAAAACCATGGAATATATGGCCTCCGGCACGCCGGTGCTGACCACGGACCTGCCGGGAATGCCAAGGGAATATCTCCCCTATGTCAATCTCATCCGGAAGGAGACCCCCGAAGGCGTTGCCGATGCCTTGCGGGAGGTACTCTCCCGGTCTGACGAGGAACTGATGCAGCAGGGCCTTCAGGCAAGGCGCTTCGTCCTGGAGACCCGAAACAATGTGGTCCAGGCAGAGAAGATCCTGACCATGCTGGAATCCACCGAAAGGAACTGATACCATGCGGCTTTTGTGGCTTTGCAATTTAATACCCGGCACCGTGCAGAAGGCCATAGACGGCACCGCCGGGAACGGGCTGTGGATCGACCACACCCTGGAGGACCTGCTCGCGGATCCGGAGATGACCGTCCGCGTTCTCTGCCGGGGCCCCAAAGCCTGCCAGGGAAGCCTTGGGCAATTGAGCTACCGGGTTTTCGAAGAGCCCGTCATGCACCGCTATGAGCTTTCCCTGGAGCCGCTGTTCCGGCAGGAAATTCGCGTCTTCTCTCCGGACGTGATCCACATCTGGGGAACGGAATACAGCCATACCCTTGCCATGCTGCGCATCTGCCGGGAAGCGGGACTGCTGGACAGGACCATCGTAGGCCTTCAGGGTCTATGCTGCATCTGCGGAAAGCACTATGCCGACGGGCTTCCCGCCGGGGCCGTTCGGGGATTCAGCCCCCGGGACCTGCTGCGGCTGGACAACGTCGCCATGCAGCGCAGCCATTATCTCCGCAGGGGGGACATGGAGCGCGCCGGACTTTCCATCACCCGGCACATTTTCGGCCGGACCCACTGGGATGCGGCTGCCGCCCGGATGCTGGCCCCCCAGGCGGAATATCATTACTGCGGCGAAACCCTGCGGGATTGCTTTTATTCCGGTCAGTGGCAGTATGACCTGTGCCAAAAGCACAGCATCTTCGCCTCCGGCCCGGATACGCCCATTAAGGGCTTCCATCATCTTCTGGAGGCGCTGAAGCTGGTTTTGCAGCAATATCCCGATACCGTCATCTCGGTGCCCGGGCCGGATATCTTCCGCCCACAGGGCCGTCAGAAGCTATTGGAGCAGACCTACCACCGGTATCTGCGCCGCTATGCCGCAAAAAACGGCCTGACGGATCACGTCCGTTTTCTGGGATGCCTGAATGCCGAGCAAATGAAGCAGGCATTTTTGAGCGCCAATGCTTTTGTGCTTCCTTCCGTTATGGAAAACTCCCCCAATGTCCTCGGCGAGGCTATGCTGCTGGGACTCCCCTGCATTGCAGCGGATGTAGGCGGCGTTTCCTCCATGCTCCATGCGCCGGAGGAAGGGCTGCTGTATCAGTCCTCAGCCCCCTATGTTCTGGCCCAAGACATCTGCCAGGTCTTCGCCATGGGCTCCCAGGCCGCTGCCATGGGTGCAGCCGCCCGGAAAAAGGCGCAAAAGACCCACTCCCCGGAAAACAACCTGCATGCCCTTCTGGCCGTCTATGCCGGCCTGGCCGCCCACAAAGAATAGGATCGCTCCATGAAAAAACGGAACCGCGTTGGTTTTTTGAATATCCTCTCCACCTGCCTGCTCTATGGCATTTCCATCATTACGGCCCCGCTGTTTTCCCGGCTTCTGGGCACCGGCGGCTACGGAAATGTCTCCAATTATAATGTGTGGGTCAGCATTCTCTCCATTGCAGCCACATTGCAGACCCAGGCGACCCTGGCCAACGCCATGGTGGAATTTCCCGCTTCGGAGCAGGACAAATACCAGTCCAGCGTTCTGAGTCTGTCTCTTGTCTGCTTTGCGGTTGTCGCGGCGCTGGTGCTCCTGTTTCTGGGGCCCATCAGCAATGCGCTGAACCTGCCCACCTTTTTCATTCTGCTGGTGCTCTTCCAGTCCTTCGGCACCTATGGCGTGAACTTCATGAACCGGAAGCTGACCTATGAAATGAAGGCAGGGCGGAATATGCTCCTGTCTCTGGTCACCACCCTGGCCACCATGGGGCTCTCCCTGGTGTTCATCCTGGCCCTGCCCCAGGAACAGCGCTATTACGGCCGGATCACCGCCATCGCCGCGGTCTATGGCCTTCTGGGCCTTGGTCTGTGCATCTCCATCTGGGCAAAGGGAAAGACGTTCTACAATCGGGAATTCTGGCGCTTCTGCATTCCCCTCGCCATTCCCTATATTTTCTACAACCTGGCAGACCTTCTGCTTGGACACAGCGACGTGATCATGCTGCGGCAGATGATAGGCGACAGCACCAGCGGCATTTACTCCACCGCCTTCCAGCTGGGTATGGTCCTTTATACCATCTTCACTGCCCTGAACAATACCTGGGTTCCCTTCTTCTATGAGGATACCAAGCAGGGCAATGCCGATGCCGTCCGCAGAAGTGCAGAGAACTACCTGGAGCTCTTTACCGTTCTTTCTGCCGGCTTCATCCTGCTGAGCACAGAGGTCTATCACCTCTTTGCAGGCCAGGACTTCTGGGGCTCCACCAACCTGGTTCCCCTGTTTGCCCTGAGCCACTATGTGAATTTTCTGTGCACCTTCCCCATTACCTATGAGCAGTATCATAAGCAGGTAAAGATCGTAGCCGCTGCCACCATCGCCTCTTCTCTGATCAACATTCTTTTGAACTATCTGCTCATTCCCCCTCTGGGAATGCTGGGTGCGGCGCTGGCTACCGTCATTTCCCACACCCTGCAATTTCTGGCTCACTATATTTCCACCCGTTATTTTCTCGGAAAACAGACCTATCCCTTCAGCTTCTCGCTGTGGGGCAAATATGCCGCGGCATTCCTTATTGTTTTCGTTCTGGTATATCTGCTGTCCGGTTTCTGGCTGATCCGCTGGGCCCTTGGCGCAGCCATTGGCATTTGGGAGCTGCTGCGCATCCGGAAACGAAACGCTCTGATTTGATTTTTCCCGATGGTATCGGAATCCCCAAGGAGGCGATCCTTTTGGCAAAGAAAAAAGTGCTCTTTGTGGCGACTGTCGTCAAGACCCACATCGTACAGTTTCACATTCCCTATCTGAAAATGCTGAAGGAAATGGGCTGGGAAACTGCCGTAGCCGCCAAAAATGACTACGATGATCCCAATGAATGCAACATTCCCTATTGCGACAAATATTATCCCGTAGCCTTTGGCCGTTCTCCCCTGACCCGGGACAATATCCGGGCCTACAAGGAGCTGAAAAGCATCATTGATGAGGGTGACTTCGACATGATCCACTGCCACACTCCTGTGGCCGCTTTTCTCACCCGTCTTGCCGCCAGGGATGCCCGGAAAAAGGGCTGCAAGGTGGTTTACACCGCCCACGGCTACCATTTCTACAAGGGTGCACCGCTGCTGAACTGGCTGGTGTTTTTCCCTGCGGAGTGGATCGCATCCTTCTTCACGGACGTGCTCATCACAATCAACCGAGAGGACTATGAATTCTCCAGGAAGCACCTTCATGCCAAGCGTCTGGAATATGTCCAGGGCGTAGGCGTCAAGCTGGAGCGCTTCCGGAATCACTCCGCAGAGCGGGATGCCATCCGCGTCTCCCTTGGATTGGGCAAAGATGATTTTGTCCTTTTGTCCGTTGCGGAAATGACAAAAAACAAAAATCACCGCATGATGCTGGAGGCCATGGCCCGCATTCCGAATCCCCATGTTCACCTGCTGTGCGCCGGTCGTGGGCAGGAGCTGGAAAACAACATTGCCCTTTGCAGCCAGCTCCATTTGATGCATCGCGTCCATTTTCTGGGCTACCGGTCGGATGTTCCGCAGCTGTACGCCGCAGCGGATGTCTTCCTCTTCATCTCCTTCCGGGAGGGCCTGAGTCTTTCCCTGATGGAGGCCATGTCCAGCGGGCTGCCATGCATCGTCAGCCCCATAAGAGGCAATGTGGACCTGATCACGGACCGGAAAGAGGGCATCTACGCCCGTTTGCATCCAAAATCCATTGCGGAAGCCATTGTCTCTCTGGAATCCGACCCTGAGCTGCGCCGCACGCTTGGCGAAGCCGCAAAAGAAAAAGTCCAGGCCTTCAGCCTGGACACCATCTCCAAACGGATGGAAGAGATTTACCGATCCATTACGGAATAAATGATGAGCCCCTGCCGCGCGGCAGGGGCTTCTTGTATCTTATGCGTTCACACCCGGGAATAGCTTCTCAATGGCCAGTCTTGCGGCCTCCTGTTCGGCGCGCTTTTTGCTGCGTCCGTCACCCCGCCCCACTTCGGCGCCGTTCAGGGTCACGGCCACGGCAAAGTGCTTGTCGTGATCCGGGCCGGTCTCGTCCAGAAGAACATAGGCAAGGACCTGGTTCTTCTTCTGCTGCACCAGCTCCTGGAGCTGGGTCTTATAGTCCGCATTGTGCAGCTGCTTCACGGGCACCTGCACCAGGATAAAAGTCCTGACGAAATGCAGTGCCGCCTCCATGCCGCCATCCAGGAAGGATGCGGCGATGACGGATTCCACGGCATCTGCCAGAATGGACTCCCGGGTCCGGCCACCGCCCTGCTCCTCGCCGTGGCCCAGGAGCAGGTGTTCACCCAGATGGATCTTCTCGGCAACGCCGGCCAGCGTGGTCTCGCAGACCATATCCGCCCGCATCCGGGTCAATTCCCCTTCGGGGCGATCCGGGAAATTCCGGTAAAGGTAATCCGCTACCAGCATTCCCAGAATGCTGTCCCCCAAAAATTCCAGCCGTTCATTGCTGAGCAGGCTGTTGTGCCACCGCTCGTTGGCATAGGAGGAATGGGTCAGGGCATTCTGCAAAAGGGAGATATTATGAAAATGATAGCCGATCTCCGTTTCCAAATCTTTAATCATTGGTTTGCTCCTTCGATTGTGCCAGCAGGGCCAATGCCTGCTCCAGATCCTGCGTAATGTCATTTTCGGCTGCGTCCATTGCCTGCTTGACCGCATTGCGGAAGGCCAGACGGTCAGATGCGCCATGGGCCTTGATAACGGGCTTCTTAATGCCCAGCAGTTGGGTGCCGCCGATCTCATGATAATCCAGCAGCTTCATCATCTGCTTCACGCCGGAACTGCACAGCAGATAGCCCAGCTTGGAGAAGACATTCTTCTTGAACATCCGCTTCATCAGGCTGCCCACAAACATGGCGGTGCCCTCAATGGACTTCAGCAGCACGTTGCCGGAGAAGCCGTCGCAAACCACAACATCCACATCTCCCAGTGGAACGCCCCGGGCCTCCACATTCCCCACAAAGTTCAGCAGGCCCTTCTGGGATGCATCGGTGAGCAGTGCATAGGCATCCCGCTGGAGCTGGGTCCCCTTGGAATCCTCGGTGCCGATGTTCAGCAGGCCCACCCTGGGATTTTCAATGCCATACTTCTTCTTGGCATAGGCAGAGCCCACCAGGCCAAATTGCAGCAGGAATTCCGGCGTACACTCGGCGTTGGCACCGCAGTCGCAAATCACCGTGTTGCCGCCCTTTTTGTTGGGCATGGCAGGACCCATGGCGGCCCGACGGATGCCCTTCACCCGTTTGACGATCAGAGTCGCGCCGGTGAGCAGCGCGCCGGTAGAGCCGGCAGACACGAAGGCATCGCCCTGCCCATCCGCCAGCAGCCGCAGGCCGATGACCATGGAGGAATTCTTCCGCTTGTGGATCACCGTGCCGGGATCGTCGTGCATATCCACCACATCATCCGCCCCGGCAATCTCCACACCCTTGGGCAGATCGTTGTAGCCGTTCTTTCGCATGACCTCCAGGATCTCTTCACTGCGGCCCACCAGAGTGATCTCCGCACCAAAATCCTTGGCGGCATCAATGGCACCGAGGACCGGTGCCTCGGGGGCCAGGTCGCCGCCCATGGCGTCCAGAATGATCTTCATTGTGTATCCCTCTCTTTCCGCTCCTCAGAATCCCTGGCCGATCAACGCATCGATCTGTTCCAGAGCTCGCTGAGAAATCGCCAGATTCTTTTCCGCCTTTTTCCGCACCCGGTATTCCAGTGGCGAAATAATGCTGAAATTGATGTTCATAGGCTGGAAGTTTTCAATAGAGCCGTCGCTGATGTACAGTCCCAGGGCCCCAATGGCCGTGGCCTTGGGGAAAGCCACAGGCTCTTTTCCCTGGACCTTGGCGGCCATGGCAACGGCAGCCAAAAAGCCGGAGGCGGTGGACTCCACATACCCCTCCACGCCGGTCATCTGCCCGGCAAAGGCAACCAGCGGGTTGCGCCTGTCTGCATAGAATTGGTCCAGCAGCCTGGGGCTTTGCAGGAAGGTATTCTGGTGCATGACGCCGTAGCGGACGAATTCCGCATTGCGCAGCGCCGGGATCATGGAGAATACCCGCTTCTGCTCCCCAAACTTCAGGTGGGTCTGGAAGCCCACCAGATTGTAGACGCTCTTGGCCGCGTTGTCCTGCCGCAGCTGCAGCACCGCATAGGGCTCCGCCCCGGTTTTCGGGTCCGTCAGGCCCACGGGCTTCATGGGGCCGTAGCGCAGGGTATCCAGGCCTCTGCGGGCCATGACCTCCACAGGCATACAGCCCTCGAAAACCCGCTTGTCCTCGAAGCCATGGACCTCCGCCTCCTCGGCGGAAATCAGCTCTTTCACAAAGGCCTCGTACTGCTGCTTATCCATGGCGCAGTTCACGTAGTCCGGTGTTCCCCGGTCATACCGGGACTGCCACCAGGCAAGGTCCATATCCACGGACTCCGCCGTTACCAGCGGGGCTGCAGCATCGAAGAAATGCAGATAATCCGTGCCAAAGTATTCTCCGATGGCCTTGGACAGGGCATCCGATGTCAGCGGCCCCGTTGCAATGATGACCGGACCTTCCGGCACCTGGGTCACCTCTTCGGACACCACCGTAATCAAAGGATTGCTCCGAATCTTTTCCGTTACCAGCTGGGAAAAGCCCTTCCGGTCTACGGCCAGGCAGCCGCCTGCCTCCACCCGGGTGGCCTCGGCACACTGCATGATCAGGCTGTCGCACCGCCGCAGCTCTTCTTTCAGCAGCCCAACGGCATTTTCCAGCCGATCTCCCCGCAGGGAATTGGAGCAGACCAGCTCTGCAAAGTCCTGGCTATGGTGGGCTGGGCTCATCTTCTGGGGCTTCATCTCGTACAGCCCCACGGAGATGCCCCGCTTGGCCAGCTGCCAGGCAGCCTCGCAGCCGGCAAGGCCCGCACCGATCACTTTCACTTCCATCAGCCGTTCTCCTTTTTGGTCTTTGCAGCGGGTTTCTTTGCAGCGGTCTTTTTCGCGGTGGCAGTCTTCTTAGCCGCAGAGGTCTTCGCTGCCGTTTTCCTGGCAGTTGTCTTTTTTGCCGGTGCCTTCTTGGCAGCGGTCTTCTTGGAATCGGTTTTTTCCTCCGCTGCTTCCGCCGTTGGCTCCGCATTTTCGGCGGTTTCAGCGGTCTTTTTCTTATAGTAGCCTCTCTGGTCCTCAGGCAGGAACCGGGAGCACTGTTCATTGATGCAGAAGGGCTTCATGCGGCCCTTTCCGGACTTTTTGAACAGGGTCTGACCGCACTCCGGGCAATCCTCGGCAGTGGGCACATCCCAGGTCATAAAGCCGCATTCCTGGCCACGCTCACAGGCATAGAAGGCATAACCCTTCTTGGACTTGCGCTTGAGCATTCCGCTGCCGCACTTGGGGCATCGGCCGGGCATACGCTCCACCAAGGGCTTGGCGTTCTTGCACTCCGGGAAGCCCGGGCAGGCCAGGAACTTGCCGAAGCGGCCCATTTTGATGACCATCTTTCGGCCGCAGAGCTCACAAACCTCGTCCGTTTCCTCCTCGGGGACTTTCAGCCGCACACCCTCCAGAGCAACCTCCGCATCCTTCATTTCCTTTTCAAAATCCTGGTAGAAGTCCGCCAGCAGGTCTTTCCAGTTCTGCTTTCCGGCCTCCACGGCATCCAGGCGGTTCTCCATATTCGCCGTGAAACCCACGTCCACAATGTCCTGGAAACGCTCCTTCATGAGGCCCGTGACCACCTCACCCAGAGCTGTGGGCACCAGGCGCTTGTCCTGCTTGACCACGTAGTCCCGGTCTTCAATGGTGGAAATGGTGGCAGCATAGGTAGAGGGGCGGCCAACACCCTGCTCCTCCATGGCCTTGACCAGGGTCGCCTCGGTAAACCGGGCAGGAGGCTGGGTGAAGTGCTGCTGCTTGTCCAGGCTTGCAGCCTGGGCCTGCTCCCCCTCGCTCAGATCGGGCAGCGGAGAGCCCAGGGCCTCGCCGTCGTCATCCCGGCCCTCCTCATAGACGGCAATAAAGCCGGGGAAGCGCAGGCTCTGGTGGGTGGAGCGGAAGGTATGCCCGGCGCAGACCGTATCGATGGACACGGTGTCATACAGGGCGTTTGCCATCTGGCTGGCCAGGAACCGGCTCCAGACAAGCTTATACAGCCGGTACTGGTCCGGTGTCAGGCTGCCCCGTACCCGCTCAGGGTCCAGCTCTACATGGGTTGGCCGGATGGCCTCGTGGGCATCCTGGGCTTCCGCCTTGGTCTTATACACATGGAACTTCCCATAGTAATACTGCTTGCCGTAGCGGTTGGAAATAAAGTCCGCAGCGGCAGTCATCGCCTCATCGCTAAGCCGCAGGGAATCGGTACGCATATAGGTAATGAGGCCCAAGGTCCCCTCACCCTCCACATCTACGCCTTCGTAGAGCTGCTGGGCGATCATCATGGTCTTCTTGGGGGTCATGTTCAGCTTCCGGGAAGCCTCCTGCTGCAAGGTAGAAGTGGTGAAGGGAGGAGCGGCGGACCGCTTCTTCTCCGCCTTCTTCACGTTGGTAACGGTGAAGGGCTTGCCGGCAATATCGGCAATGACAGCATCGGTCTCGGCCTCATTCTGCAGCTCCCGTTTCTTTTCCTCGCCATAATAATGGGCCACAAAGGAGCCGGGCTTCTGCAGCCGGTTCAGCGTCACATCCAGGCTCCAGTATTCTTTGGGCTGGAAGGCCCGGATCTCCTCCTCCCGGTCCACCACCATCCGGGTGGCAACGCTCTGGACACGTCCGGCGGAAAGCCCTCTGCGAACCTTTTTCCACAGCAGAGGGGAAAGCTCATAGCCCACGATCCGGTCCAGAATCCGGCGGGCCTGCTGGGCATCCACCAGGTCATAGTCGATATCCCGGGGATGCTGGATGGAGTCCTTGACCACCTTCTGGGTGATCTCGTGGAAGGTGACCCGGTGGGTCTTCTCCTCAGGGAGCTTCAGGAGCTCCTTTAAGTGCCAGGAAATGGCCTCTCCCTCCCGGTCAGGGTCCGTTGCCAGATAGACGGTATCGGCCTGGGCGGCGGCGGCCTTCAACTCCTTGATGAGTGCCTCTTTGCCCCGGACGGGAATATATTCCGGCGTAAACCCGTGCTCCAGATCCACGCCCATTTTGCTCTTCGGCAGATCCCGCAGGTGGCCCATGCTGGCCTTGACCACATAATCGGGCCCCAGGTATTTGCCGATGGTCTTTGCTTTGGAAGGCGACTCAACGATCACCAGATTGTTGGATTTGCCCATGAAATACTTCCTTTTCAATCATTTTTTGCGGTTCACCGCTGCCGGGAAACGCGCTTTCCCGGATGCCGGACGATTTTCTTTTTGATCTCCAGCATCGTCAGCAGCCCCAAAACCTTTCCGGATGGCAGGCCGGAGCGTGCAATCACATCGTCCACGCTCTGAATACCGGAGCCGATGGCGTTCATCACCGTCCGCTCCTCCTCGGAAAGGCCCGCAAGGGGGTCATTTTGTTCACTATACGGCGGGGAATCCCCGTTGTCAATGGTTTTTTTCTTTAATTTTTTGGGAATGACCGTTTTCTCAGGTGTCGCTACGGTGGAATTTTCCCGGATCTGCGAAAGCTTGTCAGGATAAATCCCCTCATATTCCTCCATGATCTCCTGACCGGTTGCCACAGCAATGGCCCCGGACCGCAGCAGCCGATTGCTGCCCCGGAAACCCTCGTTATCCACATTTCCGGGGATCACGAACACATCCCTGCCCTGCTCCAGGGCGTACTTTGCCGTCAGAAGCGCACCGCTTTTCTCCGGCGCCTCCACGACCACAACCCCGCAGCTCAGGCCGCTGATGATCCGATTCCGCTTGGGAAAATGCCAGCCAAGCGGCGGGGACCCCGGGGCGAATTCGGATAAAATACAGCCCAGCTCTTCCGTTCTCCGGAAAAGGCCGCTGTTCTTCGGTGGGTAAACAATATCCGCACCGCAGCCCAGAACGCCCACAGCAGGCACCCCTTTGGCCAATGCGGCACCCATGGCTGCCGCATCGATTCCCTCTGCCAAGCCGGAGACCACCAGGCCTCCCGCGGCGGCGATTTCCCCGCCCAGCCGGGCCGCAGCCTGCCGCCCGTAATCGGAAGCATGCCGGGTGCCCACCAGGGCCACCGTGGTCAAATCGTCAAAATCCGGCAGCGTCCCCTTATAGAAAAGGACCACCGGGGCATCGTAGAGTTCCTTCAGCCGCTTGGGGTATTGGGCATCCCCGAATGTCAGCACCCGGATGCCCAGGCGCATACAGTCCGTCAGCACCCGCTCTGCATCCCGGAGATCGTGCCGCAGCAGAACATCCGCCTGCTTTTCCGTCAGGCCTTCAATATCAGCTGCGCGCAGTGTCTGCTTATCCGCACGGAAAATATGTTCCGGGTCCTCAAAATGCCGCACCAGGGCTGTCTTTGTACCATCCCCGATATCCTTACAGCCCGCAAGCCAGAGCCAATAGAGCAGCATTTTGTCACCCTCTTCATTATAATTTCTGCATCTGCCACATGACGGCCGCAGCGGCCACAGCAGCATTCAGGGATTCACAGTGAGGATTCATGGGAATGATCAGAGCATCCCCGGCCTCCTCCAGAATCTCCTGGCGGACCCCCTGCCCCTCGCTGCCGATGACCACGGCCATGGCGCCCACATCTGCCTGTCGGATATCCCGGGCCGTCTCCCGCAGCGCTGTCACCGCCAGGCTGATTCCCGCCTGACGGCAGGCATCCCGGGCTTCCGCCCAGGTGGTCACGGTAATATCCCGGCGGAAAACGGCACCCATACTGGCCCGGACTACCTTATGGCTGAACGGGTCCGCGCAGCCCTCCAGCAGAGCCACCGGCACATTCCAAGCATCCGCCGTGCGCAGGATGGTGCCCACGTTTCCGGGGTCCTGGATCCCGTCCAGCAGCAGCATTCCCTTTTCCGGGACAAAGGACTTCTTTTCCGGCAGACGGCACAGAAACACCGCCCCCTGGGGGGTCTCCATGGGGGAAATTGCCTCCATGACCTCTTTGCTCACCCGGACAACCCGAACGTTCTCCGGCAGCTCTACCTCCACACCATCGCAGAGGAAGGCCGTCTCCAAACCTGGGCAGTGCGCAGCGGCCTCTTTCAGCAGCTTGGTCCCATCGGAGACGAAAAGCCCTGCCGCCTCCCGGGCCTTCCGGGAGGTCAGCAGCTTTCTCACCTGCTGCACCGTGGGATTTTTCCGGGATGTAATTCGTTCTTCCGTCACAGCTTCTGCACCTTTTCCAGGGCGATATTATCGCCCAGCACTACCATGGTATCCCCCTGGCAGATCACATAGTCCGCTACAGGGGAAACATTGGTCTTGCCGCCGTTTTCCACCGCGATGATATTCACGCCAAGCTTGGCCCGGACATTCAGCTCCCGCAGCGTCTTACCAATCCAGCTTTTGGGAGCGGGTACATCCAGAATGCCAAAGTCCTCGGAAAGCTCGATGTAATCCAGCACATTGTGGCTGTTGAGCGATCTTGCCAGACGCTGGGCTGACTCCTGCTCCGGGATGAGAACACGGTCCACCCCCAGCTTCTCCAGCACCTTCCGGTGGGTCTCGTCATGGGCCTTGCAAACAACATAGGGAACGCCTAGCTCCTTCAGGTTCATGGCGATGAGTACTGAGGCCGCCAGATTGTCACCGATGGCGATGACGGCACAGTCCAGATTCCGGACGCCCAGGGCCTTCAGCACTTCCTTATCCTGAGCATCGCCCACGACCGCATGGGTCACATCCCCAGAGATTTGCTGCACAAAGTCCGCCCGGACATCCAGGGCAAGAACCTCTGCCCCCAGCTTACACAGCTGCCGGGACAGCGCCGAGCCGAAGCGGCCAAGACCAATGACTGCATAGGATTTCATAAGCTTTCTCCTTATCCGATCAAAAGGTTCGTCTGGGCATAGCGGAACCGCTCCATGGCCTGCTCTCCCGAAAGGAAGCCCAGGCTGATGGTCAGCACGCCCACACGTCCAAAATACATATACAATATAATCAAGCACTGGGCAGGGACGCTCAGGCTCCCCGTGGTTCCCGCCGTAAGGCCAACCGTAGCCAAGGCCGAAACGGCTTCGAACAACGCATTGACAAAGCTTACAGGGGATGTCGCACAGATGAAAACGGCCCCAAAAAACGCCAGCAGCACCATCGCGGTTGCAATGGTCATGGCATCCAGGACCTGCTTGTCCGGAATGGTACGCCGGAAGGCGCAGACGGTGCTTTTCCCCCGGAGTCTTGCCCACAGGAACAGCAGCAGCACAACAAAGGTAACGGTTTTCAGGCCGCCTGCCGTAGAGCCGGAGGAGCCGCCCACCAGCATAAAGAGCACGGAGACCGCCTTGCCGCCATCGGTCAGGGCTCCCTGGTCGATGGCCGCAAATCCTGCCGTACGCAAGGTCACGGATTGGTAAAAGCCGTTTAAGAGCTTCCCGCCCAGACCCATGCTTCCCAGTGTCGCCGGGTTGTTCCACTCCACCAGGCAGGTCACCGCCCAGCCGGACAGCAGCAGCGCTACCGTAGCACACAGCACCAGTCGGGTATAAACCGTCATGCGCCGGAAGGGCTTCCGTTCTGCCAGCTCCTCCCATACAAGAAAGCCTAAGCCGCCCACAATAACCAGTGCCCCAAGGGTCAGCAGCACCACCGGGTCATTCTGGAAGGTGATCAGACTCGCTCCCGGCTCCAAAAAGCCAAAGACATCAAAGCCGGCATTACAAAAAGCCGAAACAGAGTGAAAGACGCCCAGCCATAGTGCCCGGGAAAATCCAAAGCGAGGCCAGAAATACACCGTCAGAATTGCCGCACCGATGCCCTCCACGCTGAAGCTGCCGACAAGCACCGTGCGCTGCAAGCGCACAACGCCCTCCATATCGTTCAGGCTCAGAGCCTGAGCCATAACCATGCGCTGCTTGAGGCCCACGCGCCGCCGCAGCATGAACACAAACAACGTTGCAACGGACATAAAGCCCAATCCACCGAGCTCAATCAGGCACAGCAAGACCCCCTGGCCGAAGCCGCTCCACTGGGTGTAGGTATCAAAGGGGGTGAGTCCCGTCACACAGGTGGCCGAAGTTGCCGTAAAGAGGGCCGGAAGGAACGGGCAGCGCTCTCCCGTGCGGGAAGCAACGGGCAGCGTCAGCAGCACTGTTCCCAAAAGGATAATAATTGCAAAGGCAGAGGCTATGATTTTCATAGGGCTCATAGGTCTTCCCTGCCGCTTTCTGTACCAAAGCAGGAATCTATTTCGCAGACGCATCGCATTTTTCTCCTTTTGCCAGCAGGAACGCATTTTACTTCCCTATTATACCAGTCTTTTCCCCTTTTGCAAGGACTTTTTCGGGACTATTGCAATTGTTGATCCGCCTGTACGGCGTCAAAAAGAAAGCTGCCAAAAACAGTGTCATTTTAAGCCAGCACCCACACCGGCGTGGCAGTCCCCCGGATGTTAGAACTTCTTGGCGTAAAATCGCCAATTTCATTCAACCGGTGGACCACCGCACCGGTAATGTCAGTCACCGGTGCACAATGACACCATTTTTAGCAGCCCTATAGGGTTTTTGTACCGTCAGGATCAGCCGCGGCTCATGGACAGCGCGTCCACACCCATCAGCTTTTCCGTTTCGTCATCAAACAGGAGTTTAAGGGTATCGGTATCTGCATCATACCGTATCTTGTCGCCGTTGCAAAGAATCACACCATCTTCCACAGCATAGCTACCGTCGAATTTCAGCGCTTCAACAGCAATATCGAGAAGCTCCCGCAGCCCGAGCTCATCAATATACTCCTGAATCGTCATCCCGGTCACGGCCTGGAACACCTCATCCGCATCATTGACCCCCAGCAGCGCATAAGCCTCCTCCAGCGTATACCCTTCCGCAGCAAATTCCTGCTCCAGCATTTGCGTCATAAGGTCCCGTAAAAAGGAATTCACCTTTTCCACAAACCCGTCCATATCAACGACCGTTCCCACCATGGAGCAGGTTCCGTCCTCAGCAAAAGAGCAATTCATCACGATCTGGAAAGTAACGCCCTGTCCTCTGAGCGCCTCTGCGATTCCCTCCATCTGGGACTCTGCCCCATTCAGGAAAAGCTCCGTCACATCCAGCGTCTCACTGTGCCAGCTGCCTGCAATTTTCTGGCGGAGCAGCCCATCCTGTGCGCGGGAAGCATAGCTCACTGCATCGATATAGTCCCCCAGCGTCTGGAAGGCTTCCAACGCGCTTTCGTAATTTCCTGCGTTAAAATCCTCCACTGCCAGGGCGTAGCGGCACTGTTTCAGCAGCTGCTTGCTGTCCTGATAATCCCCCAGTGCTTCCAGCTGTTGGGCCGCAGTGGCATAATCCCCACACTCCATGGCATTCACCGCAGACTTATAGTCATTGCTTTTACAGCCCGTCAGCGTCAGCGCCAGAAGCAGTGCCAATACCAATGCAATTCTCTTTTTCATGGAAATCTCCCCTTTCTTTTTCTACAGCTCCATTATGACACAGGCTCTATGGGAAGTCAAGAAAAAGAGCGAAAATTACATTTGTTTCTTTGCTTATCCCCTCATTTCCCCGGGGCACTTACCACAGGGTGTCCTTGGCGTCCGGATAGTGGAAGACCTCCTTGAGCGTTTGGTAATAGGGCGTGGGGCTGCCGTCCTGCTCATAGCGCCAGGGATAGCCGTATTCATGCCCCTCGGAGGAGACGATGCAGTTGGGGTGTTCCTCTGCAAACCGGTCCAGGTCCTCCTGGGATACCTTTGGATGGACATCCACCAGGCATTCCAGGTTGGGAAGGTCATCCAGCGGAGACAGATCCTCTATCTTGGTATAGCTGATATTCAGCCTTTGCAGAGCCGTGCACTGGGAAAGGGGCGTCAGGTCCGTCAGATAGCCGCAATTGGAAAGCTCCAGAAACTCCAGATTTTTGCAGCTGGCAAAGGGTGTCAGATCCTTGATCATGGAGCCGGAGACGATAATGGCTTTCAGGTTCGGCATATAGGCCGCCCAACTCCAGTCTGACAATGTGTCGTTATGCCCAAAGTCGATATATTCCACATCCTCACAGTATTTGAGCTGGGAAACGGTGCTGTTGGTCACATTGTAGACATAGCGCAGAATGGTTCTGTCCGTCAGGCAGCTGCCCTGCTTGGCAAAGTAAATGCGCCAGACGATCTTGGTCCTGCCCCGGTATTCGTCCCGCAGCTGGGCAAGCAGCTCATTGTCAAAGCGGCAGTTTTCCAGGAGGAAATAGTCGCAGTCCCGCAGAATTCCCAAGGCCTGCCGCAGCTCCTCCTCATATTTTTCCCCCAGACGTTTGTTCCGGAACTCGATGCGTTCATCGTCCGTGGAGACCTGCTTGCCGAAGAGGTCGAAAACATAGTGAAAATGGGCCTCTGTCCCCGCCTGGAGTACCGCCACGTCCTGGGGTGTCAGGGCGGTATTTCCATCGGCATCCATGAGCTCCACACTCTGCAAGGCCGGCAGCAGAGCCAGCTTTCCGCTCACCGCCTCCGCATCCGCTTCCTGTAGGGAAGACAGGTCCAGCGTCTCCGTATCCCAGGGCAGCTCCTGTCCCAGCAGGTCCACGGTATAGGTCAGCTTCAGCTCCGGATATACACTGCGCAGCTCCAGAATCTCTTCCTGGGTCAGAGATGTCTCCCGCAGCGTCAGGCTTTCCAGCGCCGGAAGGTAAGCCAGATTTTCCTTGAGAGTCTGAAAATCTGCGTCTTTGGCATACAGCTCCAGGGCAGCCGCTTTTCCGTCCACCCGAGTGCTTCCGAACGCCACATCATAGAGAACCTCCACCTGGGGATGGCTGCGCCGATAATCCAAAATTGCAGCATAGCAGCTGCTTCCCCGCAGATCCGCCCGCTCCAAAACAGAATACGCCTCCAGATTTTGGATCGTATCCTCTGTCACAACCATTTCCACAGAGGTAACAGGCTCAGTCGTTGAGGCCGTTGTCTCCGGGACAGTCTGGTTTCCGCAGCCGCTCAGCAGCACCAGGATAGCCAAAAGAACGGCATATTTCATTGCGCGCATTGCAATCACCCTTCCAATCTATCTTCAAAAATTATAGCATAGCTTCTTAAGAAGCGCAAACCCATGATACCAAATAACAAAATTTTAATTCTACCCCCAGTTTGTCCAGCCATTGGAAATTTATGACTTGCCACAGAACACATACCGATGGTATAATATAGAAAATCTATCAGGAGGGTATCCATTTATGAAAAAAGCAAAGGTTTATTTCACCAAGACCATTACGCCGGAAAATGTCATCCGGATGTATGAGGCTCTGGGCCAGGCGCTGCCCGGCAAGGTGGCCGTAAAGGTCCACTCCGGCGAGAAGGGCAATCAGAACTTCCTTCGGCCCGAATTCATGAAGCCCATGATCGATGCCGTCAACGGCACCGTCGTAGAGTGCAACACCGCCTACGGCGGCGAGCGGAATACCACCGACAAGCACGTGAAGCTCATGGAGTACCATGGCTGGAGCCACTATTTCGATGTGGACATCATGGATGCAGAAGGCCCCGATCTGGAGCTGGAAATCCCCAACGGTAAGCAGATCAAAAAGAATTATGTAGGCAAGCACCTCAGCAATTACGACTCCATGCTGGTGCTCTCCCACTTCAAAGGACACCCCATGGGCGGCTTTGGCGGCGCACTGAAGCAGCTGTCCATCGGCTGTGCCTCCTCTGCCGGTAAGTCCTACATCCACTCCGCCGGTAAAGTAACGGATCAGGATATTCTGTGGCAGAACGTCGCCCCCCAGGACGCTTTCCTGGAGAGCATGGCCGATGCCGCCAGCAGCGTGGTCAAGCACTTCGGCGGCAACATGGCCTACGTCAGCATCATGTGCAACATGAGCGTGGACTGCGACTGCTGCGCCGTTGCCGAGGATCCCTGCATGAAGGACATCGGCATTCTGTCCAGCCTGGACCCTATAGCTCTGGATCAGGCCTGCATCGACCTGGTCAAGGCCTCCAATGACCCCGGCCGGGATCACCTGCTGGAGCGCATCAACTCCCGCCACGGCACTCACACCATCGATGCTGCCGCAGCGCTGGGCTTCGGCACCCAGGACTATGAGCTGATCAGCCTGGATTGATTTCTTTTTCCTGCACAAAGCACGCCGCCCAGGGGGGACTTCCCGCGGGCGGCGTGTTTTCGTTTTTATACTTCGGTTATGCCAGCCATTTTTCCGCGCCGGCAATGATTTCTTTTTCCGTCTCCCGGGCCTTTTCGGCATTCTCCGCGCATACAGAGGCATAGAGCTTCAGCTTCGGCTCTGTGCCGGAGGGGCGGACCACCAGAGAGCAGCCGTCTTCCAACAGGAATTTCAGCACATCGGACCTGGGCAGGCCGTTCAGGCCCATGCTGTAATCCAGCAGCGCCTTCACCCTTTTCCCGCCGAATTCCGGAATTCTCTCCCGGAAGGAGGCCATAATGCTCTGCATTTTCGCGAACCCGGCACTGCCGTCGAATTCATAGCTGTGGAGCGTATTCAGGCAATAGCCATAGGTTCCATAGAGTTCCTCCAGCTTCTCCAGCAGGCTCACACCCCGGGTCTTATAGTAACCGAACATCTCGCAGATCATATAGGCCCCGTCCACGCCGTCCTTGTCCCGGACGTAGGAGCCGGTCAGGTAGCCATAGCTCTCCTCAAAGCCGAAAATAAAACTGTCTGCCCTTCCCGTCTTTTCCAATAGGCCGATCTGTTCCCCGATGAACTTGAAGCCCGTAAGCACATTGACGGTTTTCACGCCGTAGTGTGCCGCAATGCGTTCGGCCAGATCCATGGTGACAATGGTCTTGACCATAACGGGGTTTTCGGGCATCTTCCCGTGCTTCACACGCTGGGCGCAGATATAGTCCAGCAGCAGCAGGCCAACCTCGTTGCCGCTGAGCAGCCGGTAGTCCCCTTCCAAAGTCCGCACGGCAATGCCCACCCGGTCGCAGTCTGGGTCTGTAGCCAGGAGCAGGTCCGCATTGGTCTTTTTCGCATACTCCATGCCCAGGGCCATGGCCCCCCGAATTTCGGGATTGGGATAGGGGCAGGTGGGAAAATGACCATCGGGCTTTTCCTGCTCAGGGACCACTGTAATATTGGTATAGCCCATTTCTTTCAGCGTGCGGGTCACGGGCTTCAGTCCGGTACCGTTCAGCGGGCTATACACAATGGCAACATTTCGGTTGACCTCTTCGCCGAACAGCACCGACTGACTCTTCACTTCCTGCACAAAGGCCGTATAAACATCATCCGGAATATACCTGACCGTTCCGCTTGCAATATCCGTTTCAAAGGCACTGTGCTTAACATCCGCAAAGATGTCCAGCTTTTCGATCTCTGCCAAGATCTCCGCTGCGGCCTGGGTCGTGATCTGGCAACCATCCGCGCCGTAGACCTTGTAGCCGTTATACTTGCTGGGGTTGTGGGAGGCCGTGATCATAACGCCCGCAGACGCTTTCAGGTATCTTACCGCGAAGGAAACCGTGGGAACAGGCATCAGCGTGGGCCAGATGTGCACCTGCACTCCGTTTGCCGCAAATACACCGGCAGCGACCCGGGCAAACAGGTCGCTCTTGATGCGGCTGTCATAGCCAATGGCCACGGACGGGTTTGAAAAATGGGTTTTCAGGTAATCGGCCAGGCCCTGGGTCGCTTTTGCCACCGTATAGACATTGATGCGGTTGGTGCCTGCACCGATCACGCCACGCAAACCGCCTGTGCCAAAAGCCAGGTCCCGGTAAAAGGCATCCTCTTTTCTTGCATCGTCCATCCGCCGCAGCTCTTCCCCCAACTCCGGGTCTGCCACAGCCTTTTCCAGCCAACGATCATATTCCTGCTCAATATGCACAGTCTTTCATCCTTTCACATCCAGAAATTGTGCCTGCCCATGAATGGTCAACGTCACGGAATCTGCCGGGATAAAAATGCAGTCTCCCTTATAAAAGGGAATGGAACCGCTGTCAAAGGAGATGGTCCCGCAACCGCCCACACAGAGCAGCACACGGAAGGCCAGCTCGTCAGCCCTATACTGCACCTTCTGCCGCCGCTCGGTATTCACCAGCATCCGGTACACTTCAAAGTATTTACACCGGGACAGCAGCTCTGAAGCCACGCCCTGCCGGTATTTCAGCACTCGCAGTGGCTGTCTGGGCTCTGCGCTACCGTGAAGATTGGCAACGTCCAGCGCCTTTTCAATATGCAGCGGTCTTTTCCGGCCGTTCCGGTCCACCCGGTCATAGTCATACAGGCGGTAGGTCAGATTGGAGCTCTCTTGGATCTCCGCCACCAAGGCCCCGGCCCCGATGGCATGAATGGTCCCGGGCGGGATGAAAAACAGGTCATCCCTGTGAATGGGGACCTTTTGCAGGTATTTCATGACGTCTCCCGCTTCGATCGCCCGGCGCAGCACTTCTCCGGTGCAGTCCTGCCGGAGGCCATAGATGAGGCTCGTTCCCGGCTTGGCATCCAGAACGTACCACATCTCTGTTTTTCCCAGCTGTCCATTCTCATGGAGTCTGGCATAGTCGTCGGTGGGGTGCACCTGAACGGACAGATCCTGCTTTGCATCGATGAACTTAATGAGAAGCGGCAGCTCCTTCTCCCCTCTGTGGCGAAGGCCCAGGTACTCCGGATGGATCTTCAGCACCTCCGCCAGGGTTTTCCCATCAAAGTCGCCGCCTGACACAGAACTCTGCCCGTCGGGATGGGTGGAGCACTCCCAGGTCTCTGCCAGGGGGGCCAGGGGAATATTTTTTTCAAAATCGTCATTCAGCCGACTTCCGCCCCAGAGGTAATCCTTCCCCACAGGCCGAAGCAGCAAGGGTCTGTTCTTTTCCGGCATAGGACTTCCCATCCTATCAATACTCCAATTCAAATTTCTGCTTGTCCTGGGCGCTGATCTCCTCACCCAGCTGCACCTCGATGAGCTTCAGCTCCGTGTCAGCCAGCACCGTATGGCGGCATCCGGCCGACATCGTAATGACATCCCCGGCATGGACCTTCTGCTCCATGCCGTCTACAACGGTCCTGCCCTCGCCGGCAATAACCACCCACACCTCATCCCGGTGCTTGTGGCTGTGGTAATTCATGCTGTGGCCCGGATTCAGCGTCACCTTGATGGTCATGGAAGCAGCTTCCACATCAATGACCTTAAAGCTGCCCCAGCTCTTCTCCGCAAACATGATCTGCTGCTCGAATTTGTCCACAAAGGGCTTGATATAGGAGCTCTGCTCCTTGTCGGAAACCAGGATGCCCTCGGGAGACGCGGAAATGATCACATCGTGCAGCCCCATGGCCAGCACCGGCACATCCATCTCATTGATGATATGCACGCCCGTGCACTTGTCGTTCAGTTCTCCCTTGCCGATGATGTTCTCATCCATAGACTCGGTAAGGGTATTCCAGGTGCCCAGGTCCTTCCACATACCGGCATAGCGCACCACCTGAATTTTGGGCTCGTGCTCCACCACCGCATAGTCGAAAGAAATCTTTTTCAGGGAATCGTATTTATCGAACAAGTCCTGATAATCGGTAAAATCCATGAGTTCGTGGGCCTTGTTCATCACATAGCCCAGCTTATAGGCAAACACGCCGCCGTTCCACAGGGCCCCCTGGGCAATGTAGCTTGCAGCCACGTCTGCCGTGGGCTTTTCTTTGAAGGTCTTGACACCGGCCACATGGTCCCCGCTTTCCGGGATGATATAGCCGTACTTCTCGCTGGGATAGGTGGGCTCAATGCCCATAAGCACCAGATTGGCCTCTCCCTGATCCGCCTGGGCGGACAGCTCCTTCAGAGCCTCAAAATAGCCATCCTCCACGTAAGGGTCTACGGGGCAAACCACCACAGACTCCTCTGGCGAAACGTGCAGCACATCCACCAGATAAGCCGTGGCCAGTGCAATGGCCGGGAAGGTGTCCCGGCGGCAGGGCTCCACGCTGATGCCCACATTCTCCCCCAGCTGATTGTGGATGGCAGAGACCTGGGTCTTGCTGGTAGCAATGGTCACCGTGGCATCCGTATCCACCTTTTTGATCTGCCGGTAGACCCGCTGGACCATGGACTCATAGCTGCCGTCCTCTTTTTTGAAGAACTTGATGAACTGTTTGGAACGGATGTCGTTGGACAGGGGCCAAAGACGTTTTCCGGATCCGCCGGAGAGCAGAATAATATTCATAATCTTTTCCTCAGCGTTCGGCCCGCATGGGGTTGTTCAGAAAATCCTCATAGGCAAGCCGGATGCCGTCTTCCAGTTCCGTCTTGTAGGTCCAGCCAAGAGCCGTAGCCTTGGAGACATCCAGCAGCTTCCGAGGCGTACCGTTGGGCTTGCTGGGGTCCCACTTGATCTCGCCGGTATAGCCGACCACCTTGGCAACCAGCTCGGTCAGCTCCTTGATGGTCAGCTCCTTGCCGGTGCCTGCGTTGACGGTTTCGTCGCCGGAGTAGTTGTTCATCAGGAACACACACAGGTTGGCAAGGTCATCCACATACAGGAATTCCCGCAGGGGGCTTCCGTCGCCCCAGCAGGTGACGCTTTCTGCCCCGCTGGCCTTGGCCTCATGAAAGCGGCGGATCAGGGCAGGCAGCACATGGCTGTGGGTGGGGTGATAGTTATCATTGGGGCCATACAGGTTGGTGGGCATGACCGAGATGTAATCCGTGCCGTACTGACGGTTCAGAAACTCGCAGTATTTGAGGCCGGAAATTTTCGCCAAGGCATAGGCCTCGTTGGTCTTTTCCAGTTCGCTGGTCAGCAGGCAGTTCTCCTTCATAGGCTGGGGCGCCATGCGGGGATAGATGCAGGAGGAGCCGAGAAACTCCAGCTTCTTGCAGCCGTTCTTCCAGGCGGAATGGATGACGTTCATCTCCAGAACCATGTTGTCATACATAAAGTCCGCCAGTGCATTCTGGTTTGCCACAATGCCGCCCACCTTCGCAGCAGCCAGGAATACATACTCCGGCTTCTCCGCTGCAAAGAATTCTTCTACTGCATCCTGCCTTGTCAGGTCCAGCTCCTTGTGGGTACGGGTGATAATATTGGTATAGCCCTGGCGCTGCAGCTCCCGGACAATGGCAGAGCCCACCATGCCCCGGTGGCCCGCCACATAGATCTTCGCATTTTTCTCCATCATTTTGCTGCCTCCTGCATAGCCTTTTCCCGTTTGGCCAGTGCCCGGTCATGGGTGGCCATGATCCTTACAAGCTCTGCATAGCTGGTCTTCTGGGGATTCCAGCCCAGCTTGGTCTTCGCCTTGGTGGGGTCCCCCCACAGGTTGTCCACATCGGTGGGGCGGAACCATTGGGGATTGACGGAAACCAGCAGCTTTCCGGTCTCGGCATCATAGCCCTTCTCGTCAACGCCGGTACCCTCCCAGCGAATGCGGTAGCCATTGGCGGCAAAGGCCTTTTCCGTAAAGTCCCGGACCGTGTGCTGCTCGCCTGTGGCGATAACGTAATCCTCGGGGGTCTCCTGCTGCATGATCAGCCACATGCACTCCACATAGTCCTTGGCATAGCCCCAGTCCCGGAGGGAATCCATATTGCCCAGTTCCAGATGGTCCTGCAGGCCCTCTGCAATGCGGCCGGCAGCCAGGGTGATCTTTCTGGTAACGAAGTTTTCCCCACGGCGCTCGGATTCATGGTTGAACAGAATGCCGTTAACGGCAAACATCCCATAGGCCTCCCGGTACTCCTTGATCATCCAGAAGCCGTACTGCTTGGCAACGGCATAGGGCGAATAGGGGTGGAAGGGCGTAGTCTCTCGCTGGGGAACCTCCTCCACCTTGCCGAAGAGCTCGGAGGTAGAGGCCTGATAAATGCGGCAGGTCTTCGCAAGGCCGCAGATACGGACCGCTTCCAGAATACGCAGGACACCCAGAGCATCCACATCGCCGGAATACTCGGGTACATCAAAACTGACCTGCACATGGGACTGGGCGGCCAGATTGTAGATTTCATCAGGCTGCACCTGGCCGATGATACGGATCAGGCTGGTGGAATCGGTGAGATCGCCATCATGGAGACGAAGCTTTCCCATCAGGTGATCGATGCGGGCCGTATTGGAAATAGATGCCCGGCGGGTAATGCCATGGACCTCGTAGCCTTTTTCCAAAAGGAATTCGGCAAGATAAGAGCCATCCTGGCCGGTAATGCCGGTGATCAATGCTTTTTTCATTCTAAAAAACCTCTTTCGGTCATTTTTTCTTATTATAACACATCCCTTTCCATTTGTCGCCCCCTAAAATAAAGAAAAGAGACCGATGAATTTTTCTCTGCTTTGATGATTTCCTTATCTATCCACTTTTTGTAATGATATTAATACTATCATTCTCCAGCAGGTATTTCCCATTTTTTTCTGTTTTTTCTCCGGATATCTCTTGATTTTATCCAATCTCTGTGATAAGATTTTCGAAAAGGATATGCAATTGCATTTCCCGCGCACCGCAAAATGCTATTGATTCTATCATTTGAGAGGACATTTTCTATGAAGAAGCTTTCCTTCGACCGTTTGGCCGAAACCGTAAAATCCAGTCGAAAGGAAAAGGGCCTGACGCAGATCGAGCTTGCAAACCTGACGGGTATCAACCGCTCCATGATCGGCCAGCTGGAGAACAGAACCTTTAAACCATCCATCGCGCAGCTGGAAGCCCTGGCAGAGGCGCTGGACTTCGACATCACAGCGCTGTTCGTTGACGAAGCAAAGGCCAAACCCAAAAACGCTCCAAAAAAGCAATACAATATCGCCGTAGCCGGTACAGGCTATGTGGGCCTCTCCATTGCCACGCTGCTGAGCCAGCACAACCACGTGACTGCCGTGGATATTATCCCGGAAAAGGTGGAGCTGATCAACCAGCGCAAATCCCCCATTCAGGACGAATATATTGAAAAGTATCTGGCCGAAAAAGAGCTGGACCTGACTGCCACGCTGGACGGCGAAAATGCCTACCGAAATGCGGACTTTGTCGTCATCGCCGCCCCCACCAATTATGACAGCAAGAAAAACTATTTCGATACCTCCGCCGTAGAAGCCGTGATTGAGCTGGTGCTGAAGGCAAACCCACAGGCCACCATGGTCATCAAATCCACCATTCCCGTGGGATATACCGCTTCCGTTCGAAAAAAATACGGCACGGACAACATTCTTTTCAGCCCGGAATTTCTGCGGGAATCCAAGGCGCTGTACGACAATCTGTATCCCTCCCGGATCATCGTCTCCTGCGACGAAGGGACCCGGGAAAAGGCGGAGATCTTCGCCGCCCTTCTGCAGCAGGGGGCCATTAAAGAGGATATCCCCACACTGTTCATGGGCTTCACCGAGGCCGAGGCCGTGAAACTCTTCGCCAATACCTATCTGGCCCTGCGGGTCAGCTATTTCAATGAGCTGGACACCTACGCCGAAACCAAGGGGCTGTCTACCCGCGACATCATCAACGGTGTCTGCCTGGATCCCCGGATCGGCACCCACTACAATAACCCCTCCTTCGGCTACGGCGGCTACTGCCTGCCCAAGGACACCAAGCAGCTGCTTGCGAACTTTGAGGATGTGCCGCAAAATATGATGACCGCCATTGTGGAATCCAACCGCACCCGAAAGGACTTCATTGCCGACCAGGTGCTGCAAATGGCAGGCGGCTACTCCTACGAAGACGGGCAGTATGATCCGTCTCATGAAAAAGAGGTCGTCATCGGGATTTACCGTCTCACAATGAAATCCAACTCTGATAACTTCCGTCAGTCCGCCATTCAAGGTGTCATGAAGCGCATCAAAGCCAAAGGCGCTACCGTTATCATCTACGAGCCCACACTGGCCGATGGCCAAACCTTCTTTGGCAGCAGGGTCGTCAATAACCTGGCACAATTCAAAGCTCTCTCCCACTGCATCATCGCCAACCGATATGATCCCTGCCTGGACGATGTTCAGGACAAGGTCTTCACCCGGGACATTTTCAAACGGGACTGAGGCCCCACCGGGAGCAGGACAGCTCCCGGCATTCGATGCCATTGCAGCTTGACATCTATTCTCTTTTCGCTTATCATAAAAACGGTATTCTTCCATTTTAAAGGCAAAAAGGGGGCGGCTGTGTTGGGTTTTTTCGCCGTCATTCGAAAAATCTATACGCACCTTTTATCCGCAGCAGGCACACTCCTCACCAGATTTCGCGGTACCTCTGCCCCAAAGCAGCCCCGGGCCATCAGCAGCTCCGTCAAACGCACACCGATCCCCCTGGAAGCAGAGGCCCCGGGTTTTCCCGCAATCCCCCTTGAGAAGGCCGTGCTTCCTGCCGACGTGGAGGCGCAGTTGGCAGCGGTGAACTGGGACCGGCGGGATGTTCTGGTGGGAACTCTGCGGAACGCTGCGCAGCTCAAAGCCTGCCTGGATGGCCGGTTCTATTACATCCCTGCTGCCCTGGTCACTGAGGAAGACAAGCCCATTCACTATGTGGCCCTGTTCCAGACGCCCCGCGTTTTCCCAGGTCATGCCGGAATTTTCTGGTACGGTGCAGTTCAGCACAGTGCCCTGGTCCAGCGTGGAAGCATTCTGGAGGTTCCGCAAACCCACGGCAGTCCGGACGCGCCGTATTACCGTTATCAGATTTGCCAATGGCTGCCCCTTCCCACGCCCATCCGTCCCCGGGAGGCCGGATTTGTCCGGGCCTTCACCAATCTGTTTCTGCTGGAAAACGCAGAATTCATCCCGGAGCTTCTGCTGGGCTCGGAAGAGGAATACCGTCTTTTCCTGGAGCTGAAGCGGCGGGTTCCCGCAGCGCCGCCGGAGGGTACAGCTTCCGGTTTTGCATGGGAAGATATCCGGGTGCTCCTCGCAGATGGGAATATCCGGATGTTCCGGGCAGAGCAGGCCCTGGGCAGCTGCTCCATCCAGTCGTTTATCCGGTATCCCTTTGCAGCCTTTCGGCAGCTATATGCCGGTCAGGCGCTTTCCCAGAGAGCTGGTCCTCCGCTGCCCCGTGTGCGGAAGGCCCATGACCATGAATCTGCGCTGTGACGACACCTTTGTACTGGACGAGGGCTGGTATCGCGCATCGGAGCGCTATGCGGACTTCCTGCGCAGGCACGAGGGCGCCAAAATACTGTTCCTGGACCTGGGCACCGGTATAAGCACCCCCGGCATCATCAAATATCCCTTCTGGCGTATGACCGCCACCTGGGAAAACGCTTCCTACGCCTGCATCAATCTGGGGGAAGCCTATGCACCCAGAGAAATTGGAGCAAAAGCCATCTGCATCGATGGAGATATCGGAAGTGTCCTGAAGCAAATCTGATGTCAGTGCCCCAAGCAGCATGCGACAAGCCCCCTGATCTTCGAATCGGCTAGCCGACAGATCAGGGGGCTTGTCTTTTGGGTATCCGTCTTTGGCCAAAGGCCGCCGGTCCTCATGCCCAATTTTGCTTAATTTCTCGCAAATCAAATATAACCCTTGAGGAAAAGGTAGATATCTGTTACAATTATTATGTAGTGATGTGTCCTTTGCTCTGACAAATGGTGCGGAATTGGTGCGGTAAATAAGGTACAACATTTTGGAAACGGGTTCACCACGAAAAATCTGTCAGAAATTTTAAGGCACGTTTTTGAACGGAATAGAAGAATTCCCCCAACGTCGGCAGCCCCGATGTTGGGGGAATTATTACACGAAAAGCAGCATTTTTACAGAATCAAAAAACCAATAAATCCCTTCAATTTTATCATGCCTCTGTCGTAAAGACAAACTGCATAATATCACTGCGCGTATACGACTCAACATATTCTACAGGGAGTTCTCCCTTGTATGAAACACGGCGTCGAAAGAATACAGGGCTATTCTTTTCCACTTGCAAGTAATTCCGCAGTTGATTGGGAACGATTTGAGCAACGATAGAATGTTTTGCTATATTAGGGCGCATATTATATTTTTCCAGGCTGTTGTATAACCCATTTACCTCGACCATATCTCTTGTCAGGGTCGGACATTTCGAAGTGTCAATATAAGAGACAGCCAAAGTTGTTGGAATATCATCATTGTAAAAGAGGCGTTCAATACGGAACACATCGGAAGAATACTGGATCATCAGTTTTTCTGCCACGTGACAGTCCGCCTTCACAACGCTAAAATCGATTAGTTGTTTGTGCTGTCTGGTCGAGTTTTCATCTACATCATAAAAACGGAAAGAGGCAATTTCCGATTCAATTTTTGGTCTGGAAACAAATGTCCCGATTCCTTGTCTTTTAATGATCAGTCCGCGGTTTTTTAAATCATCTATTGCAAGCCGAACAGTTTGACGGCTTACTGAATACATTTTTCCCAATTCAGCTTCTGTTGGAATCTTGGTATTATAGGGCCATACCCCACTGGTGATTTTCATATTCAGTTCGTTGCTTAGCTGCTTATACAGAGGGATACCGCTATTATAGTCAAGCATATCAATATTCTCCCCATCCATAATAAAATGATTTTAACATTTTTTAATGGATTATTCAATGGGCCAAATCGCTTTTTCGCACTTCATTTCGATTAATCAGGGAAGTCCTTGTTCTGTGGCTTTTTCATCTCTTAAACTTCCGAACGGTTCCCTCAAGGCTGCTGCACAAGCGCTGCTGCACCAATCACGCCTGCCATATCCCCAAGTTGAGCCAGCTTGATATCGCAATGATAAGTATCGTAGCATTTTGCTGTGACTTGCTCACGAATACGATCTATGTAGTTCTCCAGTCCATTCGCAACGCCGCCTCCAATGACGATCACATCGGGAGCATGGGCAAATATAAACTGATTCAAGCCACAGCAAAGAGATTCCAAATACGACTCCACCACATCTGTTGCCGCTTTTTCCCCAGCAATAGCCCGGGAGAAAATCTCTTTTCCAGATGCGTCACTTCCGGATGCGCTGCGATATTCGGCCATCAGAGCAGGCCCAGAGCATTGCTGCTCAAAGCAGCCGGTCAGCCCGCAATAACATTTTCGATTACTATTTTTGACCTTGACATGCCCTCCCATATGCAGCACCGCAGGTTCCGAAGGAATCACAGCATTCTCCAAAATAGAGAATCCGATACCCGTTCCCAAAGTAATCAGCAAAACGCGTCCATAGCCCTTCCCGGCACCGTACAAGCATTCTCCATAGCAGACGATTCTGCCATCGCTGTCAACCTTGACCGGCATACCAAGCGTCGTTTCAAGTCTTTGCGCGATGGGATAACCGGACAAGAACGGAAGAAACGCCTCCTTTGATTTCCCCATAATTCCCGCTCTGTGTACAAACCCCGTCACGGAAACACCCGCTCCGCAGACCTCCTTAATTTCTATCTCCGCTTGCATAGATTGCAGGGCATCCTTTAGGCTATCCAGAAAAGGCTGTTCTTCCTTTTTTGAGTTAAAAATCCTGGATGCAAGAATTTTTCCGCTCTGAATATCTACCAGACCGGCCTTTACCCGTGTTCCTCCAATATCGATTCCATACGCATATTTCGCCATTCAGCTCACCACCCAACGATCTTCAGGAATTCCAAGCGAAATTCCCGGTGTATAGCCTTTTTCGATGCAGCATTGGTACGCAAAAAGTTGTGTATACAAGCAAAGCAGCAGCGACATGGCCTCTTCCGGTACATCAAAGTGCGGATACAGGAAGTGATAGTCGCCCGGAGCATCACAGTTTTCACCTATATAGACGGAAGCCTTTGCAGCAGAGGCGGTTTCCATCCAAATCCGATCCGAGCGGGCATCCCCAAGAACATCCAGATATACAGGTACAATCATATTATCCGCCAGCGCACTGCTGAACACGGACCGCACAGGTCCATGGTAAAAAGCGTCAATTCCAGATGCATCACAGGTAACAAAAGCAATTTCTTCCATCCAGAGCCCTGCAGCCTTGCAGCATCCAACCCCATATCCTCTTGAAAGAAATACATAGCTGTGCGCGTTTTTAAAAAAAGATATTTCTTCCATTCCCTTCAGTATGGTATTCTTATTCTCCTCCATCCATCGAAACATGTGGCTGTATGCCTCCTGATCGATGCTTTCATTGCGCATAAAGGAAACGCAAATCAGTCCGCATAGGGCCATGGAGGAATAAGCCTTCAGGCAGATTTTCTCATCAAAAGAACATACATCCATCAAGCCCAAAGAACAGCCTCTGTCAAGTGCGCTACCTTCTGTCATCGTTATTCCAATACAGACTCTGCCATGCTCCCGCAGTTCGCCCACCAGTTCCTTTATTTCATGGCTTTCTCCGGAGCGGGACATGATCAAAAACACAGTGTCCGCATCGTCAAAAAAAAGTTGATCTCGAATCACATCCGACGCTTCAACCAAAGAAACATATGCACCACCGCGAAGCAGCGAATAATACATTGGCATCAGAGAGTTTTGTGCGCTGCCCATGGATGTCAAAACAATATGTTTTGCCCCTCTAAGCGCATTTCCGATTCTCTCCAACACCTCTTTTTTTTGAGTAAGAAGATCCTCCAGCGTTCGATTCAACTCCATAGGTTCTTCCAGAACATTTTGAAGATATCCGTACATTTACTTTACCCCTCCCGCAGTGAGTCCCTTAATGAGCCACTTCTGTCCAATAACGAAAATAAGGATAACAGGCGCAGTCGTGATCGTTGCTCCAGCCATCAGAAGCGGAACGTCCAAAGTAAACAAGCCCTGCATATTCGTCAGGCCAACAGTCAAAGTACGCAGACTTTCCTTCTGCACAAAAACGGTTGCCAGGAGCATTTCATTCCAAAGCCACATTGCGCCGACAATTGTCGTCGCAGACAGCGCCGGAGCCAGCAATGGTAATACCACCCGTGTAAACGCCTGGAAATAGCCGCACCCATCGATCATTGCTGCTTCAATAAAACTGTTATGCACAGAGTCCATAAAACTGCTGAGCATATTCAGAATAAACGGCAGGATATATCCGATATAAATGATCATCAGCGATGCGTGATGGTTGGTCAGACCGATTTTCGCAAAGAGACGGTACAGCGGAAACAGCAACACGACCGCCGGAATAGACATCAATGGAAAAATCGCATTTTTTGCCAATGTGCGTCCTTTAAATTGAAATTTTCCAATGGAAAAAGCCGCCATAGCACCAAACAGGATGCAGCAAAACAAGGGTATTGCCGTAACCAACAGACTGTTAAGGAATAGTCTTCCTACATCGTAATTCTCAAAGAGTTTTAAATAGTTTTGAAACGTCCACACATCAGGAAGACGCATGGCATTGTAAACATACTCACTCTTTGTTTTGAAGGACGTGATCACCGTGAAAATGATAGGAATTATATCTACAAAGACAAATAAACCCACAGCCGCAGACAGTATGTATTGAGGTAGTTTTTTGAACTTCTTTCTTTTTGAATTGACCCGCATATCGAACCCTCCCTACGCATCTTCGCTGGAAAGCATTCTGCGCCCAACAGCCTGAATGGACACAAACAGCATTGTGATCACCAGCAGCATAACAGCCAAAGCAGATGCCGCTCCGTAGTTCATGAATTTTGCGCCTAGCTGATAGATGTAGAAATCCAAAACGTATGTACTATTGATAGGACCGCCCTTTGTAAGGACATACACATAGTTAAACAGCCAAGAAAGCATATTGATCATTGACAGTACAAAGAAAAAAGAAATAACAGCTCTTGCGTCCGGAATCAATATCTTCCTTGCTATTGTAAAATAGCTTGCACCATCCAGTCTTGCCGCTTCAATGAGAGATTCATCCACCGAAAGGAGTCTTGCCAGAATCAGCATGACACCATATCCAAACTCTTTCCATATGATCACAAACATGATTGCATATAGGGCTGTCTGTCGTTCGCCGAGCCAATTATGTGCAAGGTTTCCTAGTCCTATGCTGCTCAGCATAGAATTCAGCAACCCGTTTTCCCGTAAAATAACGTCAAAAATAATGCCTGTGACCGCAATTGAAAAAATATAGGGAAATAGCATGATGGTGCGGTAAATTTTCCATCCGGGAAACTGCGTATAGAGTATCAGCGCCATGATCACTCCGCCGGCAACCAACAACGGTACACACAAAAGGAATTTAAAGTTGTTCGTCAGCGCTGTCCAGAATATGGGATTTTTCGTAAGCGTTGCGTAATTCTGAAAGCCAACGAAAGTTCTGGTGTTTCCGTTAATAGAATACATGCTATCCGCAATCACACTGATGATTGGGAACAAGAATACCAGTCCAATCATAATAAATGCGGGCAGCAGAAACAGGTATGGTACCTCCCTCTGCGAACGAGACAATCGAAGCATATTTACCTCCCTTCGTGTGTGCGGGGCATATTGTTATGCCCCGCCTTGTCGGTTCCGTTACTGAAATGTTTCGGCCCATGCAGTGAAATTCTTCACCTCTTCCGGATTCATGCTTCTCCATTGCTCCGCCATGCTCTCTACATATGCGGCAGCATCAGCGGCATCTTCTCCAGAAAGCACCATTTGACAGGCTGCGTAATTGCCAAGGCTGTGAATAGAGGAAGGCATATACAGCGAAGGGTAGATGCACGGGTCTTCCAACAAATAGTTCCACTCAAACTTCTCACTGGGTGTGCTCAACACATCCGCATTGAAACGATCATCCGCAGGGAAATTCTTTGTAAGTTCATAGAATCTATTGAGCTGCTCCGGCTGGTGCATATATACCATAAAGTCAGCAGCCTCTTGTTTATGCTTGGAGAATGCGGGGATCCCAAATGCCTGGCTCTGAACATTTTGTCCACCGGCCATCTTTCCATCTCCAAAAGCAGGAACTTTCATAATAGCGGCCACATCATCTCCACCCATTTCTTCAATCCACTGAATGGCCTGACCATACGTAGCAAAGCCCATGGCAGATTCACCACGCAGGAAGCTTTCACGTCCAGACTGGAACTCATTGGACATAGTCAATGGGTTAATATATCCCTTCTCGTACAGATTGGCCAAAACCTCAAGCCAGAGTACGTGCGCCTCTGTCTCGTAGGCTCCAGGCTCCAGAGCGGCTTCAACGTATTCCGACACATCATCATGTCCCGCAACGCCTATCGTAGAATAGATCCAAGGAGTTCCAAAGCCATCCTTCATGCCGCCAATTTCAAACGGGACTACATTGCTTTGCTTCAGTTTTTCGCAAGTTGTAAGGAATTCTTCGTAATTCTCAGGAGTTTTCTCCGGATCAAGGCCTGCGCTTCGGAACAATTCCTTGTTATAAAGCAGAACGATGGATTGTAAATACCACGGCTGTGCCCAGGTGGTGCCGCCCATAGACACACCATCCGTTCCCATCCAATGAGACATTTCCTCTTCGGAAATATACTCAGAAAGATCTGTCAAAGAGCTTTTTTCTCCCCAAACGTACATAAGTGTGTAAATTCCGGTCCAGAAAAACTGAATGTCCGCCCCCTCCCCTGCCTGTACAGAGGCCTCCCAGGCAGTCATTAAATTATCAGAGGTCTGCTGTGTCAGATTAATGTGGATTCCCGTTTCCTCTTCATATTTGGCCGCTGTTTCCTCCAACCACGCTCTGGAACCGGGCACATCCTCTTCTCCCCACCACCAAAGCTCAAGCGTGACTTTTTCACTGGCATCTGTCTGGCTATTCTGTTTTTGGGGGCTCTCTGCATCAGTATCAGGCTTTTTCGCACCGCATGCAGCAAGAGATCCCAGCATCAAAAGCACCATGGCAACACACAGAATCTTTTTCATTACAGTCATCCTCTTTCATTAATTTAATCATCATAATGTTACGTCGTTATGATGTTATAACAATAATACTCACAAATACTGGTTATTTCAATTGACAGCTTTTCCAAAAGATTCTCCCTCTTTTTGGTGGTTTCGCCATATTCTTCTTTATCTATTTTTGAACTTCGCAAATCAGCATAACCAACAGACTAACAAACACACCACCACATATTGTAAGTGCAAAATTATTTGAAAGCCAGGAAGTGTCCAAGTTCAGAAATCCTATTTCCATATTGAGTGTAATGAGGTAGGTAAACACCGCAAATATCGCACTGTTGATTGCTGCAAAGCGGATAACCTTAATTTGTGTTCTCATATAGCACTCCTTTCACCTCAGTTTATGACAATTCGTTCACTGCCCACGTTCTTTAATCTTAGAAACATAATCTACGGCCTTTTTACCTTTTGCCATTGGCACTGTTTCCAGAATGCACCTCCTAGAAGTAACATAGTCCGTTGCAACAAAATTCATGTACCTGACCCAATCTGAGACGTTGATAACGTATAGTACCTCATTTCTATCAAAATCCGAAGCAACAGCAAAAGATTCTATTCTCTGATTTTCTGCATCAAATATAAAATCAAAAATGTAGGAATGAATCAGCCAGTTACAGATCTTATGCGCTTTGATCGTTTCATTCTGTGCATTCTCCCAGTCATGGCTGCCTTCGTTAATAGAATGATGTATCCGATTAAACTCTCTGACTGCGGCATATTTCTTGACCTGCATTGTCCACTCATCGGCTTCAGTACTCAGACGATCACAGTTAATCAACTTGCGAATGATAAACGCAGAGTACAGGATTGTTTTTTCAATCACAGTACACGCCCTATCGTAGTTTTGGGCGAATTGCTCTGGTCGATTGTACCTTAAGAGCAGATTTTTCCTGCGCTGTATGTCTTGTTTCCACGGATAGCTTTCATAAATCATGCATCATACCTCAATGCTGCCATTCATCTGTTCAGGGCACAATTGGTCACGGTCTTATGCTTCTCTCAAACTCGTCATAGATTTCTTCTGTGAAGCTGCCAAGTACCTGCTTTTTTATTTCGTCGTTTCCCAGAAGGCGCGAAAAGAAATCTTGGTTCTGTTCTAACCCCTCAATCAGTGCATCATCAATGTCATCAAAATACGAAAACTCAAAACCCTTGACAGTATTGTTCCTGGCACTGGTTTTTAGCTTGTCGGATTTCAGCAGAATGTCCCGAATCTGCAGCATAGCCTTGACCACAAAATCGTTATAAAAGGCTTTTCCGGTGCGGCTGTTGATTTCCGCAATGATCTGGGATAGCCGTTCTTCTTTTGCCTCGGTCAGACCAAAGCTCTCGGCGGTCGGCAGCTTTGCCACAGGCTGTGCGACAAGGTTTGGAGTCGTATGTTCCTTCGCCTTTTTCTGAACAAAATTAGTAGCCTTGATTTTACCGTTCAGATTGAAACCGCCGCCTATTGGATTTTCCGGTATTCATCCCGAGCAGCAAGGATATCTCCCATTTGCTCACCCCGTTTTCCAGTTCCTCAAATAGCTGAGCCTCAGCTATTTGAGATTTAAGATATTATCTCATAGGGGCGGGGGGAGATGCCAGGGGGGTATTGAGCACTTACGAAGATTTGCACAAGGGGCTGTCTAACTTGGCGGCCCTTTTGCATTGGTTCGACTACAAATTGACCGCGTTCTGGGGAGTTCCCTCCAGATAGGATCGGATATTCTCCACTACCGTATTCAGCAGCCGCTGGCGGCTCTCCACCGGGGCCCAGGCCATGTGGGGCGTGATGATGCAGTTTGGGCAGTGCAGCAGCGGATTCTCTTCTGCAATGGGTTCCGTACTGACCACATCCAGCGCCGCGCCCCGGAGTTTCCCGGCCCCCAGTGCCTGGGCAAGGGCCTGTTCCTCCACCAGCGGCCCCCGGGCTGTATTGAGCAGAATCGCCCCGTTCTTCATTTTAGAAATGGCTGCGGCATCGATGATGTGCTCCGTTTCCGGAAACAGCGGGCAGTGGAGCGAGACCACATCCGACTGTGCAAGCAGGGTATCCAGGTCCACATAGGCTGCGATGCTGCGGCCCTCCTCACTCTGGCTGCGATTGTAGGCCAAAACATGCATACCGAAGGCCCGGGCCAGTCTGCCCACAGCCTTGCCAATGGCCCCAAAGCCAATGATGCCAATGGTCTTTCCCGCCAGCTCCATCTGGGGCGTCCGCCAATAGGTGAAGCAGTCTGCCTTGGCCCAGCCGCCGCTGTGCACATCCCGGTCATGAAGACCCACACGGTGGCACAGCTCCAGCAGCAGGGCCATGGTAAACTGTGCCACCGCCGCCGTGCCGTAGCCGGGCACATTGGTCACCGGGATCCCCCGGCGGGCACAGGCAGCACAGTCCACAACATTGTAGCCCGTCGCCATGACGCAGACCAGCCGAATCCCCGGGCAGGCTGTCAGAAGCGATTCGGTAATGGGCACCTTATTGGTCAGAACGATCTCGCCGTTCCCGATTCTGGCAATGGCTTCCGCCTCGGAATCCGTGCGGTCGTAAATTGCCAAATCGCCAAATTGCTTCAGAACATCATAGCTCAGATCCCCCGGGTTCAGGGCATAGCCGTCCAGAATTACAATTTTCATGACATACTCCTTTCTTCAAAACAAGTCCAGCATACTGTCCAGATAAACTGCCTCCCGGACATGGATATGGTACTCCGGCTTCACCAGATAGTGCAGCAAAAATTCCAGCACCATAGCGCTGCCCAGTCCCCGGCCCTCCAGCTTGAAGTTGGAAAAACCCATGGGCAAATAAATGTTCCGAATATCCTCCGGCCCAAGAAATCCCGGGTTTTCCATAGCTTTGGAAAACCGGTAGCCTGCCCCGCCATCCGGCGCGGCGCAAATATGGTCTGCGCAGGGCTCCCCAAGATTTTTGCGGCTGACGTTTTCATAGCATTGCTTCCGGTCCCGACAGCCAAACCAGCAGCATTCATTGCACAGGAATTCCACTTTGCTTCTCTGCGCAGCGCTCAATGTCCGCCAAAAATCAAAATCCCGATTCAGTCGAAAATCCGGCACAACGAAGCGGAAATCCGTCCGGTCCAGCTCTGCTGCAAGAGCCTGCCGGTCTGTCAGGACCTTTGTCGTCGAGGACACAAAATAAAACGCAGGATATTCCCGCTTCAAATAGTCCAGCAGCAGCTCAGAATGGACGATGACCCCGTTTCCGGGTCTGGCGCTGAACAGACGGCACAGGAAATTGCACCTTCTGTCCGACAGGTGCTCCCGCCGCAGCAGGGAATTGCTGAAGGTCAGCCGGGCAGAAATCCCGTATTCCTCCACCAGCGCCAGCACATCCCGGGGGTCATTGTCTCCGAAGCCGACCCTTCCCCCACCCCAGATGCAGTCCGCCGGGGCACCATAAATGGAGCCGATCTCACACCGGTCAAAGAAATATTCCCTGTGCTCCCGAAACAGGGGCAGGAAACGGCGGTACAGCTCATAAAACTCGAACAGCCCCGGAAGGTGAAAAAAAGCTGTAGTCTGGCACAGACGATCCATATAGGGTAACTCCTTAAAAAATGCAGGCCCGGGAAATCCATCGGTCCCCGGGCACTGCCTTATTCTCACTGATTGACGGTATCCACGAATTTCAGGAAGCCTTCTCTTCCGTCTTCCGTCCGCTTATACACGCCTGCATCCTCCAGCACCTGGGCAAAGACCTTCCCGGTCTCCTGGAGCAGAATGTCCAGCGCATTGTCCGCCGTAAAGGTGTACTGCTTTTTGAGCCCGTCCACCCAGTCCGCGTGCTTGGCCTGGACCGGGTCGGCCCGCAGATCCGCCCCGGCGACGACCTTCTCGGCCAAGTCGCTGAGCTCCCCTTTCAGGCGGCTGGGCAGCACGGCCAGACCCATGACCTCAATGAGGCCGATGTTTTCCTTCTTGATATGGTGCTTGTCCGCATGGGGATGGAACACACCCAGCGGGTGCTCTTCCGTGGTGACATTGCAGCGCAGCACCAGGTCCAGCTCAAACAGCTCCCCTCTACGGCGGGCAATGGGCGTAATGGTATTGTGAGGCTCCCCATCGGAGAAGGCGAGAATCCCCCGCGCCGCATCGGAATAGCCCCGCCAGGCATTCAGGATCTTCTCGGCCAGTTCAGACAGGCGACGGGGATCGCTGCCATCCAGGCGAATGACGCTCATAGGCCACTTCACAATTCCTGCCTGAATGTCCTCGAAGCCCCGGAAAGCAACCGGAGTCTCCACAGGAGCCGTCTCCATGGCGAAGGTATAGTGGCCGCCCTGGAAATGCTCATGGCTCAGGATGGAGCCGCCCACAATGGGCAGGTCCGCATTGGAGCCCACAAAATAGTGGGGGAACAGCGTTACAAAATCCAGCAGCTTATCGAAGGCGGACCGATCAATTTTCATAGGCACGTGCCGGCCGTTGAAGACGATGCAGTGCTCATTGTAATAGACATAGGGAGAATATTGCAGGTACCAGTCCGCCCCGGCGATGGTAATGGGGATGATGCGGTGGTTTGCCCGGGCGGGATGGTTCATTCGGCCGGCATAGCCCTCGTTTTCCCGGCACAGCTGGCACTTGGGGTAGCCGGACTGGGGGGCATTCTTGGCGGCAGCAATGGCCTTGGGGTCCTTTTCAGGCTTGGACAGGTTGATGGTGATGTCCATCTCACCGTATTCACTGGCATATTTCCAGCGCATGTCCTTGGCAATGCGGTAACGGCGAATGTAATCCGTATCGCAGCTCAGGCGGTAATACCAGTCCGTAGCCTCCTGGGGGGACACGGCATATTTCTCCCGGAAAGTGCGGATGATCTCTCGCGGCATGGGGGTCACAGCCCCCATAATACGGGTATCGAAAATGTCCCGAGCCGTAACATTGTCCTCGCACAGGCCCTTTTCACAGGCATAGTCCAGAATGCCCTTCAGAATCTCCTCCAGGTCCTCGCTCTGGGGCTCGTCGGAGGGCGCATAGTCCTCCTTATGCAGGATGTCCAGGATGCGGTTTACCAGCACCTGATGGTCCACAGGCTCGGCAAGCCCCCGGTTCATGGCATAGGAAACCAGGGAATCAATGTAGGTTTCGATCTGCATGGCTTATACCTCCACTTCCATCTCCACACCGCCCTGGGGGCGGATGGACAGTACGTGGCAGGCTCCCTGGCCCAGAACGGCATCGATGCCGGCCCGGAAACTTTCCAGTATCTCAAAGGGCACAAAGGCCTGGACGGTTCCGGCAAAGCCGCCGCCATGGACCCGGTAAGCGCCCTTTCCCTGGAGATAGTGCTCGCACAGGGCAAGGCTCAGGGCAACATCCTGATGCTCGGTGTAACCGGCGGGGATGACATTCTGCAAATACATATAGGAGGAGTAGCCGCTCTGCTTGACCAGCTCCAGAAAGCGCCGGAAATTGCCCTCCCGCAGCGCTGCCACCTGCTGGGGCACCCGGGCGTTCTCCTGATAGAAGTGAATGGCCCGCAGAACCGCCCGGTCCGGGCAGACCTTCCGCAGTGCAGGGATGGCAGCAAAGAATTCCTGCTCGTCGATCTGGGTCAGGACCTCCTTGCCAAAGTAGGCACAGACCTGCTTCAGTTCTCCGGGAATGGCGGCGTATTCATCCGTCAGGTCCGCGTGGCTGGCCTGGCTGTCGATGATGCACAGGGCATGGCCGCAGGCAGAGAAATCAAAATCCACCGGCTCGATGACGGGATGCTCCTTGTCGAAGAAATCAATGGTCACCAGATTGCCTACGGCAGAGGCCGTCTGGTCCATCAGGCCACAGGGCTTGCCGAAGAAGACATTCTCGGCATACTGGCCGATCTGGGCAATTTCCGGCTGGCTGACCTTCCCCTCAAAAAACAGGCCGTTGACAATGGTTCCGATGAGCACCTCAAAAGCGGCGGAGGAGCTCAGGCCGGACCCGGGCAGCACCGTGCTCTCGCAGTAGGCATCAAAGCCCGCCACCCGGCAGCCCAGCTCTGCAAAGCGGGCGCAGACGCCCCGCACCAAGGCGGGGGTAGAATTGATTTCCTCCTTCTGGGGCACCAGGCTGTCCAGCGACACGGTGCACAGAGGATAGCCCTTGGAGAGAATGCGCACGGTCTGAGTCCCATTGACCCGGACCGCAGCCTGGGTATCCAGATTTACGGCAGCCGCCAGGACCCGGCCCCGCTGATGATCCGTATGGTTGCCGCCGATCTCCGTGCGGCCGGGCGCGGAGAAATAGCGTTCCGGCTTTCCGCCGAAAGCCGAAGCAAACCCCCTGTCCAGAATTTCCTGCTGTGCCTTTGCAAGATGCAGCGTCTGTAAAGACATACGAAAAACCTCCCAATCAAAATATCCGGCAAACCCGGGATGAATCCATGCCACCATTATACATGATTCTTCCGAAAAAGGAAAGACACAAAGCTTTCTTTTGTATATCTTTTTATTTTTCCCCTGCTTCCGTCCCTCAGCTTCTTTTTCCGCCCCGGCACAGAGCATGGACTGCCAGACTGAGCAGCAGCATTGCCGCCGCCACGCTGACCCAGCCAAAGCCCAGCTTGTACATAGGCAGCCCATGCAGCAGCGTATTCACACCGCCAATGGGTACTCCCGCTTCGCCCAAGGCGAACAGCACGCTGACCGCCGCTGTGCCCGCTACGGTCATGGGATAGGCAAAGCGGTTGTTCTTCCACAGGTCGTGGCTCAACCCCAGCAGGATCAGAACGATTGCCACGGGGTAAATTGCGTTCAGCACCGGGATGGAGATACTGAGGATCATGCTCAGGCCCAGATTGCACACCAGGAAGGAGAAAAATGTAATGATATAGGCCCAGGCGCGGTAGGAAACATTCTGGAAAAGCATAGAAAAATACTGAGAAATGGAGTTAATCAGGCCCACGCAGGTGGTCAGGCATGCCAGGGTGAAGATAGCGGCCAGCAACACGGCGCCGGTGGGGCCGAACACCTGGTAGACGATGCAGCGCAGCGTCCAGGCACCGTTTTCTTGAATTTCATAGACCCCGGAGCTGCACATTCCCATATAGGACAGCATGGCATACACCAGGGCCAGGATGGTACCGGCCAGCAGGCCTGCCAAAACCGTATAGCGCATTTTGTCCCGCTTCTGCTCCAGGCCAAAGGTCCCCAGGGTCGTGGAGATCACCAGGCCGAAATTCAGCGCGGCAATGGTATCCATGGTGTTATAGCCCTCGGTAAAGCCCTTGAGCAGCGGCGCGTGGGCGTAGCTCTCCTGAGGCGGCGCAACCTGGGTTTCGCCCCGGAACAGGAAGCAGACAAACAGCAGCGTCAGCAGCACCAGCAGCACCGGCGTAAGGCCCCGACCGATGCGGTCTACCAGCTTGCCGGGGTTCAGGCACAGCCAGAGCGCCACCAGGAAAAACACCAGGGAATACGCCGCCATCCACAGCGCCGCATTGCTGTTCTCCGGCAGATAGGGGGCCACAGCCATCTCAAAGGGCACGGAGGCCGCTCTGGGAATGCCCAGTCCCGGACCGATGGACAGATAGATCAGCACTGCAAACACCAGTGCAAACCGCTTGCCCACCTGACGGCCCAGCTTTTCCAGCCCATCGAATCGGGCCACGACCACCACGCCCAGCACCGGCAATATCACCGCCGTCACCAGAAAGCCAACCATGGCCGGGAGGGTATTGGCTCCCGCATTCTGCCCCAAAAAGGGCGGAAAAATCAGATTCCCCGCCCCAAAGAACAGCGCAAAAAGCATGACGCTTACCACCAAAAGATTCTTTTTTCCCAGTTTCATAACATTTTCCTCTCTTTCCCGGAAAACTCCAAACAGATCGGCACGCAGTCCGGTGTCAAAATGCCAGTCCGTTCACAGTTTCCCAAAATAAAAAAAGACCCGTCTCAAATTTCTTTGAGACGAGTCTAAATTACCCGCGGTACCACTCAAATTGCGTGCAGAAACGCACGCCGCTTTCAGGCTCCAACAAGCCCTAGGCACTTACGCAGCCTGCGCGGAAGCCCCTACTTGCAGCGCTTTGGGGAACCCCAGCTCGGAAGGGATGGGATATTATGACTGCTGCCTGCCAGGCTTCCACCGTCCCCGGCTCTCTATATGGTGCGCAACCAAATCCGTCTTCGTCATAGCTTTTTCTATTCACTTGTGCTCATTGTACAGACGAAACAGCACTTTGTCAAGAATTTTTCTTCAGTGGAAGAACGTCCGCCATACAAGGACAAATCAGGCAGCCCCGGAAGGAGCTGCCTGAAAAGGGATCGGTTTTTACTTGTTTCTGTTCTCCAGGTAGGCCTTCTTGGCGGCAGCCAAACCGGCCTTGGCTCCGGCGAAGCCTGCCTTGGCGGCATCGGCTACGTCAGCGGCCACAACTGCGGCAGCCTCCCTGGCGTTCTCGGCGAACTCCTTGGCAGCCTCCTTAGCAGCTTCCTTGACCTTCTCGCGGTCGGCAGCCTTGGCTTCCTCGGCAGCCTTTTCCGCATCGGCCTTTTCAGCCTCCTGCTTAATGGCAGCCTGGGCAGCGGCCAGACGGGCGATGGGCACGCGGAAGGGGCTGCAGGACACATAGTCCAGGCCCAGAGCATTGCAGAACTCCACGGAAGCGGGGTCGCCGCCATGCTCGCCGCAGATGCCGCAGTGCAGGTTGGGCCGGGTCTTCTTGCCCAGCTCCATGGCAACCTTCATCAGCTTGCCAACGCCGTTCTGGTCCAGCTTGGCAAAGGGATCGTTCTCGTAGATCTTGGCCTCATAGTAGGCGTTCAGGAACTTGCCTGCATCGTCGCGGGAGAAGCCAAAGGTCATCTGGGTCAGATCGTTGGTGCCGAAGCAGAAGAACTCGGCTTCCTTGGCGATCTCATCAGCAGTCAGAGCTGCGCGAGGGATCTCGATCATGGTACCAACCTCGTAGGTCAGCTCCACACCGGCAGCAGCGATTTCCGCATCGGCCGTCTCCACGACCACCTTCTTCACAAAGGCCAGCTCCTTGGTCTCGCCAACCAGGGGGATCATGATCTCGGGCTTGATGTCCCAATCGGGATGGGCCTTTTTGACATTGATGGCGGCCCGGATGATGGCCTTGGTCTGCATTTTGGCAATCTCCGGATAGGTGACGGTCAGGCGGCAGCCGCGGTGACCCATCATGGGGTTGAACTCATGCAGGGAGGCGATGATGGCCTTGATGGCCTCTACGCTCTTGCCCTGGGCCGCAGCCAGCTGCTCGATCTCAGCCTGGGTGGTGGGAACAAACTCATGCAGAGGGGGGTCCAGGAAGCGGATGCACACAGGGCTTCCCTCCAGGGCCTCATAGAGCTTCTCAAAGTCACCCTGCTGATAGGGCAGGATCTTGTCCAGAGCGGTCTCCCGCTCTGCAACGGTATCGGAGCAGATCATCTCCCGGAAAGCAGCGATCCGCTCGGGGTCAAAGAACATATGCTCGGTACGGCACAGGCCAATGCCCTCTGCGCCCAGCTCCTTTGCCTTCTTGGCATCGGTGGGGGTATCGGCATTGGTGCGGACCTTCATGGTGCGGTACTTGTCGGCCAGAGCCATAATGCGGCCGAACTCACCGGCGATTTCGGCATCCACAGTGGGGATAACGCCTTCATAAATATTGCCGGTTGAACCATCGATGGAGATGAAGTCGCCCTCGTGGTAGGTCTTGCCGCCCAGCGTAAACTGCTTGTGCTCTTCGTCCATATTGATTTCGCCGCAGCCGGAGACGCAGCAGGAACCCATGCCCCGGGCCACAACGGCAGCGTGAGAGGTCATGCCGCCGCGAACAGTCAGGATGCCCTGGGCAACCTTCATGCCGGTGATATCCTCAGGAGAAGTCTCCAGACGAACCAGGACAACCTTTTCTCCTCTGGCGGCCCACTCTTCCGCATCCTCAGCAGAGAACACGACCTTGCCGCAGGCAGCTCCGGGAGAAGCGCCCAGACCACGGCCGATGGGGGTAGCCTCCTTCAGAGCCTTGGCATCGAACTGGGGGTGCAGCAGGGTATCCAGATTCCGGGGGTCGATCATAGCAACGGCCTTCTTCTCACCGATCATGCCCTCGTCCAGGAGGTCACAGGCGATCTTCAGAGCGGCCTTGGCGGTACGCTTGCCGTTACGGGTCTGGAGCATATAGAGCTTGCCGTTCTCCACGGTGAACTCCATATCCTGCATATCCCGGTAGTGGTCCTCGAGCAGGGCGCAGACCTTGACGAACTGCTCATATGCTTCGGGGAACTTGTCGGCCATCTGGGCAATGGGCATGGGGGTACGGACACCGGCCACTACGTCCTCGCCCTGGGCGTTGGTCAGGAATTCGCCCATGAGCTTCTTCTCGCCGGTGGCGGGGTCACGGGTAAAGGCCACGCCGGTGCCGGAATTGTCGTTCAGGTTGCCAAATACCATGGGCATGACATTGACGGCAGTGCCCCAGGAATAGGGAATGTCGTTGTCACGGCGGTAGACGTTGGCTCTGGGGTTATCCCAAGAGCGGAAGACCGCACGGATGGCCTCGTATAGCTGCACCTTGGGATCGGAGGGGAATTCCACGCCCAGCTTGGCCTTGTACTCAGCCTTGAACTGGGAAGCCAATTCCTTCAGGTCCTCTGCGGTGAGCTCCACGTCATAGGTGACGCCCTTGCGCTGCTTCATCTCATCGATGAGCTGCTCGAAATACTTCTTGCCCACTTCCATAACCACGTCGGAGAACATCTGGATGAACCGGCGGTAGGAGTCATAGACAAACCGGGCGAAGGCGGGATCGGGATTGCCCTTGATCATGGCATCCACAACATCGTCGTTCAGGCCCAGGTTCAGGATGGTATCCATCATACCGGGCATGGAGGCCCGGGCGCCGGAGCGGACGGAGACCAGCAGAGGGTTATTCAGATCGCCGAACTTCTTGCCGTTGATCTGCTCCATCTTATCCACGTACTCCATGATCTGGGCCATGATCTCGTCATTGATCTTCTGGCCGTCCTCGTAGTACTTGGTGCAGGCTTCGGTAGAAATAGTAAAGCCCTGGGGAACCGGAAGGCCGATCCTGGTCATCTCTGCCAGATTGGCGCCCTTGCCGCCCAGAAGCTCTCGCATGGAACCGTCACCCTCGGTGAACAAATAAACATACTTGTGAGACATACAATACCCCTTTCAAATACACGGGCGAATACCGCGAATCGATATTTTTTGCCCGATATTTACACATTTGAATTCTCTAAGTGCCAAAACAGTATATCACGATAGCATCAATTTTTCAATAGGATTTCCCAATTCCTGGTAGATTTCACGGTTTGTACAAATTTGATAGATTATTTTGTCAAAACCGACGGTTTTTATACATTATTTACGGCCCTTTCCCGGTTTGGAAAGGGCCGTGCGTATTTTTATTCGATATTTTTGCATTTATTCCCCGGTATGGAACAGCAGCAGCGACACCCAGGTGACCACATTCTGCCCGTACTGGAACTCCAGTCCGTTCTCCTCCAGCGTAGGAATGATGTTGATGCCCTGGCTTTCCACACAGGGATGCATTTTTTCCGGATGGCGGCAGGGCTTGCCATCCAGAATGGCGCAGCGGCCGCAGATGGCACAGGCCTCGGTAGAGAGAATATAGGGATCCAGTCCATGGGCCCGGAGAATATCCCCCACCTGATCCGTCAGGCGCTCATGGTCCCGGCGGGTGGCAAGGGTTGCCTCCAGATCCGCAATGTCCGCCACCTCCGTCAGGCTGGAAATCAGCAGGGCCTTATTGTAGCTCAGGCACTTGGCTCTGCAGTCCGCCACCGTCCCCACCCCAGGCGGGCAGGCCCAGCTTTTGCCGTACATGGCACACTCCGTCTGGCAGATATGTCGCACCCGGTCTGAAAATTCCAGGCTCTGCGGGTCCACCCAGGCATAGATGTACAGGGGCAGCTCGGCAAGCTCCTGCTCAATCGTCTGGTAATTCACACAAATTCCTCCAATATGTCATGGCAAATCCCAAAAGCAGCTATTTTCAGGATATCTGAGCAGGCTTGGTCTTCTTCGCCTTCATCAGCACCAGCAGCACCGGCGCAGAATAGACCACTGGCCCTGCATAGCGAACAGCTCCGTTGATATGGGTCAGCAGCAGCCCAGCGATGGCCAGCAGTACCGGCAAGGCCATTTGCTTTTTTTCTCTGCTGCCCGCATACCAGGCGGCAAGTCCAAGCAGCAGCCCCAGCCAATTGTAAATGCCGGAAACCACAAAAATCCGCACAGGATAACTATGCTCAAAGTCCCAAAGCTTTGACTCCGCAGCACGCCTGGCGTCGCTTTCCAGCCATCTGGAGAAGCCGCTCAGCTGCGGTTCTACATGATCAAAGCCAATCAACACCTCGCCGATGGTCTTCTCCACATCCCATGCAAAGGGACAGAAATACCAGTTTCTCGAATATACCACCGCTTCCAGCATGGTCAGCGGGTGCTTCAGCGCCAGCTTGCCATGCAGCAGCAAATAGCGCTGCACCTGCATAGGAGTATCCGCATGATAGGTAGCCTTGATCGCATCCACAATTTTGGGGTCGTACTGCGTCACCACCGTGTCATAGTCCAGAACCTGGGAGATGATTTCCTTTTCCTCTTCCGTGACCCAATCGGGGTGGTTGCTGCAATAATAGCCCGTTAATTGATAGAAAAAGCTGTAGTTTTCCTTTTGCTCCGGGCTTTCGATGCCGACTGCCGGATAAAGCGCCCAGTTCACCAGACAGTGCAGCGCCACCAATGCCAGGCAGGCAGCCACCGCAAACCGGCGCAGCTCTTTCTTCCCCACCAGGCACAGCAAAATCAGCGCGGAAAGGTACATTCCGCCCTTTCTGGAAGCCCCGCACAGAAGCGCCAGAATAAGCAGCGGGACCGTGTTTCTTTTAGAGCCATCCTCCAAAGTCCGGCAGTAAAAGATAATCAGCAGCAAAAACAGCGGACTGTAAACAGAATCCTTCAAAGCCCCCTGGGCCATGGAGACATACATCATGGCGAGGCCAAAAAACAGGCTGAGCAAAAAGCCAATGTACTTCTTGCCGGAACGGGACGCAGCCTCTTCGCAGCCAAAGCTCAGCGCGTATAGCCCCAGGATAACCTGGAACAGGACGCAGAAAAACAGCCCCAGATTGTTTCCGCCCAGACGCTGTCCCAGGGTCATGAGGAACCCATAGACAAAGGTCAACAGCACAGGCGAGGAGGCCTGGATCGGCTGATAACCCTGGTACTGCAAAATCTGCACCGTGGTATCCAAATAAATAGACCCGGGAGACCGCAGAATCAGCAGCGGCAGCCAGCACAGCAGGATAATTCCCGCCCACAGCAGCTGCCACTCAGGCCGGAAGGACGTCCGCTCCCCCATGGGTACGGACATCCAGCTGCAAAACAGCAGAATCAGGCTGTAAAAGCTGGCAGTCATGGATATCCAGAACAGCAGATTTTCCAGGAGCCCAATCTGGGGCACCGCCACAAGGTTTACCAGCTTTTGGGTCGGTGACAGGTAAATGAGCGTATTCTGCGTGAAAAACAGGGCAAGTATCAGCGCCGGAGCCCGGAATTTTTTCTTTGCCCCCCGGAGGCCCCGCAGCTGCACCGCCGCAAGGGCAAGCATTGCCAGGGAATACACAAAAAGCAGGAGTTTTGCCCGTTTGCCACCATAGAGCAGCGTATAAACGATATGTCGAAAAATGCCGTCCTCCGGTGCCGCGCCGCGGGAAAGCGCCAGCCGCACCAGCTCTTCGGCAAACATCACGCAGGCCCAAAGGCAGACAACCAAGACTGATTTCCAGGGAATACGGTTGGATTTTTTCATTTTGTCGCTCCTTTTTCCTCGCATTCCCAGGGGAAGGGCTTTCCTTTCAGCACAGAGGAACGTATGTAGCGAAAGGTCTCCGCCTCTCCCCGGTCCCGGAGCATTTCCAGAAGATAGGCAAGCTCCCGCTCCGTATCCGGGTGCATCAGCAGCCGCTCCCGGCTTTTGACAAAGTAATTGTAAGGAGAAGCCGACGTGTAGTTCTTCCCCTCGTAGGTCATACAGGCGGCCCGGCGGTCCATAACCATCTCCACCAGGTATTTTCTGGGCATGGGCACCGGCTCATAGCGCTTGGTTGTAGGGCTCAGGTCCGTCCAGTATTCATAGTGGTGCCGGTTGCGGCCCTTGTGGTGCATCCATGCCTCGCTGTAGCCCTTTTGCTCCCGTTCGGCGGCATTGGGACTGCGGTAGCCCTGGTAGTATTTGATGCCCTGCCGGAATTCCGTCGGGGAAAACTTACTCAGATCATGGGTAAGTCCCTGGCGGTATAGCCCCACCCGAAAGCAGCCTTTGCAGACCAGCCACCGGTGATGGGATACGGTTTTCAAATGCCCCCAGAAGTTCATGCCCTTACCCTTCCGATACAACGATCTCAGATACCTGCAGGCCCGGATTTCTCCGGCAGGTGAAATCGATGGCCCAGTAGCTTGTAAATACCAGCAGGTTTCTACCCTTGTAGTCCTCCAGCAGCTCGGCATCGCTGCCCAGGTTCATATCCGTCAGGTCTCCGGGATAGCTGTCGATCAGGCGGATTTCCTCATAGGGCAGACCCTCCATGCGCAGCTCCACACCATACTCGTTTTTCATGCGGTACTGGAACACGTCAAATTGCAGCGTACCAACAACACCCACAATGACCTCTTCCATACCGGAATTGGGCACCTTGAAAATCTGGATGGCGCCTTCCTGAGCAATCTGCTCCGTACCCTTGACAAACTGCTTGCGCTTCATGGAGTCCTTGGCGGAAACTCTGGCAAAATGCTCCGGAGCGAAGGTAGGAATTCCGGAATAAGAGAACTTCTTGCCCGGAACGGTAATGGTATCGCCAATGGAGAAGATGCCCGGGTCGAAGACGCCGATGACGTCCCCGGCGTAAGCCTCGTCCACAATTTCCCGCTCGGCAGCCATCATCTGCTGGGGCTGGCTCAGGCGCATTTTCCGGTTGCCCTGGACATGGAAATACTCCGCATCCCGCTGGAATTTTCCGGAGCAGATGCGCATAAAGGCCAGCCGGTCCCGGTGGGCCTTGTTCATGTTGGCCTGGATCTTAAAGACAAAGGCGGAGAAATCCGGGCTGAAGGGATCAATGGTACCGCAGTCCGCCACCCGCGCCAGAGGGGGCGGAGTCAGCTTCAGGAAAGACTCCAGGAAGGGCTCAATGCCGAAGTTGGTCAGCGCAGAGCCGAAAAACACCGGACTCAGCTGGCCCCGGCGGACCTCTTCCATATCCATTTCCCGTCCGGCGGACAGCAGCTCCACATCGTCAATGAGCTGACGGTGCTTCTCTTCGGAATCCAGAAGCTGGGCAACCTGGGGATCGTACAGGTCTATGGCGTGCTTGCCCGCCTTGTTCTTGCCGGAAACGCCGGAGAAGAACAAAAGCTCACTCTTCTCCCGGTCGTAAACGCCCTGAAAGTCCTTGCCGGAGCCGATGGGCCAGTTCATGGCATAGGTCTCAATGCCCAGCTCCCGCTCCAGCTCGTCCAGCAGGTCGAAGGGATCCCGGGCCTCCCGGTCCATTTTGTTGATGAAGGTGAAAATAGGAATGTGCCGCATGGCGCAGACCTTGAAAAGCTTCCGGGTCTGGGGCTCTACACCCTTAGCGCCGTCGATGACCATGACGGCAGAGTCTGCCGCCATCAGGGTACGGTAGGTGTCCTCAGAAAAGTCCTGGTGGCCCGGGGTATCCAGGATATTGATGCAGAAGCCCTCATACTGGAACTGCATCACAGAGGACGTAACGGAAATACCGCGCTGCTTCTCGATCTCCATCCAGTCGGAAGTGGCGGCACGGGAGTTCTTCTTTCCCTTGACCACGCCGGCCTGGGCAATGGCCCCGCCGTAGAGCAGGAATTTTTCCGTCAAAGTGGTTTTACCGGCGTCGGGATGGGAAATGATGGCAAAGGTCCGGCGGCGGCTGATTTCTTCTTGTAAAGTTGACATAGCTTTTCCTCCACGTAAAATTTCGTATTCTTCAAAACCGCAGAGGACTAATGGGGAATCCGAAAATGCATAATGGCCTCCATAGGTTTGCTCATAATAAATCAACTTATTTTATCACAGTTTTTCCCCATATACAAGCACATTTTTTACAAAGCGCAGCACAAAAAGCGGCCCGAATCCCATGTCTGGCGATTTGGGCCGCAAAAGCTATTGTGCCGATGTCAGGTACTGCTCCCACAGGAAGCGCTCCGGGGCATCCTCCAGGTCAAAGGCCTGCCGAATGCCGGTGCAGATTCGCTGCAGCTTGGCCTGGAGGATGGGCGACACGAAGTCCTCCTCATTGCCGGAGGTGCAGGCGCACTCAAAGATCCGGGCCCTATCCTCGGCCGGGAACGTCATGGCGTAGTTGTCGATAAACACCCGGTCCGGGCCGGTCAGCAGCGCCTTATAGGGAGTCATATCCGCGTTCAGGTCCAGACTGTAGGCAAAGTCCTGGGGATTCAGATCATTCCAGTTGTCATAAGCTCCGGTCTTGGTCAGCACCCGGTTGTCGATCAGGTGGCTGAATTCATGAAAAAGGGTGTGCTTCAGGCTGTCCTCTTCCTTTGGCGCCAAAGCGATGTAAAAATGGCTGCCGTTCTGGAATTGCAGCCCCTCGGCAGAGTCCAGGCTGCCGGATTCCGCCGTGCCCTGGATGGTGTCCACAATGCAGACCGTCAAATCCTCCCAGTCCTGCCGGAGCTTTGTCAGGAACCCCTCCGGGAAGGCTTCCAGCGTGGCCTTCAGGTCTTCCAGGGCCCAGTTTGTCTTGTCCACCCGGTATTCCGCCGTGAAAGCATAGTCCCAGGGTGCGCAGGCAGCAGCCTCGTCAAAAAGCAGCACCGAAATGCCGTACTGCGCCCCCAGCTCCCGGGCCAGGGTCTCACAGGATGCCTGCCCCTGCACATCCGGGAAATCCCGGGTATAATAGGGCTCCAGGCAGCTGTCCTCGGACACCGGTGGGAATGCCTCGTAATTCCAGCGCAGAATCCACCAGGCCGTCTCCTGGGTGCTGTGTGCCGAAATATAGAGCGTTCCGTCCGCGCTGACGCAGCCCGTTCCCACCAGGTCCACTTCCGGCAGCAGTACGCTGCTGCGCAGAATGCCCTGGAGAAGCGTATAGAGCCGCAGCGTCAGCCCTGCTGTGTCATTCCGGCAGGTGATGAGGCCCCCGATTTCCGGCAGGAATCCCACAATCTGTTCTCCCTCTTCCAGCGTCAGCTTCTGAGCGCCGTCGCTGTCCGGCAGGAGCAGGACCTGACCGTCCTCCAGCAGAATGCCAAGCCCCGTCTCGAACCGGCAGGCATCCGTGACTGCAAGGCTCGGGTACTGGGTGCTGCCGTCGGCTGCGGAAACCAGCAGCGTTTTCCCGATGCCGTCCTCATCCGTCAAGTGCAGCAGCAGCAAATCTCCCAGGCACTGAACGGTGCCGTCGGTAAAGGCCATGTTGTCCCGCAGCAGGGAGGAAAGCCCCGTAGACAGGTCCAGCACCTTCAGGCAGCCTTCGCTGAGATAGTACAGCCGACTGCCCTCCAACCCGGGTACTCCCAGGACCTCATCCGGAATGGAGACCGTTTGCAGCAGAGCAAAGCTTCCGTCCAAGATCTGCACCGCGCTGCCGTCAAAGAGCCACACGCCGTCGCTTCCCGTTTGCAGCACCGTGTCAGCCTGCCGCGTACTCCCGGGAGTCAGGCTTGCGCCGGACAGGCACGTCAGTTTCCCGTCTCCGGAAAGGAGCACGTCCTCCCCCATGGCCCATATGCGGCAGAAGCCGGAGGTCTCTGTGGGAAAGACCTGCATCATGCCGCTGGTCTGGGTCTCCAGGCGGTGACCCGGGGTGTAGAGCGCATCGGCCGCAGTGGTCTCCGTGGTTGGGGTCGGCTGTGCGGCACATCCGGCAAGCAGCAGCGCGAGCAGCAGGGCAAGAAATTTCATAGTCACTGTCTCCTGGCCAGGGTGTAGTCGTCCCCCTGGCGATAATAGGGGCACTGCTGGGACTGGGAAGAGAGAATGCGATACACCTCGTCCTCATCCAGGTCCATCATGCAGTAGTATTCATCGAACTCTTCATCATAATCATAATACCAGCAGCTGTCGCATTGGGTCGAATCCATTACGCTTCCTCCATGATCCGGAAAGAAAAGTTTCCGTCTTCATAAATAAGATAGCTGTGGCTCCCATCCTTGGGAATGGATACACTGCCCGGGTTCAGGCAACGGATCCCCGCCACCTCTTCGTCCAGCTTCACATGGGTGTGGCCGAAGAGGAACACACTGCCCTTCGGCAGGGGCGGAAGATTCTGGGGATTGGCATGGTGCCCATGGGTCAGATAGAAGGTCTTTCCGTCCACCAGCAGCTGGGAAAAATCCGCAAGGCAGGGAAAGGGCAGCACCATCTGGTCTACCTCTGCCTCGCAGTTTCCTCGAACGGCAATGATCTTCTCCGCCAGAGCGCTGAGCATAGGGATCACTTTTTTCGGGGCATAGTCCCGGGGCAGGTCGTTCCGGGGGCCATGATACAGCAGGTCTCCCAGCAAAATCACCCGATCCGGGTTTTCTTTTTCGATTTCCTCGCAAAGTCTGCCACACCAATAGGCGCTGCCGTGGATATCGGATGCAATCAGAAGTTTCATAATCTTTCTCCTATTCAATACCAATTTTGTCTCTGCCCAGCTTCAAAAAGACGGTTGTCCCCTCTCCCGGGGCAGATGCTATGGAAATGCCATGGCCCAGTCGGTCGCACACCCGCTTGCACAGATACAGCCCAATGCCGCTGGCCTTTTTGTCCGAGCGGCCGTTGTAGCCCGTAAAGCCCTTTTCAAAGATCCGGGGCAGATCCTCCGGGGCGATACCAATGCCCGTATCCCGGATCACCAGCGTATCCGGCTCCTGCCAGAATATGGAAATCTCCCCGCCGGGGGTGTATTTCAGTGCATTGGACAGCAGCTGCTCCAGCACGAAGCTCAGCCACTTTTCGTCCGTCAGCACCATCTGTCCGGTCTCCTGCAGCCGCAGCCGCAGTTTCCGGTCGATGAATTCCCCGGCAAACCGCCGGACCGCTCCCCGGATAATGGGGTCCAGCTCCTGGGTCTTCAATACATAGTCCCCTGTCTCGGCATCCAGGCGCAGATAGGTCATGGCCATTTCCACATATTGGGCAATGCGATTCAGGTCCCCCCGGAGTCCCCGGGCCAGAGGAGAATCCTCGTTTTGCAGCTTCAGCCCCATGGCGGCAATGGGGGTCTTGATCTGGTGGGCCCAGGCGGAAAAATAATCCGTCTGGGTGGTGAAGCGGTCCGCGCTGGCGGTTTGCAGCCGGGCCATATCCTCCAGCTGCTTTTCCAGCAGTGCTGTACAGTCCCGCTCCGTCTGGCTTTTTCCCTGGGGCAGCTGCTCCCGGGTCAGCTCCGGAAGCTGTGTCAAACGCCGATAGGCTTCGTGAACCCGGCGGAACCGGCGGTAATCCCGCAGCAGGAGCAGCACGCCCAATCCCAGGCACAGCGCCGCCGGGTAGGCCGCCGCCTGCCAGGGCACATGGTACAGGAGAAAGGTCCCCGCAAAAATGCCTGTGAAGAGGCACAGGCAGGCAATTGCCTTGCCCCGCTCCCGCAGATACACAAAGAAAAGCCCTTTTTCAGTCTCCAAGCAAATACCCCACTCCGAATTTCGTTGTGATAAAGCCGGTGAGCCCTGCACCGTCCAGCTTTCGCCGCAGACGGTTTACATTGACCGTCAGGGTGTTCTCGTCCACAAAGCTGTCCGAAGCCCAGAGCCGCTCCATGAGCTTCTCCCGGCTGACCACCTGCCCCTTATTCTCCATCAGGCACAGGAGGATTCTATATTCGTTTTTCGTCAGTTCGATTTTCTCTCCGCGGAAGCGAAGGCTGTTGTCCCCGGTGTTCAGCTCCGCGCCCCGGTGCTCCAAAACGGGGGCAGTGGGATGAAAATCATAGCACCGCCGGAGCAATGCCTGGACCTTGGCCACCAGCACCGTCCGGTCAAAGGGCTTGGCAATGAAATCGTCGCCGCCCATATTCATCGCCATGACGATGTTCATATTATCCGAGGCGGAGGACAGGAAAATGATGGGCGCATTGGAGCATTTTCTTATCTCGTTGCACCAGTGATAGCCATTGAAAAAGGGCAGCATAATGTCCAGCAGCACCAGCTGAGGCTGAAATGCCTGAAATTCTGCCATGACGTCCCGGAAATTTTCCACACAGCGGCTTTCCAGCCCCCAGTGGCTCAGCTCCTCTGCCACAGCCCGGGCAATGGCTTGCTCATCCTCCACGATCAGGATGCGATACATGGCTCCACCTCCTTTGGGGGTATCTTACCGCAAATCCCGCAAAAAAGCAAGAGGAGCCCCCGGCAGGGATTGCTTTTTCCGTCGCAAACTGGTATGATAAGAGACCGAAAGATTACAAAAGGAGGCCACGCCATGCCGCAGGTTGGAACCATTCACAAGCTCGCAGGCAGCAAATATCTTTCCCTGTACCAGATGGATGCCGTTCAGCGGGACGGAACGCACTTTGACTACTATATGGCTTCCCGAATTGGGGACGCGGCTCGCCTGAAAGCCGCCACAAAGGAAAACCACGCCGATGGCGTTGTGATCTTTGCGGCAGATGATCAGGACCGGATCGTCCTCATCCGGCAGTACCGCTACCCTGTGGGCAGGTTTGTCTATGAGCTGCCCGCCGGACTGGTGGAGCCCGGAGAGAACCCCAGGCAGGCTGCCGTCCGGGAGCTCTTTGAGGAAACCGGGCTGACTCTGACCCCCGTGGAGGACCACGGCTGGGGCCGTCCCTTTTATACCACCGTGGGCATGACAGACGAGAGCTGCGCCACGGTTTTCGGCAGATGCACCGGCTCCCCCACCAGCAGCCATCAGGAGGACAGTGAGACCATCCAGGTGATACTGGCAGATAGAGCGGAAGCCGCCCGGATCCTGCGGGAAGAGGAGCTTGCCATTATGTGCGCCTATCAGCTCATGCGCTACGTATCCGGCTCAGGGGATCCCCTGGCCTTTTTGGAGGAACCGTAAATGTCACATACCATTGCAGCCGTCTCCACCGGAAACCAGGTTTCCGCCATCGGCATCCTGCGGCTTTCCGGGGAAGGGTGTATTGAAATCGCGGAGAAGGTCTTTTCCCGCCCCCTGCACGAAACCCCAAACCGGCTGCTGGTGCTGGGCGAGCTGCGGGACATCCAGGGACGGACCATTGACCAGTGCATGGCCGTGGTCTCCCGGGCACCTCACAGCTATACGGGAGAAGACACCGTAGAGTTTCACTGCCATGGCTCCCCTGCCGTGCTGGCAGAGGGCTTAAGGAGTCTCTATGCCGCCGGGGCCAGACCTGCCCAACGGGGAGAATTCACCAAGCGGGCCTTTTTGAACGGGAAGCTGGACCTGACCCAGGCCGAGGCCGTCATCGATCTGATCGAAGCGGATACCGCAGACGCTGCGGCCAACGCCGCCGGGCAGGTAGGCGGCAGGCTGCAAAAGGTGCTGCTGCCGGTGTATGATCACCTGACAGACCTGTGCAGCCACTTCCACGCCGTTCTGGACTATCCCGATGAGGACATCGAGGACTTTGGTCTTTCCAACTATGCCGCTTCCCTGCGCGGCGATGCCAAGTCCCTTTATGCCCTTCTGCAAACCTACGGCCAGGGGCGGATTCTGCGGCAGGGTGTGAAAACCGCCATTGTAGGCAGGCCCAATGTGGGAAAATCCAGCCTGCTGAACGCTCTGGTTGGCTTCGACCGGGCCATCGTCACCGATATCCCCGGCACCACCCGGGATACGGTGGAGGAATCCGTCCTTGCAGGCTCCACCCGGCTGCGTTTGGTAGACACCGCCGGTATCCACGAAACTGCCGACACCGTAGAGGCCATTGGCGTTGACCGGTCCCGGAAGGCATTGGAAGAAGCAGATCTGGTTCTCTTTGTCTGCGACGGCAGCGTTCCGCTGACCGCCGAGGATCAGGCAATCATAGAGGCGTGCCTGGACGCGCCCCAGGCCATTGCTCTGATCAACAAATGCGACCTGGGCCCCCAGGTGGAGCCCAGTGACCTGCCCTTCCTGAACGTCATCCCCATCAGCGCCGCCACCGGGGACGGTCTGGAGCTGCTGCGGGGCTGCATCGATGATCTGTTTGCCGGAGAAAGCAAGTGTGACGGCTCCATTCTCACCAATCCCAGGCAGTACGATGCCTGCCGCCGAGCCTATGAAAGCCTGCTCTCCGCCCTGCAGGGGCTAAAGCTGGGCGTGACTCCCGATGCGCTGCTGCTGGATGTGGAGGCCGCTATGGAAGCCATAGGGGAAGTCACCGGCGCCACCGTCCGGGAGGACATTACCAATCGAATTTTTGAACGCTTCTGCGTAGGAAAGTAAGGAAAAACATGATCTATCTCGATAATTCCGCCACCACCAAGCCCTGTGCCGAGGCTGTGGAGGCTGTTGCCCAGGCGTTGACCCAGGACTGGGGCAATCCCTCTGCACTGTATGACTTCGGCATCCACGCCGCCCGGCAGCTGCGCAGCGCCCGCCATGCCGTCGCCGCCGCCATGGGCGCGGAACCGGACCGGGTGTTCTTCACCTCCTGCGGCACCGAGGCCGACAACTGGGCCGTCTACGGCGCCGCCAAGCGCCTGGGCAAGCGGGGAAAGCACATCGTCACCACCGCCATAGAGCACCATGCCATTTTGAATTGCATGAAGGACCTGGAGGCCCAGGGCTTTGAAGTAACCTATCTGCAGCCGGACAACTTGGGCAATATCTCTCTGGATTCCCTGAAAGCCGCCCTTCGGAAGGACACCGTTCTTATATCCATTATGATGGTCAACAATGAGGCAGGTTCCGTCATGCCCATTGCCCAGATGGCAAAGCTCACCCACCGGCTCTGCCCCGATGCCATTTTTCACACGGATGCCGTCCAGGGCTTCCTGAAAATTCCCTTCCAGGCCAAAACCCTGGGGGCGGACCTGATCTCCGTTTCCAGCCACAAAATCCACGGTCCCAAGGGTGCCGGAGCGCTGTACATCTCCCCCAGGCTCAAGTCCTTCCCGCCCCTGATCCACGGCGGCGGGCAGGAAAACAATCTGCGCAGCGGCACGGAAGCAACCCCCGCCCTCTTTGGCTTCGGCGCGGCCGCCGCTGCCGGAGCCAAGACCTTCCGGGAGGACATTGCCCGGGAGCGGGCATTGCTGGAAGGCCTCTGCGCCCGGCTGGAGGCCCTGCCCGGGGTGCAGCTGAACGGCGCCCATGAGGCCCCCCATATTCTCAGCGTATCCATTCCGGGGGTGCCCACCCAGAATTCCATCAACATCCTGCAGGACGCGCAAATTTGCGTCTCTGCCGGTTCCGCCTGTGCCAAAGGCCACAGAAGCCATGTGCTCACCGCCATGAATGTCCCCGAGCAGGCCATTGATTCGGCATTCCGGGTCTCTCTGAGCCGGGAAACCACCCAGGCCGAGATCGATGCGCTGGTGGAAACCATTCGGAAAGACATTCTTCCCCGGATTTGACAGATTCCTCCGTTACAAATTCCACAAAAATCGCCGTATTCCGGGAATTCTTCCGTGCAAAGCGGCGTTTTTTGCAATTTGAAAAAATTTTATTGCAAAAGCAGTTGAAATCTGCCCTGCAATCTGCTACAATACCCATCAGAAAAATGCTTTGAGAGGAGCACACTTGTCTATGAGCTATGTAAATGAAATCCTGGAGCGGGTTGCCGCTCAGAATCCTGGCCAGCCGGAATTCCTGCAGGCCGTAACGGAGGTCCTGGAATCTCTGCGGGTCGTCATTGAAAAAAATGAGGACTACTACCGGAAGAACGCCTTTCTGGAGCGTCTCGTCACCCCGGAGCGGATCGTCATGTTCCGTGTTCCCTGGGTGGACGACAAGGGCCAGGTTCAGGTGAACAACGGCTATCGTGTGCAGTTCAACAGCGCCATCGGCCCCTACAAGGGCGGTCTGCGGTTCCATCCCAGCGTTAACCAGGGCATTCTGAAATTCCTGGGCTTTGAGCAGACCTTCAAGAACTCCCTGACCGGCCTGCCCATCGGCGGCGGCAAGGGCGGCGCCGACTTTGACCCCAAGGGCAAGTCCGACCGGGAGGTCATGGCCTTCTGCCAGAGCTTCATGACAGAGCTGTACAAGTATATCGGTGAAAACGAAGACGTTCCTGCCGGTGACATCGGCGTCGGCGGCCGGGAGATCGGCTACCTGTACGGCCAGTACAAGCGCCTGACCGGCCAGTACGAGGGTGTGCTCACCGGCAAGGGTCTGAGCTACGGCGGCAGCCTGGCCCGTACCCAGGCCACGGGCTACGGCCTGCTGTACCTGACGGACGAGATGCTGCGCTGCAACGGCAAGGACCTGAAGGGCAAGACCGTTGTGGTCTCCGGCGCGGGCAACGTCGCCACCTACGCCATTGAAAAGGCATGGCAGCTGGGTGCAAAGCCCGTCACCTGCTCCGACTCCACCGGCTGGATTTACGACCCCGACGGCATTGACGTGGCAACTCTGATCGACGTAAAGCAGGTCAAGCGCGCCCGTCTGACGGAGTACGCCAAGGCACGGCCCAAGTCCGTATACCACGAGGGCAAGGGCGTTTGGACCACCAAGTGCGATGTGGCACTGCCCTGCGCCACCCAGAACGAGTTGCTGCTGGACGACGCCAAAGCACTGGTTGCCAACGGGTGCTTTGCCGTGGTAGAAGGTGCCAATATGCCCACCTCTCTGGATGCCACCAAGTACCTGCAGGAACAGGGAATCCTCTTCTGCCCCGGCAAGGCTGCCAATGCCGGCGGCGTAGCCACCTCCGCTCTGGAGATGACCCAGAACTCCCAGCGCCTGAGCTGGACCTTTGAGGAAGTGGATGCCAAGCTGAAGGACATCATGGTGAACATTTTCCACAACCTGGATGCCGCTGCCAAGGAGTACGGCATGGAGGGCAACTATGTCGCCGGTGCAAACATCGCCGGTTTCCTGAAGGTTGCCGACGCCATGAACGCCCAGGGCATTGTGTAATTATCCAATACCGAAAAAATCACACCCACCGGTTTCGATGCCGGTGGGTGTCTTTTCTGTGCAAAAGGGGGACTGCCGCTGCAGTCCTCCTCTTTTCCTCATTTTTTCCGGATATCCAGGTGGTAATCGATGATACCCGCTTCTGTATTTTCAATACAGATCTCATAGACAAGATCCACCATGCCGCCGTCGGGTACCAGGTCATAGAAAACCCGGGTGGCCTTGACCGTCATCAGCAGTGCGCCAAATTCCAGCTGGTACAGGGAATCATGGGCCACATTTTCCTGGAAAACCATGGTGGAATTGAGCTTGCCCGTCCGCAGCAGCGTCACTTTCCCAGGCTCCACCCGGAAGGTGGTCGTCACGCCCTCCATACCGGTGAGCGCAGTCTCCTCATAGGAGATATCCCAGCCGCCGTCCCGGAACACCATAGTCCCTTCCGTGACCAGCTCAATGGTATCCGGCTCCTGGTCCCCATAGGTCTGCCTTCCCCGAACACTCAGAAGGACCTTCTGCTCCTCCATGCTCAAGCCTCCAGCGCCAGCCCCAGCAGCTGGTCGATGAGCTGACCGTAGGGAATCCCACTGGCACCAAAAAGCTTGGGATACATGGAAATAGAGGTAAAGCCGGGGATGGTGTTGATCTCGTTGAATACCGCCTTGCCCTCCTCCGTCACAAAGAAGTCCACACGGCTCAGGCCCTGGCAGCCAATGGCGCGATAGACCTTTACGGCCATATCCCGGACCTGCTCGGAGGCCTCCTCGCTGATGCGGGCAGGGATGTACGCTACAGAGGTATCGGTAATGTACTTGGCATCGTAATCGTAGAACTCCACACCGGAGTCAATTTCGCCGCAAACAGAGGCCACAGGGCTTTCGTTGCCCATAACGGCCACCTCGATCTCCTTGCCGCGGATGAACTCCTCCACCAGCACCTTGTCGTCAAACTTTGCCGCATTTGCCAGCGCCTCTGCAAGGCTCTGCCGGTTCTTGGCCTTGGACACACCTACGGAAGAACCCGTGCCCGCAGGCTTGACAAACATGGGATAGGCAAAGCGCTTTTCCAGCGCGTCCAGGGTGCTTTCCAGGCGGGCATCCAGGCTCCCGCGGCGGACCAGCTGCCAGGCGGCCTGGGGAATGCCCGCATTGTCCGCCACCAGCTTAGTCAGGGTCTTATCCATAGCCACGGCAGAAGCGGCCACGTGGGGTCCCACATAGGGAATTCCCGCCAGCTGCAGCAGGCCCTGGATGGTGCCATCCTCGCCGTTTTCACCGTGGAGCACCGGGAATACCACGTCAATGCGCTCCCGCACCACGCAGTCACCCTCGAAGTTCAGCAGGCCCTGACCCCGGATGGGAGAAATGGCAGCCTGCCGGTTTTCCGGGCAGTGCTCCCACTCGCCGGTGGGCAGCTTGGAGTAGTCCCGGCTGCCATAGAGCATCCAGTTTCCGGACTTGGTAATGCCCACGGGGAAGATATTGTACTTCTCCGGATCCATATTATTGAGAACGGATTCGGCGCTCCGGAGGGAAACCTCATGCTCCGGGCTTCTGCCGCCGAACAGAACGCATACACTAAGCTTCTTCATAACATCCTCACTTTTTGCTGTCCTCGCCGGAAAGCAGAGCCTCTCCCGCGCGGAAAATATCGCCTGCACCCATGGTCAGCACAATGTCGCCCTCCCGCACAATGGAGCGCAGGCAGTCGGTGACATCCTGCAATGTCTCACAATAGATGCTTCCGGGGATCTGGGCAGCCAGATCCGCAGAGGAGATGCCGATGGTATTGCTCTCTCGGGCGGCATAGATCTCCGCCAGAACCACCACATCCGCCTTTTGCAGCTCCCGGATGAAATCATCCATCAGCAGCTTCGTGCGGGTATAGGTATGGGGCTGGAACGCAAGGACGATCCGGTGGTCCCCCATGCCCCGCACGGCCTCCAGGGTCGCGCGCAGCTCATCGGGATGGTGGGCATAGTCATCGTAGACCTTTGCCCCGCGGTATTCGCCCTTGTATTCCATGCGGCGGCCTGCCCCGTGGAAGGCCTTCACACCATCTGTGACCTTCTGGCCGGGGATTCCCATGACCCAGGAGGTAGCTGCCACAGCCAAAGCATTCATGGTATTGTGTCTGCCCAGGACCCCCAGGTCCATATGGCAATAGAATTTTTCATCGCACAGCACATCGAAGTGCCGCCAGTCGTCGCTGATGTTCTCCGCGCGGACCCGGTTGCTTTCTCCAAGGCCAAAGGACACATAGGGGATGCCCTCCAGGGCCTGGACCGTATGGGGGTCGTCACCATTTGCCACGACGGCATCCGAAGCCATGCCTGCGAACTTATGGAAGGACTTCTGAATGTCCGTCAGATCCTTGAAATAATCCAGATGGTCCGCCTCCACATTCAGCACCACCGCCAGAGTGGGGAAGAAATTCAGGAAGGAGTCGCAGTATTCGCAGCTTTCCAGCACGATGGTATCCCCGTGGCCCACCCGATGGCCTGCATGGAGCAGAGGCAGGTAGCCACCAATCATCACCGTGGGGTCCTTGCCCGCTTCCATAAGGATATGGGTCATCATGGAGGTGGTAGTGGTCTTTCCATGGGTACCGGAAATACAAATGGCATTTTTATAGGACTTCATGATCTCGCCCCAGGCCTGTGCCCGCTCGAACACGGGAATGCCCACAGCCCTGGCAGCAGCAATCTCCGGATTGTCATTATGGGCGGCAGCAGTACGGATGATGCAGTCCGCTCCCGCAATATTCTTGGCACTGTGGCCGATGTCCACATGGATGCCATGGGCAATGAGCTCATCCGTAGACACGGAGGCGCTCATATCTGAGCCGGAAACCTCCATCCCCATTCCCTTCAGCACCAGCCCCAGCGGCCGCATGGATACGCCGCCGATTCCCACCAGATGCACATGGCACCCCGGCTTTAAGTAGGCGGCTATCTCCTTATTCTTGTTCATGTATCTGTCCCCCGAACGAGAAAAAATTACTGACTTTTCCTATTATACTACGTTCCGGGAATTTTTACAACCATAATTTTTCCGCTTACCGTACAAACACCGTACTGATCCACACCAGCCCCGCAGCCTGGGCCGTTGCCAGCAGGAGGGTGACAAATTCATACAGGAACTCTTTCATATCGGTATTTCTCCCTTCTTTTTTTGGCTGTGCCCTCATTATAGCTGCGTATTTGGGTCGAATGAACGCGAAACAGCACAGGACTACCAAAAAAAGGTAAGAATATCTTAATGTCTTTGTTCACACATCTCTGCAAATTTGTGCTATAATGTCACGGCAATAAAGAATCTAAGGAGACTGCATATGCGCGGAAAAAGTCATTGTCAGCTGGGCAGCTTTCTTGCCGCCACCTACTTTCCCCATATCCCGGCAGTGTACCGCCGGGCCTTTCTGCTGGGCTGCATTGAACCGGACAGAAACTTCGCCACCTATTTCAAGGGTTCCATCCGCGCCCAATGGCTGCGGGGGCATAATTTTGAGAACGCCAAACGCTACATGGCCAGGATTGCCAGGCGCCTGGAGAATAAGCCTCGCTGGAACGCCCTGGACTACTATACCGCCGGAAAGCTGATTCACTATACCACGGACGCTTTTACATACGCCCACAATTCCAGCTTCCCCATAGATCTGCGGGAGCACAAGGTCTATGAGGCCGCCCTGCAGGACTATTTCCTGGAATTTTTAAAATCCCACAACACCGCCCCCCGCAAGCCCTACCACTCCGTCATGGACACCATTCAAAAGAATCACTGGGAATACCTGCGCACCACCCCCGACATCTTCCGGGATGCAGCTTACGCCTTCTCTGTCAGCTGCTGCGTTGCCCAGATGCTCTCCCGCCGCACTGCGGCGGCAATGTAAAAACAGCGCCCTGCCGCAAAAGGCAAGGCGCTGCGCTTATTTATATGCGAAAACACGACGTCGCTGAATCAGGCCCTTTCATACAGGCAGAATTCATAGGCGATTCCGTTTTCTTCCCCGCTGCCCAGAAGCTCGGTCAGCTTCCAGTCCGGGTCACTGTCCAGGTCCGGAAACCAGGTGTCGCATTTCACGACCGTGTTCAATTTTGTGACGTAGGCTTTCTCGCAATAGGGCAAAAGCTGCCGATAGACGCTCCCCCCGCCGATGACCATGGCTCGGGGAGCATTTTTTGCCTTTTCCAGCACCTGCTCCACGCTGTCACACAGGGTAAAGCCCGGATAAAGCCCACCACGCCTCGTCAGAAGCACGTTCTCTCTGCCGGGCAAAGGCTTTCTTCCGGGGAAATCCTCCACAGTCCGGCGGCCTGCAATGACCATGCAGCCTTTTGTGATCTCCCGGAAGAATTTCCGGTCGGCGCTGAGGGCAATGGGCTGGGTTCCGCTGCAGCCAATGCCCCAGTCCGCATAAACCGCTACGATCAGTTCCATTCTCCTACCTCAGATCGCCATAGGGATCTCAAAATCAAAGGGATGGTACCGGTAGTTTTCCAGGCGGAAGGAGTCCTTGGTAAAGGCATAGAAATCCGCAATGCTTTGGTCCATGGAGAACTTCGGGGCTTCATAGCCATCCAATTCCAGCATGGCTTTCACGGCAGGAATGTGCCGGTCATAGATGTGGCAGTCGGCGATCACATGGACCAGCTCCCCCACCTTCAGCCCGGAAACCTGGGCCATCATGTGGGTCAGCACCGCGTACTGGACCACGTTCCAGTTGTTGGCCGTCAGCATATCCTGGCTGCGCTGGTTCAAAATGGCGTTCAGCGTATCCCCTGTCACATTGAAGGTCATGGAATAAGCGCAGGGGTACAGGTTCATTTCATGGAGGTCCTCAAAATTGTAGATATTGGTCAGGATGCGCCGGGAGGCGGGATTGTGCTTCAAATCATAGAGCACCCGGTCCACCTGGTCAAACATTCCCTCTTTGTACTGATGCTTGATGCCCAGCTGGTAGCCATAGGCCTTGCCGATGGTACCGTCCTCGCCGGCCCATTCGTCCCATACATGGCTGCCCAGGTCCGCAATGCGGTTGGACTTCTTCTGCCAGATCCACAGCAGCTCATCCACGGCGCTCTTCCAGTAGGTCCGCCGCAGGGTCATGATGGGAAATTCCTCCGCCAGATTGTAGCGGTTGACCACGCCAAATTTTTTGACGGTATGGGCCGGAGTACCGTCCGACCAATGGGGACGGACCTCCAAATTTTCATCGGAAAAACCGTTTTCCAGGATGTCCCGGCACGTGGCCTTGTAGAGTTCATCTGCTCTGCTCATAGGTCTCCCTCCAAAATTTTAACGTCCCAGCCCTTAAGCTCCAAGGGCTCTCCCTCGTCAAAGTGCTTTCCGGAAAACAGCTCCGTGCCCGTTGCCGGACTGGGAACGACCCGGGAAGCTGGGCTGTAGTGCAGCAAATAGGTGACGCTCTTCCCCTCCCGGTTGGTGCCCCGCTTCTGGATCACCGGCCAGGCGGATTCCGGGACGGGAATGTGCCACATAGCCAGCAGCCGCAGCAGAATGGGCTCAAAGCCCTCCTCGCTGTAGCAGCCGAAATAGGCAGCCTGTCCCCTGCCGAAGCGGCTGCAGCAGGCTGCGGGAACCCCCCGCCAGGCAGGGCTGTCGTAAATCGCCAGTCCCATGGCATCGTCAAGCTCCAGCAGCTCCATAAACTCCGAAACCTCGGAAACATACTCCGGCAGGCAGACCTCCTCCGGTACCGTGAACTCGGAATAGGACATTCCGAATACATCCGTCATGCCATAGGGCCGCCGGGCTCTGCGCACCCGCCCCTCTTCATCCGCAAAGAAGCTGCGGAAGGTGGACAGCAGGCAGCCACCCTGGGCAACATAATCCCGCAGAGCTGCGATCAGCTCCTCCGATGCGCTGTACAGGCAAGGGGTCACCAGCAGCGAATAGCCGGAAAAGTCCCGCTTGCTATCCGGCACAAGGTCCACCTCAATGTTCAGCCGGTAAAAGCTGTCGCAGACCCACTGCAGATAGTCGTCATAACTCTTTTCCCCCAGCTTTGGCATAAGCCGGGCGCTGCGGGGACTGACCATAACCGCCACACGGCTGCGCTTGCGCAGAAGGGCTGCATGGTCCCCCAGCCGGGCAAACTCCCCGCCGATCCGGCTGATTTCCCGGTAGGCTCTGCCGGGGATGCCGTCATAGCCGATCACGCCCTGCCAATTTGCACCGGGGCAGCAATCGGAATGCCAGGGCCAGTAGCACAGGCCCTGGGCCCCGCAGGCAATATGGTGAAAGGCCGCCAGCCGCAGCTGGCCGGGGAACGGCAGCTGCCCCAAGGCCCCCTGGCACTGGGTCTCCGAAACCATAAAACACCCCTGCCGGGCGCTGCGTGCAATGTCCGCCTGAAAATTCAGGAAGGACCCCGTATTCTTCAGGCCTGCCGGATGAAAAATGCCGCAGCCCATGTGGTCTCCCGGGACGGGCGCGAAGGGATCGTCCGCACTGGAAAGCGGCGTCACCGCTGTGACACTGCATCCCCTGCTACGCAGAAAACGGGCCTGGAAGTCCGCCAAGGCTCTGCTGCCCTCGGGGCGGCTATCCACCTGATAGTCCCCCTCCCCTGCCAGGGAATACAACTGCTCTAAAAGCCCCTGGCCTTCCGCCAAAAGCTCCGCCTCAGAGCAGTTTTCCAGCCAGGCCGGTGCAGGCAGAGACGGCACGGCGATCTGAGGCCGAAGTCCCGCCTCTGCGCACAGTGCCAGAGCCCTGCCCAGCTCCTCCAGGGAATAGCGGCCCCGCTCCGGCTCCCAGCTCTGCCAGCAGCAGCCCTGCAGGCGGACAAAGTTCATCCCTGCCGCCTGCATGGCCGCAAGATCCTCCCGGATCTGCTCCGGTGAAACACCGTCTATATAATATGCCGCACCGAAAAACAGTCCGGAATGTTCCATATGCTCAGCTCCTGTATGCGCTCTGCGCGCCTTTAAAGGAAGTCCCGGAGAAGGCTCCGGCGGCAGGATATACACCCGCTGCCCCTTTTCCGGTCTTCCATAGAATTCCGCGCTACATTCTAGCACAGTTTTCCCCGTATTGCTATAGCAAATTTCAAAAAAACTTTGTTTTAGGCAACACTGCACAAAAAATGGTGCCGACGCACCCGAAGGTGCGTCGGCAAATGGAATGGAATGGATTGGTATGTTAGGGAGTGGGGATGGTGCCGTCCACCAGGACATACTGCATGGCAACCCAGCCCAGGCTGGTGCGGCCCCAGGTCTCGCCGCTGTAGTCCTTCCGCTCCAGGATCTCCACCCGGGAGTTGACCATGACCTTGCCTACCAGTGCATTGCCCACGCCGGGAGCGGAACGGACATTTGCAGTGTAGAAGCAGCGGGCGATGGTGCCGGCAGTGCCGGAACCGGTGACGCTGGTAGCGGTGTAGGTGATGTAGCTGGTGCAGATCCAGCCCTGATCACAGCGGCCCCAGATCATGCCGTCCTTCAGGACCTGCTCGTAAATCACCACATTGGTGTACAGTTTCAGGGTACCGGTCTTGGCATTACCCTGGCCCGCACCGCTGCGAACGGCCAGATTGGCGGTGTTGACAAAGCCAACGCCGATGGCTCCGGAGGGAACGGTGGTCAGAATGGTGTTTCCGGAGATGGTGCCGCTGGGAACGGTAGTGGTGGTCCCGTTATTGGCCTTGGAGCTCAGATCCACATACTGCATGGCGATCCAGCCCTGGTCGATACGGCCCCACAGGGCATTATCAACGGTCTTCTGCTCGTAAACGGTGACGGAGGTGCCCCGCTTCAGGGAAGTGACCTTGGCATTGGCGACGCCTGCGCCGCTGCGGACATTGACCTCGTCCGCATTGACAACGGTGCCGGTGGCAGTGGTCGTAGTGGTTCCGGTATTACCGGTGTTGCCGGTGTTGCCCGTATTACCGGTGTTGCCAGTGTTGCCGGTATTGCCGGTATTGGTACCGGTACCGGGATTCAGAGAATAGGTAGCCAGGCTGGTACCGGCCAGGTTGACCCAGTAGTCATTCTCGCCGTTGCTGTCCTTCACCGTGATGCGGCCCCAGACGGCGGAACCGACCAGCTTGCGCTCCAGAACACTGACGGTGTCCTTCTGGCGCTTGACCAGAGCGGTCTTCGTGGAGAGGTTTCCGGCCTCGGTGTACAGCTCCAGCAGATCGGAGGTCACGGTTGCGGAAACCGCATTCTGATCCACGTTCTCCAGCTTGATCCAGCCGGTCTCTTCGCCGACGGTGATCTTTGCCCAGGTGCCGGTGGTGGTGTAATACCAGGTATCAATGGTGACGGACTGCTTGGAAGCCAGCTTCAGCAGCGTTTCAGCTGTTGCGCTGGGGGTCTTCTTGATCTCGGTGGTGGTGTTGGTCTTGCCGGTGATGGGGGTCACGCCTACGGAGATGCCCTGGCTGCCGCCGCTGATCTGCACGTTCAGCGTCAGGTTGTTCATCTGCACATAGCCCTCACCGCTCTGGAGTCTGCCCCAGACATAGATGCCGTCAGTTACCTGACCGTTTTCTGCGATGGTGACCTTTGTATTCAGGACCAGCGTGTCCTTGACCTCGCTGTCCAGAGAAGCGGACTTGTAGACATTCAGGCTATTGACCTTAACCGTGCCGGTGATGGCGGGCAGATCGACGGTATCGCCCTTGACCCAGCCGGTGTAGCTGCCGACGGTAGCCTTATACCAGACGGTATTGTTGATGACGGTACGGTCGCTGACGGTGAACTCGCTCTTCTCCACCAGGGTCAGGATCTCCGTACCCGCCTTTTCCAGTGCGGCGGCGTACATGGTGGCTTCCTTGCCGCTCTGGATCTTGCCCACGACGGAAACATTGGTATAAGTGGTAACGGGGGCATCGCCCTTGCTGTTGCCGCCGGCATTGCTGCCATTCTTGATGGCTTCCTCAGCACCGGCATCCAGCTTGACGTACTGCATGTAGACCCAGCCCTTGCCGTCTACCAGGCCCCAGCCGTCCTGCAGCTTGGTAATGGCAACGCGGGTACCGACCTTAATGGTGGTAACGAGGCGGCCGGTGATCTTTGCGGCATCCCGGACGTTTACGGCCACGGAGCAATTGGCAACAACGCCGTTCTCCTTTGCGCCGGAGGCGGTCTCATTGGAGCTGCTGCTCTGGATCTGTACATAGGTCATGCAGACCCAGCCGGTCTTCCCGTTGAACTTGATGCGGCCCCAGCTTGCGCCGTTGTGGTTGCCGATTTCATAGAACTCCAGCTTTGTGCCGGTAGGCAGAGAGCCGATCTGATTCAGGACGCTGATCTTGGGTTCGCTGCGGACACGCAGATTCATGGAGCTGGTGACCGTACCGGTGGCGATAACGCCATTGTTGGCTGCAGGGACATCCACGGCACCGGTCTTCTTGCCGGAGGCCAGGGAGACATAAGACATATCGATGGTACCGGCGCCGGACAGGCCCAGGCGGGTTGCCTCTTCTGCGTCGATGTAGCCCTTGACGATTCTGCCGTTCTCCTCGGTGAAGGGGCTGACCTTCTTGCCGTCAATGCCCTTGGTATAGTAGAAATTGATCTTTGTGCCCTTGGGCAGACTGCCCACGGACTTATTGCCGCTGTCGCGGACGATGGTGCTGACCTGAGCCGTTACGGTGCCGACGTCTGCCAGCTCCTTGGCGGGAGCATCAGGGGTGCTCAGGCTCTGCTGGTCACCGCAGCCGAAGACAGGAATGGAACTCACTTCACCGTCAACGGTCTGCACCCACTTGTTCTCCGTGGCGCTGATGCGGCCCCAGTTGCCCTGAACCTCGTAGATATACAGGGTCTCGCCCTTGGCTACGGAACTCACCACGGCGCTGGTATCGGAGTGGCCGGAGCGGACGTTCAGGCGGCCGTCTGTGGTGACGGTCACGATCTTCTGCAGACCGGTATAGGCGGTGTAGACAGGCACAGTGCCGGGATCGACTTCCACGCCGTCAATTGCAACATAGTATTCGCCGCTGGCAGAGGTCTTGCCATATACATCCTTGAACGCAGACACCTTGTAGCGGCTGCCGTACTTCACATTGGCAAACTCAAAGGTCACACCCTTGGCCAGGTACATGACCACAGTATTGCCGCTCTCGCTGTTGTAGACAGGTGTCAGGTCCTTGGTGATGCGGCCCTGCTTGGAATAGGGCGTCAGCTTTGCGGTATGCACGGTCTCCGCTTCGCCACAGACCTGGCAGTAATGCCTGGCGGTGCCGCAGGTGGTCTCCGTAGCATCCTTTACGATCTCCCACTCGCCGTAGGTGTGGGCCAGGGGCTGGCTGTAATCGCCATACTGCTCATAGCCGCAGCCGGGGATATTGCAGGTATACACGGTATAACCATAGCTCTTGCAGGTAGCGGTGTGGACCTCTGCTACCAGGTTTGCACTGGTGCCAATGTGGTCATGCTTGCCCGCGCTGGCGGAAAGGGTAAAGCTTCTCTTGCAGGTGGTGCAGGTGTACTTAATGTCACCGTTGCTGAGGGTCTCCTCCTGGTAGTTGTGACCCAGCATCTCCTTGTAGCTGCCATAGAAAACCTGGCCGCACTCCTTGCAGCTGTACTCCGTATAGCCCGGAGTGGTGCAGGTGGGTGCCACAGTCTTCACAGCCTTGACCGTATCGTTGGTCGCAGCTGCGGTGTGATTGCACACGGAACTGACTTCCGAGACCGAATAGGTCGCAATGCCATCCTCTGCCGCAGCAGCCACCGGCATGGCCACGATCAGCGCGGCAGCCAGCAGGCCCGACAAAGCGCGGGTGAATGTCTTCTTCATGATTTGTTTCCTCCAATCCATTGTTTCCATTTTTCCATTATCCATTATCCATTGCTGTTTTAATTGCTTTCCATTTTCACATACTGCATACAGACCCAGCCCTGGCTTATGTGTCCCCAGAGGACACCGCCGACTCTTGTCTGCTCGGTGATCTTCACCCTTGCACCGGGCTGAAGCTGACCGACTCTGGAATAACTCGTTCCGGGACCGGAACGGATATTCAAAACGGTGCTGCTGATAACCGTGCCTGTTCCGGAAGAAGTCTCCGTATCAGACTGGCGGGAGAGCTGAACATAGGTCATGCAGACCCATTGGCTGGTGCCGATGCGGCCCCAACGGACACCGCTCACATCCTTGTACTCGTAAACGGACACCGCCGTTCCGGGGGCTAAGGTCTTGATTCTTGCATAGCCGGTGCCGGGACCGGATCGGACGTTCAGTCCCGTTGTACTGATCACCGAACCCGTATCCTGCACCGTTGTGCTGCCGTCTCCGTTTGTGGAGGCATTGGACTCGCTGCCGGGCTGCGGCGTCACCGCTTCCCCGGAGCTATCCAGCCGCACATAGGCCAGGCAGATCCATTGGTTGTCGCCGATGCGGCCCCAGTTCAGGCCTCCGGCGGTTTTTCGCTCATAAACGGTAACCGTATCTCCGGAGTTCTTCCGGCCCACGATTCCATAGCCCGTACCGGCACCGCTGCGGACATTCACATTGCTGCCCGTGACGGTTCCGGAGGTCTGCGCAGCCCCGCTGCTGTCTGTCCCGCTCTGGGAACCGGAGCTCAGGGACACATAGTCCATACAGATCCAGCCGTTGGCCATCCGGCCCCACTGAGAGGAACCGACCCATTTGGTCTGGTAGATCTCCGCTTTGCTCCCGGCTGTGGCTCTTGCCAGGATGGTGTAGCCGGTGCCCGGACCCTTTCGAACGTTTACATAGGAGGTGCACTTCACGGTGCCCTCGGCGATGACCTTGGTGGTGCCGTCGCTGCTCTCCAGCTCCGTTCCGCCGGTCCAGCCGTTGGAGCCGTTGGAAGAATACTGTGCATACAGCGTCACGCCTGCGGTGGAGCTGTCCAGAGTCGTGACCCTGGTGCCGCCGCTGCGCTGGGTGAACCAGCCCGCAAAGCTATAGCCGCTGAGGGTGGGATCCGCAACCAGAATCTGGGTGGAGCCGTCCCGGCGGTAGCCCTGCATCTTGTCCTCTCCCCCGCTGCCGGCCGTTCCGCCGTTGGCATCGAAGATGGTGTATGTATAGGTTCCGCTTTTCTTACCGTATACGCCGTTTAAGTAGATATCTGCCTCTGCCATGCGCCGCTGCAGCAGCCCCGGATCCGGGGACGTGCCGTTGTTGGCCCAGAGGCTCATGCCAAAGAGGAACTTAGCCTCTGAGGCCTTGCCCGTAATGGCATCCCGCAGGCGTCCGGAGGTATTCATCCATCCGGTGCCTACATTGTAGGAAAGGCTTGCCAGCGCATCGAACTGCTGCTGGGTAAGCTTCAGGTCCCACCCTGCATCGAAGGCATTGAGCTTGTCCTCCACCGCCTTCAGGTGGTCTCGCAGGGCCTTGTCTGCTTCTGCTTCCGTAATGGTCTGTCCGGGGCTGCCGGCTGTGCCGTAGCCGATGCTCCATTGGCCGCCGCTGACATAAGCCTTGGCGCTGAAGCCCTCCAGCTGTTTCAGGACGGCAATCAGGTTTTCGCTGACCGTCCTGGTATCTGCGGAGGCGGTGATCACTGTGGCCGGAAGCATCGCCACAAGCAAACAAACCGCCAGCAAACCGCAGAGGAATCGATTCTTCATGGGACACTTCCCCTCATGGTCTTTAAATTTACTGGTATTATAACAGAGATGATTACAAATTGCAACCCCTATTTTCAAAATAATTACACTTTTGTTACTCTTTTGTTTCTTCGTTTTTCTTTTCCCACATTTTTCAGGCTGTTTTTTCCTGCTCACTCCCATTTTTCTCCAAAATAATGACAAAATTGTAATTATAAAAATTATTTTCTGTAATGAGCATGCCTTGACTTTTTCCCCTCCCCTTGCTATACTCCGAAAAAAGTCCTTAGGAGATTTGATCATGGAAAAAGCGCTTATCGGCATGAGCGGCGGTGTAGACAGTTCCGTAGCAGCCTTTTTGACCCAGCAGGCGGGCTATGCGTGCATCGGCGCCACCATGCGACTGTTCAGCAACGATGTTTTGGGGGAAGATCAGCAGAGCACCTGCTGCTCCCTGGACGATGTGGAGGACGCAAAAAGCGTGGCCCGCCGCATGGGAATGCCCCACTATACCTTTAATTTTCAGGATGCCTTCCGGGAAACGGTCATGGACAAATTCGTCCGCTGCTATGAGCGGGGCGACACGCCCAGCCCCTGCATTGACTGCAACCGCTACCTGAAATTCGGTACCCTGCTGCACCGGGCCCAGGAGCTGGGATGCCAATATGTCGTCACCGGCCACTATGCCCGGATCCGCCGGGACCCGGATACGGGCCGCTATCTATTATACAAGGCCGCAGATAAGGCCAAGGATCAGACCTATTTTCTCTACTGCCTGACCCAGGATATGCTGGAGCACACCCTCTTCCCCCTGGGGGAACTGACCAAGCCCCAGGTCCGCGCCATTGCGGAAGAACACGGCTTTGTCACCGCCCGGAAGCACGACAGCCAGGACATCTGCTTCGTGCCGGACGGGGACTACACCGCCTTTCTGGAGCGCTACACCGGAAAGACCTATCCCCAGGGGGATTTTCTGGACGAGAGCGGCAAGGTGGTAGGCAAGCACCACGGCGCTGTACGCTATACCATCGGTCAGCGCAAGGGCTTAGGGCTTGCCATGGGCGAACCGGTCTATGTCTGCGGAAAGGATATGCAGGCCAATACCGTCACCGTTGGCCCCAACAGTTCCCTGTTTTCCTCTGCCTTGCAGGCAAACGACTGGAATTGGTTTCCCTTCCCGGAACTGACGGAACCTATGGATGTCACCGTCAAGATCCGCCACAGCCAGTTTGAGCAGCCGGGCCGGGTGTTCCCGGAGGCAGATGGCTTCGCCCGGGTGGAGTTCGCCCAGCCCCTGCGGGCCGTGACCCCCGGACAGGCCGTGGTGCTCTATCAAGGCGACATGGTCCTGGGCGGTGGAACCATTACCGAGGCAATCCGTTAAAAGCGAAAAAAATGCGGACACCGTCAAAATTCTGGCGGTGTCCGCATTCAATATGTGCTGTTTTCTAAAACGCACAAGTATTTTTCTCACACCCCAACAGACTGTGGGCTGTTGATTACTTAACGCCTCTTACAACCATTGTTATAGACACGTTTGTGTCCCATTGCTTGACGCCCTGGTCATAGAGCAGGATTCTCTTATCATACTTGGCGTTTACCAACCGTTTCAGTTCCTCAACCTCCGAAGCTGTCACAGCCTGGCCTGCGATTTGCAGCAGACTCTGCGCGTAATCAAGGTCATTTTGCCGGTTGGCATTTATCATGGCGTGGGCCATTTCCGCCGGGTAGCAAGGATCATCCGGCGTCAAGTTTACAGCAATGTATTCTGCTGAAACATTCCGGAATCCATACCTTTCCATACAGAGCGGCAATTCCGCCTCGCTCTGCGGATACTTACCCACCCTGTATTTTGCGTGTATTTCCTTGAAATGCGCATCTGCCCGCCGCCAAATATCCTGTTCAAATTCCGTTTCTTCAGAGAGACAGGATGCAGGAATATTGATTCCTCTTCGTGCGGACAAAACGAGGCATACGCCGTTTTCCCTCAGGACTCTATACTGTTCACCATAAAATACAGAAGGTTCGATATGCTCCGCGACCGTATTGGAAATGGTGACATCGAAGGAGCGGTCCTCAAAGGCCAGCGCCGTGGCGTCGCCCTCCAAAAAATCAACATCAGGCGCTTTTTCCCGGGCAAACGAAATAAAACTGCTGTCCCGATCAACGCCGCATATTCGAGCATGGGGATACCATCGCCGGAGGGACTGCGCCAAAGCGCCCGGACCGCACCCGATTTCAAGCATACTGCTTTTTTCATCAATTTCAAAAGCTTCCATATATCTTTCTTGGAAGTGGTCCGCAAATCTCAGAGAACGTGAAAGATAGAGCGTTCCAATATTTTGAATATACTGCGACCAAATCGTATTCATACGGTACCCCCACAAATTTCAATTTATCCTATATCCTGCCTGAAGCGAAGTATATCAGAAAAGCACGAAGAAAGCAATCGCATTCGCAAAAGTAAGCCCCCACCGAAAAAACGGCGGGGGCTGTGCATATTATCTGGTTCCCTTGTCGTAGGGGATGCCCTCGGCCTTGGGGGCCCGGGACTTCTTGGAGGTGAAAGCCAGAACGACCAATGTGACAAGATAGGGCAGCATCCGGTATAGATGGGAGGAAATGCCCAGCTGCGCCAGCAGATACACGCCGTCACCGTTCAGGTCCAGGCTGCTGTAGGCCGCTGCGATACATTTGAAGAGGCCAAAGAGCAGAGACGCCCCGGCGATATTCAGAGGTGTCCAGTTGCCGAAGATCATAACAGCCAGAGCCAGGAAGCCGAAGCCTGCCACATCGCCGTTGGCGGTGCAGTTGGTGGTGGTCAGGGCATACACAAAACCGCCCATGCCTGCCAGAGCACCGGAAATGGTAGTACCGGCATAGCGCATCTTATAGACGTTGATGCCCAGGCTGTCCGCCGCCTGGGGATTCTCACCGCAGGCCCGCAGCCGGAGGCCGAAGCGGGTCTTGTAGAGGATCACAGACAGGATAATAAACAGCAGGATGCAGACATAGGTTGCCAGGTACACCTTGCTCAGGAAGGTCTCCCCCAGGAAACCGATGTCCTGATTCTTGGGAATGCCGAAGGTGGATTTTTTCAGCATAAACCAGGAGGCTGCATCACCGGTGGCCATCTGCAGGGTATTCTGGTTGGCCAGAATTCGAATCAGGAACAGCACCAAAGCAGGGGCCATCAGGTTCAGGGCCGTGCCGCCGATGGTCTGGTCTGCCTTCAGGTTGATGGAGGCGAAGCTCAGCAGCAGGGAGAACAGTGCGCCCAGGGCCGCCGCCACCAGCATTGCCAGCAGCTCCAGCCCCTGGAGGGTCAGCCACTGCTTATTGGCATAGGCATTGGCAATGGCCTGCACGCTCTGCATATTCCGAACAAACAGAACGCCGATAAAGGCACCGAAGATCATAATGCCTTCCAAGGCCAGATTGATAATACCGCTGCGCTCGGCAAAGACACCGGCCAGTGCCACGATCATCAGAGGCACCGCGTACAGCAGCGTTTGCTGAATCAGAAAAGTCATGCTTCCTTGTCCCCTTTCTCTGTTTCCGGCTTGGGGGCCGTGGTGGCCGCAGGCTCGGCATTGGCGTTGGGCATTCCCTTCTTCTTCCACTTGGGAAGCATCATCTGAATCACCAGGGAGAAAGCACTTAAGTAGACGATCACGGAGATGATCACATCGGTGATGTACTCATTGTAAGCGGTATAGCCGGTGAGCTGCACACCCACGATATCCAGCATGGCCATAAAAATGCCGGTGAAGATCACGCCGATGGGGTTGTTCACCGCCAGCAGTGCCACGGGGATGCCATTGAAGCCGGCGCTGGGCAGGGTCTGGTAGGTGGACCAATAGAACTCCGTGTTGCCGGCCAGCCAGTACAGCGCTGCACCGCCGCCGGACAGTGCTCCGGCGATGGCCATAGACAGGACGATGTCCCGTTTGTCGTTGATACCGGCGTACCGGGCCGCGTGCCGGTTGGCACCGCAGGCCTTCAGCTCATAGCCCAGGGTAGTCCTGTTGATGAGGATATACACAAGGACGGCAATCAGAATGGCAACCAGAATGCCGCCATTAACCTGAGAGCCCGGGAACAGCTTGTCCAGCCCCATTTTGGCTGTGGCAACACCGTTGTAGGAGGTCTTGTAAATATAGCCGGACTTGGTGTTCTCCACCATGTTTTTGAAGTTGCTGGCATCGAAGGCCCAGGTGACAAGATTGGCGGCCAGCCAGTTGGTCATGATGCAGGCCAGAACCTCGTTGATGCCCAGCAGCGCTTTCAGCGCACCGGGAATGGCACCCCACAGCGCACCGGCAGCGCAGCCGCCCAAAAAGGCCAGCAGCCAGACGAGCCAGGCAGGCACGGAGGTGGTGGGGATGGACAGGGCGATCATCAGAGATGCCATAGTGCCCATCAGGTACTGACCGGGTGCACCAATATTAAACAGGCCCGTCTTATAGGCCACGGCCACGGAAAGGCCGGTCATGATCAGCGGCGTTGCCCGGAATAGCATATTGCCCAGAGCCTGGGCATTGTAGCCCCAGGTCAGGTTGCCCGCCGCGTTCCGTCCGGTGGACAGGATGCCCGCGAAAATCAGCTTCACGCCGTCCCACATGCCCTGATTGGTAATGGTATCCTTGGACAGGCCAACGGCAATGACCACAATAGCACCCACCACCAGGCCGATCAGGATGGAGATCAGGGAAGCAAGCACCTTGCGGGTGCCGCTTTTGTTATAAAGCTCCTGCAATTTGTCTTTCATATTCAGGCCTCTCCTTTTCCGCTGCGTTTCGCGCCGGACATATACAGGCCCAGCTCCTGAACGGTGGTCTTCTTGGGATCCAGCTCGCCCACGATCTCACCCTCGTACATGACAAGAATGCGGTCGGACAGGTTCATGACCTCATCCAGCTCCAGAGAAACCAGCAGCACTGCCTTGCCCGCATCCCGCTGGGCAACCAGCTGGGCATGGACATTCTCAATGGCACCCACGTCCAGGCCGCGGGTGGGCTGAACCGCCAGCAGCAGGGGCGTACCCCGGTCGATTTCCCGGCCGATAATGGCCTTCTGCTGGTTACCGCCGGACATACTCCGGGTGATGGTCACAGGGCCCTGGCCGGAGCGGACATCGTATTCATCGATGATTTTCAGAGCATAGTCCCGGACCTCGCCGGATTTGATAAAGCCCATATGCTGGAAACGGGGATCCGTGTAGCTCTGGAGCACCAGGTTGTTTTCCAGGGTATCATCCAGCACCAGGCCGTGCTTGTGCCGATCCTCAGGGATATGGCTGATGCCGCTGAGATTCCGCTTGTGGATGCTCATCTTGGTCAGGTCCTTGCCGTCCAGGGTAATGGTGCCGGAGGTCATCTTTTCCAGACCGGACAGGCCGTAAATCAGCTCCGTCTGGCCGTTGCCGTCGATGCCGGCGATGCAGACGATCTCCCCCTCCCTTACCTGGAAGGAAACATCCTTGACTGCATTGTTCTTGTGAAGCTTGGAGGGAACGGTCATGTGCTGCACATCCAGCACCACCTTGCCCGGGTGGGCAGGGCCCTTATGGACTTCCAACTGCACGGGACGGCCCACCATCATGGCAGAGAGTGCTTCCTTGTTGGTATCCTTGGTGTTTACCGTTCCAACCAGCTTGCCCTTCCGCAGGACCGTGACCCGGTCGGAGACCGCCATGATCTCATTGAGCTTGTGGGTGATAAACAGGATGGACTTGCCCTCTCTGGCAAAGCCCCGCATGATCTCCATGAGCTCGTCGATCTCCTGGGGAGTCAGGACTGCGGTGGGCTCGTCAAAAATCAGGATCTCATTATCCCGGTAAAGCATCTTAAGGATCTCGGTACGCTGCTGCATGCCCACGGAGATATCCTCGATCTTTGCGTCCAGGTCTACGGCCAGGCCGTATTTATCGGACAGCTCCTGGACCTTTTTCCGGGCGTTTTTCCGCTGCAGAAAACCGCACTTGGTATCCTCCGCGCCAAGAATAATATTATCCAGCACGGTGAACACATCCACCAGCTTGAAGTGCTGATGCACCATGCCGATATGCAGTGCCGTGGCATCGTTGGGGTCCCGGATCTGGACCACCTCACCGTTCTTTTTAATGACACCCTTTTCCGGCTGGTAAAGGCCGAACAGGACGCTCATCAAGGTGGATTTTCCCGCACCGTTTTCGCCCAGCAGCGCATGGATCTCGCCCCGCTTCAGCTGAAGGGTGATGTCGTCGTTCGCCACTATGCCGGGAAATTCTTTTCTGATATTGAGCATTTCAATTACGTATTCCGAATCCATAATCTACTTGCCCTCCTCCCTGCGTTTTCACCGAAAGAAAGCCGAAAGCCCCGATACATCCTATAGACGCACCCAGGCCCGGTATTTTCGTATGAAGTTATTGTAACATCGGCGCGGTCAAAATGCAATATCCATTCTTTCCCGTCCCGCATTTTTTCGGCATAAGCACTATAAAGAATGCCCCTGCGGTTGTTACCGCAGGGGCACGGGGTTATGCAAATTACTTGACGATATTGACAGTCACATTGTCGGTGCTGGCGGGTTCGGGAACGTCGGAGCCGTCGATTACGACCTTACCGGCCACGATGTCGGCGAGCATCTGCTCGTACTCTTCCACGGTCCAGCCGTTCAGAGACCAGGTAGCGGTGGGCAGGCCCACAGCGTTGTCCTTCGCGCCCAGGGTAATGGTGGTTGCACCATCGCCAATGAAAGCATTCCAGGTGTCGTCAGACTCTGCAGCCTTCAGAGCAGTCTCAGCAGCCTGGCCGATGCCCTTCATAGCAGAGGTGATGACGGTATCAGACTCGAAGGACTGGTCAACGTCCACGCCGATGACACTGGCATCCTCAGCAGAAGCGGCAGCGGCAACGGACTGGAACATAGAACCGCCGCAGGCGAAGATGACCTCGGTACCGTTCTGATACCAGCCGGCAGCCATGGTCTGCAGCTCGTTGGATGCCTGGAAGGAAGCGCCGTACAGCCAGGAGTAGTTCATCTCAACCTTTACGCCCTTGGCAGCAGCAGCAGCGTCAGCGCCCTGCACGAAGCCGTAGCCATAGCGGTTGCAGGCAGCATTGGCACCACCGCCGCCGCCGGTGAAGCCCAGCTTGGTATAGCCGTCCATAACAGCGGCGTAACCGGCCAGGTAGCCGCACTGCTCTTCCTGGAAGGCGATACCGGCAACGTTATTCAGGCCCAGTGCCCAGCCGTCAATGAAGACAAAGCGGGTATCGGTAAATTCCTCAGCAGCCTTCTGCAGTGCAGTGCCCTGCATGAAGCCTGCGCAGACAACGACCTTGGCGCCGTTCTCGACAGCCAGCTTCATGGCATCGTAACGGTCGTCATCGGTAGCCTGGTCGCCGCCGGCGGGCTGGTAGTACTTGTAGGACTTACCGGCATTGGCAGCGTACAGCTTCACGCCGTCGAAGGTGCCCTGGTTGAAGGACTTGTCCTTCAGCTGGCCCACATCGGTGACGAAAGCAATCTCGTACTTGCCGTCGGAAGAGGTCATCTCATCGGGGACATCATCTGCATTCTCAGCGGCAGCGGGTGCCTCGGTTGCAGCAGCGGTGGTCTCGGCAGGAGCTGCGGAATTTCCGCCGCAGGCGCACAGGCCCAGGACCATCACGACAGCGAGAAGCATTGCAAGAATCTTTCTCATTGTTTTCATTCCTCCTAAGTAATTTGCGTAGGTTTCCCTACGGATTCCATTATTGCACACTCTGCCAAAAAAATCAACAGGGAAATGTGCGGTTTGTACCTACTTTTGCATATGGGTCTTGGGGCGGAAGCTGTCCGGCAGGAGCTGGGCCAGGGTCCGCTCCATATAGGTACCGTCCTTCCCCACAAGATAGATTTTGAAATCGTCCTCACAGAATTCCCGCATGACCTGGCGGCAGATGCCGCAGGGTGGGAACACATCGGAAATGATCCCATCCTTTCCGCCGCAGACCGCAATGGCCGAAAAAACCCGGTGGCCATCGTAGACCGCCTTGAAAAAGGCCGTGCGCTCGGCGCAGTTCGTTGCCCCATAGGAGCCGTTTTCAATATTGCAGCCGCCATAGACCGTGCCGTCGGCGCACAGCAGCGCCGCACCAACCTTATAGCCGGAGTAGGGCGCGTAGGCGTGCCCCATGGCCTCCACCGCAGCGGCAATCAAAGCCTTTGCATCCATTACTTCAGCAGCTCCTTGGCAAAGCTCTTTCCCGGCGTCTCAAAGGGCACATCCAACAGCTCCGCCACCGTGGCGGCGATGTCCGCAAAGGAGGCCCGGGTCCCCAGAGAACCGGGGCGGACCTGACTGCCCAGGGCAATCATGGGCACATACTCCCGGGTGTGGTCCGTGGTTGCCGTATAGGCAGGGTCACAGCCGTGGTCTGCGGTGATGAGCACCAGGTCGTCTTCCTGCAGCGACTTTTCGAATTCGCCCAGCCAGGTGTCAAACTCCGTCAGAGCGTTGGCATAGCCGTCAATATCCCGGCGGTGGCCGAATTGCATATCAAAATCCACCAGGTTCACAAAGCACAGTCCCCGGAAATCCCGCTTGGCATAGTCCACGGTGTGCTGCATTCCATCGGCATTGCTCTTGTTGTAAACATGGTCCGTGGTGCCCCGTCCGGCAAAGATGTCGAAGATCTTGCCCACGGCCAGCACCTCCTGCCCGGCATCCTTTACGGCGTCCAGCAGGGTTCTCGCAGGGGGCTCCAGGGAGAAGTCGTGCCGGTTGGCGGTTCTGGTGAAGCCCGCCTCGGCAGTGCCCACATAAGGCCGCGCAATGACCCGGCCCACACCGTACTTGCCCCGCAGAAGCTTCCGGGCCTTCCGGCAGGCGTCGTAGAGCTCCTCCAGCGGAATCAAATCCTCGTGGGCCGCCACCTGGAACACGGAATCGGCAGAGGTATAGACGATCCACTTGCCGGTTTTCAGCTGCTCCTCGCCGTAATCCCGAATCACATCCGTGCCGGAATAGGGCTTGTTGCACAGTACACCCCGGCCGGTCTGCTTCTCAAATTCCGCCAGCACCTCCTGAGGGAATCCATCCGGGAAGGTGGGCAGGGGCTCCGGAGAGACCACGCCCGCAATCTCCCAATGGCCAATGGTGGTGTCCTTGCCCATGGAGGCCTCGGTCAGCCGGGCATAGGCCCCCTGGGGCTGCTCGGCTTTTGGCAGATAGTCCACGCCGTCGATGCTGCCGATTCCGGCCTTTAAAAGATTGGGAATGGAAAATTTCCGGGAGGTGGAGCAGGAGCGGAGGGTATTGACCCCGATGTCCCCAAACTTCTCGCAGTCCGGCATCTGTCCGATGCCGCAGGAATCCAGAACGATCAGAAATACACGCCTCATATCACTTGTTCTCCATGGCGGCGGCCACATCCAGGGCTACCTTCATCATGGTGGTGAAGGCGGTCTGGCGCTCTTCGGAGGTGGTCTCTTCGCCGGTCAGAATATGGTCGGAAATGGTGCAGATGCACAGGGCCCGCTTGCCATACCGGGCAGCGTTCATATACAGGGCGGCAGCCTCCATCTCCAGGGCCATGACGCCCATCTTTTTCAGCCCGTAAACGCTGTCCAGGCCCTCGGGCACCCCCACATGGTCCCCATAGAAGGTGTCGGAAGAATTGATATTGCCCACATGGTACCGGGCTCCGTTGGCCTCGCAGGCTTTAACCGCCTCGCTGAGCAGCTCCCAGCTGGCAATGGGGGCAAAGGTACCGGGCAGATGGTACTGGCTGGCCCAATTGGAATCGGTGCAGGCACCCTGGCCCAGCACCAGATCATACAGCTTGATATTCTCCTGGATGGCACCGGCGGAGCCGACCCGGATGATGTTCTCCACGCCGTAGCCATTGAACAGCTCATGGGAGTAAATACCAATGGCAGGCATACCCATGCCGGAGGCCATGACGGACACCCGGATGCCCTTATAGGCGCCGGTATAGCCCTGGACGCCCCGAACATTGTTCACCAGCACAGGATTTTCCAAAAAGCTTTCCGCAATGAATTTGCTGCGCAGGGGGTCACCGGGCATCAGCACAGTCTTTCCAAAATCGCCGGGTTTGGCGGAAATATGAGGGGTAGGGGTTGTGAGCATTGCAGTATCTCCTTCCTTAATAGCTGCCGTCGTTGGCGGCTGCTTCGTTTTTCTCCATGGCCTTTGCCAGCTTGACGATTCGGGAGGTGCCCAGACGGGAAGCGCCCAGGCGAATGAATTCTTCCGCGTCGGCCAGGCTGGAAATGCCGCCCGCGGCCTTGATCTTTACATGGGGAGCAACATTCGCCGCAAACAGCTCCACATCGTGGAAGGTGGCGCCGGCCTTGGAGAAGCCGGTAGAGGTCTTAATGTAGTCCGCACCGGAATCGGAGACGGCCTTACAAAGGGCGATCTTCTCCTCGTCGGTCAGCAGGCAGGTCTCGATGATGACCTTCAGGAGTTTGCCCTTGCAGGCCTTCTTCACGGCGGCAATCTCATCGCGCACCTGGTCAAAAAGCCCGGCCTTGGCCCAACCGATGTTGATGACCATATCCACCTCGTCCGCCCCGTTGTCTACGGCATCGGAGGCCATAAAGCACTTGGCGGCGGTGGTATCATAGCCATTGGGGAAGCCGATGACCGTGCAGATTGGCAGTTTCTCCCCCACGTATTCCTTGGCCTGTTTTACAAAGGAAGCGGGGATGCACACGGAGGCGGTATGATACTTCATGCCGTCATCGCAGAGGGTCTTGATTTCTGCCCAGGTTGCAGTCTGGGCCAGGAGGGTGTGGTCACATTTTGCCAAAATATCTTTCAGTTCCATGGTTTATCATTCCTTTTTCAGTGATTGTGTAGTTGGATAATTTTGTTTTCCCGGATGCCCCGGATATAGCACTTGTGGCACATGGCGATATAGCTGTCGTTGCCCCCCAGGAACACCTGGGCACCCTGGGTCACAATATGGCCCTGGCTGTCGATCCGGGCGTTGACCGTGGCCTTGGCCCCGCAGTCGCAGATGGTTTTGATCTCCTGGATGGTATCTGCCACCTCCATGAGCCGCAGCGAGCCGGGGAACAGGTGGGTCTGGAAGTCCGTGCGCAGGCCGAAGCACATCACGGGCACATTGTAGTCGTCCACAATGGCGCGCAGCTGGTCAATCTGGTCCACCGTGAGAAACTGGCACTCGTCCACGATGATCACGTCGCACTTTCCCAGATGCTCCTGCCGGAACCAGGCATAGGCATCTCTGTCCGGCGGCAGCACATCCGCCTTTGCGCTGAGGCCGATGCGGCTGGACAGGGTGTGCTCCCCGTCCCGCAGATCCGCACTGGGCTTTAACAGCCACACCCGCAGATCGTTTTCCTCATAATTGTATTTGGTGATCAGTGCCTGGGCCGTTTTGCTGGAGCCCATGGCCCCGTACTTAAAGTATAGTTTTGCCATCGAACGGTTCCTCCCTCTCCTACTGTCCCCCCATTATACCGAAAACCGGGGGGCAATGCAAGCACAATTCCGTGAATTTTACCAAAACCGAAAATTGAAGTTTTCCTTAATTTCCCGGTGATTCTCTTGCAATTTGGCTTTTCCCATGGTATGCTGAAATTGAAAATAAAAAAGGAGGAATGCCTTATGAAAAAAGGGATCTGTCTGCTGCTGGCTCTGCTCTTGCTGTTGACCGGCTGCGGCAGCAGCAGTATGAAATCCGACACCGTTGCCGAGACCTGGGCCGCTAGCTATGATTCCGGCTACGGAGAAGATGCTCTGGAAACCAACGGCTCCGAAAGCTCCCTGGACAATCTGCCCCAGGGCCGGAAATTCATTATCCGCATGGACATTACTGCCGAGGCCCAGGAATTGGAGCCTGCCCTGCAAACCGTCACCGACCGGCTCACCGCCCTGGGGGGCTATGTAGAAGACCAGTACATTTATAACGGCAGCCTCTATTCCGGCCGCCGCTACCGCAATGCAGACCTGACCCTCCGGGTGCCTGCGGACAAGCTCTCAGAGCTGATCGCCGCTGTGGAGGAAACAGGAAATGTGGTCTCCTCCTCTCGCTCCACCGAGGATGTGACCCTGCAATACGTGGACACGGAAAGCCGGATCGCCGCCCTGAAAACCGAACAGACCCGGCTTTTGGAACTGATGGAACAGGCGGAAACCATGTCCGATCTGCTGGAAATCGAATCCCGGCTGACAGAGGTACGGGGCGAGCTGGAGCGCTATGCCTCCCAGCTGAAGGTGCTGGACAATCAAATTGACTACGCCACCGTAAATCTGAGCCTGTCCGAGGTCACGGAATACACGCCCGTAGTGGAGAAGAGCCGTCTGGAAAAAATCCGGGACGGGTTCGTAAGCAGCGTCAAGGGCGTTGGGAATCTGATCCTGGACTTCATCAGCTTCGTGCTTATGAACATTCCCTATATTCTTCTCTTCGGCCTGATCCTCTGGGGCCTTCTCGCCCTGGTGAAGCGGCACAGGAGAAAGCATCCGAAGAAGCCAAAGGCAGAACCGAAAAAAGAAGACTAACCTTTCAGGGGGCGGCAAAATTGCCGCCCCTCAGCTTGTCAAAAAAGCCTCGCAGAGTTTGGCGGCGTAAGCCGCCAAATAAAATCAAATCATTTTCTGTCGGGGCGT